>ENA-ORLB01000001-ORLB01000001.1-human-gut-metagenome-genome-assembly--contig:-NODE-1-length-432279-cov-13.7776_pt1 | contig 432279 bp, 260 predicted proteins | sample MGYA00243064_ERZ508817 | MGnify/ENA primary metagenome ERZ508817 (study PRJEB26277, sample SAMN04329836) | human gut metagenome | biome: human-associated habitat | host: Homo sapiens | place: USA... | reverse complement strand
ATCAATCAACTATTTTCCCTAATCACAAAAGTTGTGTCCGAAAAAAGGGTGTGCCATCCCGACACACCTCTATGTATACTTAAGAGAGATTTATATTATTAAATTAGTCTTTTATACAGCGTATAGGAAAGCCACGTTTGGGGGTTATTCCATATTTAGAATAAGTTATTCCATAGCTATTATTACTAAAAGTAATATTTCCTGCTCCTTGGCTTTGCATTTCTGTGGTCCAGAAATCAGCACCACTTTCTGACCAGCCAAAGCTTCCTGTTTGATAGCATTGCCCGGAAGGAATAATTGTAAGTCCGTAAGTATTACGAGGTCCATTTGCCAAGTCAGGGTTCATGTCGGAGTTTCCGGAAGCACTCCATCCTTCAAGACCTGCTAATGCTGACCAAACATTCTTGCAATTTGGATCGGAGTGTTTGTCTCCAAAATCATCTTCCCATACATCTCCTTCAACAGGGGGTAATTGTTCAGCTACAAAATTTTCTAATATTTTCCACTCTGCTTTACTAGGTAGGTGCCATCCACTTGGACAGATTCCTTGTACTCCACTTGGTACAGCATCTGCGTCCTTCCCTTCTTCATTTTCTTTATTCATTGCAGCATACCAATTATATAGAACTCCATATGTTTTGTATGTTTCAGTATTTTTTGCGGCATTTACATCTTCACCATCGTAGTCATAAACGAAATAAAGAGGTTCTCCTTCGCAAGTAGCGGCAGCGGCAGGTTTATTTACTTTAGGTAAATAAGCTAGATTTTCAGCCATCCATGTCTGCTCACCGATTTCTACGGTTTTGTATACATGGTTGTCACGTGAATCAACCATTTCTCCTTCGCCTGGTTCAGGAGTGGGTTCCGGCTTTGTCAGAGTGATGTTAACTTCGCTTGTAGCCATTGTTCCTTGATCACCTTTGACAGTTAATTCAATTTTTAATGCTCCTTCGGTTTGGTTAGCTTCAAATGTATAATCATAGCTAAAAGGCACTGCGGTAACTTCTGATATAGCTTTGCCTCCTACTTTTAATGTGACGTTTGAGATTTCACCAAAGTCAATCGTAGCTTCTCCTTTGATTGTCATTTTTTCTGCAATGTTTACCGTAGCTCCTTCAGCAGGTGCAGATATGGAGCATGTAACGTGTTGCTCGGGAGTAGGATCGTTGTTGTCGTCACCACAAGCAATTAGTCCTAAGACTGCGAATAAAAAGAATCCAAATTTTTTCATAAATGTATTTATATTTAGTGAGTAATAATATAATCGTTAATCTTTGATGCAACGGACAGGAAGACCTACTCCCGGATTGAATTCTGCATTGGTTACAAATGTGTGGAGGTCTGACCATAAACGTACGGTGATACCGAATTCAGGTCCCATTTGTACTCCAGCTGTCGAACTCCACCAGCCGGCACTGTAGCAGGAATGCATCCAGTCTTCGTCACCTGCACATGCACGGAATCCGATGGGTAGACCGTTGAATAAGGTTGCATTATTCTTTTCCATTTCTACGCCAACCCAAGTTGGTTGAGGTTCTATTTCTGTATATTCCGGCAGCATCCACATTGTTGTTGAAGCTAAAGCTTTTGCTATTGCTGTTTCGTCTACCTGACCATCATTCATGATAGCGGCCATGCCGGAGTCTAAAACATATTTAGATAATGTCTGCCATTCTTTTTGTGAAGGAATATGCCATCCGTCAGGACAAACACCTTTTATATTCCGTGTTTCATCTTCTCCTAATGCTGTTTCACCTTGAAGTGCTGCAGGTAAGTTATAGTAGGCTCCATAAGCTTTTAAATAAGCTTTTCCCAAGTCTGTTTTGATATCACTGTCGAACATAACATAATATTTGGGCGCTGTTGAAGATATATCAAAATTCTGTTCCGGTAAATAACGTAAATTCTCTGCCATCCAGATTTGTTCTGCAAGTTGTATCGTCTTGTATACATTTCCATCACGTGTATCTGTGAGGTCTTCTCCATATTGAGGTGGTGCAGGTCTGTCACCGAGTTCTGTTGTGACAGTAATAGTTGCCAAAGCACTGCCTTCATGATCTCCTTTGACTGCTAATTCAATTTTCAACTCTCCTGGTTCAGCTTCCTTGGGGAAAGTATATTCATAATAGAATGGAACCGAACTTATGTCGGTAATAACTTCTCCTCCTACTTTAAGTTCAGCGGAGATAATTTTACCATAGTTAGTCGTTCCTTCTCCTCTGATAATCAGTTTGTCTGATATTATAACGGTTTCTCCGTTAGTCGGCATAAATATCTCACAGCTTACCTGTTGGTCTGGAAGTATTTCTCCTCCTCCGCCTGCGGTGCTGTTGTCATCTTTACAGCTTGCACCAAGTAATCCTAATGCCACGATAAAGCTAGTTAATAGTATCTTTTTCATATGTTATTGGATTATGTCTTCTTTAAATAGAATACAATTAATAAAAATGGACAGATTGTCTATAACCTTCTGTAGTTTTGCATCTTCATATACCCGGAAAACAAAACCGAAAGGATCACTCTCTTTTATTCCGGAAAAAGCGAAAACGAATGTTCCGTCTGTTAACATTACGGGGCCTAATGAGATTGTTACAGAAGGATCTTTTACATAATATAGGTCAGAGCTAAGAATTTCGAATGAGAGATATAAATTGTCCTCGAAGACTCCTAGGTTTTGACCGGCCCCAAAAGCCAGGCAATTGTCTATGGCTTTTGCTTTCAGTTTGTAAGGCAATCCGGTTAGAATGTTTGAAAGCAGGTATGTTCCGTCTTCCTGTTTTTCAATGATGACATCTTTCAAGCCGTAATTCATTTGCCCGTCTGAAAACATGCCTTGCCATGTTCCGGTAAGTTCGTCAACATCATATTGTATTACCTGATAAGAAGCCGATCTGTCTTTTGCTGCCACATTGACAATAGCTCCTCTCATTTTTCCGGAGGTATTTTCTTTTACCTTGAAATTTATTCCCTTCGCATTCTGTTCAAATGACAACCATTCTTGAGCTTCTGCGGGTATGTCTATTGTATAATCGAAAGAACTTTGTAATTTTATAGGTAGCGTAGCTGCTTTATTGTCGGTGCGGAGCATCCACTCGTCTTTACCGAAGATGAAAACAGCTCCGGATTGATTGATATTGAACGCCTTTTTTTCTACTCCGTTACTGATTGTCAATAAAGCATTTCTACCAGAGTATCCGGTGTTTTCTTTTACTTCGAATACTACTTCATTGGGGTTTACTTCTTTCAGCACACACCAGTCGGCATTAACATCTGCTGTTATATTGCCTGTTGCCTGAAGTTGTATGTAGCCTTTTCCTCCAGTCGCTTGGAAATTAGTATTTACAGCTTTGATCTCTAACCTGGATTCGCTGCTTTCCGTATCATTGCATCCCGCTATTGCTATGGTGCAAAGTACAAATAAGAATATATTAAAAAACTTTCTCATAATTGTATTAATTACCTTCGTTTTCTTTTTCCATTAAGATTGAGTTATACCAACTCCAGTAACCCATTAGTCCTGAAGTTGAATATTCATCGGATGAATAAGCCCAGATTATCAATGACGTATTTTCCTGGCTTGCTTTATCCGCAAAGTAAAAAGTGAAAGGGTTGGTATTTACCGTTACATTTACCAATCCGCTGCGTAGACGTGAAGGCAAACTTAATTCTGTGTGAGCATATCCTTCTACACCTGCCGCACACGCAAAGTAGTAAGACGATGAAGAAACCGGACTTATACTTTGTGAATCTAAGATCAGTTTTCCGCTGGATTTGTCATACAGAAGAGTGAAGTTGAATCCGCCAATACTTTTTAGAGTATAACTTTCTCCTCTGACTTTAGGAGTGATGGTTACAGATTGTGAAGTTGGACCTTCATCGTAATCGTCAACCGTTGCAGTGTAGGTGCCAATATAGTCTTCATATTGCAGATAGTTTTCGGGATAATACTCTTTTAATACAATATCCGTTGCATCTGCATCGGTACAAACAAATAGCCTGGACTTTTTATCCCATTTGAAGTGCTGGACTTCAACTCCGTTGACATTATATGGAGACTGTAACTTCAGCCCTTTTTCTGTATAAATATATGGTAAACTTTCTGCACTGCTATAATCGGTACTGTAAACGGAGAATGTAGACATTGTGCCATTGTCACGTATAAAGTAGTTCAGTACTTGGCCCCCTTTCTCCATGCGATATGTATTCAGAAAAGCATCTTTCTCGATGTTAATGATATCCTCAAGCTGGATACGCCATGGTATATCTTTGGGCATAGGCGTCATTTCCATTATATTTTTATATTTTTTTCCTTGTAGAATAACCTTGTCGGGAGTTGCGCTCATGATAATAAACTCATAATCTCCTCCCACGTTCATGTTCAGGCCTAAAGGACCTGAAAACATGTGGATCAGCTGGTTGTATGAGTCGAAAGTGAGCATAGTGCTTTGTTCCGATTTAACTTGATACAGGGAGGTTATTATGGTACCCGGCTTGTAACCTTCTGCTCCTGCTTCCGACGCCATTTCTACCTGTTTTCCATCAAATTTCATTAGTAGGGTGACTGCACCTGCAGAATAGTTGCTTCCTATGTAATATTCCAGTTTCCATCCGTTCGGAACATCTTTAAGAATCTCCTGACATTTTATTACATCGGCTGTAGCTCTGTTGGCGGATGATTCATCGAATATTTCTTCTTCAGAGAAAAGACAAGATTGTAATACAATGCAAGTCAATGCCAGAAGTGTGTATATTGATAGATATTTCTTCATAATTTTCATAGTTTATTCAATAATACTTAAGTCTACATTGCCGTTTGCTATATCATCTTGGCGGCGTAGAACGATGTCGCGTAATTCGTCCAGATTGATTCCCCAGGTTTGTTCCATGTAACTATAGACTATTTCGAATTTCTGTTTGATAAGTGCACGACCGCTTTCACCGGCATTTTGTAGCATATTATTCCAGTAGTCTTCTGTATTTGTGACGTACACCGCAATGTTTTCAACAAAATCTTCACGTGATTCACTCATTGCGTAGGAAGTGACAAATCCTTGTTGCCATGCATTGCGGTTAGCTCCCACCATATACCAGTCGCTGCCGATATAGGCATTTTCTGTGATACGATCAAATGCCGGATCATAGTTTTTGGTTTGATGCAGGATGTGGGCGAACTCATGATGCATTGTTTGGAAATAGTATTCGTTTAGCAGATTGATATCTATTTTATCAGGATTGATGTCATTTACATTGTATAATGTAATTTTCATACCACCTTCTGCCGTTCCCAATACCATGGTGCCATTGTCTTCATAGGCAGGAGAGCCGATAAAGTGAATGGTCTTGGGGATGTATTGACGTAAGAAGTCCGGATTACCGGTCGCTTCATCGTATGCTTCCAGCCATACATGTTTGATAATTTTAGCCAGTACTACGGATTTTTTATAGTCGGCAGGAGCTAATACATGTGTCATATCGCTCTCGTTATCTTCCATGCGATATTTCAATGCAATGTTGTACGGATGGGTGTAATTACCCAATATCCAGTTGTCGAATGGGCTACGTTCTACTTCTTCTGTAGAGAAGATGCTGTTTGCTTTGTCCACGCCCTCGTCGTTGTTGCAAGCTCCCAGTCCGCAGGTTAATGATATGATTAAACTATATATGATGTATTTCTTCATATTTTTCCCTCCTTAAGTTAGTTAGTCATTTCTTGGATTTGGTTGCATACCTGCCGTAATGACACTGGCCGGTAGCTGAATTGCACGTCTGGGGTCATTCGTGTCCATCTTGTCGGTGATATTCACCAAGGTATAACCTTCATAATAGCGGCGGTAGATTACAATGCCATAGCGCTTTATATCTTGCCATCTAAGTCCCTCTTCTAAAGTTAACAGGCGTCTCGCATGTAGAATACAGTGTATCAGATTCTCTTGCATTCCTTTTTCTATTATAAAATCCGGATGCAATTCCTTTTTTACTGTCGGGGCTTCCGGTGTGTAATATTTTAATTGAGCATAAAAATCATTGATTGTCTCTTTGGACAAGGTTTGTGTATTTTTCGTAAAGGCTTTCTGCCAGGCGTCTATATCGGCTGCAGCTTCGTCGTAACGTTTTAGTAATGTGTAAGCTTCAGCCCGGCAAAGTAATGCTTCATCGGTAGTGAAAGCAGGATACAGCATATAACCGACCCAGCTGTTGCCTGATGTGAACTGCTGATAGATGACTAAACGGCGGAATCCGTTCTTGATAGAGCCACCAGGCGCAAATGGGATTTGGTGGTAGCTTGACTGGTCTCCCCATGGACCTTCGGATTTACAACTTTCCGAGGCAGTAATATTATTCATGCAGTATCTTTCACAGTTGGCATAACCCGGATCGGAAACCAATGGCCAATATGAAGCTGCTGATATTACCAGTAGATTTGCCCGATTATCTGCATCTACATAAGCGTTCGGCTGTATGTTCTTGTTGGGAGATAAAGCTCCTAATGCAGCCCAGTCACGTAAATATTGGGAAGCATTCGTGCCGAGTACTATATTGGCATAATTGATAACCTTCTGGCAGTTAGAAAAATCCGGCTGTGTGTAATATAGATAAAAGCGGGCAGCAAATGCATAGGCAGCCTTTTTATTAAAATGATATTTCACTCGTGAGTAAATATTGTCGTCGATTAGAGGCAATCCTTCTTCTAAATCGGCTGCGATATTTTGATAGACTTCAGCAACAGTTCCGCGTGAGTATTGTGGATTTACAGATGTTTCCGGTTCCTTTATGTAAGGTATACCTAGGTCTTTATCTGCATTTGTACCATACGCTTTGCAGAATGTGGTAGCTAGTACGAAATGATTATATGCGCGACATATTAGAGCTTCACCTCTTTGTGCTGACAATGATTGAGGGTTTCCCATTTGCTCGATGGCTGCCAGGGCTTGGTTGGCCGATGCAATCGAGTTATAACAATCATTCCATAAGGCATGAGGTGAGTCTTGATTCTCTTCAGTGGTTTGCTGCCAGCGATACAAGTGCTCGTTTAACCGGAAAAGATAGCTGTATGCTTTACTATTTTCATCAATGTTGTCACTGTAGAATTCGCCTATATGACAGTTGGTGGTCATTGGGTATGCAGATACCAATACTTTGGTAATGCTCTCTTCGGTAGTTAGTTCAGTTCGGTTGTCCGGCATTTCATCCAAAAAATCGCTACAGGAGGTTATTCCCAGGCATAAGGTTGAAATGACTGCTGTATATAATACGTTTTTATATTTCATCATTTTTATAATTATCTGAATGGTTAAAATCCTAATCTAAGAGTTAATGTGAACTGACGGGGTACAGGGGAGGCAACTCCACCGGTATTGAAGAATTCCGGGTCCTGTCCGTTTAGCTTCTTATCTGCGTAGATTAGGAATAAATTGGTAGCCTGAAGTTTCAAAGATAAATTGGATATCTTTGCTGATGTAATCCATGATTTTGGAAAATCATAGGACAAGGAAATTTCTTTCATACGAATAAAGTCTCCTTTGGCAATTCGTTCTGTAGAGTAATTATAGGCATTATATGCATACATCAAATCTTTATTATCTTCATATTGACGTTTGGAAATGATGGCAGGGATATTGGTATGCTTCTCATCACCCGGAACTGTCCAGCGATTTTTGAATTCACGGGGCATAGAGGATAAGTCACTGTATTGATAATTGAAGCACGGATTTAAACGTACTACATTACCAAATGAATAGGTGATAAATACATTTAGTTTGAATGCTTTATAGGTGAAGATATTACCAAAGCTACCTGTTATAGTAGGATCAGTGGGACCTTCATATTTTAGATAGTCTATATTGTCACGTGTTTGGAAATCAATATCAGTACTGGTTATTTTTCCATTGATATTATACATTGGGATACCATTTGAACTTAGGCCGACAAATGGGATAGAGAACAAACCACGCACCGGGTAGCCCTGACGCGCAAAACCATAGCCTGAAACCAGATCCATCACGCTGGAACGGGCGTTAAGCTCGGTCACTTCATTTTTTGCTTTGGAAAAGATGAAATCTGTATTCCATGAGAAGTCTTTCGATTGGATATTCTTGCTTGAGATGGTGAATTCAATACCATGTGACTTCATGGAGGCTATATTGGCATATTTATAAATAGAACCACCTACTCCTTGTGTCGGAGTTATACCAATCAGGTCATAGTTGTTGCGTTTATACCAGTCGATTGAGAAATTGATCCGGTTGTTTAAGAATCCCATATCAGCACCGATGTTTAATTCATGCTTCTTTTCGTAAGTCAATTCGCTATTTTCGGGGTCGGATACATAAAGTCCGGTTTCCTGTCCGCTGGTGAAAGGGCGAAATGGTGAATAGCTGGTGATTATGGCATGTGAATTTGTTACATATTCCGGACCTCTGTCGGCAGTTAAAGAGTAGGATGCTTTGAATGTCAAATGTGACAGCACGGAGCTGAGTGTTTCGAAGAAATTTTCTTCATGTACATTCCATGCTCCTGAAATATTCCATGTAGGTAACCAGCGGGAAGAACGGCTTTTTCCCATGCGGTTGGTGCCTTCATAGCGGAATGTTCCGTTTACTGTATAACGGCCATCATACGAATAGGTTGCATTGGCAAAACCTGCTACACTCCTTGTTGTGGTATGGTTTAATCCATAATAATTTTCACCGGACTCAATACCTTTCTTGAAAAATTCATATACGTACGATGGAATTTCGCCCATTGTATATTGCATTCCCCATCCTTGAAAATAATTCTGCATGCGTTTTAAATCATTCACCTCCATACCAGCGAAAAGATTGGTTATATGCTTTTCTGCAAATAAATGATTCCAGGATGCTGTGGCACGAAAGTCTACTCCCAGCATGCGATAGTCCTTACGCTGGTAAATACCGCCTTCCGGCAGTATGCTGATGGGTAAAGCATAAGGATTGTCGGGGTTGGTGTAGAGTAAATTATTGTTGTCACGAATAGTGGCGTCATCCATTCCTGTGCGATATGCTGTTGCCTGATTCGAGTGGTCTTTAATATTATGTTCTTGCGAAGAAGCTTGATATCTGACTGCTCCTAATGCGCTAAGCTCTAATTCTGGAAGTGCTTTCCATTTTACTTCTCCTTGGAATTTAACGTCAACTACGTTTAAGTCCATATAATTGTTATCCAATTCATGAAGGATATTGAATGGTGCGTAGTTAGCTGTATAGTTGACTGCCGGATCCAATGCGCGTGATGTGTTTAGTGCATACGAATATGGATTGATGTCAAATTGACGGGTGACTTCTCCACTAGCTGCATTCACTTCAGAACTTAGTGTTCCGGGCGCTTTCTGCTTACGGTAGGAAGCACTGGATATTAAATTTATAGATAAATTCTTATATATATTATATGTTGTATTTAAATTAGCTGTATAGCGTTTTACTTCACTTTGCTTGTACCACCCCGGGTCTGACATGGCACTTAATGAAGCATAGAATGAAGATTTTTCTGTTCCGGAAGTGATACTGACAGAATGATTTTGTGTGATATTGTTGGAAAATAAAGTATCAAACCAGTCGGTATTTCTCATTTCCGCTTCACGCAGGTAAGCGTTACGTGCTTCCGGAGTGTTGGTAAGTCCGAATTGTCCTGTAACCGGATTGTATTGATTGATTAACTGATACATACGTCCATACACTCCGCTATCTTTTGCACGGTAAGTATCGCTATTGTTGAGCCATCCTTTTTGTTCCATTTCTTTATAGATTCCCATTTGTTCCTGTGAATTCATGATATTGAATTCTTTATAACTGGGAATCATACGAGTTGTAAATTCACCGGTATAGCTGATTTTGCTGACACCGGCTTTTCCCTTTTTGGTGGTTACTACAATAACCCCTGCCATGGCTCGCGCACCGTAGATAGAGGTTGCTGATCCGTCTTTCAATATTTGAAAGCTTTCAATATCATCTGAATTCAATCCGGCAATAGCTGAACTAATCAATGTTTCGGCATCTCCTGAGGATAAGTCATCCGGACCTACGTCGATAGCATCTTCCATGATGACTCCATCTACCACCCATAGTGGCTTTGAACTACCGAAAATAGATGTAGCACCACGTACCCGGATTTTTGGGGCGGTACCAAATGTGCCGGAAACATTTTGTACAGATACGCCTGCAGCACGTCCTTCAAGTCCCCGGCTGATATCAGGCAAACCATCTAGTTTGACCTCATCTGCGGACAATTGTTTGGTTGCTCCTGTAAACAGACGTTTGTCCATTTTCTGCATACCTGTTACTACTACTTCAGATAATGTTTGTACATCAGGCATTAATGTAACATTCATATTTGGAGCAGGAGTCAGGTCTTGCGGTTTCATTCCTATATAGGAAAATTGTAACAGGGATTTATTGGATACATTTTCTATCGAGAATTTTCCATCTATATCCGTTAATACACCGGACTTACTTCCTTTGATGACAACGGTTGCACCAATGAGCGGCTGTCCGTCATCACCGGAAATAACCACTCCTTTCACATTGAATACTTTCGCCTGTTTGGAAGGACCTTTGATAGTAATTGTGATAAATTGGTCTTCAATATGATATTCCAGTGGCTTATTAGCTAAGATTATATCGAGAGTCTGCTCTATACTCTTATCCTTGACGGAGCCAGAAACGGTGAATTTCTTGACATCGTCATACGTAAACAGGATCTTATATCCGGATAGTTTTTCTAAACGTTTTAGTACGGACGGCAACCGTTCGTTGCTAATTTCAATCGTGATTTTCTTTTGCGATTGCACCTGAGCATTTACTTGGTAGGGTCGGAAACATAATACGCATAGAAAACACACAATAAGTAGGTTCCAATTATTTCTCATACGTTTGTCTTTAATAACACTATTTTGAACATGTTTATATAACTAGTTCGTATGAGAAGAAAATATGGATACCCCTTTTGTGATTTATTTTTTAATAAAAGTGATATTTTGTTGTATTTTGCATAGATTAGTTATGCTTATGCAATAAAAATCTAGTCTACAGTAAGCGTATTGCCTTGCAAGGTGACTGTCACTTTTTTCATTCTATTAAGTAATGAGATTGTATGTTCCAGGTCTTTGGTACGATCGGATATAAAGTGCATTTTATACTCCATCGCTTCTTTGTTTCTGAACTCTATGTTTACATTGTACCAACGTCCCAAATTTTGCATAATATCTTTCAATGTGACATTGTCAAAGTAGAAATAGCCGTCTTTCCAATAAACATAGGAGTCTAGATCTACTTCTGCCAGGATAAAGTTGCCATCAGATTGCAGATGTGCATCTTCTCCCGGATATAGTCTGGTATATGATCCTCCTTTGGTATTGCTGACTTCTACTTTTCCATTAATAAGCACTACATGAGTATCTTCAGGAGTATAGCTGCGTATATTAAATTCAGTACCGAGAACGCGGGTTTGCACAGTTTTGGTTTTTACGATGAAAGGTCGCTCCGGATCTTTGGCCACTTTAAAATAAGCCTCACCTTCTAAAGTGACGATACGTTCGTCGCCAATAAAGGCCGTTGGATAGACAAAGTTACTATTGGCATTGAGCCAGACCTCCGTGCCGTCACATAACACTACCTTGAAACTTTCACCGCGTGGAACAGTGAGTACATGTGTTTGAGTGGTCGTTGAAATGACTTGCCTGTAATCCAATTCTTTCTTTTCGGACTTTGAGATCATTTTCTGTGGTAAGGTTTGATTGTTTGATTGCGGTTCGTCTAATACAATCTTTTCTCCGTTATCTTTTTGCAGAGTGATATGTTGAGGGGCAGCATCCGCAGTAAATACTGTGATTGGTTCCAGGGCAGGGGTCGTCAGGGTATTGATAAGATAGTAAGTTCCAAATAGAACGGCAATCATGGCGGCTATTCCCATACTTACTTTCCAGAAGTTGGAACGCATTCTTGCCGTGTACTGTTTTTTCTTGAATCGTTCTAGCTCCATCTCTATATTGGGTAGTTCCATTCCACTTTTTTGTTGTAGGAAGAGGCTGCTATCCATGATGTCGCGACAAGCCTGCAGGGTTTCTTCATCTTTAAGCATTTCCTGCAGTTGTTCGACGTTTATTTCTGAAGAGCTCTCCATAATGTCGAGTGCCTTCTCTACAGATTTATCTGTACTATCTATATTGTCAATATCTTTATTCATCACTGTTCGACTGTATCATACTTATTTATATTACGTTTAATCATAAAATAAAGACACCTGCTTTATGATTTTTTTGCACATTCTTCACGTATCACCTGTAATGCTTTCACAATATGCTTCCTGACTGCACTGACACTAATATTTAATTCCTCTGCCACTTCCTGATATTTTTTGCGTTGAATATAACATTCTTCTAAAATATGCCTGGTATGTGGAGTCAGTTTTTCCATCGCCTTACTGATATGCATCATTCTTTCATCCTGCTCCTGATACTCCGTCTCAACATAACTTTTGGTCAGTTCGGAATAGATTTGTACGTATTGTTCGTGTGTATTCTGATGCCGCAGGAAATCAATGCTTTTGTTGCGAACGTAGACATATAGATAAGATTTAGCTGTGGCTTTATCTATTTTAGCATAATTGGCCCAAATAAATTCGAAGGCGTCGCTGACGATATCTTTGCTAGCCTCCATATTATTAATCAAATGAAATGCGTAATAATAAAGTTGAGGATAGTACTCTTTAAAAAGAAAATCAAAATCGGCCTTATCTTCCACGTGCTTTAAAAGTGTTGAATAGTAAATAAATCGCGTTGCAAATAAACAAATAATAATTGAGAAAAGCAAAATGGCTTTTATTTTATATTTATCGTATCTTTGTGGCATCATATTTTTTGAATCAATATTCATGTAGAACCAGAGAAGTAATAATGGAGAGTGTTTTAATTACAGGTGCAAGTGGTTTTATAGGAAGTTTCATCGTGGAGGAAGCGTTGAAACGAAAGTTTGGTGTGTGGGCCGGAATTCGCCCCACGAGTAGCAAGCGGTATTTAAAGAACCGGAAAATTCACTTTTTGGAACTGGACTTTGCACATCCCAATGAGCTTCGCGCCCAACTCTCCGGGCATAAAGGTACTTACAGCAAATTTGATTATATCATCCATTGCGCCGGTGTGACAAAGTGTTCTGATAAAAAGACCTTTGATTATGTGAATTATCTTCAGACTAAATATTTTATAGACACGCTGAAGGAATTGAATATGGTTCCGAAGCAGTTTATATATATTAGCACGTTGAGTGTATTCGGACCTGTACGTGAGAAGGATTATACTCCGATAAGCGGAGAAGATACTCCGATGCCTAATACGGCTTATGGATTGAGTAAATTGAAAGCGGAATTATATATTCAGAGTATTCCCGGTTTTCCTTATGTCATTTATCGTCCTACGGGAGTCTATGGTCCCCGTGAGTCAGACTATTTCCTGATGGCCAAGTCCATTCAGAAGCATGTAGACTTTTCGGTCGGTTTTCGACGCCAGGACTTGACTTTTGTTTATGTGAAGGACATTGTGCAGGCGATTTTTCTGGGAATGGAGAAAAAAGTGGTTCAAAAGGCGTATTTCCTGACAGATGGGAAAATCTATAGAAGTCGTGCCTTTTCGGATCTGATACAAAAAGAATTGGGCAATCCGTTTGTTCTTCACTTGAAATGTCCATTAATTGTGCTAAAAGTTATATCTTTGTTCGCTGAATTCATTGCTACACGTTCCGGGAGGAGCAGTACCTTGAATTCGGATAAATATAAGATAATGAAACAACGCAACTGGCAATGCGACATATCCCCGGTAATGAAAGAACTTGGGTATGTACCCGAATATGATTTGGAAAAGGGAGTTCGTGAAACCATTGCTTGGTATAAAAATGAAGGATGGCTTTAGACTTATTTAAGCGCGTAGAAACCCGGAAAGGGTTGTTTGCTGTGGAAAAGATTACACTGATTTATAATCTGTTGACTTCCATATTGATTCTATTCCTGTTTCAGCGAATGGATCATCCATGGCACATGTTGCTGGATAGGGCTATGATCGCGGCGATGACCTTTTTGTTGATGTATCTTTATCGTCTTGCCCCCTGTAAGTTTTCAGCGTTTGTGCGCATTGTTATCCAGATGAGTCTATTGTCTTACTGGTATCCGGATACTTTCGAGTTCAATCGTTTCTTTCCGAATTTAGACCATGTATTTGCAACTGCCGAGGAGTTTATTTTCAATGGTCAGCCTGCTATCTGGTTTTGCCATACGTTTCCGCACCTTATCGTTAGTGAAGCATTCAATATGGGATATTTCTTTTATTATCCGATGATGCTGATTGTGGCATTGTTTTATTTCATTTATAAGTTTGAGTGGTTCGAAAAGATGTCTTTTGTTCTCGTCACTTCCTTCTTTATCTATTATCTGATTTATATATTCGTTCCTGTCGCGGGGCCTCAATTCTATTTCCCTGCCATCGGGATTGATAATGTATCTAAAGGTATTTTCCCTGCTATCGGTGACTATTTCAATCATAATCAGGAATTACTTCCCGGACCGGGTTATCAGCATGGATTCTTTTATAGCTTAGTAGAAGGCTCACAGCAGGTAGGCGAACGTCCTACGGCAGCATTCCCCAGTTCACACGTCGGTATTTCTACTATTTTGATGATTATGGCATGGCGTGGCAGCAAGAAATTGTTTGCTTGTCTGATACCTTTCTATATGTTGCTTTGCGGGGCTACCGTATATATTCAGGCACATTATGTGATTGATGCCATTGTAGGGTTTTTCTCTGCATTCCTATTGTATGTGGTTGTGACCTGGATGTTTAAGAAGTGGTTTGCACAACCGATGTTTAAGTAGAAAATTGGAATATACTTCTGTATTTTGAAACAGGTAATCTCCATCCGCAGGAATCAGAGTTTGCGGATGAAGATTATGATCTATAGTAGATTAAACTTCCGGATTCTCTTTACGTTGGGAAGTGATTTCTTCAAATATGCGGAAAAGCTCTTCCTTTGTTTCTGCCCGTAACATGGCAATACGCGTATTACGGAAATTAGGGATTCCTTTGAATAATGGGCTCGCAGCCAGATGACGACGTACGTGCAGAATACCTCTGCGCTCATCAAGTAGATTTACGCTGTCGACCACTTCCTGGCGAAGCACTTCCATGCACCAGTCGAAACTTAGCGGTGGTAATTCTTCACCAGTCTCCAGATAGTGTTTCACTTCTTTGAATATCCATGGACGACCAAAGCTGGCACGACCAATCATGACAGCATCTACTCCATAACGGTCAAAACACTCTTTGCAGCGTTCAGGCGTCGTCACGTCACCATTACCGATAATAGGAATATGCATCCGTGGATTATTCTTCACTTCGCCTATTAATGTCCAGTCTGCTTCTCCGGTATACATTTGTGCACGGGTGCGGCCATGTATAGTCAGTGCAGCAATACCACAATCCTGTAGCTGTTCTGCTAGCTCTACAATTACTTTGTTGTTAGCATCCCATCCCAGGCGGGTCTTGACCGTTACGGGGATTTTCACCGCATCTACTACCGCACGGGTGATCTCCAGCATCTTGGGGATATTCTGTAACATACCTGCTCCTGCTCCTTTTCCGGCTACTCTTTTTACCGGGCATCCGAAATTGATATCCAGAATATCAGGTTGTGCCTGTTCCACAATCTTGGCAGCTTCCACCATCGTTTCCGTATCTTTCCCGTATATCTGGATGGCAACGGGACGTTCGGCATCACTGATACTTAGTTTCTGCGCAGTCTTGCTGACAGCGCGAATCAGCGCATCGCTCGACACAAATTCGGTGTATGCCATATCTGCTCCGAACCTCTTGCACATCAGGCGGAAAGCCGGATCGGTCACATCCTCCATCGGAGCAAGTAAGATGGGATATTTACCCAAATCTATTTGGCCTATCTTCATATATGAATCTGATATTTACTGTTTATGATTGAAGTAACTTCTTGTTTTCGCTGCAAAAATACGGAAAAAAGCCTACCTTTGTACGCATTCATTTGCTTAACTGATACAAATAAGTATATATTCTATGAGTCTTAGTTTGAAAGATTTTGAAATAATGGCTCCTGTCGGTTCGCGCGAATCTCTTGCTGCGGCTATTCAGGCAGGTGCCGATTCTATCTATTTCGGTATAGAAAACCTGAACATGCGTGCCCGTTCGGCCAATACGTTTACGATTGATGATTTGCGGGAGATCGCCCGTACGTGTGATGAACACGGGATGAAAAGCTACTTGACGGTCAACACGATTATCTATGATAAAGATATTCCATTGATGCATACCATTGTCGATGCAGCCAAGGAAGCCGGAATCTCTGCGGTGATTGCAGCTGATGTGGCGGTGATGAACTATGCCCGTCAGATAGGGCAGGAGGTACACCTTTCCACTCAACTGAACATCTCCAATGCAGAGGCTTTAAAATTCTACGCACAATTTGCAGATGTGGTAGTATTGGCCCGTGAGTTGAATCTGGAGCAGGTAGCCGAAATCTATCGCCAGATTCAGGAAGAACATATTTGTGGTCCGAGTGGTGAACAGATTCGCATTGAGATGTTCTGTCACGGTGCGCTTTGTATGGCTGTATCGGGTAAATGTTACCTCTCTTTGCATGAGATGAACCATTCTGCCAACCGCGGCGCTTGTATGCAGGTGTGTCGCCGTTCCTATACAGTCCGTGACAAAGAGACGGATGTGGAACTGGATATTGATAACGAATATATCATGTCACCGAAAGATTTGAAGACCATCCACTTTATGAATAAGATGTTGGATGCCGGTGTGCGTGTATTCAAAATTGAAGGCCGTGCCCGTGGACCTGAATATGTACGTACAGTGGTAGAATGTTACAAAGAGGCTATCAAAGCTTATCTGGAAGGAACATTTACCGATGAAAAGATTGCAGCTTGGGACGAACGTCTGAAAACAGTATTCAACCGCGGCTTTTGGGATGGCTATTATTTGGGACAACGTTTAGGCGAATGGACCAGAAACTATGGCTCGGCAGCTACGGAACGTAAGATATATGTAGGTAAAGGTATCAAATACTTCTCTAACATTGGAGTTTCCGAATTTCTGGTAGAGGCTGCGGAAGTTAGCGTAGGCGATAAACTTCTCATTACCGGACCGACCACAGGTGCTCTATTCATGACTTTGGAAGAAGCCCGTGTTGACTTGGAATCCGTGCAGACTGTGAAGAAAGGCCAGCACTTCTCCATGAAATCAGATAAGATACGCCCCAGTGACAAGCTGTATAAACTGGTATCAACCGAAGAACTGAAGAAGTTCAAAGGACTCGATATTGAGCAAAAAAGAGGCTAACTGCTATTTCTCAACTTTTAATTTTTAATCTTCAATTTTTAATTGATGAACTATATCTATGAATTGGAAATGAAGGTGCGTGATTACGAGTGCGACCTTCAAGGGATTGTTAATAATGCGAACTATCAGCATTATTTGGAACATACCCGCCATGAGTTTCTGACGTCGGTAGGCATCAGTTTTGCTGCACTCCACGAACAGGGAGTCGATCCGGTAGTGGCACGCATTAATATGGCATTCAAAACGCCGTTGAAAAGCGGAGACGAGTTTGTCTCTAAACTCTATATGAAGAAGGAAGGTATCAAATATGTATTCTATCAGGATATTTTCCGTAAGAGTGATAATAAAGTAGTAGTGAAATCCACTGTTGAAACGGTATGTGTGGTAAACGGACGTTTGAGTGACAGCGAATTATTCGATAGCGTCTTTGTCCCTTACCTGAAATGAGCAGTTCCGAGGAAGAACAGATTTATAGTATCGCCCTGACAATGGTGCCCGGTATCGGGCACATAGGGGCGAAACATCTGATAGACGGAATGAATAATGCTGTTGATGTCTTCCGTCTGCGTAAAGAAATACCGGAACGTATTCCTGAAGTGAGTCAACGGGTGGTAGATGCGTTGGATTGTCCACAAGCTGTGATCCGTGCCGAACAGGAATATGAATTTATCCGGAAGAACCGGATCTCCTGCCTGACTTTCCATGACGAGGCTTATCCTTCTCGTTTGCGGGAATGTGAAGATGCTCCTATTGTCCTTTTCTTTAAAGGAAATACCGATTTGAATTCCCTGTATATAATAAATATGGTAGGCACCCGTAATGCCACTGATTATGGTACCCGGATTTGCGCCTCTTTCTTACGCGATCTGAAAACACTTTGTCCTGATGTGTTGGTGGTCAGTGGACTTGCTTACGGAATCGATATTCATGCGCATCGTGAAGCGCTGGTCAATGATCTGCCTACGGTAGGTGTCCTTGCCCACGGTCTGGATCGTATTTATCCTTATGTCCATCGGAAAACAGCCATTGATATGCTCGAAAAAGGAGGACTATTGACCGAATTTCTGTCCGGTACGAATCCCGACAAACATAATTTCGTCAGTCGTAACCGCATTGTCGCAGGTATGTGTGATGCTACGGTTGTCATTGAATCGGCAGAAAAAGGAGGCTCATTAATCACTGCTGAACTTGCTGAAGGCTATCATCGCGATTGTTTTGCTTTTCCCGGCCGGATAAATGATGAATATTCAAAGGGGTGTAATCGGTTGATTAGAGATAATAAGGCTTCCTTACTATTATCGGCTGAAGATCTTGTACAGGCAATGGGATGGAATATACCAACAACTTCTTCCGAAAAAGTAAATGTGCAACGTAGTCTTTTTCTCGACTTGTCCGAAGAAGAACAGAAGATTGTCTCTATTCTGGAGAAACAGGGGAATTTACAGATTAATTCTCTGGTAGTAGAAGCAGATATTCCCGTACATAAGATAAATGCTATTCTTTTTGAACTGGAAATGAAAGGAGTAGTTCGTGTATTGGCAGGAGGAATGTATCAGTTATTGAATTAACTCGTATAGACTAACCTCATATATGGATATAAAAAAAGGAGCAACGCCTTGCTCCAACCTTTGTTAACCTTAAATCTAATACTATGAAAAAAATCACATGACAAATGTAAGCGTTCAACTTATTCTTTCCAAATAATTCTGTTGTATTTGTTTCTCTTTTAAATTCTTTCACTGATTTTCACTGTTATCGGACACGACGCACTTCTAATGGATAAAGTTTGGCACTTTCATGGTAAGTAATGGAAAGAAATGCAAGCTTTCTTGAATATGTTTTCATGGTCATTCGAAGGGTTCGTGAAATAAGGCTTAAAATAAGTGCTTTGTTGGTTTAAAAGGAACGCCCCGTTGGTTTAAAACCAAGGCATCTTTCCTTTAAAACCAACGGGGCGTTCCTTTTAAAGGAAAGATATTGCTATATTTTAAGTGCTTTACAATAATTTTAATGTCAAATATTGAAAAAAATAAAATGATAGCTTAATTGGTTGATAATTAGCTTTGTATGGATAAATAATCCTTTATATTAACGGCAAAATCCCAAAAGACTTGACAAACGCTTTTTGATGTTGTATATTTGTATAACGAAAGAAACAATGAAACGACAAATTAAAACTTTAAAAACGAAATGAGACAATCTTATCTTTTGCTGTATTAGCTGCATTGTACTTCCCCGGATGTACAACCAGTAAAAATGCAGTGCGTTGTCTAAGCCGATGGATTAAAGACTATAACCCGTTGACCAAAGAACTTGTACCGACCGGTTATATGCCGTATAATCATCGTTATCTGACGATAAAACAGTATAAGATTATAACAAAACATCTAGGAGATCCTTATGAGGATTAGGGTATAGATGACCCGATTAAAAGCTTGAGGTTGCAACCTTTTATAGGATTTGCAGCCTTTTTTGTTGCATAAATTCAATGTATCCCCTTCTGAAAGCTACATTCGGGTTTTTAATAAACTTGGATACCGTTTCTAATAAACTCCTTGAGAATTTATTAGAAACTCAAAAGTCGTTTATACAGAAAAGATAAACTTTTTTCGGTGTACTGAAATGAGAAATATACGAAATCTTTGTGTGTTTGGTTAATAATCACTACATTATTAAAGACAGTCTCATTTCATCTTTATTTGTGTAACCTTGAATGGGTAGATGTTTCTTCTTGTAATTCTTTATTTTAATTGAAACTTATCATACAATCATATATGATTGTGAGTATATGAATGTGAATATGTTACTTTGGAGAATAAATTATGTCTGGCAAATCAAGAATCTTAAATGAGAGAGATCAGTCATAAAATATTTAGCAAAGTAATAACAATAAAAAATGATGAAATGGATACTCTTAAATTGCATTCACACTTTGAAAATTTGCTGTATGTGGGAAGAAGCGTGCTCACTAATACAAGTAGCCGCATTCAAAGATTGTTTTTTAAAAAAGAGATGTGTATATATGAATACTTGTTTAAAGAGGAAGCAAGTAAAGGCATTGAGGTTGTAGTGGACAATGCTGTCTTAGTTTGTGTTTTTGAAAATGATATCTGTAATAAATCTATTCTTTATCTTAATGACTCCACTAATATAACATTTTATATTAATTATTGCAATAGTAATTTTGAATATGATAAACTCCGTGATAGATGGATTATGCCTGATGGTTATCTTATCCTTTTTATACCGAATGATGACTTTGAAAAGCGATTTGCATTCGTGCAAACCTTAGTATGAATAAACTTCGTGAAGCCTTTGGATTCTTAAGGGGATATATCTGAACATTAGACAATTTGATTTGTTATTTATACTGTTAAGACGTATGCGGAAATAGTTTGCTTTCATTATGATGTAAAACATCTCTATTTACCCATTTTTTAAAGATTATTTTTGACTATATGTCAAAACAAACCTTTATATTTGTATATGTGAAGTTAACCAAAGAAAAAATCACTTATTATTGGCTATGATGAAAAAGGAAATCAAATTCAGTCTTGTTTATCGGGATATGTGGCAATCTTCCGGTAAGTATCAACCTCGGGTTGACCAGCTTGTGCGTATAGCTCCATTGATTGTTGAGATGGGCTGTTTTACAAGAGTTGAAACGAATGGAGGTGCTTTTGAGCAAGTGAATCTATTGTACGGCGAAAATCCTAATAAAGCTGTCCGTGCTTTTACCGCACCTTTTAGAGAAGCGGGCATTCAAACACATATGCTCGATCGTGGTTTGAATGCATTACGTATGTATCCGGTTCCGGCGGATGTGCGTAAATTGATGTATAAAGTCAAGCATGCACAAGGGGTGGATATCACCCGTATCTTTTGTGGACTGAATGAGACGAGAAACATAATTCCCTCCATTAAATATGCTCTGGAAGCGGGTATGATTCCGCAGGCGACTCTTTGTATCACGTATTCTCCGGTGCATACCGTTGAGTATTATGCCCGAATTTCCGATCAACTGATTGAGGCCGGTGCACCTGAAATATGTTTGAAAGACATGGCAGGTATCGGTCGCCCCGGTATGTTGGGGCAACTGGTCAGGACTATCAAGGAAAAACATCCGGATGTATTGATACAATATCATGGTCATAGCGGACCGGGATTGTCTATGGCATCTATCCTCGAGGTTTGCGAAAATGGTGCGGATATCATAGATGTGGCTATGGAGCCCATGTCTTGGGGCAAAGTGCATCCGGACGTGATCTCGGTACAGGCAATGTTGAAAGATTTAGGATTCCAAGTTCCCGATATCAATATGAAAGCATATATGAAAGCCCGCGCGATGACGCAGGAATTCATAGACGATTTTCTGGGTTACTTCATGGATCCTACCAATAAATATATGTCTTCACTTTTGTTGAAATGTGGTTTGCCGGGTGGCATGATGGGGTCTATGATGGCAGATTTGAAAGGGGTACATTCCGGTATCAATATGATATTGCGGAGTAAGAACGAACCTGAACTTAGTCTTGACGATCTGCTGGTAATGCTTTTCGACGAAGTGGAATATGTGTGGCCTAAGTTGGGTTATCCTCCTTTGGTGACTCCTTTCAGTCAGTATGTGAAGAATGTTGCATTGATGAATCTTATGCAATTGGTAAAAGGGGAAGAGCGCTGGACAATGATAGACAACCATACCTGGGATATGATTCTGGGTAAGAGTGGACGTCTGCCGGGTACGCTTGCTCCGGAGATTATAGAATTGGCGAAGTCTAAAGGATATGAGTTTGTCGATACTGATCCGCAGTTGAATTATCCGGATGCTCTGGATGATTATCGCAAGGAAATGGATGAGAATGGCTGGGAGTATGGAGAGGATGACGAAGAACTTTTTGAACTAGCTATGCACGATCGCCAGTATCGCGATTATAAGTCGGGTGTTGCCAAGAAACGTTTTGAAGATGAATTACAACATGCTAAGGATGCATCCATGGCAAAGAGTGGTTATTCCGAGGAAGATATCAAGAAGCTGAAGCGTGCCAAGGCAGATCCGGTTATTGCTCCCGACAACGGGCAGGTGCTTTGGGAAGTTTCCGTGGAAGGACCGTCCATTGCGCCATTCATCGGACGTAAATATCAGCATGACGAAGTCTTTTGTTACCTTTCTACTCCATGGGGAGAATATGAAAAGATTCTGACCGGATTCACCGGACGGGTGGTGGAAATATGTGCACAGCAAGGTGCTACCGTACGTAAGGGAGATGTTATCGGTTATATTCTGCGGAGCGATATCTTTGCGTGAGTCTGGTAAGAAATAAACTTTTAAGTGGTAAATGCACAGAAAATCGGCTGATTATCGATGATCTGTGCATTTTTTATAAGACTATATCTATTTCTATTCAGGTGTGTACATTTTTGGCCAAGGTATATTTTCCAGTCCGTCTCCAATATAAAATCCCAAATGGGGTGGTTGATTATAGCCTACATTCTGCCAGGCGATACCCAGACGATACATCGGATCGTGCATTAATGTATATAAGCGATGATCGGTAGGGATGGTCGTAGTGTATATATGTAATTTGCTTGGATCCTTTGCATCACAGAAAACGACCTCCTCTCTCCAGTCACCGAAAAGATCAGCACTGATATTAGGAACAGCTTTAGTGCCACTTGTATATTGGGCCTCCGTGAAGGTACGCAACGGTACAGGCTTCTGTCCGTCCCATTTACTAATAGTTGTTTTATTCAGTATTTCATCTTGTAAATCTCCATCCCAATAAATACGGAAGCAAATAGAAGGCTTCTGATCGGAGATTTTCTCTCCTTTACAGTTGTAGACTCCCGGTGCGTCGGCACTCCACATCTCAAATCCCCGGTGGTTAGGATCAATGTCGGCAGCCAATCCTCGTCCGTTGTCTCCGCTGGTAGGACCTCCCCAAAGGATTTCTCCGGTTTTGGCATCATGCATTTCATATCCGTATTTTTCGTATCCTGCAACTTCCTCGTGTACTTCCCATACCTGATAGCCTGGAAGGTCAGGATCTAATTTTGATACATGCATCGCATCTCCATGTCCCAACCCGGTACGATAAAGTAATGTCCCGTCGTTATTGATGGCGCAAGAGCCATAGATGATTTCATCACAACCGTCTCCATCCACGTCTGCTACTGACAAGTTGTGATTTCCCTGCCCATAAGCTCCTTCACCCTCCACATCAGAAATATGTGTCCAGCGTTTTACTAATTCTCCTTTGGCAAAATCGTAAGCTACTAAAGTCGTTTTATGATAATAGCCACGGCACATGACGATACTGGGGTGAACTCCGTCCAGATAGGCGACACAAGCCAAGAAGCGGTCTGCACGGTTACCATATGTATCCCCCCATGAGCTAATTTCTCCTCTTGCCACCTCATAAGGGACAGTGTGTAGCTCTTCCCCTGTTTCTCCGCTAAAAATGGTCAGATATTCGGGGCCATTCAATACATAGCCGCATGATTCTTTAATCATTTCCAGATTTCGCCAGTCTTTGTCCGGATCATCTGTGCCGAGAACAATTTTCTTCCCTTTTCCATCCACAGTTCCGGGAGCAGTTTTGCAAACTAATTCGGATTTTCCGTCGCCATCGAAGTCATACACCAGAAACTGGGTATAATGTGCACCTGCCCGGATATTCTTTCCCAAACTGATCCTCCACAAATGCTTGCCATTTAACTTATAGGCATCCAGATAGACAGGACCTGTAATTCCGGAGCAGGAGTTATCTGCTTGATTGGTAGGATCCCACCTTACTATAATCTCATATTCTCCATCACCGTCCAAATCGCCTATGCTGCAATCTTTGGGAAGATAGGTATATTCCTGACCATTCGGATATTCCCTGACGATGCCTTTGTCCGGACGAATAAAGGCAATGTGTGGAGGAGTCATACCTTTTTCGGGACGGTTGAGTTGTATAGTCAGAAAATCCTTTTTCCACGGTTTCACTTCTTTAGAACTATCTGTTTCTTTCCCTTTTATTACGGCCTTTACTACATATCTATCTTCTATGTTACCTGATTTGTCAGTCAGATTGGTTGCGTGTTCAGCAGATACGAATTTGAGTAGCTTATCATTTTTATAGACATTAAAAGCTACGTCCTTTTCATTACCCAACACACGCCAACTGACGAAAACCCCATTCTCGGTTTTCACGGCTACTAATCCTCTGTCCAGAGTTTCCATTTGTCTTTTCATTTCCCCGACCGGGGTTATAGCTCTTCCTACGAGACTACTGAATATCAAAACTGAAAAAAGTAAGATGTTCTTCATTTTGCAATTACTTGTTATTTCTGACAGGCAAAGGAAAGCGTTTTCTCTCTGTAATTTATGTACAGATATACAAAAACATGGAGAAATCGAATATGTAGTCTTTTTCCTTCTCTTTTGGGCAGTTCTGAATCAGAGTGAATAAAATAGTACTAGGGTGCATTTTATGCAAAAGTTTTCGCCCTACATTTGCTGAAAACTAATTTTAATGTATCACTAAAATAAAATTCATGAAAAGACGACTATTTTTCGTTGTGACATTACTCGCCGGATGGAATCTTCTTTCGGGACAGTCTCTTCCCGACCGGAAAGAGACCTTGAAAACATTGGTGAAAGTCAATGATTGTTTTATGAAAAAGTATGCCGATTATACCCAGCCCAGTTATGTGGGTAAATTCAGGCCCAGTAATATTTGGACCCGGGGTGTTTACTATGAAGGGCTGATGGCATTACACACAATTTATCCCCGTTCGGATTATTATGATTATGCATACGACTGGGCTGATTTTCATAAGTGGGGGCTGCGTGATGGAAATACAACCCGCAACGCAGACGACCACTGTTGTGGACAGACTTATATTGAGCTTTACAAGATATGTCCTGATCCGGTGAAGATAAAAAATATCAAGGCATCAATGGATATGTTGGTGAATACTCCGCAGGTAGATGATTGGACTTGGATTGATGCGATACAGATGGGAATGCCGGTTCTCGCCCAATTAGGAAAAGTTACCGGTGAACAGAAATATTATGATAAAATGTGGCAGATGTACGCCTGTTCGCGTAATAAGATAGGGAAAGGATTATTCAATGAAAAGGAGGGATTGTGGTGGAGAGATGCTAATTTTGTCCCTCCTTATAAAGAACCTAATGGGAAGAACTGCTATTGGAGCAGAGGAAATGGCTGGGTGTATACGGCATTAGTAAGAGTGCTGAATGAAATTCCGATGGATGAAGTGCATCGGGCAGACTATAAAGCTGATTTTCTGGCAATGAGCAAAGCTTTGAAAGCCTGTCAGCGTACTGATGGCTTTTGGAACGTAAGTTTGCATGATGACTCCAATTATGGCGGTAAGGAGACATCAGGAACTACCTTATTTATATATGGTATGGCTTGGGGAGTACGGAATGGCTTATTGGATAAGAAAGAATATATGCCTGTCATTGTAAAAGCATGGAATGCTGTAGTTAAAGAAGCGGTACGTTCCAATGGATCTTTGGGATATGTGCAGGGAAGTGGTAAAGAACCGAAAGATAGCCAGCCCGTAACTTATAAGAGTGTTCCTGATTTTGAAGATTATGGAGTAGGATGCTTTTTACTGGCAGGTACTGAAGTATATAAGTTAGATTGATTGGGATAGTCAGGTTTTTTAGTTTTCAATAGGTATTAGATAACAATCGTTCGCTAAATTCTAAAATTAACAAATTCTAAAATGAAAAACAGCAATACATTATCTTTAATTGCAGTGTTATTACTAACCAGCTGTATAGGGGGGCACAAAGCTATCACAACGGATACTCTTTCGGATGCTGTGTTCGGTTTTGAGAATGTGCAGGACAGTGCCCGTACCAAAACGTGGTGGTTTCATGGGGAAACAGAAACAACAAAAGAGGGAATTACCGCTGATCTTGAAGCATTCAAACGGGCTGGAATCGGTGGCGTGGTTTATTATGACCAGACACACGGTGGGATGGAGAATGCTTTTCCCGCTTTTTCTCCTGAATGGTGGGAGATGTTGAGGTTCTCGGCTAAGGAAGCCGAACGACTTGGACTGACCTTTGAGGTCAATGTCTCGAATGGATTTGTAGCCGGAGGTCCTTGGATCACTTATGAATACGGGATGAAGTATTTGGCAGCCACTGAACGGAAACTTCACGGCGGTCAGTATTTTGAAGGAAAACTGGAAGTTCCGGTCAACCGTTATAACTATTCCCGGGATGTGGCAGTCATCGCCTTTCCTGTTCCGGCAGGTGGTGGCATCTCTTCAGCAACAGAGAAAGTGAGCTATTCATCGAATATGAGTGGAATTAATCTGGAGAACTTATTTAATCCGAAATCATCCACGGTTGAGCAGATTCCGGTTCCCGGAGAGGGAAAGTCCGTATATCTCAACTTGCAGTTCGATGACGAATTCACTGCCCGGAGTATCAGCTACGAAGTGCGTCCGAAAGGAAAGGCTACTACCAGTGCAAGTAATGTTCCGGGACCGCCACAGGATACCTTTTATGGTACCGGCTATCGGGTACTTCCCAATCTGGGGCAATTGGAAGTCTCAAATGACGGTGTGAATTATACTCCTGTCTGTGATTTGAAGCCTGTATACCGGGCTCTTGGAGGCTGGCGTTTGAAAACTCTTTCATTTCCGGCAGTTACAGGTAAATATTTCCGGTTGAATTTGCACGACTGGTGGGAGAAGAATGATTCCAGTCCTGAAATGCAGTTGGCCCGTGTTGTGTTACAATCGACTGCTAAACTTGATGAGTATGAAGAAAAAGCCGGCTTTTATCCGGAATACATAGATAAGGATCAGACCCCTCCCTACAGTGCCAAAGAGTCGATAGATGCTTCGCGTATTCTCAATATCAGCGATAAGATGGATAAGGATGGTATTCTTCGCTGGGAGGTTCCCGAAGGTGACTGGATGGTGATGCGTTTCGCTTACGTGCCTACTGGCGCATCAATTAAACATGGTCGTCGGAATCTGATGGGGTGCGAGTGCGACAAACTCTCTGCTGCGGCTGCGGAGCTCCAGTGGAAAAATTATGTAGGGGTTATTCTTGATTCGCTGAAAGTATCCGGTAACTATAACCTTGCGGGTATGGTAATGGATAGTCATGAAGCGGGATCGCAGAACTGGACGAATAATTTTATTGAGGAGTTCACCCGTCGGCAAGGATATGATCCGACCTTATATCTTCCGGCTATGATGGGTTACATCATCAATGATGTGCAAACCTCAAACGATTTTCTATTTGATATCCGGCGAAATATTGCCGACATGATCTCTGATAACTATTTCGGTACATTTGAACGGCTGTGTAAGGAGAATGGGCTGACCTTGACAGCGCAAGCTATCGGAAACGCTCTCTGTATCCCCGCTGATCCGATTCAGGCTAAAAGTAAGGTAGCCAAACCACAGGGGGAATTCTGGCCTATCCAGCCTGACGGTATGTACGATATCAAAGAATGCTCTTCATCGGCACACCTCTATAATAAGTACATTGCATCGGCCGAAGCCTATACCGATGCCAAATACAGTCATTCGGCCGCTGATCTGAAGACATTGGCTGATTATGCTTTTGCATGGGGAATCAATGAATTTGTTATTTGTGCTTCGGCCTACCAGCCTTGGCTGAATCGTTATCCGGGTAATACGGGTGGGGGAAGGCACTATTGTCTCAACCGTAACAATACATGGTGGGAGTATAGTGCTCCATTTTGGGACTATCAGGCCCGCATTGCCTATGTGATGCGAAAAGGGAAGCCGACCATTGACTTATGCGTTTATTTGGGAGGAAATGCTCCGGTCAAGATATTGACCTATAAGCTTCCGGATATTCCGGGTGGTTATGATTTCGATGCTTTTACATCGGACGCCCTTCTCACCCGTATGTCGGTCCGAAACAACCGGGTCATGCTTCCTGACGGAACGGGATACAATATGATGGTTCTGCCGAGGGATGGAGATATCACATTGGATGCCTTACGAAAAATAGCAGGAATGGTGAAACAGGGAATCCGGGTGTATGGCCCTAAACCGGGTGCACATTTCGACTCTAACCGTGATACCGGTAAACAGGCGGAATATACTCGTCTGGCCGATGAACTGTGGGGAGAAAATCCAGCTTCTCAAGGTTTCAATCAGGTTGGTAAAGGGGTTGTTTATTGGGGGATGCCTTTGGCGGAAGCTATTGAAAAGGCGTCTATTATTCCTGATATCTCAATGCAAACCGGTAATACCAAAGATAATATGATTTATTTTGCCCACCGGAAACTGGCCGATGCAGATCTTTATTTTATGGCTAATCGTAAGGACTTGCCCGAGGAGACTACTTTTACGTTCCCTGTTAACAGAAAATTTGCAGAACTGTGGAATCCGGTTACAGGTGAACGTTATTCTCTTACTGGTAGAAAAAGCAAGGATGGCAGTACAAGTGTTGATCTTTGTATGGCTCCGCGCGAAGCTTTTTTCGTTGTTTTCACGGACAAGCAGGAAAAACTGCCGGCTATGAAATGGTATCAGCCGACGAACCGGTCGGAAACGATAAAAGGAAGTTGGGAGGTGTATTTTGATCCCGTCTGGGGCGGACCGGGAAAGGTCGTTTTTGATGAACTATATGATTGGACATCAAGTACCGACCCCAGAATTAAATATTATTCCGGTACGGCAGTGTATAAAAAGACGATACAATGCAATCCTTCAAACGACCGGATTTATCTTGATTTAGGAAATCCGGGACTCATCGCCCGCGTATTCGTTAATTCTCAGGAAGCCGGTGTAGTATGGTGTTCTCCATGGAATCTGGACATTACTAAATATCTGACTCATGGCGAAAACAAATTAGAAATACACGTGGCAAATTCACTGATGAACCGTATGATTTATGATGCATCTTTACCCGAAGAGAAAAGGGTTACTTATGCCTATCCTGCCATTGTTTCGGAGGGCGATCCTTTGGTGGCGTCAGGATTGAAAGAGGTAAAAATTGTAAGAGAAAGTCGTGATTAAATACATTAATGAGATAATATGGTGTCAATAAAATATTCTTGTTTTTCTTTTTTGCTTCTTCTGTCTACATTCATTTATGGGGATGAGAACCGGACTAAACTTGCAGGATTGAAAGACGCGTTGTATGGTTTCGAGTATCTGCAAGATTCTACCCGGACGAAAGTTTGGTGGTTTCATGGTGAAACTGTGACTACCCGTGCGGGTATTACAGCCGATCTGGAGGCTTTTCATAAACAAGGAGTAGGCGGCGTGGTTTATTATGACCAGACCCATGGCAACTGTGAGGGAGCTTTTGAGGCTTTCTCTCCCGAATGGTGGGAGATGTTGGTTTTCGCTTCACAGGAGGCAAAAAGACTGGGATTAACTTTTGAAACACATATTTCCAATGGATATGTGGCTGGGGGGCCATGGATAACACCTGCGCTGGGGATGCAGAGATTGACTTCGGTGGAGACAATAGTGGATGGCGGAAAAGACTTGGAGTTTTCGCTTCCTGTTCCTGAAGCACGCTCTGATTATTATAAAGATGTGGCTATATTAGCTTTTCCGTATCAGAGGGAAATACATGATGACAGTCGTGTCTTGAAGCCGGTGATAACTTGCAATAAGGCGGACATAGATGCTAAAGCATGTTTCTCGTCGTCAAAACAATTATCCGTAATTCCTGTACAAAAACCGGGAGAGTCTGTTTATATGACGCTTGATTTTGGAAAACAGTTCACAGCACGTTGCATTACCTATTCAATGGCTCCCAGAGGGAAAGCGGCTACTGATGCCATGAATGTGCCAGGTCCCCCTACAGAGGAATTTGTAGGAACGGGTTTCCGGGTTCTGCTAAATCTGGGAGAATTGGAAGTTTCTGATGACGGACTAACTTTTAAAAAAGTATGTGATTTGAAGCCTGTTTATCTTTCTCTTGGGGGATGGAAACAGAAGACTCTTTCTTTTCCGGCTGTAACAGGACGATATTTTCGTTTGAATCTGCATGATTGGTATGAAAAAAAGGATCGGAAACCGCATCTGGAGCTTGGGCAGGTGGTCTTGTCTTCCCGTGCCTGCATTGACCAATGGGAGGAGAAAGCTGCTCTGACCTCTGCATATATTGAAAATGATTTTACGCCTTCTTATCAAAAAAATGAAATCATAGACCCTGATCGGATAGTGGATCTTACGGAGCAGACAGATTCATTGGGGACAGTACGCTGGAAAGCTCCTGCCGGTAAATGGGTAGTGGTACGTTTTGCCCATGTTCCAACGGGTGGAAGGACCAAACATGGACGTAAGAACATGATTGGTTTAGAATGTGACAAGCTATCTGCCGTTGCTGCAGAGGCACATTGGAATCATTATCTGAAACACATTGCCGATTCGATAGAAGCTCATGGCGGACATTTGGACGGAGTGGTGGTAGATAGTCATGAAGCTGGTTCGCAGAACTGGACATCGGGATTTGAAAATGACTTTCTGCGTTTGCGTGGGTATGATTTAAGAAAGTATCTGCCGACATTGGCCGGATATGTAGTAGAATCACGCGAAGTGTCGGATGGATTTCTGTATGATATGCGGCGTACTATTGCGGATTTGACAGTAGAAAAATATTTCGGAACATTTCAGCGTTTGTGCAAAGAGCGTAATCTGATACTTACATCGCAGGATTTTGGCGCACTTTGTATGGCAGGCGACCCTATTCTGGCTAAGGGAAAAGTGCAGAAACCTCAAAGTGAATTTTGGGGACATCATCCTGACGGGAACTATGATATAAAGGAGTGCTCATCGGCTGCGCATATGTATGGCAAACCTATTGCATCTGCCGAAGCCTTCTCTGATGTGAAATTTAGCCAGTCATTGGCAGAACTCAAACAATTGGCTGATTATGCTTATGCTTTTGGTATCAATGAATTTGTCGGGTGTGCCTCTTCCCATCAACCTTGGCTTGATAAGCTGCCCGGAAGCACTGGCGGAGGGCGTCATTATGCATTGAACCGTACTAATACCTTTTGGGAATATAGCCGGGATTTCTGGGATTATCAGAACCGGTCTTCTTTCCTTATGCGGCAAGGCATGTCTGTCATAGACTTATGTTTGTATCTGGGTGATAATGCCCCGGTTAGAATCCTGACTCATCGTCTTCCTGTCATACCGGCGGGGTTTGATTTCGATGCTTTCTCAACTGATGCATTGTTTACCCGTATGGAGGTAAAAGAAGGGCGTATTGTATTGCCGGATGGCGTGAGTTATCAGATGATGGTATTGCCGCGAAATGGAGAAATAACACTGGAGGCTTTGCGTAAGATTGCTTCTTTGGTGCAAGCTGGTGCATCTGTTTATGGAACACGTCCACAACGTTCAGGTACATTGCATGATTTGGAACATATGGTTGAATATGAAGAATTGGTCAATATGATGTGGGGAAGGAATAACACTCCTCAAGGATGTAGTCATTATGGCAAAGGAACTGTTTACTGGGGGATGTCTTTGACTGATGCAGTATCGAAAGCGGGGATGATGCCGGATGTTACTGTACCTGAAAAAAGGAAGTTTTATTATGCCCATCGCACTCTTTGGGATGGAGAAATTTATTTTCTGGATAATCATGAAGATACTCCTTTGGCGCATACATTTATTTTCCGTACTAGTAAAAGGTATGCTGAACTATGGAATCCTGTGACAGGAAAGCGTTATTCATTACAGAGTACTCTTACAGCTGACGGTCGTATTTCAGTCCCTTTGCAGATGGCTGCCCGCGAATCTTACTTTGTCATTTTCAGTGATGCGCAGAGCACAAGTCAATTGCCCGTGAAAGAGTGGAATATGCAGGAGAAGAAAACTTTTATTCAGGGAGATTGGACTGTAGACTTTTCCGAAAAGCTCGGTGGTCCCGGTAAGGTTGTTTTTACTGCGTTGACGGATTGGACTAGCCATAAGGATGAACGTATCAAGTATTATTCCGGTACGGCTGTTTATCGCCATAATCTGATGATGGACGACAAGCGGTCTGAATCGCGGTATTTGCTGCGTTTTGCCAAGCTTGCCTCCATTGCACGCATCGTGTTGAACGGGCGGGAAGTCGGTACGGTGTGGTGTTCGCCTTGGGAAATAGATATTACGGAAGCTCTGGAGACAGGGGAAAATAAACTGGAGATTTATGTAGCAAATTCTCTGATGAATCGCATGATTGGAGATTCTATGCTGCCTGAAGATCAACGTATCACTTATTCTGCTACTTCTATAGCAACACCCGGAATGTCATTGATACCTTCAGGTATTATAGGATCTGTATAGTTGGTTCGGCAGATGTCTGCGTCCAATTCTTCTGATAAATAAAAGATGATAATATTTGATTTACTATTGTTTATGAAAAATGTGTGCTTGAATAGAAAATACATTACAACATTCTGTTTGCTTCTGACGAGTTGCTATACGCTTACTGCACAAGAATGGCCGGAAATACAACCTGAAGCCCGTCCCGCTACCCGTTGGTGGTGGATGGGGAGTGCAGTAGATGAGGTTAATCTAACCTATAACTTAGAAGAATATGCTAAAGCCGGATTGGGAGGGGTGGAAATCACTCCAATCTATGGGGTACAAGGTAATGATGCCAATAATCTCTCTTTTTTAAGTCCTGAATGGATGAAGATGCTCCGGCATACCCAAGATGAGGGAAAACGACTGGGAATAGAGATAGATATGAATACCGGGACGGGATGGCCGTTCGGCGGACCGGAGGTCGATATGAAGGATGCGGCCACCAAGGCTATCTTTCAGTCTTATCAGGTGAAAGGAGGTGAGGCAGTCAGTCTTGATGTCAGTGTTCGGGATAAAAGACAAAAGCCAGTGGCTCATTTGAGTTGCGCCATGGCTTATTCCGACAAAAAACATTGTCTGAATCTGACTTCCTACGTACATGATGGAATACTGCAATGGCAGGTTCCCGAAGGTAAATGGGAGATTGTCGTGCTCTATGTGGGCAAGACTTTTCAGAAGGTGAAACGTGCTGCACCGGGTGGAGAAGGGTATGTAATGAATCATTTGGACCGGGATGCGGTCAAGCGGTATTTCTCTAAATTCGACAGGGCTTTCCGGGAGAACAAGATGGTTTATCCACATACATTCTTTAATGACTCTTATGAAGTATATGGAGCAGACTGGACGCCCGATTTTCTGGAGCAATTCGCCAGACGGCGTGGTTATAAACTGGAAAACCATTTCCTCGAGTTTCTGGATCAGGGTCGTCCGGATATTACTGCCCGCATTGTTTCCGATTATCGCGAGATAATATCCGAACTTCTCATCGAGAATTTCAGCAAGCAGTGGACTGCCTGGGCACATAGTCATGGAAGCATTACCCGCAATCAGGCGCATGGTTCTCCTGCTAATCTGATTGATACATATGCTTCTGTGGATATTCCCGAGTGTGAGGGTTTCGGACTTTCTCAATTCCATATCCAAGGATTACGCCAGGATTCATTGACCCGTACCAATGATTCCGACCTGTCGATGTTGAAGTATGCTTCTTCTGCCGCACATATTGCCGGAAAACCGCTTACTTCCTCGGAGACATTTACTTGGCTCACCGATCATTTCCGTACTTCGCTTTCACAGTGTAAGCCGGATATGGATCTGATGTTCCTGTCGGGAGTTAACCATATGTTCTTTCATGGTACGCCTTATAGTCCTAAAGAGGCTAAATGGCCGGGATGGAAGTTTTATGCTTCTATTAATATGTCACCCGCCAACAGCATTTGGAAAGATGCTCCTGCTTTTTTTGAATACATCACACGCTGTCAGTCTTTCCTTCAGATGGGAAAACCGGATAATGATTTTCTGCTTTATCTTCCTTTATACGATATATGGCAGGAGCAGCCCGACCGTTTGTTACTTTTTACTATCCACCATATGGCCAAACGTGCGCCGAAGTTTATCGAAACAGTCCATACGATTACAAAAAATGGGTATGATGTAGATTACATATCCGATGCTTTCGTTCAAAGTACCCGTTGTCGGGATGGAAAGCTGATTACAGAAGGTGGAGCGTCTTACAAAGCACTTATTATTCCGGCTGTCAAACTTATGCCGGAACGTGTGCTTCAGCATCTTCTGAAATTGGCAGAGGAAGGGGCGACCCTTATTTTTATAGAGAACTATCCCGAGGATGTACCGGGCTATGGTCAATTGGAGAAACGTAGAAAGAACTTTGCCGGATGGAGAAAACAACTTCCGTCTATTTCTACTTTTGACAGTACGCTTTCCACACCTTATCAGAAGGGGACGATTATTACAGGGAAAGATTATGGGTCTGCATTGGCTAAGAGCCTTGTTTTTCCTGAAGAAATGAAAGTTCTCCATGGTCTGCAATATATCCGTCGTTCCAATGATAAAGGTTATCATTATTTTATATCTTCCTTACAAAGCCGGGGAGTTGATGATTGGGTAACGCTTAGCGTATCTGCCGAAGATGTAATGTTATTCAATCCGTTGACCGGAGAAAAAGGAAAAGCACAGACCCGGATACAAAACGGGCGGATACAAGTACGATTGCAATTACGCTCCGGAGAAAGCGTCATCCTGCAAACTTTCAATCAACCGCTCAATCAGGTGGAAAAATGGAATTATATTCAGGAACAACCTGTCAGCCTCTGTCTCGACCATAATTGGAAATTGCATTTCATAGAAAGCATTCCTGCAATAGAAGGAGAGTTTTCAATAGATACTCCTTCTTCATGGACGGAGATAGGGCATCCGGATGCTGCTGTTACGATGGCTACCGGAGTCTATACCAATGAAATACAACTTCCGGAAATCTCTGCTGACGACTGGATACTGGACTTGGGTGATGTGCGTGAAAGTGCCCGTGTACGTATCAACGGTCAGGAAGCAGGAGTAGTCTGGGCTGTTCCTTTCCGACTAAAAGTGGGGAAGTGGCTTAAACCCGGTAAAAATATCATTGAGATAGCAGTGACCAACTTACCCGCTAATCGTATCAGTGATATGGATCGCCGGGGAGAAAACTGGCGTATTTTCCATGACATCAATATGGTAGGCTTGAATAATAACCATAATCCTTATAGCAATTGGCAATCATTACCTTCGGGGCTGAACGGGATGGTGAAGTTGATTCCCATTAATTGTCAATAGACAAATTAAGCCGCGCAGGAGTGTGTATTTCCGAACTTTTGTCCATACATTGGTATCTGAATCCAGCTCAATTTTATGCATAGCGGTTACTTTTGTGCAGTGATTATAAGCAACTTTGGCATTTTAAATGGTTCTGATGTCAATAGTCGGCTTTTGGAATGAACTGACAGAACCTACCTTATTTTTTAATGAGAAACAATGAAGAGCAAAGGAGCGTTTGGCATGTGCCGTTTAAGTTTGCGTTCCTATTTATTATTTGTTTGATGGCGTCCTATCTACTTCATGCTGTCGAAATACCAACCAAGAACAATGTCGGTCCATCTTTTATGACCGATACTATTGGAAGAATTGACGCACCATTCCATATGCCGCAATTGCAGCGACCGCAGTTTCCTGACCGCAAGATGGTGGTGAAGATGAAGAAACGTGGACTTTCCACTTCGGATATCCAAAATGTGATAGACAAGTTGGCGGATGATGGTGGCGGAACTGTGGTTATACCATGTGGTAAATGGAAAACAGGGAGAATTATTCTCAAGAGTAATATCAATCTTGAAATTCAAGAGGGGGCAGAGTTGGAATTTAGTGGATTTATTAAGGATTATCTGCCTGTGGTTTTTACCCGTGATGAGGGTATTGAAATCTATTCTCTTGGCGCATTTATTTATGCTTGTGATGCCGAGAATGTAGCTATTACCGGTAAAGGGCGTATTATTGGTCCTTCAACAGACTGTGAGATTTTCCGTATCAATAAGGAGAAAGCTTTGCATATTGAAAAGGTTGTAGGTGACAAACTTTTAGCGGAGCGTATTTACGATGGCATCAAAAACGCAGAAGTGTTTTTACGAAGACCATTGCTCCTATCAACTGTAAGAATGTACTGATTGAGGGAGTTACTCTTGACCAGGGACTTTATTGGAATATCGTTCCGCAATATTGTGAGAATGTGATTATCCGGGGTGTCACTGTAACGAGTTTTGGACATGGACGTACGGATGGCATTGATGTGGAGTCGAGCCGTAATGTATTGATAGAATATTGCTCTTTGGATTGTTCGGATGATTGTTATACAATTAAGTCGGGACGTGGTGAGGATGGAGTGAAAATAGGACAGCCATCCGAGAATATTGTTATCCGTTATAGTATTGCGAATCGTGGTGCCGGTGGCATTGTTTGTGGGACAGAAACGGCCGGAGGCATCCGTAATGTATATATGCACGATTGTGTGTTTGACGGAACTGACCAGGCGTTCCGTTTCAAGACGCTTCGTCCGCGTGGAGGCGGTGCAGAGCAGATCTATATAGAACGGGTGAGGGCCAGACTGAATGGTGCCGCTTTCTATTGCAATATGCTTGGCTCCATCAAATGGGGAGGAGATTTGGCTAAACGCTTCCCCGCACGCAAGATAGATGAATTTACACCTGATTTTCGTGCAATAAAAATAAATGATGTTATAATTGAGGACTGTTGCAATCTGATTGATGTGGATGCATTACCCGAACGTCCGCTCGCCAATGTATACATCAGCGGTATCACCGCTAACTGCAAAAATTTTGGAAAAATGCGTGATGTATCATCGTTCACAATCAAGAATGCAAGGATTACAACTGTTGATCCGGTTTTGACAGTCGATGGTTGCAATGGTGTGATATTGCTCGACGTTAAAAATATGGATTCAAACAAGCCTATTCAAATTAACTATGAGGGTGAGAAACAGGATTCGGTGTTAATGCAGGATTATCCGTTGACTTATCATTCGATAAAGCCCGGTCAGTTATGGCTTGATACCAATGGTAACCCCATTCAGGCACATGGTTTCCAGATGTTCGAGAAAGAAGGGACCTATTATTGGTATGGTGAGAATAAAGAATACACCACTTTGGGCAGTAATGTCTGGACTTATGGCATCCGTTGTTATCGTTCGCGCGATTTCTACAATTGGGAAGATTGTGGACTGATTATTAAACCTGATACGGTAAATCCATTGTCTCCGCTACACTATTCGCAGACGCTCGACCGTCCTCATATCATATATAATGAGAAAACCGGTAAATACGTATGTTGGATAAAGAGTATGGATACTGACGGGTATTTTGTCATTCTTCAGGCTGATGATTTTCTGGGGCCTTATGAATATGTGCGTTCGCTGAAACCCGGAGGCTATGGTGTGGGTGACTTTGATATGTATGCCGATCCGGAGACAGGGAAGGGTTATGTATGGTTCGAACGTCCTCATTGGGAGATGATATGTGCTCAACTTACTGACGATTTCCTGAACATAACTTCCGGCTATTCCAAGCATTTTGTCGGACTTCGTCCGCCTTTCACTCGTGAGGCACCTACTCATTTCATGCACGAAGGTAAACACTACCTCTTTACATCGGGTACCACCGGGTATGTACCGAATAAATCGCTGGTTACGTCGTTTGATGATTTTCATGGAGAATACGTTGATCTTGGTAATCCGCATCCTGCTGATAAATATGAATCTTCATTCTTTTCACAGATTACCGATGTGATTAAAATTCCGGGAAAAAATCTGTATGTGGCTTTGGCTGATCGTTGGTTACCAGAACTGACCGATACGGATATTCCCATACGAACGGCAAAGAATAAGGAAAAGCATTATGTCAATCACCAGCCGTTTCCCAAAGACTTTAGTGAACCTAAGACAAGAGACAAGCGTAATCTACGGCGTACTAAATGGGATGTGACTTTCAATGCAACCTATGTATTTTTACCTATTACATTTAAGGATGGCGTGCCGCAGATAGAATGGCTTGATGAATGGAAGATCGAAGATTATGAGAATTAAATTTTGTTTAATTTATAATGTGAATGTATGAAAAACATGTATTTATGGGTGGCAATATCTTTGATGTTTTTGGCCGCTTGCAATAATGAAGACGAAGCAGTGAGCACGGATCCGATGGACTATCCAGCTGAAATTCGTGGAGTGGTGAAAGATTATGCTGCCACTGAAACTACTAAAACCGTCTCTTCCATTTGGACTGAAGGAGACGCAATCGGTGTGACTACGGCTGCAGGAATCTCTAAGATTTCTTACATCATGACAGATGACCGTAATGTCAAATATGCGTATAATGCAGAAAAAGATGTTTTTCAGGTAGTCAGTAAAGAGGGAGAGGATCATACTATTTATTTTAAAGGTCCTTATACGATGAGTATGACAGCATATGCTCCCTATACTGGTGAGAGAGGAACGTTGGCAGGAGTGATACAAGCTTCCACCACATCCGAGAAACAAGTTGGTACGGCACGGGCTACTATTGATTTCCTGTATGCCGAAGGTGGCGGCTCTCAAACGAATCCGAGAGTTGAGTTTCAATTCTTTCATAAGATGTCTCAATTGGTGTTGGCTTTCAAAGCGGGTGGCGGTCTTGAGTTGGATGATATCTCTTATACATTGAAAAATATCATATTGGACGGTTCTTTTGATACATCTGCCGGAAGTGTCGCTTCAGGTAAGACTACAGGGAATATCAATATGTCGTTGGCTAAAGGTAAAGAGATGAACTCTTCGGTGATCGTTTTTCCACAGAAACTGGCTTCTACTCTTCTTCTTGAACTGGCTATGGGAGGTAAAACTTATGCCCAGCCTATTGGGAATGGTATTGATCTGATTTCTGGTAATACGTATATTTTTGATGTAACGATTGCTCCTCAATCGATGACTGTCAGTCCGGCCAAGATAGAGGATTGGATATGGGGTGAAAATAGTGACCATTATGTGATTGCCGGTGAAAGTGAATAAGGTAAGTTAATTATAAACGAAAATATTATGAGAAAACAGAATGTATGGGCTTTGTGCCTGATGGGGATGGCCTGTCTGGTATCCTGTAATAATGAGCAAGAGTTTTCCTATATGAAGACTGATTCTCCGCTGAATCTGACCGCTGTACAAGTGAAGCAATCGGTGCAGTCGCGTGCCAGTTCAGATAATCAATGGATAGGTGATGGTACGGAACACGTTTCTGTCAGCGATGGAAGTGATGCTGCTACTTATACGGTGGTAAATGAGAATGGAGAGCTTCAATGTTCCGATGAGAACAATCAGCTGTACTGGGCGTCAGCTACAGAAGAGCAGACGGTAACTGCCTGGTATCCTGCTACTGCGGATAATAAGTTATGGGAAAGTTGGGCTGTTAAAAGTGATCAGTCGGGTGACGGTTATCAACAGTCGGACATGATGTATGCTAATACAAAGGTGGCTTTACAGGGAAGCCATGTGTTGCCTTTCCGCCATCAGACAGCTAAAGTGATTGTGCATTTACTTAAAAATGAGGTGATGGCTGAAGAACTTGCCGGAGCAACGGTGACAATTAAAAATGTAGCACTTCAGGGAAATGTAAACGAAGGTGCTTTGATCCGAAACGAACAGGCTGGGGTTGAGGATGTGAATCCTAAAGCCGTATCTCCAATGAAAGACTATTTGGCGTCTTATGAAGCATTGTTGATACCACAGTTGGTAAAAGATAAAGTCTTTATTGAAATAAAGACGACCGGCGGTAAGACTTTTACTTATAAGCCCAAAGGTAATGAAGGATTGCTTGAAGGGACCTATCAGAATATTTATTATGTGACAGTCGGTAAACCGGGCATTTCTGTTGTAGTCGAAAGAGGCGGTCTGCAATGGGGACAGGAAGGAGAAGACCAGATTGTTGATATGACCCATGAATAAGAATCCACATGTTTTAGTAATCAGAAAAAAGAATCATTATGAAATTCTATAAATACTTATCATTGGCTGTTTTGTTTGCCCTGACTTTGGCTGCTGGTGGTTGCTCGCAAGAAGATAACTTTCCGGACGCTAATGGAAATATGGTTATCAATGTGTATGATGCCGGAATGGAAGCTGTTGGCGGAAATTCACGTGCTGTGACAGACGAAAATTATACTACTGTATTTGAAACAGGAGATTGTATCGGACTTTTTGCCATAAAGGACGGGGCGGTCTGGAATAATATGAATAATGTCAAAGTAACTTATACTGAAAACGGGACCTGGGCTTCGGAGATTGCGCTGCAATATGATGACGAGCAGGAAGGAGTTGCTTATTATGCCTATTATCCTTATCAGGATGGCAAAACTTATCAATCTGGTACGATAGAGAATTTTCTTACGAAAATGGCAAATGAATGGACTCCGGCAGCAGACCAATCGGATAAAGATAAATTCGCTGCCTCTGATTTGATGACGACAACTGAACCTTCATCAGTTATTCAGGAAGGAAGCGGACAGTTTACAATTCGTTTGTCTATGAAGCATCGTATGGCTATGAGTGTGTTGGTAATGCCTGAAACGGAATATAAATTCTCGGATGAGACATTGAATGAGATTCCTTATATTGCCAAAGAGCATGCATCTATGTTTTATATGACTTCTGTAAGTGATGAAAATGTAGTGAGACCTTATCTGGCTGATGATGGTTCTTATCGCTTGATTATAAAACCGTCTGATGTAAACAGTCTGATTGTTACCCAAGGCACTTACAATGATAAAAAGTATGAATTTACAGCTTCTATAAATGAGGGGAAATACCAACGATTTTTGTTGGGTGGTGGAAAGAAGATTGTTGAACATGAGCTGAAAGTGGGTGATTTTTATTGTTCGGACGGTAGTATCGTTTCGGGAAATGCAGAAGAAGTACCGGAAAATTGTATAGGTATTGTCTATTATGTAGGAAATCCACAGCCTTCGGTATTGTATCCGGAAAAGGTAAGTACGGATGGTTCGCAGCCTTTTGATGAGGCACACGATGCATTGAGACGTGATCACCCTTCATGTGTGCATGGATTGGTTTATGCGTTGGATTATGCAAATGATGTGATTAAAGTTTTTGGAACCAAAGGAAATAAGCATGATATAGAGGGTATAGCCTCTGCTTATACAAGTTCATATTTATGTAAGAGTGGTAGTCGGGAACCTCATTATAAAAGTATTTTAGGCTATAATAATACTGAAGTATTGAAGAAACTTGCTGATTATGCAATTGAAAATAGTGCGGATTGGGATCTGTTGAATATGGTATCTTGTCTGGATTCATATAATAAACAGAAAGTACTTCCGTCAGGATTGACTTCCGGATGGTATTTACCTTCTATTGAAGAAATGAGAATGTTGATTAATGAAACTGAAACAATTAATGCTTCGATAGCAAAAGCTAATGGCTTGGCATTAGTATCTCAATGGAACGGAGGCTGCAAATGACCCGAGAGGTCGGTTTAACGGATACTGGAGTTCATCATTACGTGCCGGTTATCTTTTCTATATGGTGAAAGATGGGAAAGAAGGTGATAGTATCAATGGATATGTATGGAACTTGGGATATTTCCGTTTCTCGTTTGCCTTTTAGAAGTTTTAATGGCTTTTGTTTAACTTAATAATATAAGTAATGAGTGAAATAATAATATTCAAGTGGTATAGTCCTAAGAAAATCACACAATATCTTTTGTTACTGGGACTTGCTGCAGGTCTAATGCCGATAGAAAAAACACAGGCGGCTTCATCTGTCCAGCTGGTGCAACAGCAGACAGTGAATGTAAAGGGAACCGTACTCGATAGTCATGGAGAGCCTATAATAGGTGCAAATGTGGTGGTAGGTAATACTACACAAGGAACTATTACGGATATTGATGGCAATTTCAAACTTTCAGTTCCGATGGGGGCAAAGTTAAAAATATCTTTTATTGGATATGAAACACAAACGGTAGTTGTGAAAAACGCTAAGATGAGTATTGTTCTTGCCGATGATTCAAATGTATTGGATGAGGTGCAAATTGTAGCCTATGGAGCGCAGAAGAAGGTGACAGTGACTGGTGCGGTTTCTGGTGTGAAAGGAAGTGATTTGTTGAAGACACCGACTGGTTCTGTAACGAATGTCCTATCCGGACAATTGACTGGTATCACTACGGTACAGTATTCCGGTGAACCGGGGGCGGATATGGCTGAAATTTTTGTCCGTGGACAAGGAACCTGGAACAATTCGGCTCCATTAATTCAGGTGGATGGTGTGGAACGTACTTTCAATGAAATCGATCCCAATGAAATTGAAAGCATTACGGTGTTGAAGGATGCGTCGGCTACTGCTGTATTCGGTGTACGTGGTGCGAACGGTGTTGTTTTGATTACTACCCGGCGGGGAACAGAGGGGAAAGCAAAAATCTCATTTACGACTTCTGCCAGTGTATTGATGCCGACCAAGACAGCAAAGAAAGCCAACGCTTACCAATATGCGGATTACTATAATCAGATGCAACGTAATGATAACCCGAATGCTACTCCGATGTTCTCTGATGATATAATGCAAAGATTTAAGGATCATTCTGATCCGATACGTTTCCCAGATGTAGATTGGGTGGATTATTGTTTGAAAGATGCGGCATTGCAGAGCCAGCACAATATCAATATCAGTGGAGGAACCAGTAATGTCCGTTACTTCGTCTCTGCCGGTGCTTATACCCAAGGGGGACTGTTTAAACAATTCGATACGCCACATAATGTGTCGTTTCAATACAAACGTTTTAATTATCGTTCCAATTTAGATATTGATGTAACAAAAACGACGACTATATCATTTAATTTGGCAGGAAGTATTGATAATCAGAACCGTCCGTTTAGTGGAGGGGATACTTCTGATTTGGTACGTGATTTATATACTTCGACCCCGTTTTCCAGCCCGGGATTTATTGATGGCAAGTTGGTGCAGACATCAACGGACTATACTGATTTGGCATTGCCTTTCACGGGAAGTACCGGTATGTCTTATATTTCACGTGGTTATCAATCCAGAAGTAAAAACAAGTTGAGTGCTGATTTAATCTTGAAGCAGAAACTGGATATGATTACCAAAGGGTTGTCTTTCAATGCGAAAGGATCTTATAACAGTGATTTCACTATTACGAAGAATGGTGAACAAGACATTGCTACTTATACGCCTTGGGTGTTGGCAGACGGCACATTAGGGTATCGTAAAACGAAGGATGCCGGTCGTTTGACTTATAGTGAGAAATCTGGAAAAGGTCGTAACTGGTATATGGAAGCCGGTTTGAACTACAATCGTTCGTTTGGCAAACATAATGTGGGGGCATTGGTATTGTATAATCAGTCCAAAACTTATTATCCGTCGGTATATTCAGATATTCCGTCGGGGTATGTCGGTCTTGTAGGACGTCTGACCTATGACTGGAATACCCGCTACATGGCAGAATTTAATGTCGGTTATAATGGTTCTGAAAATTTTGCTCCGGATAAACGTTTTGGTACTTTTCCGGCTGCCTCTATTGGTTGGGTAGTCAGTGAAGAGAAATTCTGGAATCCTGTCAAGAAAGTTATCAATTATATGAAATTCCGTGTGTCTATGGGACTTGTCGGTAATGACAAGGCTGGTAATTCCCGCTTCTTATATACTTCTGACCCATATTCTGTGGATGATGCTCTTCCTGCAGGCGGTGGAAAATTCGGACATGGGTACTTCTTTGGAATAGAGAACTCTACTGCTTCCATGGGAGCTTTTGAGAAAGCTAAGAATAATCAGAATGTGATTTGGGAAAAGGCGTTTAAGCAGAACTATGGAGTAGATTTTACTTTGATGAATGAACGATTGAATGTGAGTGTTGATTATTATAAGGAAAAACGCCGGGATATTTTGTTACGTGACTACACGGCAGCAGGTATACTTGGATTTATTACTCCTTATTATAATATGGGACGTGTAAACAGTTGGGGATGGGAACTATCCATGAAATGGAATGATAAAATCGGTGATAAATTCCGCTATTGGGTTGGACTGAATTTATCTAATAATGAAAATGAGATTATTGAAAAGAAAGAGGCACCGCTGAATAATAATTATCAGTATGAGAAAGGACATCGTATCGGAGCACGTTCATTGTATAAGTTCTGGCGGTATTATGATGAAGGAACTCCCGCTCTATATGAACAGACTTTTGGAAAGCCTTTTCCCGATCATAGAACTGATTTGCAACCGGGAGATTGTGTTTATGTTGATTTGGACGGAAATGGTGTAATTGATTCTAATGATATGACTCGTGAACTGGGTTACACGGATGATCCGGAATATATTGCCGGATTGAATATGGGATTTAGTTGGAAAAATTTCGAATTCAGTATGCAATGGACAGGAGCCTGGAATGTAAGCCGTATGTTGGATGAGGGTTTCCGTACCCCATTTACGAGTAATGCAGATACGACGACGGGTGGTTTGTTACTGTATCAGTATGAGAGTACCTGGACACCACAAAATCCGTCGCAGAGTGCTGCCTATCCATGTGCTACATGGGCAAATGCCGAGAACAACTATGCCGATTCGGGTTTGTATGAAGTCAATTCCAGTTATTTACGTTTGAAAACTCTGCAGGTTGCATATAATTTTCAGTTCCCTCTAATGAAGAAATTGAAGATGAATACATGTCAATTAACGTTTAGTGGATATAACTTGCTTACGTTTACCGGATTTAAATGGGGCGATCCGGAATCAAAAGTAGCCGGTGTACCTACTTATCCATTGACAAAGACTTATTCTTTGAGTTTGAAATTAGGATTTTAATCGGTAGAAGTTATGAAAATGAAGATACGAAATAAGATAATAGTTCCTGTTTTAGTTGGAATGATGATGGCAGTTCCCTTTTCATCTTGTACGGATGAATGGAAGTTTGGAAATTCTTTTTTGGAAAAAGCACCGGGTGGGCAGTCGACTAAAGATACAGTTTTTAACAGTGCGAAATATACGCGTGAATTCTTGACGGGTATTTATGCCTTGCAGTATTATGGGCTTCCTTATGATAATCTCTTTACACAGATTCCTTATCCGAATGATACATATATAGGGAAGTTTGATGTCTTGTCGGATTGCTGGCATAATCATTGGGCGAATAGTGCTTTAACAAAGGTGTATTATTCCGGTACACATTCGGCAAACTATGATGCTCATCAAGAGAAATTTGATTTTTTGAGAAGTAATGTATGGGAGGCAGTTCGTGCAAGTTGGTTGTTGATTGAGAATATTGATGGAGTTCCTGACTTATCGGGGGAGGAGAAGAAACGAATGGTTGCCGAAGCGAAGTGTATCATTGCCGCTCGTTATTTTGACACATTCCGTCATTACGGTGGATTGCCTATTATTCGTTCCTCATTCGAGGGAACAAGTAATGATATACCACGTGGTACAGTGGAAGAAACCGTGAAATTTATGATTCAGCTGTTAGATGAAGCTAAAAACGATTTGCCTTGGGTTTATGAGGATATGCAGAATGATGCCGGACGTTGGACTAAAGCTGGAGCAATTGGGGTAAAGTGTAAAATCTGGAATTTTGCCGCTTCTCCTTTATTTAATGATAATGAGGCTTATTATCCCGGAGCAACTAGTCTGGCTATTTGGTATGGCGCTCGTAAACCGGAGCTTTGGAACAATTGTCTGGAAGCCTGCGAGGAGTTTTTCAGGGAATGGAATAATGAAGGTTATTATCAATTAGAACGGGCTACCGGAAGTCGCCCTGAAGACTATCGGCTGGCTTATCGTAAAGGATATTCTACTCATGGAAAGGAAATGATTCATTCGACTCGTGTGTATGATAAAGTTGGTAGAAAATATAATTGGTGGTATTGGCAAAATGATGATGTTCGTCGATTGAACTACACTCCGACACAGGAGTACGTAGAAATGTTCCCATGGAAAGATGGAAAACCTTTTAACTGGGAAGAATTAAAGGATGCCGGAAAGTTGGATGAAATGTTTTCTAAAGGGACGATTGCTGCCGGTGTAGAGTTGACTCGTGACCCCCGTTTGTATGAGTCGGTAATTGTTAATGGAATGCCCAAGCAAATGGATTGGAACACGGGTAATATGTCGGGAACCAGCTATGAGTTATGGAGAGGAGGTACAGATGCCAAAACTGACCCTGCCAATGAGGATGGTAAATATGCCACTGGCTATGCTAACAATAAATTCTATATGGGTACAGATTATGATGGGAAGTATGCCTTATGGTCATATTTGCGTTTGCCGGAGATTTATTTGATTTATGCGGAAGCGATTGTGCAGACTGGTGGAAGCCATTCAGATGCAATCGCTAAGGTAGATGAGGTTCGTAAACGTGTGGGGTTAAATGGTTTGGAAGAATGTAATCCGGATAAAGATTTGAGTTCTAAGGACGTTTTACTGAATGAAATTCTACGAGAGCGTGCTTGTGAATTAGGAATGGAGGATGCCCGTTTCTTCGATATGATTCGCTATAAGATGAAAACACGTTTTGAGACACCTTTACATGGTTTGCATATTTACCGCCTGAATGCTAATGGTGAGCGTATTCTGACTTCTTGTCCCTGGTTTGGTGGAGATAAAGCCAATGGAGTTGCCCAACCTACCCATTTTGAATATGAAAAGTTCTCTTTGACAAATGTAGAGCGTTACTGGTGGAAGAATGGTTTTGATCCGAAATGGTATTTGTCTCCATTTCCACAGGCAGAAGTGAACAAGGGGTATGGTCTGGAACAGAATCCGGGATGGTGATTCATATAATGTGATTGATTCTACTAACAATTGAAAAAGAAAGAATTTATGAAAAAGAAAATATGGATAATTACTTTGTTGGCATTTGGGGGAGTTTGCGGACATGCTCAAGAAGCCGATAAAGTAAAAACGGTCAATATCGCCGGTATTGACCAGGATGTCAAGGAATCCACAGCTTCGATATCACTAATCTCCGGTGAAGACTTGACAAAACGGAGTGCAAAGAATGTCACTAATTCCTTATTTGGTTATGGATTGGGGCTGACTACATTGCAAAATTCAGGTTCCTATTCTTCACAAGAACCGACTCTCTATATTCGCGGATTGCAGACGTTATCAAGCAGTACACCGTTGATGCTGGTGGATGGCATCGAGCGTGATATTACATTGGTCACTTCGGAAGAGGTGGAATCCGTGCAAATTTTGAAAGATGCAGCTGCTGTGGCTCTTTATGGATATAAGGGGGCAAACGGGGTAATTAATATCATTACTAAACGAGGTAAGTACAACACGAAGGAAATCAAATTCACTTTCGACCATCTTATTAATTGGGAAGTCCGCCGTCCGGAATTTGCAGATGCTTATACATATGCTAGTGCGATTAATGAGGCTTATGCTAATGATGGCATCCGGAAGCCACGCTATCATGAATATGAGATGAATGCATTTAAGACAGGTGCTTATCCGCAATATTACCCGAATGTAAATTGGGTGGATGAGGTCTTTAAAGATGCGGCTGCAACAAATATAGCGAATATGAGTTTACGGGGAGGCGGTTCGAAGTTCCGTTATTTTGCGATGTTTAATTGGGTAACAGATAACGGATTTATTGCGAATGCGAAAGCAAATGACGGTTATTCTACTCAAAACAAGTCTTCGAAAGCTAATTTACGTACAAATCTGGATATAGATTTGACTCCTTCAACGAAGATGACATTGAATTTGTTAGGAACATTGGCAGAAACGAACAAACCGGGTGATTCGGCTGATTTATGGTCTATGATTTACAGTCTGCCCGCAACCGCTTTCCCTGTAAAGACGGAAAATGGCTTATGGGGTGGTAATACGACTTGGGATGGAACGAAAAATCCGGTGGCGCAATCGCAGGCCGCTGCTTATACCAAAGGACATAACCGTTCATTGTATGCCGATATGACGCTCAAGCAGGATTTGTCATCTATTCTGCCGGGATTGGGGGCAGGTTTTATGCTGGCTTATGATAACTGGGCTTCGTATGTGGAAAATCACTCCAAAACGTATCGGTATGGAAGTGATAATGTGCAATGGAAGAGTGGCAAGCCTGTTGCCGTTTCCCAATATACCGCGGGAACAGAGAGTGAAATGAATACGGGGTCGGAACTTTCTGCCTGGAAACGTAATTTTAATATGGCTCTTGCAGTGGATTACAAGTTTGAAAATGAGATTCATTCTGTTTATACGCAATTAAAATGGAATCATGAATATCGCAATATCAATGGAGTGAATAATACGTGGTTCCGCGAAAACTTTACTTCTTATACGCATTATGGTTTCAAAGGACGTTATTATGCAGATTTAAGTATGGCTGTTTCTTCTTCCAATAAGTTGGCACCCGGACATAAGTGGGCTTTTTCACCGACACTTTCTTTGGCATGGGCTATCTCGAAAGAGAAATTTATGAAAGGAGTGCATTTTATTGATTTTCTGAAATTGCGTGCGTCGGCCGGTATGATTAATATCGATAATATTCCGGAAGAAGCTTATTGGCAGGAAATTTATACGGGAGGTAGTTTATATAACTTCAATAGTAGTTATGCTTCCTCTTTGGGAAGCTGGAAGTTGAGCAAACTGGCTGCAGAAAACTCTACACATGAAAAAGCCTATAAATATAATGCTGGTATTGATGCTGTACTTTTCGGAGGACTTAACCTCACTCTGGAGGGATATTATCAGAGAAGAAGTGATATATGGGTTGCCACTAAAGGAAAGTATTCTTCTGTCATCGGTTTTGATGCACCTTATGAGAATGGAGGTATTGTGGATAGCTGGGGTTTGGAAGTTGGTGCCAACTATGTCAAAACAGTAGGTAATGTAACTTTTAATATCGGTGGAAACTTCACGTTGGCAAAGAATAAAATCGTAGAACAGTATGAAGCTCCGCAACTATATGATAATTTGGTGACAACTGGTGGTTCATTAAATCAGTTGATGGGGTTGGAAGTGATTGGCCTTTTCAAAGATCAGAAGGATATTGACGAGAGTCCGAAACAAACCTTTAGTACGGTTAAACCGGGAGATATCAAATATCGTGATGTGAATGGAGATAAGAAGATTGATGCCAATGATAAAACAGCTATTGGTTACAGTACGGCAGCTCCTGAAATCTATTATTCATTTAACTTCGGAGCTGAATGGAAGGGGTTGGGATTTAATGCATTATTTCAGGGAACGGGACATTATTCCGCTATGTTGAATACACAAAGTCTGTACTGGCCGTTGATTAATAATACAACAATCTCGCAACATTACTATGAAAATCGTTGGACACCGGAGACATTGGATGCAAAATATCCGAGACTGACCAGTCAAAGTAATAATAATAATTTTCAGAACAATACGTTGTGGCTTGCCGACCGTTCGTTCCTGAAATTACGTAATGTGGAGATCTATTACAAATTGCCGGAAACTTGGATGAAGCGTACAAAGATCATGAATAATGCAAAAATATATGTGCGCGGTAATGATTTGCTTTGCTTCGACCATATCAAGATTGCTGACCCTGAATCGTATGGAGTGAAAAATCCGTTGACACGTAGTGTGGTTGCCGGATTGACTATCGGATTTTAAGTTGTAACTAAAAAAGGAAATAAATTATGAAACTTAAATATTTGTTCATAGGAAGTATGATTGGTTTTGGAGGACTGACTGCTTGTCAAGACCAATTGGACTTTAACGAATATGCCAATTATGATAAAAACTATATGATGGAATCTTATGAGAATGTAGGAGGACTGGTTACCAGCATATATGCACAATTGGATTCGGATTGGGGAAATTACGGTGGAGCGACACTGGCTTCAGCCTGCGATGAGGCTGAATATGCGTGGACCTCTAGTTCTGTTCATGATTTTTACAACGGTTCTTGGAGTGCGACGAATACTATTTCAAACTGGAGTAAGAATTATCTGGCTATTCAACAATGTAATATGTATCTGGAGGAATTTCTGGGGTTGACATTCCCTGACCTTCGTTTAAACTCGGATTATGATGCGCAAATGTTCCGTTATAATAATTACGAACATGAAGTCCGCTTTTTACGTGCATATTTTTATTTTAATTTAGCCCGTCAGTATGGAGGTGTACCTTTGGTGACAAAAGTACCTTCAGGGGATGAGGTAAATTCGTTGAAACGTACATCTGTACAAGAAGTATTTCAGTTTATCGAGAACGAATGTGATGACATAATGAATAAGATTCCCGCTGACTATACTAAGTTGGGAGACTATGCCCTACCCACGGAACAGCCGGAAACAGGACGGGCAAATCGATTGGCAGTGTTAGCTCTGAAAGCGCGTACAGCTTTGTATGCAGCCAGTGAACTTTTCAATCCGGAACAAAAAAAGGATTTGTGGAAGAAAGCAGCTGAAGCTAATAAGGCGGTTATTGATTCGTGTGCCAAATATGGGTATAAGCTAGGCAATTATGATAAGTTGTGGGGAGCGGACAGTTATCGGGAAAATGAGATGATTTTCCTTTGTCGTGCAGAAAAAGAGAGCAATTCGTTTGAAACGAATAATTTTCCGATAGGAGTGGAAGGAGGAAAAGGTGGTAATTGTCCTACCCAGACATTGGTTGATGCTTATGAAATGACAAACGGTAAGTTCTGGAATGAACCGGGTAGTGGTTATTCGGAGGAACCGGGAAGTGATCCGTATGCAAACCGTGATCCTCGTTTAGCCATGACAATAGCGAAGAATGGTGATACGAATTGGCCGTCCTATAATAAAAGTCCTTTGCAGATTTATTATGGAGGTGCTAATGGACAGCCTTTGGAAGGTGCTACTCCCACTGGTTATTATCTGAAAAAATATTGCGATGCTTCCATTAACCTGACAGCTTCCGGTTCGAGTAAGAAATTTCATTCCTGGATTATATTTCGTCTGGGCGAATTCTATTTGAATTATGCAGAAGCAATGTTCCGTTATACGGGCGATGTGGAGCAAGCTTTGCCCGGTGATAAATCACCGCTTACAGCACGTCAGGCTATCAATGTGATTCGTCAGCGTACGGGAGTGAAAATGCCGGAATTGAAAGCTGAAGATGTAAATGACCCGAAAGTTTTCTGGAAGCGGTATAAGAATGAGCGTATGGTAGAACTGGCTTTTGAAGGCCATCGCTTTTGGGATGTACGCCGTTGGAAAGAAGGAGAAACTTTTAAAGAGGTTACTCTTATGAAGATTACGCAGAATAACAATGGTACGTATAATTATAGTCGGGAGAAAAGTATACGTTCCTGGGATGATAAGATGTACTTCTTCCCGATTCCGCAAACAGAACTGATGTGTAATACGAATCTGGCCCAGAATCCGGGGTGGTAGTTTTTAATTTTTAATTGAGATGAAATATGAGAAGATTAGCTTTTATATTTAGTGCAGTCATTTTTCTGGCTGCCTGCTCCGATGATAAGATTGTGAATCCTAATGGTCCGGATAATCCGGCGGAAATTGAGGGAAATCCTATTACCGCGAGCTATGATGATAGAGGACTGGTGGTTAGTTATGATAGTAGACAGCCAGACTTGAATGCCTTGGTCAGCTGGAAATGGTTTAAGAGTGATCCGGATGATGCAGCCTATGATATTTATCGGAAAACAGGTGATAATGCATGGGAGAAACTGAATATGGAACCGATTACTACAAGTACCAATTATCGGGATAAAACATTCGACCCTGCTAAGAAGAATGAGTATCAACTGCGTTTTTCCGGAGCGAATGATGTCTTGGCAACGTATACGTTTGATCCGGACAAAGCCGAGCAGACTTTTTATAAAAGTATTTTCCTGAACAATAGTAATTTGCCGGATCCGACATTGGCTTATAATGCTGGAGATGCTGCTGTCGGTGATTTGGATGGAGACGGAAAATATGAATTAGTTATCAGAAGAGATGTGGAGCCCCGCGACCCGGGGCCTGCAGAAAACTGGGTAGGGAAAGAAAAAGGCTCTACTTTATATGAAGCTTATGATTTGAAAACAGGGGCTTTTTTGTGGAGAGTCGATACCGGAATTAATGTACCGCAGGGTGATCATTATGCTTCGTTTATAGTGTATGATTTGGACGGTGATGGGAAAGCGGAGGTTGTACTCAAAACTTCGGAAGGTACGACCTTTGGAGACGGAACGACGATTGGTGATGTTAATCAGGATGGAATTACGGATTATCGTAATCCGGAAACTGGACGGGTACAGGCTGGACCGGAGTTTCTGTCGGTTGTAGATGGTATGACAGGAAAAGAACTGGCTCGTACGGATTATATCCCCAGAGGCGATAAGGAAGATTGGAATGATTATTGGGGGGATGCTTATGGAAACCGTTCGGATCGTTTCCTGATGGCAGTAGCACATTTCTCTGGTAAGGATAGAACCCCAAGTATTGTGATGTGCCGTGGTTATTATGTTAATTTCCAGTTGACTGCATTAGACTATTCTAATGGTACTCTGACGCAGCGCTGGCATTTTGACACTTACCCGGGATGGACGGATTATGCTGGTCAGGGAAATCATAACTTGGCAGTAGGCGATGTGGATAATGATGGCAAAGACGAATTGATTTATGGGGCATGTGCTTTCGATCACAATGGCAAAGGCCTGTATACAACTGGACTGGGACATGGTGATGCTCTTCATCTGGGAAAATTCGATCCTTCCCGTGAAGGGTTACAAGTAGTGGCTTGTCATGAGGAGCCGAAATCGTATGGAAATGCCGGTTTAGAGTTCCGTGACGCTGCTACCGGAGAGTTGATTTGGGGAATTCCGGGAGATGGTGAAGATGTAGGGCGTTGTATGGTGGGAGATATGGACCCGGATACTCCGGGATGTGAAGTCTGGGCTTCCTGGCCCATTGGAAAGATGTATTCTTGCAAAGGAGAACTGTTAAGTAAGTCTGCCCCGATGATTAAAGGTGGTGTTTATTCTTATAACATGGGCATCTGGTGGGATGGTAGTTTAACCCGGCAAAATATCGATGATGAGTTGGTGCTGGCGTACCGCAACGGTGAAGGTGGAGATAGAATATTTTCATGTAGTAATTACGGAGTAGCCTCAATCAACGGGACAAAGAGAACTCCTTGTTTCTATGGAGATATCTGGGGAGACTGGCGCGAGGAAATGATTTATGTGGTTGGAAAACGTAATGTGGGTGGCGCTTCGGAGTTACGTATTTTTACGACCAACATAGAGACGAGTCATCGTTTCCGCCCGTTGATGGATGATCACATATATCGAATGAGTGCTACACATCAGAATATAGGATATAATCAATCTACCCATACAGGATATTATATTGGCTCTGATTTGGAAAAGGCTAACCCATAATCATAGGCTACCTAATGGAAATCAGGCGCTTATAATAAGTCGATGTAGTAAAAAATCACGGAAGTAGAAATGTTTCCGTGATTTTTTTTATTCAAGATATTAAGTAACTTGTCTTGTGGGAACTATAAATTTATTTGCTAATTTTGCATGGTGCCTTTAAATGATAAAAACACATGCGGAAATTTGTATTCTTATTTATCCTGTTATTATTGGGAAGCAAGATGGTTGCTTTCGATATTTTGGATATTGTTACTGTCACAGACCGTAACGGATTGTCACAAAACACCACTCGTTGCATGATGCAGGATAGCCGGAATTTTATCTGGCTAGGAACAATTAATGGGCTGAATCGCTTTAATGGAAAAGACTTTACTATTATTCATCCCCAGTTAGATGGTTCTCATGCACTATCGGATAGCCGTATCCGTGAAATTGTGGAAGATAAGAATGGCTTTATTTGGGTACGTACTTTTTCGAATACATTGTTTTGTTATGACCCACAACTCGAAACGATGATTGATTATGCTCCGCAAGATTCGGATAAAATATTTTCTAATATTAAAGTTGTCTCGAATAAAGATGTGTGGTTATGGGGGAAGAATGGATGTTGCCGGGTACGCTATGTGAATGGAAAACCGGAAGCATGGAAACCTGACAATGAGGTGTTGGCCGAGAAAAATATATTATTCATGTTTGAGGATTCACTACATCGAATATGGATTGGAACCAAAGAGGAATTATTTCGTGTTGAAAACAATCAGGTGATTTCCGTGCGGAAAGGGATAACTTTCTGGGATGTACAGGAAATAGGAGATGAAATGTATTTTGTCAATGAAAGTGGGCTTGATATTTTTAGTAATCAACAGTCTTCATTTGTATCGTTTATTCCAATTACCCGTACAACAAAAATGGAATATGTCCGTTCTTGCTTATTGAATGACGGACTTCTGATGTTGACGACGAACAGGGATTTGTATTTGTTCGACACAAAAGAAAAAAAACTCTTACCTACTGAGAGTTTCTTTCAAGGGAAGAAGATGCTGCGGGCTAATTTTATTATGGATAACAAAGGCCATGTGTGGGTTTATAATAAAACTGGTATATTGTGGAGGCATCATTCGAATAATACGTTCGAACCGTTGAACCTGATTCCTTCGGAAGTGCTTTCATTGATTGATCAGGAACAGTTCATGATTTACCATGACTCGCGGGATATTGTTTGGATCACAACATTTGGTAATGGGTTATTTGCAATTTACAATACAGGAAGAATCCAGCATTTCACTGTAGGTAAAGATTTGCCTACCAATTATTTGTTTTGTGTGACAGAAGATAAGTCCGGTGAAATTTGGGTAGGAACGGAATTGGGAGGGGTGGTGAAAATCTCCTTATCCAATTATCCGTTTGAGATGTATTATCCGGCGTTGGGAGATGGCATGGAACGTGGTAATGCTGTTCGTTTGATGTTTGAAGATAAGAAAGGATATTACTGGTTTGGCACACGTGATGGTAACTTGTATATTTGTGATGAGAATTATCATCGGCTTTCTACACAAAGAATAGAAGGTGGGTTGCCATTCACGATGGCTGAAGATACACTTGGATATAAATGGCTGGGAACGAAAGGAGCCGGTTTGTTTCTCTTCTCGGAACGGGGGGATCGTTTGATTGAGAAATATATGTTGCCTAATAGTGCAGGCCAACCCTCATCGCGTAATAATATTTTCACAGTGTTGCGTGATAATAAGAACCGGATGTGGATGGCTACTTTCGGGGGAGGTTTACAATTGGCGGAACGAAACTCGGGAAAGTTAACTTTCCGGCAATTCTTGTTTGATAACGATCACTTGAATATGATGCGTTCCATGATTCAGGATAGAGATGGACTTATATGGATTGGAACTAATGACGGGGTGGTTGTTTTCGATCCGGACGAACTACTACGGGATAGAAGTAAATATACTGTTTTGCGTGTATATTCTCACAATCGGCAATTGTTGAGCTATGATGAGGTGAAAGTCATATTTGAAGATAGTAAAGGACGCATTTGGATGGGAACTACAGGAAGAGGACTTCATTTATTGGAACGAAAAGAGAACTTGACGCAATCTAGGTTTAAGCATTTCGGAGGAGATAACGGTCTGTCGAATAAAACAGTTCAAACTATTTTGGAAGATAATTATGGGGATATATGGGTTAGTACGGAGAGTGGCATATCTCGATTTGATTTGAAAAAAGAGCGGTTTGAGAATTTTATATTTTCCAACAACCGTCATCCGGCTGTTTTTAATGAACTGTCAGGATGGAAAAAAAAGACTGGAGAATTGATGTTCGGAAGTTTTAATGGAGTGTATACTCTTAATCCTTCGGAGGTTACTTTTGATACTTATGCGCCCCCGGTTATGATTACCGGCTTATGGGTTAACGGAACTGATGTACGTCCCGGAACGGAGGACTCTCCTTTGAAAGAAAGTATAACAGGGACGAAGAAGATTGTTCTGGATCATAATCAGAATTCATTCAACCTTGAGTGTACCATGTTGAATTTTCATGCTCCGGAATTTAATCAATACGCTTATTATCTGCAAGGTTATGAGCAGGATTGGAATTCTGTATCACGGAATAATATGGCAACCTATCGTAATGTTCCTCCCGGAACTTACGTTTTTAAAGTGAAAGGGTGCAATAGTTTTGGAGTATGGAGTGAACAGGAAACTGACTTGGAGATAATAATTCTTCCTCCCTGGTGGAAATCCTGGCAGGCTATCATTCTTTATATTATATCAGGTATAATCATAACTTTCTTTGTTTCGAGAGTAGTGATTAAAATGCACCGGCTAAATATGGCTGTTGAAATAGAAAAGCAATTGACGGAGTGTAAGTTGAGATTCTTTACTAATATATCGCACGAATTTCGTACTCCGCTCACCATTATCAGAGGGGCTATTGAGGATTTGGCTGGTCAAGAACAAATAGCACCATTGATTAATAAACAGCTCACATTGCTGACTAAAAGTTCCACCCGTTTGCTTAGGTTGATTGATCAGCTTCTGGAGTTCCGGAGATTACAGAATAATAAGATGGAATTGAAACTGGAATGGACGGAAGCTGAACATTTCTTTTACGATATCTATCTGACATTTAAGGAAATGGCTGAAAAGAAAAAGATAGAGTTTCTGTTTGAATCGAATGAGTACAAACAGAAAATGTTACTCGACAGAAGTAAAATGGATAAGATTGCTTATAACTTATTGTCAAATGCTTTTAAGAATACCCCGGTGGGAGGAAAGATCGTGATGAGGCTTCATTTTTCGACAGCGGAAGATAACTTTACACTAAGTGTTTCAGATAATGGTGCGGGGGTGCCTTATGAAAAGCGGAATATGTTATTTGTACGTTTTGAGCAGATACATTATGCTTCAGATGGTACAGGTGTAGGGTTGCATTTGACTTCTGAATTGGCAAAGGTTCATAAAGGGAATATAGCATATACAGATTCGGAGATGGGTGGGGCTTGTTTCTCTGTTTCTATACCATTGTCTGATGTAAATTATGACAAGGCAGATATTATTGAAGAGAATTCTACAGAACTTTCATCTGTTGCTAAAGAAATAACTACGGATTTGCTGACACCTGAAGAAGTGACGGATATATCAGAAGCTTCAGTCAATAAGCCTTTTAAGGAATATAAGGTGATGGTGATTGACGATGATGACGATGTACGCGGGCTGCTTGAAACTCAACTTGGCAACTATTTTACTGTATCAACGGCAGCCAATGGAGCAGAAGGACTTGAGAAGTTGGGTGATGAGCAACCGGATCTTGTTGTCTGCGATGTAATGATGCCTGAAATGGATGGTTTTGAATTAACAAAGAGGCTGAAAGGTAATTTTAATATTAGTCATATTCCGGTGATTCTGCTTACTGCTTATTCTTCAGAAGAACATCAGTTAAAAGGGATACGGGCAGGAGCTGATTCTTATATTACAAAGCCTTTTAGTGTGAAATATTTATTGATGCGTATTGTGAAGTTGATAGAACAGCGTGAAAAATTGCAAAGAAAGTTTGCAACCGAACCGGGTGCACTCCAACCGTTCATTAATACTACTGACAGGGATAGAGCTTTCATGGATAAATTGGATGCTGTTATACAGAAAAATATGGGGGACGCTGAATTTAAGTTGGAGACATATGCTTCTACAATAGGAATAGGTCGTACTACTTTCTATGGTAAGTTGAAGAGTATTGTAGGATGTGCTCCTAGTGAATATGTGCGTATCCTTAGGATGAAAAAGGCTGCAGAATTGTTGCTTACTACTGATTTGAATATAGCAGAGATTGGTTTTCAGGTTGGTATTAATGATCCTTTCTATTTTAGCAGATGCTTTAAGAAGTCGTTTGGGAAATCTCCATTACAGTATAGAAAAGAACCTATAAAGAGAGAAACAGATAACGATATGAAGAGTTGAATTATATAATGCTTAACACATTTATTGAACAATATAGATTTGAATTCTTCTTTGTATATATTGCTTGATTTAACAGATATGAGATTTATAATAATTAATATTTTTGCAAAAAAATGATAGTTACCTGTTGGTGATTTTATTGGTTTTATATGAAATGAATGTATTCTATGAAAAAAATAATTCTTTGATATATCCTGTTGATAACTAACAATATTCTCTTCCGATAATAATTGATTCCAAACGATGAAAGGAGACATAAAGGAGACAAAAGGGGACTGGACATTTCACGGTTGATATACCTTTGCAGAGTCATTCAAACAAAGAGAATGGCAAACAGATAACCTTTATTTTTTTAACCAATTAAACTTTAACAATTATGGGTTTAGAGTACGTAGTAACAAAAAGAGTGTTCGGTTTTGACAAGAACAAAAACGAAAAGTATGTGGCAAAATCGGTTCGTTCCGGTAAGGTGAATTTTGCAAAGATGTGTCGGAAAGTGAGTGAGCTTTGTGGTGTCCATCGTAAGGTGGTAGATTTGGTTGTCAGTGGCCTGGTAGATAAGATGGCGGAGGATATTGATGATGGAAAGAGCGTACAGATGGGTGAGTTTGGTATCTTCACTCCTACTATCCGTGCCAAAAGTACGGATGACGAGAAGGAGGTCTCATCCAAGTCGATCGTTCAGAGAAAGATCTTATTCTATCCGGGGAAAATCTTCAAAAATACGCTGGAAGATATGAGTATTACCCGCCGTGCAGAGATTGAAACGGATTATACGGATGGAAGTAGTAATGGGGGAAATAATGGAGGTAACCCTGATTCGGGCGATGATGGCAAAGGGGAAGCACCGGACCCGGCTGCATAATTGGACTGGACTTTGCATGAAAGCAAGCTTTTAATTAGTGAATGCACAGAGAATCGATTCATAATCGGTAATCTGTGCATTCTTTTTATATGATTTTCTGCCTTCTATACTCCTCAAACTTGCAAAATCGTTTCAATCGTTTCACAGAACCTTTCAGGGCCTGTATTTTCTCCTGAAAGTATGATTTGATTTGTTTTCTAACTTATATATTTGTCAACAGAAACGAACGACAATGAAACATGGTATCTATATATTGGCTATTCTTATGGTTTTATTAAGCCTTCCAGAAAGTGGGTATGCTGCGATGGCATTTTTTACTGTTGTAAATGATACAATCAGACGGGTAGTGATATATTTCGATGCGAATGAAACGAATGTGAATCCTTGTTATAGGGATAATAATCAGGAAATTATAGCATTAGATTCCTTGTTATCAGGAAACTCGGATACGAAATATATAACGGCGTTAAATGTAGTGAGTTCTGTTTCTCCTGATGGTGACGAGTCTTACAATAAAAGTTTGGTTACTAAGAGAAATAACTCGATAAAGGAATTCTTGCGGCGATATGAATTAGTTAATAATGTTGATAAGATTCATTTTTGTTCAAAGGGAGAGGATTGGTTGGAGTTTCGTAAGTTGGTGGCATCTGACACCAACTTACCCGACCGGGAAGAAGTGCTGATGTTGATTGACTATCATAAGGATGATATCGCCAAAAGAAAGCAACTGTTGCGTAAGCTAAATCAGGGAGCCGCCTATCGATATATGGTTCGTAATATATTTCCGGAGTTGAGGCGGTCTGTTATAACGATTGTCGGGGAAACCACGATAATAGATGGAGAGGCTTTTGAACCGGTATCTTCTGTCTCCGGGTTGTTTGTTTCGAATCAGGAAGAGGCGCTTCCGAAGAATCAACCTGATAGGCCTGTGGGAGAAAGTGAAGAAAAACAGACCTGTGAGGTCGATGTGTCGGAGGCAGAAGAGCCGGTGAAAAGCCAAACAGTGCTTGCAGTAAAGAACAATCTATTATATGATTTGGCATTGGCGCCGAATATAGAAGTAGAAATTCCGATAGGTAAGAGGTGGTCTTTGAATACTGAATATAAATGTCCGTGGTGGCTGAATAGTAAACACGATTTCTGCTATCAGCTCCTTTCTGGAGGGATGGAAGGACGTTGTTGGCTGGGAAACCGGCAGAAACGCAACCGATTGACCGGTCATTTTATTGGACTTTATGCTGAAGGTGGAATATACGATTTCCAGTTACGTGGAGATGGATATCAGGGTAAGTACTATGGAGCTGCTGGAGTGACTTATGGATATGCAAAGCAATTAGCACAGCACTTTTCCCTTGAATTCAGTCTTGGCATAGGATATTTGACAACAGAATATAAAAAATATACTCCTTATGAGGGGGATATTATATGGACAAATAGTGGGCGTTATAACTTTATTGGTCCTACCAAAGCAAAAGTTTCTTTGGTATGGTTGATAACAACAAAGAGATAGGAGGGCGTTATGCGAAATGCAAGATTCATGTTTCTTGTGCTTCTGTCCTCGCTGCTGGTGCTAAACGGGTGTAGCCGTCGTGATATATTGGATGATTATCCTGTAAGTGGGGTAGAGATATCATTAAACTGGGATGGAGTAACAGATAAATTACCAGAAGGTATCCGGGTTATATTTTATCCGAAGGATGGTGAAGGTAAAAAGGTAGATAGGTACCTTTCGGTGCGAGGTGGAGAAATGAAAGTTCCTCCGGGACGATATTCGGTTGTAGCTTACAACTATAATACGGAGTCCATACGTATCCGAGGAGAAGAGTCCTATGAAACGATAGAAGCTTATACAGGAAACTGTAATGGTTTAGGGATTGCAGGAACGGAAAAGATGGTTTGGTCACCGGATTCATTGTATGTGCTGAATATTGATGAACTGAAAATAGATAAGAGTGAAGAGGTACTTTCTTTGGATTGGAAACTGGAATCGGTAGTGAAGAAGTATTCTTTTGCGGTAGAGGTCAAAGGTTTGGAGTACGTAACAACAATCGTAGGGGGTATTAACGGACTATCTGATTGTTACCACATTGGCAAAGGTTATGGAGCATCTTCCTCACAACCTATCTATTTTGAGGTAAAGAAAGATGGTAATAAGGTAGTGGCGTATTTCACAGCTTTCAAGCAGACGAAGGAAATGTCAGTCCCAACACGAATATCAGAATCTGGGAGCACAAGTTCCCGTGGTGTAGGCGATATAAAGTTGATCTTGAGATTTATCAAAACGGATAATACAGTACAAGAAATGGTGATTGATGTTACTGAAACAATAGGTACGCTTGAAGATACTGGAACGGGGGAAGATGGAAAGCCAACCCCACCACCCGAGATTGAGTTACCGCCTGATGATAAGATTGAGGTAGAAAAACCGGAAACACCGCCAAATCCTGATGGAGGTGGAGGCATGGGAGGAAATGTTGATGGATGGGGGCCCGAAGATAATGTTGAGTTACCTGTTACATAAAATAGAAGCTATAAACAAAATATAACAATATTATAAACTTAAAAAATACAGTTATGAAGAAAATTTTATTGGCAGTTACAGCTGCTTTAGCAATTACGAGTTGCTCACAGAATGAAGAGATTGAAAGTACTGGACTAAAATCCGAAATTGGATTTAATACAATTGTCAGTAAAACAACAAGAGCAGCAGTGACAGATATTGAAGGTTTACGTAGCAGTGGGTTCACTGTATATGCTTATAATACGGGTGCTAGTACTATTAGTACTGAAGATTTAGCATTGACTAACTCTATTATACCTGGGGGATTGGCGGTGACTTCTTCAGGAGAGAATTGGACCTTTACTGGTACATATTATTGGCCACTAAATGACTATGTACAGTTTTTTGCTTATGCAACAGACGATGCTGTAACAGAATATGGTGTTTCGACAGGATTGCCAACTTTGCAATATACTATTGCTTCTGATGTACAACACCAAAAGGATTTTGTTGTAGCTCAAGCTAATGATAAGAAGAAAATGGCAGAGGCTCTTCAGCTTACTTTTACTCATGCTCTTACGCAAGTCAATTTTTCTGTAATTGGAGCTGACAATAGTACGTATAAAATAAGCTCTGTATCAATTGAAGGAGTTGCGGAGAGTGGCGTTTATTCATTTAAAACAGGCAAGTGGACTGCTGGCAGTGAAACAACAGGAAAATATACTTATCCTATTGCATCAAATGCTTCTGTTTCAAGTTCTACGACAGCTGTTCCGCTTGACCAACAAGGTGGTATTTTAATGTTAATGCCACAGACAATGACAAATACAGCCCAAATTAAAATAAGTTATTCTGTATATGATGGAGAAACGGAGATTTCAAAATCAGAAAATACAGTGATTCCATTAAAAGAAACTGCTGCATGGGAAGCAGGTAAGAAAGTTCGTTATACTTTAAAATTGGCAAACAATGCAGCTACCATGACTTTTGCTCCAGAGGTTGGCCCATGGGCGAATAATGATGATACTCCGGTAAATAAAGATGTTGAATAAGGGTAGTAGAGCATGAAAGTGGATAGCATTTGACATGTTTTTGATTGAGTGGTTTAATCTTGAAATTTATAGTTTAGGCTGATAAATGGAACTGTATAAGGCTAATGAATTATACAGTTCCATTTTGATATAACTATATAACATAGCCTCTTTTCACTTTTCTTCCCATTTTTTATGGCAATATGAAATCTTTCATCTATTTTTGCTGGCAGCATAAACAAAAACAAACACAGCCAGCTTATGCCATCTATTTGTCAAGGAACTTGGGATTGTCAGATATGTCCGAAAGCAGTGAGCAATGCTATTACTCATGTGATTTATCAGCGCGGTTTTCATAAACCAGCTCAAAGGTGTGAGGAAAATTTTATCCTTTTTCTGATGAAGGGAGAAATGCTGATTAATAGTAAGGAATATGCAGGTACCATGCTCAAAGAAGGTGAATTTATACTTCAAGCTATTGATTCTACATTTGAGATGCTTGCCATGCTTGAATGTGAGTGCATTTATTATCGTTTTATTCAACCGGAATTATTTTGTGATTCTCGTTTCAATCATATAATGAAAGATGTATCACCTCCACTTATCTATTCCCCAATAAAGATAGTTCCTGAACTACAATATTTTTTGAAAGGTTCCATCACTTATTTAAAAGGAAATAAAGTCTGCCGGGATTTGTTGTCTCTCAAGCGGAAAGAACTGGCATTTGTGTTGGGGTATTATTATTCTGATTATGACCTCTCGAGTCTGGTGCATCCGCTCTCTAAGTACATAAACAGTTTCCACTACTTTGTTATTAAAAATTATAAGAAAGTAAAGACAGTAGAAGAGCTGGCTCAATTAGGTGGATATACCCTTAGCACATTTCGTCGTATTTTCAACAATGTCTTTCATGAACCAGTTTATGAATGGATGCTGGCACGCCGTAAAGAGGGCATTCTCGATGATTTGAGTAATTCTGCTTATAGTATTTCCGAGATATGCTATAAATATGGTTTTGAGTCCTTGCCGCATTTTTTTAATTTCTGTAAGAAATCTTTCGGTGCTTCTCCACGTAATTTGCGTGGACAAAACCGCCCATGATGATTGATTATTTGGAATAACCGTGATCTATTCATACATAAAGAAATCCCCTGTCGGACTAGCCGGCAGGGGATTCTGTCATTAATCAAATTAAGCTCTCGCTATCTTGAAATCTAGCAATTTCTAGTCTTTTAATTTTGCGATGATGAAGTCACGGTTCAAGCGAGCGATGTTGCTGATAGAGATGTTCTTCGGACATTCAGCCTCACAAGCACGAGTGTTTGTACAGTTACCGAATCCCAGTTCGTCCATCTTTGACAACATAGCTTTTGCACGACGCAAAGCTTCCGGTTTACCTTGCGGCAGCAAGTTCAACTGGCTAACTTTTGCAGAAACGAACAACATAGCAGAACCATTCTTACATGCAGCTGCACAAGCACCACAACCGATACAAGAAGCAGCATCCATAGCTTCGTCAGCGATAGGCTTCGGAATCAGGATAGCGTTAGCATCCTGCGGAGCACCTGTGCGTACGCTCACGTAACCACCAGCTTGCATAATCTTGTCATAAGCAGTACGGTCTACCATCAAGTCCTTGATTACAGGGAAACCGGCCGAACGCCAAGGTTCAACAGTAATTGTATCACCATCTTGGAAACGACGCATATAGATCTGACAAGTAGTAGCACCTGTTGCAGGACCGTGCGGGTGTCCATTGATGTAAAGAGAACACATACCGCAGATACCTTCGCGGCAATCGTGGTCGAATACTACCGGTTCTTTTCTTTCGCTGATGAGCTGTTCGTTCAGAATATCCAGCATTTCGAGGAAGGAAGTATCGCCGGGGATATCTTTCATTTGGTAGGTTTCAAAAGCACCTTTAGCCTTCGGACCAGCTTGGCGCCATACCTTCAGTGTAAATGATATATTTTTATCCATTTTCTTCTAATTCTTTTAAATGTTTAACTTCACCGATTAGCTCTTGTAGTTACGGGTTTGAACCTTGATAGCTTCGTATACCAGCGGTTCTTTGTACAACACCGGAGCTTTTTCATCGTCACCTTGATATTCCCAGCATGCTACATAGAAGAAGTTTTCGTCATCACGTTTAGCTTCTCCTTCTTCAGTCTGGTATTCTTCACGGAAGTGACCACCACAACTTTCGTTACGGTTCAATGCATCGTAAGCAACAAGCTCACCCATTGTGATGAAGTCGTACAGACGGATTGCTTTGTCAAGCTCTACGTTCATACCTTCTTTAGAACCGGGGATAAACAGATTCGTTTCGAATTCCTTGCGGATTTCTTTCAGTTCGGCAATACCTTTCTTCAAGCCTTCTGCCGTACGTCCCATACCTACATATTCCCACATAACATGACCCAGTTTCTTGTGGATAGAATCAACAGATTCTTTACCCTGGATGCTCATGAACTTGTCGATCTTAGCTTGAACTGCCTTTTCTGCTTCAGCAAATTCAGGAAGATCAGTAGAGAAACGAGGAACAGTGATTTGATCTGCCAGATAATTTTGGATTGTATAAGGCAATACGAAGTAACCGTCAGCCAAACCTTGCATCAATGCAGAAGCACCGAGGCGGTTTGCACCGTGGTCGGAGAAGTTACATTCACCGATAGCGAACAGACCCTTGATAGTGGTTTGCAGTTCGTAGTCTACCCAGATACCACCCATTGTATAGTGGATAGCCGGATAAATCATCATCGGATTATAATATTTTACGCCATTAATTTCTTTTGCCAGTTCTCCCGGATTAACGTCAGTGATTTCTTCATACATATCGAAGAGGTTACCATAACGTTGGAGAACGATGTCGATACCCAAGCGGTTGATAGCTTCAGAGAAATCAAGGAATACGGCTAAACCAGTGTTGTTTACACCGAAACCTGCGTCGCAACGTTCTTTAGCAGCACGGCTGGCAACGTCACGCGGAACCAGGTTACCGAATGCCGGATAGCGGCGTTCCAAGTAATAGTCGCGGTCTTCTTCAGGAATATCACTTCCTTTGATTTCGCCTTTCTGAAGTTTCACAGCATCTTCTTTTTTCTTCGGAACCCAGATGCGACCGTCGTTACGGAGAGATTCAGACATCAAAGTCAGTTTGGATTGCTTGTCACCGTGTACCGGGATACAGGTCGGGTGAATCTGAACGTAAGCAGGGTTAGCGAATACAGCACCCTTGCGGTAGCAAGAGATAGCAGCTGTACAGTTACATCCCATAGCGTTGGTAGACAGGAAGTAAGCATTACCATAACCACCGGTAGCGATAACTACAGCGTGAGCGGCAAAGCGTTCCAGTTCACCTGTTACAAGATTTTTAGCGATGATACCGCGAGCACGTCCGTCAACGATCACCACGTCTTGCATTTCATAACGAGTGTACAGTTTTACAGTACCTACGTTTACCTGACGGCTCAATGCAGAGTAAGCACCCAGCAACAACTGCTGACCGGTCTGGCCTTTAGCGTAGAAAGTACGGGATACCTGTGCACCACCGAAAGAACGGTTGTCCAGTGTACCACCATATTCGCGAGCGAAAGGAACACCTTGTGCTACACATTGGTCGATGATAGCGTTAGACACTTCAGCCAGACGATATACGTTAGCTTCACGGGCACGATAGTCACCACCTTTTACAGTATCGTAGAACAGACGGTAAACGGAGTCACCGTCATTTTGATAATTCTTTGCAGCATTGATACCACCCTGTGCAGCGATAGAGTGTGCACGACGGGGAGAATCCTGAATACAGAAATTGAATACTCTGAAACCCATTTCACCGAGTGAAGCAGCGGCAGAAGCACCTGCCAGACCTGTACCCACAACGATGATGTCCAAACGACGTTTATTAGCGGGATTCACCAATTTCTGGTGAGCTTTATAGTTGGTCCATTTCTCAGCCACCGGGCCTTCTGGAATTTTTGAATCTATCTTGATCATAATATTATTTACAATTTAATCATTTACAATTTACTATTTAGCAAGCACCGCCACAAATCAGTGTTTTCACGAAGAATACCACTACTACCAGTGCGAAACCGAGTACAACAATCGTAGAATAGATGTTAGAAATACATTTCCAACGATTGATCCATACTTTGTTGTTCCATCCCAGTGATTGCATTGAACTCCAGAAACCGTGAGTCAGGTGGAACCACAAAGCAAACAGCCAAACAAGGTAAAGAACTACGTAAACCGGACAAGAGAAAGTCTGCTGAATGTGATATGCACCGTTAGCAGCATAAGCCAATGTCAATGTATCAGCGTGCATGCCCATGTTGTGCATCAGTTCCGGCAACTGCATTTTTGCCCAGAAGTTGAAGAGGTGCAAACCAAGACCTACGATAACGATAAGACCCAGCACCAACATGTTTTGAGATGCCCATTCTACAGTTTTCGGTTTGTCTGTCACTGCATAGCGTTCGCTACCACGCGCTTTGCGATTCTGCATTGTCAGCCAGAATGCGTAGATAATGTGAATTACGAAAAGAGCAGCCAGTCCTGCGGTAGCCACTAATGCATACCAGTTTGCTCCCAGGAACTCACAAATCATGTTGTAACCATCAGCCGAGATGATCGCAACCAAGTTCATCGCCATGTGAAATGTTAGAAACAGGACAAGGGCGATACCGGTAACGCTCATCACCACTTTCCTTCCTACAGATGAATTACTTAACCACATAAATGATTGAATTTAAATTATTTAATTGTTAGAACTAAAATTTCGACGTTTTACACCTCTTACGGACTGCAAAAATAGGGGAAATAGATTGATTGAGCAAGGAATTAAAGAAATAATTCTTTAATAATGGACCAATGCGCCAATGTGTCAATATGCCAGCCAGTATGCGCGCATGGTGCAACTGATTGGCAAATTAGTAGGATGAGGCTGTTTATTGTACTTTCCCGATTTTCTCACCGCCGGCTGCTTTCTTGCGTAAAGCGCGTGGGGTATCTCCGAAAGAGTCTTTACAAAAGTGGGCGAAATGCGACAGGGAGTCGAATCCGTATCTGTTACAGATTTCAGTGATTCGCATTTTGGTGTGCTGCAGGTCTTCCAGGATTCCTTCCCGTTTCTTTTCCAGTATCCATTCGTATACGGGCACACCATAGAGGTTTTTGAAAAGGCGGCGGAAAGTAGTGGTCGTATATCCTCCCAGGTGTGCAAATTCTTCTACGTTCTTCACGTTGCTGTAGTTTTGCATGACGAAGTAGTGGAAACTTTCCGTATATGTGCTGATTGGATAGAAGAATGAGCTTAGCTGGGGTAGCGGGTAGAAATTGGTAATCAAGAAAACTAATTCCTTGCATTTTAAGTTGATATACTTGCTGCAAGGGGTTTCCTCACCGAGGAATTCGGGCATACTGGTGACAAGATGGTACAGTCTTTCACTCATGACAAGCGGAGTGTAGGTCAATGGGGCTCCTGTCTGTTCCATCATTTCTTTGTACCGTTCTTCGCAGAGCAGAGGTAGTTCGTTGAACCAATAGACAACATATTCAACATCTGTCAGTGCCAATATTTCAACCTTGGAACCGATAGCTTGCAGGATAAATTGCTTTTCGCGCAGTGTATTTCCGGGATATTCTTCGCTGTTGATCAGTAATTCACCCTTTATCATAAAAAGCATACAATTCTGCGTACACTTATCCTTGGGGATATGCTCTCCTTTGGGTAAATTTCTATATACAAGGATATTCTCAGTGGCTTTGGGGCATCCCGTACAGTTGGTATATTGTATGCAAAATGAATCTCCTGGCATGAGTTTTATTCATGATTTATTATCTTGACGGAACAAAGATAGACTTTTTTTGTGGAAAATGGAATTCTTTCTTTTATTTATGTTTTAGTAGAAATCTTTGTATGATTATCTTTGATGTAGTGGAATGAATTTATAACTAATATATTGTATCGTTCCAGCCCATTCAGACAGTAGATAATTCTCACCGTGATGAGAAATAATTCTCAATGCGATGAGAAAATTTTCTCACCATGATGAGTGTTTTTTCTCATCACGGTGAGAATTATTTGAGAAAATAAGGAATGGAAAAGCAACATAAAAAGTTTTCAAGGAGAGTATAGCGGTATGATTACCGCATGTCCTTATTATAATACTTTTCGAGTAATTCCTGCATCTCCGGATATTTCTCGTCTGTATCACCTACTTCCTTGCGGAGATTTAATAATTGCTTTTTCATCTGTTTGATGACAGGGGAGTACTTCGGATCATTGTATGCATTATGATTTTCATGCGGGTCGTTTTGTAAATCATAAAAGTCCCATGACGGAGTGAATTCAAAGTTTCCTGTATCGGTCATATCCAGATTTTGAGCGTAATAGAAGATCAGTTTGTATCGATCGGACCGGATGGCGAAATGTGCCGGGCGTATGGCATGATTGGTCCAGTATCGGTAATAGATTTCCTTTCTCCAGTCGGGTGGAGTCTTTCCTTCGAGGTTGTTGACGAAACTGGTTCCTTGCACATTCTCCATTTTTACTCCGGCAAATTCGGCTAAAGTTGGTGCGAAATCGACGTTGAGTATCAGGTCTTTCAGGCGTTCTCCAGCAGGGATCTTTTTGGGATAGCGGATAACGAAAGGCATACGGGCTGATTCTTCATAAAACATACGTTTGTCGAAGAAGCCATGTTCGCCCAGGAAATATCCCTGATCGGAGACGTAGACAACTATTGTATTATCAGCAATACCCATTTCATCGAGAGTTTTCAGGAGCTTGCCGATATTGTCGTCAACAGTGGCTCCGCAACGCATATAATTGCGGATTAGTTTTTGATAGGCTGCGCGTCTGGCGGTGGTTCGTTGCATTCCTTCCGTACTGAACGGCAGGCCGGGATAACGACACCACCACTTATCCGGATCTTTTGAGGCGATTTTCCAGCGGCGTACCAACTCTTCTAAGGGTTGCCCTTTGAAAGAACGCCCGTTGGTTTCCGGTCCCCAGTCCAGAAGATTTTCCGGTTCGGGGAAGGTGACACCGTCGTAAAGATGTTCCATACGAATCGGATAATCGTAGGGTTCGTGAGTGGCTTTGAAGTGGCAGCACATCAGGAAAGGTTGCTTGCCGTCCTGTTGCTTGATCCAGTTGATTGCTTTTTCTGTGACGAGATCGGTGGAAAAGCCAAGTATGCGTTCTCCAAATCGTCGGTTACCCGGCCAGGGATCACTGCTTTCGATAAAAGTGGGATCACGATATTCTCCCTGGTCGTAGAAGATAGAGTAATAATCGAAGCCCTGTGGCTGTGACTTGATATGCCATTTCCCGACAAGCCCTGTGTTATATCCATGTGATTGTAGAACGGTAGCCAGGGTGGGGATTGAAGTGTTCAAAGAATCGGCTAGTGTGTAAAGTCCGTTCCGGTGGCTATATAATCCTGTAAGGATACTGGCACGGCTGGGTGCGGAGATGGAATTAGTACAGAAACAATTATCGAGGACTACGCCTTCATTGGCAAGTCGGCGAATATTGTTATTATAGGCATAATCTGCCAGCACTCCACCATAAATGCCCCATGCTTGTGAGGTGTGGTCATCACTTAGGATAAAGAGGATATTGGGACGCTGTTCGTCCTTTTGTTGGTTTCCTTGCCCAGCAGTAGTTTGGGCACTTAAATTGTGGATGGCTGCTCCGGCAGTTAAAAATCCGGTTAATAGTAATTTATTCATAAATATAGATTTGTTGTATTTCTTTGAACGTGAGTTTGTGACAATATTTCAGCTACCAATTGAGTAGCTGAAATTACAAAGAAACGTACTTTATTTTATTTTTCCTAACTCTTTTTTCAAGATTTGTCTGTTTTTGTGTCTGAATGGAAGACTTTATGTTGATTTCTGGAAGTATTATAGTTGTTTTTGAACATCTATTTCCGTTTGACATGCGTATTTTTGCGATCTAAACTTATTAATTATCAATCATTATGCTAATGCTAAGAAAAATTGTATTCTTCCTTTTTTTGTTTGTCGGATTATCATTATTTGCACAACAAGACTATATGATCAGTTCTTATGTGCGGGGTAATTTTTACAATCGAGGGCGTATTTCTACAGAAAGCCTGCGGGCAAGTGACGATCTAATCTTTTTGAGTGTTCACCCTAATAAAGACGGATCGCTTTTATTTGAGAATCCCCGTGCTTTTCAGGGAAAAGGTGAGACAACTTGGGAAGGGTTGATTAAGTCGGTTCGTGGAAAAGTAAAAGGGACAAAAGCGAAAATACGCTTGGGTGCTTCCAGTGGTGAATGGAAAGCAATGGTGGCTGATGAGGCTGCTCGTACTACATTTGCGAAAAATATCAAGAACGTGCTGGAAAAGAATAATTTGGATGGTATTGACCTTGACTTTGAATGGGCGGAGAATGAGAAAGAGTATGAAGACTATAGTTTGGCTATCCTGAAGATGCGGGAAGTCTTGGGAGATAAGTATCTTTTCAGTGTATCTCTGCATCCTGTTTGCTATAAGATTAGTAAGAAAGCTATTGAAGCTGTTGATTTTATTTCACTTCAGTGCTATGGCCCTTCACCGGTTCGCTTTCCAATAGAGAAATATTGTTCGGATATACAGATGGTATTGGAGTATGGTATTCCGAAGGAAAAACTGGTAGCCGGGGTTCCTTTTTATGGTGTGACTAAAGATAATTCAAAGAAGACGGAGGCTTATTTCAATTTTGTACAGGATGGACTGATTACGAGTCCTTCACAGAATGAGGTGATATATCAGGGAGATACTTATGTGTTTGATGGTCAGGATAACATTCGTATCAAAACCCGCTATGCAAAAGAACAAAAATTGAAAGGCATGATGAGTTGGGATTTGGCTACGGATTTGCCGTTAAATGACAGCAAGTCATTACTAAAAACAATGACTGAAGAATTGAGGAAATGACTTAGCTCTCACGGACACAGGTTGTACCTTTTCTTTTTGTAGATGCTATTTAACGGATTCAGTTTTAATAGATTCCCCTCTCCTTTATATAAATCAGATTTATAAAATGCCTCCTAAAAGTTTTGTATTTAACTTTTAAGAGGCACTTCTTTTTAGGCAGGAGCAAAATTCGTTTTTTAAAACGTATGAAACGTAAGCGGCTCCCCTCTTTTTATGATTGTATAATCTGCTTCAGGTAATCCGAAGGTGAGACGCCGAATTCTTCTTTAAAGCATTGGCGGAAATACCCCGTACTGTTCATTCCTACTTTATAGGCGATTTCAGAGATGTTGAACTTTCCTTCAAGCAGTAAACGTTCGGCATTCTGCATTTTCACTTTCCGGATATATTCGTTAGTCGATAATCCCGTTAGTGCTTTCATTTTCCGGTAGAGAGTGGAGCCGCTCATACACATTTTGTCTGAAAGATAGGTAATATCAATCTTCTCTGAAGAGAGGTTTTCTTCGATTAAAAGGGTGATTTTTTCAATAAATTCATTATCCAGCTTACTTAGAGCTTCGGCTATTACGATACGTTTTTCTCTTAAATCCGCCTGATTGCCCGGAACGGATTGTGTTTGGAATTGGGTGATCAGTTTCTTTCTTGATTCCAACAGATTATTGATACGGCTGCGCAGTAGAGAAGCACTGAAAGGCTTTGTCAGATAAGAATCGGCTCCTACCTCATATCCTTCTTCTTTGTCTTGCAGAGAATCCTTGGCTGTCAATAGGATGACAGGAATATGACTGGTTTGTACATCCTCTTTTAATTGGCGACATAGAGTGATACCGTCCATGACAGGCATCATAATATCGCTGACTACAATATCGGGGATCCGGTTAAGGGCTTGTTGCTTCCCTTCTTCTCCGTTGTAGGCTGTGAGTACTTCGAACGAATCAGCGAAGGATTCGGATATATATTTCTGTATCTCTTCATTGTCTTCTACAATCAACAGGATTGGTTTTCCGGTATCCAAAGTGGCTTCTTGTGGATATTCAAGGCTTGCTTCCGGGTTCGTCTCCTCTTGAACCGGTTCTGTAGAATCTGCGTGTAAGGCATTGGGATAGATATTATCCGTCAATAAGCTGATATAGAATGAGCTTCCTTCGTTTTGTATGCTTTCTGCCCGGATTTCTCCTTCATGCAGGGTGACCAGATTCTTCACTAGGGCCAAGCCAATGCCTGTTCCGGATGCCTGATGCTTGCCGCTTTCCTGATAATAACGGTCAAAAATATGTGGCAGGGCTTCAGCAGAAATTCCATATCCCGTATCACTTACTTTTATCTCTGTATAAGCTACTTCATTACGCATCGTCTGATACAAACTTAGAGTGACGCGCCCTTGTTCCGTATATTTGATTGCGTTGGAAATAAGATTATCCAAAACAATGGTAATGATTTCCTTATCGAAAAAAAGAAACATTTCTTCTTTCTCTATTTGAATCTGGAAGTCAATCTTGGTCTTTTGATTTAGTTCTTTGTATTTAAGTCCTATCTCATAAATCAAAGGAGCGATATTGCCTTTGCTGACGCACAATTTCTTATTTTGCGTCTCTGTTTTTCGGAATTCCAGTATTTGGTTAATCAAGTTGAGCAGCCGTAGCGCACTTTGATGGATGACAGATAACTTCTGGGCTTGTTTTGCCGGAAGTGAGGTTTCTTTTTGCATATCTTCCAAGGGACCGAGGATTAAGGTCAACGGTGTACGTAGTTCATGGGTGATATTGGTGTAGAACCGCAGACGTTCCTGATTCAATTCCTGTTCCTGCTCATGGTTTTTCTTTTCCAAAATATAGAGGCTTTCTAAATCCAGCTTCTTTTTATATGCATGCAAGATAAGATAAATGATGCTGATAGATACTAAAATATAGATAAGCTTTGCCCACCATGTCAGCCAAAGAGGGGGATTGACACGGATGGTAAGTGAAGTAGCTTCTTCCGGCCATTCTTGGTTATGTACTCGTGCTTTGATGAGGAACTCATATTTTCCCGGAGGAATGTTTCGGAAAGTGACACTGTTGTTCTCATTGACGGTGTACCATGAGTTCTCAAGCCCTTTCAGCATATAAACATACTCCACTTGGTTGACAAGTGAATAGTTTTGCACATTAAATGTAAGTCCAAAGCTATTTTGCGCATGACTTAATTCTACATTCTGTCCTTTGGACAAGTTGATAATCATGTCGTTATTTTCCAGATTGCTCAATCGTCCCAGTATTTTCATTTCCGTGATAACTGCTACCGGAGTAGGTTGTTCATTCATTGTAATATCAGGATTAAAACAACATACTCCATTGATAGAACCGAAATAAATCCATCCGTTCTTGTTTTGCGTTACACAACCGCTTGAGAAACTTCCCGCCGGAACATCGTCAGAATGACCATAGTGATAGAAACAATCTTTGGCTGTCACGTAGCAGCTGACACCTTTATTATTGCTAAACCATATATTACCTTTCTTGTCTTCTGTTATTGCACAGATATTTGTATTGGTTAAACCATCTTTTCGTTGATATGTTTTGTAGGTTAATACATTGGTTGAAGGAAAACAGACTAGTCCTTCTCCTGTCCCTATCCACATTCTTTTGTGTTTATCCTGTATGATCTGATTGACGGTATTGGAACAGAAGCCCTCCCTTTGGACAAAGGTCTTGATTTGTTGTAGATCGGGCGTGTATACGCCAAGTCCGTCTCCGAAGGTCCCAATCCAGAAACGCCCTTTCTCATCTTGAGCTATAGAACGTACAAAATCACTGTGTAGTTCGCTGTTTTCAGTGTTGTAGTGTCGGATAATTTCCATGTTGAGGGGGTTCAATACAATGATTCCTCCGCTATATCCTACCCAGATATTATGTTGAGTATCTTCGTAGATCGTACGGACATCCTGATTGTACTGTCCCATGAGGGAGATGGAACGAAACCTTTTATTCCGAGTGTCATAATAACTGATTCCTCCTTGAAAAGAACCGAACCATAGATTTCCTTTTGAATCCTGTAAAGAGGTCAATATGAAATTGGAAGGGATGTCTCCAGTCTCTTTTTTATAAATAGCAATACGCTTGTCCCCTTCAAATACATTGATACCACCTCCGTCTGTTCCAATCCATATACGTCCTTGTCTGTCGGTACAGAGACTGCTTGCAACTTTATTGTTCAGACTGTTTTCATTGTTGGGAATCGGAGAATAACTTAATGTTGTGAATAAGGGTGGCTTTCTGCTGATAAAGTTGATTCCTCCTCCCCATGTACCTATCCAGATATTGTCAAAAGAATCTTGGAATATACACCGGGCACTTGCATTGGAAAGGCTTCGGCTATCATCACCTTCCTGAATATATTCGAGGGAAATCTGTTCGGGTGAGAGAAACATACTTTGTTTGAGATCCAGTATAGTAATGCCATTAAGTTCGGAAGCAATCCAAAGTTTACCGTCGTTTAATTGTTTAATAGCCAATATCCGATTGCATAAAGCAGCATATTTATCATTTTTGTTATTCTTAAAAGTGATAAAGCTTTGATCGGTAGCATTGAAAAGAGCCAGGCCTTTATCTGTCCCGAGCCATATATTACCGTTTGTGTCTTTAGTGAGACATCGTACATCATTACCGGGCAGGCTCTTCGGGTCGTCCGAATGATTCTGGAAGTTTTTTACACTTTTATCTTTGAGAGAAAGAATACTGAATCCGTGGCCGACATGGCCGATGTATAGATTCCCGTCTCCTCCGTCCAACACAGTCCATGTTTGTTCACAAGATAAGGCGGGCACTGTATTCTTGTTATAATGAGTGAACTGCCCACTGTTAATGTCGAGATATTCTATACCTCTATAGTAAGTACTGATCCACAAGCCATCTTCATGTTGAGCAGAAGGAGCGATGTCCGTTACGTCATTCGTAATTAGGCTATGAGGGTCATCCGGATTATGTGAATAAGCTGTAAATACCTGTTTGTTGTAATTATATGCATTTAATCCGTCCCGTTGAGTCGCTATCCATATAATGGGACGTTTATTGTCAGCATATACCCGATTGAGTTCATTGCCAGTGATTCCCTGGCTACTTTGCGATAAGTCATTCTTATAATAGGTCATGAAACGGGTCCCGTCGAATTTATTAAGTCCTTCTTCCGTAGCAAACCATAAGAAGCCTTGTTTATCTTGTGCGATACTAATCACATAATTATTAGATAATCCCTGCTCAATACCCAATCGTTTGATAGAATGGGATTGAGCTATCAATTGAGAAACTGATAGCAGACACAGAAAGAAAATAGAAGTAATGTGTTTCTTCATAACTCGTACTTATTCGTTTCATTTACAAGCTCAAAAATAGGAATAAATATTTTATTTAGAGTATGTAAATCGTGCATTGCACGATTTATGTAGCTTCTCTGCATGATTTTTGTCGGTTTATATAGTTGGAATCGTCTACATTTGTAATGTCGATTTGTCGATATTTTATATATTGAGAAGTCGTACCGAGATAATATTAATCATTAAATACTAATTATTATGAAAGCTAAATTGTTGCAAAGCACGGTTTTGTGGACTTTCCTTTCAGTAGCGACCTTGTTGGTTGGATGTAGTGACGATGAGGATTATAGAGATGTAGACGGACAATCTCCAACTCTTGAATTAACATCTGATCATATCCGTACATTGACAGGCTATGAATTCAAAATTGCAGGTAAAATTGTGGATAAAGATGGTATTCGTTCTATTAATCTACAATGTGCAGAGCTTTACTTGGACAAGACAATTGAATTGTCAACTCTTTATTCAGAATCATTGTATGAGTATAATCTGAATTATGGTTTCACTATTCCTGAAAAAACGAAAGGTAACAGTTACAGATTTAGGTGGGCGTACAGCAACAAGCGATGTCCTGATTACGATGGATGGTGATTATACAGAACCAGTCTTGACTCCGTCTATTGGTCTTTTAAGTGATAATATTAATATAGTGTTGTCTGAAGGCACTTCTAAAACATTCCGGTTCACTGCACAAGATAATAAGGAATTGGATTATCTGGAATTGGCTGTTCCTGATTTGGAAATCTTGGAACGTCTGGATATTGAAGAAGGAGAGAAAAAAGGAACATTGAATACTACTGTTGTATTTCCTTCTGATAAGACTGGGACCTATACGTTGGTTATACGCGCTGTTGATACTTTTGGCAATGTTGCGGAAAAGAACTATTCAGTACTCGTTTCCAGAGTGAAAGATTATGAGAATATGTATCTGGTTGATTTTGAAGGAACAGACAGCAAATTGCTAACAGGCAATGACGTATGGGGAGTTCCAATGCCTATAGAACGAGTAACGAATTTCACCTATAAGGCTCGTTGTTATTCACCTGCTCCAAATACCCCGATCCGTTTCATTACAAGCAAATATAGTTTTAGCATCTGTTTTGGTGATGACAAAAATAATCCGGGAAAACTAACTGGCATTTCTGAAGATGTACAGCCGATTATTCTACCTGAAAAGAGCTATTATGAAATAAACTTTAATACAGAAGAAGGAACCTATACAGTAGAAGCTTATTCTCCGGGGACACCAATTATTGACGGACTTAAAATGGGATTCGTTGGCGGATGGTTTGATGGTGCCAAAGGCTGGGACGGACCTAAGAATGTCTATGAATTGACTCAAGATCCGGACAATCCGCATTGTCTCACAGCAGAATTGACTTGGAGTAAACAAGATTCTTTTGACGTGACAATCACTCCTTATGATGCAAATGGTGCTTGGTTGGAACCCGGTTGGCGTTTTGACGGTAAAAACGAATCATTTGCTACTAATACTAATGATTCATCTAAAAAGGTACCCGCAGGTAAATACACCTTTATATTTGATACACATCTTGTTCAGTCTAAATTACTGAAGAAATAATTAAAATAATACCATAAAAACATGAAACGATATCTATTTTTATTATTATCGTTCTTTGCGCTGAACCTTTATGCTCAGCAGGGAAATCTGACTGGTACTGCTATTGCAGCTAGTGATAAAGAACCGATGATTGGTTTGACCGTTCTGGTGAAGGGTACTACAAATGGTACTGTCACAGATTTGGATGGAAACTACACATTGACTAATGTTCCTAAAGATGCGACTATTGTATTTTCCATGATTGGATATAAGACACAAGAAGTCAAAGTCAATGGAAAGAATGTCATTAATGTAGTCATGGAAGATGATACACAAGCTTTGGATGAAGTAGTTGTTATCGGTTATGGTGCAGTGAAGAAGAGTGACTTGACAAGCTCCATATCTGCTATCAAAGGAGATGAACTGAAAAAACTGACTGGCGGCAATGCCATGAATGCTTTGCAGGGAAAGATTAATGGTGTGCAGATTACCGGTGGCGGCGGTCCGGGTACTTCGCCTCGTGTTATTATTCGGGGGGTATCTACCGTCAATGGTTCTGACCCGTTGTATGTTGTTGATGGAATGCCGGTGGGAACCAATATCAATTTTCTTGACCAGAACGATATTGAATCCATGCAAGTGCTGAAAGATGCTTCTGCAGCAGCTATTTATGGTACACGTGGTTCTAACGGCGTTGTTCTTATTACTACCAAGAAAGGTAAAAAGGGAGCTACCCAATTCGGTTTCTCAGCTTCTGCCGGTTTTCAGACGTTGAAGAAACCGGAGATGGCAAAAGCTTCCGAATATGAATATGTATTCAAAGCGCGTTATATTAATGATAATGCAGAGCCACGTTATAACAGCAAGGAGAATATAACAGATGCGGAAGGTACTGACTGGTGGGATGAAAGCATGAAGAAGACAGCACTGATTCATAACTATAATTTTAATTTCTCCGGAGGTACGGATAAGTTGCTTTACTCTGCTAATATTGGTTATTTCGGACAAGACTCACAATACACTGTAGGTAACTGGCAAAAGCTGACAGCTCGTTTCAGTATGGAATATACTTTTAATAGTATAGTAAAAGCAGGTGTTGATTTTACCCCGAAATATGAGAATTGGACAGATACTCCCAGTTTATTGGGAAATATAATGGCTATGGACCCCACAACTCCGATCATGCGTCCTCAAAGTGAATGGACGGACGACGACAACTATGCCCGTTCCAGCAACAACTTGGTGTGGAATCCAGTTGCCCAATTAGCTCGTATGGATAAACATAGTGATGAGTATGGTTTATTAGCCAATCCGTATGTAAACATTGAACCGATTAAAGGCTTGGTTATTCGTTCACAGTTTGGTGTCAATGCCCGTTTCCGTATTTCAGATGAGTTTACTCCTTCTTTCAATATCGATACATTAGAGAAATCCGATTACAGCAAAGCATATCGTAAAACCGATAATTGGGTGGACTGGAACTGGACGAATACAGTAAACTGGATTAAGAGTTTTAATCATAAACACAATTTGAATGTGATGGCTGGTTATACGATGGAACGTTTCCAGGAATATTGGTTGGAAGGATCAAAGGAACGCACTCCTACCAATGAAGAGAACCTGCATTATGTTTCAGCCGGTACACAGAATCCGCAGACGGCAGGCGTGAATGCCTATTCTTCATTGATCTCTTATCTGGGACGTGTGATGTATAATTACAACGACCGTTACTATTTGACTGCTTCTATCCGTGTGGATGGTTCTTCTAAATTCATGAAAGATAATCAATACGCAACTTTCCCGGCAGTATCTGCAGCATGGCGTATTTCAGAAGAGCCATTCATGAAAAAACAGCATATCTTTGATAACTTGAAGATTCATGCAGGATGGGGACGTGTGGGTAATCAGAATATTGACAATTCGGCTTATCAGTCTACTATTGGAGCTGCCGATTATGTATTTGGTGGTAATCGTGAGATTGGTACAGCGGTAGGTTCGATTGGTAACTCATTGATCCGATGGGAAACTGTAGAAGATTATAATATCGGTATTGATATGGCATTTTTGAAAAACCGTTTGTCGGTGACTGCAGAATGGTTCCGTAAAGAATCCCATGATATGCTGCTGAAAAAAGATAATATGCTGATTTTAGGGTTCCCGATGTGGAATGGACAGATGTGGGAGAATGTAGGTAAAATGAGAGCTACGGGTTGGGAACTTTCTATTAACTGGGAAGATCGTAAAGGTGATTTTGATTATGGAATTGGATTGAACCTGTCATCCGTTAAAAATAAAGCTATTAAACTATTGGGTTCTACTCCGATTAATGCCGGAAGTTTTAATGGAGATTACATCATACGTAATGAAGAAGGTGGTGAGATCAGCCGTTTTTATGGATATGTGGCTGATGGTATTTTCCAAAATCAGACTGAAGTAAATGCACATACCGATGAATATGGAACAGTCATTCAACCCAATGCTCAACCGGGAGATATTCGTTTCAAGGATTTGAACCATGATGGTAAGCTGGATGATAATGATAAGACTTTTATTGGAAATGCATTTCCAGATCTTATGGTTGGTATTAATGCCCGTTTAGCATGGAAGAATATTGACTTTGCAGCCAATTTTTATGGTACAATAGGAAACGATGTATACAACACGACTAAAGGACGCTATTCGGGAGTGTCGGGTGAGAATGTATATGCCGGAACCTACAATGCTTCTTGGCATGGTGAGGGAACAAGTTATGATTTACCCCGTCTGTCGTACAATGATGCCAATCAGAACTGGACACGTGTTTCTTCTTTCTATGTGGAAGATGGTTCTTATTTACGTTGCAAGCAGTTGCAGATAGGATATACATTGCCAAAGAAATGGACGAAGAAAATTTCATTGCGCCTGTCTTTCTCGGCACAGAATCCGTTCACTATTACCGGATATTCAGGAATGGACCCTGAAGCGGCTGCCTTAGGTACTGAAGGAAAAGTAACAGAGTCGGGTATTGATTGGGCAGGGTATCCTAACCCGCGTACATACCTTTTTGGAATCAATATGAATTTCTAATGCTATTAACAGAGATAAGAATATGAAAAAATATATTTTAGGCTTGACTATAGCCGCTTCTACATTGTCATTAGTCGGTTGTTCGGATTTCCTGGATACGCCAGTACTCGGTCAGCAGGATTTGAGTGAATATTTTGTGAATGAAGATCAGTGCAAGCAGCAGATTACAGGATGTTATCAATCCATATTCTGGGATGACTGGTGGCAGGTACAGAAATTTTATTTGTGCGGTGATATGTGTACGGATGATATGTGGGTCGGTAATACTGGTGAAGATCAGGGGGCTTATGAAGATCTGGCCTTTTTTACAGGTGATGCATATGGTGGAGGAGAATGTAGTCAGAACTTCTGGCAATATCGTTACAAGGGTATATTGCGGTGTAACATTGCGATTGAGAGAATACCAGATGTAGAGTTTGAGGACGAATCGTTGAGAGATCGTTATGTGGCTGAAGCTAAATTCTTACGCGCTTATCAATATTTTGATTTGGTGAGATACTTTGGTGGTGTGCCGTTAGTACTGGGGATGAAGATGCCTTCGGAGATAGAAGGGATTCAGCGTGCTTCTGCAGCAGAGGTGTACACACAGATTGAGAATGACCTGAAAGATGCTGCTAATGTATTACCTGTTAAAGGTGAATATGCCAGTGCCGACTTAGGGCGTGCCACTAAAGGGGCAGCACAAGGGCTATTGGCAAAAGCTTATCTTTATCAGGAAAAATATGAGGAAGCAGAGGATATGCTGGAACAAGTGATGGGTTTGAATGGGCATGCATCACAAGGGTATGATTTGTTGGATGATTTTGGAGATGTGTGGAGCATTTCTCATAATAATAGTGTTGAATCACTGTTTGAAGTGCAGACTAATAGTGATATAGCCTATAATTTAGGACTTAGAATGCCTGTTGTATGTGGTTCCCGTGATGACGGTGGCTGGGCATGGGGCTTGCCGACAAGTAATTTGGAGACGGCTTTCAAGACAGCAGGAGATGACATACGTTTGAAATGGACTATTATTAAAGACAAAGCAACCAGTGTGCCGGGGGATACCCATTGGTCTTCTACTGTACCTTATTCGGTTTCGACCGATTCACATAAGTCAGGTCGTGTGACTCGTAAAGTATACATTCCTTATGCCCAACGTCCTGAACCATACGATGCTTCTCATAATCCATTGAACTATCGTATTCTACGTTATGCGGATGTATTGTTGATGTATGCCGAAGTTGAAAATGTGTTGAAAGATGACGGACAGGCTCGCTGGGCTTTAAATAAAGTCAGAGAACGTGTAGACTTAGGTCCGGTAGAATCCAGTGGTACTGAACTTCGCGATGCGATACGTCAGGAACGTCGTCTTGAACTGGCATTGGAAAACCAACGTCTGTTTGATATTCGTCGCTGGAAAAATGATAGTGGAAAGTCTGTTATGAGTGATATTATGGGACCGAACGGTTCATTTGTGATATACAATACAAAAGAATCTACCGATACGTATGAGCTTGGAAATCAGAAGGAAAGTAGCTCTAAGGGACGTAATTTCAAAGAAGAGCGTGACTTGGTATACCCGATTCCGACCACAGAGATTAGTCAGAGTAATGGTAGTATAGTACAGAATCCCGGATATAATTAATTAAATGATTATGAAACACAGAAATTTATTTATAGGACTTTCATGCATGGCGGCAGGGCTTTGCGCATGTAATGATGAATATACATTCGTGCCGGAATATGAAGTGAAACTGCCGACCGATACCACTATCAATGTTACAATTGATGCCTCAACTGTATATCAGACTATTGATGGTTTTGCATCTTCCGATGCATGGGATATGGAATATGTAGGCAAATACTGGAGCACTTCCAATAAAGAAGCCATTGCAAAATTGTTATTTTCCCGCGAAGTTGATGACAAAGGGAATTCGCAGGGCATCGGTTTATCCATGTGGCGGTTTAATTTGGGAGGAGGTTCGGAAGAACAAGGAGATGCAAGTGGTATTGTTTCAGATAAAAAGGAACGACGTGTCGACTGTTTTTTGACAAGTGCAAATGGAAGTTATGATTGGTCCAAATCTGCGGGGCGGAGATATTTTATGGAAAAGGCTAAAGAGTATGGCTGTGAGGCATTCGTACTGTTCAGTAATACACCTCCTGTATACTATACTTATAACGGACAAGCACGTTCGGATAAAGGGGCATTTAGTAATTTGAAGACAGAACATTATGGTGACTTTGCTGATTTCCTGGCTACTTGTGCCAAGCATTTTGTTGATGAAGGATATAATATTACTCATATTAGTCCGATTAACGAACCGCAGTATAACTGGAATGGCAATGAACAAGAAGGTTCGGCCTGGCAGAATACAGAAGTGGCAACGTTAGCAAAAGCATTGGATGCGAGTTTGACAACCAAAGGGCTTTCCAATACCCAGATGTTATTGGCTGAAGCAGGAAAGTGGGATTATCTATATGGAAACGGTGATGCGGGAAGTGCCCGTGGCAATGTAATAGAGGCTTTTTTCAACCCCAATAATACAAGTACTTATATTGGTAATCTTACGCATTTGCCTAAATTGATTTGCGGGCATAGCTATTATCTGGATACGAACTGGAGCAATATGTACTCTGTCCGTTCTTCTGTTAAGTCCAAAGCAGACCAATATGGTTTGAAGGTATATCAGACGGAGTGGAGTATGTTGAGTGAGAACTATGAAGATTATGCCAGCTATGGTGACGCTTCTTATATGGACTTGGCTTTGAGTATGGCAAAAGTGATTCATCAGGATTTGGCAACAGCTAATGTAAGTTCTTGGTCATACTGGACTACTTGTAGCCGTGAACGCTGGAGTCAGAAAAGCCGTTTTTATCTGATTCGTCTTTCTCCTGATAGCAATGATGGCGAAAGTTATACGGATTTAGCTACTAATGGCACTTATAAAGCTAGTAAGAACCTTTGGGTACTGGGTAATTATAGTGCATTTGTACGTCCGGGTTATCAGCGTATTGATTTGAAACTGGAGGAAGAGACAAAGGATTTCTTTGCTACTGCCTATATTTCACCGGAGAAAGATAAATTGGTAGTGGTGTACACTAACATGACCGATAAACGCGCGGAAATAAATAATACATTTGAAGGATTGGGCAAAGAAGTGGGTGAATTTGAACAGTATACTACTTCAGAAGCAAAAGATTTGAAGCGTGAGCCCAGCTATAATAAAGGTGTTGTTCCTGCTAAAGGTATATCTACTTTTATTTATACTCTTCAATAAGATAGTTTTCAACAGGTATTAGACTATAGACTAGACAATGAAAGGTAAAAAGATTTTAGCCGCTTTAGGCTTCTTCTCAATAGCCGGTGTGGCAGGTGGATGTTCCCAACCTGCCCCCGAAATACGTTATCAGATAGAAACAGACCAACCCTGTCAGACGATGGCATACTTCAGTGCTTCCGATGCCTGGAGTATGCAATTCATCGGGCTTTGGCCACAGGAGAAACAAAACCAAATAGCCGACTGGCTGTTCAGCACGGAGAATGACGCCAACGGACAACCGAAAGGTATCGGCCTGTCACTCTGGCGTTTCAATGTCGGAGCAGGTAGCACGGAGCAAGGAGAGAACAGTCAGATTGCTTCTCCCTGGATGCGTGCCGAATGTTTCCTGAATCCCGACGGAACATACGACTGGAACAAGCAACAGGGGCAACGCAACTTCCTGAAACTGGCTAAAGAACGGGGAGTCAACAAATTTCTGGCTTTTCTGAACTCTCCCCCTGTGTATTACACACAGAACGGATTGGCTACCAATACCGGCCGTGGAGGTACAGCGAACCTGAAACCGGATTGTTATGAAAAGTACGCTCGTTTTCTGGCAGATGTAGTGCAGGGAGTAGAACAACACGATGGCATCAAGTTCAACTATATCTGTCCTTTCAATGAACCGGATGGACACTGGAATTGGGTCGGTCCGAAGCAGGAAGGCTGTCCGGCAACAAATAGGGAAGTAGCCCGCACGGTTCGTCTGTTAAGCAAAGAGTTTGTAGACCGGGACATGGATACACAGATTTTGGTTAATGAGTCTTCCGATTATCGTTGTATGTTCCGTACCCACGAAACGGACTGGCAACGGGGGTATCAGATTCAGGCTTTCTTCTGTCCGGATAGTGTGGACACATATTTGGGAGATACTCCGAATGTTCCCCGTTTGATGCTCGGTCATAGCTATTGGACAACAACTCCGTTAAGTGAATTACGTAATATCCGCTGCCAGCTGCGGGATACATTAGATAAACATCAAGTTGGTTTCTGGCAAACAGAGACTTGCATCATGGGTAATGATGAAGAAATCGGTGGTGGAAATGGTTTCGATCATACGATGAAGACAGCGCTCTATGTGGCACGTATCATTCATCACGATATTGTGTATGCCAGAGCTGAAAGCTGGCAGTGGTGGCGTGCTATTGGCGGCGATTATAAAGATGGATTGATTCGCGAATATACTACGGACAATAATTTCTTAGATGGCAGAGTAGAAGACTCCAAACTGATGTGGGCTTTAGGTAATTATAGTCGTTTTATCCGTCCGGGAGCAGTCCGGTTGTCCGTTTCGGCTTTCGATCAAACAGGAGCTCTGATTCCTGATGGCGACACCGATCAGCAAGGATTGATGTGTTCTGCTTATAAAAACGTGGACGGAACGTATGTGATGGTAGTGATTAACTATGCTAATGAAGAAAAAGAGTTTTCTATTGATAAAGAAAAAGTAGGGAATGCACAATGGCAGGTTTATCGTACTTCGGATAAAGAAGGGGAGAATTTGCTACCGGTAGAAAAAGTGAAAAGTGGAAAGACTGTTCAGATTCCGGCACGTTCTATTATAACGCTTCAGAGTTACTAATAAAACAGCTTTATTTTCTTTATTTTTTTGAGGAGAATAATACATCTATGTGCCCGTCTATTGCTGTAAAAGTAATAGGCGGGCATAGTGTATAAGAAGAGGTCTTTCATAGATAATAGAGGAATTTTTTGGTCTCTATATCCTTTCTTCGGGTTACAGGGGTTAAAGCTGAAAATGCCATATATCAGTTTAGTTAAAACCCTCATGCGGACTATTATTTTATGAAAAGACATATTATCTTTGCCTGCATATATGAATATGTCTGTACCATGGTGATGAAAAAGTTTACGTTCTTGTTGATTACATTGTTCAGTAGTACCCTGATTCTTTTAGCCGATAATCCCTACCGTTCGTATACTGTAGCAGACGGACTGTCCAACAGTACGGTAAAAGCTATCTATCAGGACGAGATGGGATATATATGGTTAGGGACAAAGGACGGGTTGAATCGTTTGGATGGTTATGAAATTAAAAATTTCTTTTATGAATCCGATGAGACCGTCAGACAATCCAATGATATTGTCAGTATCACAGGAGACAGGCAAGGCAGAATGTGGATTGGAACTTTTAATGGAATTACACTTTTCGATCCCTTTGAGGAGAAATATATAGATTTAGCCACTTTATATAAAGGTTGCGAATTGCCTCGTGGGGTGGTGGTTGGTCTGTCGATAGCATCAGACGGAGCAGTATGGGTGGTTACCAAAATGGGGGTATATATCCTTCGGAATGGAAAATGTACTTGTTTGGAAGCGTTAAGAGGACTTTATATAAACAGTATGGCATCCAGTGCAGATAATTCTCTTCTCTTGAATGTAGCAAACAAAGGTATCCTTAGACTGGATACACGAACTTCCCGTTTCTCGTATATTCTGAAAGGACCGGATTATCCGGCATTTCTGAAAATCTTTCAGGACGAAAAAGAACGTACCTGGTTGGCCTCTTCTCTGGATAATTTACAACTTTATAATCCGGCTACCAGTACAGCAACAAAAATTGAAGTGAATTTCCCGGCTGATATGAGTGTATGGAAAGGACAGGTGCATGATATAAAGGTGTATAACGATTCTCTTTTACTATTAGCTACAGATAATGGGTTAGCCGTGATGAATGAACATACACATGTTATTAGCCGGACATTTGAAGAATGTATTCCTTCCGGACTGCTTGCTAACCGTCGTTTGATGAGTCTTTACAAAGACAAACAGGGATCGTTATGGTTGGGTACCTTCAATGAAGGTGCTCTGTTTTATAATGCCAGACAATATCTATTCCGTTATCATCCGCTGACTTTGAATATAAATCAGCCGATACGGGTGACCGGAAAACTAATAGAGGCGCAGGGGAAATTATGGATCGGACATAATAGAGGGATATGTACTTTAAACCTGGCTAACGGTAAAGTGGAGGAAGTCCGGTTACCAATAGGAAGAGTAGGAGCTAGTGAAGATGAAGTATACTATATGTTTCAGAATAATGAGAATGAGATACTTTTCTATGTACTCAATAAAGGAGTATACTCGCTGAATCTTCGAGATCTTTCTATTAGTAAGGAAATGATGGATATGTTCCCCCCGGATGCACAGATACGGGCTATGGCGAAAGATGTACAGGGAAATATCTGGATTGCAGAGGATGAACTGTCTTGCTACAATCCCAAGACAAAAAAACTTAGCCGTTCTTTTTCGACAAATCAAGATGGAAACACGCGTTTTATGCTGACACAGGACTTGTTAGCGTATGGCTCCAGTATGTTGGTAGGCGGGCGTACGAGTGGAGTATGGAGTTTTCCTTATCATCCCAATAATGCAGCCCATTACTTTAAAGGCAACCAACTTGATTTTGATGAACTGAAAAATAAAAATGTGAGTCTGCTTTATTTGGATAGCCAGCACTACCTTTGGGTGGGAACATATAATATGGGGGTATATCGTTGCCATTTGGAGAGAGGAACTATCGACCATTTTGGCATAGAACAAGGGCTTATACATAATTCTGTCTGCGGTGTACTCGAAGATAAAGAAACCGGAGATTTTTGGATATCTACTGTGATCGGACTTTCCAAGCTGTCAATGAAAGATTCCAGAATTGTCAATTATACCAAAGATACGGGGTTCCCTTTGAATGAGGTTTCCCGGAATACTCTGTTACAGGTAGAGGATGGGAGGATTTATGTAGGTGGCAACAATGGTATAGCAGAGTTTGCTCCCCGGGAAATTATCGCCGGTCAAGAGAGACTATTACCTGTAGTACATGTATCTTCCGTAAATAGCCTCGACTCCGACGAAGGAGCCGACCGGGTACAATACGATAATGCACGCAGTTTGGAACATGTGGAATTATCCTATAAGAATGCCGCCGTACTCATCAAGTATTCCCCTTTGGATTATATCTTTCCGAAAGGATATAAATATGCTTACCGGATGGAGGGACTTGACCAGAATTGGAATTATATTGAACGTAATGAAGTCATTTATTCGCATTTGCCAGCCGGGGAATATACCTTTTATATAAAAGCATGTAACAGCGATGGTATTTGGGGGGATGCGACAGGTATCGATGTCGTGGTTCATCCTCCTGTCTGGCTCACCGGATGGGCTAAAGTGATCTATGTGCTTCTGGCACTGATGCTGGTAGGAGGCGTGTTGTATTATTTCTACAAGCGGAAATCGGATAAATATCAGCGGAGGATAGAAGAAATAGAAAAAGAGAATATTGAACGTAATTATCGGATGAAGATAGAACTTTTCACCAACTTCTCACATGAATTACGTACTCCGCTGACTTTGATTACCGGCCCGGCGGAAGATATTTTGCAGGATGAGACGCTGCCTCATAAATTCCTTTTCCCGATGAAGCAGATTTATAAAAATTCGAATCGCCTGCTTTTGCTTGTCAACCAACTAATGGATTTCCGAAAGTTAGAGTATGGAGCTATGACATTAAAGTTGAGTCGTGTCAATATAGGGACTTTCCTTACCAGCCAGATTGATAGTTTCTCGGATTTATTACATAAGAAGGAGCTGACAATCGGATATGACAATGATTATTATGGGGATAATCTTTGGATGGATACAGACCTGATGGAAAAAGTTATTTTCAATCTGTTATCGAATGCTGTGAAACACTCTCCCAAAGGCACGCAGATAAAAGTTCGTTCGGTGGAGAAAGTTGGCAGTGTTGTGATTTCGGTGAAAGATTGTGGGGAAGGAATCTCGGAGGAGAATTTGTCGAAGATATTCGATCCGTTTTTCCAGGTAGAGCAAGGTAGCAAGTCAGATCTGTTTGGTAGTGGCATCGGGTTGAATATGGTGCAATATGTAGTGAGACTGCATAAAGGGAAAATATCAGTGGAAAGCACACCCGGACATGGAGCCGAGTTTTTGGTGGAATTGAACTTGGGAAAAGAGTGTTTTGCCGGGGCGAATGTAGAGTTTGTTGAAAATCGTGAAGATACCTATCTGGAAAAAGTAAGGAGGGAGTGTATTGCTCCTATCGAAGAAGAGAAACCGGCTTCAGTAGAAGATGACAACCGTTATCGTGTACTTGTTGTAGAAGATGATGACGATATGCGCCAGTATATTGTGTCTTTGCTATCCCAACAGTATATTGTGTACGAAGCTTCCAATGGAAAGGAAGGATTGAAAGAAGCGGTTGAACAGATTCCCGATTTGATAGTCAGTGACGTGATGATGCCGGTTATGGATGGGCTTGAGTTATGTAAGGCTATTAAAGAAGAGATGATTACGGCCCATATACCTGTTGTCTTGTTGACAGCAAAGGCCTTGAATGAGCATATTGAAGAGGGCTATAGTGTGATGGCAGATGATTATGTATTAAAGCCATTTGCTCCGAAAGTATTATTGGCAAAACTGGATAGTCTCATCAAAAATCGGAATCGTCTTCGCCGGATTTTCTGTGAAAAGCTGGATGCTATTGAAGTTCCCGTAGCTGAACTTAGTGCTCAGGATAGTTTCATGCAACAACTGATGGAGCTAATCCGCGAAAGAGTACATGATCCTAACTTGTCCGTTAACGATCTGCATGAAGAATTGGGCATGAGCCGTTCGCAGTTCTTCCGGAAAATAAAGGCTGTTTCCGATGTATCACCTAATAAACTTATTTTGAATGTCCGCATGAAGCTGGCTGCCGAGAAATTGGCCACAGGTAAATATACTGTTTCTGAAGTAGCTTATGATGTCGGATATTCTGACCCTTCTTATTTTAGTAAAGTTTTTAAATCTACGTATAACATCGCACCTGCCAATTACCTGAAGCAACGGATGTAAAATCGTGTTTCTCTGGTAAAAATGTCCCAGACGAAGTGTTCTGGGCTTATTTTACAGGTCTTTGATACTATTTTCCAAGTCGAGCGGGTGAACATTCTCTATGTTTGCACCGCTAAGGAATAGTAAATGATTTATTAACCTTGTAAAATTTAGTTTATGAACGACAAAGAAAATCAAGAAAAGAGTTCTTATGAAAAACTAAGGTTTCTGGCGACTCTTTTTGTGTTATGCTTGAGCACGATGGCTTGGGCGCAGATGAAAGTCACCGGGACAGTGGTCGATATGATGGGGGAACCCATTATTGGCGCCAATGTGGTGGAAAGTGGGAATAAAACTGTAGGTACAATTACCGACCTCGATGGTAAGTTTACCCTGAATGTAAGTAAAGAAGCAACGTTGGTCATTACTTATGTAGGTTTTACAGAGAAAAGAGTAAAAGTAAACGGCAGGTCACAGCTTACCATTAAACTGGAAGAAGATTCTAAAACGTTGGATGAAGTGATCGTGGTAGGATACGGTTCAGTGAAAAAGTCGAATCTGACTACTTCAGTTGCTAAAATTTCCTCCGATGCGATTGATGGACGCCCCATTACCAGCCTAAGTGACGCACTTTCCGGCCAGTTGGCAGGTGTACAGACACAGACATCAAGTGGTATTCCGGGTGAAGAGATGCAGATTCTCGTCAGAGGAGCAAGCTCCATTAATGGTTCCTCTTCTCCGCTAATTGTGGTGGACGGTGTAATTACAGAATCCATGAGTGATGTAAATCCGTCAGATGTAGCTTCTATTCAGGTATTGAAGGATGCTGCCGCTACCTCTATTTATGGAGCCAGAGGTTCGGCGGGAGTTGTGCTGATTGAAACCAAGCAGGCAAGTGGGTCTAAACCGGTGATTACCTGGGAATCCTACATTGGTACACAAAATGCGGTGGGATTACCCGAAATGATGACAGCAAAAGAATGGCTGGCATATAATATATGGTATACCAATGCCAAGTATTTGAATAAAGGAGGAACGAATAGTATGTATGTTCCTAATAAGAAAAGATCCTCCGGCGATCAGATCAACGAACAATGGTTGGTGAATCCTAATTCAGATGTAGCCGACTGGACGTTTAGAAATGACATTCCGACTACCGACTGGATTGATCAGATTATGCAAAATGCTCTGACTCATAATCACCAGGTATCTGTTTCCAGTAAAGGAAAGAAATATTCTATCTATCTTTCTGCCGGTTATTTGAATCAGGAAGGTATTGTTAAAAATACAGGTTTCGAACGTTTCAACTTCCGTTTGAATGCTTCGGTAGATCTGAATAGATATATCAAGGCTGGCGCTACGTTTGCCCCTACTATTTCTCACCAGGATAAAGGAGAGTCTGAAGGAAAGGATAAACAGATAATGAATGCATTGCTCATGCCTCCTATCATTGGCTTGGATGAAAATACCCGTGAATATGGATTCAATGCAAGCTATCGTAATAACGTGAACCCTTACGAAAGATTGATGTCAGTAGTAGATAAGAGGGAAAAGAAAACCTTCAATACCTCTTTGTGGGCGGAGGCAAAAATCATAAAAGGATTGACTTTCAAAACATTGTTCAGCTATAACTCGGACATGAGAATTGATGAGTACTTCCTTCCGGCAAATGTACAGCCCAATAATGGCTCGACTACGCAAGGAACTACCTCTACTCTTAGCATAAGCCGTACCGGTATTCAGAATACGTTGACTTATAACACAACACTGAATAAGAAGCATGCTTTAGAGATTCTGTTGGGGCAAAGTATTGACGAACGTAATGAATTCAGGACAAGTTTGGGAGCAATGGACTATCCGCTGGAAAGTGTACCGACCCTCAATATGGGTGCTACCCCTACGGAAGCCAGCAGTTCAAGAACCATTGTTCGTACTTCATCGCTTTTCGGACGTGTGAACTATAATTATGCAGATAAATATCTGGCTTCAGCATCAGTGCGCCGTGATGGTTCTTCTCGTTTCGGTCCGGGAAATCGTTGGGCTGTTTTCCCGTCCGTATCAGCCGGATGGAAGATCAGTGGTGAGGAATTTATGAAAGATATCAAAGTTATCAACCTGTTGAAACTACGTGCTTCTTGGGGTATGTCCGGTAACGACCGTATTGGTACTGCCGATTATATTCCTAATTATGATGTGACTAACACCGTGTATGGAGGAACTTCACAAGTGGGTGTGTATGCAAAGAATATAGCCAATGACAAACTTAAATGGGAGACAACCAAAGCATTTGATATTGGTTTTGACCTCTCTTTATTCAATAATCGTGTACAGTTGAATGTAGACTATTATATAAATAAGACAGATGATTTGCTTTATTCTACGAAGTTGCCTGCTGCGACCGGTTTCAGTACAGTAAAAACCAATCTTGCATCTATTGAAAACAAAGGATGGGAGATAGACCTGACGACAGTCAATGTACATACTAAAGCATTTAAATGGTCAAGCTCGCTCAATCTGGCAACCAATAAGAATAAGGTGCTTGATATGGGAGGAAATGATAATGTAATTACAGAAGCCTATGATGCTCGTTTTATTACAAAGGTGGGAGGTCCGATTTCACAATTCTATGTTTACCGTACGGATGGTTTGTTAACAAACGACGACTTTGAACTTGGTCCTGATGGTAAGTATGACAAATCCCGTCCTCGTGTTCCTGTCCTGACCAACCAGATTCCCGGAAATGTGAAATACGTGGATATAGATGGAAATGGGGAAATCAATTCCGATGATATGGTTCCTTATGGATCGAACGACCCGGATCTGACATACGGATTCACCAATCGTTTCTCTTATAAGAACCTGGAATTAAGCGTATTCCTTCGTGGACAAATCGGTGGTAAGGTGCTTTATCTGGCTGGTCGTAGTTTGGATACGGGACGTGGAAACTACAATGGATTGAAAAGATGGCTACACGCTTATAAAGAAGAGTACGCCGGAGGAAATCCGATACCGACAAGTCTGGGAGTAGACATGTCCTGGGATGGTAAGACTCCATTACCTTACGGACTTGGCAACAACTCTCCTCTTAATAAGGACGGTCAAATGCACATGACAGACATGGCTATTTATAATGCTTCTTTCTTGCGGATACAGAACATCAGCCTGACTTATAAATTGCCTAAGAAATGGTTGAGAAAATCTCATATTCAGGCAGCTAAAGTCTATGTGACGGCAGAAAACCTGTATACGTTTACAGATTATATCGGTAATCCGGATGTAAATAGCTATTCGCCCGATAATCCGATGGTGCGTGGTGCGGATTATACCACTTATCCGCAGTCGAGAAAGTATATATTCGGAGTTAACTTAACATTTTAATCTATTGCCATTATGAAATCATTTTATAAATTAATAGTAAGTATAAGTTGTCTGTTCGCACTATCTTCCTGTGAAGGATATCTGGATGTGGAGCAACCCTCTATTTATACTGACCAGAACTATTATAAAACGCCGCAGGATTTTGAAACGGCGATTAATGGTTGTTATGCACAATTGCAGACTATCTATAATAAGAATTATATGGAAGCAATTGTCACTCGTGCCGACGAGGTTCGTAACTCTACCCCGATAGGACGTTTCATGGATACCCCGATGGAGAGCAAATGGTCAAAGCCCTGGTCGGCTTGGTGGACACTGGTGTTTCGTTGCAATCAATTATTAAGCAGGATAGATGCAGTGGTTTTTACCGATGAAGATCGTAAAGCATATATTACCGGAGAGGCTTATGCATTGCGCGGACTGGCTTATCTTCAGTTTGCCTGGTGTTGGGGTGGTGCTCCGTTGATTACTAAGGAAATTTCTCGTGAAGAAGTGTATAAGGTAGCACGTTCCAGTCAGGAGGATACTTACAAACAGGCGATTTCTGATTTTGAAGATGCGTTTAACAGGCTGCCTGACAGTTGGGCAAGCAGTGAGGCAGGACGGGTGACGAAATATGCTGCTGCCGGTATGCTGGGACGTACTTATATGTATATGCATAATTACACGAAGGCGGCAGAATATTTGGGAAAAGTCATTGAACAGGAAGGCACTCTTTATGAACTGGCTGGTAAATATGAAGATTGTTTCAGTGACGAATATAATAATGGTAAAGAACGGGTTTGGGAAGTTCAATATCTGGGTGGTACTACTGGTAAGGCTTTGGGATTAAGTCAAAGTTTTAGTGGTTGGTTCATTCCTTCTACGCTGAATAAAGAGAAAGGGGACTATGCTAAGTTGAACGGCATTACGTTCAATGGTGCTTCCAGCTCCATCCGTGCTTCCATGTCCATTGCGGGCGACGGAGTGTATGAAACAGGAGATAAGAGAAGAGACTTGACAATAGTCAATAACCTGTATCTTGACAAGAGCGCTCCGCAGGCCGATGTATATGTGGTGCGGAAGTTCTTAAGAGCCACTAAGAATGCGCCGACGGCAGTTGACGAATGGGGAAATAATATTCCTATCCTGCGTTATACGGATGTTAAGTTGATGTATGCGGAAGCACTGAACGAATTGGATTATGCTACTTATCTATCTACCGATATATTGCCAATTATCAATGACGTAAGAAAGAGAGCAGGTCTGTCTGCTAAATTGTCAAGTGATTTTGCCGATAAACAAGCGGTATTAGACTATCTCGTTAAAGAGCGTTTTGTAGAATTCTCTTTCGAAGGAATCCGCTGGCCGGACTTGATTCGTTGGGATTTAGCAGAAGAGGCGATGGCAACACACTTTGCCCTGGTAGACGAAGGTTATAATGAAACGACCGAACAGCCTACGTATGCAATGAAGTCATATAATAAATTGGCGCCTATTCCTCTGTCGGATATATTAGCTTATGGAAATAAGGATATTATGTGGCAGAATGATGGTTATTAATCGTTGGTTAACACAAAAAAAGAAAGCTATGATGATAAAAACATTGAGATATATGATGTTGGGTGCTGTGCTGGTTATGGCAGGGACCTCTTGCAGTGATAATGATGAATATGACAATCCTTCACGTCCGGTAGAGCCGGGTGATTCCTACTTCAGTTCGGAACCGGTTGAAGAAGGTCCTTCCCTCTTTGATGCCGCAACCATAAATACCAGTAAGATTCCCCGGGTCACTTCGAACAAGAATACTGGCCTGGATGAATACTATCCGTTAGATCCGGGAGATACATGGGCGTCGGTTATTCGTCCGGAACGTGTGAAGTTTTTTGAGAAATTCCTGAAAGAAGATATGATATTTGTCAATGGGGGTACGTTCCTGATGGGAGCTACGGCAGAACAGGGAGAAGGTGTGCATATTGACGAACTTCCGGTACATAAAGTAACTGTGAGCGATTTCTATATTTGCAGGTTTGAGGTAACACAGGAAATGTATTCATACGTAATGGGTAAATGGGAGAATTTCTCATGGAAAGATCTTGCTACTACCCGGTTGCCGATGGATAATCGTCTTTTCTCTGAAATGCAGACATTCTGTAATAAATTGAATGAGATAACAGGATTACATTTTACCTTACCTACGGAGGCGCAATGGGAGTTTGCGGCTCGTGGAGGCAGGAAAAGAACTTCAACGGTTTATGCCGGAAGTAATAATTTTGATGAAGTGGGCTACAATCTTTCCAATTGTTACCGTTTGCCGGAAGGACAGACTGGTATGCAGTTCTGGCCGGAAGAAGTAGGAAAAAAATTACCAAACGAATTAGGACTTTATGATATGTCCGGCAATGTAGCGGAAGTCTGCCTCGACTGGTACGACGAATATAGTGGTGAAGATCAGGTAGATCCGGTAGGTCCGGACGCATTGCCGTCGGATGTGCCTCAAAAACGAATCTGTCGTGGTGGAGGATGGAATACAAATACGAGTGCTTGCCGGGTTTCTGCCCGTGCTGCCTTTCCCGTAGATAAACGTAATAAGTTGATTGGTTTCAGGTTAGTACATCCTAAATTGGAGAATGTACAATAAGTGTTTGTTTTAAGGTATTGAATATTAATAGGTAGAGTAATGAAGAAGTATGGTATAATAGGGATCGTGTTTGTCGGGGTAGCGGTGATTTGTGCTTTCACATTTAGAGGGCATAAAGAGGCTGACTATTTGTTGACGGATTTTCCGGCAGAAGCTGATCCGGTGACGGTTGGAAACAAGATAGCCGATCGTTTTCTGGAGCAATGGCATTCGCAGTATGGCAGTCCGCTACGTGTAGACGAACCGCGTACACAAATCACTTATCCGGATGTATGCACTTGGTTGGGTGGATTGTGGTTCGCGCAGGCAACAAAAAACAGAGGCTTGGAGGAACGCTTGGAAGCGCGCTTCCAACCTCTCTTCACGACAGAGGCTTATCTGCAACCGCAAGCCAATCATGTGGATAATAATGTGTTTGGTGCTGTTCCTCTGGAATTATATATGCAGACTAAAGATGAAAAGTATCTGGCAATGGGTATGAAATATGCAGATACACAGTGGGATGCACCTGCAACGCAAGAACTAACCGAAGAAGAAAAAGCATGGGCCGACAAAGGATATTCCTGGCAAACCCGTTTGTGGATGGATGATATGTTTATGATAACAGCCGTTCAGGCGCAAGCCTACCGGGTTACGCAGGATATGAAATATATTACCCGTGCTGCCCGTGAAATGGTAGTGTATCTGGACTCCCTCCAGTTGGACAACGGTTTGTTCTATCATGCTCCTTCTGCTCCTTATTGTTGGGGAAGAGCCAACGGCTGGATGGCTGTGGGTATGGCAGAATTGTTACGTATCTTGCCGGAAACGAATCCGGATTATGCGGAAATAATGGCTGCTTATCTGAAAATGATGAAAACGCTGAAAGAGACACAGAATGAAAAAGGAATGTGGAGACAGCTGGTAGACGATCCGGAGTTGTGGGAAGAAACATCAGGAAGTGCAATGTTTACGTATGCCATGATTGTAGGAGTAAAAAAAGGTTGGCTGGATGCGAAAGAGTATGGCGAAGTTGCCCGCAAAGGATGGATTGCTTTATGTAGCTATATTGATAAAGCGGGTGATGTGAAGGCGGTATGCGAAGGCACGATGATAAAAAACAGTCGTGAGCACTATATCAATCGTTTGGCATTGACAGGTGATCTTCACGGACAGGCACCCGTACTTTGGTGTGCTTATGCTCTGGTGACAGATTTTAAAACAAATAAGTAAACAAAAAAATCCATGAAAACACGTATCATATTCTTTTTCCTGATAATAGTTGCTTCGTGCATACAGGCACAGGTCCGCATGGTCGCCGGGCAACCAGTCTTGTTCGAAAAACAGGATGTGATTGATCTTGCTACATATAACTGGCCGCGTACATTGATAAGTTATGTAGTGGTATTTGATGGAGGAGTAAAAGAAGAAATGCTATCGTTAACGGATAAGAGCCAGGGTGTACCTGTTCCTTTTCAGTTATCGGAGAAAGTGGTAAAAAACGGATTCCTGCAACGCGCCAGAGTCAGTTTCTTTGCCGCATTGCCACAGGGGGGGGGATATGCGTATGAACTGGTCGCAACCGGGCGGAAGCCGGTTACTGTTGACAACCCTTTAGCAGTGGTATCAGAAGATGGACAGTTTTCAATAGGTAATAAAGATATGACTGTGTACATTCCCGCGTCACAGTCTGTAAAAGCCGGAAAAGCTCCGGCTCCGGTGTTGGCTGTGCAGAAAGGCGACCGGAAGATAGGGAATAATAGGTTGTATGCCCACCGTAAGAATGTAGAACGGATTGAAACGCTTCCGGTGGAGGTCGGTGAACTGTTTGTGAAATATCAGATGAAGTACTATCTGGCAGGAAACGCTACGTATACTGCATGGATAAAGGTGGTACAAGGATATCCGTTTGTCATATTGGAAGAAGAGATGAACGGATTATCAAAAGAAGACCGGGTATATCTGGATATGTGTTGGGACAATTTTGCTCCGGTCAAACGCTTCGGTACACAATGGGACCGCGTGTTCGACAAGGCTTCACAATGGATAGGTATTGATACGCCTGTACATACCAGCTATTCTCAGGAAGACCCGCACTGGACAGGAATGGGATGGATCGAAGACCCTTCTAAAGAGATGATCTTCCGCATTTCCCCGTTTGGTGGAAATTCGGTCAGGGAACAGCCTCCTGTCATGTCTTTTTGGGAAGAGGGAAAGAATGCGGATGAATTGGGCGTCTTTGTTTACGATCATCAAAAGTGGGATGACCGGCAGTATGGTATCTGGCAGCCTACTCCTGATTTGAGTATTTATTTCCGGTATGATGATAACAAACTATACTTTAAATATCCGCTTGTCGATGGAAGCCGCTCTACGGCAATCGCCTTTTTCTCCGAAGAACAGGGACGGAAAGCAGTGGCCGGTTTTAATAAACGTATCGATGAGATAGCCAAAGCCGGAGGCGCGCATAAATCAGAGTTTTTGTCGTATCGGTATACACAGATGCTTCATCAGCAATATGCTTCTTTAAGCCTGGATAGGATAAAAGATTGGGAACTTGAATATGCTAATGACAAAAAACAACCGGAGAACCTGTTTACAAAGGATCATACCGGACAGACAGCGGAAAGTTTCTATCAGAATATGATTTCGTCCGCTTTTGCTTATTATCCGATGGGACTGAATTTTTATCCGGGGATTCATTCGATAGAACATCGTCCGGTATATTCCAAGTTGGTAGAAGGATACTTGTTTCATGCCCGGAGTTTGACGGAAAAGCAACGGAAAACAGTGAACGCTTTGTTTATTCTCGGTGGCTACGTGAATATGCTTGAAGAGATGAATGCCATCCGGAATTCATTGGCAGGTACCGCTAATATGGCCGCTGATGGTTGGTGTGTCCCGATGCAGACAGCCTATTTGTTTCCGGAGCATCCGATGGCAAAAGAATGGGGGGACTTTTTCGAGAAATGTCTGGAGATATACGGAGTGTTTTATACACGTCCCGAAGTAAGGACTTTCGAAGGTAAAGGCGGACGTTGGGTAGAAAGCCTGGGTGTTTATAATTGGGCTTATCTTCGTCCGACAGGGCATTCCAACATTGCAGGTGAATTATATGACGGGAAAAACCGTTTTGCCAGTTCGTATATGGCGGAGAGGGGAAAATGGCTGGTGGATATGCTGACCGCTCCCGTGTATAATTATAGAAATGTGGAAGGAGCACAGCCGGGCTATCCGGAAGGATGGAGGCCGGGAGATGCCTTGGATGAAAAATCTTTCACCCGTCAATATCCCGCTCATGGTGCGCATGGTGGGGGAACAACCGTAGATCGTCCCAGTTCATTGTTCGAATTGGGTGAATGGTTGTTTAATTATGATCCGATAGTAGCAGAGAATATATTCTGGGCAGGAACATTTGGCAAAGAGTTAGAGCATAAACTGAAAGACTCTGACTGGGCTGAAGTGTATAAGCGAATTCATACAGTAGATAACCGGGGTACAAATCCTCATCTGAAAAGCTGTAAATACGTGGGACACGGCATTGTGCTTCGTGCGGGAGTCGATACGCCGGAAGAATTATCCATTCATTTGGAGCAGGTGGACAAGGGACCCAATTATCGTTGGGGAAATCAGGCACAGGGAAATTCCGGTGGTATTTACTTTTATGCGCAGGGACAGATTTTTACAGGGCATGAGAATGAGAATGCCGGAGATCACATCACCAATAATCTGGATGGTGTCACTAACTTCGGTGTCATGAAGAACGGGGAATTCCGTACCATCGGCATGAATGAGTTGACTGCTCCCTTGTATGACTTGGGTGTCGCACAGTTTGCGGAGTTACTGCCTGCCACCGGAAAAGATTTATATAGTTGGCCTGAATATCAGTCGCGTAGCATTTTGCTGGTAGGTACGGACTACTATTTGATTTTTGATGAAACAGGAACTAATTGGAGAGCGGCACATCGTTTTTCCTGGTTCACCGGGAAAGGATTTGAATATCCCCAAATTACTTTCCTATCTAAAAAAGCACGTGATGACCATTGGACTGTGGCAGAAACTGCTACTTCCAGAGGCTTCTATCGGGATGCGTTTGGTTCGCTGCTTACGTTGGTTTCGCATAAAAAGGGAGAAGTGGTTCCGTTGCGTGGAAAATTGAAAAATATTCCTTTATTGGGAACTGAAGAGGTAGCTGATTTTATTCCGGCAAAGGAAGGGGCTTATCCTGAAGGAGTCATCGGTATTCGTGCTCCCCAAAGTGAGGATTTGGTATTTCGTGCAGGAAAAACCTTGGAATATCGTACGGAACAGGAAGATTTTGAAGGCAAAGCAGGAGTCATTCGACGGATGAAAGACGGCAGTCTGCAGTTGGCTTTGATTCGAGGTACTAAGATTGCTGCAGACGGGTTAGGTCTGTCGATGGAAGCCGGGGATGAGGCAGCGATTGCTTTGACTCGTGCCGTTGACGAAACTTTATTCGGTACGTTTAAGGCTCTGAAAGTAACAAAGGTCACTCTTACCGGAGTGACGCCCAAAGGGACTTTTTATATAGATGGAGTGGCTCAACCTGTCCGTGTGAAAGCCGGTCAGGCAGTGCTAACCCTTCCGGCGGGACAACATAGTCTGGAATACACAGCCGGAAAAGCAATGCCATTGCCTGCTGAAATCACAGATGTGGAATATGAGAAGAATCATTTCTTGATTTACTGGCAGAATCCGAACCGGTTGAAGAGCGTCCGGCTGGAAGTTTCTGTGGATGGTGGAAAACATTGGGAAACAGTGACGACAACTCTTCATTCTCCTTATAAGCTGTCTAAAGATGGATATAAAGATAAAATACATATCCGTGCTGTTGCTATGAATGGCAAAAGAGCAGCTTCATCCGCTAAGGAATATCCGGTTTATGTTACCGGTGAAGCTCCTCATTATCCGGAAGGAATCTGGATGAAACTGGATGATAACCAGGTGGAAATATCATGGGGAAAAGTGCTCGGAGTACAGAAATACCGTTTGTATCGGAGAGTAAAGGGGGAACAGGAATTTCGTCTGATATATGAAGGCAAAGCAAATTGTTTTGTTGATAAGACAGCAGCAGGAGTTTGTAAGGCATTTGCAATGCCCGGTTCATTGGATAATCGCTTGCAGGACAGGCACGGTTTGAAGGTGTATGAATATGCAGTGGCCTCTGTCAACGGAAATGGCGAAGGAGCCTTGTCGCCTGTTGAAAATACAGATCCCGCTTCGTGGAAGAATTGGTATCCGGCTGTTACATTGAAGTTCAAACGTCAATCAGCTTTCTGGATGCCTCCATATATGTCTGCGAATATGTCGCCGGAGAAGTATTATCCTGATTAATAACGTGCCGGTTTATGTCCGGTTAAAATGCCCGGTAGGGTCTAAAATAACAGAAATAAAATGAGAATAATATATTTTTTATGGGCGTTGGTGTTCGTTCTTTCTTCTTGCAAGGAGAAGCCCTCTACCTCTATTGTGTTGAAGAATCCTATAAATGAAGAGCGTGTGGATGAAAGCTTCAGACTTTCGCGTATGGAGTTGAGGGCAGTTGGAGACGAATTACTTCCTGTGGTGAAGAAAGCGGATGGAACATATATTCCTTGTCAGGTGGACGATATGGATCAGGATGGTTTATGGGATGAGCTGGCTTTTGTATATACCTTGGGCGGTCATGAAACGGTAGAGCTGTTGCTGGACTGGATGTCGGCTGCCGATTATCCGGTTTTTGAACGACGTACCAATATCCGCTATGGGAAGATGACTTCTCCGGGACAGGTGGAAGAATTATCCTCCGATACGCATGGAAAGCAGAATCTGCCCCGTTCGGTCAATTATCCTTATCAGATGGATGGACCGGCATGGGAGAATGACAAAGTGGGATTCCGCCATTATTTTGACGGTAGGAACTGTCGCGATTTATTTGGTAAGAGAGTTTCTGAAATGGTACTTGATACGGTAGGTCTCCGTGTAGATGGATATCCTGACAATACCTATCAGGTGTTGAGAGAATGGGGATGTGATATTTTAAGTGTGGCGAATTCTTTCGGACTGGGAGGAATTGCTATCCAGTTGCAGGATACGCTGTTGCGGATGGGAGTGGAGCAAAAAGATACAGTGGACATCATTGATTCTTCTCATTTTGAGGTGATAGCGGAAGGACCTGTACGTTCCGTCTTCCGGTTGGATTTTACGAGATGGGATGTGTTGGGAACAAAAGTCGATGTTCATGAAACGGTCACTATCTGGGCAGGTAAAAACGGATATGAGGAAGAAATACGTACTTCGCCGCTTCCGGAGAATGCGGTATTGGTAACAGGACTTGTTGCCAATAACAATACGAAGGAATTTGTAGAGAAGCAGTATGCAGGAAAATGGGTTTCCATGATTACACATGATAAACAGACGGTGAATAAGGATTACGAATTGGGTATGGCATTGCTAATCCCTAAGGATCAATTAGTGGAAACGTTCCATGCACCCGATGAAGGAAACGGAATTCTTAAAACATGGTGTGCCAAACTGAAACCGGGTAATAATGGATATCGTTATCAGGTGTATGCCGGCTGGGAACTAGGAGTGGATGATTTCTCTAAACGTGAGGAATTTATTCGTCTGGTCGATACGTATGCCGATTATTTAAATCATCCTGTTAGTATACATATTAATTAACCTGATAATAAAAGAATAGATGAAACCGAAAGTTTTTCAATATATAGTTCTCTCTCTGTTGTTGTTCTTCTTCTGCACTTCGGCTTGTAATGATAGCGATGCCAGGGAAAACAGTAATCAGCCTTTGCCTTCAACTCCGGAGGAAGGGCAGGTAGAAGAGGCTGGTCCTTTTATGCGGGGGACTACTTATGAAGAAAGGGGAAAGTCGCTTATCGACTGTATGCTCCGGGTGTCTCCGGGTAAAGGTTACAGTATCAAGTATCTGGCTCCGTTCTATTATGCCAGACTGTGGAGTAATCATGAAACGGCGGAAGCAACGGCCAAACTGATTGAAATCTATCAATATCAGTTGGAACATATCGATGAGGTTTATCATTCAGATTCCGATTTGGAGTTCTTTGTGCATGCTACTATGCATGGATATATGCTTACGAAGACCCGGATGTCGGAACAGTTGCAGAAGAAGATAAAGGATTTCATGAAATTAGGGAAGTATGCAACTGATAAAGGTACGCTGAATATGAGGATGATGCGACAGGCAAGTGGTTTCCTTTGTGCTGAAGAATGGTCTGATTTTGTGGATGCGGACGGGCAAACTTCTTCCCAGCTAAAAAGCTATTTGCATGGCAGAATACTGAAAACCTTGAAATCTTTCTTCACAGACAACTGCCCTGAAGCCGACGCTTTTACTTATTTGGGAATAAATCTTCAGTATGTGAGGATGCTTGCAGAATTTAGCCGGGATGAAGAAATTCGAAAAACCGCTGCGACGATTTATCAACACATGGTGGCACAGCTGCTGTTACCTTGGAATCAGGGACTTTATTGTGCCAATCCTTCCCGTTGTAAAGGCTGGGCGAATTTATGTACCGGAAATTTGAGTGTAGACGTGCAGATTGGGCAGTTGGCCTGGCTGTTTTACGGAGGACAGAATGAGCGTAAGATTCGTTTGGATGCCGGTAAAGATAATTTTGCCTGTTTCAATTTCTGGATGGCTTACCAACGTAATGTCAAACCTCTCCCTTACCTTCAGTCGCTCAATGCCGGTAAGCAATACCCCTATCATTTTGAGGCTTTGCGTATAAACGACGATCATTTCTGTTGCAGATATACGTATCAAAGTAAAAACTATGGCTTATCCACACAAACGATAGAGGCTTTTTCTAATAAGTTGAAAGGTTTCCAGTATACTTATGCTTTTAAGGAAACTAAAAATCTGCATTTGGTGTGGCAGTCTGATCTGTCTGAAGCCTCCGTATTCAGTGTGTGCCATGATAATCCCGAACGTCCGCAAAGCTATCAGACGGTATCAAATAAACCGGGATATGGGGAAAATCCTTATCACAGGGTGTTAGGGTATGAAAGAAGTGCTATCGGGGTGTATAATGTGGCGGAGGATTATATGGACCAACCTAAGTTCTATCAGATGTATGTGCCTTTCACTCGTAAAGGGATTAAAACGAAAATGATTAGAGAAATTAATGGTATGCGGTGGGTGTTATGCCATACCGGTTCGATGATGTTTGCCTTTGCTACTCCTGAAGACTGGGATTTCGGCTTGCAAGATAATAAGTATGGTATCAAAGATCACCATATACTGACGCTTAAAGATGTTAACCGCCGTAGGGGCTCTTGGGTGTTGGAAACAACAGAGATTACTGAACGATACAAAGATGCTCAAGGTGATATGGATGCTGAATTGAAAAAGTTTGCCGGTGACATTGCTGCAAAAGTAAAACTTCAGCTTTCTGCTGACTATGAAACGAGTGATACCCCGTCCATATCTTACACCAATATTCAAGGGGATGTATTGGAGCTGACTTTCTTTTCACCGGAAATGTCATATAACGGACAATATAAGGTCAACGGCAAGGCTGTGGATTTAAATACTGAATACATATCCAAAAGTGATTATATGCAACAAAAGGCGGGTAGTAATAGTGTGCAATTCCATACGGCAACAGGAACAGAAAACTTACAGTTAGAATAGTTTTAATCTATTCTTTGCTGCACGGACATCTTTGCTGTGTGCGGTCTTTCGGAATGGAGAGTTTATAAATTCGTGAATAATTAATAGATCGGCTATGAAGGCTATGAAACTGAAATCTTGTTTTTTGCTTATCGGATTATTGCTGGTATGTAATGTTTATGCACAGGAGTTATGCCGGGCGGATTTTCTCCCTAAGGCTTCTGCAGCTTTTGATTTGCTGACGCAGAAATACAGTGAGGAACGGATCGTAAAAGAAATAAGGGCTAAAAATGTCCGTTGGGTGACTAATCTGATGTCGGCATCTGCTGTTTTCTATAAGGCAACGCACGAGAAGCGTTACCTGGATATGTCAGAGCAGGTGTTTGGGAATGCCATTCGTGAATGGAAGAAAAATGAGAAACTGATGCACGGCAAGGATGATTTCTTTGCATTGCAGAACTTGGCGCTGGCCTATGAAATATTGCAGGACAATGACCGTCTGCCAATGGGAGCTGATGAAGTGATGATTCGTTTTGCCGATCTTCACTTTGATCCTGATTTTGTAATTGATAATAATCAGGGACAGGAACGTGCATTGGGGTTTGTACGGATGTGTAATTTGTTCCCCGATGCTCCGGGCGTTTCCCATTGGAAAGAGTATGTTGATAAGATGTGGCACTTTTGGTATCGTAATAAAGACGTAGATGAAACTGCGACTCTCTATGCTTCCATTCATTTGAATGACATCATCAATATTGCCATTGAGAGTGATAAAGTGGCGTTGTTGAAGACTCCGGAAATAAGACGGTGGTTCGAACGCTATCGTGACCAACAGGCTCCCAGCGGTTATATGCCCGAATATGGAGATGATTATTTCTTTGCCTATAACAACTGGATACTGGTATTTGAAAAGATGGCACGCCTGACCGGTGATGCTTCTTTTCGAAAAGCTGCCTGGAAGTTATTTACTATCGGATACCCTAATTTAGATATTAAGTACTTCAAACCGGGATGGAATCTTCGGCAGGCCTGTGATTGGGCTGCTCTTGCAGAGGTAGCCCTGTTGCCTACCTTTTTTGAAAAATCAGATTCTCCTGTTCGTACTTCTCTGGTCACCACCCGTACAAACCGGAAGGGAAAAACGGATATACCCGACCAGCTGCTATTGCGAGCCTCTTCTGAAGCGGGAACCCCGTTTATAATGAGTGACTTGTATGCATCCGGCACTCATCAGCATCCAAATCTGCGTGGTACGATTAATTACTTTGAAGTGGATGATAACCCTCTGTTTCATGGTGTACAGAGGCATGCTACCGATGTGCGTCATGGCAATACTGTCGTTCTGATGAAAGAGAACGGGAGTGGATTCCCGTTTGATGAGAAGGGCAGCCGGTTGTTCACTAATAGCTGGTTTACAGATTGTGTTGATTTCAGTCAGTCTACGGAGATTTCCGGTGATACTGCAATGCGGGGGATGAGAAAGATGACATTCCGCTTTCAGGGAGAACCGGGTGAAGAGATTTATATTAAGAATGTCCGGTTGATTGGAAAGGCAGGAAACAGGTTGCTGCATGACTGTAGCACGTTAGAGAACTGGAGTAAAAACGTGACTTTGGTTGACTTGGGTAAAGAAGGAAAAGCTGTGAAAGTTGTTCTTCCGGACAAGAATGTCTGTTTTGTGAATCTGGATGTAGCCGCAGATTTTAGTCTGAATGATTATCGGTATATTGGTTGTGATTGGAAGCATACGGCAAAAAGCGGAGCGAAGAAATCGGTATTAGATTTTATGATACGCGCCTATAATAAGGTTTCTCATCCGGGTGAGGAATATATTCACGAGAAAGTAGGAACATTGTTTAATCCGAACACAGTAAGAGAAGCCATGGCAGAAACGCGGGAGGGAGATTCTTATGGACGAATTGTGTTGGATGACCAATGTGTGGATGGATCTGTCCTACAACGGAATATGGTGCTCACAAAAGAAGGAATACTTGTTATACAGGATCATTTATTGCCTGGGGCAGGAACGGAAGGTTATACCGCCGGCAGTTTATGGCAACTTTATTCGTTGGATAAAAGCGGTAAGAATTGGTTCAATTCCACAGGAGAGAATAAAAAGTGGAAAGATCGTTCGGGGAAAGATATTGAAACAAATCAATTATTAGTTTACTTTGAGGAACAGAAGGGGCGTCATTTTGGGGTGCAACAACAGGAGTATACAGTTAAGCCTGTTACAACTTTTGCCAAACAAAAGGTAATCCCCGGTTCTGCTGTTACGTTCGTAACTATTATTGTTCCTCACACTGCTTTATGGAAAGCTGAAGACATAGTGAAAGCTATTTCTGCTCAAACGGATGCTACTCATCAAAGTAATGTTTGGATTACTCTTGCCAATAAGAATAATTTGAAGATTGAAATAACAAAGGAAGGAAATTGGAAAGTGGAAAGGAATGAATGAAACGGGGATAATAACCAATTTGTGCAATTTCTGGATCAGTTAGGTAGAAATAGTAAGAGCATTCAGTTGTTGCAAATTTTGCAACAACTGAATGCTCGCTCCTTTTAATTTTCCTTTTCTATATTGTATTCTTGATTCGTGTTTATTTCCGCCTTACCGTAATATCCCGGCATCGGCACATAAATCGGATTATAATAAGTATTGATATTCTTCAACTTCTTCTCCTCCTCTTTCAGCCGTTTGATTTGCCGTGCGGCAGTGGTAGGGGTAAAGCCGCACAATCCTTGAAAGTCGCGACGGGTTAATACAGGGTTGCTCTTGAAGTAGTTTGTCAGCAATTTGTCTATCTCGTCATTTGAAAGGACAGCCGAATGGGGTTTCAGTTTACTTCGCTCCACATGAACAACACTGACTGACCTTTTCAGTTTGGCATCCGCTTTAAAGCTGATGTTGGCTTTGAGTTTTATCTGATTCGCTTTTAGTTTGGGCGAAGTGATAGGCTCTTGACTATTCAGCTTTATCTGGAAATAACCGATGCCATCCAGATGGACGCTTTGTCCTTCCCGAAGACGATCCCCCATAAAATGACTTAGAGATTCGAGAACAGACTTTACATCCCCTTCAGTTAGAGAAGTGGCTATCTGGATTTCTTTGGCTAGATAGTCTGTGTCAATGTGTTGGAAGTTGATTACACGTGCGTGATACACTTCCTTGCTTTCCTCATCTTTGGGACGGGGAGTCTTGTACAATTCAAATTGTATTGCCATTATTTACTTGTTTTTGCCTTATATGACTACGTATTTATAATTTGCTGTTGTTAGTCCTATAAGGGCGTTGTTTTTCTTTGTTGTAAAACTAATCAATCTTTGGACTTAGGGGGGATTTGTTGTTATATAGCTGTTGTTTGTTTGTTATCAAGCGGCTTTATATAAGTGTCCTGCCTTTATTCTTGGATTAAAGTGTAGGTATAGTTGCTTTACAGTGCCTTTATCATTAATCTCCCACGGCCGTGGTGAGATCTCTTCATGGCTGTGGTAGGATCTTTCCACGGCCGTGGGAGGAATTCGTCACGGCTGTGACGAAGTAACTATATCGGTAGCAAAGATAAACTATATCAGGGAGAAAAGCAAAGTATTCCTACTTGTTGTAGGTATTTATATGCCTTGTTCTATTTGATAGATATAGGGCAAGGGAGAATTAAACTATTTTACTGTGATAACAGTGGCATTGTCTGAAAAATATAGTTATATTTGTAGCGTGTCTTCAGAGAGAAGATACGTTTACTTTTGAATTGGAGAAAGTGTTTTTATTATCTGCCTTAGAAAATCTGGTAAATTTGGTAATCGCAGATAATAAGTAACTGGTCTCCACGTCCATGTCGTATATATATTTGTTATATACCCCAACGGGCGTGGAGCTATTGCTTATTATTCGATTACGGGCTTACCAGAGCCTTCTAGGGGATAGTACAGTAATAGTTTCCGCGCCTTTTTTATTGGCAAACGGGAACACATAATTAAAAAATGATAGTTATGAGTGACCTTACTTGTTCCTGTTCCTGCCTGATGAAGCACGATTTAGAACGCTCCGTCGACAAGCTTAGTTTTATGAAAGAAAACTGGCCTAGCTTTGCAAATATTGAAAGCGTAGACCAATTGTCAAAAGCTGAATTGCAGTGTTCTCTCTGTTTATTGAATATAGTGATAGACGGGCTGTCTAAAGATGAATTCTCATGTCCGAATAAAGAACTTATCCATTTGGTCATCATGTATGTGTATATACAGGAAAAGTTCGATTTATGTGAAATCAAAGAACTGCATACTAAATTGGTGATGGCTCCTGTGAAGAAAAGAAAAAAATGGCTCTCTAAGTCATAGTTATTCAGGTTGTCTTTGCAAAAATGTGATGAAAGTAGTGCTTTTGCGGTGATAGGTGACAGATGTGGTGATAGGTTGAAAAACAACCTATCACCGCCGGAAACCTCGATGAATAAGGTATTTGATTGCCGTTGGTGATAGGTGATAGAGAAAAGTGATTTTTTATATATGAGAAGAAGCTTATTTGCGAAGAGTATTTTTATTCGGAGTATTCCACACTTTCGTCTGATCGCATACAATATCAATCCATTGGTCACCGCATTTGATCTTGAAATCTCCTTTTTCTAGTCTCCATTTACCGTCATACCCGACAAATGCCAAATCGCTTCCTTTTAGTTTCAACGTAACAGTCTTTGTTTCTCCCGGTTTCAAAGAGATCTTTTCAAAGTTCCGCAGGCGGATATTGTCCGGTGTACTGCTTGCCACCAGATCTTTAGAGAATAACAACACACTTTCTTTTCCGGCAACTTTGCCCGTATTGGTTACATCAATCGTGAATATCAGTTCATCATCGGCATTGAAAGTCGGTTTGTTTACTTTTAGGTTATTATATTTATAATTGGTATAGCTTAATCCGAAGCCGAACGGCCATTGAATATCCATCACCGAATCATAATTGTAGTTACCTCCCATTTGCCCCATATTTTCACAAGGCTTGTAGTCATAAGTCGCCAAAGCGTTGATTAGGCGGGGATAAGTAAACGGCATTTTTCCACTGAAGTTGGCATCACCGGCCAATAAGTTAGCAAGTGCATCGCCACCGTAATTGCTTGGCAGCATGATGTTGACGACAGCTTTTGCCAAAGGCTCTATGTCATTGATAATACGCGGACGTCCCTGGTTCAGAACCAAAACGATAGGTTTACCCGTAGCGGCCAGAGCCTTAACCAGATTGCGCTGATTTTCCGATAAGGTAAGATCCGTCAGGTTGCCGGGAGTTTCGCAATAAGAGTTTTCGCCAATGCAGGCGATGATAATATCTGCCTGTGCTGCCGCTGCTACCGGTTTTTCAATTTCCGGTTTGTTTTCTTCCCACCAGTTATCGTTTTTGTAAGGAGCATAGGTGACTCCCGGTTCGTAGATAATATTCTCTTTTCCGTATTTCTCACACAAAGCCTCGTAGATTGTATGATATGCCTGCGTGTAATCATCGGCAACGTGTCCCTGCCAGCTATACGACCATCCGCCATTCAGGCAACGCATGGAGTTTGCGTTCGGCCCGGTCAGCAGAATCTTTTTGCCTTTCGCTATCGGCAGGGTATGTGCGTCATTCTTCAATAACACTTCCGATTCTTCGGCAGCCTGGAGGGCAACGGCCGCAAATTCCTTAGAACCGAACTTGTCATACTTCTTAATGTCCCAATACGGATTGTCGAATAATCCCAGACGATATTTCAAACGCAACACACGGGCTACTGCATCGTCGATGCGTTCCATAGATACTTCTCCTTCTTCAACCAACTCTTTCAGATAATCGCAGAAACTCACTTCGTAAGGAACCATTGACATGTCGATTCCGGCATTGATGGCAATCTTGATAGCTTCTTTCTTGGTGGCAGCAATATGATCCCGTGTGCAGAGATTGTTTATGTCCGCCCAGTCTGTTACAATCAGACCGTCCCAGTTCAAGTCTTCTTTCAGCCATTCGGTCAGTAATTCACGGTTGGCATGAAAAGGCAGGCCGTTGTCAACGCCAGAATTCACCATCACGCTCAATGCACCATGACGCACGGCCGCCAGGAAAGGAGCGAAGTGTTTTTCACGCATATCGCTGCGTGAGATGGAAGAAGGAGTACGGTCTTTCCCGGAAACGGGTACACCGTAACCCATATAATGCTTCATACAGGCAGCTACATGGTATGCTCCGATGCGGTTCGGATCTTCTCCCTGAAATCCCTTTACGGCCGACACGCCCATTTCTGCATTTACATAACAATCTTCTCCATAGTTCTCCCACATACGTGCCCAGCGCGGGTCGCGACCTAAATCGACAACGGGGGCAAACGTCCAGGGGATGCATCCTGCTTTGGTTTCATAGGCAGATATTTCGGCACTTTTCCTTGTCAGTTCCCGGTTGAAAGTGGCTCCCATGTTGATGCCTTGCGGAAACATCGTTCCGTCCAGCGTGTAGGTCGTTCCATGAATCTGGTCTACTCCATAGATGCACGGGATACCGATTTCTTTCATTGATTTCTCCTGTATCTGCTTGATGGCTTCCGCCCACTTCTCCTTTTTCTGTGCTACTCCCAGAGGGACATTCAGTAGTGAGCCTACCTTATATTTACCGATAACCGTGTCGAGCATCGTCTCGCTTAGACAGAATCCTTTCTCACGGCTGGTTTCAAGGTCAGACACCACATCAATGGTGATTTCACACATCTGACCGATCTTCTGTTCGAGAGTCATTTTTTGAAGCCATTTCCAGATGTTAGCTTCAATAGCCGGATCGGCTGGGATGGCGGGAGGGGTAGCCTGCGCGTGAGTTGTAAGGCAGGTACCGGCAAAGGCTGATACTAATACCATTTTCTTAATGCTTTTCATGAGTTGATATTTTTAGAGTGAGACTTAAAATCTACCACAAATGTAGAAAGATTTGCAGTCACTCGAAAGGGCGAAATGCAATTGAATACATATGATGCCCCAATAAGATACATTTTGTGCGTATGGGTAAAACATTTGGCAGACTGGGTGTGAACGAAATACCATGTCTTCTTGGGGAAAAACATCTACTTTTGTATCGTCGGCCGGCAAAAGATGTTTAACTCTTAAATTATATAATATGCGAAACGCTTTATTTCTTATTTTCATCTCGCTTTGTTTTGTATGCAAATCATCGGCTCAAGGTTACAGTAATCCTGTAATTCCCGGTTTCCATCCCGATCCAAGTGTTTGCAAGGCAGGGGATGATTATTATTTAGTCAACAGCAGCTTTCAATATTTCCCCGGAGTGCCTTTGTTTCATAGTAAAGACCTTGTGCATTGGGAGCAGATAGGAAACTGTCTGACTCGTCCGTCCCAGCTTGATCTGACTAATGCCAATTCGGGAAGCGGTATTTTTGCTCCTACCATTCGTTACAATGATGGAGTGTTTTACATGATTACGACTAACGTTTCCGGTAAGGGGAATTTCCTGGTACATACTACTGATCCCCGTAGTGAATGGTCGGAACCTGTCTGGCTCGAACAAGGAGGCATCGATCCTTCGCTTTATTTTGAAGATGGCAAATGTTTTATGGTCAGTAATCCGGATGGATACATCAACCTGTGTGAGATTGACCCCATGACAGGCAAACAGCTTTCTTCTTCCAAACGAATATGGAACGGTACCGGAGGCAGATATGCCGAAGGTCCACACATTTATAAGAAAGACGGCTGGTACTATCTGCTGATTTCAGAGGGCGGTACGGAATTGGGACATAAAGTAACCATTGCCCGCAGTCGTTACATAGACGGTCCTTATCAGGGAAATCCGGCAAATCCTATTCTGACCCATGCCAATGAGTCGGGACAATCCAGTCCGATTCAGGGAACAGGGCATGCTGACCTAGTGGAAGGCACCGATGGTTCTTGGTGGATGGTGTGCCTGGCATACAGAATTATGCCGGGAACTCATCATACATTGGGACGTGAAACGTATCTGGCTCCGGTGCGTTGGGATAAGGCTGCCTGGCCTGTGGTCAATGCCAACGGAACTATTTCTTTGGAGATGGATGTAACCACTCTGCCTCAACAGGAAATGAAAGGCAGACCGGAACGGATAGACTTTAAAGAAGGAAAACTTTCTCCCGAATGGATTCATTTGCAAAATCCGGAAGCAAAGAATTATACTTTTACCAAAGATGGCAAACTTCGTTTGATAGCAACTCCAGTTACGCTAAGTGACTGGAAAAGTCCTACCTTTGTCGCCTTGCGACAGGAACACTTTGATATGGAAGCATCCGCTCCGGTAGTCTTGCAGAAAGCGGGAGTAAATGATGAAGCGGGACTTTCCGTTTTTATGGAGTTTCATTCTCACTATGATTTATTTGTCCGTCAGGATAAGGATCAGAAACGTTCTGTTGGTTTGCGGTATAAACTGGGAGAGATTACCCATTGTGCCAAAGAAGTTTCTCTGCCGGCGGATGGTGAAGTGGAATTGGTGGTGAAGTCGGATATCAATTACTATTATTTCGGTTATAAGGTGAATGGAATATATTATGATCTGGGTAAGATGAACACGCGTTATTTAAGCACTGAAACAGCAGGTGGATTTACCGGAGTCGTCTTGGGACTTTATGCTGTATCAGCTTCTAAAGAATCAAATATGTGTGCTGATTTTGAGTGCTTTAAGTATAAAGGGAAACAGGGAGAAAACAAATGAATCCCCTTTATAAAACAAATTCACCCCATCGTTTCTAAAACGCTCCCTATATGAATAACATTACAGAGGCGAAGTTACATGTCGAATACATAATTTTGTGGTGTAAAAAAAGATACTTTGGTAAGACCAGGTTAACGATTTTAAATTTAATCTAATAGTATATGAAGAATATGGAAAAACAGTCATTTAGTGATGGATTATTTAGTTCATTGGATATTAAACGAGTCAGGGCGGAGGCATTAAAATGCACTAGTCTGCAAAAGTCTTGGCAGATAGTTCTTATTTATAAAAGGATTATACTAATAATGTAAAAAAATCTAATGGTAAAGACGCGAATATTTATGACTGGGTGGCACAGGCCGTTATTGGTACGGCGTTTCTCCTTTAGGTGTATTTCTGTCCGCCTAGTATATATACCAACAAAATGAAATTATTATCCGATATGCTTAAATGGAACGTATTCATTGTTCTCTCTATAATTATCTGCACATGCAGTTCAGATAATATTGGTGATTACGAGGACCCTGCTGTGTGCAGACTTGTACAAAATGGCAGTGAGATTGAGAAAATAGAGGTAGGCAAGGATCGCCAAACCGTATTGCTCACATTGTATGCATCATCTTCTTGGAGTCTGACATGTGACGCTAAATGGTGTAAGCTATCAAATAAATTTGGTGAAGCAACTGTGGATAATCCTCGTACGATATCAATTACGGTAGATGAAAACACCACTAGCGACATTCGTAATGCAACGGTGATATTAAGTACTGCACAGATGCAGAAACAACTTGTCATATCACAGTCAAACCATATATTGGCTCCCAACGCAGAATGGGAGACCGCTTCCGAGGCAGTAAAAAACATGAGAGTTGGATGGTGTCTTGGCAATACTTTGGATTGTAGCGGTCTATGGTTGGACAAATACACCGCTAAAGCCACCGATTATGAAATAGGATGGGGTCAGCCAGTGACAACAGGTGAGATGATACAGATGATGAAGGAAGCCGGCTTCAACGCCATACGTGTACCCGTGACATGGTATCCACACCTTGATGATAATGGAAAGATCATGGATAACTGGATGGATCGTGTACAGGAAGTTGTCGATTATGTGGTCAGCAGAGACATGTATTGTGTGCTGAATATGCATCATGATGGTGGAACAGGCGACGAAACAGGTGACGGAAGAGGATGGCTCTTCGCCGATTGGACCAACTACAGCACTATTAGTGCCCAGTATAAGAGTATATGGAATCAGATAGCTGAAAGGTTCAAGGATTATAATCATCTTTTGGTGTTCGAGAGCTATAATGAATTACTCGACGAAAATAATTACTGGAATATTCCTAAGACAACTGATGGATACAAAGCCCAAGCTGCATTGGCCCAAGATTTCGTTGACGTGGTTCGTTCCACCGGTGGTAACAATCGCTATCGTTGTCTCTGCATTAACACCTATAGTGCGTGTCCGCTGGAGGAGACAATTAATAATTTCTCTTTACCTAATGACATCATACAAGATCGTTTGATGGTGCAGGTACATTGTTATGATCCATACGAATTTTCGCTTGTCATTGGTGAAGATAGTAAGCAGGATTTCAATGAAGTCGACAAGGCTGACTTGGATGCAACGATGGCGCATCTTAACAAGCGGTTTGTCTCTCAAGGCATACCATTAATAATAGGAGAAACCGGTAGTGATGCGTCCAAGCCAATGGCAGCACGTGTGAACCATGCAGGATATACTATAGGAGCTGCCGCCAAATATGGTATAGTATGTTTCCGCTGGATGGATTTGCTCGACCGGAAGAATTTAGTATGGAAGGAACCGGAAATTCTGAAAATAATAATGGATAATGCTCCAAGTAAATAAAAAGTGGATATAAAACGATTAATAAATAAAAAAGTGAATATGAAACGAATAACATTATTTTTCATGTATGCTCTGTTCTGCTGTGTCGATATATGTGCGCAGATAGAGAATAAACATGTGGTTATGCAAGATAGTACTCCTAAGATGCATATCGACCCCACACAAGATTGCAACAATCCTATTCTGGATTTTAATTTCAATGCAGACCCCACTGCGATAGTTCATAATGGCAGGGTTTATGTATATGGTACTAATGATCAGCAACAGTGCGACTCTGTGGGTGAGGACAACGAAAACAACTATGCTTATATTAAGACGCTTGTCATGGCATCGACAAATGATATGGTGAACTGGACATATCACGGAACAATCAAGACGACAGAGATATGTAAACCATGGGCAGGAGTTTCTTGGGCTCCTAGTATCATTTCCAGGAAAGAGAGTGATGGGAAGACCCATTTTTATATGTTCTTCGCCAATGGCGGAAGTACAGGTATGATTAGCTCCACTTCACCTGTAGGTCCCTGGAGTGATCCCAAGGGTCGTACTTTCTTTGACTGGGATACTCCCGAACTTAACGGATGTTCTTGCCCGTTCGACCCAGGAGCAGTGATTGACGATAAAGGCCAGGCATGGGTATCCTTTGGCGGTGGAGACAAAAATAAGTTGCATGGCACCGACCTCATCCCCGGCAATGCCAGAATCGCTAAGCTCACCCCCGATATGCTTGGCATAGAAAGCGTATCGGAGATACCTGCTCCCTATCATTTCGAGGCGAATGAACTTGATTATATCAATGGAAAGTGGGTTTATACATATAATACCAACTGGATGTCTCGTAATGAGTGGCCATACAACAACGCCGACGGTAAACCCTCCACATGCAGCATGGTTTATATGACCAGCACCATGCCAATGCAGAAAGATAGTTGGACCTACGAGAACAATTATCTTAAAAATCCAGGTGAGTATGGTATGTCTTATTGTAATAATCATACACATTTGCTGAAGTATGAAGGACAGTGGTATATTTTCTATCATAATCTCCTGCTGAAAGACTATCATGATTTTGACGGCGGATTTAGAAGTATCTGTGTGGATAAGATTGACGTGGATGAGAAGAATGTGAAAATCAAGATGACGCAGATGACACGTAAGGGTGTCGATCAGATTCGTCCTCTCAACCCCTTCCAGATTCAGCAGACAGAGACCGTTGCCGGAACGCTGAACGCCACCTTTGCAGAGACCGAGACCGTGGGCAACACCGTGCTTGATGTTACCGGCGCCAACCAGACCGTCATGGTACGTGGAGCTAAATTCAGCAAGTCGCCCAAGCAGATTGTCTGCAAGGTGAAGGGACATGGCTCATTCAAGGTTTGCATCGGTACACCTGACTCACAGCCTGTAGCCAAGGTATCGGTCAACAGCAACGACTGGAAGAATGTGAAGGCTTCTATCAAAGGTAAGGTCAGGGGCCAGCAGAATGTGTATTTCATCTCCGAGAACGGCAACTATCAGTTTGATGAATGGAAATTTGAATAATATATAGCAATATGATTAGGACTCTTATTTTAGCTGTTTGTTGCGTGATGTTTCCCAGCCTGTGCCCGGCATCAAGCGGGTGGGAAACGGTCCAGTCGGCGCTGAAAAGCATACATGCCGGATGGAATTTGGCTAATTCGCTGGATGCCGTGCGTAATGATTTACCCTATGGCAGCAAGGTGAGCGATTTTGAAACGGGATGGGGGCAGCCTGTCACCACGCCCGAGATGATTCACATGATGAAAGAGGCAGGTTTCAATGCCATACGCGTGCCTGTCACTTGGTCACAACACATGGACGAGGGCGGCAATGTGCGCAAGGAGTGGATGGATCGTGTGGAACAGGTGGTGAAGTATGTCCTCGACGAAAACATGTATTGCATCGTCAATGTGCATCATGATACCGGTACTGATGGCTGGATAAGGGCCGATTGGAACACCTATCTGGGAGCGAAGGACAAATTCCGCAAGTTGTGGAAGCAGATAGCCGACAGGTTTAAGAAGTATGATTCTAAACTGTTGTTTGAAGGTTATAACGAAATACTCGACCTGAAGCCCAATTGGCACGAGTCGGACGCCGACAGTTATAAAGCTGTCAACGCCTTCGCCCAAGATTTTGTGGATGTGGTCAGGAAGACGGGGGGGAACAACCGCAAGCGAAACCTTATCGTCAACACATACAGTGCTGGCACGTCGGATGCAACCCTCAAATACTTTGCCATGCCGAAGGATGTGGTGGAAAATCATCTGGCCGTTGAGGTACATGCCTATTGTCCCTGGAGCTTCACAGATGCTACTGACAATTACTCTACCACCGTCTTCGACGCGAAAGCTGAGCAGGAAGTGACGACGCTCTTCCGACGTCTGAACGAACGCTTCGTGGCCCAAGGTATACCTCTTCTTCTGGGTGAGTATCGCGCGCTGGATAAGGGAAATTTGGAGGAGAGAGTGAAATACACCCGCTATACGGTCAGGGAGGCTGCCAAGTATGGCATCCCCTGTTTCTATTGGGATGGGCTACTGGACAGGAAAGCTCTGAAGTGGAGTGAGCTAGAAATAGTCAATGCAATAATAAATAATGTTGAATAGATGAAACGGAGAGTAAATTTTCTTTTGGTGGCTATGGCTTCGGTACTGATGTGTCAGGCACAGAAGCCAATCGTGCAGACTTGCTATACTTCTGATCCTGCGCCCATGGTATATAAGGACACCTTTTATGTCTATACAGGTCACGATGAGGATGGTCAACACAAAGAGTTTGTCATGAACGAGTGGAGAGTGTATAAGTCGGCAGATATGGTTAACTGGACCGACTGCGGCGCTCCTCTGTCACTCGAAACGTTCAAATGGGCTGAGTGGGGAGCATGGGCTTCACAGTGTATCGAGCGCAACGGCCATTTCTATTGGTATGTATGCTGCACGTCGCGCCAGACGCATGAAATGGCTATCGGTGTTGCTGTCGCTGACTCACCTACGGGACCTTTCGTGGATCCTCTGGGACATCCCATCGTGGAAGGTTCGGGTGGATATATCGACCCCACTGCTTTTGTTGATTCACATGGCGATGCCTACCTCTATTGGGGCAATCCCGGCCTGTGGTGCTGTAAGTTGAACAAGGATATGATATCCTATGACACCAGTTTTGAGATTAAGGGAAAGCATGTTACTAAGGTGAAGGATGGCGTGTGGAAGTTCGTCCAAGATGAGGAATCATTCGGAGGTCCCGAAGTGTTGGAACCCAATACGAAGCCTGTCGATTATAAGGATCTCTACGAGGAGGGCCCCTTCTTTTATGAGCGCGACGGAAAGTACTATCTGATGTATGCTGCCGGAGGCGTTCCCGAACATATCGCCTACTCGATGAGCAAAAAGCCCACTGGTCCCTGGAAGTATATGGGTCAGGTGATGCGTCTGCAGGACGCCAATGGTAATATTATCCGTTCTCAGGACACTTGGTGCTGGACCAACCATGCCGGCGTGGCAAAGTTCAAGGGTAATGACTACTTCGTGTTCCATTGTGGCAGACTGCCTGGTGGCAGTGGTTTCAACCGTGCTGTAGCCATTCAGAAATTCTCCTATAACGCAGATGGCACCATTCCTGAGATAATTCTTAGCCAGGAGCCTCTGGAGTCCGTGGGCGCGCTGAATCCCTTTAAGCGCGTAGAAGCAGAGACTATGGCGTGGTCGGAGGGCTTGAAGACGGAAAGCAACAAGCATGTCGGTGTCTATGTCACTGACATTCAAAACGGCGACTATCTGCAGTTGCGCAATGTGGACTTCAGTCGCGCTGCCAAGACGATGGAGGCACGTGTGGCCAGTTCACAACACGGTGGCCAGATAGAGGTTCATCTTGACAGCACGGATGGCAAGACCATAGCCAAGGTGGAGGTGCCGATCACTGGTGGATGGGAAGATTGGACCACGGTGAGCGTCCCTGTCACAGAAACTATCATCGGCAAGCATGACATTTATCTGGTGTTCAAAGGTAGGATGTGTACGAAACTGTTTAACTTTGATTATTGGCAATTTAAATAAGATACTATGCTGAAGAAAAATATTTTTATCCTATTCGCTCTCTTGTTGTCGAGCATACCTATGCTTGCCCAACAGAAGTCATGGACTGCTGATAATGGGAACGGCACCTACACCAATCCCCTGTTCTATGATGAGTTTTCCGACCCTGATTTGATTCGAGTGGGTGATACGTTCTATTTGGTTGGAACAACCATGCATTGTAATCCAGGACTTATGGTGCTGGAATCGAAAGATTTGGTGAACTGGGACTTCTGTAGCTATGCTTTCGACCGGCTGGAGATCGACGACCCCCATTTCCGTCTGGAGGATGGTAAGGAAGCCTACGGACAGGGCATCTGGGCCCCGTGCATTCGCTACTTCAATAGTAAATTCCATATCTTCTCCAATATCAACGGCATAGGCATGCAGGTGTATGTATCCGACAACCCTAAAGGCCCTTGGAAGCATTACAATATGGGTGGATGGATACATGACCTCTCTGTGCTCTATGACAATGGGAAGATTTGGGCCATCTATGGTTATGACGAAGTCCATGCCATTGAAATAAAACCCGATTTCAGTGGCTATGTGGATGGTAGCGACCATGTTATCATTCCTTGTGGCAATGCCATGGGAGAAGGTCATCATGCCTATATCATCGATGGAAAGTATTATATCATCAGTGCCGACTATAATCCCATGGGGCGTATGATGTGTGCTCGCGCCGACCGTCTGGACGGTCCCTACGAAACCCGTTGTATCAGCTGCCGAGAGACACTAGGAATAGGTACTGCTACCTGGATTTCCAATCTGGGCATGGATAATAAGATGCCGGAGAAAGGAAAATATCGCATCCAGACATGGGATCCCAAAGCTAATGCTATGGGCTGTGCCACCTTGCATCAAGGTGGTATCGTGCAGACGAGGGAAGGTGAATGGTGGGGATTTTCCATGCAGGATTTTCGTGCCGTAGGACGCACCACCAGCCTATCGCCCATCACTTGGGAAGACGGATGGCCTTACTTCGGGCTTCCCGGCAATCTGGGTCGCACCCCTCGTACATGGATCAAGCCTAAGACCACGATTCAACCAGAGCCTCATGCCCCCTACCAGCGTTCCGACAATTTCGATGGTAAGGTATTGCAGCCTATCTGGCAGTGGAACCATATTCCTGTTGATGGCAAGTGGAGTCTGGGCAAGGGCAAGTTGTGTCTGAACACATTGCCGGCCAAGGATTTGTACTATGCGCGCAACACGCTGACACAACGTGGTATGGGGCCTGTCTCAGAGGCTACCGTACAATTAGACGGCTCGCGTCTGAAAGACGGTGATATTGCCGGTTTCGGCTTGTTCAATATTCCGTATGAGATGTTGGCTCTGAAGAAGGAGAATGGCGCTTTGCTGTTGTTGTATTACGATCTCGGAACCGATGAGACCCGCAATCTTGAATCTAAAGTGAGCAAGGTGTGGCTCAGAATAAAAGGTGATTTTGAAAATGAGAGGGCCACATTCAGTTACAGTCTTGATGGCGTGAATTTCAAGGAGGTTGTCAAAGACCTGCTTGTGCCCTACCAGACCAAGACCTTCCAAGGTGCCCGTTACGCACTGTTCGCATTCAACGAGTCGGGACAGGAAGGCGGTTGTGCACAATTTGACAATTTCACCGTTACTGAGCCTTTGGCCGACCGCTCAAAAAACATCCCATTGGATAAGGATATCCACATACTCAACATTGGCAACTTGCAGCGTATGTGTGCTTTGCCCCGTGGAATCTTGCATACAGCATGGGCAGGAGCCGACAACTATGACGGAGATGACTGTATCTTCACCGTTCATGACCGTGGTCAAGGCCGCTTCGTGCTCGAAGCGATGAACGATGTCGGCTTCCTATGCGTCATGGGCAAAGGCCTCTCCGGTGACGTGAGGTTTGTGAAAGAGGAAAATGAGGACTGCCTGTTGCAGTGGCAGGATTTGCTTCACGGAGAGTTTATGCTGCTTTCTCTGAAGACCAACAGATATATCGGTCTGAATCCGGAAACAGGGGAGACATATGCCGCCGACTGGGACGGAACCCTTCCCGGAAGGAAGAGTGGAGCCGTCTTTAAGTGGGATATAACAGAATTGTAATAATTAATATATTTATAATCAAATCAAATTACGGCAATTATGAAAGAGTTTTTGTTTTTAATGGTATTTATTGCAAGTGCTGTATGCGCGTTTGCTCAGTCAGAAAAGCAGTTGACAGTTTCTGGAGGTAGTATCAAACCAGAGAGCGTCAATTACCCCGTCAGTGTGGAATATCCTGCTAAAGGATACACAGCCATCAATCTTCTGAACCGTAGTTTCAAGACTGCCGATTACAAGTTGGTCACCGTGAAGCTGAGTGCTCCAGCGACGGATCCACTGGTGCTGCTGGTTAACGACTTGGAGCCAAACAAAGTGGAAGCTGCTTTCAATGGTGCTACTGAGATCACCATCGATCTCACCGCATATCGGGACATTAAGAAGGTGAAGAATATCCGCCTGCTGAGTGCTGCTCCTGAGACTGATGTTACCTATACGATAACAGAAGCCTATCTAACTAAGATAGATGGTAGCAAGGTGAATCTTACTGCTAGTAACATGAATGCTAAGTCACTCTGCAACAACTCTGCCACTTTTACTGTTCCTGCTCTCGGCTGGGAGACATTATTCCGTTATGCCACTCCTGATATCGTAGATGTCATCAAGCAGTACAAATCTATTGAGATTGAGTTTGCTGAGCCTTTGCAGGTCGAGCTCCATGTTGAGTTTAATACAGAGGAGAATGGTCATGTGAATGTGATTGGAAACAGTGCCCTTTCTGTAGGCCAAACCAAATATACGGTGAACATACCTGCTGACAAGAGCTATACGATTGTTCATCTCGTTCATTTCAATGATCCTGACGGAAAAAGTACTTCTGTTACAATCAAAAGCGTGAAATTGACAGAGTAACAATTTCAAAATTAACTACTAATTTTATGAAACATCTGATAAAAAAGTTAGAATTTAAAAGTTGTATTCGGGTAACTATACTTACTGTCTTGATGTCGGCTTTTATGATAAATCCCGCACATGCCCAGAGGGTTAAGCTCTCTGGCATGGTTATATCGGATACGAATAGTGAGCCTCTCATTGGGGTTAATGTCGTGGTGGAAGGAACTCAAGCCGGTACTATAACTGATTTTAATGGAACTTATACCATCGACGTGTCAAAAGGTGAAACATTGGTTTTTTCCTATGTTGGATTTTTAACTAAAAAAGTGAAATATAATGGAAGAAAGACCTTAGACGTTCGTCTTTCAGAGGATGCCAAACTTATTGACGAAGTGGTAGTGGTGGGATATGGTACCATGAAGAGAAGTGATCTTACCGGCGCTGTTTCTTCTGTTACCGGGGATGAACTTAAACGAACACAAGCTACTACCCTTGACCAGATCCTGCAGGGGCGCGTCTCGGGTGTACAGGTTACTCAGAACTCTGGTGCTCCCGGAGGTGGTATCAGCGTGAGCATACGTGGTACGAACAGCTTCAACGGAAATGAACCTTTGTATGTTATTGACGGAGTACCTATTAGAGGTCAGGCAACTGACAATACGAATGCTTTGTCATCGATAAATCCCAGCGACATCGTCTCGATGGAAGTCCTAAAGGATGCTTCAGCTACAGCCATCTATGGTTCCCGTGCTAGCAATGGTGTTATTATGATTACCACTCGTCGTGGTGAGGCAGGCAAAACCCGCGTGACCTACGAAGGAAGTTTTGGTGTGCAGACCCTGCCTGAGCGACTTGATGTGATGAATCTGACTGATTTTGCCAAATATCGTAACCGTAGGGCTGAGGTTTTAGGTTATGGTGAAATCTATGAGTTCAAGGATGTGTCATTGTTGGGCGAAGGTACTAATTGGCAGGATGAGATTATTCGCAATGCCCCAATGCACAATCATCAGCTCAGTATTAGTGGTGGAAATGATTACGGTAAATACTCTGTTAGTTTAGGATACCTTGACCAAGATGGTATAGCTATTGCCTCTGGTTTTAGGCGTATCACCGGAAGAGTCAATCTTGACTCGAAAATCACCAATTGGTTCAATGTCGGTGTGAGTGCGACTTTGGGATCTCGCAAGCAGACCAATACTATTGATAATGGCGGAATCATCTGGACTTCGCTTGACATGTGGCCCAGTATTCCAGTGAAAAACAGTGATGGCTCCTACGGCATCTTACCCGAGGCAGAGGGTGTGTATCAACCTCTTTATCTCAATCCTGTCGGCGATGCCTTAAATCGTGAGAATTATAACCGTGAAACGAATTTTTACGGCAATGTGTGGGGGGAAATCACCTTCCTAAAGGATTTCCGATTTAGAGTGGAATATGGCGGCGGCTTCAACCATTACACCCGTTATTGGTATAATCCCACGTACGATTATGGTACATGGACACAGACCGCAGAGAGCCAGAGACAAGCCAACAACGGTTCCAACTACTATTTTAAGCAGCAGCTGGACTATGGACAATGGAGGCCCAATTATAACTTCAATATCATGATAGCTCATGAGGCTAACGAGAATTTCTATGAGAATCTGGAGGCCAGCCGCATCAATTACCTTCAGAACTCAGTGCATGAGCTCGCTGCCGGAGATCCCCAGACTGCAAAGAACAACTCTTCGCGTGACTCCGGTAGTATGGAATCGTACCTTGGTCGATTCAATTTCAACCTTTTGGATAAATATCTATTGACAGCGACATTGCGTGCTGACGGTTCCTCGCGGTTCGGTTCTTCAAACCGCTGGGGATGGTTCCCTTCGTTTGCGTTAGCATGGAAAGTAAATCGTGAAAAGTTCCTGTCTCATGTGAAGTGGCTGGATAACCTCAAACTCCGTTTAGGATGGGGCTTGGTAGGTAATCAATGGATTCCGAGCTATTCCTACGGTGTGAGCATGAATTCAAGTGGTACCATCTGGGGAACTGGTTACTATGAAGGCAATTATGCCAACAGCGATTTGAAGTGGGAACGAACTAAATCATATAACATCGGTCTTGATTTTGCCGCATTAAATAATCGCATAGAGTTTATCTTAGAGTATTACTACAAGGATACCGACAATCTACTTATGTGTGCATCATTGCCTGACTATATCACCGGTAATGTCACTGCCCCGTATGTAAATGTAGGTGCTCTAACCAATAAGGGTATCGAAATAACTCTTAACACCGTCAATATCAGCAAACCTCATTTCACGTGGAAGACTAGTCTTATGTTCTCATTGAACCGTAATAAGGTGACCAAACTTTACACTTCGAGTTCGAGTATAATTGGGGAACTGAAGGACGGTGAGAACACAGTGACTACAAAGAGTATAGAAGGGGAACCCATAGGACAGTTCTACGGATATGAAGTCCTGGGTATTTTCCAAAACGAGAAGGATTTCTATCAGCTTGATTCCAATGGTGACTATGTCTTGGATGCTAATGGAAATCGCATACAGGTGGCCATCCCTGAAGGTAAGAGCATTAAAGAAGAAGAAATATGGATTGGCGATTATAAATTCAAGGATATCAACGGTGATGGCAAGATTAATGCTGATGACCGGACGTTCATCGGTAATCCCGAGCCCAAATTCACATTTGGTATCAGCAATACTTTCAGATATAGGGATTTTGATTTGAATATCTTCCTTAATGGCGTTGTTGGCAATAAGATATATAACTATGTTCGCCAACGCTGGTGTAATCCTATGGCTAATAATAATATGCTTGCTGAAGTGAATAATTTGGCTGTTGTCCAACTTATTGATCCAAATGGAGGTCATACGCTTGATAACATGTATGTGTCCAATCCTGCCGCTACCATTTGCCGGCTTACTCCTAATAATGCCAATAGTAATAACAGAATGAGTGACAAGTTTGTAGAGGACGGCTCGTATCTTCGGATCAAGAATATTTCTTTAGGGTATACTTTTCCAAAGAAAATTATAAAGAAGTGGAATATAGAAAACTTTCGTCTCTATGTAAATGTACAGAATCTTCTCACCATTACCGGTTATGATGGCTATGACCCTGAGATTGGTGCTTATAATTATGATGTTACTCTGAAAGGTATTGACTGGGTTCGTTACCCAAGTCAGCATATCTATACTATAGGTGCTAATATTACGTTTTAGTCTCACAAGAATAAAAACATTGATATTACAATGGAAACAAATATAATAAAAAATAGTTACTATGTTTGGAAGTTTTTGATGGTTACGTATATTTGTAGCCTAATAGGATCGTTCACGGCTTGCAGTGACGGCTTCCTTGATAAAATGCCCGAAGGAAACTATGTAGATAATACGTATTATGAGTCGGATGCTGCTCTTTTGGCTGCCTCGGCAGTGCTCTACAATAGACCTTGGTTTGAATACAATAGTGATCCAGTACTTGGTATATCACAATTGTGTAACGATACCTTCTCTCCTTGGGGAGATCCTCAGTATAACACTTTCCAGGTAACAGGAATAGATAGTAAGTTGCAAAACATGTGGAAATCTTTATACAGTGTTGTCACTATGTCGAATAACGTTATCTATGCATGTAATAACAAAGCTAGTGAGGGTTGTTCTGATTCCATCAAGGTTCGCTGCATCGCCGAAGCTCGTCTGATGCGTGCACAGGCTTATTTCTATATGGTGAGATTGTGGGGACCGTGCATTCTTTGGGAGAACAATCTGGACGTTGTGGAAACGCCGGTGCGTCCAAGGAATACGGAAGCGGACGTCTTTAAATTCATCATCAGAGACCTTAGGTATGCTCGCCAAAATTTGCCGGCATCGTGGCAGAAAGGCAGGGCCACAAAATGGACTGCCGATGCCATTCTTGCCAAGGTTTATCTGGCACGCTCAGGCTGGAACGGCGGTGAACGAAATATCAATGATCTGGACTCCTGTAAGTATTATTGTAGGGATATATTCGAAAACAGTGGACTAAACTTATTGAAGGATTACGCCGATCTGTTTAAATACAAGTTCAATAATAATGAAGAGTCGCTGCTCGCCATGCAATGGGTGCCATTAGGAGAATGGGGAACTCAGAATACGCTTTATAATGCGCTCAACATTAACGAGGTAAGTGGAGGTATTGGCGTGTGGGGCTCACCATTCGCAGCCATAGACATGCTTGAACAATATGAGCAGGCCGATACAATTCGTCGTAATGCGACATTCTTCACTCAAAATGCCTATTATTCGTATCTGAATATTTCCGAAGGTGGATTTACGTACACTCGCACGCAAACCAATACCAAAAAAGGAGCTGTGGGTGGACCTAATGACAATAATGACGGTAAAGTGGCATCCATGAATTCTCCATTGAACACGTATATCCTGCGTTTGGCCGATACTTATCTTACTTATGCGGAGGCTTGCCTTGGAAATAATTCTGAACTGTCATCCGGTGACGACGGATGGGAATATTATAATCTTGTCAGGGACCGTGCAAAAATAGGCAGGAAATCATCCATTACGCTTGATGATATCATTCGTGAGCGTAGAGTGGAATTCTGTATGGAATTCTGCAACTGGTATGACATGGTTTCATGGTTTAAGTGGAAGCCTGAAAAGATGTTGGCTTATTTTAACCAACAGAAAAGAGGATTACGTTACGATAGGATTACTAAAGATGCCTATAGCATTCTTCACTATGAAGGTCCTATACAAATACCGTACACGGATGTCACTGCTGATCATATAATGTTGCCTTATCCTGAGAATGAAGTAATTCGCAACCATTATCTCAAAGAGACTCCACAACCCTATTAGTTTAATGAATAATAATAGAAAAGGAAATGAAAAACTTTAAGAATAAATCGTTAATCTGGCTTTTCGCAATGCCATTTTCTCTGTTACTGTTCATATCCTTGTTTTCTTCATGCAGTGAGGATCATGATGCGCCAATAATCACAGGAGTGCGCAAAATAGAAAAGGCCGATAGCCTTTTTAAAGAAGCATATCCTGGTCAGATGATAGTTGTTGTCGGACAGAATTTTTATGATGTTACCAATTTATATATAAATAACCGTTCAGTGTCTTATAATACCAATTATGTGACGCCGACAAGTATCATAGTCACCATACCGAAGACTATTACTACTGTAGGCGAAGATCCATCGTTGCCTGCACAGATTCGCTTAGAGACTGAACATGGAATAGCTACGTATGATTTTCACGTTAACTCACCCGCTCCTGAACTTACAGGCTATACGGTAGAATACAATAGCGCAGGTGAGCTTGAACCTGGTCAGGACATTGAAATCAACGGAAAGAATATATATGAGGTACAGGAGATTTATCTCTCTGAAACCTATCCTTCAGATAACTTGGACAACAGCGCTGATCCATTGGTTAAACATGCTATCACCGACTATATGGTGAATGAAAGCCATACAGCTATAAAGGGTAAACTTCCACAGACATTGATAGACAGGGGGTATCTTGTCGTGAAATGTTGGAGCACACGGGTTGTACTAGATTTCCGCAGAAAACGTCCTGTAGAACCTACGATAACAGAGATATATCCGGAAAGTCCCGTCCTGGGTGAAAAGGTCACCATTAAGGGCAAAGATCTGACTGAACTCGACCACATTACGCTTGGAAACAACGAGTATCTGGTATGGGATGCTGTTACCAATGAAGATGCTACGGAAATAACATTTGATATGCCGATAGCCTCTGTCAATCAAGAGACTTTGACCGTTGTGCTTGAAACGGGAGAAAAGAGTATGCCGTTCTGTCAGAAAAAATATATGCTTATAGATTTTGATACCTTCGGTGAAAAGTCATGGGGTGGAACGGATCTTGCCAAATACGACTATAATACCGAACTTTCGTATGCTCCAGCTGGTTCAGGGCGCTTTGTCGGTCTTGAAGGTACATCGGCCGTTGGCGTCGGTTGGTTCGGTCCTATGGTGCTTGGAAGTGTAAATGATATCAGTACAGATATCATACCTGCCGAAACGCCCATAAGTAAAATTCAGATTCGTTTTGAATATTACGTAGGTGAACCTTTACTCCCAGGTACAGTACTTTATGTGAAATATCCTGATGGCGTAGAGAAAGCTTATGATTTTGCTACTGACGAAACTGGTAAATGGTGTACTTTTTCGGCTCCGCTCAGTGATCTTACCGATAAAACTACATACGGGGAGTTTGCGACAATATTTAGCCACAGTGCTGCATGGAATATCAATAATGCAGAAGCTGTAAACGTCATACGCTTCTACGCGGACAACTTACGTTTGTATGTGGAAGAATAAATTTGAGGTGAAAAGAATATTTAGCTAGCATGTATAAATTAATTCGGTTAATGTTTAATAGTGTAAATAGGATTGTTTTTTGTAATTTCCTTTTTCTGTGTTGCGTCATTAAAGGCGCAACCAGAAAAAAACTTTGCACCACCTGACGGTAATTTGGAACTCCTTTTTGAAATAAATCGAGGTGTTCCGACCTTTTTAATAATATATAAGGGGCATTAGGCGCTTATGCCGAGCTGTATGGGCTTAAAATTATTATCATAGGATTCATACACTTCATTTTATGATGGTTTTAAAATTTCTGATGTGAAACGCTCCAAATTCAAAGAGGTCTGGAAACCTCTCGAGAACGGTTTCAAGTAAGTGCTCGTTGAAGGACGAAATATAGGATGGGAAGACTGGTTCGGACAATCCAAGAACTATGTTTTTGATATCTTCACCCCCTTTATCCTGGTTTCGACACCAAAACTCTGAATCGATATGTCCACTCTAAAGGTGTTCGCCTGATGATGCATTATGAAACCTCTTCATCGTGACTGTCCATAAATACTACGGGATTCTTCTCGTAGTATTTTATTTATCTATTTAACGTGAATTCGATATAAGAATAAATATATTTTGCTGACAATTAGAAACATAGCAATAAAATCATTAAATTTATAGTGTCCAATTATAACATTTAAACGATTACCACTATGTTTCCAGAGTCTAAAGTTACAGAGATTTATTGTATGGCCGATGATTTTTGCAAGGAATTTACATTGCAACAGGAAAAATATATGATTAAGGATATGAAGACCATGCATCGTAACAAACCCAACCGTATGAGTGATGCAGAGATTATGGTTATTCTAATCCTGTTTCACTCCGGTGGTTTCCGTTGTTTCAAGCATTACTACAAGGAGTATGTCTGTAAACATCTGAAACACCTTTTTCCTCGTCAGGTTTCTTATAACCGTTTTGTGGAACTGGAGAAGGAAGTATTGCTTCCCATGACCATATTCATCAAAAGAGTACTGCTGGGAACTTGTACCGGCATCAGTTTCGTTGATTCCACTCCCTTATGTGTATGTCGTAACCAAAGAATCTTGATTCATAAGACATTTGAAGGGCTTGCCGAGCGTGGAAGATGTTCTATGGGATGGTTCTTCGGATTCAAGCTGCATCTGATAATCAATGACAAGGGTGAAATCCTCAATTTCATGTTCACGCCTGGAAACGTGGATGACCGGGAACCGTTGAAGCAAGGTAAGTTTCTGGAGAATATCAAAGGAAAACTATGCGCAGACAAAGGATATATTGGTCAGGCTCTGTTTGAGAACCTTTTCCTTAATGGCATACAGCTTGCCACTAAAGTTAAAAACAATATGAAGAATTCACTGATGAGTATTGTCGACAAGATTTTGCTCAGAAAAAGAGCCTTGATCGAAACAGTCAATGACGAATTGAAGAACATTGCGCAGATAGAACACTCCAGACATCGTTCATTCAATAACTTTATAGCCAACTCTTTGTCGGCCATAGCAGCATATTGCTTTTTTGAAAAGAAGCCCGCCATTGACGTAAACTTTGTCAATGACGGACAACTTGCTATTTTTTGATTTTATATCGAATTCACGTTATTTAAAATCCAGCATTTTCAAACTTTGCCGAATTGCTCTGCTACTTCACGGATTCTGTAAGTTAAGTCAGGGTCGTTTACCCCAGCTTACGAACGAATTAATCCTTCAATATCAATTGCGTCAGAACAAAGAAGCAGGTGTATCATGGATTGGACATCGTCAGGGTCACTGCTACCTAAATCAGTGGTTACAATCGGTCTTTGTTTGTCTGATTGCTATATGCTAAAATATAGCAAATTGTGATGATTAGTTTTTTCATATAAGCAGAATAGAAATTATCGAATAATGATTCGTCTGTAGCTTGTTAGTTTAGGAGTACCTTGATCTGTTACTTCGCAGATAATGTGTAATTCTTGGTTTTTTAAATCCTCTGGCAAGGTAAAAGTAAGTTTACTTGTTCTTGAGTTTTTCAACTCGATGGGCTTTTTATAGGTACCTGCTTCAGGTAATATCCACCATTTAAAGGTCAGTTCATCTCCGTCAGGATCGTGGCTCTGTCCAGCGTTTAATATTACTGATTTTCCTGCATTAGCCTTTACCTTGACAGGTTGTAATCCTCCTTTTTTATTGATGATTACTATGGGGTTTCTGTTTCCCTTGCCATATTCTGCCCAGTCCATGCGTGCAGCAAAATTGTTGAAAATGGCATCATAGAAATATCTCTCATATTTTTGAGAGATTGTTTTTATGTTGGTAGAAGCATTGGTATAACATTCGGTTTCGCCGTCTGGGCTGGTGTGCCATTCAAAATATCCTCCCCAGCTCCCTTGCTTGCATTGGTCTGGTATAGATAGACCGTTGGGTAAAAGATAGAGAAAGGATGGCGTATCGCCTTCTACTCCCCATTTACATTTGGGGTAAATACGGCCTAGATACCCATGTCGTTGGATATGTGATACATATTGTTGCCAGTTGTCCCTTCCTAACCCATTTTGTGAAAGCCAAGCACTTTCGTCCCATATAAAAAAAAGATCTTTACCAAAAGTTTTTCGCATCCAATAGTGTGAGGTGGTCTTTAATTGGTTTCGTTCGTCCCAGGGGACATCTTGGTCGGTAATAGCGTATACTCTTAGCTTGTTAAGGAATTTGTCAACTTCTTTTTCAGTTCTTTCCTGTTTTATTTTCCACAACGCTTGAGCCAAAGTGTTTCCTCCCCCCCAAATGGCAATCCATAGTGGACGTTCATCGGCTTCATCTGCTAGTTTTATAATTAGTTCACTACCTTGAGAATGATTATTTTCGCCTAACATTTTATATCCGAATCCCAAGCTTCCCAATACGGTACGTTGGCGCAGGTAATTGGCGCTAGGCCAATAACCTATGGCTTGTTTTTTATTTTCCTGCTGTATTGCAAAAAAAGAGGTTTGATTGGAACGTTTCATTAGATTGGGCAGGTCTCGCTCATAGGCATTAAAGCAAGTTTGTAGGCTATCCATCCACCCTACAGGATATAATCCGCCGCTGCTGTTGAATCCGCTGCTTGCTATAATTCCTTCTATTTCTAACAGATCGGCATGTGCCAATAGTCTGATCATAGATTCCATATCGTCTGGCTCAATATGAGTAGGGGCAATATCTGTTAAGATTACTATACGAGGTTTCCATGTTGTGTTTGAGGACCTTTTGGCTTGTAACTGTAAGGGTAGAGTACAAATTCCCAGCCATGTGATGAGGACTAAATAAATCTTAAATGTTTTCATTAAATTAGTAAGTTAGGATTATTATGTGCAAATTTACATACAAATAATTATCAAACCTTTCTGTATTTTTGATTTAATATTATGAAAACCGAGATCTATCATTGTTTTGATAAATATCGCCAAGAATTTGAACCTTATGGCTTTACGTGTGAAATGTGGATGCCTGAGATTATGCATAAGGAGGATAAACATAATGAAATTGAAATAAACTATCTTCCACAGGGAAGCATTACATATTGGCAGCGCAACAGAAAGATTACTATTCTTAATAAGAGATTGCTGTTATTTTGGGGAATGATACCTCATAAAATCATTCATTATGAACAACTGGATAAATATTATGTATGTACTATACCTTTAGCTAAATTCCTTTCTTGGAATTTACCCGAACTGTTTGTAGACGCATTATTGAGAGGTGAAATGCTTTATGAAGCCGGTGCAGAACGTGCGCAATATGATGAAATGTTATTTGCAAATTGGATGAAAGACAGTAGTAACCCTTCTTTTCATGATTTGATATTGCTGGAAATGGAATGCAGAATAAAACGTTTAGCTTTAAATTATTCCAATATTGGCAGGGATATGATATGGGATAGTAAGGAGGTATCATTGATTGAACAACTTACTATTTATATACATAAAAATTATTCTAATGAAATTAGAGTTGGCGATGTGGGTAAGGTCATAGGGGTGCATTCTGATTATGCAAATCAATTGTTTAAGAAAACTTTTAATATGACAATTGGGGAATATATTGCAAAGCTTAGAATAAGTCATGCCCAAAAATTACTGTTAACCACTAAAATGAGTATATCTGAAATAGCTTACCTATGTGGATTTAATTCTGCAGCTCGTTTTAATGTAGCCTTTAAACAGAGAACGGAATGTACACCGTATGTGTATAGAAATAGTTTGGTAGCTGCACAAATAAAAAAGTAGGCGTAAAAATCCAAGAGATTATCACGTCTACTTAGGTGTACGCTCGGCATGAGCATTGTCTAGCGGGTGGAAGTTCCAAGTAAGCCCTAATAGCGGGAATTATATAATCAAAGGCAAGGGTGTCCATCGCGAGGTGGAATCTGAAGGAAGCCGGCGACAAATATCTGACCTGACAGACAGAAGCTTCATATAAGGCATTTGACTGTGGATTAGATTGCATCACATATCAAAGTCCCATAGCTATTCGGAACGGTTGGTGTAAATGAAGCAGGTATAAGATGGAAAGACAATGCCCTTATCCGAGGAGGTCTCACGGACGTACAGAATAGTTTTTTTACGAAATGTATGGAGTAAAGCTTGCCGTGAGAAGTCAGCAGAAGCCATAGTAGTTCAGCAATCGATAACACGGAACGAAGGGCTGAACCTAACAATTAAACGATAGTAATTGAAACATACCTGATGAAGGAACGAATGCAGAAAACATTATCCCAAGTTAATGGCTGCCCCCAAAGAGACAGGTCGGAAACCGAATGGTATGGGGGAGTGCAGACCTTCATGTGGATGTGTGAAGACAACATCGTGGAAGTACCATTCGACAAGGGACACCTTTTCGAGCAAATCCTTAGTCCCGCCAATCTCAACCGAGCTTATAAGGCTGTGTTGAGAAACAGGGGTTGTGGTGGTATCGACGAAATGTCATGTGAGCAACTGCTCCCATGGCTTTTGACCAACAAGGATGAACTTATCCGTTCCCTGATGGACGGCTCTTACCGTCCGAACCCCGTCAAGCGGGTAGAAATACCCAAGGACAACGGCAAGATGCGCCTTTTGGGAATCCCCACCAATCCCCACCGTGGTAGACCGTTTGGTGCAGCAAGCCATCAACCAAGTACTGACCCCCTATTTATGAGAACCAATTCTCTAGGATGAGCTACGGCTTCCGTCCGAGAAGAGGATGCTATGATGCACTGTTGGGAGCGCAAAAGATAATCAATGATGGCTACATATATGTCATAGACCTTGACCTTGAACGCTTCCTCGATACCGTGAGCCATAGCAAACTCATAGAAATCCTCAGCCGCACTATAAAAGACGGCAGAGTAGTCAGTCTTATACACAAATATCTTCGAAGCGGAGTAATGAACAAAGGTTTGTTTGAAGCGAGCGAGGAAGGTACTCCCCAAGGAGGACCGCTAAGTCCGTTGCTGAGCAATATCATGCTGGGCGAGCTGGACAAGGAACTCGAACGCAGGGGACTCCCCTTTGTACGCTATGCCGACGATTCGATGATATTCTGCAAGTTCAAGAGGGCAGCAAGAGGAGTCAAAGAGTCCATAACCCGATTTATAGAGGAAACCCTCTATCTCAAGGTCAACAAGGAAAAGACCGTAGTATCGTATGTGCGTGGAGTGAAATACCTCGGCTACTCCTTCTATGTAATGAAAGGTAAATGCCAACTCACGGTGTACCCGAAATCCAAATCCAAGATGAAGTCAAGACTCAAAGAGCTGACGAGTCGTAGCAATGGATGGGGATATGCCAAAAGGAAGCAAAAGCTGAAGGAATACATACATGGATGGGTTGGATACTATCACCTTGCTGATATGAAACGTTTTCTTCTTGAAACTGATGAGTGGTTAAGACGGAGAATACGCATGTGTATATGGAAAGCTTGGAAAAAGCCCAAGACAAAAGTGGCAAACCTCATCAAATGTGGTATGGATAAATATATAGCATACCAATGGGGTAATACTCGCAAAGGCCACTGGCGTATTGCTGATAGCTATATATTGCACAGAGCAATCATGAATGAGAGCCTACGCAAGGCAGGGTATGCTACTTTAATGGGTTCGTATCTCGAATAGTACCCAAAATAGGAACCGCCGTATGCCGAGCGACACGTACGGTGGTGTGAGAGGTCGGTAAATATGAAAGTAGGAGATAAACACCTATGATTAGTATTTACCTCCTACTCGATTTAGAGTTTCATCAGTACGTAACTATGAGCGTCATCTGGAAGATGCATATGATTTGGTGAACAACCATTATCTATACTGTGTGGAAAAAGCCGCAGACATCATATCATGGTGAAAGCTCACGAAGCTACTTGACTCATAGTACTTTGTCGCACTTATCCGAATCTGGTCTATAAAGGATGTTTCGATGGAATGGGTGGAGTCACACTACCTTGAGGCTGAACTGATGGAGTATATCACTATTGCCTGCAGGGAGAGAGATTCCGACAATTGGTATGTGGGAGGTGTGGCAGGTGCGTCAGAGCATAAGTCTGAGGTGCATTTGAACTTTCTTGGTCCTCTCAAGAAGTATACTACAACCATTTATGCAGATGCCAAAGATGCTGGTTACAAATCAAATCCGCAGGCTTATATCATTAGGCACAAAAAGTGACGTCGAAGGCGACTTTACGACTTAATGCTAAGGATGGTGGCGGTTTTGCTTTTGATACTGTCAAATAATCTATAGGCTCTTTTTCTTGGCTGTTTGGTAATATTTTATTTCCTTTGTACAAATCTGAAAAACATGATAAGAAAGAACCTTTTATTGTTTGTTTTACTTCTCACTTCGTGGATGGTGGTTGCGCAATCCTATCAGTTTAAGCATCTGGAAGTATCGGATGGACTGTCTAATAACTCTGTAAACACTATTTGTAAAGATCGTGATGGATTCATGTGGTTTGGTACGGCTACGGGACTGAATCGTTATGATGGATATACTTTTAAGATTTACCAGCATGCCGAGAATGATCCGGAATCTTTGCCGGATAATTATATCACTGATATTGTGGAAATGCCTGATGGACGGTTTTGGATAAATACGGCCCGAGGCTATGTGTTGTTTGATAAAGAACAGGATTGTTTTATCACCGATGTTACCGGATTCATGAAGAATCTTGAGTCAGGAGGAGTTCCGGAACAGGTCTTTGTAGACCGGGAAGGGAATACATGTCTTAGTGTGGCAGGTGAAGGATGCTACCGTTATAAGGAAGGTGGAAAAGCGACTTTTTTTTCGTATGTGGAACATTCATTGCCGGAGTATGGAGTGACACAAATAGCGGAGTGTAGTGACGGACTTTTGTTGATTTATAATACAGGACTGCTTGTCTGTCTGGATCATGCCACATTGGCGATAAAATGGAAGTTTGATGAAATAAAAAAATATATTCCGGCAGGAAAGACAATAGAGTTTTCGCTCTTTGTAGACAGAGACAATTGTATCTGGGCATACAGCCTTATGGGAATATGGGCGTATGACTGCGGGACCAAAAGTTGGCGGATAGACTTGACCGCTATTTGGTCGTCACGTCCGGACGTAATTATTCATGCGGTGGCACAGGATATAGAAGGCAGGATTTGGGTTGGCAAAGATTATGACGGCATAGACGTGTTTGAGAAGGAAACGGGGAAAGTAACTTCTCTTGTTGCCCACGATGATAATGGACGGAGTTTATCTCATAATACAATTTATGACTTATACGCTGATAGAGATGGTATCATGTGGGTGGGAACTTATAAGAAAGGAGTATCTTATTATAGTGAAAGTATCTTCAAGTTCAATATGTATGAATGGGGAGATATTACCTGCATAGAGCAGGCAGATGAAAATAAATTGTGGTTGGGAACGAATGACCATGGGATTCTTTTGTGGAACCGTTTTACAGGAAAGGCGGAACCTTTCTGGAGAGATGCCGAAAGACAGTTGCCGAATCCGGTTGTGTCTATGCTAAAGTCAAAAGACGGCAAACTATGGGTTGGAACATTTAATGGAGGGCTGTATTGTATGAATGGTTCCCAGGTACGTTCTTATAAGGAGGGTGTCGGAAATGCTCTGGCAAGTAATAATGTCTGGGCATTGGTGGAAGATGATAAGGGGAGAATCTGGATTGCTTCCTTAGGAGGTGGTTTACAATGTTTGGAACCGTCGTCCGGTACCTTTGAGACTTATACGAGTAATAACTCGGCTCTGCTGGAAAATAATGTTACCTCTTTGTGTTGGGGAGATGATAATACATTATTTTTCGGAACTGCTAATCAGGGAGTAGGCATGATGGATATGCGTACTCGTGAAATAAAAAAAGTTCAAGGTCAGAGCGGTAGCATGAAAATGTCGAACGATGCGGTTAATCATGTGTACAAGGATAGCCGGGGACTGATATGGATTGCTACACGTGAGGGATTGAACGTATATGATGTAAGACGCCATCTGTTTCTTGATTTATCTCCTGTTGCAGAGGCCAAAGGAAGTTTTATTGCTGCGATTACGGAAGATCAGGAGCGTAATATGTGGGTATCGACCAGTAGGAAGGTAATCCGGGTAACAGTAGCTTCTGACGGAAAAGGGAGTTACCTTTTTGATTCCAGGGCTTATAATAGTGAGGATGGATTGCAGAATTGTGATTTTAACCAGCGTTCTATCAAAACCTTGCACAATGGAATCATTGTCATTGGAGGTTTATATGGGGTCAATGTTTTTGCTCCGGATCATATACGCTATAATAAAATGCTGCCTAATGTGATGTTTACAGGTCTTTCGTTGTTTGATGAGGCGGTAAAGGTGGGACAGTCGTATGGTGGAAGAGTGTTGATAGAAAAGGAGTTGAACGATGTAGAAAATGTCGAGTTTGATTATAAGCAGAACATTTTCAGTGTATCTTTTGCTTCGGATAACTATAATTTACCGGAGAAAACTCAATACATGTATAAGTTGGAAGGGTTTAATAATGACTGGCTAACCTTACCGTTAGGAGTACATAATGTGACTTTTACGAATCTTGCCCCGGGAAAGTATGTTTTGAGAGTGAAAGCGATAAATAGTGACGGTTATGTCGGCATGAAGGAAGCGACGCTGGGTATTGTAGTCAATCCTCCTTTCTGGATGTCATGGTGGGCCTATTTGTTGTATGCCATCGGTTTGGTGGTCGTGTTTTTCCTGGCACGCTACCGGATGCTGAAACGTGAACGTGAGAAGTTTCATCTTCAGCAGATAGAAAACGAGGTGGCGAAGAACGAAGAAATCAATAATATGAAATTCCGTTTCTTCACGAACGTCAGCCATGAATTGCGTACACCGCTTACATTGATTATTTCTCCTTTGGAGGGTATGCTGAAAGAAACAACCGATGAATTGCAAAGTACACGTTTGCAGTTGATGTATCGCAATGCGCAGCGGTTGTTGCACTTGGTCAATCAACTGCTCGATTTCCGTAAAGGGGAGATGAGTACTCATCAGTTGTCTCTGTCGGAAGGAGATATCATCTCGTATGTGCATAGTGTTTGCAACTCTTTCCTGTTGATGGCGGATAAGAAACACATTCAGTTCTCTTTCTTCTCGGGGATAGATACATTCTCAATGGCTTTTGATGCTGACAAGGTGGGAAAGATTGTCATGAATCTGCTTTCCAATGCCTTTAAGTTTACTCCCGAGGGAGGACGGGTGACGGTGATGATAGAGCATGTGGCTGGAACTCCTGATATGCTGGAGATTAAGATTGCCGATACCGGAATAGGAATAAGTGATGTGGATAAGGAACATATCTTCGAACGTTTCTACCAGGCGGATCATAAGGGGGTAGAGGAAACTACCGGAAATGGTATCGGCTTGAGTTTGGTACGTGACTTTGTAACTCTGCATGAAGGAGAAGTGAAGGTCTTTGATAATATAGGAACAGGCTCCGTTTTCGTTATTCAGTTTCCGGTAAAGCATGTGGAGACACAGGTGCAATTGCCGCCAGAGACAGGTATATCGATCGGGGAGGAAGAAGATAAGGAGATAAAAGAGGAAACCAGGGAGGAAACGGAACGCAAGGATTTCCCTTTGTTGCTGATAGTAGATGATAATGAAGACTTCCGTATCTTTATGCGTTATAGTCTGGAATTGCAGTATCGTGTCAAACTGGCTGTGAATGGTAACGAAGCATGGGAGATGATGCAGGAAGAATTACCCGATCTGGTTATCAGTGATGTGATGATGCCTCAAATGGATGGTAATGAGTTGTGCCGTCTGATTAAGCAGGATAAGCGCACAGCGCATATCCCTGTGATTTTGCTGACAGCACGGCAGAATACCGAAGCGAAGCTGGAAGGATTGCAGACAGGAGCGGACGATTATGTAACGAAGCCGTTCAATATGACTATTCTTGTGTTGCGTATCCGTAAACTGATAGAATTAAGCCGCTATCATCGTGTCACCCAAGGAATGATTGACCCTGTCCCCAGTGAGATTGTGATTACTTCATTGGATGAGAAATTGATAGAGAAAGCAATCAAGTATGTGGAAGATAATATGTCGCGTACCGAACTCTCGGTAGAGGAGCTTAGCCGGGAACTGGGTATGAGCCGTGTGCATCTGTATAAGAAATTACTCCAGATCACAGGAAAGACACCGATTGAGTTTATCCGCGTGATCCGCTTGAAACGGGCAGCGCAATTATTGCGTGAAAGCCAGCTTCATGTATCTGAGGTAGCCTTCGAAGTAGGCTTTAATAACCCTAAATATTTCAGTCGTTATTTCAAGGATGAATTTGGTGTTTTGCCCTCTGTTTACCAGGAAAAAGAAGGGAAATAACAAATGATACCTCTGAAAAAAACATATCGTCCGGTCACTGTTTAAAAGTTCCTCTTCTATAAAACATTAGAAGGGGAACTTTTCATTTATAGTACTTACTTTTGCGATATGAGAAAATATATTGTTGAACCCTAAAGGTAGGTATGATTATGAATATGAAAAACATTTTCTGTTGCCTGTTGCCGGGACTTCTTTTCGGAGCATGTGCCAATAAGGTCTATGAGGAAACAGGCGATAGCGTGATAGTTAAAGTACAACAGGAAGTAACGGGAGGTCCCCGACTGGTTCGTCTGCAAGTGATGGGAGATAAATTAATCCGTGTTTCTGCTACTGCCGACAGCAAGTTTGCCGATCCGCAAAGTTTGATTGTTGTTCCGCAGGAAAAACAAATCCCATTTGCCGTCATGCAGAATGGCGATACGATTACAGTGTCTACAGAAGAAGTGAAAGCGTCCGTACTGGCCAGTACCGGAGAGGTGTGGTTTGCGGATAAAGACGGAAAGTTAATCCTGCAGGAAAATAAGGGAGGAGGAAAGACGTTTACTCCGATAGAAGTGGAAGGAACGAAAGGATATACGGTCTGTCAGGTTTTTGAATCTCCCGAAGATGAAGCGTTTTACGGATTAGGCCAGCATCAGGCGGATGAATTTAATTATAAGGGTAAGAACGAAGAACTGTTCCAGTACAATACGAAAGTTTCTGTTCCGTTTGTTGTTTCGAATAAAAACTATGGTATACTGCTGGATAGTTATTCCTTCTGTCGTTTCGGTAATCCGAATGATTACTCCCAGTTGAATCGTATCTTTAAACTTTATGATAAGACAGGCCAGGAAGGGGCGCTAACCGGTACTTATGTGCCGAAAAAAGGAGAAACTCTGGTCCGCCGGGAAGACTCCATCTATTTCGAGAATCTGAAAACGATTGAGAATCTTCCGAAGAAACTGCCGTTAATGGGGGCTAAAGTCACTTATGAAGGAGAGATAGAACCTGCTCAAACGGGAGAGTTCAAGTTTATTCTTTATTATGCGGGATATGTTAAGGTCTATTTGAACAATGAGCCGGTAGTGCCGGAACGTTGGCGGACTGCATGGAATCCTAATAGTTATAAGTTTGCAGCTCATTTGGAAGCAGGAAAGCGTGTGCCGTTGAAAATCGAGTGGCAGCCTGATGGCGGACAGTCTTATTGCGGACTGCGTGCATTGACACCTGTTAATCCGGAAGAACAGGGGAAGCAGTCGTGGTGGAGTGAAATGACCAAGCAGCTCGATTATTATTTTATGGCTGGTGAGAATATGGACGACGTGATTAGCGGTTATCGTTCGCTGACCGGAAAGTCTCCCGTTATGCCGAAATGGGCAATGGGTTTCTGGCAAAGTCGTGAGAAGTATAATACACAGGAGGAAATGTTGGGAGCACTGAAAGGTTTCCGTGATCGTAAAATCCCATTGGATAATATCGTACTGGATTGGAATCATTGGCCGGAGAATGCCTGGGGAAGTCATGAGTTTGATAAAGCTCGTTTTCCGGACCCGAAAGCAATGGTTGATTCCATCCATGCTATGCATGCCCGTATGATGATCTCGGTATGGCCTAAGTTTTATGTTACTACCGAACATTTCAAGGAGTTCGACGAGAATGGGTGGATGTATCAGCAGTCTGTTAAAGATAGTTTGAAAGATTGGGTAGGTCCCGGTTACCATTATGGTTTTTATGATGCGTATGATCCCGATGCACGGAAACTGTTCTGGAAACAGATGTATGAGCACTATTATCCGTTGGGTATCGATGCTTGGTGGATGGATGCCAGCGAACCGAATGTACGTGACTGTACCGACTTGGAATATCGGAAAGCTTTGTGCGGACCTACAGCGTTGGGTTCCTCTACGGAATTTTTCAATGCGTATGCACTGATGAATGCAGAAGCCATTTATGACGGTCAGCGCGGAGTAGATAATAACAAACGGGTGTTCTTATTAACCCGTTCGGGATTTGCCGGATTACAGCGTTATTCCACGGCTACATGGAGTGGGGATATCGGTACACGTTGGGAGGACATGAAGGCACAGATTTCTGCCGGATTGAATTTTGCCATGAGTGGAATACCTTACTGGACAATGGATATTGGCGGTTTTTGTGTAGAGAATCGTTATGTGGCCGGACAGAAACAATGGAACGCTACAAAGACGGAAAATGCTGATTATAAAGAATGGCGTGAGCTGAATACCCGCTGGTATCAATTCGGTGCGTTTGTTCCTTTATATCGTGCACACGGACAATACCCTTTCCGTGAAATATGGGAGATTGCGCCGGAAGGGCATCCTGCTTATCAGTCGGTTGTATATTATACTAAGTTACGTTATAATATGATGCCGTATATTTATTCGCTGGCAGGTATGACTTGGTTTGATGATTATACAATCATGCGTCCCTTGGTAATGGATTTCACAGCGGATGCTGAAGTGAATGATATTGGTGACCAGTTTATGTTCGGTCCTTCGTTTATGGTATCTCCGGTTTATCGCTATGGTGACCGCAGTCGTGAAATTTATTTCCCTCAAGCAGAGGGCTGGTATGATTTCTATTCCGGCAAATTCCAGGTTGGAGGAGAGAGAAAAGTAATAGAAGCTCCTTATGAGCGTATTCCGTTGTATGTGCGTGCAGGCGCTATCATTCCGTTCGGAGATGATATTCAGTATACGGATGAAAAACCGGCGGAGCACATCCGTTTGTATATTTATCAGGGAGCGGATGGGAAGTTTACGTTATACGAAGATGAAGGTGTGAATTATAACTATGAACAAGGGATGTATGCCATGATACCGATGAAGTATGATGAGGCTACCAAGACTTTAGTGATTGGTGAGTGTCAGGGGGAATTCCCGGGTATGCTGAAGGAGCGTACTTTCACGGTAGTTACGGTGAATAAGGAGAAAGCCCAACCGTTTGATTTGAACGCGAAAGGGGTGACTGTGAAGTATAATGGCAGCGAGCAGACATTGAAACTGTAAGCTGAATGATAATCCGTTGATGATGATTGGTAAACTAAAATATTTGATGCTGGGGGGCTGCCTTATACTGGGGAGCTGCCTGGCATTGGGAGGCTGTCTGATGTTATTAGGAGCATGTAGCAGTTCTTCCCTTGTATCTCCGCGGGAGCGATCCGACTTTAATGCAGACTGGCGTTTTCATTTGGGAGACGGGCTGCAAGCGGCACAACCTGGTTTTGCCGACAATGACTGGCGTGTACTGGATTTGCCCCACGACTGGGCGATTGAAGGAGACTTCAGTCAGGAAAATCCTTCCGGTACAGGAGGAGGGGCACTTCCGGGAGGAGTCGGTTGGTATCGCAAAACTTTTAGTGTAGACAAAGCGGATGCAGGAAAGATATTTCGCATTGAGTTTGACGGAGTATATATGAACTCGGAGGTATTTATCAATGGTGTTTCATTGGGAGTACGTCCTTATGGATATATTAGTTTCAGCTATGACCTGACTCCTTATCTGAAATGGGATGAACCGAATGTGCTGGCTGTACGTGTGGATAATGCGGAGCAACCTAATTCACGGTGGTATTCAGGTTGTGGCATTTACCGGAATGTGTGGCTAAGCAAGACCGGCCCAATACATGTGGGTGGATGGGGAACGTATGTAACAACCTCGTCAGTTGACGAAAAACAGGCTGTACTGAATCTCGCTACTACCCTTGTGAATGAAAGTGATACGAACGAAAATGTTACTGTCTGTTCTTCCTTGCAGGATGCTGAAGGCAGAGAAGTTGCTGAAACCCGGTCGAGTGGGGAAGCGGAAGCCGGTAAGGAAGTTGTTTTTACCCAGCAACTGACTGTAAAGCAACCTCAACTGTGGGATATTGATACTCCTTATCTGTATACACTGGTTACCAAAGTGATGCGAAACGAAGAATGTATGGATAGGTATACTACTCCTGTCGGTATTCGCACATTTAGTTTGGATGCCCGGAAAGGATTCACGTTGAATGGCAGGCAGACAAAAATTAATGGTGTGTGTATGCATCATGACCTGGGCTGTTTGGGAGCGGCAGTCAACACACGTGCCATTGAACGGCAATTGCAAATTCTGAAAGAAATGGGGTGTAACGGCATACGTTGTTCCCATAATCCTCCCGCACCCGAACTGCTTGATCTTTGTGACCGTATGGGATTTATCGTGATGGATGAGGCTTTTGATATGTGGCGGAAGAAAAAAACGGCACATGATTATGCCCGTTACTTCAATGAATGGCACGAGCGCGATTTGAATGACTTTATTTTGCGTGACCGTAATCATCCTTCTGTCTTTATGTGGAGTATCGGTAATGAAGTCCTCGAACAATGGAGTGATGCCAAAGCGGATACGTTGAGTCTGGAAGAGGCCAATCTGATCTTAAATTTCGGACATTCTTCTGAAATGTTAGCCAAAGAAGGAGAGGAGAGTGTCAACTCTTTGCTGACGAAAAAATTGGTAAGCTTTGTAAAAGGGCTTGATCCTACCCGTCCTGTCACTGCCGGATGCAATGAACCGAATTCCGGCAATCATTTATTCCGTTCCGGCGTACTGGATGTGATTGGCTATAATTATCATAACAAGGATATTCCCAATGTTCCGGCTAATTTCCCGGACAAGCCGTTTATCATTACTGAAAGCAATTCAGCGTTGATGACTCGCGGATATTACCGTATGCCCAGCGACCGGATGTTTATCTGGCCCAAGCGTTGGGACAAATCCTTTGCCGATTCCACATTTGCCTGTTCATCTTATGAAAACTGTCATGTGCCTTGGGGAAACACTCATGAGGAAAGCTTGAAATTAGTCAGGGACAACGACTTTATCAGCGGGCAATATGTATGGACGGGATTTGATTATATCGGGGAACCGACTCCTTACGGATGGCCTGCGCGTAGTTCGTACTTTGGTATTGTAGATCTGGCTGGTTTCCCGAAAGATGTCTACTATTTGTATCAGTCGGAATGGACGGATAAGCAGGTGTTGCACCTTTTCCCGCACTGGAACTGGACTCCGGGACAGGAGATTGATATGTGGTGCTACTATAATCAGGCTGATGAAGTGGAACTGTTTGTGAATGGAAAGTCGCAAGGAGTGAAGCGTAAAGACCTTGATAATCTGCATGTAGCTTGGCGTGTGAAGTTTGAACCGGGAACGGTGAAGGTCATTGCACGAGAGAGTGGTAAGGTAGTGGCGGAAAAGGAAATCTGCACAGCCGGAAAACCCGCAGAGATTCGTCTGACTCCTGATCGTTCTATTCTGACTGCTGATGGAAAAGATTTGTGTTTTGTCACTGTGGAGGTGTTGGATGAGAAAGGAAATCTTTGCCCTGATGCTGACAATCTAGTGAATTTCACAGTACAAGGTAATGGCTTTATCGCAGGGGTAGACAACGGAAACCCGGTATCGATGGAACGCTTTAAGGATGAAAAGAGGAAAGCATTTTATGGAAAATGCCTTGTTGTCATTCAGAACGATGGAAAACCGGGAAAAGCAAAGCTGACGGCTACTTCAGAGGGACTTCGGCAAGCTGTACTAAAGATTTCGGCAGAGGAATTGTAAACTGTAAATGATTATTGGAATAATGAAGACATTTTTATTGACTATATGTTTCCTGTCTGTTCAGACAGGTATGGTGGCGATTGCTCAAGACAAAGAACAAACACCGGTGTATCTGGATGATACACAACCGATAGAGGTTAGGGTACAGGATGCGTTGAACCGTATGACTGTGGAGGAGAAAACTCGTCTTAGTTATGCACAAGGGAAGTTTAGCTCCCCTGGCTGTCCCCGTTTGGGTATTCCTGAACTTTGGATGAGTGACGGACCTCACGGCGTACGTGCCGAAATTAACTGGAATGATTGGGGATATGCCGGATGGACGAACGATAGTTGCACAGCCTTTCCTGCACTGACCTGTCTGGCAGCTAGCTGGAATCCGCTATTAGCAGCGAAATATGGATATGCTATCGGTGAAGAAGCCCGTTATCGTGAAAAGGATGTTTTGCTGGGACCGGGTGTGAATATCTATCGTACTCCGCTCAACGGGCGTAACTTTGAATATATGGGGGAAGACCCTTATTTAGCCTCGGAGCTTTGTGTACCTTATATTCAGGGAGTGCAGAAGAATGGAGTAGCCGCCTGCGTAAAACATTACGCACTGAACAATCAGGAATTATGGCGGGGACATATCGATGTGCAGCTAAGTGACCGTGCATTGTATGAGATATATCTGCCTGCCTTTAAGGCTGCTGTGGAAAGAGGGAAGGCTTGGTCTATTATGGGAGCGTACAATAAGGTGCGCGGAACTCATGCTACTCATCATAAACTGCTGAATAATGATATATTGAAGGGAGAATGGAATTTCGACGGTTGTGTCATAACAGATTGGGGAGCTGCGCATGATACCTATGAAGCTGCCATGTGTGGCTTGGATATTGAAATGGGATCTTATACGAATGGTTTGACTTCAGAATCGGAATTCGGTTATGACGATTATTACTTGGGTAAGTCTTATCTGAAAATGGTTCGGGAAGGTAAGATTCCGATGGAAGTAGTGAATGATAAGGCTGCCCGTGTGTTGCGTCTGATTTTCCGTACAGCCATGAATCGCAGGAAACCGTTCGGGGCACTGACTAGTGAAGAGCACTATCGTACGGCTTATGAGATTGCAACAGAGGGTATTGTCCTGTTGAAAAATGGAACCGGTAAGAAACAACCTGCCTTATTGCCTGTACCTCAAGGAAAATACAAACGTATTTTAGTGGTGGGAGATAATGCTACCCGTAATTTGATGTTAGGTGGTGGCTCTTCAGAGTTGAAAGTTCAGAAAGTGATTTCATCACTGGACGGTATAAAGGCCAAATTTGGTGACGGTGTGGTTTATGCACAAGGTTACACAAGCGGTCGCCCGATGTATGGACGGGCGGATGTTATTCCGCAGGTTACTGTGGATTCTTTGCGTAATGATGCGGTGGAAAAGGCGATGAATTCGGATTTGGTGATTTTTGTAGGCGGACTAAATAAGAATCATTTTCAGGACTGTGAGGGTGGAGACCGTTTATCATACGAACTTCCTTTTGCGCAGAATGAGTTGATAGAAGCCTTGTTGAAGGTAAATAAAAATCTGGTAGCAGTGATTGTCAGCGGAAATGCGGTGGAAATGCCTTGGGTAAAGGAGATTCCTTCTATTGTCCAGTCGTGGTATTTAGGCTCTGTTGGTGGGGAGGCGCTGGCTGATGTGTTGAGTGGAGAGGTGACTCCCAGTGGTAAACTTCCTTTCTCTTATCCGGTGAAACTGGAGGATTGTCCGGCTCATTTCTTTGGGGAAATCAGTTATCCGGGCGATAGCATCCGTCAAGAATATAAAGAAGATATTCTGGTTGGCTATCGTTGGTATGATACGAAGAAGGTGCAGCCACTTTTTCCTTTTGGTTATGGCATGAGTTATACTACCTTTGAGTATAGTAAACCTGTAATATCGGCTCAAACAATGAATACTGATGGCAGTATAGATGTTTCTGTAAAGGTTAAGAATACAGGAAAAGTAGCAGGGAAAGAGATTATCCAACTATACATTGGTGATGAGGAGTGTAGTGTCCTCCGTCCGGTTAAGGAATTGAAAGATTTTCGGAAGGTACAACTTCTTCCGAATGAAGAAAAAGAGGTGAAGTTTACAATCAAACCGGAAGCATTGCAATTCTTTGATGATAAACAGCGTACTTGGGTGGCAGAACCTGGAAAATTCAAGGCATACATTGCCGCCTCTTCTTCTGATATTCGCGGTACGGTGACATTCGAATATATTCAATAATAGAGTTAACGGGTTGATACACAGCGCTTAGTGGACATATAGATACAGAGTGGTGGATATATATACTCACCATCGTGTATCTATATGTCCACTATGATGAGTATGTATGTCCACCAAACTGAGAGACGATGTTTTATGATTGTTTATTGAATACCCTATTTTAGTTTCTTCTGATATTCATCCGAATTCAATATTTCCAGTGCTTTTTGTATACTCTCATTCGTGGTATTCATTACCCGGAAATATTCGTTCATATCCCAAAGGTCACGGGCTATCAATGCTTTGAGCTGGGTCTTGATAAGAGGGAGCGATTTCTGATATTGCTCTTCATTGAACTTCACTCCTTCTTTCTCTCCGATTTCTTTTAGATTGGCGAGCATGTCATCATCGACTACGAATTTCTCATCAAACGATTCGAACTTCTTGTATTTGTTTGCCAACTCTTTCCGGTGTCCTTCGATAAACTGCATGGTGAATTTAATCACGGCTCCTTTGGCTACCAGATTACGGTGATAATCCGTATAAAGAGTAGTGTCGATAGGTACGAAATAATCCGGCATGATACCACCTCCACCATAGACGGTACGTCCGAGTTTCTTGGTTTGTACTTTCAGCGAATCCGGGAAATGAATACTGTCAGCATTCATCAGTTCACCGTGGTTGAAACGTTCTATCAAATCCTTGTTGTAATCAACAGTACTGTCGTACGGTTTTTGGATGGAACGACCCGATGGAGTATAATAGCGTGCAATAGTCAAACGAATCATGGAACCGTCCGGCAGGTCGATAGGACGTTGCACCAATCCTTTGCCGAAAGAGCGGCGTCCTACAATAATTCCTCTGTCCCAATCCTGTACTGCGCCACTGACAATTTCACTGGCAGAGGCTGTGTACTCATCCACCAGAATGATAAGACGTCCATTACGGAAATCTCCATTCCCTTTGGCATAGAAATCACTGCGTTTGGCAGTCCGGCCTTCGGTATATACGATTAGCTCCTTTTGTCCCAGGAATTCGTTAGCAAGGTCAATGGCTGCATTGAGATAACCACCTCCGTTTCCTTGCAGGTCGAGAATCATATCCTTCATACCTTGCTTCTGAAGGCTTGTCATTGCTTTTTTGAATTCTTCGGCAGTGGTTGCTCCAAAACGGTTGATGCGGATATAACCCGTTTTAGGTTGAATCATATAGGAGGCATCGAGGCTAAGGATAGGTATCTTGTCTCTTTTCACTGTAAACAATAAAGGGTCTTGCACGCCACGACGAACGATTGTCAGATTGACTTTCGAACCTTTCGGACCACGAAGGCGCTTCATAATATCTTCCGTACTCATTTTCACTCCGGCAATGGCGCTGTCATTGACCGCAACGATACGGTCACCGGCAAGGATGCCGACTTTCTCGGAAGGTCCGTTGCTGACAGGTTGCACCACCAACAGGGTGTCTTCTATCATCTGGAATTGCACTCCGATACCCTCGAAGTTACCTTGAAGTGGTTCGTTCATCTTCTTCACTTCCTCTGCATCCGAATAAGTAGAGTGCGGATCAAGTTGTGCCAACATTTTGATGATGGCTTCTTCTACCAACTTGTCTTCATCTACTTTGTCCACATAGAAATTGGAGATTGCAAACTCTGCCATTTGTAACTTTCGCATGGCTTCGGAACCGAAGTTCTGGGCTTGTATGGCAACTGCCCACAAGCAAACGGATAGTATAATCGTTAGTTTCTTCATCATCTTTTCTGACTCATCGCCTATTCCCTAACGAGTGTTATTCACTCATTTTCATTCCTTTGGGAATAAACTGGCTGATATCTTTATTATAGGTTAATAACTCGCGTACAATTGTAGAGCTGACGCAAGTCAGTTCCGGTTCTGTGAAGAGCAGGATGGTTTCAATCCCTGCCAGTTTGCGGTTAATGTCTGCAATGGTCTCTTCATACTCGAAATCCTTCACCGTACGGATACCGCGGACAATGAACCTGGCCTCTACTTCCTGCGCAAAATCAATTGTCAGACAGTCATAGGACATCACCTGGATACGAGGTTCGTCTTTATAAAGTTCCCGAATCATTTCTTCTCTTTTCTCAATGGGGAAGTAGGTATTCTTGTTCTCATTGATACCGATTCCTATCACAATTTCGTCCATAAAGGTAAGTGCACGTTCCACTACCGAGTAATGTCCAATGGTGAAAGGGTCGAAAGTACCCGGGAATATTGCTTTTCTCATGATGCCAAGTCTTCTTCTATAACCAGATTGTCTATAATAAAGTTCTGTCGTTCCATGGTATTTTTGCCCATGTAGAATTCGAGTAGTTCTTTTACCGCATCCGTTTTGCGCAGTGTCACCTGCTCCAGACGCATATCTTTACCAATGAAATGTTTGAACTCATCCGGTGAGATTTCTCCCAAACCTTTAAATCGGGTGATCTCCGGATTCGGTCCTAGTTCATTGATAGCATTGATGCGTTCTTCCTCGCTGTAGCAGTAATTTGTCTTTTTCTTGTTGCGTACACGGAACAAAGGCGTCTGCAGGATATATACATGTCCTTTCTTGATGAGATCAGGGAAGAATTGCAGGAAGAAAGTAATCAGCAACAGGCGGATGTGCATACCGTCCACATCGGCATCGGTTGCTACGATTACTTTGTTGTAGCGTAATCCTTCAATACCATCTTCTATATTCAGGGCTGCTTGAAGCAGGTTGAATTCCTCGTTCTCGTAAACCACTTTTTTGGTCAGTCCGAAAGAGTTCAATGGTTTACCACGGAGACTGAATACTGCTTGGGTGTTGACATCACGACTTTTGGTGATGGAACCGCTTGCAGAGTCTCCCTCGGTGATAAAGATGCAGGAGTCTTCCTCCAGTCCTTTGCCTTTCGGATCGTTGAGGTGTATGCGGCAGTCACGTAGTTTGCGGTTGTGCAGGTTGGCTTTCTTGGCACGTTCACGGGCAAGTTTCGTTACCCCTGCAATGGCTTTACGCTCCTTTTCAGATTCTTGTATCTTTTGTTGAATTGCTTCGGCTATGTCCGCATTCTTGTGCAGGAAGTTGTCCACTTCCTGTTTGATAAAGTCGCCTACATACTTATTGACCGTTACGCCACCGGGAACCATATTGGTAGAACCCAGTTTAGTTTTCGTCTGACTTTCGAAGATCGGTTCTTCCACATTGACGGCAATGGCGGCAACCAATCCATTACGGATATCGGTGTAGTCCATGTTCTTGTTGAAAAACTCTTTGATGGTACGGGCAATGTGTTCTTTGAAGGCACTTTGATGCGTACCACCTTGGGTAGTATGCTGACCGTTGACGAAAGAATAATATTCTTCTCCGTATTGTCCGGTATGCGTGAAGGCGATTTCGATGTCTTCCCCTTTCAGGTGGATGATCGGGTAAAGCCCGGTTGCCGTCATGTTGTCGTTCAAAAGGTCTACCAGACCGTTGCGCGACAAGATACGGTGTCCGTTATAGATGATAGCAAGCCCCGTATTGAGATACGTGTAGTTACGTAGCATTGTCTCAATAAATTCGGGCTTGAAACAGTAATTCAGGAATAGTGTATTATCCGGTTCAAAGAAGATGTAAGTTCCGTTTTCTTCTTCGGTATTCTTTGTCTCATCGGTCAGTAAGTTTCCTTTTGAGAAAGTGGCGATACGCACTTTGCCGTCGCGGTAACTGCGTACCTCGAAACGGGAGCTTAAAGCGTTGACGGCTTTCACACCGACACCATTCAGTCCGACACTTTTCTTAAATGCCTTGCTGTCGTACTTACCACCGGTGTTCAGCATGCTGACGGCTTCGATGAGTTTTCCCTGCGGGATGCCTCGTCCGTAGTCACGTACGCTGACACGGAGGTTTTCTTCAACGGTAATCTCGATTTTCTTACCGGCTTGCATTTTGAACTCGTCAATACTGTTGTCAATTACTTCTTTCAGGAGGACATAGATTCCGTCTTCGGCATGTGCACCGTCGCCCAGCCTTCCGATATACATACCGGGGCGTGTGCGTACATGTTCCATGTCACTTAGGTGACGGATGTTGTCGTCAGTGTACTCTACTGCATTGTTGTTGTCTACAGGTATCAATTCGTTCTCTTCCATAGCTGTTTTTTTATTTTATCTCTTTGATGAACGCACGGCGGCGCTTATGTTGTTGAGTCTCAAAGTAATCCCATTGTGCCTGAACTTTTCCGTTCAGTTCCAGTTCGGGGTTGCTTTCCGCAAAGATAAAACCTAATTTTTGATAAACTGGAATTAAATCGGAAAATAACAAAGCGTTAACACCTTTGTTTTGATATTCCGGTTTCACTGCAACGAGTAGCAGATCAAGCATTTTGGCACGGCGTTTCATAAATAGTGCCTTTAACAGATAGAACCATCCGAGCGGCAACAGACGCCCGTGTGATTTCTGCAAAGCTTCGGCGAGAGATGGCATGGAGATACCTACACAGACCAGTTCGTCATTGGCATCAGTAATCAGTGTAACCATCCGTAAGTCAAGGATTGGCAGATACATTTTCACGTATTGGTCGATCTGCCGCTGTGTCAACGGAGAATAGCCATAAAGAGGACTGTATGCTTCATTCATCAACTCGAAAATCTTCTGTCCGTAGTCTTTGGCTATTTTTCTTCCGGAAGTATATTTCTTTATCTTGAGGTTATATTTTCGTTGGATCAGTTCGGAGATACGTTTATGCTTGTCGGGAATGGCATCCGGTATGTAGATTTTGTATTCCACCCAGTCGGCGTCTTTCTCGAAGCCTAACTTTTCCATGTGTACAGGATAGTATGGGTAGTTGTAGATAGTAGCCATGGTACTAAGCTGGTCGAATCCTTCAACTAACATTCCTTCCGCATCGAAATCAGTAAATCCGAGAGGACCGGCAATGTGAGTCATGCCTCGTTCTTTTCCCCATTCTTCCACCGTTTTGATGAGTGCAGATGATACTTCGGGATCGTCGATGAAGTCTATCCATCCGAAACGAACGTTTTTACATTCCCACTTCTCGTTCGCCTGGTTGTTGATGATTGCAGCTACACGTCCTACTATTTTATCGTCCCGGTATGCGAGGAAATAATCTGCTTCACAGAATTCGAATGCTGCGTTTTTCTTCTTGTTGAAGGTGTTGAGCATGTCGTCATAGAGGTCAGGCACAGAGTAAGGGTTACCCTTGTACATTCTGTAATTGAAACGGATAAATTTCTTAAGTTCTCTCTTTGTGGAGACTTTCTTGATTGTAATAGCCATATCTCGTATTTATGATTTGAGCAGGCAAAGATACGTGATAATCTTTAAATTACAACGTTGTGGATGGGAAAAACTAGGACAATGGACTTTGTTTATTGTTCTTTATGATACGGATTTTGAATCACATAGTATTACTTATTGCTAAAATTGTATTAGTACGGACGTGTCTAAATGTCGTATCTTTGTCGCAATAGAGAGTGTATTAAGTTATATAAGTAGAACAACGATGATAAATTTTTTATTCCTATATGTGTTTTTATTAGCACCGGTAAGTACTTTGAAGGTAAAAACTGAAAGTAAAGTTGTTGATTTACGGTGTGAACATCTAACTGCTCCATTGGGAGTTGACACTAAAACTCCCCGATTGAATTGGAAGTTATCTGTGCCTATTAAAAAGCAGAAAGCCTATCAAATAATTGTAGGAGTCGATTCTGGGAATGTGGCAAATGATCAAGGTTACATGTGGAACTCAGGACTAATAACATCTTCTCGAACACTCGATACCTATAGGGGTAAGGCTTTGGAACCTTATGTGCGATATTATTGGAAGGTGAATGCTTGGGACGAAAATAACCAAAAATATGCAAGTGATATATCTTTTTTCGAAATGGGAGGAATACATGATAAGATGTGGAAGAAAGGGTGGATCACTGACTCTGAAGATATCAATTTAAAGCCAGCGTCTTTATTTAGAAGATTGTTTTCCGTATCTAAAAAAATAAAACAAGCTAGAGCCTATGTTGCAGCAGCTGGGTTATATGAATTTTATATAAATGGAGAGAAAGTAGGAGATCATCGACTTTCTCCGGCTTTTACTCGCTTTGATCGTAGGTTATCGTACCTGACTTATGATATCACTCATCAATTATCTTTAGGTAAAAATGCTTTAGGAATAGTATTGGGTAATGGCTGGTACAATCTCCAATCTGTAGCTGTTTGGGGATTTGAAAAAGCTTCGTGGAGAGGAAGACCTAAATTCTGTTTGAATATTCGCATTGTTTATGAGGATAACGAAGTTGAGTGGATTTCTACAGATAATAATTGGAAAACATCATTCAGTTCTATTATTTTTAATAGTATATATACTGGAGAACACATAGATGCAAGAAATAGGCAGGAAGGGTGGAGTTCTATTCATTTTGAAGATAAGGAGTGGAAAGATGCATTGCTCATAAAAGCTCCTGATGTGTTGGTTACATCAGAATTGATGCATCCTATACGTGATATAAAAGAAATACATCCTATAAGGATGAAGAAATTGTCGGATTCTTGCTATGTATTCGATTTTGGAAGCAACATGGCCGGTGTGTCTGAATTAACCATTGGAGGGAAGCGAGGAAGCAAAGTGTATGTGAGGCATGCGGAAAGAATGGACGAAAACTTTAATATTGATATGTCGAATATTGATTATCATTATCGTCCTATAGATGATTCTGACCCATTTCAAACGGATATCTTCATATTATCAGGTTTGAAAGAAGAAACTTTTCGACCACTATTTAATTATAAAGGTTTTCAATATGTAGAGGTGAAAAGCTCTGAACCTATATACTTAACAATGAATAGTTTGAAAGCTTATGTGATGTGTAGTGATGTTCCTGCTGTAGGTATGATCTCTTCTTCTAATCCATTATTGAATAAGATATGGAAAGCTACTAATCGTTCTTATTTATCTAATTTGTTTGGTTATCCAACTGACTGTCCCCAAAGAGAGAAAAATGGTTGGACAGGAGATGCGCATATTGCCATTGAAACTGGATTGTATAACTTTGACGCAATTACACTTTATGAAAAATGGATGAGAGATCATGAAGATGAGCAACAGGCGGACGGAAGGCTTCCAGCTATTATTCCTACATCTGGTTGGGGGTATGATTGGGGTAATGGGGTTGACTGGGTTAGCAGTGTGTCTATTGTGCCTTGGACGGTCTATTTGTTTTATAATGATTCTAAAATATTAGAGTGTACATATGAAACGATCCGGAAATATGTTGATTATATGTTACAGCGTTATCCTGATGGAATAACCGATTGGGGGCTGGGAGATTGGATTCCCATTCGAACTCATTCTTCCAAAGAGTTGACATCTTCTATTTATTTTTATGTGAATACTTACATCTTAAGTAAAATATCCCAATTGCTTCATAAAGAAGAAGAGAGTGAAAAGTATGCTAGTTGGGCAGCGAAAATAAAAAACGCGATTAATGCACGCTATTTTGATTGCAATACAGGAATATATGGTAATGGAAGCCAGACAGAGCTGAGTATGGCACTTTATTGGGGAATAGTTCCATTGGAGATGAAAGCTGTTGTTGCTGAGAATTTGGCGAAACGGGTAGAAGAAGATGGCATGTTGGATGTGGGGCTTCTTGGAAGCAAATCAATTCTGAATGCTTTAAGTGAGAATGGATATGCGAATCTTGCATATGAATTGGCAGTTAGGGAAACATATCCATCATGGGGATGGTGGATAAACAATGGCGCTACGACGCTTTATGAGAATTGGCGTATTGACGGAAATAAAGACATTTCGTTGAATCATATCATGTTTGGAGAGGTGAGTGCTTGGTTTTATAAAGCATTGGGAGGTATTTATCCAGATATAGCAAGACCAGGCTTTGAACACATCGTTTTACGTCCAAATTTTGTGGAGAAGTTAGATAGGTTTGAAGCAAAATATATTTCACCTTATGGAAAGATTGTTTCATCTTGGAAGCGAAAAGGTGATAAAATAATTTATAAAGTGACAGTCCCTCCGAACAGTACTGCTTCTTGGAATATTGACGAATGTTATCTTCTGAAAAATGCTAAAAACAAACCAGGGACTATTGTTTCTACTAAAGCTTTAGGAGGGTATATGGTGAAAATGACAGCAGGTAGTTATAGTTGGGATATTACTAAAAGAAAATAATATGAGGATTATGATTAAAGTAAGTTTCTTCTTTTTGTTTTTAAACTTATTGTGTGTGTCTGTTTGGGGATATGTCGATTCACGAGTACGTAGTTATGTCAAGCCTGTGAAATTAGTCTGGCAGAAAGATGGGGATGGGACATTAATAGAAAATACTGATGTGTTACTTAAAGGCGGAGATGGGCAGGCTGTTTTAAATTCTCATTCTATGTGTGTGATGAAAAGTTCTCAGCAAAATTTTTCATCTATACTCCTTGATTTTGGTAAGGAATTACATGGTGGAATTTCTATAGTAACAGGATTGTCTTCTACAAAAGAACCAATAAAAATAAAGGTGACATTCGGGGAATCTGTCAGTGAAGCTATGTCGACTATTGGAGATAGTTGTAGTGCTACTAATGACCATGCCATGCGTGAATTTGAAGTAGGAGTGTCTTGGTTAGGATCAACTGAAGTTGGGCAAACCGGTTTTCGTTTTGTGAGAATTGATTTATTGCAGCCGGGAGTAGAGCTATGTTTAAAAGAAATCAATGCAGTAACCTTATTAAGGGATATTCCATATCGAGGCTCGTTTATGTGTAATGACGAACTATTGAACCAAATTTGGAAAACCGGTGCTTATACGGTTCATCTTAATATGCAAAATTATTTATGGGATGGAATTAAGCGTGACCGATTGGTTTGGGTTGGGGATATGTTTCCGGAAGTGATGACTGTTAACTCGGTGTTTGGGTATAATGAGATAGTGCCGAAAAGCTTGGATTTGGCTAGGGACTCTACGCCTCTTCCTGGATGGATGAATGGAATTAGCTCATATTCATTATGGTGGATACTTATTCATAAAGAATGGTTTTTGTATCAAGGAGACATTGCTTATTTACAAGAACAAAAGCCATATTTGATGGAACTAGTTAAAATATTATTATCTAAAGTAGATCATGAAGGGCGTGAGTTTTTGGATGGACAACGTTTTTTGGATTGGCCTTCCGAAGGAAACGTCGAAAGTATAGATGCCGGGTTACAAGCTTTGTTGTTGATGGCACTTGACGCAGGAAATACCTTATTGAATCTGTTGGGTGAGCATTCATTGGCTCAAATCTGCAAATTAAAATGCCAGCAGATGCGCCAATATCCACTATATAATTTGAATGACAATCTAAACAAGCAAGCTGCTTCTCTAATGGGATTGGCAGGCTTAATTAAGCCGGACGAAGTAAACATTATTATTTCAAATAATGGGACTAAAGGTTTTTCTACATTTTATGGTTATTATATGCTTCAAGCTCAAGCTCAAGCTAATAATTATTCAGGTGCTCTTGATATGATTCGTTCATATTGGGGAGGTATGTTACAAATGGGAGCTACTACATTTTGGGAAGATTTTGATGTAGAGTGGATGGAAAATGCCGGACGAATTGACGAGATCACTCCTCAGGGGAAAAAAGATATTCATGCGGATTTTGGAAGGTTTTGTTATACGGGGCTTCGCCATAGTCTATGCCACGGTTGGGCTTCGGGCCCTACCGCTTGGCTGACTGAGCATGTGCTAGGAGTAAAAGTTCTTGAGCCAGGATGTCGCGTCTTGAAGATAGAACCTCATTTAGAAAATCTAGAGTGGGTGAAAGGTCGTTTTCCCACTCCGTTGGGTGATGTAGATATATATCATAGAAAAGAAGGAGACAGGGTAATAACCAAGATACAAGCTCCTAAAGGGGTAAAAGTAATAAAGAGTGATAGTTGAGTTTGTTGTTTTGGTGTTAGGAATGGATAAAATTATATTATATTCCTATGCTTTTACTGCCTAACTTTGCATCATCAATCATTGGATTGTTTTTATACTAAAAATTTATTAATCTTTAAATTTAATGAGAAACATGAATCAAATGAATCTTTTCATTAGGCATTGCTATAATCATTCCCGGTTTTCTTGGTTATGTTTAGCTTGTGGGATTCTTGGGAAATGTAAATGTGGCATACTTTGCTTGTTATGGTGTATATTTCCAGTATTAGGGTGGGCGCAGTCATTTATGTTAAAGGGGACTGTGGAAGATGAATTTGGCGAGCCATTAATTGGTGTCAATGTAAGAGTGATAACACCGAATAATAGGGTAATGGGAACGGTGACGGATATTAATGGGAACTACTCGATATTAGTAGAGAAAGCGGCGAAGATAGAGTTCTCTTATGTTGGTTTTCAAACGTTTCAGTATGTTGTAAAATCTAATATTGGTGCTTACAACGTAAAATTGCAGATGGAATCTGAGGGGCTGGATGAGGTTGTAGTCGTTGCGTATGGCTCCACTCGTAAAGCAACATTAACCGGCGCTATTGGTTCTGTAGGTTCTAAAGAACTAATAAAATCTCCAACTGCGACTCTGGCTAATGCTCTCAGTGGTAAGATACCGGGTTTGACTAGTGTACAAAGTTCAGGTGCGCCGGGATTGGATGACCCTCAAATTTTGGTACGTGGTATTGGAACATTGACAACCGAAGGCTCTTCACCACTTATTTTGGTAGATGGGGTCGAACGTTCTTTTAATTCAATCGATCCGAATGAGATCGCAGATGTATCTATATTGAAAGATGCGTCGGCAACTGCCGTTTTTGGTGTTAGGGGGGCTAATGGTGTGATCTTAATTACTACAAAACGCGGTGAAAAAGGTAAAACGAGCGTATCGTTGACATCTCAAGTTGGAGTACAACTTCCTACTGCATTGTTGGACTTTTCAAATAGCTATGTAAGAGCTGCTTATATGACCGAAGCGGAATATAATGATGGTATTGCGCCGGAGCATTATACTTTTTCGAAAGAAATCATTGAAGCTTTCCGTGATCATACTAATCCGCTAATCTATCCTGATATTGATTGGTACGATTATGTGTTGAAAAAAGCAGTGCCACAAACACAGCATAATTTGTCTATATCAGGCGGAACAGATCGTGCACGCTATTTTATTTCATTGGGGTATCTTTACCAGCAAGGTCTTTTTGAAACTTTCGGTACAGATAAGAATAATAACTTTTTGTATAATCGATATAATTTTCGGTCAAATGTTGATATTGATATAACAAAAAGTACTTTACTATCTATTAATTTAGGAGGACGCGTTGAGAAAAGAAATCAGCCTGTGGTGGGCGAAGAACAGATATTTCGTTTTTTAGGTGAGTCTTCACCAACAGCCAGTCCCGGAGTTGTTGATGGCAAATTGATCATTACCAATCCGGAATATTTGCCAAAGCCCGGATACAATGCTTTTAATGAGTTTTATGGAAGAGGATATACGAAGGCTACAAAAAATGTTCTGAATGTGGACGTTACTTTAAATCAAAAATTGGATTTTATAACCTCAGGGCTTTCTGTCAAATTGAAAGGGGCATATAATAATGACTATATTGTGAATAAGAAACGTACTTCAGGCGTTCCTACTTACACACCTATTATATTGGCGGATGGGAGTATCCAGTTGCAAAAAAATGGTGATGAGGGAAAGTTTGACTATAGTGAAGATAGTAATGCGGGAGGGAGAAGTAGTATTGCTCGTGACTGGTATACGGAATTAGGATTGAATTATTCGCATACTTTTGGTAAACATGAGGTAAACGCATTGCTATTGTATAATCAAAGTAAAAAGTACTACCCTAGTGTTTACTCTGAAATTGCTGCCGGATATGTGGGTTTGGTAGGTAGAGTGACTTATAACTATGCAACTCGCTATTTGCTTGATTTAAATGCTGGTTATAATGGTTCGGAGAATTTTGCTCCGGAACAACGTTTTGGATTCTTTCCTTCTCTGTCTGTGGGTTGGGTATTATCAAATGAGAAACTCTTTCCACAAAATGATTGGCTGACTTATCTGAAAATTCGTGGTTCTTATGGAGTTGTGGGTAATGATAAGTTGGGTAGTAACCGTTTCTTATACAGTCCTGACACTTATGGGTATAGTGGTGGAGTGTATAATTTCGGAACGGATAACCCTGAATATGTTCCGGGTGCCTATGAGGGAAATATTGGAAACCCGAATGTTACTTGGGAAAAGGCTTATAAACAAAATTACGGAGCTGATTTATATTTGTTTAAAGATCGTCTAAAAGTGAATCTTGATTTTTTCAGGGAACGAAGAAAAGATATTTTGATTACACGTTTATCTGATCCTATTATTACCGGTAAGGAGTCGCCTGCTATTAATTACGGAAAAGTAAAGAATCAAGGTTATGAAATAGCACTCCGTTGGGAAGATAAGATTGGTAAACATTTTAATTACTTCATAAGTCCAAGCCTCTCTTATAGTCATAATGAAATTATAGAAATGGATGAGGTTAAACCGAACGAGCCTTATATGTCTCAAACCGGTCATCCTGTTGGACAATTCTTCGGTTATGAGTTTTATGGTTTCTATAATGGCAGTGAAACGGAAAAAGCGTATGAACAAAAATATGGGAAGCCTTTTCCCGATCATGGCGTGAGTTTACAACCGGGAGCTGTTTGTTATGTCGATTTAAATAATGATGGAACTATTGACGGAGATGATATACACCCTGTTGGATATACTAATTTCCCGGAATATTCTGCTAGCTTGAATTTGGGATTTTCGTATAAAGGATTTGATTTTTCAATGGTACTGAGTGGGGTTACTAATGTTTCTAGAAAACTTTCTTTTATGGCAACTCCTATAGGCGCCCAAAGAACCGGAGGATTGCTTAATGAAAATTATACAGATAGGTGGACAACTTCTACAGCCTCGACCGCAACTTTGCCAGCACCTTCTTTTAATATGCTTGTTAATAATAGTAAACCTTCAAGGCTTTGGATTGTAGATGGAGATTATATTCGTCTGAAGAATGTAGAATTAGGATATCGTTTATCGGAAAAAACGTTGAAACGTTTACCCTTTAATTCTCTTCGGTTCTATTTGAATGCTTATAATTTATTTACTATCTCTGATTATCCGGAAGCAGATCCGGAACCTATTAACTCCGCGAGGAGCTATCCGCTGACACGGATTATTAATTTCGGTGTATCATTAAATTTCTAAGTTAGCAACAATGAGAAAAAGAATAAATATGAGAAAACTAATAAAAAGTATATTATTGATATGCTTAGTAGCATGTATGTCGTTGACATCATGTGTAGATGGAGTCAGATTTGGAAGTGACTTTCTCGAAAAAGGAAATGGTGTAACAACAACTACTGCTGACTCAGTATTTGCCAAAGCGGAAACAGCACGTTATTTTTTATGGAATACATATTCGTATTTGTACTTCGGTTTACCTACTAAATGGGGAACAGGACCGGGAGGATGTAATGAGCCTACAAAAGTAAAAATGAATACTGGTATTTTTGAATTATTATCAGATTGTTTTCAAGCAACTTTAGGTTGGAGTACTGTTGAGCTTCAATATTACTCAGGAGCATATAATGCTGCTACGGAGCCATTGAATAGCCGTCAGAATAATGTTTCGGCTCGCTTTCCGTTCTCTGCTTCTGAAGTTTGGGAGTGTGTGCGAAATTGTTGGAACTTTATAGAAAGAGTCGACGCAGTACCTGATATGCTTCCGGAAGAAAAAGAACGGTTAAAGGCAGAAGCAAAAATCATTATAGCTTCGCGTTATTTCGATATGTTTCGTCATTATGGAGGACTTCCTTTGATAGATCATATGTTTAAAGTGGGAGAAACAACTATGCCTGAACGTGCTACAGTAGAAAAAACTGTTGATTTCATGGTGGATTTGTTAAATGAGGCTATTGCTGTATCTTCACTTCCTTGGGCACTAACGGCTTCGGAACTCCCAAACTGGGATGGAAGAATGACTAAAGCGTCTGCTATGGGATTAAAATGTAAAATTCTGTTGTTTGCTGCTAGTCCATTGTTTAATGATTATGTACCTTATTGTACGGAGTCTCCGCAAGATGCGGTGGATAAGAGACAAGTATGGTATGGATCTTATCGGAAAGAGCTTTGGGTGAAAACAGTTGATGCTTGTCGTGATTTTTGGGAAGAGAATGCTAAAAATGGAAGTTATTATCGGTTGAATCCTCCTACAGGAGCAACGGTTGATGAGTATCGTGAAGCTTTTTATAATGCTTACATGCAACGTGGAAATCGTGAAATGATTATATCCACCCGTGAACAATATAGTGCAGAGTCTATTTGGCAATGGGATTATATTTGGTTTGGTTCGGTAGCGCAGGGTGTATGCACACCAACTCAGGAGTATGTTGATATGTTCCCGAATGCAGATGGAACTCCATTTGACGATACCGATATTTATGGTAAGAATCCTAATAACCGAGATATGTATGCAGATCGTGATCCGAGGCTATATGAAACAGTTAGTACAAACATGAGTCTTGCGCAAGCGCGTAAGTTAGAACTCTGGGAGGGAGGTAAAGATGTTGTAGATGGTAAAAATTATACTGGAGGATGTGATAAAACTAATTATCTGGAATCTTCTAAGGGACAGCCTGCAGCTTATGGTTATGGACTGTATAAATATGTCACAGATTATAAGAAAAGTTTTAACCAACCAACACAGTGGCCTTATTTGCGTATGGCCGAATTATACTTAATTTATGCTGAGGCACTGGCGGAAACAGGTGACTTGACGGGAGCATTGGAGAAAGTCAATGATGTTAGAGCACGTGTTGGTCTAAATAAATTAGAAGATTGTAACCCGGATTTATCCTTAAATACAAATAAAGATAATTTGATTAAAGAAATATTGCGTGAACGTGCTTGTGAACTTGGATTAGAGGATACGCGCTTTTTTGATATGGTGAGACGTAAGCTTGCGGATGATTTTCAGAAAAAACTGCATGGTATAAAAATATACCGAAAGGACGGGCGTACATCTAGTTGGTATTATCATGAAAAAGATTTGGGACTACCAGAACCTAATGGGTGGTATTATGAAAAGCAAGAGCTCCCAGCGAGAGCATGGCAGAGTAAATTCTCTACAAAATGGTATTTATCAGCATTTCCACCTGTAGAGATTAATAAGAATTACGGATTAACTCAAAATCCAGGTTGGTAAAATGTTGTATAATAGCTTATGGTTAGAAATAGTATGAAAAACAGATGGAGGTTAATTGTAGCAGTTGGAGCTTTTATGCCCTGCTTGCTTAGTGCGCAGAATACGGAGCATAAAGAGACAAAAGCATCATTTGAACAGGATTCGATAGTTTCTGTTGTTGATTTAGGGTTTGGCATTGTGCAAACAAGTAACTTATCTACAGCTGCCGTGTCTTCTATATCAGGCAAACGTTTACAGGAAGCACCGGTGAGGAGTATGGCAGATGCACTTTATGGCAGATTATTAGGACTGAATGGGAAACAAACCACTACAGGAGCTAATTTTACGATACGTGGTTTGCAGACAATTACTGATAACGGGATTATTGTATTGGTGGATGGATTGGAAAGACCTATTGATATGATTCGTCCGGAGGAGGTAGAAAGTGTGTCCATATTAAAAGATGCAGCAGCGATTGCCTTATATGGTTATCGTGGGATAAATGGTGTTGTCAATATAAAAACTAAACGTGGTACTGTATCGGGATTACAGGTAAATGCAAGCTATGAGCATATTTTTACGACTCCTTTTCGTTTACCAAAGCAAGCGAATGCTTATGACTATGCTACTGCGCTTAATACGGCCCGTCTGAATGATGGATTATCTCCTTATTATAATGCTTATGAAGTCGAAGCTTTTCGTACGGGCGACCAACCTTTCTTATATCCGGATGTAGATTGGAAAAAGCTGGCATTGCGTGAGCATGGGAATATAGATATTTATCATTTGGATTTTAATGGTGGTGGAGAGAAAATGAAATTTTTTGCTATGTTTAATTTGCAAAATGATAATGGCTTATTGAACAACTCAGCGGCTAATGTTAATGACTACTCAACTCAATTTAAAAACCATAAAGCAAATATCCGTACTAATCTGGATATTAGTTTAGGGAGAAATACAAAATTAGAATTAGGGTTATTAGGAGTATTAGGAGCCACTAATCGTCCGCATGGGATTAGTCAAAGTAACCTGATGTCTACTTTATATCGCTTGCCTTCTGCTGCTTTCCCTGTTAAAACGGAAGATGGTATATGGGGTGGGGATACTTCTTGGGGAGGAATTAATCCAATTGCGCAAATTCAAGCTACCGGATATGATCAGACGAGTTATTGCACTTTATTGGCGGATGCGAAAATTACACAAGGGCTCGAAATGGTTCTGAAGGGGCTGAGTACTTCTGTACGTATCGGATTTGATAACTATGCCGAATATATGGAAACTCGTCAGACCGGTTTTGAGTATAATAGAGATCGATTAGTGTTTAATGAACAAGGAAGTCCTATTGAAACTATAAGGGGAGAAAATAGTGGAAATAAAGCAGGTGATCTTTCTTTCAATCGTTATTTGAACTATCAATGGAGAAGAACTAACTTAATCGCTACTCTTGATTATGCCGGGCACGCAAAGAAACACCGTTATAATGCCTCTTTGATTTATAGTTTTCAAAATTTGAGTTCAAGTGGACAGAACAATACTTTCTATCGGCATAATCTTTCAACGTATTTGCATTATGATTATAGCGGACACTATATGGTAGATTTTGTATTGGTGGGCTCCGGTTCTAATCGTAGTTGCAATGTAGAAAAGTATGCTTTGTCACCTACCCTTTCTTTAGGATGGATATTGTCTGAAGAAGCATTTTTTAATAAGGCGGAATGGATCGATTTCTTAAAAATGCGTATATCAGCAGGTATATTACATAATGACTATGTTCCATCTAATGATTTGACACATCAAAATTTTGCTTCTGGCTCTGGTTCCTTTGTTTATGGAACAGGAAATACGCAAGTTTGGGGAGTACGTGAAGGGTTTCTTCCAACGCGTGATCCCAAATTAGAGCGTGCTTTTAAATATAATTTCGGGGTAGATGCAAGCTTCTGGAATTCATTATCGTTAACGTTCGATGCATATTGGCAACGGAGAGATCGTATTTTTGTTTCAGAAAGTGCACGAGTATCTTCTGTATTAGGGGTGCAGCCTGCCTATGTGAATGCAGGAAAAGTGGATAGTTATGGGGCAGAAGTTGGAGTTGCTTATGAACAAAATTGGGGAGATTGGAGGTTTCATACAGGAGGAACATTTAGTTTTTGTCGCAATGAAATCAAAGAGATGTATGAGCAGCCAAGAGCTGAAGACTATTTGAAACGTACAGGTAAATCTGTAGGACAGTATTTTGGTTTAGAGGCCATCGGATTTTTTCAAGATGAGTTGGAAATTGAGGCAGCACCTTTGCACACATTTGGTTCTGTACGTCCTGGAGATGTGAGATATAAAGATCAAAATAAAGATGGAGTTATTAATGAGAATGACGAGGTTGCTATCGGTTATAACAATATGGCACCGGAACTTAATTATTCTTTTAATATCGGATTGGAGTATAAAGGACTGGGTTTTGATGCTTTATTTCAAGGAGTCGGACATAATACCGCTTATTTGTCAATACCAGGTATCTATCAACCATTGGTTGATCGGGCAAATATATCTAAAGAATACCTTGAACATTGCTGGATGCCTGACGGAAGTAGACCTAATGCTAAATATCCGCGTTTGACTTCTGTTGCATCTCCTAATAATTATAGACAAAATTCGATTTGGCTTCAGGATGCCTCTTTTTTGAAGTTGAGGTATTTGGACGTCTATTATAAACTACCGAAAACATGGACTCGTAAAATGTTGGCGAATGAAGTGAAAATCTATTTGCGTGGTATGAATCTATTGTCATGGGATGGAATTAAAATTATGGATCCTGAGGCTATTGATACTGGAATGCCAACTGAACGTAATTTTAGCGTTGGAGTTTCTGTTAATTTTTAATGATTTTAAAGTAGTTGAGTGATGAAACAAATTACATATATAGTGATTGCATGCACGATTGTTCTGCTGGGAAGTTGTGAATTAGATTACAGCGAAGGAACAGTATATAGCAAGGAAGAAATGTTTGCGATGCGTGCCAAAGGGATAGATAGGATGGTCTGGGGTATTTATGGGCAGCTGGATTATGATGCAGGTGACAAATACACCAATGGAGCCATGATGGCTTCGGCAACCGATGAAGCGGATTGTCCTTGGGAAGGCTCTACAATTCATCAATTTTACAATGGGGCTTGGAGTGCTTTATGTCCTAACACAAATGCTTGGGGACATTATTATACCGCTATTAGGCAAGCAAACTTATTTTTGAATGAGGCGGCAGACCTCACGTTTGAGGAATATAAATATAATAAGGATTATGCTGATTACATGAAAAAATATAGTCGGTATAAATATGAAGTTCGTTTCTTGCGTGCGTACTTTTACTTTAGTCTAGTGAAGCATTATGGAGATATTCCTTTGGTTTTGACACTTTTGAGTGAGGAAGAAGCTAATCAAGTTTATCGCACTCCGGTAACTAAAATTTTTGAGTTTATTGTTTCCGAATGTGATGAAATAGCTTCCTATTTACCTACAGATTATACTTCTGAGACTTTTCAGGAAACGGGACGTGCAACAAAGCAAATGGCATTAGCTTTAAAAGCGCGAGCTACACTTTATGCCGCTAGTCCTCTTTTTAATAAGCTCAATGATCCGCAATTATGGATAAATGCTGCGGATGCTAACTTAGAAGCCATTGAGGCTTGCAAGAAAGCCGGAGCCAATATTGGAACTTATGCTAGTTTATGGGGGAGTGAGAACTATTTAAATAAGGAAGTACTTTTGGCTATTCGACAATCAGAAGGCAATCAGTTTGAACGCTATAATTATCCGATGGGAGTAGAAGGAGGGAAATCAGGAAATTGTCCTACTCAGACACTTGTGGATGCTTACGAATTGAAAACGACTGGCAAAATCTGGAGTGAATCTGGAGATGCATATAATCCGAGTGAACCTTATAATGATTTGGATCCTCGCTTTGAGATGACGATTGCTAAAAATGGTGATATATGGCCGGCTTATAATGAAATACCTCTTCAGACTTATTCGAGAGGACTCAACGGTCAACCTAATTTGGGGGCTACGACTACAGGATATTATTTAAAGAAATTCTGTGATAATGGTGTTGATCTTCGTCCCAATAGTACGACATCCAAACGACACTCCTTTATTATATTTCGTATGGGAGAGTTATACTTAAATTATGCGGAAGCTATTTGGCATGTCCTTGGAAATGCAGATGTGAAAACAGATAAATATAATCTTTCGGCAAATGAAGCTGTTAATGTGCTACGTACGCGTTCGGATGTCGATATGCCTTTATTTGAGGGAAGTGCTGGTTTTATGGAACGTTTAAGACGGGAACGAATGGTAGAACTTGCTTTTGAAGGGCATCGTTTCTGGGATGTACGTCGTTGGAAACTAGGTAAGGAACATTTTTCCTCTATAGAGGTGATGAATATAGTAAATCAAAATGGAAAGCTATCTTATCAGCGTAATACAAAAAAGAGATATTGGGATGATAAGATGTATTTTTTTCCTATACCAGAGAGTGAACTTAATTTGAATAAAAATTTGACACAGAATATAGGCTGGTAGTTTTAGGTTGGATTTATAAAAGAATAATGAGATGAAAAAATATAGGATACAACTATTATATTTCCTGGCAATCATGGCTATGTTGTTGGGAGCATGTTCTGAAAATGAAGAGGTCAGAGAGAAAGAAATCTTCACAGTTTCCTTTGTTGTAAACGGACAAGTAGTGGAAAAGCAAAAGATTACTTACGATGAGCTTGTAAAACGAGTAGAGGATCCGGTTAGCGAAGAAACTTTCGTTGGATGGTTTATAAAAGTGGATGATTATATGACGCAGTATAACTTTAAAAGTCCGGTAAGGAAAAATCTTACGCTTTATGCAGAATGGGAATCATCGGGATATACTGTTACCTATATGTTGAATAAAGAAGAAATGGATGATATTATAGTGCGAGTGCCTAAGGGTGCGGAAGCTCCATTGCTTCAATTGAAGACTGAGGAGGAAGAGTTGAAGGCCTGGTGTATAGATGCTGAACTTGAGCATGAGTATGATTTATCGTTGGTAAACGCACCTTTAGTGCTGTATGCAAAATGGGAAAGTTTGATCGTTGAACCGGAAGAACCTGTTATGTTGATAGCGGAATGTGAGAGTGGAGAATTTGGGAATGGTGCAACATTGGATGGTGGAAATGGTTCAGCTTCTGGCGGGAATGCTGTGAATATAGCTGGCGGTGGATATGTGAAAGTCAGATTTGACATACCTAAAGTCGGTTCTTATCAAGTGGCAGTTACTTATTTGACTTGGGCGCAAGGGGCAATAAGACCATCAAAAATTAATAAAATAGAGATTCCTGGAGTTTTGGCTCAAACAGAGGTTGATTTTGTAGGTACTGATAAATTTGAAACTATAAATATTGGTGTATATGCTTTTACAAAAGGAACGGTTGAAGTAATCCTGTCCGCATCTTGGGGCTGGACTATTTTTGATAAAGTTACATTGACAGAAAAGCCTATGCCGGCAGAAGTAAGTGCGGAGTTCGAGGCTGGAGTATTAGATAATGGTGCTTATCTTGAAAATGTTCAAGGTGGAGCTTCTGGAGGAAATGCGGTATGTTTAGGGCAAAGTGGGCGTGTGGCTGTAAAACTAATTACTCCTAAAACAGCCTCTTATAAAATAATGGTGAGATATTTTGGCTGGGGTGGTCAAAACAAGATAAACTATATAGAAGTTTCGGGAGTTTTACCTCGTCAAGAGTATACTTTTATTGGAACCAATAGTTATGCGGAACTTTCTGCAGGTATTATTGATCTGACTGAAGGACAAGAGGTTGAAGTTATAGCTTCCGCATCTTGGGGCTGGACTTATTTTGATAAAGTGACTTTGGTAGAAGTAGAGAAACCTATATCAGTTACTGTGGAATGTGAAACAGGACAACTTGGCAATGGAGCTAAATTGGAGATACCTAAGCCAGGTGCTTCTGGAGAAAATGCGGTGAATATAGGCCAAAGTGGCAATGTCAGACTTAAGGTGGACATTCCTAAAGAAGCTACATATAAAGTTACAGTACGCTATTTTACTTGGGGAGCAGACAAAAAAATGAATAAAGTGGCTATTTCTGATGTTTTGGCCGAAAAGGAATATAATTTTGTAGGAACAAATGAGTATGAAAATCTAGAAATTGCAGATGTTACCTTGCCAGTCGGTGAGATAGAAATAGTATTATCCGCTTCTTGGGGTTGGACTTATTTCGATAAAATTGTATTGGAGGAAATTGTATTATAAAATGAAAGAATATTATGAAACAGCTATTTGGAAAAGTATATAATATATCTACTATATTTATGGTATTTGGGGCATTTTTGATTTTGTCATGCTCGAATAATGAAGTAGAAGTGGGAGATTGGGAATCATTTTTTCCTAAAGAGGATGTAAATCGTTACGAGAATGTGGTCGAAGCTCCGATTGATAAAGGCGCAACAGCCATGACCAAGAAGGTATATTCTTATTTGAGAAGTAATTTCGGTACCAATATCTTGTCGGGTAATCCTCATGTGGAATTGTGTGGTGTATCTCCTAAAATATTGTCTTACGATTTGATGTTTTATACTCAAGGATGTATTGACTCTGGTGATAAGGTAGAGGATGGTATTCCTTATCGTATTACTTGGTATGAAAAATATCAGTCGGCTAATGAAGTTGGTGGTATTTTGACACTGCAATGGCACTGGTATGCTCCCAAAGATGGTTATGCTTTTTATTATAAAAATGCTTCTCATCCTAATGGAACGACTTTTGACGTGAATAAGGCGGTGGAAAAAGGTACAGAAGAGTATAATCTGGTTATAAGAGATATAGATGCAATTAGTGTTCAGTTGCGTAGATTAGCGGATAAGAATATTCCGGTTCTTTTCAGACCTTTGCATGAAGCAGCTGGCAGTGATGGAACAGATGCATGGTTTTGGTGGGGAGCAAAAGGAGCTGAACCTTGTAAAAAGCTTTGGGATATATTGTATGATCGTTTAACAAATCATCATCAATTACATAATCTGCTGTGGGTATGGTCTTCCCCTGTCGAAGGCTGGTATCCCGGCAATGATAAGGTTGATGTCTTAGGATATGATTCATATCCGGCAAAGTATGATTATAGTACTCAAAAAACAGTATTCAATCGTTTGTATACGATGTGTGATGGTAAAAAGATGATTGCGATGACTGAAAATGGTCCTATTCCAGATATTAATGCTTGTTTTGAGGAGGATGCTCCTTGGCTTTTCTTTATGACATGGGATACCTTTTTAGAGTCTCATAATAGTAGCGAACATGTACAATCGGTGATGAATAATGAACGAGTAATAAAAATGCCAAAGAAATAATTTTATGAGTATAAGATACATATTAGTTTTTGTTTTAGGAGTTTGTTCAATAGGTCTTTTTGCACAGAAAGCTGTTTATTTAGATGTATATAAGCCTATTGAGGAAAGGGTAGAAGATGCTTTGCAGCGAATGACTATAGAAGAAAAAGTAGCTATGTTGCATGCGCAGTCTAAGTTTAGTTCGGCTGGAGTTCCAAGATTAGGTATTCCGGATAATTGGGCAACTGATGGCCCTCATGGGATACGGTCGGAGGCTTTATGGGATGAGTGGGACGATGCCAAATGGACGAACGATTCGTGTATCGCTTTCCCGGCTCTAACTTGCTTGGCTGCCACTTGGAATCCTCAGATGGCTGCTTTGTATGGTAAAAGCATTGGAGAAGAGGCTAGATATAGAAATAAAAATATATTGTTAGGTCCTGGAGTTAATATGTATAGAACTCCCTTGAATGGACGTAATTTTGAATACATGGGTGAAGATCCATTTTTGGCATCGCGAATGGTAGTGCCATATGTACAGGAAGTACAGAAAAATGGTGTCGCTGCTTGTGTGAAACATTTTGCTTTGAATAATCAGGAAGTACAGCGATGGGATGTTGATGTAGTGGTAGATAATAGGGCTCTTCATGAAATCTATTTGCCGGCTTTTAAGGCTGCGGTAACAGAAGGAGGAGCATGGGCTATTATGGGAGCCTATAACAAGTACAAAGGGCAACATTGTTGCCATAATCAATACTTGTTGAATGATATATTGAAGAATGAATGGAAGTTTGATGGAGTGGTTGTTTCTGATTGGGGAGGTACGCATGATACTTGGGAATCAGTTCATAATGGCTTGGATATGGAATTTGGTACATGGACAGATGGCCTAGGAGCAGGAGCTAGTAATGCTTATGCTAATTACTTTTTATCAGACTCTTATTTGCAATTACTCAAGGAAGGCAAAGTTGGTCAGGAGGAGTTGAATGATAAGGTTCGTCGGATTTTGAGAATGGTTTTTCGTACTACAATGGTTAAGAAACGTCCATTTGGTTCTTTCGGGACGGTAGAACATGCGTTAGTTGGACGTAAGGTGGCTGAAGAGGGTATTGTATTGCTTCAGAATAGAAATATATTACCTGTTGATTTAGTTAAAGTGAAGAAGATATTGGTCGTAGGAGATAATGCTGTACGTCGGATGACAATCGGAGGGGGGTCTTCAGCTTTGAAGGCTAAATATGAGGTTTCTCCTTTGCAGGGGATCCTAAAGCGAGTTGCTGATTTGGCAGAGGTTAATTATGTAGTTGGTTATGAAGCACCACCTTATGGAGTGAAAGAGACCAAGGTAGACCGTGCGCCTCTTCGTAAACAAGCTGTAGAAGCGGCTAAAGAGGCTGATGTTGTATTCTTTATTGGTGGATTAAATAAAAATGGTAATCAAGATTGTGAAGGAGATGACCGACGCTCTTATCATCTACCTTACGAACAAGATCAATTAATAGAGGAATTGGTTACTGTAAATCCTAATGTGGTAGTTGTTATTATTAGCGGTAATGCTGTGGCTATGCCTTGGGTAAATAAGGTTCCTGCTGTATTGGAAGCTTGGTATGGAGGCACAGAAGGTGGTAATGCCCTAGCTTCTATATTATTTGGGGATGTAAATCCATCCGGTAAGTTACCTTTCACTATTCCTGTTAAGTTGGAAGACTGTCCGGCACATGCTTTTGATGAAAGAACATATCCCGGGGATGGAAAGAGCGTTGTATATAGTGAGAGCATTTTTACGGGTTATCGTTGGGCGGACAAACTTAAAAAAGTGAAACCTTTGTTTGCTTTCGGGCATGGACTTAGTTACACTACGTTTCAATACGATAACTTTAGAGCAAACAAGCGTATCTTAAATGATGGTCAAACAATAACTTTTAGTGTAAAAGTTAAGAATACAGGTTTGAGAGAAGGAAAAGAAGTTGTACAGTTGTATATATCCGATAAGAAATCGTCACTTCCTCGACCGGTGAAGGAATTGAAAGGATTCGTAAAAGTAGCGTTGAAGCCTGGAGAAGAAAAAGATGTGACTATTACGATTGGCAAAGAGGAACTTTCTTATTTTAATGATGTAAATCATGAATGGGTAGCAGAACCTGGAAAGTTTGAGGCTATTATAGCTGCTTCGGCAATAGAAATAAAGGGGAAATTAGATTTTGAATTAAGGTAATATTATGATTAAATTATTGACAATAATAACACTGTTAATCTCTTCTTCTTTGTCGGCTAAGACAATTGATGGTGTGAAGGAAGGAGCCAATGGAGATGGAGTTCTTGTATCTAACATTATAATGTGTGATGTACAAACTCCTATTTTTATTCGTCTTGGCGATCGTGAACGTGTGTTTCCTAAAGATGGTGGAATACTTAAAGATATCTTTACCTCTGATATTGTTGCACGTGCGGAAAGTCCTATAGCTAGTTCCATAACGGGTGTTTCGGGACATTGTGTGGAAAATGTTTCTATATCCAATGTGAATATATCTTATCCGGGCGAAGGTATCAAAAAAATGACTGACAGGCAAGTTTCCGAGCAAGTGAAGGACTATCCTGAAAATCGGATGTTCGGACATACTTTATCGGCAACAGCTTTTTATGTACGGCATGTAAAAAATGTGGATTTTCATAATGTAAAGGTGTGTGCGAATAATCCGGATGCTCGTCCTTTATTTGTGTTTGAAAACGTACAACGCTCTCCTGAAACGGAGGAATTATTGAATGCTCTAAAGCAAGTTCCTCAGAGGGGATTTATGTTTGGTCATCATGACGCTCCTATTTATGGAATCGGTTGGGAAGGTGAACAAGATAGAAGTGATGTCAAGAGTGTTTGCGGGGCCTATCCAGCTGTAATGTCATTTGATTTAGGTGGAATAGAATTGGGCTCTGATCAGAATTTAGATAAGGTATCTTTTGATGTCATTCGTAAAGAAGTAGTTAAACAGTACCAACGTGGTGGTATGAGCACATTTAGTTGGCATGTCTATAATCCATTGACAGGAAAAGATTCTTGGGATGTGAGCAATGCGAATACTGTGACTTCTGTTTTACCAGGAGGAGCAGAATATTCTAAATTTCAAGGCTATTTGGATAAAGTAGCCGATTTTTTTAAGTCTATTATGACTTCCGACGGTGTAACAGTACCTATTTTGTTTCGTCCTTGGCATGAACATACCGGGAATTGGTTTTGGTGGGGAAAAAAAAATTGCACGGTGCAGCAATATAAAGCGCTTTGGCAGATGACTTATGACCATTTTCAAGAGAAAGGGGTGAGAAATGTACTATTTGCTTATTCACCGGATGCTTCTCCAAAGAACTCGTTTGAATATTTGGAGCGTTATCCGGGAGATGAAATTATTGATTTGATAGGAGTTGATATATATCAGTCAAATAGTCAACAGTATAAAGCTGATTTGGAGCGGGAGCTTCGTATTCTTACTGAGATTGGGAAAGAACATCAAAAGCCAATTGCTCTTACTGAAACAGGATATGAAACAATCCCCGATCCGGTATGGTGGACACAAACTCTTTTACCTGTAATTGAAAAATATCCTATTAGTTATGTGGTGGTTTGGAGAAATGCTCGTGAAAAAGAGAATCATTATTATGCCCCTTATCCCGGGCAGATTTCAGCAAAGGATTTCAAAAAGTTCTATAAATCTTCTAAAACTTTATTCATTGGAGATAACTTTAAATTAGGTCGTTAGTCGTTTGACTTAGGGATATATGAATTGAATGGTAATTATTGTAAAGTAGAATATAAATGGAAAATTTTAAGAATAAATTAAAGAAACTCTTCATGGAATATGAAGAACTTATCTCACGTAAAAATATACCGGTAACAAATGGGAATGGAGTATTTACACGCTATGAATATCCTATTTTAACTGCTGAACATACTCCTGTATTTTGGAGATATGATTTGGACGAACAGGCCAATCCTTATTTGGTAGAGCGTATTGGCATGAATGCAACGATGAATTCAGGAGCTATAAAATGGAATGGGAAATATCTTCTTGTCGTACGAGTGGAAGGGAGTGATCGAAAATCATTTTTCGCTGTGGCTGAAAGCCCTAATGGAGTTGATAATTTTCGCTTTTGGGATTATCCGATTACAATGCCTGAAGACATTATTCCTGCAACCAATATTTATGATATGCGTCTCACTGTTCATGAAGATGGGTGGATTTATGGTATATTCTGTGCAGAACGGCATGATGATAAAGCGGCTAAGGGCGATCTTTCCTCGGCTACTGCAACAGCAGCGATAGCTCGTACTAAAGATTTAAAAAATTGGGAACGTCTACCGGATTTACGAACTAAAAGTCAACAGCGTAATGTGGTTTTGCATCCAGAATTTGTGAATGGCATGTATGCCTTATATACTCGTCCGCAAGATGGGTTTATTGATGCTGGTAGTGGTGGTGGCATTGGTTGGGCACTGGTGGAAGATATAACTCATGCAGAAGTAAAAAATGAAAAGATTATTGATAAACGCTATTATCATACAATAAAAGAAGTGAAGAATGGTGAGGGTCCGCATCCTCTTAAAACATCTTCAGGTTGGTTGCATTTAGCTCATGGAGTACGTGGTTGTGCATCTGGGTTACGCTATGTGTTATATATGTATATGACTTCTTTAGAAGATCCAACCAAGATAATTGCAGCTCCTGCTGGATATTTTATGGCTCCTGTGGGGGAAGAACGTGTTGGAGATGTATCGAATGTACTTTTCAGTAATGGTTGGATTGTTGATGAAGACGGAACTGTTTTTATTTATTATGCATCTTCGGATACGCGTATGCATGTAGCAACATCCACTATTGATCGTTTGGTGGATTATTGCATGAATACTCCACAAGATGGATTTAGTTCTTATGCATCAGTACTGACATTGAAAGAAATGATAGATAAAAATCTTGCTATAATAAGATGAAAAATGTCTTTTTAGGGATAGATTGTTAATTTTGAGAAGAACGAATAGTATGATTAAATTTAAAGAGAAGATTGGATATGGTTTTGGAGATATGGCTTCATCCATGTTTTGGAAGTTATTCGGTTCTTATTTGATGATATTTTACACAGATGTGTTTGGGCTATCAGCAACAGTCGTGGGAACTATGTTTTTGGTGACTCGTATATGGGATTCTGCTTTTGATCCTATTGTAGGAGTTATTGCTGATCGTACACATTCAAGGTGGGGTAAGTTTCGTCCTTATTTGCTTTATTTGGCAGTTCCATTTGCTATAATTGGTGTTCTAACATTTATGACTCCTGATTTAGAGGATACGGGAAAAGTTATTTATGCTTATTTTACATATTCGTTAATGATGATGGTTTATTCTGCAATAAATGTTCCTTATGCATCTTTGTTGGGTGTGATAAGTTCAGATCCGAAAGAACGGAATATTCTTTCTACTTATCGTATGACGTTTGCGTATATTGGTAGTTTTATTGCGTTGTTGTTATTTATGCCAATGGTAAATTATTTTAGTGAGGGGTACAATGCGCAACGTGGTTGGACGATGAGTGTTGTAGTAATTGCGTTAATCTGTGCAGTGCTTTTTTATGGTTGTTTTGCATGGACGAAAGAAAGGGTGAAATCTATTAGTCAACAGCAAAACTTGTTGAAGGATGACTTGAAGGATTTGTTGAATAATCGTCCATGGTGGATTCTGTTGGGAGCAGGTGTTGCAGCGTTGGTTTTTAATTCCATTCGTGATGGAGCTACCGTTTATTATTTTAAATATTTTATAATAGAGGAAAATTATACTACAGCTTCTTTTCTAGGAATTTCTTTTGTTTTGAGTGGATTGTATTTAGCAGTTGGACAGGCTGCTAATATCGGTGGAGTTATCCTAGCCGCTCCAATAAGTAATCGAATTGGAAAAAGAGCAACTTATATGTGGGCTATGGCTATTGCAACCATCTTTTCTGTTCTTTTTTATTGGTTAGATAGGGAGAATATTTTGATGATATTTGTTTTTCAAATAATAATAAGTGTTTGTGCAGGGAGTATTTTTCCTTTGTTATGGTCAATGTATGCAGATTGTGCAGATTATTCGGAATTAAAAACAGGAAATAGAGCTACGGGATTGATTTTTTCTTCTTCTTCTATGAGTCAAAAATTTGGTTGGGCTATTGGTAGTGCAATAACAGGGTGGTTGTTGTCATATTTTGGCTTTCAGGCTAATATGGTACAAAACCAAGCAACGCTTCATGGTATTAAGTTGTTTTTGAGCTTTTTACCGGCGATAGGAACTGTATTGAGCATTATTTTTATTAGTATGTATCCGTTGTCCGAGAAAAAAATGGAAGAGATAACAATAAATTTAAAGCAGAAACGTAATTTATAATTTAGAGATGGAACAAGCTATTGGGGATTTAAAACAGGAGATGCAGGAAGTTCTAACAGAAAATATTTTGTCATATTGGATGCGAAGAATGATTGATGAAGAATATGGCGGATTTTATGGTCGAGTAACGGGAATGGATGAATTAACTCCGGAAGCAGTGAAGGGGGCCATTCTTAATGCCCGTATTTTGTGGACTTTCTCTGCTGCTTATCGACTGCTTGATAAAGAAGAATATTTGACAATCGCAAGACGTGCAAAATCTGTTATTATAGATTACTTCTATGATCAGGAATATGAAGGTGTCTATTGGGCGCTTGATTTTAAAAATCAGCCTTTAGATACGAAAAAACAAATTTATGCAATTGCTTTTGCTATCTATGGTTTAAGCGAGTTCAATCGTGCAACGGGAGATCCGGAAGCATTGGCTTATGCTATTCGATTATTTGAATGTATTGAAGATCATAGTTTTGATCATATAAACAATGGGTATTGGGAGGCATTTACTCGTGAATGGAGTGAAATTGATGATATGCGTTTAAGTGAAAAAGATGTAAATGAGAAAAAAACGATGAATACACATTTACATATTTTAGAGTCTTATACAAACTTATATCGTATATGGAAAGATGATCGTTTAAGAAAGCAATTGCGGAACTTGATAGAGGTTTTTATTAAAAAAATATTAGACCATTCGTCTTGGCATTTGAAGCTTTTTTTTGATGAATATTGGAATTGCGATCACCATATTATTTCTTATGGACATGATATAGAAGCATCTTGGTTAATTCATGAAGCAGCTTTAGAGTTAGGTGATATGGGATTTTTGGCTGAAGTGGAGTCTGTCGTTAAGAAGATTGCTAATGCTGCTTTTGACGGATTTACTGTTCAAGGTATGATATATGAGAAAAATTTAGATTTGAATTTGGTGGATAAGGATCGTCATTGGTGGGTACAAGCAGAAACAGTTGTTGGTTGTTTTAATATTTATCAGTATTTTGGTGAATCTGTTGCATTACAGAAAGCGTATGATTGTTGGGATTTTATTAAGAATTATTTGATAGATTGGAAAAATGGCGAATGGTATTGGAGCATTCGCCACGACGGTTCAGTTAATAAAAGAGAGGATAAGGCTGGTTTTTGGAAATGTCCTTATCATAATGGTCGTATGTGTTTAGAGGTAATTGAAAGAATTAAAGCTTTTCAATCAATACCACCGTATACGCCACATAACAAAGTATCATAATTCCTCCTTCGATTCTCGTGATAGTCCTTTTGGCAAAGAACAGCCCGAATAACCAGAGCAGGATACCGGAACCTACTAGCGTAAACAGGTCGAAGTTGGTAATTCCGCTAAGATGGAGAGGAGTGATGCTGGCGCTACATCCCAGTACAAAGAATATATTGAAGAGATTACTACCGATCACATTTCCAATAGCAATTTCCGGATTTTTCTTTAATGCGGCAACGATAGACGTAGCCAGTTCAGGAAGAGAAGTACCTCCTGCAACCAGTGTCAGTCCGATAATTGATTCGCTGACACCTAGGTTGCGGGCGATGCCCGTGGCGCCGTCAACAAACAACTGACCTCCAAAAATAAGGGCAGCCAAGCCTCCGATGATATAAAGAATGGATTTCCACCAGGGGAGTGATTTGATTTCTGTCTCCTCTTCTATGGCCGGAGGTGCTATCTGTCCCGCCTGTTCCGTTGTGCCCGGCTTGGAGGCGATGGCAAAGGTGTAACCCATGAAGATGACAAAGAAACAAAGTAGTAATAAGCCGTCTACTCTGTTCAGGATATTCTCCGGAGCTTTATCCAGAAATACATCATTGGCACAAATCAGCAAGACAATAGAAGAAAGTATGCAGAGCGGTATCTCTTTTCTAAGCGTATTGCGGGTGATGACAATCGGGGCGAATAAGGCCGTGCAGCCCACAATCATCAACGTATTGAAAATGTTGCTTCCCACCACGTTGCCTATAGCAATATCCGCGCTTCCTTTGAGAGCGGAAGATACACTGACCGTCAGTTCCGGGGCAGAAGTGCCGAATGCAACGATGGTAAGTCCGATCACGATGGGAGGGATGCGAAAACGCTTGGCTACCGAAGCGGCACCGTCTGTTAATCCGTTAGCTCCTAGAAGAATGAGGATTAATCCCCCGATAAGTAATAATATATTCATGCTTTTTTCTCTTTTAGTGGCAAAGATAATCAATTTGGAAATGGTAATGTCAAAAACAATGCGTATGTTTGCTCTGTTTTTAATGAAATGTTAGATTAACCTTAATTATAATCAAGGAATATAAGGTATGGAAATAAATAAAATAAAACGGTCGTTACTGGTGTTGTTCTTTTCTTTCCTGGCAATCGGGGCGCAAGCACAGTTGGAACAGGCGGTTAAGAAGATATTTGCCGGAGATACAATAGCGGGCAGACATGTTCCTTTGAAACGGGATTCGGACTCCATCTATCTGGTGAATATGCAGAAATCATTGGAGGAAGCCCGGCTCAATGAAGCGAATATGCGGATGGAAATGGAGCAGATGAAGCTCCAGATGGCTACTGCCGACTCCGTCAAGTATGTACAGCAGCGACAGCGTATTGACTCTCTGCGTCAGTTCACTAAGGGAATACCGGTAGTGGCGGACGGTGATACCTTATTCTACCTTTTCACCAAACGAGGCGGATATACTCCTCAGCAACGTGCCCAAATGACCGGTGCAGCGATTGAAGAGATAGGAAGACGCTTTAATCTACAACCCGATTCTGTGGCTATCGACCATTCGGACATTGTTTCCGATTTGATGTACGGCAGTAAAGTCCTGCTTTCTCTTACCGATCAGGATGCTTTGTGGGAAGGAGTTTCCCGTGATTCGTTAGCTAAGGAAAGACAGCAGAACGTCATTACCAAACTGCATGAGATGAAAGCGGAGCACGGACTTTGGCGGATGGCAAAGCGTGTGCTCTATTTTGTGTTGGTAATTGTGGGACAGTATTTCCTGTTCCGCTTGACCAATTGGTTGTTCCGTAAACTGAAAGCGCGTATCCTGCGCCTGAAAGATACGAAGATAAAACCGGTATCCATCCAGGGGTATGAATTGCTGGATGCGCAGAAACAGGCGAACCTGTTGGTATTCCTGTCCAGTATCGGGCGGTATATATTGATGGGATTGCAACTACTGTTTACCGTACCGTTGATTTTCATCATCTTCCCCCAGACGGAAGGACTGGCATACCAACTGTTAGGATATATATGGAATCCGATTCGCGGTATCTTTGTGGGTATTATCGACTATGTGCCCAAATTGTTTACTATCATCGTTATCTGGTATGCCGTGAAATACTTGGTACGTCTCGTCTTGTATCTGGCACGTGAGGTGGAAGCAGGACGGCTCAAAATCAACGGCTTCTACCCGGACTGGGCGATGCCGACTTTCCATATCGTTCGTTTCCTGCTCTATGCATTTATGATTGCGATGATTTATCCTTATCTCCCGGGTTCCGATTCCGGAGTGTTCCAAGGTATTTCGGTATTTGTCGGATTGATTGTTTCGCTCGGATCAAGTACGGTTATTGGTAATATCATCGCTGGATTGGTTATCACTTATATGCGTCCGTTTAAGATGGGTGACCGGATCAAATTGAATGATACCACCGGAGATATCATCGAAAAGACTCCTCTAGTGACACGTATTCGGACTCCTAAAAATGAGGTTGTGACTGTTCCCAATTCATTTATCATGTCGTCTCATACGGTAAACTACAGTACTTCGGCACGTGAATATGGACTGATTATTCACTCGGAAGTATCTATCGGTTATGATATTCCCTGGCGACAGGTTAATCAGATACTGATTGATGCTGCGTTGAATACTCCCGGAGTGGTGGATGATCCGCGTCCGTTTGTGTTAGAGACTTCTTTGAGCGACTGGTATCCGGTCTATCAAATTAATGCTTATATCAAACAGGCAGATAAAATGGCACAGATTTATTCGGATTTGCATCAGAATATTCAGGATAAATTTAATGAAGCCGGCATTGAAATTATGTCGCCGCACTATATGGCTGTACGGGATGGAAATGAGACAACCACTCCCAAAGAATATCAGAAAAGTAACAATCCTTCCAATAAGGCGGGAGAAGAAAGTAAATCTGAATAGTTATTACTGTCACCGCCGTTATTATTGCTGTTGTGTTGTATAATGGATATCAAAACGTCCGTTAGTCAGACGTTTGCCGTTGCCGAAGGTTGCACTGATAATATTCAATTCTGGGTCGAAATGGCTTATAAAAGCTGTTCCGTCTTCCAGTTCTTCTCCTCTGAACCGTATATCGGTGAGAGTTGCTTCTTTGCCTTCCTGGGGAGATAAAATGATGAAGTGTATGTTGATGTCAGGTTTGACGGAAACATTGACGGATAGTTTGTCCTCCTCCGGATAGTAGTGGAATGAATCATACGTCCAGACATACGAGTGCCCCCAATTCAGGTATCGTCCTCCCACATAAATCCATCCGTCCATCAGACAGCCAAAGGTGTTGGCACCTGTAGTGGTGACAGAAGGTAAAACTGTAATGTCAATCGATTCATCTTCCGTACAGCTCCAAAAGCTGATAATGGAAAAAAGAATGAGTATATATTTCTTCATAGTGCTTTTTTTGAGTGAATGTTAGAAATAATAGGATAATCCCGTAGTGAAATTTATTCGTGTGAGGTTGGTATCATTATTGCCATCGAGTTTTACAATAACCCTTTCTCCGTGATAGTGGGTTCTAATTCTAAGCAGTTCGCTATACATATATTGTACTCCTAGACTGACTCCCAGATTGGGATTCAGTTTATAGGTAAGATTGGCATTGGTCAGGAGACCAATAGTGAAGGCTTTCACTTTCCGTGTTTTGCCGAATACCTCACTGTTGTTCCGTAGAATGACTCCACCGGGACCAGTTGTTACGCGGATTTGCCAATGTTTGGTGTTGGCATTACACATTCCGATTTGAGTACCAATGAAATGAACCCATAAATGGTCCTTCCCTTCCGGATGACTTCCTTTGGAAGAAAATCCGGAGTAGATTCCTCCAAAGACAAAACGTTTGAGGGGGCGGAAATTATATTGTCCATCCCAGCTTACGCCTTGTGCGAGTGTACGTTGGTAACTATGGGTACTTAACGTGAGTGTAGGAGGGTGATGGAACATAACACCGTAGCCCGCGTGAAAAGAGAACTCGTGTCGCTCAAAATCTCTCTGTGAGAAAAGTAGAGTGTGACAGGACAAGGTGAATGCGATTAGTAATAGAATCGCTTTTATGAGTGTTTGATTCATCTGGATTAGTTTAGATTGTGTTTCTTTTTTGCAAAAATAGAAAATAGTTCAGACTTTCTCACAGCGAATCAGAACTTTTTGCCCATTATTTAATGTACTGGCAAATAAGTAGGTATCTCCTCCTTCAGCCAAATGGATTCGTTTGCGGAGTTCGGCTACTGTGGCGGGGAAGTTACGGACAGTCACATTTGCTTTTTTCAGGTCTGCCAGATTCTCCTTTACTTCTTTTTTATTGAAACTGCACTGGTTGACAATACGGAATATTCTTCCGGGGAAGTTTTCAATGAAAGTATCGGAAGTATAAAGATGGCTATTGGGATGCAGTTTGCGGACAGGATAGGCTGCTGCAATGCTACGGAAAGCACCGGCTTTCAGAAGGGAGGCATTCGGTTCGTGAAGATAGGTTTCTAAAGAATCCGTATATGTGCATTCGCTGCATTGTTCCTGTTCGCGGGTGAATACAAAGTGTTGTTCTTTTTGAGTTCCTTTTGTGAAAAGGTTTACACAATGAATGGAGATTTCTGCCGGTGATGTTTGTCCGAGTAGAATTAGTAGTTCCTTGCATTCGTTGTTGACGGACAGAATGTGAACTTCCTGTGTCTGTTTCAGTTCTTTCAGTGCCAATGAAAGATCGAGCATGGGGGAGAGTTTTATCATTACCCGGTTGGCCTTTTGAAGTAAAAGCTCTTCCAGTTCGGCTACGTTTGGTTCGCAGTCGGAGATGGCAACCGTTTTTCCGCCGTGCTCATTGCGGCGCGCAGGGTCGAGGAAAAGGCAGTCTACGGGGGACATTGCTTGCAGGTAGGTTACTCCATCTTCGTTTTTTATGTTTATATGGTTTAGATTCAGTACGGGAAAGTTATGTGCTGCTATTTCGCAGAGTTCTTCCTGACGTTCTACGTAAGTGGCGGATTTGAATCCGGTGGCAAGAAAAGAACAGTCAATGCCGAATCCGCCGGTGAGGTCGGTCAGAGAATCTCCCTGCAAAAGACGTGCTTTGTAGCGGGCGGTGATTTCTGAAGAGCATTGTTCCAGTGACAGATGTTTCGGATACCATATCTTTTCGATCTCCCACCATGAGGGAATCTTTTCGGCGGCTACCTTCCTTCCTGCAATTTGGGTGATGGCAGTCGGCATATCTATATCTGGGTACTTTTTAGCTTGTAAAGCTAGCGCACGTACATCGTCCGATGAATGTTCGCAAATAAAAAGTTGGGTTTCAGGAGAGATTTGCATCATGGTGTTATTGTGTTATAGGATATTACAATGAATCGTCGAGCTCTGATTATGGGGGTGTTGAGTGTCGGTTATGGTATTAACTTATACTTCTGTTTGGCTACGTCCCGGCTGCAAAAATTGAAATGCCACCATTCGCTGGGTAATGCACGGAATCCGGCCTCTTTCATCACTTTTCGTAGCAGTAACCGGTTCTGACGCTCTGTTTCACTCATTTTTCCATTATGTACCAATCCGATCTCGTCTGTGATGTGTGCTTCCATGCCTAAGTGGTCTACTTTGGTTCCCATCGGTAGGGGCTGTCCCAGAGAGTCTTGGATACTGATGTCTACTGCCAGTCCGTAGTTGTGTAACCCGCCTCCACGGTTGGGGTTGGAGACATATTTATATTTGGACGTTCCTTTCACTACGTTCCACATCTTTTTCTGTACCGACATTGGACGCGCCGCATCGTAAATGATAAGACTATAAGACGGGTGTAGTCTCTTTAAGGCTTTTTGTGCTTCTATCAGAGCGTATGCCGCATCCGGATGCAGGTAGGCTTCCGTTAAGTTGTCGTAAAGCACTTCGCCTGTGAAATTGTCAGCCTGTGTATACATCAGTTTTACAACGAGACTGCTATCCAGGTCAGCTATATTGACGAGTCCTAATGAGTCCATGTAGAGAGCCATTTCGCTTCGCTCCGGTGGTGAAACGGTGGAACATTCTTCGCGTGGTTGTATATCCTCCGTCGTTTGTTCGTATTCCATGAGGGGAGTGCTCTCCTTTTCCTTATGACTGGAAAAGAAGGAGCATCCTGTCAGCAGTAAACAGAAAATAGCTAAACTATATTTTAGAATAATCATTCAACCTTTTGTATTTAGTGTGCCAAAGATACTTCTTTTTGGCTTTAGCTCCAATAAGCTACCTCTCTTACCGTTGGATATTAGCTACTGCTTTCTTCAGATTGGCCACTCCTTTCCATGCGTCAAGCAGGTGCAAAACGTGTTCGTCTTCGGCTTTGCTGTGGTTGATGGATAACAGCTCTGCATATATTTCTAGTAATTTCTTTAAGTCTTTGACAGGCTTTTCTGGAAGTCCGGTCAACATTGCCACGATTAGTTTCTCCAATTCCCGGTTATGCAGCGGACTGACGTTTATCATTTGTTGCTGTATCAGGTCAGTGAGTCTTTTCAGCGGTCCCCAGCCGGTATGTTGATGCGAACCTAAGATACTGCCTATGCGTCCACTGTCTATGGAGCCTTGACCTACACGCTCTATCCAGATTTCGGCTGCATAGGAACGGGAAGTTTTATCGGCTACCAGCATGCAAGTGGCTTCCAGCAGATAAGACACTTCGTACCATGTATGCCTTAACTGATGAAGCGCTTCAATAGCAGCTTGGGTGATACCTGCTTCCCTTACCTCATTTAACGTCGGGGCGTATATGGCACTGCGGATGCACCATACCAATAGTGGCTCCGGTATATTGGGAGTTAACCATGCCAAACGTGGTAAGTCGTTCTGTATGTCGTCAAAACGTTCTATCTGTGGGTACATTTCAACCAGTAACGGATGCGGATCGTATGAATAGTAACTGACTCTTTCATTATATTTGTCTTTATTGATGACATGAGAGTTCTCGCTTTCCGGAATATCGAAAGTAAGAGTTGAACAAATCCATTCTACCGTTTTCTTGTTATAATCCGTGTACGAGTCAGTATACTGATAGGTTCTCCATTTAAAGTTTCCAGTCAGAAATTCACGTGGACTTTTATTGTAAGAGAAGTCTTTAAATTCAGAATAGATTGTTTCCGGTGATTTCATTAATCCTGCCATCATCCACCAGGAAGGATGATTGAAAGGTGCTTGGGGAAGTACGTCTTTTTCTCCCAGCAAAAAAGTGAGCAGGTGCCGGTATTCTCCTTTCAAACTTTGGAGGAGCAGAGGAAGCTCTTGCGACGAACTTTCCAGTGCCACTCGTGAAAGTGTCGTTTGCATATCCATATCGTCCGGTTCGGCATTTGCCTGCTGATATTGTTTTAATCTTTCTATCAGGGTTGCCGGAGCGATAAACATCGGTGTATGAGTGGGAGTGGACAATAGGGGCAAAGGTTTCTCCTTGCTTTCCAGAAGGTCTAATGTCCGGCATAACAGTTGCTTATGAACGGGGAACTTTATTTTTTTGTTCGTCTTTTCACGAATGGTAAGTTTTTGCAGATTACGATACCCCCATTTGCCTTTTTGAAGTTCGTCTTTTTGTACCATTTTCAGATGTAAGTTGTTTAACTCTTGGGCTTCTTCAGGGAAACGTTTAATCAGCAGTTTGGCATAATCAAGGAGGAAGATGGCCATTAACTGGTCTAATATACCGTTTCGGGAACTCCCTCCGCTCATCAGCAATTTGTAGGCACGTTGGAGGATAGGGGTCCATTGAGAGATTTGTTTTGCTTCCTGTTGTCGGTCCCATTCCACTAAGGCGCCGAGTAACAGGTCGAAGTGGTAGATCTCGTTCACGTCGAGCACTTGGCTGGCTAGAAATATCAGGTCTTCAGTGGAAGTGATTTCCTGTATCCGGTTGTCTTCACGGATGATAGGGAGTATTGGCTCATACGTGAAAGAGGCGGAATCTTCCGGCTCGTTATTCTCCAAATACGCTTTCAGCTCCTTTTTAGTATTAGCCAACATGGTTTCCGTATATATGGAAAGTATCTCTTTTAATGTGGTGGATGCCGTCTCTCCATACGTCTGAATAAGTTTGACTATCTTGCTTTGGGTGGATTCTTCCCGACTCATCAGTCCTTGTGCGGCTGCACAACAGATAGTGTCGCGATGTTCTTTTCTTTCTTTTGCCAGCTTATGGAGTACTGCCAGTGTGTTTTGGTGAATCGCTTTCACGTCCGAAGCAAAAAGCACGGAAGTCTGACTTAGAAACTCTTCAGCCTGGAATTGTGGGTGAGTGCATAAGTTCTTCAGCAGTCCGAGTATGATATTTACCGGACGGCTGTGAGGGGCGGACAGAACGGCAAACATTTCCGGTTGTAGTGTTAGTTGTTCTTCTGTACTGGGGTTAAGTGCGGTAAACATGCCTGCAAACCAACTGCTTAGGTTTTTGTTCAGATTCCGGTTGACGGCAAGCAGAGATTCTTTTAATACACGCATACGATCTAGTTGACCGTGTTCTACGAAGTATCTGAAAGAGAAATAAGGCTGTCCGCCTGTACGATTATCCGTCCAGTTTTGTCCGCAATCGTATTGGAACAGATACCAGATATGTTCTTTGAGTGTGATTGCCCGCTTTTGCAGGAAATCGGTATTGTTCATGTAGTTCACCAGATAACCGGCGATGGTTTGCGGAGAGGGTGTTAGGGTGAGTACTCCCTGTTCTATCCAATCCATCAGAGTTTCGTAATTCATTCCATAGAAACCGCCAAATTCCCTGCTTTCACCCTCTTTGAAGAAACTGTCGAGCCAGGAAGGAATATACCACGGAATCAATTCGTTCAGCTGTTCTGTATAGATTCCCCATTCGTGTTTGCGGAATTCTTTTAGCGAATAGATGACGAGGGCGGTAAGATTGATGATACGATGCTGTTCGGGAGTTCCGCGTGTACCGTATGTATTCTCGTTAAGTTGCACGAATTTATTGTAGTGTTCTTCCAATTTGTTAAGGCAGGGAACAAGCGTTTTTCGTTCTTCCTGCGTTAATCCTTGCAGAAAAGGGATGATGGCATCGCCTTGTCCTTTTTCTACTATCTCGTTGAGGCGTTCTTCTATGGTCATAATCATGAATTTGTTATAGGTTGTTGAGTGAAGTCGTCACTTTTTTCAGGTTGCTGTTTGTGCCCCATTCTTGTAGGCGTTGCAGGATTTGTTCGTCTGTAACCTTGCTGTGGTTGATGGTCAATAGCTCCAGATAAAGTTCGAGCAGTTGTTTGAGTCCGGTAACGGGTTTGTCTGGCAATCCGCCTATAAATTCTGTGAGCAGTGCTTCCAGTTGCTGGTTGTGGAAAGTACTTCGTTTGTACATGCTTTCGTACACTTGTGTGGTGAAGCGTTTTAGCGGAGCAAGTTCCATCTGGATGAGGCGGGCCAGGATTTCTCCTACCCGGTGATTGTTTATTCTTCCTGTGGATATTCCTTCTACCCATAATTCGGCTGCATAGGAACGGACTGTTTTGTCTACAAAAAGCAGCGAACCACTTAGTAGGAGCAAACTCATCTCTTTGAGCGGGCAGTGGAAAGACAACAACATGCGCAAGGCACAGGCGAGGGTGCGTTTGCTGTCTTCCTGCGGAGTGCCGAAAGTCATGTAGCAAGTGATAATCTGGGCTATTAATGGTTCCGGGCGGTTGGGAAAGCAGCATAACAAAGGTTCCATGTAACGGGAATCATCCATGTTATATTTACTGTTGATAATCAGATGTTCCTGCCATAACTGGTGGCTGTTGCATTCGGCATATGTATGCCATTTGTAGAACTCGAGTTGGAGCAGACGCCTGTCTGTTTCGTATGATTTCTCTTTGGGTTTTACCTCTTTCCACTCGTAGTCTCCTGTCAGATAGTTGTGTGGTAATGTGTTACAGGCGAAAGATTTGAATGCTTCGAATTCCGTCTCCGGTGCTTTTACCAGTCCGGCGGCCACCCAGGCAGTCGGATGATTGTAGGGCGGTTCGGGTAGCGTGTTTTCATCCAACAGGAACAGAGAGAGATGCAGGTATTCATCTTGCAACAGTTGCCGGGCGGTGGCGATGGCTTCTTCTTTGTCTTCCATGGCACATCGGGCAATAGCTAGCTGGAAATCCCATGGACAGGGTTTCGTTTCTGCTTTCTGATATACGGCAAGCCGGCGTACCAGTTCGGTAGCCTGTACGTATGCCGGGGTATGGGTGGGAGTAGAAAGTAGGGGGAAGGCATTGCCTCCTTTTATTTTACGGATCACATTTAGCCATAAATGTTTGATGGGTGTGAAACAGGTTGCGTTGCTGTAGCCGGGTTTCCAGTCGGCAAGTCGTTTGAAAGAGCGCTCGTCATAAGCTCCTCTGTTTTCATCTATTCCTTTCAGCCTTTCTTCCAGTCGGGTGAACATATTTCTCAAAAATCCTGTGTTGGAGGTATCTTTCTGTGCCCATAAGCGTTGATATTCCAGTAGGAAGGTAGCGAGAAGATCTTCGTATGGCTCCCAGCTATTGGCAACGATAGTGGCAGCCCGTTGGAAAACAGGTTCCATCCGGTTGAGATCTTCTTTGTCCAATTGGGGATGGAAAGCAATGATGGCGGCGATGGTTGTTTCTATCTCCCAACTTTCCTCCATGTCGAACAAACGACTAAGCTGGAACAGGAAATCTTCTTTGTTGGCGGGGAAGGGAATAGGGTTGTCTTCCCTGCAGATGTGTACCGTTTCTCCCACACTTGCATCGGGCTCATGGGGTTCTTCTGTAGGCTGCGGTTTGAAAGAAGAGAGTATCGCATGCACGCTTTGAAACATCTCCGGTTGATAAGATTGCAGTGTTTCCTGGAGATTGGATGAAGAGACGTCTCCATATTTTGATATAAAATTAGCGGCTTTCTTTTGAAGGCTTTCGTCTTTCTTCAAGAAGAGTTGGCAGAGAGTGATGCAGCAGGGCTCTTTCATCTCGGGATGTTGTGCGACGATCTTTTCAAAGAGGGCGTAAATGGTAAGCAGCGAGTTTTTGGGGCTGGAGAAGAAAAGGGTGGTTGCACGTTCGATGAATTCCTGATAACGGAATCCTTCTTCGGATGCAATATTTTTCAACTGTTGCAACATCACGTTCACCGGTTTGGTATAGGAAGAGGTGAATATTTGCATCATCTCTTCTTGCAAGGATAACAGTTCTCCGGTAGTTGGTTGCAGAGTTTCGAAGAATCCGGCAAACCATCCTGCCATATCTTTTTTGAAACTCCGGTGGAAGGTGGCGAGTGTGGCTTTTAATAGGCGTTCTCTATCCAGATGGCCGTCCAGCGAAAAGCGGTAGAGAGCGGCACTGATACTTTCATCCCGTGCGGTAACTCCTTTTTTATAAGCCTCTTTGGCGCAATTATCTTGATAGCCGATGGACGATTCGTATTCGAAAATCGTCCAGATATGTTCTTTCAGGGTGATGTCACGCTTGAGTAATAACTCACTGTTGAAAGTATCGTTTCCTTTAGGTTCCTTATTTCTGATGCGGGTAATCCAGGGGAGTACATGTGCAATGCGGCTTGGAGCAATTTCTTTGAGGTATCCCATATCCATGAGCTGCATCAGCTGTTCGTAATTGAGATTGAAATTAAACCAAGTTTTGTCATCATTGATAAAATCCATCAGCCAGGTGGGGTAGTAAAGTGGGAGTAGTTTGCAAAGCATATCAAACTTTACATGATATGCCATATCCATCTCTCGTTTGTTGGCGCAGACAAACTGAACAGCGGATAGAAAATGTGCCCGTGCCGCACTGCAGGTTGTCTCACTACTGAAACCGGCAAACTTACTTTTTATCCATTGTAAATCCCGGATAACCGGCAGCAGCTTCCGCCTTTCTTTCATTGGTAACTCCAGTAATCTCTTGACAAAAGGGATTAATATCTTCTCTTCATTCTCCGGAGTATCCACATAAGCCTTGGATAATTTCTCGAGTTCTTTTTTTAGTTCTTCCATTGTACTAGTTTCTTTACTGCCAGAATATGTTTGCAAGCTCCCCGTTCTCCTTGATTGCTGCTGAACCAGGTGCAAGTGCAACGCTCCTTCTCACTTTCTCTGTCGAGAATGACCGTATGTCTGACACCTCCGCTTCCTGCCACGCGTGCTTCTGTCCGTTTCTCGTCATTCGATATGATTTCTACTTTTTCTTCTTCCAGTAGTTTTTCTGCAGCTATCATTCGAGGATTGAGACTTAAAATACGTTCGGTTTTGAAAGGCAGGCGACGGTAGAAGAAGCTGTTTTCATCCAAATCGAATCCTAATAACCCCATGGCTGCCAGCCGTGCCGCGAGGGAATCTACCTTCTCCAGGTCAATATGTTCCTCTATGGCAAAAAGAGTGGGGTTGAACTGTTGGTTGGCATAACTGTATTTATCCATTGCTTCTATCCATCTTTCGGGGACATCTTCGAGCAGAGATTCCAGTGCGGCGCCTTCTCCGGAAAATCCTCTCCAACATTCGCGGGAAAGAGAAAGGCTGAAGCGTACCGGACCGAAATAAAGTTGCCAAATGGTAGATTGCATGGTGGGATGCGCAAAGACTTTCAGCTCATCGGCAAATGGAAGCAAGGGCTCGAGCAGACGTAAGCGATGAAGTCCTCCAATGCAGACGGCATTCATGCTTTTCACCGGTGAAAAGGCGGGTTTTTGACCGCGCATCACTAAATAATAGTCGCATTTCACACTACTTTTCGGAAGAGTCTGGAAGAGTTGCAAGGTTTGTATGCGATTGAAGGAGTAGAGCTGTTCCGCAACGGATTGATAAATCTGTACTGTAGTCAGCCCTTTTATCCATTTCACGGGAAGAGGTACTTTTCGTTCTATCACTTTCTCACCTTTATGATAAAGTCCCACCTCTTTGGAACCGACCGACATTACCATATTCTCCTGTCTGCCTATTCCTCCTAAGGCAGAAATCATTCCGGGATTAAAATCTACGTTTGTTGTCCCGTTTTCCAGAAATTCTCCGTCGTGTCCGTCAGGAAGCACGTCGACTCTGGCATATACACCTGCACAATTAGAGAATCCTTCAAAACGCAGGCGGTCATTTCCTGCGGTTACAATCGGATCTTTCAGCATGGAAAGCTGTGACGGTGTCAGATTAAAACTGGACTGCACAACATTGGATAATGCGATGAGGCAGCGTGCTGTCATGTAGGGTTGTGTCAACTTTCCCCAAAAGAAACAGGGTGCTTCTTTCTTTTCTATTTCGCTGTATTTGGCAAGAAACAGTTCGTCCTGATCGGCTGACCGTTGCAGTGCGGAAGGAGCTGCATATTGGTAAGAGATGGTATCAGTCATAGATAGTAAATCTGAATTTGGTTGTATATTCTCCAAATATAGAAATTAATTCTTAGTGAAAAAAAGAAGTAGGAGAATTTACATCGCTTTGGAATACTGATATTATAAAATATCGTCAAATGAAGCATTTATGCCTCTTTTGGCAGCAAATATTAAATACAATTCTTTATAGTCAGGCACAATTTTTTATACATAAAACAACTATTATTTATAACTATTCTTAATTTCTACGTTCCTTTTTGCCGGAAAATAATACTTTTGTTCCCATAATTAGAATGTTTTAGTAACAGATTCTAAATTAAGTCTTATGAATTTTTAAAGATGAAAAAGACAGCTGTTTGTGAAAATCGCTAATATTGTTTGTTTTGTTTGTGTTATCCCATTTTGAGTCAGGTGTGACTTCAAAATGGGATTTTCGCTATAAGGACAGTCTCAAAACCACCTGAATACTATCAGAAATGACCTAAATTCTATCAACTGATAGATTTTCCCCTAAACAATGTTTGTTCTTCACCTGCCACATTTGTTGAAAACGCGTAAACTTGCAACATCGAAATGATGATAACGAATACTCACAATTTAAAAATAACGTATATGAAAAGTTTAAGCTTCAGGAAAGATCTGATAGGAGTACAGGATGAATTACTCCGTTTTGCATATAAACTGACAACCGATCGTGAAGAAGCAAACGATTTGTTACAGGAAACCTCATTAAAAGCATTGGATAACGAAGATAAATATACCCCCGACACAAATTTCAAAGGATGGATGTATACTATAATGCGGAACATCTTTATTAATAATTACCGCAAAATAGTGCGCGATCAGACATTTGTCGATCAGACTGAAAACCTCTATCACCTTAACCTGCCACAAGATTCAGGTTTTGAAAGTACGGAAAGAGCTTACGATTTAAAAGAAATGCATCGCGTAGTCAATGCTCTGCCGAAAGAATACAGAGTTCCGTTTGCTATGCATGTTTCAGGATTCAAGTACCGTGAGATTGCAGAAAAGCTGAATCTTCCGTTAGGTACTGTAAAGAGCCGCATATTCTTTACCCGTCAGAAATTGCAGGAAGAATTAAAGGACTTCCGCTAAACGTTTACTATCAATTTTCAGTTGGTATCAATAGGTATAGGGCAAAAGGATCTCGTTTCCTTTTGCCTTTTTTATTTTATGTGTTGGAGGTTTGTATTTGTTATGGGAATTTTTTCAGTAACTTTGTCACTGTTTAATTGACTGCTCTGACTTATCAGTCAAGGATAGTCGATTTGCTTCTCTAAATTGTCGAAGAATGAATAAAGATATAAATGTTATGATAAAAGCGATCATGCTCGATGTGGATGGAACATTGGTAAGTTTTGAAACTCATAAAGTGTTGCCATCCTCTGTTGATGCCCTTAGGAAGATTCATGACGGTGGAATTCGAATAGTCATTGCTACCGGTAGAGCGGCAGGCGACCTTCATGAAATAGCTGATGTTCCGTATGACGGAATTATTGCATTGAATGGTGCCGACTGTGTTTTGCGGGATGGCACCGTGATAAGAAAGCACCTTATTCCGAAAGATGATTTTAAGAAAGCCATGGAAATAGCAAAGACCTTTGATTTTGCAGTCGCTATTGAATTGGATGAAGGTGTGTTTGTTAATCGTCTGACTCCGGCTGTCGAACAGATTGCTAAAATCGTGGAACACCCTATCCCGACCGTTGTAGACATTGAAAACCTGTTTGAAAAGAAAGAGTGTTGTCAGCTTTGTTTTTATATCGATGATGAGATGGAACAAAAAGTGATGTCGTTTCTGCCTAATCTTTCCTTGTCGCGCTGGCATCCTTTATTTGCTGACGTAAATGTGGCAGGAATAAGTAAAGCAACCGGCCTTTCGGTATTTGCTGATTATTATGGGATCGGAATGACGGAAATAATGGCTTGCGGCGATGGTGGTAATGATATTCCTATGTTGAAAGTTGCCGGAATCGGAGTGGCTATGGGAAATGCATCGGAGATAGTCAAGGCTTCAGCCAATTTTGTTACTGATACGGTGGAGAATGACGGGCTTTGTAAAGCGCTGAAACATTTTGGAATTATTTAATATTGGGTACTCTATAGCTTAATATTATAGGTGTTATTCCCCTATTGCTTATTCTTCGCCATTTCTGCTTTGTCCGTTGCTGTTGTTTTTACCTGTTTGGGAACAATTAGTTATCTTTTATTCTAGTTGGAGGATGGCTATAAAAAGGAAAAATTCCTGCAAGTGAAGCACTTACAGGAATTTTTCAGTGGACCAGCCTGGAACATAACTATCTTCCAACTTTCCGCTTATTATCAATTATTTAAGAGGTACGTCCGATCCTTGTGTCACCGAATTAGACACCGACCATAACAAAAAACCTCTTTTCAATCTTTTCACAGAACTCTCTATTTGTAAGACAAAGGTACTTCTTTATTTCTGATAAACCTAATTAAAGTGACAAAAAACGATAAATCCTGCATTTTATTTATTAACTTTGAGGTTCAAAAAATATAAAAGATGCAAAAGAATTATAGCCAAATAGAAAGATACGTGAGAGGAATACACCGGAATATAAAAGGAAATCTTGTGGCGGGAGCTATCATCATATTTGTGATGATTATCATTCACTTGGTGAGCGGATGCGAACCTATGCTTCCCGCTGAATCGGAAAATAACAAGAAAACAGAAATACTGTCACACAACCAAGATAGCACCAACAATCAGGGAGGAATACTACCGGAACCGGACATCAGTGAGTGGGAGACTGATACTACCATTTACCATACAACCACTAAACCAACTAAATAAAACATTTTTCTTGCTAAATAATCAACCTATAAGTTTATTATCTCGTTATTTTTGCGTATCTTTGTCTTACTATAAAACAAGGAGATATGACATTTGACGACATTACTGGAGACAGAAAATTATGGGCTGTACACTTTGAAGGTGAGGATGATAACGAATTTTATAAGGTGTTCAACAATTGGGCTGACGTGGTTTGGCTACGCGCTTTCTTCAAGGAGAACATAGACGACTTGAACGCCTACTTTAAAATAACAGATATAAAAGAAGCTATCAGCGATACTATTGAAGATAGTGAACGCCTTCGATACATCATAATGGACATCTCTCCGGAAACCGATTTAAGCAAGATATTCCGTCCGCTGGACAACAACCAGGCTTCGGATGTGATGCTGCAAAAAGAAAAGGCCCGGTTAAAACGTAAATACGGTCACTCGTCATGGCTCCGCCTATACGCTATCAAATTGATTCAAGGCAACTACATCATCACCGGAGGCGCCATCAAGCTGACGGCTACGATGCAGGAAAGAGAGCACACCAGGCAGGAACTTGTGAAAATAGACAGGGTTCGACGCTACTTGCTTGAAGAAGGAATCATTGACGACGAAGGGTTTATAGAGTATATTAGTGAATTATAATTTGGGAGGAATAGTATGGAAAATCGTATGAAATCTATCGCACAAAGGCTTGAAGAACATGCTTCTCCAACGCCTTCGAAATGGCGTGAGCTGTTTGACTTCCTTGAAACAAACAAGTCTTGGCTCCGACATTCGCAAAATATTGCCATGCTGATGCTGGACAGGATGGAAGAATTAGGTATGAGCCAAAAGCAATTGGCTGAAAAGATGAATTGCAGCCCGCAATACATTTCAAAGGTGTTGAGAGGACGGGAGAACCTTTCACTCGAAACTTTGACTAAAATTGAAAACGCACTGGAAATCTCGATTATCAAAGGGGAGCCGGTCGCAGTATAACTCACGCCGAGTACAGTAAAAAAGTTGATAGAGGATTCTTACGGACAAACTGCTGCAGTTCGGACAAGGTGCTAGCAAATGTTTCATCCGGGGAGAAACCGCCCCCACGCACCGCCCACCCCATTTTTTTCCTTTTTTCTTGTACATCTCCCAGGGCATGGACGAACGGCAGGCAAGGAATTTCAGATAAAAATACCGCACGACGCAGGAGCGCAGGATATTTTTATCTGAAATAGCGTAGCGGTCCTTGACTGACGGGCGGTCGTGACCTATCTTTGTAGAAGAAAAGAGGAAAAATACCTGCAAAACGCAGACTTTCATCAATCATTTATTATCTGGTGAAAGATTTGCTATCAGATGTTTCCGGATCTTGTACTCGAGCTGCGGTAGATTGCTAGCAGATAGTTGTTCCAGAAACGGCAGCCGGTAATCAAATTGCTAGCAGTTAACAGGTGGTACCCGGCTTATCAGGTGCAGATCCTGCCGGGTATGTGATAGCAAATGAAGGTTATGGCCAAGTGTCGGGCCAAGCGGAATTACTTTCGTGAGCGGCTTATCGTCTGATTGCTCACCGTGCCGCTGTGTGGTTCGTGGCAATGCGTGCAGCGGGAATACCGCCGCCCACACAGTCCCGTCCCCCACAGCAGCACTCCGTCAGTGTTTAACCGGAACATTCCTTCACCGTCAGCGTTTCTCGGAAGGGCAGCATTTCTGTGCACCGTGCCGCTTCCTTTGCTTTCCCGTAGCCGTCGGACTGGCGCAAAGAAAGCCGCCCTCTGACAGTGTTTCTATGGAACATTCTTGGGGGAAGTCTCTTAAAAGTTACTCTTGTGTATAACAGTCGAGGCTTACAAAGTGGGTGATTACGAAAGTTACTACCGCCTGCTGTCTCCGGCTTCGGCTGCCGCTCCCTCACTTGCTGGATACAGCAAAGGAAGCCCCAGCCTATGCGGTGACCACCCCTGCGGGTGATAGCCCCTGCGGAATACTTTCCCCATGCGGCACGGGTGACAGTTGCGATGCCCGGTGCGGTTTCGCTCCGCCCGGCACTTGCTGCCGGGACTAAGGCGAGAATCCGCTACCTCTTTTCGTCTGACCATAGGAACGAAAGTGTTAGTCAGAAGTGCAGCCCTGCGGTGCGGGTTCCCGTGTTTACGATTGAGCGGGTTTGTCTGTTTGGATAGAAGGCGGCGCAAGCTTCCGCCGCCGTGCTGACGTGATGCTGCGTGCGCCATGGTCTTCCGGTGTTTCTAATGAAGGGCAGCTTTTGCGCAGGAAATCCGGAAGAGCAATTATGTTTAATTAGTCCCAAAACCGTTCCGGATTTTGTGCTTTAATTCAACATAACAGCGTCTTCCGGCTGTTCCTGCTGTTTGCAGGCTTTTCCGTTGTTTCAGAAATGAGCTGAAAGTTACTATTGCGTGCGGCAAACGCCTCCACTATGGCGGCAAGCCGCCACCCCGACCACCGCCCCGAAGTTACTTCTGACAGTTTACCTCTTCCAGAGCATCGGAGATTTTCGGCGGTCGGCTTCGCCGTCCGCTCCGTGAGTCGGGCGAACCATATATATCTATATCTACCCATTGTACGGATGACAACCAAGCATTAAAAGCCTTATCTTTACATCTATAAATCAACACCATAATCATGTATACAAACGTACACCCACAAAGCAACTACCCAACCCTGACTAACCGTAGCTACGGTTTCAAGGAATTGGCCGTACTCTATTTCCCGAACATCGCACCCGCTTCTGCTTCCATCCGCCTCAAGCAATGGATAAAAGACGATGCCGAACTGCTGGAGGCATTGCTAGAAACAAACTACGAACTAAGCAACCGCATTCTCACACCCCGCCAAAAGGACCTGATAACCACCTCTTTCGGCTCACCCTTTTAAACCTACTAAAATCACCCACAAACCAATGATTAAACAACGAAACATCACCCTCATCGTGGTGCATTGCACCGCATCGAAATGCACCAGCAACCTGACCCCGGAAGCCCTCGACGCCCTACACAAGCGCCAGGGTTTCACCGAATGTGGCTATCACTATTACATCACCAAAGACGGAACGATACACCACATGCGTGACATCACCCACATCGGAGCCCACGCCAAAGGCTACAACACCCCGTCAATCGGAGTAGCCTACGAAGGAGGCCTGGACGCTTCCGGACGTGCCGCCGACACCCGCACCGCTGCACAAAAGCAAAGCCTCGAAATACTTCTTCGCTTCCTCCTGCTCTCCTACCCGGCAGCAAAGATTTGCGGTCATCGTGACCTCTCACCCGATCTCAACCACAACGGCACCATAGAACCCTGCGAATACATCAAACAGTGTCCCTGTTTCTGTGCCTCCATCGAATACTTGTATTTAGTTGAGAGTGGAGAGTTGAGAGTGATTATGCGGTATATAAACGCATGAAAGCGCAGCAACTCTCAACTCTCAATTCTCCATTCTCAACTTATCCCTTCCTTTGCCGGCAACAATTAAAAAGGAGGTCATAATGAAACCATTTTGGAGAAACACGTTGCGAGTACTGAAAGTGATCGGTAAAATTTTCGTTTGGTTGACAGGTGCAGACAGCCCTGTCAATGACAGCGAGAAGAAAACGGACGGCAGGAACTGACGGGCAACATCGGAAACCCCTGTTTTGAGGGCTGCGGAATACAAACCGCAGCCCTTTTTTCATGCACTTTAAGAAGTTGAGAGTTGAGAGTTGAGAATGGAGAGTGACCATTCTGTATATAAGCGTATGAAAGCGCAGCTAACTCTCAACTCTCCATTCTCAACTCTCAACTATTCTTAAGTTTGCAACATTATTAATCATCAAAACACTAATAAACATGGCAATTACAATTAAACCCGCTTTGCGCAAGAATCCGCAGGACAAAGACGCCGCCGCAAAATACTATGCACAAGTAGTACTCGCCCCGGAAATGACACTGGAACAAATTGTTGAACAGATCGCAGACCGTTGTACGCTGACAGGTTCTGACATCAAGGCAGTTCTTGACGCATTGATGACCGTTATCAAACGCAGTTTGGCCAACGGTACTCCAGTCCGGTTGGGCGACCTTGGTTCGTTCCGCCCTTCTGTTTCCGGCAAAGGCATCGAGGATGCCAGCAAGTGTGGAGCAAACAGTGTGAAGAAAGCACGTGTTATCTACGTTCCCTCGACACAAATCAAAAAGGCCGTAGCTGATTATTCATTCTCTAAAGCAGGAGCAAATACAGCGAATGAAGAAGGCGGAGATGAGAAACCAGACCCGAAACCTGGCGAAGGCGGCGGAGAAGCTCCGGACCCGGCAGCTTAATAATCCTCGTTTCGCACATCGCGAACCAATCAAGAAAAAAGCCCGATGAATGAGAAATCATTTCACCGGGCTTTTCATTTGCGGGTATTTGGTGAACGGAATATGCTTCTGAAAGCCTCATAGAAAACATCAGGAGTTTTTCGAAAAACGTCTGGCGAAATAAAAAAAACGTCTGATGATTTTTGGGAAACATCTTGAAGGGGTTCAAGTATGTTTTTACTTCTTTTCCGACTGTTTACAGATGTTTTGCGTTCTATTCCCGCATGATTCTATCTGTAAATAAACAGAGTGACATAGACAGAAACGCAATTATCTATAAAGCGACGGGGAACGGATAAATGATAAGTTTGCTGTTTTACAGCGTATTTTTCCTCTTTTCTTCTACAAAGATAGGTCACGTCCGCCCGTCAGTCAAGGACCGCTACGCTATTTCAGATAAAAATATCCTGCGCTCCTGCGTCGTGCGGTATTTTTATCTGAAATTCCTTGCCTGCCGTTCGTCCATGCCCTGGGAGATGTACAAGAAAAAAGGAAAAAAATAGGGGTGGGCGGTGCGTGGAGGCGGTGATTATATCCATCTTTTTATGTTTACGCCCAATACCCGCCGAAACGGTTGTGCTTGATTACTTTATCCAACTTCAATTGCTTGCGACGAAACTTGTTTATCGCTCGTTTGAGAAACTTTCGTCCGGATGTGCTGCAACTTTTCTTCTTCATCCTGCATTGGTAACAATGACAGATTCCAATGCCCGTATGTGATTCCTTCATATCCGTATTTGTTTTACGTTATTTGACTCTGATTTTATTATTGAATCATTCATCATCAGGCATTAATTTTTCTGCTTCGTAATAATACCGGGAACAGGTATCAGAGACTTCATTCGATAAACTATCTTGTATCTCCGAAATTCTATCCAACAACTTTTCACGAGTATCTATCTCTTTCGGATAAATATTAAAGCCGGAATATGCCTCAAATGATTTTATTAGCTCCTCTACACTTTTAAAGCGGTTCGCATCCATACCGATTTGTTTCTTCTTTTTGCTCATATCTTATTTGTTTTACGCCAATTCTTGAAGATTTTTCAAAGATTGGCAAGTTTTTACTATTTAATTTTGTGACAATTGCTCTATTGTCACGGATTTCTTGTGCCTGTCTCTTGCGGAGCGTCCCGAAGCGGACGGCGAAGCCGACCGCCGAGAACCGCCAGTGTGTTCCGCAGGACTGGGACTAGCGGAAGTAACTTCGGGGCGGTGGTCGGGGTGGCGGCCCAGCCGCCATAGTGGAGGCGTTTACCGCACGCAATAGTAACTTTCAGCCCGTTCCTGAAACAAAGGAAACCTCCCAATCAGCAGGAATATCTGGAATGTGCTGTTATGTTGAATAAAAGGGCGGAATCCGGAACGGTTCCGCAACTTATTAAACATAATTGCCTATTCCGGATTTCCTGCGCAAACACTGCCCTTCATTAGAAACACCGGAAGACCATGGCGCAGCAGCATCACGATCTGCACGCACCCGGAGGACGGCGGAGGGTGCTTACTTCCAACAAACAAACCCGCTCAATCAGTAACACGGGAACCCCGCGCCGCACGGTTGCACTCCTGACTAACAGCCCCTTCCTATAGTCAGACGAAAGGAGGTAGCGGATTCTCGCCTTAGTCCCGGCAGTAAGTGCCGGGCGGAGCGAAACCGCACCGGGCATCGCAGACGTACAGCTACAAACTAAAGTAACTCCAAAGAATGTTCCTTAGCTGCACTTCCTTCGGTCAGCTGCAGGAGGGCGGCTTGGTGGGTGATTGTGCGGCTATCAGCCGCGTTTCATCCCGCCAAGCGGCACGGTGAGCAAAAGGCTGCCCTTCCGAGAAATGCTGTCGGTGAAGGAATGTTCCGGTTAAACACTGACGGAGCAGGGCGGGCGCATGGGGGTGCTGTCCTGTAAGGCGGCGCCCTGATGCGGCTGCGCTGCGGGGAGTAATCAGACGATAAGCCGCTCGCAAAAGTATTCCGCCCCAGCCCGACACTTGGTCATTGCCTTCACCTGCTATCACATACCTGTTAGAAACCCGGCTCCATCAACTTGATATCCCCGTTAATTGCTAGCAAATTAGTTGTTCCGGAACGAACCGGGAACAAGAATCCGCTAGCAGAATCTGGCAGCCGGCTTCTTCCAGGATGAAACAGTTGCTAGCATTATTCCCGATCTGCAGCACACGATCCGGAAGAATCCGCTAGCACTTTTACGCAGCTCGAGCACGAGATCCGGAAAAGTCTGCTAGCAAATCTTTCATTGACCAAGATCTTCCGGAGCGTATTTTGCTAGCAATCGTTTCCCCCTACTCTTTCCCCTTGCCCGCTTTCTCCAACCTGTCGAGTGCCGACAGAAAACCCCGCACGGCTTCGCCTTGCTCCTGGTACCTTCGTTTCAGTTCTCCGTGTTCCTTCGCTTCTTGCTTGTAGTGGATACAGAAGCGGGGGTATTCCCGCACAATGTATTTGATTGCTTCGCTGGCGCTTCGTTTCCCGGTAAGGCTTTTCAGCGCTTCGAGTTGTTCGGCTTCTTCGGCGGTCAGCCGCAGGGTGATGGTACTTACTTTTTCACTCATTATTTGTCTCCTTTCGCTGTTACGCTATTGCCATCGGTTCCACTTCCAACGTGGCCATCACTTGCGGTCATACGTTTGCTTGCGGCGTCGGTCTCGTTCATGGCTGACGGTTGCTGTTCCCGGTTCATCACTTCCGCCCTTCGGTATGCTTCGGCATACGTCTGGCAGTGTATTCCATATCGTTCAATCGTGACGCCTGCGGCTGTCACTTCGTGCGCCACGCACCATCCTGTCCGCATTTTGCGTGGATAGTAGTGTGGAGCGCCATTCGCTTTTTTATTTTCATTCATCATGGTCGCTTTTATTGGCTATGAGGCTGATTTGTTCCTGATACCGGTACCGGAATGTTGTCCGTGACTGCTGTCCGCTATTGCCCCCACGGCATCCCTTAGCCGCTTCAACAGGAACAACCGGGGCATCCGCAGGCGTTTGTTCCCGTGCATCTCGCCTAGAATTTGCCATACGGGATTTCCTATTTCGCCATGTCCGGACAGTTTGAGCACCTCCTCCAGTTCCCGGGGGGAAAGATTGTAAGGGCTTAGGGCCTCTATCAACCCTTTGGGATTACGTGGCTTTTGTTCGCACGCCACCGCCTCCACTTGTGGCGGGCGTTGCCCGGTAATTGTGGAAGTAGTATTGTCACCTGTTGCAATGGTAGTTTCAGGTTTATTTCTCCCCAACGGGGTGGAAGAAAGCAAATATTTCGCTTCCTCCTCCGTGAGTTCTCCGATAGTCGGTAGGGGGATAGAGGAGGACTTTTCTTTGTTTTCTTTTTCTTTGTTTTCTTTTTCTTTGCTTTTCTTTTCTTTGTCGATTTTTTCCGGAAGGTTTCCGGAAGTTTCCGGAAAGTTCTGGAAATCTTCCGGAAGTTTCTCGAAAGTAGGTTCTACTGTTGTCGGTGACATTGACACGTCCGGTGCGTTTTGCCCGGTCGGTTCCGCGGCTGTCGCAGTTTCAAACAGGGGCATACTGACGGGTTCCTTTATGGGTTGCTCCGGTTCTACGAGAAGAATATCCAGCGGGATATACATTTTTTTCTTCGCCAGTTTGCAGATGTCTATATATCGGCTCTGAATGGCCCGGGAGGTGAGAATACATTTCATCTTCCACACGACGGGGTCGAACAGGCAGATTTCGGCGCAATAGTCTACGATCTCTTTCACCCGTTCCTCGTTCATGCCCCAATAGTCGGCACAGTCGAAAAGCTGATCTTCCGTCCAGCGGATATACGAACCGTCGACACGGTAAATTTCGTTCAACGCGTATTGATATACGGCATAGCCGTCACACCCGTATTTCTTCTTCAGGCGTTTTATTTTGATGTCCTGAAAGCGGTCTGTTTCCGCTTTGTAATAGGAAAATCCGTTCTTGCTCATATTCTTCTGCTGTAATTAGATGCCAGGTAATTCATGATTTCTTCTTTGCTGTATAGGAAAGTCCCGCCCAGTTTATAGAACGGGATAGCTCGCTCCGCGCGCAGGTTTCTCAATGTCGAGTTGCTGATGTTGAGCAGCTTGCATACGTCAGTGGAGCGGATGAATACGGCATCCTCCGGGATGGTGTCGAGGACAACGGGCTGAACAGGTTTGTATTTCGTCCCTTTTGCTTCTCGTTCTTCGGTTGTATTTCCGGGTTCCATGATTCTCATGTTCTTGTTTTCTGTTTTCATAATTCTGTTTTTATTTGGATTCATATTCAGTTATTTAAGTCTTTGAGAGTGATTTGGTCGAGATGGGCCAACTGGAGGCTGTTCAGGGCGTGGATCGTTTTTATAATCCACCCTTTCAGAACGATTCTCCGGTGTCCTTCGATGTTGCCGTAGTGTTGCAGTGCACGGGTGATTGCCAGGTGCATTTCGCGTTTGGAAATACTTCCATGTTCATACGCTATCATACTGTCGATAGCTTTTTGCTCCAGTTGTTCCTGATTGACGATTTTAATTGCTTTCATTCGTTTGCGGCTTTATTATTGGGTGATTTTTGAGATTCTTTCTTTGCGTACATGTCTTTGAGAGCTGCCATGTCTTTCATTACTTTCGTGTCAACCACTCTGGCATATATCTGTGTGGTTGCAATGTTGGCGTGTCCTAACATTTTAGATACGGTTTCCAATGGGATTTCACGTTGTAAAGTGATTGTAGTGGCAAACGTATGGCGTGCAATGTGATAGGTTACTCGTTTGTTAACATTGGCGGCTTTGGCTATTTTTTTCAGATTCCGGTTGATGACTTGGTTGCAGATGAGTGGGAAAAGATGGCTGTTTGGTTTATGAGTATTGTAACAATCGAACTTTTTTATGATCTGTTGTGCGGGTTCGAGAAGTGGGAGTGCTACTCTTGCCCCGGTCTTTTGTCGTTTGTAGTTGAGCCATGGTGTATGGTCAATACCGATTGTAATATTTTCATTTGTCAGTTTGGTCATGTCGGTATAGGCAACTCCGGTGTAGACAGCAAACAGAAATATTTCTCTTGAAATGGAAAGGTTTGCCGGCAGATTAATTTTTTGGATCGCTTTGATATCTTCCTCATTGAGGAATCCTACGTCGACTTTATTTCTTTTCACTTTGAGCAGACATACAGGATTAGTGTTGATCCATTCGTTGGCCATGGCCACATTCATCACTTTTTTGAATCTGGTGATATGTTTTAGGGCTCCGTTTGTGGTGCATAGTTTTTTGTTGTCTTTGCGGTTGAATCCCTGCAAGTAAGCGAAGAATTCGTAAACAAAGGCTTTATCAATGGCTGTGATATCGTAATCTGTTGTATGATATTTGATTTTGATGTAGTTGATGAGGTGGTTTCGGGTGATCCTGTAACCGACGAAAGTATTTTCCCGAAATTTTTTCTTTTCAATAATTTCGTGATACTCAAAAAGTTTAGTAATCGTGGAATATTCGTTTTCTTGTGCATTGAACATGAGTTTAAAGTTCTCGATGTTCACAGGATATCTTTTATTCCGTATTCTGGTAAGTGTTTCGTCGATAGTCATCTTTAAATCTTCGATGTACCGATTGACTTCTTTGCAGATGTCGGTTTTACCCAATGCTTTTTGTGCGGTGGATGACCAGTTTGACAAAGGCAGATAGATATTCATTGGAATTTCGTATCTTTGTCCCGAAATTGTTACTCTGCAATGTAACGGTGCCATGTTTTCACTTGTTCTTCCTTTCCTTATCCAGAACAGAACTGTGAAAGTTTGTTTTTTTTCTTTCATTTCTCCTTATTTTTATGAGTTCGCCCACTCAAAGAGAGAAAAGAAGCAATGTTGGTCACCGAAGTAGGCACCGAATTTTGTGTCCGCTTTTTTTGATTGCCTATATTGTTGAACGCAAAAAAGCCGCTAAAACTGCAATTTTAGCGGCTTTTTGTACTTAAATAACTGGTATATGTGGACCAGCCTGGGCTTGAACCAGGGACCTCCAGATTATGAGTCTGTTGCTCTAACCAACTGAGCTACAAGTCCGATGTATCCTTTGTTGGATGCGGTGACAAAAGTAGTATTTTCCCTCGAATTATGCAAATCCTTTTGATAAAAAACTACGATACTTTATTTTTAGAACTTATATTTGCGCTTCGGGTTCTTGGGGAACCATCCTTTTTGTACCCGTTCTTCCTGTTCGAAGACCTCTTTAATCGTCCAGAAGGAAGAAAACGCAAACACGCCAAGCAAAGAAGATAAAATCACATTATCGATGCTTAATGAGGCGACCACACCGGCTATGCCGAGTACCAGAAATATCCACCAGCATTTTGTACCCCAATAGTATTCGGCCTTTACCACGACGGGGTGAAAAAGGCCGATAATCAAAAAGGTACATATTCCGATGAATAACCCCGCAAGGTGATATTCATTTAGAAATTCCATCACAATTATTTTTCAACGCGGATGGGGATTTCTTTCTTGATACTCTGTTCCAGAGAAATCAATGTCTCGGTAGCTACCACACCCGGTATTTCTTGCATTTTGTTATTCAGCAAATCCATCAGATGTTCGTTGTCGCATGCATAAAGCTTTGTCAGCATTGTGTACGGACCTGTAGTGAAATGACATTCCACAATTTCGGGAATCTTTTGTAGTTCCGCTACGACAGATTTGTACATGGAGCCTTTTTCCAGTTTGATACCCACGTAGGTACAAGTTCTGTATCCCAATGATTTCGGGTTCACATGGTAACCAGAGCCTACAATGACACCTAGGTCAATCAGTCTTTGCACACGCTGATGGATAGCTGCGCGTGACACTCCACATTCGGCTGCTACGTCTTTAAAAGGGATGCGGGCATTCTGGGAGATAATCTCTAGGATCTGCCTGTCGAGGTTGTCTATTCTTTCCATAATAATAAATTGTAATTTCCTGTTGTTATCAAATAGTAAGCAAATATAGAGATTTATTTTAATTATTCTTCTTTTCGGAGAAAAAAAATAGGAAAAAGCAAAAAAAAGAGGTACAAACGTTTTGCACCTCTTTCCTTTTTCTATTTAGAAAAGAACTTTCTTATTTCTTATCTTTTTCGATGCCCAACAGTTCAACTTCGAAAATCAAAGTAGAGAACGGTTTGATTTGATTGCCAGATTCTCTAGCACCGTAAGCAAGTTCTTGCGGGATGTAAAGTTCCCATTTAGAACCTACAGGCATCATAGTCAATGCTTCTGTCCAACCTTTGATTACTTGGTTGGCACGGAAAGTAGACGGTTCGTTACGTTTGTAAGAGCTGTCGAATTCTGTTCCGTCAATCAAAGTACCTTTGTAGTTCACTTTCACTTTGCAAGTGTCAGCAGGAATTTCACCTTTGCCTTCAGTGATTACTTTGTATTGCAGACCGCTTGCAGTTGTTTTTACGCCGTCTTTAGTCTTGTTTTCAGCAAGGAATTTTTCGTTTTCAGCTTTATAGTCAGCATATTTTTCTTCCAAAGCTTTTGCTTTGATAGTTTCCATAGCTGTACGAGTATATTCTTGAGCTGCTTCCATAGTCATTACACCGCCTTTTTCCAAAGTACCTGCGATGAAACCTGCCAGGAAGTTTTCTTTGCTGATGGTTTTAGTAGAGTCAGTGCCAAACAATTCCTGGTTGATACCTTTCATCATCTGGTTGCTGATTTGCTGACCGATTTGCAGACCTGCCATGTAAGCGATGTCTTTTTTGCTAGTCTTGTTTGCACCTTCATTCAAACCTTTGATGAAGTCTGCCATATAAGCAGTATCAACGTCCAGACGACCTGTCAGATAGCCTTTCAGACCTTGAGTCTGCGCCATACCGATAGAATAAGACAGTGAGTCGATGTCTGATTTCAGATTTGCTTTAGGAGCTTGAGCTGTACAAGAAGCAAGGCTTGCAGCAGCGGCGATTGCCATAAAAATACTAACTTTTTTCATTTTGCTTTGAAATTTTTTATTTATAATACTTCGAGTAATTCTACTTCAAAAATGAGTGTGCTATGAGGAGGGATCATTTCTCCGGCACCTCTTGCGCCATAACCAAGTTCTGACGGAATATACAGTTTCCATTTAGAACCTTCCGGCATCAGCTGCAAAGCTTCCACCCATCCCGGTATTACTTGGTTGACACCGAATACAGCCGGTTCTCCGCGTTGGATAGAGCTGTCGAACAGTGTGCCGTCAATCAATGTTCCTTCATAGTGGCATCTTACCTGGTCGGTAGCTTTCGGCTTTTTGCCTGTACCTTCTTTGATGATTTCATATTGTAGTCCGCTGGGAAGAACAACTACGCCCGGTCCTTTTTTGTTTTCTTCGAGGAAAGCTTGTCCTTGCTCGATAGCAACGGCACCCATTTTAGCTTCCAGTTCTTCGAAATACTTGTTTACTATTTCGCGGGCTTCATTGTGGCTGATAGCCGTCTGATTGCCTTCCAATACGTCTTTGATTGCTTGTGCGAAATCATCTACCGCAAGGTTTCCGATTCCCATACTTGATAAGTTTTGACCAATTCCGAGGCCAATAGCGTAACTGAATTTATCCATATAATGTTTTTTGTTGGCGATTGAAATGTATCACCTTCATGGTTTTAGCTTTCAATCAATTGCAAATTTATGAATCGCAAAAGTACGTGTTTTATTTGAATGATTTAGCATTTGCTATTTAAAAATTCTTATATCTGTGAAAGATAATCGCTTTTCTTTAAAGAATTAGTTTTTTTGTTCGTAGGATTTAATCGGCTTATTCTTATATTTTAGATTTGTTTATGCAGGCAATTAATCGTCTGACAGCTGTTGAACTTGCGTCTGACAATTGTTGTTTTTTCGTCTGACAACTGTCAGACGAAAGAATAACAGTAGTCAGACGAATAGTTGTTGCCATAAATGATGCTAACTATCTGCATCTTTCATCTTAAAGTTCTGCATAAATAGGATTATATTAAGCGTGAGAAAGTGTTCTTTTATTCGATGATTCTGATTACATTTGTGTGGCTATTAAAAAAGAAGGAGGAATAGTAATGAAGAATCTGGTAGTTTTGACGGGTGCGGGTATGAGTGCCGAGAGTGGGATTAGTACATTTCGCGATGCAGGCGGTTTGTGGGATAGGTATCCTGTGGAGCAGGTGGCCACTCCTGAAGGTTATCAGCGTGACCCGGCTTTAGTGATTAATTTCTATAATGAGCGTCGGAAACAGTTGTTGGAGGTGAAACCGAACCGTGGGCATGAACTGTTGGCGGAACTGGAGAAAAGCTTCCATGTGACGGTGGTGACACAGAATATTGATAACTTGCACGAACGTGCCGGGAGTAGCCACATCATTCATCTGCATGGCGAACTGACGAAAGTGTGTTCCAGCAGAGATCCTCATAATCCCCACTACATAAAAGAACTGAAACCGGAAGAATATGAAGTGAAGATGGGAGACAAGGCCGGCGACGGCACTCAATTGCGACCTTTTATCGTATGGTTTGGAGAAGCTGTGCCGGAAATTGAAACCGCCATCCAATATGTGGAGAAAGCGGATATTTTCGTCATTATCGGTACGTCGCTTAACGTATATCCTGCGGCGGGGCTGCTTCATTATGTACCGAGAGGAGCAGAGGTGTATCTGATTGATCCGAAACCGGTAGATACGCATACTTCCCGTTCGATACATGTAATTCAGAAGGGAGCTTCTGAAGGAGTGGCTGAATTGAAACAGTTGTTGGGAGTTTGAGAGGTTTTCTTTTCCCGGTTTTATTCCAGTTCGGTGGCAAAAATATGATTGTTCCGGAGTACTTCCGATATTTCGAGTGCAGAGATATCCCTGCACTCGATTCTTAATATTTTCTCCCAGTCCTCAAAGTCCACATTCCATTTGTCTATTTGGGGGAACTCTGCCAAAAGCTCTCCTATGCGCTTGATGTCACGCCTTTGGGTGATAGAAGTTCGAAAAATCAGAATCTTATTTTCTTTTTCCATATTCTTTAGGGTTTTATTTTAATGAACGGAACTCCCGGATCGTCATACTGAAATGCAACCTGAAATTGCGACTTAAAAGTGAAAGGCTGCTAAAGCCGCAAAGACGGGCGATTTCGGTGGCGGAAAGTTCCTTGTTTCGTTTTAATAATAGGGCTGCTTTTTCAATCCGGGTGCGTTTGATATAATCCGTAGGCGTTTCGCCCGTCAGGATTGTAAATACGCGATGGAAGTGGAAAGGAGAAAAGCAGGCGATACCTGCCATTTTCTGTAATGATAACGGCTGGTCTATGTGATTGTGAATATAGTCGGTCACTTTATTGATCCGTAACTGATATTCCTGTTTATTGATATCTTTCGTCTCCATGTTTTCTGCAAAGTAAAGGATAATAAATGCCGGAGAGTTGTCCTATCTTGCTAACTTCTCCGGCAGATAATCAATCTTTTTTTTGTCCTATATAGAATACGTAGCCGTAGTATTCTTTATACTTATTATATAGGCTCTCTTCATACCGTTGCCCGGTGATGAGGTCTGCGGCTGCGTCATTTCCTGCATATTCCTTCAAAAAAGCTTCCTGAACAGGGAACTGGGGAGCGTAAAAATGCTCAAGCCAGCAATTTTCCGGTAAAATGAAATGGGCTGTCGGGATATATCCTGCTTTTTCCATTTGCATTATCTTTCTTGGAATCGTATCGATTTCCGGGTAATTGGCCATCCAGAAGTCTTCTATTTCGGAGGGACGTTCCGGGGTGAACCAGGAGGCTTCCGTTACAGCGATAAATCCGTTCTTTTTCAGGAATTTGTTCCATTCGTTCATGCCGCGTTCGAATCCTATGTTATAGATAGCGCCTTCGGACCAGATCAGATCGAGTTCTTCCTCTTGAAATGGCAGAGCGTCCATGGAACCGACGATACCCTTTACTCTGTCTTCACAATGGGCTTCTATTGCATTTTTGTTGAATAGCTCGATAAAGTCGGGGAAAAGGTCGATACCTGTAATTTGTCCTTTCGTATAGTTGGCTAATGCCATTGTCTGACCGCCTGTGCCACAGCCAATGTCGGCTATTCGTGCCTTGTCGGACAGTTCGTTGATGAAGCTTACGGCTTTTTGTGTGACTTCAGGACTTCCGGGACCTTGACGTTTTAATGCCTTGAAGTAATTACATATCAGTGTAAAATCGAATTCGTGGATTGATTTAAAATCGTTACTCATTGTTTTAATATTTTAGTTGTACGGCGAATGGAGGCATATAATGATGCTTGCAACCATTTGACCATACAAATAGTTTGAAAATTTAGATATAGAAAATAACTCTGACAAGAGTATGTCAGAAAACATAAGGGATAATCTGTAATGAGAGGAAGGCTTACAGATTATTTACAGAACGGAATCCTTATGGAATGAAAATGAGTTAAACATCCAATTATTTCTTTTAGTTTGTGACAAAGATAGGGTTTTAGCTGCAAAACTCAATGATAACTTGATTGAAAAAAGACTGTAAACCTGTATTTTAGCAAGAATAGTCAAATAGGAATATGTTTATATATCCGGTTGCATGGATGAGATTGATCGGCCAAATTGATTGAAACTACATTTTTTTGAGTTATTTTTGTCGAATATTAAATACAAATCTCTCATTTAATGTATGATACCGATGAAAAGCAAATTATTACTCACATGTACCATCCTGTTTTTCTGTTCCTCTTTTCTGTGCGGACAGAATCAATCTTCTAAAGTGGCAAACTCTGTTGAAACGAATAATGGATGCATCCGGCACCCGTGGCAAGGAAAAAGAGTGGGATATTTGGGAGACTCTATTACAGATCCCAACTGTTATGGTGACAAGATAAAGAAATACTGGGATTTTCTGCAGGAATGGCTGGGAATCACTCCTTATGTATATGGTATCAGTGGCAGGCAATGGAATGATGTGCCCCGGCAAGCCGAGCAACTGAAGAAAGAACACGGCGAAGAAGTAGATGCTATCGTGATTTTGATGGGTACGAATGATTTTAATGACGGTGTACCTATTGGAGAATGGTTTACGGAAACAGAAGAACAAGTGATGGCAGCCCGTGGGCAAACCCAAAAGCTGGAAACCCGTAAGAAACGCACTCCTATAATGGATGGAAGCACGTATAAGGGACGTATCAACATAGGAATCAATAGACTGAAACAACTCTTCCCGGACAAGCAGATTGTGTTGCTGACCCCGTTGCACCGTTCACTGGCCAATTTTGGAGAAACGAATGTGCAACCGGATGAAAACTACCAGAACAGTTGTGGCGAATATGTGGATGCCTACGTGCAGGCTGTTAAAGAAGCCGGCAATGTGTGGGGAGTTCCCGTGATTGATTTTAATGCGGTAACCGGATTGAATCCGATGGTGGAAGAACAACTGATTTATTTCTACGATGCGGGATATGACCGTTTGCATCCCAGCACGAAAGGACAGATACGCATGGCACGAACGCTGATGTATCAGTTGCTTGCGTTGCCTGCTACATTTTAAATAGGTCGGACAGAATTCTATGAAATTGTACACTATTCTATAGTACATTTTCTGCAAACCTGTAATTTTGTCTTCTATAAATAAATAGAACCTATGAGACATAAACTTCTGTTTTCTTTTTTCATCTTTTTGATAGTTGCTTTACCGATTCGTAGTAAGGATTTTGTTTTGACTTCCGGTCAAACAGTTGTCATCGCTTGCAGCCCTTCTGAAGAACTGGTTGTACGAACCGCATTGGAAATGCTGGGGCGTGATATTCAGACAGTATTGTCGTCGACTACCCAAGCGAATGAGAAAACAGGTGAAATTGTGATAGGAACGGTGGGGCAGAGTGAGCTTATCAGCCGGACCGGCATAGATGTTTCTGCGCTAAAAGGCAAGAAGCAGGCTTTTCTATTATCTGTTTCTCCGGAGGGTAAATTGATCGTAGCCGGCAGTGACAAACATGGTACGGCTTATGGAATACTCGAAATATCCCGTTTGTTAGGTGTCTCTCCCTGGGAATGGTGGGCGGACGTAACTCCGGAAAAGAAGAAACTTTTTAAGCTATCTTCCAAATTCCAAAGTCTTCAGGCTCCTTCGGTGGAATATCGGGGTATATTTATTAATGATGAAGACTGGGGCTTGATGCCATGGAGCAGTCGGACCTATGAACCTTCAAAAGTGAAAGGTGAGATAGGCCCGCGTACCAACGAGCGTATTTTTGAACTCTTACTTCGTCTGCGTGCCAACACCTATTGGCCTGCAATGCACGAATGTACACTTCCTTTCTTCCTGACCAAAGGCAATCGGGAAGCTGCCAAGAAATGTGGAATCTTCATCGGTGCTTCCCATTGCGAACCGATGGCTTGCAGCGCTGCCGGCGAGTGGAAACGAAGAGGGGAAGGGGCTTATGATTATGTGAATAATGCTCCGGCTGTTTACAAATTCTGGGAAGACCGTGTAAAAGAGGTGGCAGATCAGGAAATACTCTATACGTTGGGTATGCGTGGTGTACACGATGGTAAGATGCAGGGAGCGAAGACGGTGGAAGAACAGAAGGCCGTAATAGATCGTGTGTTTGCAGATCAACGCGGGTTGATTGAAAAATATGTTGATAAGGATGTAACTAAAGTCCCGCAGGTTTTTATCCCTTATAAAGAGGTACTCGACATTTATCATGCCGGATTACAGGTGCCCGATGATGTAACATTGATGTGGTGTGACGATAACTATGGCTATATCCGCCATTTTCCTACGGCCGAAGAATGCGCACGTAAAGGAGGGAATGGAGTCTATTATCATGTTTCTTATTGGGGACGTCCGCACGACCATCTCTGGTTGAGTACGATGAGCCCGTATCTGATTTTCCAACAAATGAAGCTGGCTTACGATCGAGGCATACAGAAGATGTGGATACTGAATGTCGGAGATATCAAGCCTGCCGAGTATCAGATAGAGTTGTTTATGGATATGGCCTGGAATATAGAAGCTGTGGCCTCGGAAGGAGTGACCTCTCATCTGAAACACTGGCTGGAACGGGAATTGGGAGCTTCGTGCGCAAAGGCAGTATTACCTGTGATGCAGGAACACTATCGTCTGGCCCATATTCGTAAACCTGAATTTATGGGAAATACGAGGGAAGAGGAGAAAGATCCTGTTTATCGTGTTGTCAAAGATCTCCCATGGAGTGAAAAAGAAATCAACGGACGTTTGCAGGCTTATGATAAATTGTCGGAGACAGTGGAACGGGCAGCTTCGAAAATCCCATCCGGCAGACAAAGTGCCTATTTTGAATTGGTGAAATACCCGGTGCAAGCTGCTACACAGATGAACCGGAAATTGCTATATGCCCAATTAGCCCGCCACGGAAAAGCGGACTGGGAGAAAAGTGATCTTGCCTATGACAGCATTGTAGTATTGACAAAACGGTATAACTCACTGGAAGATGGAAAGTGGAACCGCATGATGGATTTCCAACCCCGAAAACTCCCCGTATTCAATCGCGTGGAAAGAAAAACGGCTACTTCTCCGATGATGAAAGAGCGTGTAGCTATCTATAAATGGAACGGCTTGGATGGGAAGAATATCCCGAATAGTAAGACCTTGAATGCGCGGAAAGGAACTTCTGCTATTTGTGAGGGCCTGGGATATGAAAGCAAAGCGACAGGCATTGACAAGGGAGATGTACTGATGTTCTCTTTTGACAACTGGAAAACAGACTCGGTAGAGGTTGACATCCGCTTGTTGCCTAATCATCCTGTGGGAGGAGATCAATTACGTTTCTCAATATCGTTGGACGATGCAGCGCCTGAAGTGATCTCTTATGAAACGAAAGGACGGAGTGAAGAATGGAAAGAGAACGTGCTGCGCAATCAAGCCATCCGAACGGTTCGACTTCCGGTATCCGGAAAGAAGTCCCACAAATTGGTAATCAAGGCATTGGACGAAGGAGTGATATTAGACCAGGTGATGCTTTATATGCCTTCGCCTACTGGTGAGTAACTGCACGGATCACGAACCATGCATGATGCGCCACGGTTCCAATCAGCCCGTAATGCTTTGCCATGATCCGAAATCTTTCTTTGAGGGATGCTTTCTGATTTCGGGTAGTCATTCCCTCCTCCAGATAGTCGATGATTGTCAGGTGGGTATTGTGCAAAGTACGTGCTTTCTTCATGATGCGGATGCACCAGTCGAAATCTGCAGAAAAGCGATATTGCAGATTATATGGCTCTACGAGCGTGTGGCGGGGGAAGAATGCCTGGTGGCAGACTAACATTCCCTGTTTGAAACTTTTCCAGGTGAGCGTTTCAGGGGCGGACAATCTGCGCATCCGCAGGAAATGCCTGTCCTTGTCTACGATAGCGGTTTCTCCGTAAAGTATATCGGGCAGTTCATTGCCGTTGATGGTGTGCACCATTTGTTGCAGCGTATCATCCTCATGAAAACAGTCGCCTGCATTCAGGAAACAGAGATAATCACCGCTGGCAAGGGCGATGCCCTTATTCATAGCGTCATACAGTCCTTTGTCGGGTTCGCTGACGACGGTGTGTATGCGTGACCGGTAGCGGTTGATAATAGAGAGGGTTCCATCCTTGGAAGCTCCATCCACGATAATATATTCTATATGATGATAGGTTTGTGAAATTACACTTTGAATCGTGTCTTCCAATACCTTTTCAGCATTGTATGTCACCGTAATGATAGAGAACTTGGGAGTAGGATGGACACTATGCATATTTCCCCGTTATTTTATTGTAGACATCTGTATATTTCTTTGCAACGATACTCTCCGAATAATTACCCAGAACCTTGCGGCAGGCCTGTGCAGAGAGTTCGTTGTATTCCGGTTCCGTCAATATCCAATGTATGCCGTTGGCAAAATCTTCCGAGGATTTGTATTGTGCCACGTAGCCGTTGTGCAGATGATCGATCATTTCGGGGATACCTCCCACATTAAAACCGACACAAGGCACTCCACAGGCCATTGCTTCCATAATCATATTGGGAAGATTCTCTTCCAGAGACGGGATGGCGAAGAGGTCTACGGCATTGTAGATATTCACTACTTCATGCTCATTTTTGATATAAGGGAGCGGGTATACATGGAAAGGAAGTTGTTCCTGTAACTGCTGCGACTGGTTGCCGAATACGACTACACCCAGTGAGTCTTTCCATTCCGGATGCTTTTCTGCTAACAGTTTGCATGCCCCAATCAGATAGTCGACCCCTTTTCGTTTATCGGTGATCTTTAATGAGCCGAACAAAACTAGTTTCTTACCTTCCGGCAACATGAATTTGGCACGCGCTTCCTTCTTGTTCATGGGTTTGAACAAGTTGGTATTAATAGCGTTCGGAATATTGGTCACGCTTTTCCCTTCAAATAATGCACTGGTCTGGGCTTGTTCCTTCAGCCAATGGCTGCACGTGACGAAATGAATGGGAGCGTAGCTGTATAACTTTTGTTTTTTGCGGAACGTGCGATAGGATAAATCCTTTCGTCCCCCGCCTTTGTAGATGTACGGACAGTCGTGACATTCCTGCTGATAGTTGTTGCACTCCCGTGCGTAATGGCAGATGCCGGTGCATGGCCACATATCGTGCATGGTCCAGACTACGGGTTTGCCGGAGGTCAGTATCTTTCGTATATCGTTCAGTGAGAGCATTCCCTGGTTGATCCAATGCAGATGGATCACGTCGGCCTGGCGGAATTCCGGGAGTGAGGTGATGTCTGTACCTGTGTTGGCGATGTCTACGTCAAACAAATGGTAACGCCGGAAACGGTTGGCACTCCAGATCACAATCCGTTCCCACATGAACTTCCACACTTGCAACCAGTTACTTTTTAAGCGGACAACACTGATTTGGTCGGTCTGTTTGTCACGTACCAGCATTTTGGCTTTGATGCCGTTGTTTTTCAGTGACTCCATCAACCGGCTTGCTGCGATGGCTGCTCCTCCTATTCGTTCAGATGTATTTATAATCAGGACTCTCATGGGCAAAAGTTTATGCAAATGTACGGTTTTTAGAGGAAATGTTTGATATTTCCAGCAAGCTTTCTGCTATTTCGCGTGAAAAGATTTCGAGGTTGAAACGTTCTTCCGCCAGTTTGCGGGCATTCTCTCCCATGCGCCGTGCCTCTTCGGGGTGGTCGGCGATGTAGCGGATAGCGTCTATCCAGCCTTGTACGTCGTTATATTCTACGGTGATGCCTATTCCTTCCTTGTCGATGTCTATTTCGAAGTTGGGGTTGCGCGAACAGATGACGGGGATGCCGAGGGCGAATGCTTCCACGAGCGTGGTCAGTCCTACGGTATAGGGGAAGTCCAGGCAGCAGATCACGATACAACTTTTGCGTGCCACCAGTTTCCCCAGTTCGTAGGGAATCACTCCGTCGGTATAATGGATGCGAATGGAGTCGGGCAATGCATACGGGTCGATGATCTTTTTATAGTTGATGTTACCGCATGAGACGGCAATGTACAAATCCAGTTTCTCGTTCGTTGCGGCAAATGCCTGGAGCAAGGTGTCTACGTCCCGGTTTTCTTTGCCGGTGGAGATAAATCCTTCGGGCTTCCGGTCGGGCATTTCTGCAAGCAGGTGGTCGTAGAAAGGAAGATCCGGTCCCCAATGGATGAGTTTCAGTTTGTGGGACGGTGCTTTCCGGGTTTTCTGCGAGTCCTGAATCAGTTTCCGACTGAACAGGAACATTTGGTCTATACCTTTGTAGAAAAGGCGGGAGATTTGTTCGCGCCACGGTTTGGGATTGGTGACGACAGCCGTATGATGCCAGATCACGATGGGCTTGCGGTACAGTCCCAGTGCACGGAGGAAGATGACGGGCTCTATACCCCGGAAAGAGGTGGCGTAGAGGACGTCGTATTTCTCCTTGCAGAAGAGAATCTCTTTGGTGGCGTAAAGCATGAGTTTCAGACGGCCGGAGAAATATTTGCATTTGTGCATCACGGAGTGTATTCCGTAATTCTCCAGTAAAGGAAGTCCGTATAAGATGTGTCCGGGGAATTTATATTCTTTCCATTCCTCGTAGCTTTCCCGTGTGAGGCGGGTATGGTAAAAATAAATAGTAAGCAACTTATTTAGTGGTGCTTGTTTCTTTTCAGCCATTTGTTGATTCGGTTTTTGACAGCTTTCGTAATGATGGAGAAATTGCCGTATTTCAGGTTGAGGAACAGTTCTTCGAACGAACGTCCGATCTTGATCCACGGATGATCCCAGCCCATGATGCGGTAAACGCTCTCTTTGTAGGCAACGTTTTCGATGACGTAGCGGGGATGTTTCAGTGGAAAATCCACCTCATAGCGCTTCATCGTGAAGATGCGGCGGTAACCTTTGGGCAGGGTATGAATCGAGCCGGCGAAATGGGTGGAATCTGCCGTTGCTCCCAAGTTATTAATCATGTTGCGGGTAGGCACGATGCTTAGCCCGGAGTTGAACAGTATGGAGGCGTGGAAGATCGTTTCATAAAAGGCTTTCTGCTGTTCCCGGTGACGCTGGCACATGTAGATAAAGTCGCTCCGGAATTTGCGTTCCTTGATAAGCTGTTCCAGTTGTTGCATATTGAAGGAGTCGTCCAGGAAGTTGTAGAACTCATCCCATTGGTCGACTACCCGTTTCCAGCTTGCCCATCCCCAGATAGAGAAGGTGGTGGTAAAGAAATAGTCGTAGGGCATATCTTGGGTGATTTCTTCGGGGTTAAATCCGGCAATCATGCTGATGCGGGTGTCATATTCGTATTTATCCAGCATCTCCTTGCAGAATTGGAAAAAGGAGACGGCGGGCACATCGTCGTCTTCCAATACGATGCACTTGTCGACTTTCGAAAAGGCCCATTTCTGCGAAATGTACTCCGAAGGGTCGCAGCCGAAATTCTTTTCCTGATAAAGCCGTTCTACTTCACATTCCCAGTCTATCTGTGATACGATTTCACGGCAGGCTTTTATTCCGGGCAGGTCACGTTCGTTTCGTGCTCCGTCCTGATAGAGGAAGAGGCGGGACGGACGCGCTTTCTTCACTTGCTCGAACACTTGCGACAACTGTTGCGGGCGGTTGAAGAACAGGATAAGTACCGGGACGTCTACTAAAGCGGATTTCATATTCATAGTTCTTGTTTTGGGGTTGTACTGAATGACAGGGCGGCAGGATAGTGGTTGTTCACTTTTTCCTGCTCTTCTTCTGTAAATCGATGCAGGGTTGGATAGTTGTAACGCAAAAATCCTTCCAGGTCGTCGGGGGCGGTCACTGTGAGAGGGCCGAATTTCACGGGTTGCAGGTGGCGGATGCTTTCTACGGTTACGTGGTCGGCAGTGGCCATTACGTTGTTATAGTAACGGGTGTTTCGTGAGTTGAAACAGCTTTGAACTGACACCAGCATGCGGTAGATTGCTTTTTTAGAGAAAAGTAGGTCGACTACCCTGTTCAGGAAACAGGAGAAGGCTCCCCGGTTCGTGGGGTTCTCTATTTCACATGTACCGAAGTGTTTCCACATCCATATCTCTTTTCCCATCAGGCAGCATTTGAGGAAGCCGAGTGCTTCGGATTGTATTCTTCGCAGCAGCTTGTTGTCGGGAATCTTGTCGAATGGGAATATATCGACAAAAATGCCCGGATGCATCGGGACATTCTTGAACATTTCTTCTACAAAAAGGGTGTCGTTTTTCTTGACTTTGGCAAAATAATACGGGGTATGAGGGTCTGTCTCTATCCATGAAAGGAAGTAGGAAGGACCCAGTTCCCCGGGAGCTACTTTCAGAAATTTGTTGTAGTTCTCCCGCGTCATGCCTATGTCAATATCATCATCCCAGGGGAGAATCGCCTGGTCGTAGAGTGCACCGATTGCCGTGCCGCCAATCACAAAATAGGGAATGTTGTGCTTCTGACACACCCGGATGGTTTCTCCCAATATGTCGTAGAGTTCGGCATGTAATAAATCAAGCTCTTCGGCTGTATATTTCTTGTTCATCGGAAATGGTTAATGCACGTTGTGCTACAAAAGTAGTAATTATATTGCTAAGTTACTATAACTTTAAGTTTCCTTGCATAAATTCGGTGGCCACTTGTCCGCGTCCCGGTATGGGAAGGACGGATGCTTGCGGAAAGTCCTTGAGCAGACAGTCTGCCGGATTGATGTCCGGATAGAATTTCTTCAATAGGAACAGGCTGGGGCCGGTGGTGATGCTTCCTATAAAGACGGAGGCGTCCATCAATATCTGTATCGAGGAAAGGAAACGTGCCATTTGTCTTTGTTTCAGCTCTTTGGTGGTCTGCGTGAAAGCGCTGTTGACGTATCCTTTTTCGTCGGGGCTGCAAAGGGTGTACCAGTGTATGTCCGGGGCAAGGGTTTGCAATTGCTCGAAGAGGCGGTAGTCGTCGGTCAATACAAAGACGTCGTGGATGGCTGTTTTTTCTTTGATGAGGCGTATGTAATGTTCCGGTGGAAGCAGGTTGGTTTCGGTGATCTTGTCTCCTCCGCGTATTTGGCATCCTGCGTATTGAGGCGGAAGTTGCAGGCTGGCGGCAAATTGGAGACATTCCTGTGCGGTGGTGTCGTTGAGTTTCCAGGTGATTTCCGTCAGCTTTTGGAAGGTGTGGAGGTAGTCACCGTCTATTCCCAGTTCGGGGATATGGAAATGCTGGTTGGGGTTGAACGTCACTTGAAAGTTGAGTCGGACCGGTTTGCCATACGTGAAGAAAGCAAGGGCTTTTCCGATGATGTTCTTACAGGTTACTTTCAGTTTCCATTTCAGTAACTTCGTCTTAGGCAGCTTTTTGTCTTTCATCAATGCCTGCCAGGAGGGGAGGCGATGGGTGTTATAAGTGTGATGAAACGGTTCGTGCACTTGCTCGCAGAAGGGGGCGAAACAATCTTCCCAACCTTTTTCCCATCCGAAGTTGGCGTCGTCGGAGTAGAGCTTGAACTGTATTTTGTGTTGCAGGCAATAAAGCATTGCGTGAAGCATATAGGTATATTCGGTGAAGAAACCGGCATCTATACCTATGTGATAAATCATCGTCTTTTTGAAAGAACTATTCAGAAGATGGTATCGGGTGGCAAGGTCATTTGGGTTCATGTGTCTTCTTTTTGATGAAATATTGAATGCTTTCTTTAAAAGTAACCGATCGGCTGCCCCACATGGTTGCTACGTAGAGTGCTGCAGCAAGCACTATCTTGCTTGCCAGGCGGAGATAAATATTCTCGATGGAGCGGGTGGTGTAATAGGTGATTACCATAACCGTAGCCGCAATGGCAGCATAAGGAAGTATGTCCATCAGGGCATGGCGAAGCTTCAATCCTATTTCCTGCCATACAAAGTAGTGCCATGTCAGTAGCCACAGTATGTTGATGGATACATAGACGGTGAGCATGGTAAAGATCCCATAAGAGTGGGCTAATAGAACGCTTGACAGTAAGATGATGCCGAGCGCTATGGTGTTCCACATATAGATGCGGGATTTTCCTTTACTGATAATCAGTTGTTGATAGAGGTATGCGATGGGAGCAAAGGCTCCGCTGATACACAGTATTTGCATGATTAATATGCTGGAATACCACTTGTCGGTGATGGTGATGATAATCAGCTCTTCCGATACGATTCCCAATCCCAACATGGCGGGAAACGAGACAAAAGCGGTGAAACGCAGCATTTTGCGAAATACCCGTTTTTGCCGTTCAAGGTCGTCGGACACTTTGGTGAGTACCGGTTGCGCTACTCCGTTTATCATGCCGGAGATGAAGAGTTGTCCCATGCCGCACCATTTATTGGCTTGGTTGTAATATCCTACTTCTTTTTCGCTGTAGAATTTACCCAGTATCACGGAAAACAGATTGTTATTGATGTGATTGAATACATTGGTAACCAGTAGTTTCCCACTGAATCCGAACATTTCCTTAATCGGGGTGAAGTTGAACTGCAAGCTTGGTCGCCAACGGGTGAAATGCCAGTAACAGGCTGTGTTGATGGTTACGTAAACGATGCTTTGCGTAGCAATTCCCCAATAAGAGAAACCAAAGTAGGCAAGAGTGACTCCGGTGATTCCGGACACGGTGAGTCCGATAACCGAAGACAATGCCCGCTGTTTGACCATCAGATTACGCAGGAGATAGGCACTGTGGGATATTCCCAGACTGGCAATGAAGAAGCCGATAAAAGAATAACGTGCCAGTGGTGTCAGTTCGGGAGTATCGTAAAAGTCAGCGATAAGCGGTGCACAGAGGAATAACAGCAGGTACAGCGACAGACTGATGGCCGCGTTGAACCAGAATACGGCATTGTAATCATTGTGCGTCACTTCTTTCTTATTAACAAGGGCAGCTGTGAAACCACTTTCTTGTATCGAGCTGGCAATGAGGGAGAAGATGGCCAACATTCCCACCATTCCATAATCTGACGGAGTGAGTAATCGCGCGAGGAATATTCCGAAAAGTAGGTTTAGCAACTGCTGTATGCCGTTGCTGAATCCTCCCCAAAATAGTCCTTTGGCTGTCTTTTCTTTTAGTGACTGATTCTCGCTCATGTTATTTGCAAAGAATACATGAAAAGGCTATGCGTGATGATAGCTTTTCATGTATTCCCTATTCTAGTTTTATTATTTTACTTCGCTGCCCGGCTTCACTTCACGTCCCGGCATGATAACTGCCAGACTGCCGTCGTTGTTTTCGGCACTAAGAATCATGCCTTCGCTGACGATTCCTTTCAGTTTGCGCGGAGCGAGATTAGCGATGAAGCAAACTTGTTTGCCTACCAGCTCTTCCGGTTGATAATGCTTGGCAATACCTGATACGATGGTACGTGTCTCCAGTCCGTCATCGATTTTGAATTGCAGCAATTTATCCGCTTTCGGTACTTTCTGACATTCAAGAATGGTACCTACACGGATATCCAGTTTCGTGAAGTCGTCGAATTCGATGTTCGGGCGGATAGGATTAGCTTTGTAGTTGGCTTCTTCATTTGCCTTCTTTGTATCGAGCAGCTTTTGTACCTGTGCTTCGATAGTAGCGTCTTCGATCTTCTCGAACAATAACTCCGGTTTGTTTAACTGATGGCCTACAGGAAGCAGGTTATCTTTTCCCAGTTCAGACCATTCGAAAGTATCCATGTTCAGCATTTTGCGGAGTTTTTCCGAGCTGAACGGCAAGAATGGGTCGAAGGCGATGGCAAGGTTGGCAACCAGTTGCAGGGAAATGTTGAGGATGGTTCCTACACGTTCCATATCTGTCTTAGCCAGTTTCCACGGTTCGGTGTCGGCCAGGTATTTGTTTCCGATACGTGCCAGATTCATGGCCTCTTTCTGTGCATCGCGGAATTTGAATACGTCGAGCAGTTTTTCTACTTCTGCTTTCACGTCTGCGAATTCTTTCAGCGTTTCCTTGTCGTAGTCGGTTAAGCTGCCTTGTGCGGGTACGCGACCGTCGAAGTATTTTTGAGTCAGCACCATTGCACGGTTTACGAAGTTGCCGTATACGGCTACCAGTTCGTTGTTATTGCGTGCTTGGAAGTCTTTCCAAGTGAAGTCGTTGTCTTTCGTTTCCGGTGCGTTGGCGGTCAGTACGTAGCGGAGTACGTCTTGCTTTCCGGGGAAATCAGCCAGATATTCGTGCAACCATACGGCCCAATTGCGGGAAGTAGAGATCTTGTCTCCTTCGAGGTTGAGGAATTCGTTGCTCGGCACGTTGTCCGGCAGGATATAGCTGCCTTCTGCTTTCAGCATGGCAGGGAATACGATGCAATGGAATACGATATTATCTTTTCCGATGAAGTGAATCAGACGCGTTTCTGGATCTTTCCACCATGTTTCCCAGCTGTCGGGAAGAAGTTCTTTGGTGTTGGAGATGTATCCGATCGGAGCGTCAAACCATACATAGAGCACTTTTCCTTCTGCTCCTTCTACGGGAACAGGGATACCCCAATCAAGGTCACGGCTCACGGCACGTGGTTGCAGACCCATGTCGAGCCAGCTTTTGCATTGACCGTATACGTTCGGACGCCATTCTTTGTGATCTTCCAGAATCCATTTGCGCAGCCATGCTTCGTGTTTGTCGAGAGGAAGATACCAGTGTTTGGTTTCTTTCATTACCGGTTTGCTACCGCTGATGGCGCTTTTCGGGTTGATAAGATCTGTAGGAGAAAGTGAGGTTCCGCACTTTTCGCATTGGTCGCCGTAAGCGCCTTCCGAATGGCAGTGGGGACATTCTCCAGTGATATAACGGTCGGCAAGGAATGTTTTTGCTTCCTCGTCATAATATTGTTCAGACGTTTTTTCGATGAATTCTCCTTTATTGTACAATGTTTTGAAGAAATCCGAAGCCAGTTGGTGATGCGTCGGTGAAGTGGTGCGGCTATACACGTCGAATGAGATACCGAATTCTTCGAATGATTTTTTAATCAGTGAATGGTAACGGTCTACTACATCCTGCGGAGTAATTCCTTCTTTTTTGGCACGGATCGTGATAGGTACTCCGTGTTCGTCCGAACCTCCGATGAATAATACATCTTCTTTTTTCAGACGCAGATAACGCACATAAATATCTGCCGGTACGTATACACCCGCCAGGTGACCGATGTGGACAGGCCCGTTCGCATACGGAAGTGCCGATGTGACGGTGGTTCTTTTGAATTTCTTTTCCATTATATAGTGTGATTTTTGTTGTTTTCAGCTTTGTAATGTGCAAAGATAGTGACTTTTCATCACAGATTACACGGATTAACACAGATTTTTCATTCTCATAGTCGGGGGTGTCTCATAAGAATGATGTAAATTTGATAGCTATTCTAACATAAAGCTATTTACTGATATGTTGGATTTATTCTCGCATGTTCTGTTTTTAAGATTAAAACAAAATATTAGTATCTAAACTTCGTCCTAATAAAATAAATAATGTATAAGGTATTGTAAGAATATGCAGAAATAACTATATGAATTTGAATATAAATAAGTAAATATGTATAATTATTGGCAGAATTGAACACCGTTCCTTTTAAAGGAAGCTTCTGTTGCTTTTAAAGGAACGATTCATTGGTTAGAGAGAAACATGTCTTTGCTTTTAAACAAAGAGATAAAAGTTTTTTTTAGGTACAAATTTTCTTCTGGTTGCTCCTGAAATAGTGAGATACTAATAGTGTTAATTTGAAATGTGGAATTGAGATAATTGATCCTTTTTTATATATAGTCTTTTTGAGCTATTAATTTAATTCGTTTTAATCTCTATTTCGTGTGAATTTGAAATTTACAAATGGTCTTTCTTTCCCTTTCTTGATACATCTTGGTCTTTGTGGCGTATATTTCAGATTCTTTATTAGTTTTATATCCGTTTTTTCTGCATAAAAATAATTTCATCCCTGATGATCAGAATTTCATGAAGAGATGACGGCTTCATTTTTCAAAAAGTTAGTATAACCTATTTGTAATCTTAATCTTTTTCTTTTTTACAGTTTGTTTCTATATACAATTCTTCCCTTTTTCTTTCTTTTTTCTCATAAGAAAGAATATATTTGTACCTAAGTTAAACGAAAACCAAAGCATGATATGATAACAACCCAGTTGCTTCGTCCTGAAAGCATTGTTGTAGTAGGGGCATCGAATAATGTACATAAGCCGGGTGGCGCAATATTAAAGAATTTGATAAATGGAGGTTATCAGGGAGAACTTCGGGCGGTGAATCCGAAGGAGAAGGAAGTACAGGGAGTTCCTGCTTTTGCGGATGTGAGCGACCTGCCGGATACGGATCTGGCAGTGTTGGCTATACCTGCTGTAATGTGTCCCGATATTGTGGAAACATTGGCCAGCAAGAAGCAAACCAGGGCATTTATCATACTTTCTGCAGGTTTTGGTGAAGAAACCCACGAAGGAGCACTGTTGGAAGAGCGTATTCTGGAAACAGTCAATAAATACGGAGCCTCATTGATTGGTCCTAATTGCATCGGATTGATGAACACATGGCATCATAGCGTGTTCAGCCAGCCAATTCCCAATTTAAATCCGAAAGGGGTGGACTTGATTTCCAGCTCCGGTGCTACGGCGGTATTTATTCTCGAAAGTGCCGTTACAAAAGGTTTGCAGTTCAATTCAGTCTGGTCGGTGGGAAATGCCAAGCAGATTGGCGTAGAAGATGTATTGCAATTTATGGATGAGAACTTCGATCCCGAAAAAGACTCTCATCTAAAACTGCTTTATATTGAAAGTATTCAGAATCCGGACAGGTTGTTATTCCATGCTTCGTCTTTGATTAGAAAAGGATGTAAGATTGCGGCAATCAAAGCCGGAAGTTCGGAGAGCGGAAGCCGGGCGGCGTCTTCCCATACAGGTGCAATCGCCAGTTCCGATTCGGCAGTGGAAGCATTGTTCCGTAAAGCGGGGATTGTACGTTGTTTCTCTCGTGAAGAATTGACTACTGTAGGTTGTGTGTTTACTCTGCCCGAATTGAAAGGGAAGAATTTTGCTATTATCACCCATGCCGGAGGTCCGGGAGTGATGCTGACAGACGCCTTGAGTAAAGGCGGACTGAATGTTCCTAAACTGGAAGGAGAAATAGCCGAAGAACTAAAAGCCCGACTGTTCCCCGGTGCTGCCGTTGGGAATCCTATTGATATTCTGGCTACCGGAACACCGGAGCATCTGCGTCTTTGCATCGACTACTGCGAGGAGAAACTCGACAATATAGACGCCATGATGGCCATCTTCGGAACTCCGGGATTGGTTACCATGTTTGAAATGTATGACGTGCTTCACGAGAAGATGCAAACTTGCAAGAAACCGATTTTCCCTATACTTCCTTCGATTAATACAGCCGGAGCGGAGGTTGCCGCCTTCCTGGCAAAAGGACACGTGAATTTTGCAGATGAAGTGACCCTGGGTACTGCCCTTTCCCGCATTGTCAATGTTCCTAAACCTGCAGTTCCTGAAATAGAACTGTTCGGAGTAGACGTTCCGAGGATTCGTCGCATTATCGATTCTATTCCGGAGAATGGTTATATTGCTCCCAATTACGTACAAGCATTACTGCATGCTGCCGGTATTCCGCTGGTAGATGAGTTTGTTTCCGATAATAAAGAGGAGATAGTAGCCTTTGCCCGTCGGTGCGGATTCCCGGTAGTTGCCAAAGTTGTTGGTCCAGTGCATAAATCGGATGTCGGTGGTGTAGTTCTGAACATCAAAAGCGAGCAACATCTGGCACTGGAATTCGATCGTATGATGCAGATTCCTGATGCTAGGGCAATTATGGTACAGCCGATGTTGAAAGGTACGGAATTGTTTATCGGTGCGAAATACGAAGAGAAGTTCGGTCATGTAGTGCTTTGCGGTTTGGGAGGTATTTTTGTGGAGGTGCTGAAAGATGTGTCTTCCGGTTTGGCTCCACTTTCCTACGAAGAAGCCTACTCAATGATTCATTCTCTGCGTGCTTATAAAATCATTCAGGGAACACGGGGACAAAAAGGAGTCAATGAAGATAAGTTTGCTGAAATTATTGTTCGTTTGTCCACTTTGTTACGCTTCGCTACAGAAATCAAAGAAATGGATATAAATCCGCTTTTAGCTACGCAAAAAGCCGTTATAGCAGTTGATGCGCGTATCAGGATAGAAAAATAGGACTATTCTTTCATTCATTGAGACATATTTACTATCTTTCCGCTATGATTTTGCCTACATTTGGTAACTCAAACGGAAGGATAGAAAACACGTATGTTTATGAAGAAAGTTCTAATACTTTTAATCTGTTTAATAGGCTATCGGATAGGCTGCCATGCACAGATGGCGGACGAACATTACTATTTTAAAAATCTTAGTGTACAGAACGGGTTATCCCAAAATACGGTCAATGCGATTTTGCAGGACAGGCAAGGCTTTATGTGGTTCGGCACCAAAGATGGTTTGAATAGATATGACGGTTTGTCATTCCGCAAGTTCAAACATGATGACCGCACACGGCGGAGTATTGGCAATAATTTTATCACAGCACTTTATGAGGATGCGAAAGGAGATATCTGGGTAGGTACGGACGTCGGACTTTATATCTATCATCCGGAAAAAGATTCTTTCCGGCATTTTGCTGAATTGAGCATAGAAAATACGAAAATTGAACATACCGTAACTGCAATTTCCGGAGACAATAAGGGATGTGTCTGGGTAGCGGTAGAGTCACAGGGATTATTTTGTTATGATTTGGAGGAAGGAAAGCTCCGGAATTATACATTGAAGAACTTTCCTTTTATCTCCACCAATGTTCAGTCTTTTGTTTTCGATAATAGCGGAACTCTTTGGATTGGTTGCTATGGTGATGGACTTTTCTTTTCGAAAGACCGTTTGCAAACCCTTCATCCTTATGTCTCGCCTGTAGACAATCAAAAAACTTATGAGAATGATGTCGTGATAGGCCTGGTGAAAGGAGCATATAATTGTCTATATGTAGGCTCTTTAAAGGGAGGAGTAAAAGAACTGAACCTGACCTCTAACAAACTACATGACTTACTTTCAGAGGATGAAAATGGAGAGTCTGTTTTTTGTCGCGAACTGCTGGTCGCTTCTGATAATGAATTGTGGATTGGTGCAGAATCGGGACTCTATATTTATAATCTTCGAATGGGTAAATATGTTCATTTGCGCAGTTCGATCAACGACCCTTATTCTTTGTCCGATAATGCTATTTATTCCTTGTGTAAGGATCGAGAGGGTGGTATCTGGATTGGATCTTATTTTGGAGGTGTGAACTACTATCCGCGTTTTTATACGTATTTTGAAAAATATTATCCCAAAGGAACAGATAATGGTTTGCATGGAAAACGGGTACGTGAGTTTTGCCAGGATAATCAGGGTATTCTGTGGATTGGTACGGAAGACGGCGGTTTGAACCGTTTCAACCCGAAGACCAAGACTTTTTCCTTTTTTACCCCTAGCAGTGCTTTTACCAATGTGCATGGTCTGTGTTTGATTGATAACCATCTTTGGGTAGGAACCTTCTCAAAAGGAGTGAAAGTAGTAGATACGCGTACGGGAGCTATCGTGAAAACCTATCAGAAAACAGACTCTCCCCGTTCATTGATAGACAATAGCGTGTTCTCTATTTGCCGCACAACGACGGGTGATATTTATCTGGGTACTTTATTCGGTTTGCTGCGATACAACAGACAATCTGATGATTTTGACCGGATACCGGAACTGAACGGCAGGTTTGTATATGATATAAAGGAAGATTCCGGTGGTAATCTATGGCTGGCAACTTATGCAAATGGAGCTTATTGCTACAATGTGAGCGAAAAGAAATGGAAGAACTATTTGCACGATGAAAATAATCCGAAGAGCCTTCCGTATGACAAGGTATTGAGCATCTTTGAAGACTCTCACCGGCAAATCTGGCTGACTACCCAAGGAGGGGGATTCTGTCGTTTTCAGCCGGATACGGAGACTTTTGCCAATTATAATTTGTCGGCCGGATTGCCGAACGATGTTGTATATCAGATTGTGGAGGACAAAGAAGGATTTTTGTGGTTGACAACCAACAACGGTCTGGTTTGCTTCCAACCTACCACCGGAGTGATGAAAGTATATACCACCTCTAATGGCTTGTTGGGCGACCAGTTTAATTATCGTTCAAGCTTTGAAACCGAAGATGGTACGATCTATCTGGGTAGCATCGATGGTTTTATCGCTTTTAATCCCAAGAATTTCTCGGAGAATAAGTTGCTTCCGTCCATTGTAATCACTGATTTCTTTTTGTTCGGAAAGGAAGTATATGCTGATGAACCTGGCTCTCCGCTGGAAAAGAGTATCACTTTCTCTGACCAGCTTGTTCTCCAGTCTAATCAGAATTCTTTTTCTTTCCGTGTAGCAGTGCTGGATTTTCAGGCTCCTAAGACAAGTCGGATTATGTATAAACTGGAAGGCTTTGATACAGACTGGTTGACAGTTGGTGAAAGCCCTATTGTTACCTACTCCAATCTTCGATATGGTGATTATACTTTCCGGGTGAAAGTTGCCAATAGTGATGGAGTATGGAGTGACGATGAAGTGATATTGGAAGTGCATATTCTTCCTCCTTTCTATCTTTCAATATGGGCGTATTGTGTGTATGCTTTGCTGATTATCGGCTGTTCTTTATATACAGTTATGTATTTCAAGAGACGTAGTAATAGCAAACACCGTAGGCAAATGGAAAAATTCGAGCAGGAGAAGGAACGTGAAGTTTACCATGCTAAAATAGATTTCTTTACGAATGTGGCACATGAGATACGTACACCGCTGACATTGATTAAAGGGCCTTTAGAAAACATCATATTGAAAAAGCAGGTGGATGCGGAGACCCGTGAAGACCTCCATGTGATGAAGCAGAACACGGAACGGCTGTTGAACCTGACCAATCAATTGCTCGATTTTCGTAAGACAGAGAGCCGGGGATTCCGGTTGAACTTTGCGAAATGCAACATAACGGAGGTGCTGAAAGAAACCCATCTGCGTTTTACTTCCCTTGCCAAACAGAAGGGGCTCGAGTTCACTTTGCAGGTGCCGGAGAAAGATTTTTATGCGCATGTGAATCGGGAGGCGTTTACGAAGATTATCAGTAATCTGTTGAATAATGGGGTGAAGTATGCGGAGAGTTATGTACGCATCTCTTTGGAGGTGCCGGAAACGGACGAGGACCATTCATTCCATATCCGTACGGAGAATGATGGAGTAATTATTCCCAATGAGATGAAGGAGGAGATTTTCAAACCTTTCGTTCGTTTCAATGAGAAAGAAGACGGAAAGGTGACTGCCGGAACGGGGATTGGTCTGGCATTATCACGTTCGTTGACCGAACTGCATCAGGGAACGTTGGTGATGGGGAAAGGAGAGACAAATAATACTTTCTGCCTGACTTTGCCAATGGCTCAGGATCTGACAATCACCTTGACGCCGGAACCGGAAAGAGAAATGGACAGGATGAATGAAGTCCCTGCGGGAGAGACGGAAAAGAAAGATAACCGTCCTACGGTGTTAGTGGTGGAGGACAATCCGGATATGCTCGCCTTTGTGGTGCGGCAGTTGTCGAAAGAATTCCTGGTGCTTACTGCTACCAATGGTGCGGAAGCATTACAAATGCTGGACGGCAATTATGTGAATCTGGTGATTAGTGATGTGGTGATGCCTGTGATGGATGGTTTCCAATTATGCAAGATGATTAAATCGGAGCTGAATTATAGCCATATTCCGGTTATACTGTTGACTGCGAAAACAAATATTCAGTCTAAAATAGAGGGGATGGAACTGGGAGCGGACGCGTATTTGGAGAAGCCTTTTTCAGTGGAATATCTGCAGGCTTGTGCTTCCAATCTTATTCAAAACAGGGAGAAGTTGCGTAAAGCCTTTGCGCAGTCTCCTTTTGTAGTCGCCAACACGATGGCGCTGACGAAGGCTGACGAGGAGTTTATTAAAAGATTGAATGAAGTTATTCATTCTAATATGACTAACCCGGAATTCAGTATGGACGATATGGCGGATTCTTTGAATATGAGCCGCTCCAACTTCTACAGGAAAATAAAAGGGGTCTTGGATCTGAGTCCGAATGAATATTTGAGGCTGGAGCGTTTGAAAATGGCTGCTCAGTTATTGAGAGAGGGGGAAAGCCGGATTAATGAGATTTGTTATATGGTGGGATTCAATTCTCCTTCTTATTTTTCTAAATGCTTTCAGAAACAGTTTGGAGTGTCACCGAAAGATTTTGTTGAATAAATGCAATCATACTATGGAGCGAACATCAATCAAATATTTTATAAATAATAGTTTGGCACCGGATAGAAATATTTCTTCTGTAGGTTTTGAGAAGATTCTTGCCGGCACTCCTTATCCGACTTCCAATCATTCTTCCGGCTATTATTTTAGTCCCGACAAAGGTCGTGTTTTAAAAGAATATCAACTGGTATATATTACAGAAGGTGAAGGAGTGCTGGAAACAAAAAGCGGTGGTGTGTTTCCTATCAGGCAAGGCATGATTTTTGTCTTATTCCCGAATGAATGGCATACTTATTATCCGAATTATGATGTAGGATGGAGCCAATACTGGATAGGTTTTTGCGGGGTGGGAGTAGATCGCTGGATGGAGAATGAATATTGTTCTAAAGAAAGTCCCGTTTTTAAAGTGGGTATCAATGGTGAAATCGTATCTTTATTCAGGAAAGCTATCCACATAGCTAATGAGGAGCCGAGTTTGTTTCAACAGGTGTTAAACGGGCTGGTAGCATACTTGGTTGCATTAATGTGTAGCATAGATAAAAATCGCTGTGTGGATAATGATGATTTTTCTACTAAAATTAATTATGCATGTGCTCTTATGCAAGAATTGATAGACCAGCCGGTTTCCATGCATGAAATTGCCAGAAAGTCAGGATTGGGATATTCTCTTTTTCGTAAATTGTTTAAAGAGCGGATGCATTGTGCTCCGGTACAATATTATCAAGAACTAAAGATACGAAAGGCTATGGATTTGTTGACAAATACTGCTATTCCCATTAAAGAAGTGGCCTATCAGCTGGATTATGAGTCTCCTGCTTATTTCTCAGCCCGGTTTAAGAAACAAACTGGTAAATCGCCAGTCGAGTATAGAGAAGAGTTCGGTATCAAATAGTTATATCGTTCTGGCAATAATCGAAAGCCTTATTCTTTAATGTAGCATAATTTTGTGTCATTAATCAGAATTAGAACTAGGATGCAGAAAAGTGTAAAAGTAGGACTTTGGGGAGTCGGATTGAATACTTATTGGGGGCAATTTGAAGAACTCCTCCCCCGATTGCTGGATTATCAGGAAAAAATAAAAGCCGGCATTGAGAAAATGGATGTTGAAGTGGTCAATGTAGGTATGGTGGATTCACTGCAGAAAGCTAATGAAAGTGCTGCATTGCTTAAACAGGCTGATGTGGAATTGCTATTTCTGTTCATTTCTACTTATGCTCTTTCCTCCACAGTTTTGCCCGTAGCCCAACAGGTGGGGAAACCTGTTGTGATGTTGAATATGCAACCGGTTCCTGCCATTAATTACCAGGAATTGAATTCGATGGGCGATAGAGGGAAAATGACAGGAGAATGGTTGGCACACTGCCAGGCTTGCTCGGTACCTGAATTTGCGTGTGTATTTAATCGTTCAGGCATACGGTATGATATTGTTACAGGATATTTGTCTGATGAATTGGCATGGAAAGAAATCGCTTATTGGGTAGATGCTGCGCGAGTGGTGCATGGGATGCGTATGAATCGGTTGGGGATTTTAGGAAACTATTATTGTGGAATGTTGGATGTTTATACGGACGTAACGCAACAGAGCTCTGTTTTCGGAACTCATGTGGAATTGTTGGAGATGTGTGAATTGAAAGCATACAGGGATGGAGTGACGGATGAAGAACTGAAATATAAATTAGAGGAATTTTATGATAAATTTGATGTGGAGCCATCATGCGCATTGGAAGAATTAGTAAGGGCGGCACGCACTTCTGTGGCTTTAGACAAATTGGTAGATGCCCATCAGTTGGGAGCGATGGCTTATTATTATGAAGGTTTTAGGGGGAATGATTATGAGAATATCGTTACATCTGTTATTGCGGGAAATACTTTGTTGACGGGCTCGGGTATACCCATTGCCGGAGAATGTGAAGTGAAGAATGCCCAAGCTATGAAAATTATGTCATTATTGAAAGCTGGTGGTTCTTTCTCTGAGTTTTATGCAATGGACTTTCAGGATGACGTGGTTATGTTAGGACATGATGGTCCGGCCCATTTTGCGATTGCTGAAGAAAAGGTGAAACTTGTTCCGCTCCCACTGTATCATGGAAAACCGGGCAAGGGACTGTCCATTCAGATGAGTGTAAAACCTGGCGACGTCACGTTGTTATCGGTTTGTGAAGGTAGGGACGGAGTTTTCTTGTTGGCGGCCGAAGGAGAAGCGGTGCGAGGAGAGACATTGCATATTGGTAATACCAACAGTCGTTATCGCTTTCCATGTGGAGTTCGTCGGTTTATGGATATGTGGAGTAAGGCGGGACCTTCTCATCATTGCGCGATTGGGGTGGGTCATAAAGTGCAGGAATTACAGAAGGTGGCATTTCTGTTGAATATTCCGATTGTAGTAATTGGATAATTTTCTATGCTATTATGGAGAAATTGAGGTTTTATTGTTGGTTTACACAATTGATAAGAATATGAAAACATTTCTAAACTCAGATAGATTTAAAATAATGAAGAAAGCAATCTTACTTTTATTATTGTTCTGTATTGTCCCTAATGCTCATTCACAGGTAACATTGTCGGATAAGCAACGCGACGTTAGTAATTTCCCTGTTGTAACTTCTGCTTTAAAGGCAGTAGTCTGTTATGATAAAGGAGATGCAGAAGTGGTCAGAAGAACTGCAGGGCTATTGGTAGAGGATATAAATCGGGTTACTGGTAAAAGGCTGAAACTAGTAACAGGTTTACCAACCAAACAGGAATATGTAATCCTTGCTGGTACTTTAGAAAAAAGTAAAGCTATCAACCGATTAGTAAGAGATAAGAAAATTGATATTAGCAAAATCCGGAATGGTTGGGAGCAGTATGTGATTGACTTGATTGATAATCCTTTTCCGGGGATTAAGAAAGCGTTGGTGGTGGCAGGTTCCGACCGTCGTGGCACGGCTTATGGGCTTTTATCTATTTCAGAAGCCATTGGTGTCTCTCCCTGGTACTGGTGGGCAGATGTTCCGGTTGTAAAAAAGAAATCTTTAAGCTTGGATGTAAAAACGTTCTCATCCAAAGCACCTTCAGTTAAATATCGGGGAATCTTCATTAACGATGAGGACTGGGGATTGAAGCCATGGGCTTCTAAGAATTTTGAACCGGAGGTAGGTGACATCGGCCCTAAGACTTATGCGAAGATATGCGAATTGTTGCTTCGTTTGAAGGCTAATTATTTATGTCCTGCTATGCATTCTTGCACAAAAGCATTCAATTATTATCCGGATAATAAATTGGTAGCCGATAGTTTTGCTATTGTTATGGGGTCGGTACATTGTGAGCCATTATTGTTTAATAATGCTTCCGAATGGGACAGGAAGACAATGGGTGAATGGAATTATGTGACTAACCGGGATGGCATTAATAAGGTGTTGCGTAAGCGTGTGCAGGATAACGGTAAATTTGAAAATGTATATACTTTGGCCATGCGTGGAATTCATGATGCTGTCATGGCGGGTAACCTGACTTTAGAACAACAGGCACGGGTTTTGGAGAAAGCATTTGACGATCAGCGCGAAATATTATCGAGTGAATTGAATAAGCCGGCTGATCAAATACCTCAGGTATTTACTCCCTACAAAGAAGTCTTGGAGACGTATGATCATGGAATGAGTTTACCTGACGATGTGACTATAGTATGGTCAGAAGATGACTTTGGGTATATGAAACGCTTAAGCAATTCCAAAGAACGAAAGCGTTCGGGACGTTCGGGTGTTTATTATCATGTGTCTTATTGGGGACCTCCTAAACATTATTTATGGATTGCTTCAACGCCACCCACTCTAATGTATGAAGAACTGGAAAAAGCCTATCGTTCTACAGCTGACCAACTTTGGGTAGTGAATGTAGGTGATATCAAACCTGCAGAATACCATATCACTTTATTCATGGATATGGCGTATGACATTCATAGTTTTAATTATGATAATATCAATGTACATAGCGTTGATTTCCTTTGTCGTATGTTTGGCGAAAAGTATAGAGCTGATTTTACAGATATACAGCAGACTTATTTCCAATTGGCATTTGCCCGAAAACCGGAATATATGGAGCGTAGCACGGATACGGAATTCTCGATTCAAAATTATAGAGAAGTAGACAGAAGACTCGCCGCTTATGAACGGATTGCTGCAAAAGCGGAAAAAATATTGAAAGAACTGGATAAGAAAGCAGTACCGGCGTTTTTCCAACTGGTTTATTATAATGTGAAAGGTGCGGCTTTGGTGAATCAGATGACATTGGCAGGACAGAAAAATCGTTTTTATGCGGCCCAGCAGAGGGCTACTGCTAACTTGATGAAGGATAAGGTGAAGGTGTATGGGGATAGTCTGGAACTAATTACAGAACAGTATAATTCGTTATTAGATGGAAAGTGGAAAGGGATGATGTCTTTAATTCACGGAGGTGCCCGGTCGTTTGGGCGTGCTAAAGTGAACTCGGTTTTATTAGCTCCCATACCTACTTTGGGAGTATCTTGTGAAGGTGAAGATAATAACAAAGGAAGACTGAATATACATACAATTCCCTGTTTTAATAAATATAAGCCCGGTTCTTCTTATATTGATGTATTCAATAAAGGAACAGGTATTTTAAAATGGAAAGCGACTCCGTCTGCATCGTGGATTCAAGTAGATAAGACTTCTGGAACAACGTCCTATGAGGATCGTATTACGGTTTCTGTGAATTGGTCAAAGGCTCCTGTAGGCGAGAATGTCTCCGGATATATAGATATTTATACAGTTAATAATGAAAAGGAAACGGTATTTATCTCTGTCTTTAATCCGGAAGCTCCTTCAGTAAATGATTTGAAAGGGTTGTATGTGGAAAATAACGGATATGTTTCTATCGACGCTACAGGTTTCCACAGGAAGCATGAAATAGGTGAAATCAAATTCGATGTAGTGGAAGGACTTGGCTTTGATAATAAAGTGGTCCGATTAGGCGATCCGTTTGCCAAGACACCTTATTTGGATGGATTGGTTTTGACTTCCAATTATGTTGCTCCGGTGCGTGGTAATAAATTCCCGGTATTGGAATATGATTTTTATTCTTTTCAGACAGGCCCTGTCGATGTGTATACATATATGATGCCCATTTTCCCATTAGATAATGAACATGGTTCACGGTATGGAGTGATGGTGGATAACAGTCCGGTTTATTTGCCGGAAGCGGGAGCGCCTTATTACAGTACTCTTTGGATTCAAAGTGTATTGAGGAACTGTAGAATAAATAAAACGACTCATTTTATAGATAAGCCGGGAAAACATACAGTGAAAATCTATTGTGCACATCCGGGAATGATGTTGCAGAAAATAGTAGTAGATTTCGGAGGATTGAAGAAATCGTATATGGGACCGGAATCGACCAAAATAAACTAAAATATAGATATATGAAAAGAGTGAGATGTATTTTATGGCTACTGGTTGTTGCATTAGGGATACCTGAGGCTATGGCGCAAGTTACGTTGGTTAAGAGTAGCGGTAGAGCCAATGAATTTAGTTTGATAAATCGAAAAGGGAATGCACAGTTGTATGTGGATGAGCAGGATTTTGAGGTAGTGAAGAAAGCTGCCGGTTTATTTTCAGATGATGTGCGAAAGGTCACGGGAAAAACTATTAAAACTGGAACGATTAAGAATAAACTAGCTTCAAACATTCTGCTTGTAGGTACGCTTGGGCATAATGAATTGATCGATAAATTAGTTGCTAAAAACAAACTGGATATAACGGCTTTAGAGAATCGTTGGGAAAGTTTTCTGATTGAAGTGGTACGTAATCCTCTACCGGGTGTAAATAAAGCATTGGTGGTTGTCGGTAGTGATAGGCGGGGCACTGCCTATGGATTATTCACATTGTCCGAAGCAATCGGTGTTTCACCGTGGTATTGGTGGGCGGATGTACCGGTTTCAAAGCAACGGGAACTGAACTTGAAGGTGGAAAGAGTTGTGTCTAAAGAGCCTGCTGTAAAGTATCGTGGTATCTTTATCAATGACGAGGATTGGGGATTACTCCGTTGGGCAAAGCGGACATTTGAAAAAGAACGCGGAAACATCGGTCCTAAAACTTATGCGAAGGTATGTGAACTGCTTTTACGTTTGAAAGCGAACTATTTATGCCCGGCAATGCACGAGGCCTCCACGGCTTTTAATAAAATACCGGAAAATAAACTGGTTGCTGATAGTTTTGCAATTGTAATGGGATCCGTACATTGCGAACCTTTATTGTTTAATAATGCCAGCGAATGGGATAAGAAGACCATGGGGGAATGGAATTATGTGACTAATAAAAAAACACTTAACAGGGTGTTGAAGCAGCGTGTTATGGAAAATTCTCCTTATGAAAATGTGTATACTCTTGCGCTACGCGGGCTTCACGATAAGGCAATGGGTGGAAGTAACGATATGAAAGAACGGGTTAAAATGCTTGAAGAAGCTTTAATGGACCAACGGCAACTTTTAGTGGATGTTTTAAAAAAGCCTGCGAATGAAATTCCACAGGCTTTCACCCCCTATAAAGAGGTGTTGGATGTATACAGTGCCGGACTCGATTTACCTGAAGACGTTACTATCATTTGGCCGGATGATAACTACGGATATATGAAACGTCTGAGTAGTCCTCGCGAACAAAAACGTTCGGGACGGTCAGGAGTTTATTATCATGTTTCTTATTTAGGCAAACCGCATGATTATTTATGGATGAGTACCACTCCTCCGGCATTGATGTATGAGGAACTTCGCAAAGCTTATGATACGACTGCCGACCGAATCTGGTTATTAAATGTCGGGGATATTAAATCATGCGAATTCTCCATGAATTTGTTTTTGGCAATGGCTTATGATATTGATTCTTTCAATTATGATAATATAGCACTATATCAAGCCCGTTGGTTATCTGATATGTTCGGAGATAAATACTATGATGATTTTGTTGATATAACGAATACCTTCTACCATCAATCATTTTCACGCAAACCGGAATTTATGGGATGGGGATATCAGTGGACTACGAACAAGCATGGAAAAGAGCGTAATACGGATACCGACTTTTCGTTTGCTAACTATCAGGAAGCCGAATCGCGTTTGGCAGCTTATGAACGGATTGGAACAAAAGTGGGAAAGATTCTCAATGAACTGTCGCCAAAGCAAAAAGCTGCTTTCTATCAATTATTATATTATCCGGTGAAAGGTTGTGAATTATTGAATAAGATGGTGTTGAACGGACAGAAAAACAGATGGTATGCTTTGCAACATAGAGCTGCTACAAATGAACTGAAGAAAGAGGTAAAAGTATATTTTGATAGTTTGAAGACAGTTACGGAGGAGTATAATTCTCTGTTAAATGGAAAATGGAAGCATGTAATGACAACACGTCAGGGATTTGCTGCCTCCTATTTTGAATTGCCTAAATTGGAGACGGTAACCTTGTCTGATTTGCCTTCATTGGGAATATGGGTAGAAGAGGAAGATGTTTTGAAAGGAAAGAATAGTTTCCATATGCTGCCTTCATTCAATACTTATTTGCGCCAATCGCATTTCTTTGATATTTATAATAAAGGAAAAGGACAGTTGGATTGGAATATCAAAGTTTCAGACAGTTGGATACAGATAGATAAGGTAAAAGGAAGTACGGTTTGCGAAGAACGAATATGGGTGTCTGTGGATTGGTCAAAGGTTCCTGTAGGCGATCGTGTTACAGGAATTATCGAAGTGACAACTAAGAATGATAAGAAAGAAAACATATATGTTTCTGTATTTAATCCATCTTCTCCGTCATTGGCGGAGATGAGCACTTTGTTTGTAGAGCATAATGGATACGTTTCAATCAATGCGTCCGATTATCACAGAAAGGTTGAGAATGATTTTATTAAAATTGTGACAATTCCAAACCTTGGCTATGAGAATGCTTCTGTTCAACTTGGTAATCCCATTGCACCTATGCAAAGAACGGGAAGTAGTATTGTGCCACGAGTTGAATATGATTTTTATACTTTCGGACAAGGTTCTGTAGATGTATATACGTATGTGTTACCTACTTTTACATTAAGTGCAGATAAAGATTATGCAGGCCATGAGGCTACTAACATTGAAACACGTTATGGAGTATGTATTGATGACGGACCAGTGATGAATCCTTCGACTTCGTCTTTCGAATATGCACAGATCTGGTATGAAAGTGCGTTAAAAAATTGTCGTATTAATAAAACAACTTTGCATATCAATAAGCCGGGGAAACATACAGTGAAGGTGTTGTGCGGCGATGCTGGTACTGTATTGCAAAAAATCGTATTAGATTTTGGTGGAATGAAACGCTCTTATTTAGGACCTGGACCTACAAAATCAAAATAGTATATATCAACTATATTATTTGAGACGCATTTTCTATTTAATGGGATGTTTATTTCATTTACAATCAATCAAATAACGTACTTTTGTTTTAACCAAATATTCTATTATTAATTATAATTAGTTAGCTTGTATTATGAAAAATAATTTAATTATGCTACTGTGTGTGTTGTTATTTATCAGTTGCAAAGATGATGAACAGATGCAATATGCAAAGATCTATTTTCCACTAGCCACATGGGCGGAGAAAAGTGATTTCTTTATTGCAAATTTTGATTATGAAAAAGACACAACATTCATAATCGGTACGTATTGCGGAGGAAGTATTCCTGTTCCTCAGGATGTGAAAGTTTCTATCGGGTTAGCTACAGATTCTTTGCAAAAGCTTCAGGTAAAAGACCCTTCTTTTGCAAACTATGAAGTTCTTCCGGAGAGTAGTTATGAAATTATTCCGTCAGATATGGTTACGGTGATTAAAAAGAATACTAACAGAGGGGATTTGCAAGTCATATTTCGTACTACTGAGTTGGACCCGGCAAAACGATATGTATTACCTTTATGTATAAATTCTACCTCTCATTATGAGCTGGCTCCACAGCATAGCTATCTTTTTTTTGGAATCAAGAAACAATAATTTAGCCTTATAGATGATGAAAAACTGTATTAAGTTTCACTTATTATCGAAACGAACTGTTTTTTTAAAACTGCTTTGTTTTGCTGTTTTTTGTACTTACAACTTTTATTTCTTGGATGGGTTTGCCCAAAGTAAAAAGCAAATCGTTGTCCGAGGAAAGGTGGTAAACCCTAAAGGAGAAGCACTACCGGATGTGCTTGTAGATGTGAAAGAAACCTTGGGATTTGTTTTGACGGATAAGGAGGGGAGGTTTACGATTGCTGTACCAAATGAAGAATCAAGCCTTATATTTACATTAAATGAATATGAAAAGGCTACGGTACAAGTGGGTAAAAACAGAAATTTCCGTTTGACCCTTCTTAAAGCTGTGGAGAAGCATGAGGATAAGACCATCCATTTAATGTATGGTTCGCAGAAGCAGTCAAGGTTAATAACGGCTGTGGAAACGGTAAGCGGAGAACAGATTGAGAATGTTCCGGTCATGTTTCAAAATGCAGCAATTGCCGGTTTGATGATGGGTGTTCAAAGTATACAGACTACCGGTTTGCCGGGCGCGGATAATGCCAGTCTGTATGTGCGTGGGCAGCGTTCATGGCGCAGTGGCTCTCCGGTAGCCTATGTAGACGGACGTCCTCGTTCGTTCTCTCTACTAGATCCCCATGAAATAGAATCCATATCTGTTTATAAAGATGCAGGTTCTTTATCTATATTGGGGTTAAGAGGGGCTAACGGTGCATTTATGGCAACTACTCGCAGAGGTAAAGAAGGAAAGCCTGTGATTCGTTTCAATGCCCAACTGAGTATTTCAAAACCTACACAAAGGCCGGAATATCTGGATGCATTTCACTATGCAAAGTTATATAATGAGGCATTCATGAATGATAATCCAGGAGAAGAGCCTGTATATAAGCAGGAAGATTTAGATTTATATTTAAGTGGTGAATCCCCTTATACGCATCCGAATGTCAATTGGATAGATGAAATCTTGAAAAAACAAACTATCGCACAGCGTTATAACTTAAGTATTCAAGGAGGAAGTTCTAAAGCTAAATACTTCGTGAACTTCTCATATCAAAATAATGATGGACTTTACAAAACGGATGATTTGAATACTTACAATACGAATGCTAATTTTCAGGTATACTCGATTCGTTCTAACGTAGATGTTTCATTGACAAAGGATTTATTATTGTCGGTCGATCTCTTCGGAAGACAGCAGTTGAGGAATAATCCGGGTGGTTCTATGAGTGCGGAGGGATTATTTAAAACGTTATACTCACTTCCTGCTAATATATTTCCATTGAATTATGGATCGGACAAAGTGGCAGGAACCAATGCATATCGTAAAAATCCTTATGGCATATTGAATCACAGCGGATATTCTAAATATATACACAGCACGATGGAAGCTTCGATGAAAGCTAACCAAAAGTTGGATTTTATCACAAAAGGCTTGAGTGTATATGCTTCATTAGCTTTTGATGCTCGTTTTGATAATACTATTAATCGTAGTAAGGAATATATGGTGTATGAATATACTGGTAAAAATGCAACAGGTGAAGATACATTCACTACATGGGGAGAGCCGGGTAAACAAGCCAATTCCAATTCTTTTGGTGATAGCAAGGTACGTATCTTTGATGTTGAGGCGGGGCTGAATTATGAACGCTTATTAGGCACAAAACATGATGTATCAGCAGTCTTAACGTTCAATCGTAATCAGCAGACAACGGATACGCAGCAAATGGCTAACTATCATCAAGGTTTGTTCGGACGTGCGTCATACGCGTTTGATTCCCGTTATTTAGCTGAGTTCTCTTTTGGATATCAGGGTACTGAGCAATTGCCTAAAGAGAAACGCTATGGATTCTTTCCTGCGGTTTCATTGGGATGGATTCTGTCAGAAGAGCCCTTTATAAAGAGAACGATTGGAAACAAGTTGCTGAGTTTTATCAAGTTTTATGGTTCGTATGGTTTGACAGGAACAGATGATGGGATTCCTTATTTCTACTATCTCCCTACATTGGCTAAAACGGGGAGTAGTCGATATCATTTTGGTGTAAATGGTACCAATGTCGGTGGCTGGGGAGAAGGTAGTGTATTTAACCCTCATGTTACTTGGGAAGAATCATTAAAGCTAAACGTTGGTACTGATATTCGCTTATGGAAGGATCGGATCAGTTTAGGATTTAATTATTTTAAAGAGAAAACATCACAGATTTTGACTACTCGATATACTGTTTCCACTCTTTCCGGCTATGGCTTTGGAGGTCCGCTCGAGAATATTGGAAAGTCTGAAAATAAGGGTTATGAAGCCCGTGTTGCTTTTACTGATAAAAGAGGCGATTTTTATTGGACAGTAGGTGGTAATTTTAGTTTTATCGACAATACTATTATTTTTAATGATGAGCAACCTTATCCGTACGATTATCAGAAACGTGTAGGAAAATCTATTAATGATTTATTCGGTTATGTATCCGACGGATTGTATATCGACGAACAAGATCGTTTGAACAGTCCTAAAACTGATTCCGGAGCTGCTTATGCAGGTGATATCAAATATCGTGACTTGAATGGCGATGGGGTAATAACTGAACAGGATCAACGTAAAATTGGTGATTCAAATCTGGCGGAGTGGAGTTATGGATTTTTTGTAGGTGCTGCCTATAAAGGGTTTGATGTAAAGGCACTCTTTACCGGTGTAGCTAATCGGGATTATACATACGCAGACCTCAATATTATGGCTTTTAAGAATGAAGCTGGTAATGGGAATGAATGGGGTGGTGGTAGTGTACAAAAGTATCATTGGGACAATCGCTATAATCCACAAGATCCTTCTACTTGGCGCACGGCTAAATATCCTCGTTTGTCTTTATTGGGTGGTACGCATAATCGTCTGGATTCGGACTTTTGGCAGGACAATGGTAATTTTTACGGTTAAAAACATTAGAAATAGGATACACACTTCCTCAACGTTGGACTCGGAAAGCTAAAATTTCGAAAGCACGTATTTTCTATACTGGATATAATCTTCTGACTTGGCATAATATGCGTGTTATTGATCCGGAAAGTCAGCCCGGAGTTTGTAACTATCCTGTACAAAAGGTGTCTAGCTTTGGTTTGAGTCTTCAATTTTAATGGATATGGATATGAAAAAACAGATAATTATATTATTTACGGGGTTGACATTATTGTCTTCTTGTTATGATGCGATGAATGAGGTTCCTTTGGAGAGAATGCCGCCCGAAATAGCCTTTAAAGATAGTTTGAAGGTAGAGATGTTTGTGAACGAACTGTATGTAGGTCTTAATACCGGGATAGGTGGATATAATAGCTTTGGAGGAGGAGCCGCTAATCAAAATAGTTTTTTTGACTGTGTGACTGATTTGGGAGTACTTTCTCCACGTGGCACAAATACGGCAATTAATAGCTTCACTGGGGCTACATTTCATTCCGGTTCAGGTGGAAATACTGACAGCCGGTGGGCACAAGTTTATCAATATATGCGTAAAACGAATGTTGTATTAGAGTATATTCATTATTGTGAGCAATTATCGCAGGCAAAAATGGCGCAATATGTTGGCGAAGCTAAATTGCATAAAGCATTGTTACATTATGAAATGTTGAAGCGCTATGGGGGGATTACTATTATGGATGATCTCTTTGAAGGTGGCAATATTGAGTTGCCGCGTAATACATTCGATGAATGTGTAGAATATATAGTTCGTTTGTGTGAAGAGGCTGCGGGTGGTCTTCCTTTGCGTTACCCGGATAATGATTATGGGCGTTTGACAAAAGGAGCTGCTTTAGGCTTGAAGGCCAAGGTCCTATTATATGCTGCCAGCCCCTTATTTAATGAGAATCCGATAGCAGGAACAACAGAAATCCAACGTTATGCATCTCCTGATGATCGTCGTTGGGAGCGTGCAGCAAAGGCGGCGCTTGATGTAATTAATTTAAGAATGCCCAATGGCGCTCCTGCCTATGAATTATTTCCTTCTTACGAACGTCTCTTTTTCACTCGTGAAGGTAATCATGAGTTTCTTATTGCCAGAATGCAAGGTATGACTAATAATGTAGAGAAACGCAATGGTCCGGCAGGATATTCAGGGGCTACCGGTAATACGAGTTTGACACAGGAATTTATTGATATGTTCGAACTCAAGAATGGCAAATTACCCAAGGAGGATCCGGAATATGATCCACAAAAGCCATGGGAGAATAGATGTGAACGTTTCAAAGCATCGGTTCTTTATAACGGCAGTTACTGGTGGGATAGGGAGGTGGAAACATTTGTTGGTGGAAAAGATTATACGGCTTTAAATTCTACAGCAAAAGGGTGTATCACCGGTTATACTTTACGAAAACATCTGGATCCGGAGGTTCGTATTTCTGGCGTTGAGAAAAACACATTTCATGATTTTCCTTTATTACGTTATGCAGAGATTTTGCTGACTTATGCCGAAGCTGCCAATGAATATTATGGAACCTCAGATGATGATATTGTTGATGATGCTATGATATATACTTGTGTTAATCAGGTTCGTAATAGGGCTGGTTTACCTCCTGTCGCAGATAAGACTAAAAAAGAAATGCGTGAAATTATCCATCGGGAGAGAACGGTCGAACTTGCTTTTGAAAACGTACGTTATTTTGACTTACGACGTTGGAGGGAAGCGGAGATTGTATTGAATCGTCCTGTACATGGGGTACAAATCACTAAAGATGAGAGCACGGGAGAGTTTATCTATAGTGCTCCGATAGAAGTGGAAGACCGCGTGTTTCCGGAACGGTGCTATTATTATCCGATTCCTCAAAGTGAATTAAATAAAAATGCGGCTTTAACTCCCAATCCAGGTTGGTAACTTAGTATTGTAAAATCAAATGAAAAACTAATTCATGAAGAAATTTTTATTAACCTTAATAGTGGTGATAGCGGAAGGAGTATTCTATTCGCTATATGCTCAATCATTTACGGTTACCGGTACGGTTGTTGATATGAATGATGAAGCGATGCCAGGTGTGAATATTGTTGAGCAAGGTACCAGGGGTAATGGTGCTATTAGTGATATAAACGGTCGTTTTAAAATTACCGTTTCAAGTTCTAAGAGCGTCTTGGTATTCTCTTTTATAGGCTATGAAAACCAGGAAGTCTTAGTAGGTAAACAGAGAAAACTGGACGTGAAAATGGTGGAGTCAGGTGTGAGTTTGGAAGAAGTTGTTGTAGTAGGCTATGGCTCACAGAAGAAAGCTTCCGTAGTGGGGGCTATTTCCACGGCAGATGCTAAAGAACTTCAAAAGACAGGAACAACTAATTTAACTCAGGCAATTGGTGGTAGAATAGCCGGAGTAATTTCCAGATCTCCGGGAGGACGTCCGGGTGAGGATGATGCTTCTATATATATTCGGGGTATTGCCAGTTATAATTCAGGAACTTCATCTCCATTAGTATTAGTGGATGGTGTTGAACGGGAATATTCGCAGATAGATCCTGAAGATATTGAGAGTTTCTCAGTTTTAAAAGATGCTTCTGCTACAGCTGTATTTGGAGTACGTGGTGCGAATGGAGTTATCCTGATAACAACCAAACGTGGAGAAACAAGTAAACCGGTGGTGGATTTTAGAACTTCGTTCACTATGAATACTCCCATTCGTTTGCCTGAGAAACTTGGTTCTTATGATTATGCCCGATTGAAAAACGAAGCGTTGATGAATGTGGGGGAAGTACCCGAATACAATGCTTATGATCTTGAAATGTACCGTACAGGGGCTAGTCCTTATACTCATCCTGATAATGACTATATTGGAGATATGCTGAAAAATTCCAGTATGAAACAGCAATACAATCTGACAGTGAGGGGCGGTACTCCTTTTGTGAGATATTATGTGTCGGCCAATTATCTTAATGAACAAGGTATTTTTAATACCTTCGATAATGAGAATTATGATTCTAACGTATACTTTAAACGCTATGGCATGCGTACCAACTTGGATTTTAATGTGACGAAGACCACCGTCTTTGGAGTTGATCTTTCAGGACGACTGGAAGAAAGACATGATAATGATGCCGGGACGGATCTTTATAAATCTATGGTACGCTTACCGCCTAATTATTTGAATTATGTGAATCCGAACGGAACTTATGGCGGGAAACTTAATGTAGTAAATCCTTATGCTGCTTTATCAAAGTATGGCTATAATCATTCTAAACGCAATGTATTCGAAGCGGTAGTGAAACTCAATCAAAAATTAGATTTTATAACAAAAGGGCTTTCAGCAAGAGCCATGTTTGGTTTCGTTTCTACCATGGCCTCGAGGAGAGATATAACAGAACGTCCGGAGTTATGGGAATACACCAAAGATGGACAATATGCAATAGTCAGTAATGAAACTCCCGTTCGTATTGATACTTCCGCAGGACCTCATCGGCGGAATATAACCACAGAATTTGCTGTAAATTATGAACGTAAATTTGGTGCACATGCTGTTACTGGTTTATTGGCATTCAACCAATTGAACCAACATTATAATGCCGTGCTTCCCACAGGTTATATCAATTATGTAGGTCGCGTAACGTATGGATATAAAAATAGATATTTAGCTGAATTTAATGCCGGATATAATGGTTCTGTACAGTTTGCGGAAGGTAAGCGTTACGGTTTTTTCCCAGCTTTCTCATTGGGCTGGGTCGTTTCAGAAGAAAAGTTCTGGGGTAAGAGTAACAAAGTGTTCAATTATATGAAGATTCGTGGAGCTTATGGTGAAGTTGGTAACGATAAGATTGGCTCTGAGAAGTATTATTATTTGCAAACTTATCCGATGCTTACTTCCTATCGTCCTTCTTTTGGTATTGATAATAATCCCGAGAATCGCATATATGAAGGTAAAGAAGGAAATATAGATGTGACATGGGAACGTGCCCGTAAATTGAATATCGGGATTGATATGCGTCTCTTTGATAGTAAGTTAGCTTTGACTGTAGATGCCTTTACGGAAAAGCGGATCAATATATTGGATTATGATCGTGCTATTTCTACTATTTATGGAATGTTGGGAGCTACTGATTCTAATAAAGGATTTCCACCGCAGAACTTAGGTGAAGTGCGTAATTCTGGTTTTGAAGTGGATGCCTCTTTCAATGATAAAATAGGAGACGTATCATATTATGTGAAAGGAAACGTTTCATTTGCCCGAAACAAAATCTTAAAGAAGGGTGAAGAACCGCAAACGTATCCATGGACATCTTCTATCGGACGTAAAGTGAATCAACGATTTGGTATGATTGTGGATGGCTTTTACAATACGCAGGAAGAAATAGATGCCTTACCTTCCCGTTTTTCAAGTAACTTGAAGCTCGGTGATCTGAAATATAGGGATATTAATGGAGATGGAGAGATTGATAGTTATGATGTGACTGCAATTGGTAAAACCCGTTTGCCAGAGATTATCTATGGTTTTACTTTAGGAGGAGAATGGAAAGGGATTGACTGGCAATTATTCTTTCAAGGAGCGGCAATTACAGATTTATACGTAAATGGGTTTGGATATTGGGAGTTTACGAATACAGGTAGTGTGATGAAACATCATTTAGGAAGATGGACGCCGGATAATAAAGAAAATGCCACTTATCCGAGCTTATCTCCTTCTACTTCGAAACAAAATCATAGACTGTCTACCTTTTGGCTGAAGAATGGTAACTATCTTCGTTTGAAGAATATGCAGATTGGTTATACACTCCCTGTAAATTGGACAAAGAAGGCCAGGATATCTTCGGTCCGTATTTACGTAAGTGGAACTAATTTATTGACTTTCGCAGGATTTAAAGAATATGATCCGGAAGCAAATGATGGAGATAATACTTCTTATCCGCAAATGAGAAATTATAGTGTTGGGCTGAATCTAAAATTTTAAAAGTGATTAGTTATGAAAATAAAACTTTATATGATACTAAGTTCATTTCTTTCCATAATGACCTTGAGTTCATGTTTGGATGCTTCTTCCCTCATGGACAAGGAAGATGTGGGTGATTTGTATGAGAAAGATGTGTTTAAGGATCCGACGTATGCTCGTTATTTCGTTAATGATATTTATTATTCTTTGCCAAAGGGAGCCGAGGTTCCGGGTTCATGGAGTGGTGCTTATCTTGACTGCGCTACAGATAATGGGGAAGCACGTAATTTAGAGTCGGATGCCCAACGATTTAATGATGGTAACTGGAATGCTGAAAGCGTACCATTGGGAGGAGTCTGGTCTAAATATTATGCTGCTATCCGTGCTTGTAACAAATTTCTGGAGAATTATGATTATATAGAAGAACGAGACGGAGTGGCTACCCGTACGGACTTGGAATATTTGCGTGCGCAGGTAATCTTTTTACGTGCATTCTTTTATGCAGAATTGCTGAAACATTTTGGAGGTGTTCCCATTCTGGAAAAGACATTGCATTTTGGCTCTCCGGAATTAAAAGAGGCTAAACGGGCTACATTTGCTGAGTGTGTGGAATATATTCTGGATGAATGTGATGAGGCAATTACTATTTTTCGGAGTGTAAATCAGGATTGGGCAAGCAATAATTTTGGCCGTGCAAACGATGGTGTAGCTTTAGCCTTGAAAGGTAAAGTCCTTGCTTTGGCGGCTAGTCCATTATTTAATCGTCCCAATAATTATCCTCAATATGATAAAGAGGATATCAACAAAGAGTTATGGCGTTATCCTGTTTATGATAGTGAAAGATGGAATAAAGCTGCAAAAGCATTGAAAGCTGTTATTGATTTAGGACGTTATGACCTATATAAGAAAGTAAACGGCACAAAATCAGCTTACGAAACTTATTTTGTTACGCGTAATACGGTGGAAGAATCAATATTTCCTTTTTTAAAAGGACCTACAATTGATATATATTATGAGAATTTACCGTTTAATTTCATGCTTGTTCGCGGCAAGGGGAGTCCGGTATGCTACAATCTACCCACTCAAGACTTAGTTGCGGCTTATGAAATGAAAAATGGCATGCTACCGGAACAGGAAGGATCGGGGTTCCGCCCGTTGCATCCTTTTTCCGGTCGTGATCCACGCTTGGAGGCCACGGTGTGGCATGATGAAGCTACTTTCTGTGGTATAGAATTTCAGACTTGGAGACGAGATATTGATTCGGAAAAGCCATGGGGCAAAGATTATATTCGCGGATATTCCCGTACAGGTTTCTTTTTGAAGAAATTTATGGATAAGGATTTGAATCCGACTAATAATGTAACGGTACCCAATTCGTATCCTATTATTCGTTATGCTGATATATTGCTACTATATGCCGAGGTTTTAAATGAATATTATGATGATCCTTCTGCCGTACCGGATGATGCCATTTGTTGGGCTATCTCAGAAGTCCGTGCGCGTGCCGGTATGCCTGATGTACGTACTACTTTTGCCAATCGTGGATGGGAGCTAACTCAAGAGAATGTCCGTAAACTGATTCAAAATGAACGCCGTGTCGAATTTGCTTTCGAGGAACATCGTTTCTGGGATATCCGACGCTGGATGATTGGAGCGGAAACTCAGAGAGTAGTACATGAACAAGATATTATCTTAAAAGAGGATGATAAAACAAAAGAATACAGTGTACGGGAAATGGAAAAGCGTACCTATGAAGACCACATGAATTTGATGCCTATTCCGCAGTCTGAGATTAATAAGAATAAGAATCTGATTCAAAACTGGGGATGGTCGCCACGTGTGGTAGATTGATAAACTTTATAGCATGAAAAGATATGAAAAATAAATTCTTCTTATATATGATGGTCACTATCCTATCGTTGTTTGCCAGTTCATGTAATGACGACGAAGTGATTGAAACTTCAGTGCAGGTGACTACACAAGGGTTTGCACGAGTGGGGCAGACTACAGCTTTTGTGAGTGCATACATCACAAAAGGCACTGTTTCAGATAATATGGTAGTCGGTTTTTGTTGGAGTGAAACAACTTCTCCGGATGTGGAAGATAGTAAAATAGAATCGGTCGGCGCTATTGCAGAAAACGGATATATGTTACAAATGGTAGGACTATCACCTTCAACGGAATACTATGTTAGGGCATATATTAATGACGGTAGCCATATCTATTACGGTAATGAATTGAAGTTGACAACAAAAGACCTTCTGGGCGATGGATGGTGTGTAATTGATGATGTTACCGGAATTACTCCGACTACAGCGACTGCAATAATGCAAATTGCCGATAATGGTGGCTCGGAAGTGTTGGAATATGGAATATGTTATGAAGGTGCAGACGCCCCACCTGTTCCGCCTCTTGTAGAACCGACTGTTGATGGTAAAACTATTGTTGCAGATGCGGGTGGATATGCTTTTGATGCAAATCTGGAGAATCTGAATCAGAATACGTATTATTTGGTTCGTCCTTATTTTAAGACTGCGACAAGTGTAGTATATGGTGAGACTATTTGGTTTAAAACGATGAATTTTATAAAAACAGGGAATGTCTTTCCAGGATATCGGAGTGCATATTTGTATGGTGAGGTTTTGATGGATGCCGGTTCTCCTACTACAGAACGGGGAGTATGTTGGGGTACTAATCCGGAAATAACCATTGAAACGGGTTCTTATAAAAAGATAGATAAAGGCGTAGGTTCGTATTATTCTATTGTTGGTGGACTAAAAAAAGGTACAACGTATTATGCGCGTGCTTATGCTGTAAATTCGGATGGAGTATTTTATGGGCTTCCGGTTGAATTTACTACACATACAGGAGACATTGTGCCGGGTATGACTTTTGAAGACCTGATTCTTGTAGAAAATGGAATTTTTGATATGGGTAACCCGAATACGGATACGGAAGTTTCTCCTATAGATAATAAAACCTATGGAAAAGAACAGGTACATAAGGTGAATATATCCAAGGATTTCTATATTTGCAGATATGAAGTGACAGTAGAGCAGATGTGTGTATTCTTGAATGTATATCAAAGTAGAAATAGTAGGACTTTGCCTGTTAAGGCTTTGCATAATGGTTCTACTGCTGCTTGGTGTTTCCAATATTCTGGTGCAGCCCCTAATTTGATTTACAAACCACGTGCAGGTAAGAATCGGCATCCTGTTGTGAATGTGACTTGGCCTTGTGCTGAACAGTTTTGTGAATGGTTGTCAGCTGAGTTGGGAGTAAAAGTACGATTACCGAGTGAGGCTGAGTGGGAATATGCTGCCCGTGGCGGTAAACGGAGTCAAGGCTATTTGTATAGTGGCAGTAATAATGCAAACGAAGTGTCTGTTTCTACGGATAATAAAAGAGGGCCTTCTCCAGTCGGTACAAAGAGCCCCAATGAATTAGGTATTTATGATATGACAGGGAATGTAATGGAATATTGCAGAGATTTTTTTGACTGGAACTTTTACGGAACACATGCGGATGAAATTGCGGTGGATCCTGTTAATGCCGGAAAATTAAGTGCGGATGGTAAAATGATAGTTCGGGGAGGAAGTTTTAGGCATCCGACCTATCTTAAGGTATATACACGTGGATGTAATCAGCATAAAGGAGAAGCCGGTAACCACAGCGGTTTCCGCTTTGTAATGGAAAAACTTCCGGAGGAAATTTAAAATATTAAGAAAATAAGGAGGTGGCACGTCCATAGATAGTATATCGATGTCACCTTCTTGTTTTTAACCGTCATAAAGATTAAAACTATGAATAGAATTTTAAATATATTATTCTTATGCTCTCTATTCTCATCAATAATGGCTTGTGGTGAGACTAACGATTCACGACTTTCGGGAGGGGACTCCCCCGTGTTAATTGGGAAAGACTATTTGTCAGTACTACCTGCCACTATTCAAGTGGGCAATTTCCCCGGTATATTTAAGCTGAATATTGCTACAAATTTAGTATGGAGTGCCTCTACTGAAGAGGATTGGATTGAACTGCCAAAAACAGAAGGCGGAAAAGAAATATTATCTGTAGGATATACTGCTAACGTTGATGTCACTACTTCTCGAAAAGCGAAAATTACTTTTTCTGCCGAAGGGGTGGATGATGTAGTGGTAGATATTGTGCAAAGTGATAAAACCTTCACCAATCCTATAGCAGGCATACCTGATCCGTGGATTGTGCAATATCAAGGGGCTTATTATACATGCAAAGCGCATGGTAACGGAATAAATGTATCCAAGTCAAATAAACTAACTGTGATTAATTCGACAAAGTCGATTTGGACTGCTCCGAAAGATAATGGTACGATAAAACCATGGAATACTTCACATGTTTGGGCTCCTGAGCTCCATTTTATTGACGGAAGATGGTATGTCTATTATGCGGCAGGGCGTCCGCATGAAGAAAGTGGAAGTTATAAAATGCAACGGACAGGTGTACTGCGTTCTAAAACTGCCGATCCTATGGGAGAATATGAAGATATGGGAATGATTTACACTGGTGACGAATATGTTCCCGGGATAATAGCTACAGCAGATAATACCTGCTATGCTATTGATATGGGAGTTGTAAATATAGGAGGTAAATTGTATGCCGTATGGTCAGGAACAACTAATAAAGAAACAGGAGGGGATCAGCGCATTTATATTGCTGAAATGACTAACCCGTGGACTATAAGTTCCAATCGTGTTCAAATATCTCAACCTGATCAATCCTGGGAACTAGTGCAACCCTCGGTTAAAGTGAATGAAGGACCTGCTTTTTTGCAGCATGACGGCAAAGTCTTTATCGTATATTCATGTAACGGTTCGTGGACAAAATACTATCGTTTGGCCTACCTTATGTTAAATATAGGTGATAATCCGATGATTCCGGCGAATTGGAAGAAATCTCCCAATGCTGTGTTCTATCGTTGTGACAATACTGCTGAGGAAGATGGAGTGAATGGAGTAGGCCATTGTAGCTTCACGAAATCTCCTGATGGCACAGAAGATTGGATTGTTTATCATGTTAAAAATAGGAATGATGGAAGTTATGAATCCGGGCGTTCTACATTTATGCAACGTTTTACCTGGAATACAGACGGAACTCCGAACTTTGGAACACCGGTAGGATGGGGTGAATCGATAGTAGTGCCCTCTGGCGAATAAAGGCAAGTCCTGTTTATTTTGGAATAAAAATGAAGAAGTGATGATGAAGAAGAATTTACATCGTACAGCCCTACTTTTAAGTATCGGTCTTCCTTATGGAATGCATGCCGGGGAGATTCCCGATAAACCTAATATCTTAATTTTTATTGCAGATGATTTAGGGTGGGAGGAAGTAGGGGCCTATGGCCATCCGGTGGTAAGAACCCCTAATATAGATTCTTTGGCACTGAATGGATTGCGTTTTGATAATTTCTTTTTAACAGCAAGCTCCAGCAGTCCCAGTCGTGCTTCCATATTTACAGGAATGTATCCAAGTAGTACAAGAGCGCAGAATCTACATGATAAATTGCCATCAGAAGCAACTCTTTTTACTGATTGTCTTCAGAAAAATGGATATTATACTATGTTGGTTGGCAAAAATCATGGAACAAATTCTCCGGAAATAGAGAAGCGGTTTGATTATTTGAAATCTGTCGGAAAACCATGGAAAATGGGAGACCTTTGGGTGGAAGCTTTGAGGCAAAGACCTAAAGACAAGCCTTTTTTTATGTTTGCCGCTTCTCTTGATCCTCATCGTCCTTACAAACAAGGGGCATACGATAACCCTTATCGTCCTTCTGAAGTAATTATTCCACCATATTTGCCGGATTCTCCAGAAATGCGTGAAGATATTGCAGACTATTATAATGAAGTGACGCGTTTCGATACGCATGTGGGCGCAGTACTTAATCTACTCCGGGAAGAAAAGGAGTTGACTAATACATTAATCATTGTGATGACAGATAATGGACGACCTTTTGCCCAATGCAAAACGAGAGTGAATACCCAAGGTATAAAATCTCCTTTTATTGTCTTTTATCCTCATATTGTTAGAAAAGGAGGTGTTACTTCAAGTTTGGCTAGTGCTGTAGATATTGCTCCGACTCTTCTGGAAATAGCCGATGCGAAGCGTTCACCGGGTCTACAGGGTATAAGTTTGTTACCCATTCTGAACAATCCCGATACGGAAGTTCGGGAATTTGCTTTTGCAGAGCATAATTGGCATGCTTTCAAAGCTTATGAACGGGCCGTCATTACGAAGGAATTTATATATATAAAAAATTGGTTGCCCCATTTGTCCAATCCGGTGGTAGGGGATGCAATGCGCACACCTGCCTATCTTCAAATGCTTGCAGACTTTGAAAAAGGAAGGCTGGGGGAAATATATCAAGATTGTTTTATTGCTCCCCGATCCGAAGAAGAACTCTACTCATTGGCAAAAGATATTCATTGTTTGAATAACATTGCGCATAAACGGACGATGAAAGAAGAATTATCCCGTTTGCGACTGGTTTTAAAGGTCTGGCAGGAGTCTGTAGGAGACGTCTTTCCCGGCGAAGAGAATATAAAACAGGATGATGGACGTTTTGCCCGTCCTCTTGGTAGATAATCATTTTTATTAATATTTGAGATGAAAGCGAATAGAACATTGTCTATTTTATTGATATGCCTGCTCAGTTGTCTGAGCCTGCAGAGTGGGAATAAATTTTATGTAGCGAATCAAAAGCCATTAGTGAAACAACCTTATGTCCAGTTGCCCCTTGGTGCGATCCGCCCGCAAGGCATGTTATTGGAAATGCTTTATCGGCAGAGGGATGGTTTGACTGGATGTATGGATAGCATTTACAGTGTAGTTTGTGGCGAACGAAATGGTTGGCTGGGAGGTACGGGAGATGGCTGGGAACGCGGTCCCTATTGGATAGACGGGTTGTTACCATTAGCTTATATTTTGAATGACCAGACTCTGAAAGAGAAGGCTTTAAAATGGGTGGAATGGTGTCTGAATAACCAACAGGACAATGGCAATTTTGGCCCTAAGCCTTTACCGGAGAATTATGATAAAATATGGGGAGTACAGCAGGGGATGCGAGACGATTGGTGGCCTAAAATGATTATGCTGAAAGTCTTGCAACAATATTATATGGCAACCGGCGACAAAAGGGTTATAGACTTTATGATTCGCTATTTTAAATATCAACAAGAAACACTTCCCAAATATCCTTTAGGGCATTGGACATTTTGGGCAAATCGTCGTGGGGCCGATAATCTGGCGGTTGTTTATTGGTTGTACAATATCACCAAAGAAAAGTTCTTATTGGAATTGGGGGAACTTATTCATCAACAAACGTATGATTGGACAGAAGTTTTCTCAGGTAATGTGATTCGTACGCTAAATCCGTATCCATCTCTTCATTGTGTGAATGTAGCTCAAGGGTTGAAAGCCCCTGTGATTTATTACCAACAACATCCGGATGAGAAATATCTTAGTGCTGTTAAAGAAGGATTATCTGCTTTAAGAGATTGCCATGGTTTCGTAAATGGTATGTATGGGGGAGATGAGCGTTTACATGGCAATAATCCGACACAAGGCTCCGAACTCTGTACGGCAGTCGAGATGATGCATAGTTTTGAAAGTATTTTGCCAATTACCGGTGATGTGTATTATGCGGATTATCTGGAAAAAATCGCTTATAATGTGCTGCCTGCCCAGATTACGGATGACTTTATGTATAAACAGTATTTTCAGCAAGCCAACCAGGTACTGGTTTCTGCGGATACACGGAATTTCTTTGATGATAACAATGGAAGACTAACTTTTGGGAGAATAACAGGTTGTTCCTGTTGTTATACCAATATGCATCAGGGATGGCCTAAATTTGTGCAAAATTTATGGTATGCAACGGAGGATAATGGACTGGCTGCTTTAGTATATGGTGCTTCAACGGTCACTGCAAAAGTCGGTGACGGGCAGACTGTGACAATTATGGAAGATACGGATTATCCTTTTAAAGAATCAGTGCGTTTTACTATTCAAACAGATGGAAAAGTGAAATTTCCTCTCCATTTGCGCATACCGTTATGGTGTAAAACTGCGCATCTGAAGGTGAATAATAAAGAAATAGGGATAGGGGAAGATAAGATTGTGGTTATTCATCGTCAGTGGAAATCCGGAGATATCGTAGAATTGACAATGGATATGAATTTTAAATATACCCGTTGGTATGAAAACTCCTTGGGAATAGAGAGAGGACCCTTGGTATATGCATTAAGAATTGAGGAAGATTGGCGGAAAATAGAAAAAGAAGGAATGACAGACAGGGTATTTTGGGAAGTTTATCCTAAATCTGCCTGGAACTATGCGATTTTGGGAAAAGAGTTAAAGGAGGAATCTTTTAATTTACGTGTTTCTGAAAATATACCGGATAACCCTTGGAATTTAAAGAATGCTCCTATACAGATTCGAGTGAAAGCCGTTCGTTTGCCGGAATGGCGTATAGAAAATCATTCGGCAGGCAAAATGTTCGTTCCCTCGAGAATCAAAAAGGATGCTAAAAGAGGAGGAAACAAAGTGGAAGATATAACATTAATTCCCTATGGATGTACTACGTTACGAATATCTCAATTTCCAATGATAGAATAAATGTATAGTTTCGTGGATAAAGAACTGAAAATAAAGTATATGTCGGCTTGTCTATTGACATTCCCGATATTTTGTATGGCACAAGTCAATGAGAAAGGGTCCGAGAAACCTAATGTGCTTTTTATTTGTATAGACGATTTACGTCAAGAATTAGGTTGTTACGGTTCGGTTGTTAAAACTCCCCATTTAGACAACTTAGCCGGAGAAGGAAGCTTGTTTTTCCACCATTATGTACAGGTACCGACCAGTGGAGCTTCGAGAGCCAGCATGTTGACCGGCAGACTGCCTCGAAAAGTGCAGGATTTATCGAATGAAGCTTGCAAGATTAATTTATCTGCTCAGGACGAACTAGAACAGCCGGAAACGATGTTTCATCATCTTAGACGCAATGGATACTATACGGTTGGAATTGGTAAAATCAGTCATTATGCAGACGGGTATTTATACGGCTATACTCAACCTAAGAGCTCTCGTCCGGAACTGCCTTACAGTTGGGATGAAATGCTTTTTGATGCAGGCAAATGGAGAACCGGATGGAATGCATTTTTTGGATATGCAGACGGCAGTAATCGTCAAAGCCGTAATAAACACGTCCCCCCTTATGAATGTGCGGATGTGCCGGATGAGGGGTATCCGGATGGACTGACGGCAAACCTGGCTGTGAAGAAGCTACGGGCATTATCTAAAGGAGAAAAACCTTTTTGTCTGGCAGTAGGATTTTTCAAACCGCATTTGCCCTTTACTGCTCCCAGGAAATATTGGGATTTATATGATGAGAATGCGATACCGTTATCTCCTGTTCCTAATATCCCGGAGGGAATTTGTCGATATGCATTGCACAATAGTGGCGAGTTTAATGGTTATTTAGAGGGGGATGAAAGAGCCTCATTAGATAAGAGTGTTTCAGAAGTTTATGCTCGTAAGCTACGTCATGCTTATTTTGCATGTATTAGCTACATAGATGCTCAGGTAGGAAAGATAATAGATGAGTTGGAACGACTTGGAGAAGCAGATAATACCATTATAGTGGTGTGGGGAGATCATGGTTGGCATTTAGGTGACCAACGTGTATGGGGAAAACACACACTGATGGAGACTTCACTGCGCAGCACATTGATAATGAAAGTACCGCATAGTAGTAAATCAATTGAAAATCATCGCATTGTTAGTTCGATTGATATTTATCCTACTTTGATGGAACTTTGTGGTGTCTCGGTTCCTGATGGATTGGATGGACATAGTTTCACAAAACTATTGGCAGATCCTAAAGAGCGTTCATGGCATGAGGCTGCCTATAGTTATTTTAATAATGGTGTAAGCGTGAGAGTTCCACAGTATCGCTTGACACGTTATCGGGATAAAACAAAGTATATCTCAGAATTATATGATTATCATGTGGATGATATGGAAAGAAAAAACACATTTGAATGTGCAGAAAAAGAATTTGTAAAAAAATTGATAGATGTATGGGAGAAAGGAGTCTGTCCGGAAAAGGGAGAACTTCCTGAGTGATAGGACTTATACACTTTTCGGACAGCTTCTTTTGATTGACGGACTTTAATTTATTAATTAATTGATCGAATTTAGAAATTTATGCTGTTGATTTAGTAGATTCTTCTGCATGAATTAATAATTCTCCTTTACCCATTACTGACTTCTTTTAGAGGAGTTTGTCGGATGGACTTGCGCAATTACAAATCAACAGTGACAGGATATATGATTTTAGTAACTATTAGTATTGCGATAAAGTATGAGAAACCAGTGCATTGTGAGAAAAATGCAGTTTTTAATAGATTTATAATGCAAATCATCCTATTGTTTTCTGTAAATTTATTAGAAACAATCACCGTTTTGGTGGATAAGCGACTGATATACAGTGTGGTGACATTTTTGTTTTTCCCCGTATAATACTTAAAATAAATACAAAAATGTGGCATCATTTTTTCAGAAAAAGGTTTAAGCACACAAAATAGAATGGGTTAATCTGATTATAAGAATGTTTGAGACGCATTTATTATTTTATGAGACAAATGTTCTAATAAAGCTAGACTGTAGTACGTAATTTTGCCTTTGCCGAACAGTTTAGTTAAGATGAAATTTGGGTTTATACATTAATTTTTATATTATGAAAAATGATTTTTTTAGAAGATTGGTAATGGGTAGAATCGGACTGCTTTTGCTGTTCCTGATATCTACAATGTATGTCCAGGCTCAAGGAGTGAGAAATGTCTCCGGAATGATAAAAGACGCTTCGGGCGATCCGCTGATAGGGGTAAATGTAACGGTTAAGGGGGATGCAACTTTAGGAACGATCTCTGATATGGATGGAGAATATTCATTGAAAATTCCTCGTGAGAAAGTAACAATGGTTTTTTCTTTTATAGGATATAAAACATTGGAAAAATCTATTGATGCTAACACAACAAAGTTGGATATCTCACTATCTGAAGATACGGAATTGCTTGATGAAGTTATAGTAGTGGGTTACGGTACTATGAAAAAGAAAGATGTGACAGGGTCGGTATCACATATCGGAAAAGAAGTGATGGAGACGAAAGTTGCTACGAATGCTGTCGATTTTCTTAAAGGTAATATTGCGGGTGTTAATATTAGCGTAGATAATAACGCTTCAGGAGGTGGATCGATAGAGATTCGCGGTCCCGCCTCTTTAAAAGCATCTACTTCTCCATTGATCGTTCTTGACGGAAATATCTATTATGGTAATATCAGTGATATCAATCCGAATGATATTGAGAGCATGGATGTTTTGAAAGATGCAAGTTCTACAGCCGTATATGGTTCAAAAGGCTCGGCAGGCGTAATAATGATTAATACCAAAAGAGGGCAAACAGAAAAGCCGGTCATTAATCTGAGTGCCAGAATTGGGGTGGCTACTTTATTAGATATCCCGGAACTTCCTACTCCAGAACAATATATTCAAAGACGTGCAGATTATTGGAAAACATTGGATTACTTTAAACCAAGCGAAAATCAAAAGGGGGTAGGCTATTATGATAATCCAGAAAATCTGCCAGAAGGAATCACTAAGGAACAGTGGGCTGCCTATGACCCTTCTTTCTCGGGAGATTATACGGAGACTTGGTTAACGCGCCTTCAATTGTCAAATGTGGAAATTCAAAATTATAAATTGGGTAGGACTGTAGACTGGAGAGATCATGTTTATCGTTCCGGTTTAAGGCAGGATTATAACATGTCTATATCTGGAAAATCTTCTAGAACAAACTATTATGCTTCATTAGGATATACGAACAATGAAGGATATAAAGTAGGAGATAGTTTTCAAACGGTAAGAGCTCGTATTAACTTGGATACGGACATTACAAAATGGTTGAAGATAGGTATTGCCGCGCAGTTTGCCGATCGTGGAAATAAAGATATAGTAGCTGATACTGGTAACGCTGATGGGATGAGCCCTTATGCCAGTATGTATGAAGAAGACGGTAGCATTAAGAAATATCCGACTGATGATGCTCGGATTATAAATCCATTATTGACACATTCTGTTGATAAGAAGTTCTATAAAACACAGACTTTGAATTCTACAATTTACGGTAGAATAACACTCCCTTACGGATTTAGCTATCAGACAAATTTTAATGTCCGTTATGGCTGGAGAAAACAATATTATTATAAATCGGATGAAAGGCCAAGTATTTCTAAGGGTGGCGAAGCCAGTCGCGATGAGTATTCAGATTATGAATGGTTGGTTGATAATATGCTGAAATGGAACTATACCATAGCTGGGATTCATAACATTGATGCAACCTTTGTATATAGTGCCGAAAAATATCAATTTTGGAATACTAATGCTTCTAATGAGGGATTCATACCTAGTGGCGTTTTAGGTTTTCATAATTTGCATGCGGGTATCAATCCGGTTTTAAAAACTAATGATGAGATTCAGACAGGTAACGCCCTGTTAGGACGTTTGAATTATTCATTGATGGATCGCTATCTGTTAACTGCCTCAGTGCGCCGGGATGGATTTTCCGCATTTGGTATAGAAAATCCTTATGGTATATATCCGGCTTTTGCATTGGGATGGCGCATGTCAGAAGAATCTTTTATTAAAAAGCTGAAGGTTGTCGACAATTTGAAATTACGTTTATCTTGGGGAGAAAATGGTAACAGAGACATTGGCCGGTATGCTGCTCTTTCAAAATTGAACGTAACGGATGCAATTATAGATGGGAAAAACGTGAAGGGTGTGTGGACAGATAATCTATCTAACATAAAGTTGAAGTGGGAAAGGACTCGCGCCACAAATCTTGGTTTAGACTTCGGATTGTTTAACGGTCGGTTGAGCGGTATTTTGGATATGTATTATAATAAAACGTCCGATTTGATTGTAAACCGCTCATTGCCTACAATTACCGGATATGGCAGTGTAATTGCCAATTTGGGACAAGTGGATAATAAAGGGCTGGAATTGACTTTGACCAGTGTGAATCTCAGTATCCCTAAGAAAGTTCATTGGACTACTACCTTTATTTATTCAACCAATAAGAATACGATCAAGCATCTGTATGGCAAGATGGTGGATGTGAAAGACGAGGCTGGTAATGTGATTGGGCAGCGTGAAGATGATGATGTACAAAATGGCTGGTATATCGGACATGGCATTAAAGACATCTACTATTATAAATGGACCGGAATCTGGCAGTTGGGAGAAGAAGAGGAAGCTAAAAAATATGGGAAACAACCGGGAGACCCCAAATTATTGGATTTAGATAATGATGGGAAGATTACGGAAAAAGATAAAGTCTGGCTAGGCTCAAGAACTCCACGTTATCGTATGTCTTTGAGAAGTGATTTGAATTTATTCAATTGCCTGGATTTCTCATTTGTTCTTCGCGGAGAGTTCAATTATCTTGGGGAAGACAATTTACGCAGGAATGAAGACAATCGTTTCTTCGACCGTTCAAATTCTATTATGACAGAATATTGGACGCCATGGAGTCCAAATAATGAGTATGCACGTTTGGGTGCAAACTGCGGAAATCCGAGCGTGCTGATATTTAAGAAAAGAGATTTTGTTAGATTGCAGAACGTATCTTTGGCTTATACTTTTCCGAAGACTCTTCTGAAGAAGTTCGCCATTGAGAACCTTAAGGTAAGTTTAAATGTAGACAATGCATTTGTTCTGACGAAATGGGATTATTATGATCCGGAAAATATGGGTACTTGTCCTCGAATCTGGACATTGGGAGTTAATGTGACTTTGTAAATTGTAGAACAGAAGAAAATCTATTCAGATGAAAACAATGAAAAATATAAGTAAATGTTTGGCAGCCATATTATTGGTTGTGAATCTATCGTCGTGCGTTGATCTTGAACCGGAACCGTTGTCATTTTTTGCTCCGGAAAACACATTTATGGATAAGGAAGGACTTGAGGCTTTACTTATCACTTCTCGCAAACAGATTAAGTGGGAATGGTTTGGCGATGCTTTCAATGCGGGCTATTGCGAAACGCCTCTGGTGTATGAATATGCATGGTCGGATGTTTCGGTAATGGGAGCTCCGGAGGTGAAGGAAATACATAATTTGGAAACTCAGTTGACTCCTACAACATCAATGGCATTGCATCTTCGTTATTGGGATCTGGCATGGAATGGCATTAAGTATGCAAATACAGTGATTAGTCGTGTTCCTAAATCGACCATAGATAATGAAACGGATAAGAATGAGCTATTGGCCGAAGGATATTTCCATCGGGCATATTGGTATTACTTACTGGTTAATCAATGGGGAGATGTGCCTTTGCTTTTGGAAGAGATAACGGAACCGAAACTTGATTTTTATACTGTTTCCAGAATGAAAATTCTGCAACAAATGAAAACTGATATGGAATTTGCGGTAAAGTGGCTTCCTAAAAATGTAAAGCCCGGCTGCGTAAATAGAGCGGCAGGAGAACATCTGTTGGCAAAGATATATCTCAGTACAGGAGATTTCCAACTTGCTGTTGATGCAACAACAAGATGTATCAATGATTATGGATTGCATTTGATGAAGGAGCGCTTTGGGGTGAATGCGGAGGATGCCAGTTTAGACGTATTCAATGATTTATTTCAGGAAGACAACATTAGTTCTTCGGAAAATAAAGAAGCAATTTTTGTTGTTCAGGAACGATATGGCATAGAAGGGAATGTTGCCCCCAACGGTTCGGCCCGTATGCGCAACTTTGTGCCCTACTGGTGTAATGGCGCAGCTGTGAAAACTCCGGATGGAAAGCCGGGTACAACGTATGATGCCGGACCTTATGACGGATATGAATGGGTAGAGAAATTAGGTCGGGGCATTGCTAAGATTCGTCCTACAAACTATTCGCAATACGCCATCTGGGGTAAGTGTGGAAATGACTTGAGACACAATGAAAACAACTGGTTCGATATATCGCGTCTTAAATACAACCGTCCGGCATCGAAGGGAGGCAGCGCGACGTATTTTGGCACACCTGTGCAACGCTCATTTGTGACCGATACCATGCGCTGTTATTTCTCATTCCCGACAGTTAAAACATTGATTTATAAAAATGACATTAATAAAGGCAAGACTCCGACCGGAGGATTCACCGATCATTATGTATTTCGTTTGGCTGAAACATATCTTATGAGGGCCGAAGCTTATTATTGGATGGGAAATGCTGTAGGTGCAAAAAATGACGTAAATGAAATCCGTCGTCGTGCAAAGGCGCCGGAACTTCCTTCGGTCACATTAGATGATATCTTGGATGAGAGAGCACGCGAATTATATATTGAAGAACATCGGAAAGTAGAATTGACCCGTATTGCTTTCTTAAAAGCTCAATTAGGTAAGGATGGATATTCTTTAAGTAATTTCTCAGAAAAGAACTGGTATTATGATCGTGTGATGGAGAAGAATAACTTTTTTGCAGAACAGTATTTTTATTCTACCAATGCTTTTATCATGAAGCCATATCATGTGCTTTGGCCGGTTCCTCTGACGGCTATTACTTCAAATACTCAAGGGCGTATTAATCAAAATATTGGTTATTTTGGTGCGGAAGATAATATACCGGTAGAATAGGTCGGGTAAATATGATTCTTAAAAATGGTAATATGAGTAAATATTTTTTCTTCCTTCTTACAGTACTATTGGATAGTTCATTTCTGGAGGCGCAATCTTGTCGGTTGGAGACCCGGATGAAAACTTCCAAAGATATAGTGGTCGCTTGCTATTATTTTCCGAATTATCATACTAGAGACAGGGAAGATCCCCGTATAAGTAACCAGCATTGGGAAAACTGGTCTGAATGGGAGTTGGTGAAGCAAGCGAAGCCTAGGTTTGAAGGACATCATCAACCTAACGTGCCAGCATGGGGGTATACGGACGAAAAAGATCCTAAAATAATGAAGAAGAAAATACAGACTGCTGTGGAATACGGTATTGATGTTTTTATCTTCGATTGGTACAATTACAACGGCCAGCCTTTTCTGAATCGTTGTTTGGATGAGGGTTTCTTGAAGGCAAAGAATTGTCGGAAAATAAAATTCTCACTAATGTGGGCGAATCATGATTGGCAGGATTTGTATCCTTATACATTGGGTGAGAAAAAAGATTGGTTATACACAGGAAAAGTGACACCGGAAAGCTTTGATAAGATTGGCAATGAACTGATTTCTAAGTATTTCACACAACCAAATTATTGGAAGATTGATGGTAAGGCATATTTCTCAATCTATGATATTCAACGGTTTATAGATAGTTTTGGCTCTATGGAAAAAACACGTAAAGCCATGGACCAACTTCGTAAGAAAGCAATCCAATCAGGTTTGAAAGGAGTTCATTGGAATCTGATTGCATGGGGAATGCCTATTCTTTCAGAACAAGATGCTCCTAAGGATATACCTGCATTAATAAAAGCGCTGGGCTTTGATTCAGCAACCTCTTATGTATGGATTCATCATGCGCGGTTGGATAAGCCACAAACGGACTATAACCATGTGCGTAATCAGTACTTTGCGCATTGGGAAAAAGTGAAAAAGACTTATAGCGTTCCTTATTATCCGAACGTAACAATGGGTTGGGACCCCACTCCAAGAACGAATCAAGAAAAGCCATGGAAGGGAAATCAAGTTTATCCTTATACCAATACCATTGGGAATAATACTCCTGAGAATTTTAAGAGAGCATTGCAAATGACCAAAGAGCGTTTGCTTAATGATCCTGATTCTCCGCGTATTATAAATATTAACTGTTGGAATGAATGGACGGAAGGGAGCTATTTGGAACCAGATGTTGTGCATGGTTACGACTATTTAAAAGCTGTGAAAGCAGTATTTAGTAAATGATGTGACATAATAATTAATGATAATATGCTGTAGTGGGACGTTTCTTCTATTTATTGGGATGTTTATGTTATCCAAAATCTAAAGAACCGCCTATTTTTGCGGCAGATAACCTAAAAAAATAATAGAGAATAATGAATCAGAAATTAATGAATCGCATAGTAAAACTTGTCGTTTTACTGCTAATAGCCGGATTACTTCCGGTTTATGCTCAAAAAAAAGGTAAAGAGAAAGTGAATCGTTTGCCGGATGACCTTAAAACTCTTGCGGGAGATCCTGCGTTGTTAAAGAAACCGGAAGGACTTACGGTAGCTGCTTATGCTTTCCCTAACTATCATCCTTCGGCTTTGCACAATAAATTGTATTCGCAGGGGTGGACTGAGTATAATCTGATAAGAAGTGCACGCCCTTGGTTTGACGGACACCAGCAGCCACGCACTCCATTACTGGGGGAATTGGACGAAAGCAAGCCATCCACTTGGGAGACCTACAATAAACTATGTAAGCAAAGTGGCATTGATGTGTTGATTTGGGATTGGTATTGGTATGACGGAAAACCATGCCTGCATGAAGCATTGGAAAATGGATTCTTGGAGGCTAGCAACACTAAAGATGTGAAGTTTGCCTGTATGTGGACCAATCACCCTTGGTATGTGTTGTACCCGACAAAACGCACTGATGGAAAGAATGCTTATCCACCTAGCTTTGATGCTCCCGATTTTTCTAAAGAAGAGTGCTGGAAGAGCCTTTCTTACATAATATCCAGATATTGCCATTTAGAGAATTATTGGAGAATTGACGGTAAACCGGTTATCTGTATTTGGGATGCTCGTCGTCTGGAATCTAAATTAGGCGTTGCTGGTGTAAAGCAATTATTTACAGAATTGACGGACTATGCCAAGAAACTAGGTCATAAAGGATTACACTTCCATGTAACGGGTTTCAGTTGTGGTAACATGAAGGAGGAAGGTTACAATACAGTTGGTTCTTATAATCCATTGGATTGGATTGCCGGCCGTTTCCAACCGAAAGAGATAGAGTTGCCCGATTACGGAACTGTTGCAGCTGATGTAGCTTTCAAACTTTGGGACGAACATCACGGTCAGTTCGATATTCCATACGTGCCGGCAGTGGCTCCGGGTTGGGATTCTACTCCGAGATATATCGCTCCGGATAATCGTCCTGAAAAGCCTAATCGCAGTCAGTGGCCTGCTTGCACGATTTTCAAGAATGAAAGTCCTGCTGCCTTTAAAGCGTTTGTTCAGTCTTCTTTTGTGTATTTGAATAAGCATCCTGAGGTTCCTCGCATCCTGACTATTGCTTGTTTCAATGAATGGTCGGAAGGGCATTATTTGCTGCCCGATAACCGTTTTGGCTACGGAATGCTGGATGCACTGGGCGAGGCATTGGGCAAAGAGGGTAATCATCAGAAGCATGGAAAATAAGTAATATGAAACAACTGTTTTTATTGAAAGCACTTCTTGCCATAAGCTTTTCGCTTATGGCAGGAGGCCCTGCTAAGACTTATAAGAATCCGGTAGTCAATTATAGTCTTCCCGATCCTACTGTAATAAAAGGTGAAGATGGATACTTTTATCTTTATGCTACAGAAGATATTAGGAATCTGCCAATTCACCGCTCCAAAGATTTGGTAAACTGGGAATCCGTCGGCACCGCTTTTACTCCGGAAACCCGACCAACTTTTGAGCCTAAAGGGAATTTATGGGCGCCAGACATTAATAAGATAGGTCATAAATATGTCCTCTACTATTCAATGTCTCGTTGGGGAGGTGAATGGACTTGTGGAATCGGAGTAGCAGCTTCCGATAAACCGGAAGGTCCTTTTAAGGACCATGGAATGATGTTCAGAAGTAACGAAATAGGTGTTCAGAATTCTATTGATCCATTTTATATAGAAGATGGAGGGAAAAAGTACATGTTCTGGGGAAGTTTTCGTGGAATTTACGGAATAGAATTGACAGCTGATGGCTTAGCAATTAAGCCGGGAGCTGAGAAAAAGCAGATTGCCGGAACAGCTTATGAAGGAACTTATATTCATAAAAAGAACGGATATTACTATATGTTTGCATCCATCGGAACTTGTTGTGAAGGGTTGAAAAGTACCTATCAGACTGTGGTAGGACGTTCAAACTCTTTGTGGGGTCCTTATTTGGATAAACATGGGAAGGCTATGATGGAGAACAACCATGAAGTGCTTATTCGTAAGAACAAGGCTTTCGTAGGAACAGGACACAACGCCGAATTAATGACGGATGAGGCAGGTAATGATTGGATATTATATCATGGAGTTAACGTTTCTAATCCTCATGGCAGAGTATTATTATTAGATAGGATTTATTGGAAAAACGGTTGGCCGATGGTGAAGGGAGCTTCTGCTTCTACCGAATCTAAAAGACCGAGATTATAAAGAAGAGTCTACGGAAGAACAAGGGTATTCAAAATATGATGGTGAGAAGATTGTTAATTTTGTTGTTTGGTTGGATAATGGGCAGTGCATTGGCGCTGTCCCAGAATCTGCCATCCACTATGGTGAAACCAGAATCTGTTTATTTCCCGCTCAATGAAGTGCGTCTGCTCGATAGCCCTTTTTTAACTCTTCAACAAAAAGGTAAAGAATATCTTCTTTGGTTGAACCCTGACTCTTTGCTCCATTTTTATCGCGTAGAAGCGGGTTTACCGCCCAAAGCTGATGCTTATGCCGGATGGGAGTCGCAAAATGTGTGGGGAGCAGGACCGCTGCGAGGCGGTTTTCTGGGGTTTTATCTATCTTCGGTATCAATGATGCATCAATCTACCGGTGATAAAGAATTATTGAAACGTCTGAAATATGTATTGAAAGAATTGAAGCTGTGTCAGGATGCAGGCAAGGATGGTTTTTTGTTAGGAATAAAAGATGGAAGAATGCTATTTAAGGAAGTTGCGTCCGGAAAGATAAAAACCAATAATCCCACGGTCAATGGTGCTTGGGCACCCGTCTATCTGATTAATAAAATGTTGCTCGGACTGTCTGCAGCATATACTCAATGTGGGTTGGAAGAAGCGTTGCCAATGATGATTCGGTTGGCAGATTGGTTTGGTTATCAGGTTTTGGATAAACTGTCGGATGAGCAAATTCAGAAATTATTGGTCTGCGAACATGGCTCTATCAATGAATCGTATGTGGAAGCATACGAACTTACCGGGCAAAAGCGTTTTTTGGATTGGGCGCGTCGTTTGCATGACCGTGCCATGTGGGTTCCTTTATCCGAAGGAAAGGACATCTTGTATGGCTGGCATGCAAATACACAGATACCGAAGTTTACAGGATTTCATAAATACTATATGTTTACCGGTGATAAACGGTTTCTCACCGCTGCTACTAACTTTTGGAATATTGTGAATCGGAATCATACATGGGTGATCGGTGGTAACAGTACGGGGGAGCATTTCTTCCCGAAAGAAGAATTTGCAGACAGGCTCTTATTGAAGGGTGGTCCGGAGACTTGTAATTCTGTAAACATGTTACGTCTGACGGAGTCACTTTTCAGTCAGTACCCGGATGCCGTGAAAGCTTCCTATTATGAAAGGGTTCTGTTTAATCATATTTTGTCAGCCTATGATCCTAAGAAAGGAATGTGCTGCTACTTTACTTCAATGAGACCGGGACATTATCGTATTTATGCTTCGCGTGACAGCTCTTTCTGGTGTTGTGGGCATACAGGATTGGAAAGTCCGGCAAAGCTGGGTAAATTTATTTATAGCCATAAAGCGACAAATAGGAAGGAAGAAAAAGAAATCAGAGTGAATTTGTTTATTCCCTCCGTTCTTACGTGGCATGAAGGGGGTGTGGAACTGGTTCAACGAAATCGACTTCCGGATTCCGACCGGGTTGAGCTAACTATGAATTTAAAGAAAAAACAAAGGCTGATTCTCTGGATTCGCAAACCGGACTGGGCGGATAAGGCTACGCTTATAATCAATGGAAAAGCGGAACAGCTCTTGCTTGGCAACGATGGATATTGGATGATTGACAAGGTCTGGAACCGAAAGAATAGGATATCCTTGCAGTTGCCTATGCACACTTATACAGAAAATTTGATAGGAACCGGCCGATATGTTGCATTGCTGTATGGCCCTTATGTACTTGCCGGACGTATGGGTAAAGAGAACCTGCCCTCAACCTTTTGGGGGAAGATGAATAATACGGCTATGAATAAGATGGATTTGTCGAAGGTGCCGGTTTTCAACATTCCTGCTACGCAAATTCCTGACCATGTGGAACCCGTATTTGAAAGAGGAACATTGAGGTTTAATATCCATCTCAAGGGGTTTGAAAATGTGGTGTTGGAACCATTCTACAAGATTCATTTTGAACGATATGCAATATATTGGCCGACGGCTTCTTCCAATGAATAGGAGCCGGACTATAAAAGAAATAATAGGATAAAAAATAATAGGTATGAGAATAAAATTAAGGATTTGTATAGGTCTTGCAGTGGCCTTGACGAGCACTGTTTGTATGGGATCGGTGAGATACCTTCCGGGGAATGTGGAGGCAGAGATATCTTTAAAAGTCCCGGGAAATGAGGCGGTTGACTACCAGCTGCATCCCGAGAAGCTGGAGAATAATTATTTTGATTATCAAATGTGTGGAAACGATAAACTGCCCGTAACGGTTTTTCATCGAGTGCAAGAGCGGGACGGCCACATGTTGTTGACCGTCCGGCTGACCGCTGCAGAGGACGTTTACTTCAATTATCGTCAATCGCTGCTTACGGGTTATCGTCATGAGGACTGTCAGTTCTACATGCCGGGATTCTGGTATCGCCGCAATCTGCGTTCTCCCAAAGAGGCCCCATCGTTCCATACATCTGATAGTTGGCTGGTAAGGGAAGATAGATTGAGTGCACCGCTCACAGGCATCTTTTCTGAGAAGGATAAGAAGTTCATGATAGTGAATCGTTTGGATGATTTTGCTGTCGATGCTTTGTCAACGCACAAAGAAGGAGAGGTGATTCTTTCCGGAAAAACCTCTTTAGGTTTTACCGGATTTGAAAATAAGCAAGGAGTGTCTGTACTTTCTTTCGGTTTTCCTTATCGGGAAGCTCCGAAAAGTTATATCCGTAAATTGACATTAGCCCCAGCTGTGACAGCTTATCAACATTTGAAAAAGGGAGAAACAATTTTGTTGACGTGGCAAATAGCTGAGGGTGAAGCCAAAGACTATTCTGACTTTGTTCAGCATACATGGGAATATTGTTATGATACATATTCTCCCAAGCCTGTTGATACTCCCTACTCAATTGAGTATATGAAGCAGGCTCTTAGTCAGTTCTTTGTAAGTAGTTTTGTTGATAAATACCCATTGGTGTATAATTCGGGTATACATCTTAGGACGGATGCATGCACAAGTAATGGTCAGGCAGAAGTCGGTTTCATCGGTCGTGTTCTTCTGAATGCATTTAATGCTTGGGAATATGGCTGGGAATGTAATCGGGAGGATTTGAAGGCTAATAGTACTAAAATCTTTGATAGTTACCTGAAGAATGGTTTCACAGAGGCAGGCTTTTTCAAGGAATCTGTTAATTTTGATAAGAATTTTGAAGATCCTGTTCATAGCATCCGTCGTCAGTCGGAAGGGCTTTATGCGATCTTCCACTTCCTAGCTTATGAAAAAGAAAAAGGACGCAAACATCCGGAATGGGAACAGCGATTGAAGAAAATGCTGGATATGTTCTTGCAATTGCAAAATGCCGACGGCAGTTTTCCACGCAAGTTCCGTGACGATTTCACTATTGTAGATAAAAGTGGGGGAAGCACTCCTTCTGCTACATTGCCTTTGGTGATGGGGTATAAGTATTTCAAGGATAAGCGTTATCTGGATAGTGCTAAACGGGCTGCGGATTATCTGGAGAAAGAATTGATTTCTAAAGCAGATTATTTTTCATCTACCCTTGATGCGAATTGTGAAGATAAAGAAGCATCACTTTATGCTGCAACTGCTACTTATTATCTTTCATTGGTTACTAAGGGAGAGGAACATAAACATTATGCTGATCTGACAAAGCAAGCCGCTTATTTTGCCTTATCGTGGTATTATTTGTGGGATGTTCCTTTTGCTCCCGGTCAGATGCTGGGTGATATTGGCTTGAAAACACGTGGCTGGGGAAATGTATCGGTAGAAAATAATCATATCGATGTATTTGTGTTTGAATTTGCCGATGTACTTCGCTGGTTGTCGAACGAGTATAACGAGTCTCGCTTTTCAGATTTTGCAGAAGTAATTTCAACTTCTATGCGCCAATTATTACCTTATGAAGGGCATATGTGCGGTATTGCAAAGGTGGGTTATTATCCGGAGGTTGTCCAACATGCAAGTTGGGATTACGGAAAGAATGGTAAAGGATACTATAATGATATTTTTGCACCCGGATGGACTGTTGCTTCTTTGTGGGAACTGTTTACACCAGGGCGTGCAGAGACTTTTATGAAAAAGTAATTCTAATAAATTAATTTGTAATGACGTCTAGAAGAGATTTTCTTAAAAAAGCCGGGCTGCTTAGTGCTGCTTTTGCAGTTCCTGCTCTTAATGTGAATGGTGATACCCCACAGTCTAAAATACGTCTGAAGAATACTAAGATTGCCGTGGACGATCAATGGGATGTTATTGTAATCGGTGGTGGACCTGGTGGATGTACCGCTGCAATTTCTGCAGCTAGGGAAGGTGCTAAGACTTTATTGATTGAGGCAATGGGGCAACTTGGTGGTATGGGAACTGCAGGGATGGTTCCGGCATGGTGTCCGTTTTCGGATGGTGAGAAAATCATTTATAGGGGATTGGCGGAAAAGATATTCGAGGCATCAAAAAAAGGAGTGCCTCACGAGAGAAAACAGAAGTTGAACTGGGTGAACATAAATCCCGAATATCTGATGCAGGTTTATGATCAAATGGTCGCTGATTCGGGAGCTCAGGTTCTTTTCTTTTCGAGGGTTGCAGCCGTTGAGATGTCAGCAAATGATACAATAGACGCTATCATTGTGGCAAATAAATCCGGGCTTGTTGCATTTAAAGCGAAAGTTTTTATTGATGCAACGGGAGATGGCGATGTGGCTGCATGGGCAGGTGCTTCCTTTAAAAAAGGAGGAGAGGATGGAGTAGTGCAAAGCTCTACTTTATGTTTCTCGTTTGCCAATGTCGATAGCTATCACTATAATCTCATAGGCCCTTCATTACATACGAGTAACAAGAATAGTCCTATTTATGATGTGATTAAGTCCGGAAAATATCCATTGATAGATAAACATTTCAATAGTAACCTGATTGGTCCGGATGTGGTGCAGTTCAATGCAGGGCATATTGATAATGTTGATTCGACCGACCCATGGGCTACTACGCGGGCAATGGCTACCGGTAGGCAGATAGCAGAGCAATATTTGGAAGCACTGAAAGAAGTGCGTCCCAAAGCTTTTGGCAGTGCTTTTGTAGTGAAGACTGCCTCCTTGCTGGGAGTCAGAGATAGCCGTCGGATTGAAGGGGATTATACGTTTACTTTCCAGGACTGGTTAGAACGCAAAACGTTTGAAGATGAGATCGGACGCAACTGTTACTATATTGATGTTCATAAACCAGGACATAAGGAGACACGTTACAAAAAAGGAGAGTCGCATGGAATCCCTTATCGTTGTCTGACACCCAAAGGATTAAAGAATCTGTTGGTGGCTGGTCGTTGTATTTCTACCGATGAAGAGGCTTTTGGAAGTTTGCGGGTAATGCCTCCTTGTCTGGTGACGGGGGAAGCTGCTGGAATGGCTGCTGTGCATGCCATCAAACAGGCAAGGAATGACGTTCATAAAATTGATACTGTTTTGTTGCGTAAAAGGTTAAAAGAAGAAGGACAATACTTTTTATAAATGCTTGGAGGAGGTATTTTATAAGATGTATCTCTTGACAAATGCCTTTAAATGTTGTATCTTTATAGTCGAAAAAAGAATCTAAACCTTGTAAATAGCAGATAAAAGAGTATGAAACTAGTGACTTAAATGATATAATATTACAACAAATATAGAGAATATTTCTAGTATACACTGAGAATGGTAGGCTGGATATAAGCAAGAAGGCTGCAGATTTCACAAAATTTGCAGCCTTCTTGTTGTAAAAAATAGAAATAAAAAGCCGGAAATCAGCTTTTGGAGTTTTTAATAAACTTGGATACCGTTTATAATAAACTACTCCAAAGTTTATTATAAATATGAGATGCGTTTATGTATGAACCTGTCCATATTTTTGTATACTCCAAAACAAAAGCTTGGAATAGTGCCTGTCGGAGGTAACTATAATAAACAAATTAGAAAGTAATCTAATGATACAAGTTATTCGTTTTATGCAAAATTTAGACGTGAAGTTCCAGTATGAAACGGGTTCCTTTGGTATAGCCGGTATCTAGTGTCAGGCTTCCGTTCATCTTGGCAGCAATTAGTGAGCAGATCGGTAAGCCTAGCCCATCTCCTGTAGTGAGGTCTTTCACTTCCGTGAAAGGCTTGAAGATATTTTCTTGTTGCTCTGCCGGAATACCGATTCCCGTATCCGTCACGATAAACTGATGAGTATGCGCACCACGTTTCTTGAACTCAAGGCTGATACGTCCTTGTTCGGTGTAGAAGGCTGCATTTTTCAGTAAATAGAGAAGGATACGTTCCAGTTGCTCCTTGTTTGTCTTTACCTGAAGTTTGGGAGCGTTGACTGAAGGAGTAACATCTATTTTTATATGCTCCTTAACCTTATCCATTACATTTTCGCAGAAAGTACCTACGTTGATTTCACCCAATTCATAGAGTTCGGTTAATGAATTCTCTAATGAAGACAGTTCCTGGATATCATCGCTGAATTTCTTCAGAGCAGCGACTTGGCTCTGCATCTGGCTCGCTTCTTGAGGGGCTTTCTGTAAAAGTTCATTCGCAGAAGTAGCCAATGTATTCAAAGTCGGCTCCATCTGTGAAGATATGTTCTGTATGAATTTGGTTTTTAGTTCGTTATGCTCATTGGCAATCTTCACACTTTTCTTTAATTTGCGATTGCCGGCGATAAATTTCAGTAATATGGCGGCCAGTATTACCAGTCCGGCTACGAGGATGACTACAAGAATGCACAGACCTATAATGATGTATTGTTTGGCTGATAGCGTGTCGTCTTTTTCTTGTATGGTCAGTTGGCTTTCATCATATTTTCTTTTCAGTACATTCAATTCGTCTTGAGCTGTCAGCGCTTTCACGGAATCTGTCCAAACGATGTAACTTTCATAGGTGTGTTCCATCAAACGCGCGTTATTAGCTTTACGGGCAATTCCGATAAGGTTCTTATAACAATCATTCACTTTGGCATAGTCTTTCTTTTCCTTATATTGATTAATCAGCTTGCGGAAACAGGCATCACCTTGTGCGTTTTGGTTAAATGTATAGTAATAGTTGGCTTTTGTATACAGTAAAACCTCTGTCAGTGAGTCATTCTTGGCAAGGTTAGCTGTTTCTTCCAGTTTATTCAGCTGTGTTTTTGCCTGAGCTGGATTTTTAAGTGCCGTGTACATCTGCAACCGCTCCTTGTTCACGAGGAAGCGAAGGTCATAAAAGACTTTCTTCTGATTTTGCTCTCTGGCCCATATAAGTTGGTCCATATCACGACAAAGTTCGAATCCTTCTTTGTAAAAGTTCTCTCTGACGTATAAAGCATTCGCCTGAACACCACATTCTATTGCCTGTGGATAGTTTTCGCGGGTTGCAAATGCTTCGTATGCCTTTTTGAATAAGTAACGTGCTTTGATGTAATCTTTTTGGTTGAGGCTACTTTGTGCTTGTTCTTTTAATTCTGTGGCTCTGTCTCGGGGAGTTTGAGCATAAGTCATTATACTCAAACAAAATGTCATTAAAATAGCTATTATCGATTTTCTCATATTAGAATTTATTTATTTGTTACAAATGTAAAACAAATATATGAAAAAAGATAGTGCTGATGATGAAATAATTCTCTTCTGTTTGTATTCATTGTTATTATCCAGCCCAGTTCTCTCTGTCGAGATTTCGATAACTGATAGCCTCTGCCAAATGATTGGGGAGTATTTGTTCTGCTCCTTCCAAATCGGCGATTGTACGGGCAACTTTTAAAATCCGGTCGTAGGCTCGGGCAGATAAATTGAGCCGTTCCATTGCATTTTTCAGTAATGCGAGTCCTTTGGCATCCGGTTGAGCATACATTGCAAGCAGTTTGCTGTTCATTTGTGCATTGCAATAGATTCCGGTATATTCGGTGTATCGTTTTTCCTGCATTTGACGGGCTTTTATTACTCGTTGCCTGATGATATTGCTCGGTTCTCCCTGTCTTTGATCGGAAATTTTATCAAAGGGTACAGGAACAATCTCTATCTGAATGTCGATGCGATCTAATAATGGACCGGATATCTTATTCAAGTACTTTTGAACCTGTCCGGGGCTGCATACGCATGCTTTTGTCGGATGGTTGTAATATCCACAGGGGCATGGGTTCATGGATGCAATCAGCATCAGATTGGCCGGATAGCTGATAGTACTTTTGATGCGGGAAATAGTGATCTGGCGGTCTTCCAATGGTTGACGCAACACTTCCAGCACTCCTCGGTTGAATTCCGGCAATTCATCTAAAAAAAGTACCCCATTATGCGCCAGACTGATTTCTCCGGGTTGTGGAAAACTACCTCCACCAACCATCGCCACTTGGGAAATTGTGTGGTGAGGGTCGCGGAATGGGCGTTGGGAAATCAATGAGGACCCGCGTTTTAGTTGTCCGGCAACTGAATGTATCTTGGTGGTTTCCAGACTTTCACCCAGTGAAAGAGGAGGAAGAATGGAAGGAAGGCGTTTGGCCATCATCGATTTACCGCTACCCGGAGCACCTACCATTATTAAATTATGCCCTCCGGCTGCTGCAACTTCTAGTGCCCTTTTTACATTCTCTTGCCCTTTAACGTCTGCAAAATCCAAGTCGCAGTTCGTCTGTTGTTGATAGAATTCTTCCCGTGTATTAACAACAGTCGGCTCTAATTCGCGTTCATTATTGAAGAATTCGACGACCTCCTTGATATTACTGACTCCGTATACTTTTAATTGATTGACAACGGCAGCTTCCCGTGCGTTTTGTTGGGGGATGATTAGTCCTTCGAAACCATCTTCGCGCGCTTTAATAGCAATGGGAAGCGCACCTTTGATAGGTTGTATACTTCCGTCCAGGCTTAGTTCGCCCATTAACAAATAGCGGGAAAACTTCTCGGAAGAGATTGTTTCATTAGCTCCTAACAACCCGATGGCAAGAGGCAAGTCATAAGCTGAACCCTCTTTACGGATGTCGGCTGGTGCCATATTGACTACTATATTGCTAGTGGGCATTTTATAACCATTCACCAGCAGTGCGGAGATAATACGTTGATGGCTTTCTTTGACCGCAGAATCCGGAAGGCCGACGAGATAGAACATACAGCCGCGCGAGCTGTTAACTTCGATTGTGATGAGTGTTGCATCAATCCCTTGAACAGCCGCTCCGAATACTTTAATTAACACGTTTGATTATTGATTATTTTTTCTTCTTATTGTCTTGTTTTTCCTTTTCTTCAGCAGCAGTGACTACTTCCTCAATTTTCTTCTTCAATTGTTCTCCTTTGAGGTTTTTCGCGAGAATCTTACCGTCTGCCGACAGAAGAATGTTGCTGGGAACTTGCTTGATGGCGTATTGTTTGGCTACTTCGGAATTTAGTCCGCCAAAATCACAGACTTGCTCCCAATTGAGCGTATCACGTTTTATAGCATCCTGCCATTCTTGTTTATCCATATCAAGGGAGATACCGAGCATGGCTATATGTTTGTTCTTCTTATATTTCTGATAGATCTCTTTTAACTCGGTATTGCTTTGGTGATTGGAAATGCTATCTCCCCATGAAGCCCAAAAGTTGATTAACAAGTTCTTTTTCTTGAAATCTTCTGATGACCGGGTAATTTTCTCTCCTTTTATGTTAGATAGACTGAAGAAGGGAGCATATTTGCCTGTTTCTGTTTTCTCTGACAGTGAGATGGCTTCGTTGAGCTGCTCAATATACAGCTTGTCTTGCAATATTCCTGTCATGACTTCAATTAGCTTCTTTATTTTGTTGAAATCGGGCGAATCTTTCTGAACAAAGTATTTATCCAACAAGTAGAGGCTGACAAAAGAAGAATGATGCTTCATGATGAATTCTTCTGCTTTTTGCTCTAAATCTTTCTCGGATGGGGTAGGCAGGCTATTTAGTTCTTTCTGAAAGTTTGTAAACTCTTCATTATATATATTACCATTGATATCCAGATATTCCGGGTGATTGATATCTCCTTTTATTTTGATCTGATTTCCTTTGTCAAGGAAGATTGGATATTCTGTCTGATTGTCAATAAGTAAAAAGGCAGAAGTAATGGTGTCTATTGAAGCTGTATAAGAGAATTTATCGTTCTTCGCGAAAATGGTATCTATCCGGTCGAATGATTCGTCCATTCCATACAGATAAAGCGTATCTGTGCCCAGGCCTTTGATTTCCCCGGTTATGCTAACCTTCTTTGAAGATTTACCACAACTGCATAGACAAATGATTATGAGGATTAAAATGCTACTCTTTTTCATTGCTTTGATTTCTTTTCTGCGAAAGTACGGTTTTTACAGATAAAAAAAAAGAATTGCCTGTCATTTATAATGACAGGCAATTCTTAATATTTAAAATAGAGTGGTAATTCTCTTATTTAATGATGTTCATGAAATCTGCATTTGTGAAGAATTTAGCAAATTCCAGGTCAGTAGCTGCCTTCTTAGCTAATGAAGAATCTTTAGCAACTGCGCTCTTCAAGCTGCTTGTTACCATAGAAGAATTATTAGTTCTAGCACCTAAAACTGCCATCAGGTAGTCAGTGTAAGCATCAGGTCTTTCTACGTTAGCCAATGTATTTTTAGCTTTGTTGTAGTCCTTAGCAAGGATTTGAGCCAAAGCAGCACTGTTAGTCTTAGAGTCACCGAATGAGTTTACTGCTCTTTCATATTGCCCTTGAGCGATGTACAGGTTACCCATAGATTCGCCAAGTTCTTTTGTGCCGGCAGCTTTACCGAAGTATGCTTCTGCAGCAGCTTTGTCACCCTTCATCAAAGAGATCAAACCTAAGTTCATGTTAACTTCAGGAGTAGCATTAACACTGGCAGCTTTCTTGAAGTAAGATTCAGCTTTGTCAATGTTACCAGCCTGGTAAGCTAATTTACCCAAGTTGTTGTAACCACGGTAATCGTTCGGGAATTGTTTGGTAGCTTGAGTATAGATAGCTTCTTGTTTAGCAGGATCGCTAGTTAGTGTAGCAGCATACAGCAATTCTTCTACATTCAGTTCAGAAGGATTAGAAGAAGCCAGTTTAGTGATTTCTTCGTCAGACTTACCGATGATTTCATAGTTCAAAGTCAAACGAGAACGACGCAACTGAGGAAGAATAGTGTTAGCCAATTCTTTGTATACAGCGGAGATGTTTTTGATTTCGCTTTCTCTTTGAGCAGGATCTTGGTACATTGCAATAACGCGGAGGATCAACTCTTTGTCTTGGATGTTAGATTTAGAAACCAGTTCTTGGAAACCTTCCCAGTCTTGTGCAGTATATTTAGCATCGATCGGAGCGTCGATTTTTGCTTTCTTCAGGTCTTTGCTCAACATCTTAGTTGTGTTGCCTTCACGGTTTTCAGCAAGAGTAGTATTCAAGCTTACACCACCATCAGGAGAAGCGTATGCAGAAACTTCGATGTTGCTGATCTTCTTGTTAGCAGCTTCGTTAACGTTAGCTACTTCTTTGTTGAATTCTTTAGCAGTCTTCAATTCGCTGGAACGAATGTTAGCTTGTTGGATCAAGAACATGATGTTGGCATCGTGTTTTTCTTTGATGATACGTTGGAAAGCGTCTTCGCCCAATGCAGGGTTAGCATTACCTAATGTATTGTTTACTAATTCAGAAGTAGAAATTACACCATCAGCAATTTTCACAGCAGGAATAGTCACTACTTTCTTTCCGATAGTAGCTTTGAATTCCAGATACAATTCTGACTTAGCCATTTCAGGAACATAGTCAAAAGAAGTTTTCATCGTGTAGCTACCGCCCATCTTGTAAGAGATAGTCTGGTCGTTACCTTCCACTTTTTCACCTTGGAAAGTAGCTGGTTGGCCTTTAGCTTCGCCGCCATTCCATTTCAAAACCGGAGTAACTTCTACAACCGCTTTTTTGTTGAAATACTTTTCAGGAAATTTACCATTGATGGTCGCAGGAACTTTACCACCTACTGCCTCCAGCACTTGCGGAGTAACAGTGAAGTAATCAGCTGACAATTCACCCATTTTTTTGCTGCAAGAAGAGAATAATGCAACAACCATTGCCATGAGTAAAGGCAAGTACAACTTCTTAGTCATTTTAGGTATAAATTAAATGTTTGTAATTGAAATATCGTCAATTTGCCAACCTCCTTCTGCTCACACAGAAAAAGTAACGCAAAGATATTAATTCTTAATATAATTATATAGATAAGGGGGCGATTTTATCATAATTTAATGAAATAACTCCTCTTTTTCTTTCCTATACTTGATATTTCGTGGGTGATGCTCGATAATCTCACTACGAAGCATATTGCGGTCGATGTGGGTATAGATTTCCGTTGTTGCAATGGATTCATGTCCGAGCATACATTGAATGGCTCTCAAATTGGCTCCACCTTCCAGTAAATGAGTGGCAAAGGAGTGCCGGAAAGTGTGCGGACTGATGTTTTTGGTAATGCCCGCTTTTTGTGCTAATTCTTTTATCATATGAAAGATCATAATCCGGGAAAGTCCTTTGCCTCTCCGCTGACTGACGAAAACGAAATCCTCATGCCCTTTTTTCACTTCAATCTGATTACGGTCTGTGATGTAAAGCTTTATTTCATTAATAGCCCGGGGGGAGATTGGTACGAGTCGTTGTTTGCTTCCTTTTCCTTCTACTTTGATAAAGCCTTCATCAAAATAGAGGTCGGATAGTTTAAGGGTGATAAGTTCTGATACCCGAAGTCCGCAGCTGTATAGTGTTTCTAAAATAGCTCTGTTTCGCTGTCCTTCAGCTTTGCTGCGGTCGACGGCGGAGATAATCCGGTCAATTTCCTCTACAGTCAGTACTTTAGGAAGTTTGAAACCTATTTTAGGGCCTTCTAATAGTTCACTGGGGTCTGCTTCCAGATAGTTTTCGAGGATGAGAAAACGGAAAAATGATTTGATTCCTGATAAGATGCGGGCTTGTGAACGGGGATGAATACCGATGTCATGTAATCCGGCCGCAAAACGTTGAAGATCGGACAGGCATACGTCCAATACGTTAATCCCTTCCAATGTCAGAAAGCTCATCAGTTTGTCCAGATCCGTCAGATAGGCATCCAGCGTATTAAGAGATAAGGACTTTTCCAGTTTGAGATACTGCTGATACTTCCTGATTATCAGCTCTTGTTGTTCCTTCTTATGCTTTTTTTCGTTGATTTCCATTTCTTTTTTCTACCTTTGCACATTCTTTCAGATACAAAGGTATAAAAAAACAGGATTGCGCGATGAAGATACAAATTATTAATGGCCCGAATATTAATCTGTTGGGTAAGCGTGAACCTTCCATTTACGGAAGCGTTACATTTGAAGATTACTTGGCTGATCTTCGCAAAAGATACGTTGACGTGGAGATCGACTATTTTCAATCGAACATCGAGGGAGAAATGATAGACTGCATACAGCAGGTGGGATTTGATGTGGATGGTATAATCTTGAATGCAGGTGCGTATACACATACTTCCATAGCTTTGCAGGATGCTATTCGTTCTGTGACATCTCCGGTGATTGAGGTGCATATTTCCAATGTGCATAGTCGCGAGTCTTTCCGGCACGTATCGATGATTGCTTGTGCTTGTAAAGGAGTGATTTGTGGCTTTGGCCTAAATTCGTACCGTTTGGCTTTGGAGGCTTTATTGGATAGATAATAAATAAGGTAATAATATATAATAGGTAGAAAGACTATGTTATTGAAACAGACTAAGATTGTGGCTTCCATCTCGGATAGACGTTGTGATGTGGATTTTATAAAACAGTTGTTTGAAGCTGGGATGAATGTAGTGCGTATGAATACAGCGCATGCTAGCCGTGAAGGTTTTGAAGCTTTGATTGCAAATGTACGTGCTGTGTCCAACCGTATTGCGATTTTGATGGATACAAAAGGTCCGGAAGTTCGTACGACGGCTAATGCAGAGCCGATTCCATATAAAATAGGAGAGAAAGTAAAGATTGTAGGTAATCCGGATTTGGAAACAACTCGTGAATGTATTGCTGTTTCATACCCGAACTTTGTGTCCGATCTGAATATCGGTGGTATGATCCTGATTGATGATGGTGATCTGGAACTGGAAGTTATTGATAAGACTAACGATTATTTGTTGTGTGAAGTCAAGAACGATGCTACTTTGGGAAGCCGTAAGAGCGTAAATGTTCCGGGTGTTCGCATTAATCTTCCGTCATTAACGGAAAAAGACCGTAACAATATTCTTTATGCTATTGAAAAGGATATTGATTTTATCGCTCATTCTTTTGTACGCAATCGTCAGGATGTGCTTGATATACGTGAAATTCTGGATGCTCATAATAGTGATATTAAGATTATTGCTAAGATTGAGAATCAGGAAGGGGTAGATAATATTGATGAAATTCTGGAAGTGGCAGATGGTGTAATGGTGGCCCGTGGTGACTTGGGTATTGAAGTTCCACAGGAACGTATCCCGGGAATCCAGCGTGTATTGATTCGCAAATGTATTTTGGCAAAGAAGCCGGTAATCGTGGCTACTCAGATGCTCCATACGATGATAAATAACCCTCGTCCGACTCGTGCGGAAGTGACTGATATTGCTAATGCAATCTACTATCGTACAGATGCATTGATGTTGAGTGGGGAAACTGCTTATGGTAAGTATCCGGTAGAGGCAGTGAGAACAATGACTAAGATTGCTGCCCAGGCTGAAAAAGATAAATTGGAGGAAAATGATATCCGTATTCCATTGGATGAGAATAGTAATGATGTTACGGCATTCCTTGCTAAACAGGCAGTGAAGGCTACCTCTAAACTAAAAATACGTGCCATTATTACTGATAGCTATAGCGGACGTACTGCCCGCAATCTGGCAGCTTTCCGTGGAAAGTATCCGGTGTTGGCTATCTGTTATAAAGAAAAGACGATGCGTCATTTGGCTTTGTCTTATGGTGTGGAAGCTATCTATATGCCGGAATTAGCTAACGGACAGGAGTATTACTTTGCAGCATTGCGCCGTTTGTTGAAAGAAGGTCGTTTACAGCCTTCTGATATGGTTGGTTATTTGAGTAGTGGTAAGGCGGGAACGAAAACATCATTCCTCGAAATTAATGTAGTGGAAGATGCTTTGAAGCATGCAGAGGAGACTGTATTACCTAACAATAACCGCTATCTGTAATTCGTAAAGATTTGTTTTATGCAGGAAACCGAATCAATAGACGAATATATTTTGCAGCATATTGATCCCGAGAGCGATTATTTAAAGTCGCTCTACCGGGACACACATGTAAAACTGCTCCGTCCTCGTATGGCTTCCGGGCATTTGCAGGGACGGATGCTGAAAATGTTTGTAGAAATGATTCGGCCCCGTCAGATATTGGAAATAGGAACGTATAGTGGCTATTCTGCCCTTTGTCTGGCAGAAGGTCTGGCCGAAGGTGGAATGTTGCATACGTTTGAGATCAATGATGAACAAGAGGATTTTACCCGTCCATGGTTGGAAAAATCACCATTTGCCGATAAAATTCGTTTTTATATAGGTGATGCTTTAGAACTTGTTCCGTGTTTAGGTGTTACCTTTGATATGGCTTTTATTGATGGTGATAAGCGTAAGTATATTGAATATTACGAGATGACGTTGGCGCATTTATCTGCAGGCGGATATATCATTGCTGATAATACTTTGTGGGACGGGCATGTTCTCGAACAGCCTCGCAACACGGATGCACAGACGATTGGTATTAAAGCCTTCAATGATTTGGTGGCGGAAGATGTGCGAGTGGAAAAAGTGATATTGCCTTTACGTGACGGATTAACGATTATAAGAAAAAAGTAAGATAAAAGAGTAGATTTATGGAAACAACCAGACAGAATAAGATATCTCGCCTGTTGCAGAAAGAGCTAAGTGAGATATTCCTGCTTCAAACAAAGTCCATGCCGGGCACATTGGTCTCTGTTAGTGCAGTTCGTATCAGTCCTGATATGAGTATTGCCCGTGTTTATCTCAGTGTTTTTCCTTCGGAGAAAGCGGAAGAGATGGTGAAGAATATCAATAACAATATGAAATCCATTCGCTATGAACTTGGAACTCGTGTGCGTCACCAGTTGCGCATCATTCCCGAGCTGAAATTCTTTGTGGATGATTCATTGGATTATATTGAGAAAATAGATTCATTGCTGAAGTGAAATAATTCATTGCAGAGGTGAACTTTCCTTTTTATATAGCCAGGCGTTATCTTTTCTCAAAAAAAAAGCATAACGCTATTAATATCATATCCGGTATTTCCGTATGTGGGGTAGCCCTTGCTACACTTGCTTTGGTTTGCACTCTTTCCGTTTTTAATGGTTTTCAGGATATGGTCGCTAGCTTTTTTACGGCTTTTGACCCGCAATTGAAAATAACAGTTCGTGAAGGAAAAGTCTTTGATGCGCAGGATAAACGGATTCGCGCTGTTTGTGCACTTCCTGAAGTGGAGGTGTTTACAGAAACACTTGAAGAAAATGCAATGGTGCAATACAAGGATCGGCAAGCTATGGTTGTATTGAAAGGTGTGGAGGATAACTTTGAAGAACTGACTGCTATAGACAGTATACTCTATGGCGCAGGTGAATTTGTTCTTCATGACTCTATTGTGAACTACGGGGTCATGGGAGTGGAACTGGTTGCGACTTTGGGTACAGGTTTGGAATTTGTTGATCCTCTTCAGGTTTATCTACCCAAGCGGAATGCCAAAGTGAACATGGCAAATCCCGGAGCTTCTTTTAATCGTGATTACCTGTATTCTCCGGGTGTCGTATTTGTTGTGAATCAGCAAGAATATGACGGGAAATATATTCTGACTTCTCTCGATTTTCTTCGCCAGCTTCTGGATTATACAACAGAAGTCTCTGCGATGGAATTGAAATTAAAGCCTAATGTAAATACTTCATCGGTACAATCTAAAATAGAAAACATATTAGGTGATGATTTTGTTGTTCAGAATCGTTATCAGCAGCAGGCAGATGTTTTCCGTATTATGGAGATAGAGAAACTTATTTCCTATTTATTTCTGACCTTTATCTTAATGATTGCCTGTTTCAATGTAATTGGTTCTCTTTCCATGTTGATTTTGGATAAGAAGGATGATGTAGTAACTTTGCGGAGTCTTGGAGCTAGTGATAAACTCATCTCCCGAATATTCCTCTTTGAAGGACGTCTTATTTCTCTTTTTGGCGCTATTTCCGGTATTGTCCTCGGCTTAATCCTATGTTTTATCCAACAGAAATTCGGTATAATTTCATTGGGGGGCGGTGGCGGAACTTTTGTTGTAGACGCCTATCCTGTCAGTGTTCATGCTTGGGATATGGTACTTATTTTTATCACCGTTTTGGCAGTCGGATTCCTTTCTGTATGGTATCCTGTACGTTATTTAAGTAAGAGACTTTTATAGCTAAATGGTAATGTTTTTATTATAGCCATTTTTCTATAATTGATAACTTTTAATTCCTTTTTATGGTGTTTTATTTTCGTAATTGATATGATACTGCTATATTTGGCTCAATTTTGTTAATTGGAAATAATCTATAAATACTTCTGTGAAACTTGAGAATAATGAAATATGTAGAATAGTAGACGGCGATGAAATTGCTTTCAATCGTTTTATGGAGCATTATTCTTCGCGTTTATATCACTATACATTTGCGCTACTTGGCCAGAAGGAGTCAGCTGAAGAGATTGTGAGTGATGTTTTTTTTGAAGTTTGGAAAAATAGAAAAAGTCTGGCTGAAATTGGCAATATGAGTGCTTGGATCCAGACAATCACCTATCGAAAAGCGATTTCTTTTTTGCGGAAGGAAACTGGAAAGTATGAATTGTCATTTGATGATATCGAAGATTTTATTTTTGAGCCGGTTCAATCTCCAGCCGAGGAGATGATTAGTAAGGAAGAAATGGCTAAAATTAATGACGCCATTCAACAACTTCCTCCCAAGTGTAAACATGTCTTTTTCTTAGCAAAAATAGACGGACTTCCTTATAAAGATATCGCAGATATGTTGAACATATCAGTGAAGACTATTAATAACCATATTGCTTTTGCGTTAGATGAAATTGCTAAAAGATTGAATCTGAAATCTCGCAAGAGCTAAATTTTTACTCTCCTGCTTATTAATGCCTTATTTTTCACATAGCTAATCCTACTTTTATTTGTTTTCTAAGAAAAATGAAAAAAAAACATTTTTGACTGGGAGATTTTTTTTTTAGTTGCGTCTTTATCTATAGAACAACATTAAAAAAGGATTATGAGCTTGAAAGAATGCCATCGTCTCGCAGATTTATTTAGTAAATTGAATTCTCAAGAAAATATTGAGGATGATTTTACTTCTATGCCTGATGTAGAGAAATTGAAATTCTTTTGGCAAAATTGTGCGCAGGAAAAGATTGATCCATCTTCTATCATAGAGAAGACTCAACGAAAGATGCGAAAAGATGCTATGAAGCGCAGAAAGAAATATTTCTTAGTTGCTTCAGCTTCTATTGCTGCTTCCTTTTTAATTTGCATTTCAACTATTTATTTTTTGAATCAGAATGGAAGTGTTAATTTAGACTTCCAGGCTATTGCTGAAGAAATGGATAGCCAATCTGTTGAGGAAGTGACTCTTATTACTTCCAAGGAACAGCTTAATTTGGATGAAGATGCTTTCATTAAGTATTCGAAAGAGGGGAAAGTTGCTGTCAATTCACAAGTGATAAAAGAGAAAGAAGAGAAAACCAAAGAGGAACAAGAATATAATCAGCTACTTGTTCCTGCGGGGAGAAGGGCTAGAGTAGAATTGTCTGATGGGACTCGGCTGGTCGTTAACTCCCAGTCAAAAGTGATTTATCCTCGTTGTTTTAAAGGAGACATTCGTAAAATCTATGCCCAAGGAGAAGTTTTTCTGGAAGTTGCGCATGATAAGAAACATCCTTTTATAGTGGAGTCTGATGATTTTAAACTGCAAGTGTTAGGAACGAAGTTCAATATCTCGAATTATAAAGGGGGGGCAACTAATATTGTATTGGTGGAAGGTGCGGTAGAAGTTACTGATAAGAATGAAAAGAAAGCCCGCTTGAATCCTAATGATCTGTTGAATATAGCAAATGGTACAATTGCTTATCAGAAGCAAGTTGATGTAGCAGAGTATATTAGTTGGGTAGAGGGGATCATGTTATTGAATGGTAATGATTTGTCGCAGATCATTCAAAGACTAAGCATCTATTATGGTATATCTATTCAATGTGATCCAATTATTGGTAAAGAAAAAGTGTATGGGAAATTAGATTTGAAAGATGATATAGACGAGGTGATTGAATGTATTCAGCAAACCCTGCCATTCACAATCGAAAAAAGTGATACTAGTATATATTTAAATAAATAATTTTTTTAATTAATCTTTTAATATGTTTGCCTATGAAGAACAGACTGCTATTATGACAAAAAAAATCGGATAAATATTGCCGTATTTACCCGATAGTAATTCCCTAGTTAAATCAATAAATCCAAAATTGTTAACCTAAAAAGAAATTTTTATGGTAAAGAAAACTATTTTTCTACACTTAAAGAAAAGACTTAAGCTTTTTTGCATTATAAACGTCTTTTTTATGATTCCATTCTCTTCATTCGGTACTAATTCTATTAGTTGGAATTCCGAAGAAGATCTATTCTCAGTACAGTATGAGAATGTTACAGTTAAAGATATTTTAGATTATATCGAAAAACATAGTAAGTATATTTTTATTTACTCTGCTAATGTTCAGAAAAATCTGAATAACAAAGTCTCCATTTCAGTTTCCAATAAGAAAATAGATGCTGTATTAAAAGAGTTGTTCTCAGAGACAGGACTGAATTATAAGATGTCGGGGAGACAAATTACTATTTCGGTGCCAGATGCTCCTAAAGTACAACAAACTGCACAACAAAAGGGTATTAAGGTAACAGGTAACGTTTCAGATGAAAAAGGTGAGCCTTTGATCGGTGTGACAATCATTTTGAAAAATGATTCTACAATACATGCATTGACAGACATGAATGGTAATTATAGTATTATTGTTCCTGAAAGAAAATCTGTGCTTTCTTTCCGTTATATTGGTTTTGTTCCTAAAGAAGAGGTAGTTAATAACCGGAAGGTTGTTAATGTACAAATGGTAGAAGATGTTGGTCAATTAGATGAGGTTGTAGTGGTTGCCTATGGCGCACAAAAGAAAGAGTCTGTTGTTGGTTCTATCACAACGATTGAACCTGCTAAGTTAAAGGTTTCTACTACTCGTTCAATAAGTAATAATCTGGCAGGTACAGTTGCCGGTGTATTAGCTGTGCAACGTTCTGGTGAACCGGGGTATGATAACTCTTCTTTCTGGATTCGTGGTATTAGTACATTCCAGGATGCCGGACAAAACCCATTGGTTTTGATTGATGGTATAGAACGCGATTTGAATAATATTGATCCTGAAGAGATAGAATCTTTTTCTGTGTTGAAAGATGCTGCTGCAAGTGCTGTTTATGGAGTGCGGGGAGCTAATGGTGTTATTTTAATTAATACAAAACGCGGACAAGTTGGTAAACCTCGTGTGACTGTAAAGGCTGAATTTGCAGCTACACAGCCAGTTAAACTTCCCGAGTATTTGGGTGCGGCAGATTATATGCAGGTTTTGGATGATATCTTGATGGATACAGGACAACAACCTAAATATACAGATCGTATTGCAAAAACTCGTGCAGGCTATGATCCTGATTTATATCCGGACGTGAATTGGATGGATGCAATTGCAAATGATTATGCTTCGAATCAGCGTGTAACAGTAGATATTTCTGGTGGTACAGAGACATTACGTTATTCTTTTGTTGCTGCTGCGTATAATGAACGTGGTATTTTGAAACGTGATAAAAGCTATGATTGGGATCCTACTATTAAGTTGCAACGTTATAACGTGCGTTCTAATGTGGATTTGAAATTAAGTCCTACTACGCAATTACGTTTTAATATTGGTGGATATTTGCAAGATAGAAATTCTACAACGAAAGATATATCTCAAATTTTCCAAAAAGCGTTCGTTGCTGTTCCTCATGCTTTTCCTGCACAGTATTCCAGTGGACAGATACCGACAACAGAGGAGCCAAACGTTTGGGCATGGGCTACTCAGAGTGGATATAAAAGAAGAAGCGACAGTAAGATTGAAACACTGTTTTCTGTAGAACAAGATTTGAAATTCTTACTTCTGGGATTGAAAATAAAAGGTACATTCTCATTTGACAGATTTTCTTCAGGTACTGTTTCTCGTGGAAAGACACCGGATTACTATGTACCTGCTACAGGACGTGATGATGAAGGTAATTTGATTATAGCATCAAAATCCAATGGTACTAATTTCTTGGATTACTCAAAAAGCGGTGACTATGGAAATAAGAGCGTATATATGGAAGCTACTTTGTCTTATGACCGTACATTCGCCGAGAAACATTCTGTTGCTGCAATGTTATTGTTTAATCGTCGTAATTATGATGATGGAAGCAAGTTGCCTTACCGTAATCAGGGATTGGCAGGACGTGCATCTTATACCTATTCGGGTAAATATGTAGGTGAATTTAATTTTGGCTATAATGGTTCTGAGAATTTTGCCAAAGGCAAACGTTATGGCTTTTTCCCTTCAGGAGCCATTGGTTGGATTGTATCGGAAGAGGCATTTATGCAACCGTTGCGTAAGGTCATATCTAAATTGAAATTGCGTGCATCCTATGGTCAGGTAGGTAATGCTAATTTAGGTGGACGCCGTTTTGCATACCTCTCTACAATTACCGATGACTATGAGACATTAAACATGTATAAATGGGGATTGGATAGCAGTTATGGCTTAACTGGTATGGCAGAAGGCGAGTTTGCAGTACAAGATTTGACATGGGAGATTGTTAATAAGATGAATTTGGGGGTTGAGCTAGGTTTCCTGAATGGTATGATTGATTTGCAATTAGACTATTTCGATGAACGCCGTAAAGATATATTTATGCCACGTGAGTCTGTTCCAATGACAGCTGGATTTATGAAGCAGCCTTGGAAGAATTTTGGAAAAGTGACTAATCAGGGTGTAGAAGTTTCTTTAAATGTTAATAAACAGTTTGGCAAGGATTTATTTGTCAGCCTAATGGGAACATTTACCTATGCTCATAATGAAATAACGGAAAAGGATGAACCTAGTGCAGTAGTTGGTACTAACCGTGCTGAAACAGGACATCCGGTAGGGCAATTAACTGGCTATATAGCAGAAGGTTTGTTTACGGCAGACGACTTTGAAGACGTAAGTACAGGTAAACTGAAAGAAGGAATTCCGACTCAAAGTTTTGTAGGTAAATTACGTCCGGGGGATATCAGATACAGAGATGTCAATGGTGATGGTAAAGTGGACGTATTTGATAAATCTCCAATCGGAGGAACAAAAGATCCGGAGATAGTATATGGCTTTGGACTGAATATGAAATATAAGAATTTAGATTTTGGAGCTCTCTTCCAAGGCATAGGTCGTAGTTGGAATATATTAGGATCAAGTATTATTCCGGGTGCCAATAGAGGAGTGACAGGCAATATGTTTACTAATGCAAATGATCGTTGGACTGTAGACAACCCAAGTCAGAACGTATTTTATCCGCGTTTGGATGATGGTATAAATAGTAATAATAACCAATCCTCTACGTGGTGGCTGCGGAATATGAGTTTTTTACGTTTAAAAAACATTGAACTTGGTTATTCTTTACCAAAGAATTTGTGGAGAAATACTACAGTTATATCAGGCATTCGTCTTTTCGTGAGAGGAACAAATCTTTTAACATTCTCAAAATTTGATTTGTGGGATCCGGAAGTCGAGAATACTACAGGGGCTGCGTACCCAATTATGAAATCGTTATCTGCAGGTTTTGAAATTAAATTCTAATAATAGGGCATATGAAAAATAGCATATTAAAATTTATAGTATTAAGTATTATTACGACATTTGCTTTTTCTTCTTGTTCTGATTATCTGGATAAGCAACCAGATGACCAGTTGGACTTAGAATCAGTATTTGAGAATAAAAAGAATATGGAACGTTGGCTGGCATATGTTTATCGCGGCCTGCCTGAATATTATACTTATGATGGTCCGGATGCCATAGCTGATGAGCTGATTCCTTCGGTTGGTTGGGAAGCGCAAGGATTTAAAGCCATTCAATATCAAAAAGGTAACTGGACAGCAGACAATCCCGGAGTAATTACTTATTGGAATACTTATCCTAAATATATCCGTTCCGCTTATTTATTTATTAAACATGCTCACCCGCTGGAGGCTGTACCGGCTGAAGAAGTGGACTTTATGAAAGCTGAATGTCGTTTCTTTATAGCTTATTATAATTCTATGATGGCTATAGCTTATGGTTCGGTTCCCATTATTCGCGAGGCTAGTGAAAGTACTTCGGCTGATGATCTGATGTTGAAACAAGAGCCGTTTTATAATGTAATTGATTGGGCGGATCAAGAAATGTTGGAAGCCTCAAAACAATTACCTGCCACTCAAACTGAAGATAAGAAATATGGTCGTGTAACTTCTGTCGGATGCTTGGCAATGCGTGCGCGTATCTTATTATTTGCTGCAAGTGATTTGGTGAATGGTAATCCTGCATTGGCGAATATAAAAAACATTGATGGAACCCCTATCTTTAATTCTGCACATGATCCGGAACGATGGAAAAGGGCAGTGGATGCTTGTAAACTGGTTATAGATGAGGCGGAAGCATCTGGCTATCATTTGCATTATGAATATTTGGATAACGGTGATATTGATCCTTTTCTTTCTTATCAAAATGCAGTGATGAAGAGATGGAATGAAGCCAACAGAGAATTACTGTTTGTTCGTACAATGGATTCCGGTGGATGGTATGATAAAAACTGTATCCCACGTGGTTTGGGTATTAATGGCGTGGGAGCGATCGGAATAACCCAATCTTTGGTTGATGCTTTTTTCATGAGAAACGGTCAAAGACCTATTATAGGCTATAATTCGGATGGCTCTCCTAAAGTTAATCCAGATGCTAATTATTCAGAGACAGGCTTTAGTACGCAAAAAGAGACTTATTCTACAAAGTGGCAGTATGGGTCTTCAGAAGGAGATCGTAATAAAGATGAAAATGTAGTTGTAGACGCCAATACATATAAAATGTATTGTGATCGCGAGCCTCGTTTTTATATTTCAGTACTGCATAACGAACAATGGCATATTGGTGGTAAGAGAAATACTGACTTTTATATGGATGGTAAAGACGGTGGTCCTTCTCACGACGCTCCATGGAGCGGCTATCTGGTACGTAAGAGAGTAGACCCATCTGCAAATCCCAAAGAAGGCAGTGGAGATTATAAAAACCGTCATGGTGCATTATGTCGTTTGGCAGAGATCTATTTAAGTTATGCTGAGGCGTTAAATGAATATAGCATTGAGAAGGGCACTTATACTGCTAATCAAAAAGAGATTCTGAAATATGTCAATTTGATTCGTGAGCGTGCGGGTATTCCCGAATATAGTGTTTCAGCTGAAGAAGGCAAGATAACAGCCCCATCAGATCCTGTAGAAATGCGCGAGTTAATTCGTCAAGAAAGGCGTGTGGAATTGAATTGTGAATCTGGACTTCGTTTTAATGATCTGCGTCGCTGGAAATTAGCCGAGAAAGTATTGGATGGTGATTTTTATGGCATGAATGCTTATATTAAAGTATCCGATGCGGACTATAGAAATAAATATTATACTCGTACAGTATATCAGACACGTAAATTTATAAGCTATTGGTGGCCTATTCCACAGGACGATATTGATAAGAATTGGAATTTGGTACAAACTCCTGACTGGACCGTCGGAAACCAATAAATAGTTATAATATTAATATATTGAATATAGATATGAAAAACGGATATATATTTAAGAAGAACCTTTTACGGTTCTTCTTCCTGACACTTGCTTCGTGTTTCATGGTAGCATGTAATGATGATGACGATACTACTGATTTGCTCGATAATCGTACAAGTTTAGTCCTGACTCCTTCTGATTATGAAATAGAACTCAAGGAAGACACCCCGGATGAGGTTGCATTGACGTTAAACTGGACGGAAGCTGATCCAATAGGCTCTGACTATTATATCTCTTATCTTTATAAAATGGATCTGGAAAATAACAGTTTTGGAACAAACACAATGATAAGAGAGTATATTGATGATGATTTTTCTAAAAGTTATACTCATAAAGAATTGCAGAGTTTATTGGTGTCAAAGTGGAAGCAGCATCCTGGTGATTTAGTAAAGTTACAAGCCCGTATTATCGGTTCTATAGAAGGCCCAAAGTTTGTAAAACCGGAAGTTTCTACAGTAACTATAAAAGTAAAGATGTATTCTGAAAAGACTTTTGTAGCAGACCATCTTTATATGTCAGGCACAGCTGTTGATGGTGAAGATATTGAAATCTTGCCAATGGAAAGTCAGCCGAAGCGTTATGTTTCCATTTGTGACTTGAAGGCAGGTAACCTTCACTTCCCGATTGTTTGGAAAGATGAAAATAAGATTAATGCCATTTCACCAGTTGCTGCAGAACAACAGATTACTGATGGAGCAATGGAAGCTAAAATTAAGGGGACAGATAATGCTGGATATTGGGTGATTCCTGAAGATGGGCAGTATCGTGTAGTGGTAGATTTTGAAACACGTACCGTTACTATAGGTTTGGCTAGTAATTTTATAGAAGCTGATAAAATCTATATTGCCGGAACTTGTGTTAGTGCGGATGTAGAGATGACTCGCACGATAGAAGATGAAAATCAATATGCGTTCCATGCAGAACTGCAACCTGGTACTATTTATTTCCCGATCTTGTTTAATGGACAGAAAGATATGGCTATTGCTCCCGAAGAATCAGGCGATTTTACAGATGGTACAGCAATGAATATCTCGACAATGAGTCCGGAAGCAGCTGCACTAGCTTATCATTGGAATATTAAGACTGCGGGTGTCTATCGTATTGTGATTAATATAAATACTAAAAAGGTTACGATTTACTCCCCCGAAACAGATCCTAAACCAATGGTTGTTTCGTGGACATGGAATAATAATACGGTGACTACCACTATTGAAAGAGTCTTTATTTGGGGGCCATACGATGGATGGGCTAAAGATGGCACTGGTGATACAGGATTCACTATGGCTCATTCTATGACACCTAGTTTGGCAAATCCTTATTTGTTTATATACAAAGGAGCGGAGTTACCCAGAAAGAATTCCATTAAAGACAAAGATGGAAATGCACATCCGGGTGGATTGAACTTTAAAGTCGGACCACAAAGTGCAGGTTGCTATACCTTTGGTTCAACAGCAGATGCCATCAGAGGATCTTATGACGGTTGCCTTGATATTGCAGAGAGTGACTACAATCAGAAACAGACTGTAGTCGGAGGGCAATCTCATAACCGCTATGCCTTCTTTAGTGTACCTGTAGGAGTTAATTACATAGAATTAGATATTAAAGAACTGACAGTATTCTTTGATAAGAGATAATCAAGCAGGATAAAATTAAGAGTGCTATATCAATCTCGTGATTTTTATATGAATAAAGAGAACAATGATATAGCACTCTTTAAAAAACAATTAGTAGTATGGTTATAAGAAAGATTAGTTATTATAGAGTAATTGTGTCTCTTTGTCTGTTTATGTTCTTTTTATCTCCTGTTTTCGGAGACGAGAATTCAGCCGTTTCATTTGATAAGGAACTACCGGAGAATAACATAGTTACGATTCAGCCTGATTCTTTGCGTATTCTTCATAACCCGCTTACAGGATGGGTGCTCTATGCAAGTATGGGAGTGGATGCTGCAGATTTTTGGGCACAGTATGACCATATGTATATTCCTGAACTGGGACACAATGTTAGTGTGACAGATTATGCTCATACGCTTTATATTCGCGCTAGTTGGACAGATTTTAATCCACAGGAAGATGTATATGGTTGGAAAATTGATTCTAATTTGAGAGCATATATTGAAGGAGCTTATCAGCGGAATATGCGCTTGGCATTTCGTGTTGTAGTTGACAGTCGTGATAAGAGAACGGAATTTACTCCTCAATTTGTAAAAGATGCTGGTGCAAAAGGATTTATGAATAAAGGTAAATGGTCACCTTATTCTGACGATCCTGTTTTTCAGAAGTACTATACTAAATTTGTGAAGGCCCTGGCTAAAGATTTCAACGATCCTTCGAAAGTTGAATTTATAGATGGATTCGGACTTGGGAAATGGGGAGAATATCATACAATGATTTATTCAACAGGTGATGATACTCCAAAGAAAGCAGTTTTCGATTGGGTGACAGATATATATTCTCAAGCTTTTGATAAAGTTCCGGTAGTAATTAACTACCATAGGTGGATTGGTGCGGGAAAAGATTGGGTAGATGATGAACATTTTGCTGCTGACAGTGAAGAAATGTTGGAAGGAGCAATCAAGAAAGGATATTCATTACGTCATGATGCATTTGGCATGACAACCTATTATGGCAGTTGGGAGCGTAGGTTCGCAAAAAAATATCGTAATATCTGCCCCATTATTATGGAAGGTGGCTGGATTGTCAAATCACATAGTTATTGGCAGGATCCTAGAGGATATCGCAAGGATTCACACGAGGACGTAAGACGCGGTGAGTTTGATGACAGCAAAGAGGCACATGTCAATATGATGGATTTCCGTTTTGGCGATACAGAGTCTTGGTTTAAAGATGCTTTTGATTTAGTACGCCGATTCCTTCGGGAAGGGGGGTATAGGCTCTATCCCAGTGAAATCTCTTTGCCGTTAGAAGTCTCTAAAAAAACAACTCCGACTATTAAACATTGCTGGAACAATCTGGGATGGGGGTACTGTCCTACTAATATTCCGCAATGGAATCAAAAATATAAAGTAGCTTTCGCTTTGCTTGATTCTGAAACGAATGAGGTGCGATATACATTTGTGGATACGGATACAGATTTATCCAAGTGGATAAAAGGGAGTCCCGTTGAATATGTATTTGAGCCGGATATGTCCAAAGTTGAAACGGGTACTTATGTTTGGGCTGTGGGCCTGGTTGACCGGAGTAATAAAGATCTCATAGGGCTGGATATTGCCGCCAAAGGGGATATATTGGATTCGGGTTGGTTAAAATTGTCGAAAGTAAGCATAAAAAAATAAGAGCTATAGGTATGAAGATTAATTTTCAAAATATGTGCAGTTTGAGAAAAATAAGTTGCGGGCTTATTTTTTCTATGGCTATATCATTAGTCGCTTGCGGCAGTGATAATGATGAAGAAGGAGGTGATAATGGTGATGATGGTTTGGTAGAAGATACTTCTATTCCTGGGAACAGCATTGTCACGGTAAAGCAGAATCGAAATATCATTTTGCATAATCCTCTTTCCGGATGGGTATTATATGCGGGTATTGGTGATGGTTTATCTTCCACATTCTGGCAGGATTATGATAATTTCCCGTCATCGGAAGGCACTGTAAAGGTCTCTGATTATGCAAATACCTTATACCTTCGTGGTGCCTGGGCTGATTTTAATCCTGAAGAAGGAAAATATGCATGGAATTCCGATTGTGATACCCCTTCGGCTAAGCGACTGAAGATGTTGATAGAGGGAGCTAAGCAAAGAAATATGAAATTGGCCTTTACTTTTGTGGTGGATAGCCGTGATAAGCACTATAATTTTACTCCGAATTTTGTAAAAGAGGCTGGCGCGAAAGGATATGAAACACAAACAGGTTCAGTAAAAGTATGGTCTCCCTATCCGGATGATCCTATTTTCCAGAAATATTATGAGAAATTTATCAGGGCTTTGGCTAAGGATTTTAATGATCCCGACAAAGTACAGTTTGTAAGTGGTTCAGGATTTGGAAAATGGGGAGAGTATCATAGTGTATGGTACTATCAGGTGCGTGAGTTGGGAAAACCGGAGCTGCCGACTCGTGAGGCTGTTTTCGATTGGGTGACAGATTTATATTCTCAAGTATTTGATAAAGTTCCTGTGTTTGTAAATTATCATCGTTGGATAGGTACAAGTAAGGAATGGGACGGCAATAATTATGATAAAGATACTGAAAGATTAATAGGAAAAGCAGTAGCTAAAGGGTATTCATTACGTCACGATGCGTTTGGTATGAAAACTTACTATTCTACTTGGGAACGCAATTTTATAGCCAAGTGGAAGTATCTCGTTCCTGTAGTAATGGAAGGTGGCTGGGTGAAAAATTCTCATGGAAACTCGATTCAGGGAGATGGATATGCCAATTATGCAGAAGTACGTCAGGGTGAGTTTGATGAGGCTAAAACAGCCTGCGTCAATATGATGGATTTACGCTATAATTCAGACTTTCGCAATGGAGAAACTTATTCATGGTTTAATGAAGCTTTCCAATTAGTTAAACAATTCTGTACAGAAGGAAGCTATCGTTTATTTCCGGACAGAATTTCTTTGCCTACAACTATCTCTAATGGTAAACAGATTGAAATAGCGCACCGTTGGAATAATTTTGGTTGGGGATATTGTCCGACGAATATTCCCCAGTGGAAGAATAAATATAAAGTGGCTTTTGCTTTATTGGACACCAAGAATGATAAACCGAAGTATGTATTTGTTGATGGAGAACCGGAAGCTTGTGATTGGGTGAAAGGTACGGCTAAATCATATACGTTTACAACCCGGGTTGAAGGCGTGGGGGCAGGTAAATACATGTGGGCTGTTGGTATTGTTGACACGGCAAAGCAGAATGAGATTGGAATTCACCTTGCTGTGAAGAACAATGTAACATCTGCCGGCTGGTTGAAATTATTTGAAGTTACCGCTCGGTAAGTCATAGTCAATTGCTACGAGATACATTAATTGTTGGTAATGAGTGTATTGACAGGTCATAGTTCTCCGGTTCGTTGGGGATATATCTCCAAGATGCTAGCCATATATATGCTACGTATTGGATCTATATATGCTGCATATTGGATCTATAGATCCAACGTGTTGGGCATATATCTCCAATGAACTGATTGTAAGTGACTGGTACTTAGGTAAATGATAAGTGTATGGAATGGCTGGAATAATTATTTGCTTACGTATTGCTTGATATACATCTGAAAACTAGAAATAATAATTAACTGACGAAAACATTGATGAGAAAAAAAGTTTTGATTTTGGGATTGTGCCTATTGGGAGTCACACATTCTCTTTCGTCAAAAGATAAAAAGAGTATTCCTTTGTATAAGGATGCCAAAGCTCCAATTGAAAAACGTATTGATGATTTAATATCGCGTATGACATTGGAGGAAAAGGTTTTGCAGCTAAACCAATATACATTGGGACGAAATAACAATGTGAATAATGTTGGCGAAGAAGTGAAAAAAGTACCGTCAGAGATTGGTTCTTTGATTTACTTTGATATAAATCCAGAGTTGCGTAATAGTATGCAGAAAAAAGCGATGGAAGAATCTCGTTTGGGCATTCCCATCATTTTTGGCTACGATGCTATTCATGGATTTCGCACCATATATCCTATTTCGTTGGGGCAGGCCTGTTCATGGAATCCGGGATTGGTAGAACAAGCATGTGCGGTATCTGCACAAGAAGCCCGCATGTCTGGGGTTGATTGGACTTTTTCTCCCATGATCGACGTGGCACGTGATCCTCGATGGGGACGTGTAGCCGAAGGATATGGTGAAGATCCTTATACAAATGGAGTGTTTGCCGCTGCTTCGGTGCGTGGGTATCAGGGAGATGATATGTCAGCAGAGAACCGTATGGCTGCTTGTCTGAAACACTATGTAGGTTATGGTGCTTCGGAGGCTGGGCGAGATTATGTTTATACCGAAATTTCAGCTCAAACTCTTTGGGATACTTATCTACTTCCCTATGAGATGGGAGTGAAAGCTGGTGCGGCCACTTTGATGAGTTCTTTCAATGACATCAGTGGAGTACCCGGGTCAGCTAATCCTTATATCATGACCGAGATATTAAAGAAACGCTGGAAACATGACGGGTTCATTGTGTCTGACTGGGGGGCTGTGGAACAGTTAAAGAATCAGGGATTAGCCGCTACAAAGAAAGATGCTGCTCGGTATGCTTTTAATGCGGGGCTTGAAATGGATATGATGTCTCATGCCTACGATCGTCATCTGAAAGAGCTTGTAGAGGAAGGTAAGGTAACAATGGCACAAGTTGACGAATCAGTTCGTCGGGTATTGCGTGTAAAATTTCGTCTGGGTTTGTTCGAACGTCCTTATACTCCGGTTACTAATGAGAAGGATCGTTTTTTCCGTCCGCAAAGTATGGCTGTGGCCGCTCAACTGGCAGCAGAATCAATGGTGTTGTTGAAAAATGACAATCAGATATTACCACTTACAAACAAAAAAAAGATTGCCGTAGTAGGTCCAATGGCAAAAAATGGTTGGGACTTATTGGGTTCCTGGTGCGGACATGGAAAAGATACGGATGTGGAAATGCTCTATGATGGGTTGACTGCCGAGTTTGGAGGAGATGCCGAATTACGTTATGCAATGGGATGCAAACCGCAGGGCAATGACCGTTCAGGTTTTGCTGGCGCATTGGACGTTGCTCGTTGGTCTGATGTAGTCATTGTTTGTTTGGGCGAGATGCTTACCTGGAGTGGTGAGAATGCTTCCCGTTCTACGATTGCTTTGCCACAGATTCAGGAAGAATTGGTGAAAGAACTAAAGGAGGCTGGTAAACCTATTATATTGGTGCTTTCTAATGGACGTCCCTTGGAGTTAAATCGCATGGAACCTCTTTGTGATGCTATATTGGAGATATGGCAACCGGGAATAAATGGTGCGCGTTCAATGGCAGGAATTTTATCCGGACGTATCAACCCTTCCGGTAAACTAGCCATGACGTTCCCTTATTCCACAGGACAAATTCCTATTTATTATAATCGCCGCAAGAGCGGACGCGGACATCAGGGATTTTATAAAGATATAACAAGCGATCCGTTATATCCGTTCGGGCATGGATTAAGTTATACCGAATTTAAGTATGGCACTGTTACCCCTTCTGCTACTAAGGTGAAGCGCGGCGATAAACTGTCGGCAGAAGTGACCGTCACCAACACCGGTGCCCGCGACGGAGCAGAGACTGTTCATTGGTTTATTTCCGATCCTTATTGCTCTATCACCCGTCCGGTGAAAGAACTGAAACACTTTGAGAAACAACTTATCAAAGCCGGAGAAACGAAGACTTTCCGTTTCGACATCGACCTGGAACGTGATTTCGGTTTTGTCAATGAGGATGGTAAACGCTTCCTTGAAGCCGGCGAATATCATATTCTGGTACAAGGACAGACCGTTAAAATAGAACTGATAGACTAAAAATGTAAAGAACAAAAGTGTGTGAAGAGCTGATAGCTAAGTTGGTTTTTACACATATTATATTAACACAGAATCACCATGAAAAAGAAAATAGGAGGCATAGGTTTATGTATGCTTGCATGGAGCATATTAACCTGTGCACAGACAATCACTCCCCAAGCCGAACAACGTGCGAAGGACATTGTATCAAAAATGACTTTGCAAGAGAAAATAGAGTATATTTCCGGATATACCAGTTTTTCTCTGCGTGCCATTCCCCGTTTGGGAATACCTGAAATCAAGTTGGCTGACGGGCCGCAGGGAATTCGTAATCATGCTCCCAAGAGCACTTTATATCCTTCCGGAATACTTTCCGCTTCTACTTGGAACCGGGAATTACTTTATAAGTTAGGGCAAGGCTTGGGACAGGATGCCAAGGCAAGAGGAGTTAATATTCTGCTTGGTCCGGGCGTGAATATCTATCGTGCTCCATTGTGCGGCCGTAACTTTGAATACTTCGGTGAAGACCCTTACTTGACAGGTGAAACGGCGAAACAATATATCCTGGGAGTACAATCGGAAGGAGTCATTGCTACAATCAAACACTTTGCTGCCAACAACCAGGAATGGAGCCGCCACCATGCCAGCTCTGACATAGACGAGCGTACTTTGCAGGAAATCTATTTCCCGGCTTTCCGGAAAGCAGTACAGGAAGCTAATGTCGGCGCCGTAATGAACAGCTACAATCTCTTGAACGGTGTTCATGCCACTGAACATAAATGGCTGAATATTGATGTCTTGCGCAATCTTTGGGGCTTCAAAGGTATTCTGATGTCTGACTGGACTTCTGTATATTCCGCCGTAGGCGCTGCTAACGCCGGACTTGACCTCGAAATGCCGAAAGGACGTTTTATGAATTTGGAGAATCTGTTGCCTGCTATCAAAGCCGGCACAGTGACAGAAGAAACCATCAACCTGAAAGTACAACACATCCTGCAAACTCTGATTGCTTATGGTATGCTGGATAAGGAACAGAAAGACAGCAACATCGCAGAGGATAATCCTTTCTCCCGCCAGACAGCTTTAGAGCTGGCGCGCGAGGGTGTAGTCCTGTTGAAGAATGAAGGAAACTTGCTCCCACTGAAAGGAAAGACAGCCGTAATGGGGCCTAATGCAAATTTGATTCCTACCGGTGGCGGCAGTGGGTTTGTCACTCCTTTTTCTACCGTCTCAGTGGCTCAAGGATTGAAAGAATTGAAGAAAAAGAATCTGTTACTATTGACGGATGATGTGATTTATGAAGATATTGTCCATGAGTTTTATACTGATGCTAATCGTCAGATGAAAGGCTTCAAAGCTGAATACTTTAAAAACAAGACCCTTTCGGGCCAGCCTGAAGTAATACGCACGGAATCCTCTGTTGATTATGACTGGGGATATGGAGCACCTTTGGACGGCTTTCCGACAGATGGATTCTCTGTCCGTTGGACAGCCTGCTACATGCCACAAACTGACGGGCAGTTGAAACTTCATATCGGTGGTGATGACGGTTATCGTCTGTTTGTGAATGACAAGCATATTACAGGAGATTGGGGAAATCATTCATACTCTAGCCGTGAAGTTGAACTGCCGGTTGAGGGTGGTAAGGAATACCGTTTCCGGATTGAATTCTTTGATAATATTTCTTCGGCCATCATTCGTTTTAATGCTTATAGCCTTAATGAGGCGAAACTTCGTCAAGGATTGGCAAAGGTGGATAATGTAGTGTTCTGCACAGGCTTTAATAGTAATACCGAAGGCGAAGGCTTTGACCGTCCGTTTGCCTTGCTCCGCTATCAGGAATTGTTTATCAAGAAGATTGCGTCCATGCATCCCAATGTTGTGGTTGTACTGAACGCCGGTGGCGGTGTGGATTTCACCAACTGGTATGATGCCGCAAAAGCGATTCTTATGGCCTGGTATCCGGGACAGGAAGGCGGCCAGGCGATAGCTGAAATCCTGACCGGTAAGATTTCTCCAAGCGGAAAGCTACCGATTTCTATCGAGCGGAAATGGGAAGATAATCCGGTGTACGGCAGTTATTACGAGAACTTAAAGGCGGAGATTAAGCGTGTAGACTATTCTGAAGGTGTTTTTGTCGGTTATCGTGGATACGACCGTTCGGGAAAAGAACCTTTCTATCCGTTTGGCTACGGTTTGTCCTATACTACTTTCGCTTATAGTAATATGGCTGCGGAGAAAACGGGTGAGCATCAGGTTACCGTTAGCTTTGATATAGAGAATACAGGTAAGATGGATGCTTCGGAGGTGGCACAAGTGTATGTGCATGATGTACAGTCTTCTGTTCCCCGTCCGTTGAAAGAACTGAAAGGATATGAAAAGGTATTCTTGAAGAAAGGGGAGAAGAAGCGGGTTTCTGTTGTGCTGGATGAGGATGCATTCTCTTTTTACGATATGAATCAACACCGCTTTGTAGTGGAAAAAGGAGACTTTGAGATCTTAGTCGGTCCTGCTTCCAGTCAATTGCCTTTAAAGGCTATGGTTGAACTGTAATGACCGAATGATAAACAAATAAATATATAATGAAAAAAACACTTTTATTGGGAGCGTCTCTGTTATGTTCCGTTTTTATAATGGCAACAGAGATTCCTTTTCAAAAAGCAGAAATAAAGTCTATCATGCGAAAGGTGGCGGATTGGCAGATTGCCAATCCACATCCCGCTCCTGAACATGACGACTTGAACTGGCCGCAAGGTGCTCTTTATGTCGGCATGGTGGATTGGGCGGAATTAACTGAAAAAGAAGACGGTGATGATACATATTATAAGTGGCTGACTCGTATCGGGCGGCGGAATTGTTGGCAGCCGGACAAACGGTTTTACCATGCTGATGACATCGCTGTATCACAGTCCTTTTTGGATTTATACCGCAAGTATAAAGACGAAGCAATGATCATCCCTACGCTCGCCCGTACGGAATGGATTGTCAATCATCCGTCCGAAGGTAGTTTCAAGTTGGTGGAGGGAGACTTAAAGACCTTGGAACGTTGGACTTGGTGTGACGCTCTCTTTATGGCTCCCCCTGTATATGCCAAACTGTATATGCTGACCGGAGAGAAAAAGTATATCAAATTTATGAATCGTGAGTATAAAGCGACTTATGATTACTTGTTCGATAAAGAAGAAAACTTGTTCTACCGTGACTGGCGTTATTTTGATAAGCGCGAAGCCAATGGCAAGAAAGTCTTTTGGGGACGTGGCAACGGTTGGGTGCTTGGTGGTCTGGTTGAAATATTAAAGGAACTGCCCAAGAAAGACAAGAACCGCAAATTTTATGCGGAATTGTTTGTAAAACTGGCCACACGTGTTGCCGGATTACAGCATCCGGACGGTTTCTGGCATGCCAGTCTTTTGGATCCTGCCTCTTATCCATCACCGGAAACGAGTTGCACTACTTTCATTGTCTATTCCATTGCTTATGGAATAAACGAAGGTTTATTGGATAAGGAAACCTATCTTCCTGTGTTGCTAAAAGGCTGGAATGCATTAGTCTCGGCTGTGGAACCGAATGGGAAACTGGGTTATGTGCAGCAAATCGGTGCCGACCCGAAGAAAGTGACTCGTGACATGACGGAAGTTTATGGAGTTGGTGCTTTTTTAATGGCAGGCAATGAAATTTACAAAATGGCGAGATAATCTGTTCCCTCTGTGAAGATAGTAGACAATAATCATAAAAACGCTGTACTGTGATGAAAAAATTCTTACTGATATGCATAGCCGTAGCCTGTAGCCTTGTGGCTGTAGCCGAAGAACTGCTCATCGAAGCAGAAAGCTTCAGCCAGCGAGGCGGCTGGGTGCTCGACCAGCAGTTCATGGATCAAATGGGTTCGCCCTATCTCATGGCACATGGCATGGGCATCCCTGTGGTGGATGCTACGGCAGAAATCAACATTCCCCAGGCGGGTACTTACTACGTATATGCCCGTACTTACAACTGGACTTCACCTTGGACCGATGCCGAGGGCCCCGGAAAGTTCCGCCTGGCTTTAGGCGGCAAATTGCTGAAAGCTACATTAGGACATACCGGTAATTCCTGGCAATGGCAATTTGCCGGAAAGACAGTATTGAAAGCAGGGACTACCACCCTTGCCCTGAAAGATCTCACCGGTTTCGATGGTCGTTGCGATGCCATTTACCTTACGACCGATGCGAACACGCAGCCTGCTACCTGGGATGCGGCAGAGACAGCCGCACTTCGTACCCGCTTGCGACAACAACAGACGGTGCCCGCTCATCAATACGACTTTGTGGTAGTAGGAGGGGGAGTAGCCGGAATGTGTGCTGCCGCATCTGCTGCCCGGTTAGGTTGTAAGGTAGCACTAGTGAACGACCGTCCTGTATTGGGCGGCAATAACTCGTCGGAGATTCGTGTACACCTCGGCGGTATCATCGAAATGGAACCTAACCAGGGATTGGGGCGTATGATACGTGAGTTCGGTCATGAACGCTCCGGCAATGCCCAACCGGGCGACTACTATGAAGACCAGAAGAAGGAAGACTTTATAGAGTCCGAAAAGAACATTACCCTTTATGCTTCTCAACGTGCGGTAGCCGTGAAGATGCAAGGAGACCGCATTGCGTCAGTCACTATCCAGCACATCGAGACAGGCAAACAAACCGAACTTACCGCTCCTCTCTTTAGCGACTGCACAGGTGATGCTACCATAGGCTATTTAGCCGGTGCCGATTGGGCTATGGGGCGTGAAGGTCGCGATGAATATGGCGAGAGCCTTGCTCCCGAGCAACCCGACTCATTGGTGATGGGGGCTTCTATACAATGGTATAGTAAGGATATGAAGAAGAAAACCTCATTCCCTCATTTTGAATATGGCGTGCGCTTTGACGCTGAAAGCTGTGAGCCTGTAACTATGGGCGAGTGGAAATGGGAAACGGGTATGAACCGCAATCAAGTCAGCGAAGCTGAACGTGTACGCGACTATGGACTTTTGGTGATATATTCCAACTGGAGCTATCTGAAGAATCACTATAAAGACCATAAGAAGTATGCCAACCGTTCCCTCGACTGGGTGGCGTATGTTTCAGGCAAACGCGAATCACGCCGTCTCTTGGGCGACTACGTACTGTCACAGGACGATATTGATAAGAATGTGGCGCACGAGGATGCTTCGTTTACCACAACTTGGAGCATCGACCTTCACTTCCCCGACAGCGTGAACAGTGTCCGCTTTCCCGGCAATGAATTCAAGTCGGCTACGGTGCATCGTTGGATTCATCCTTATGCCGTTCCCTATCGCTGTCTCTATTCGCGCAATGTGGACAATCTCTTTATGGCAGGTCGTAATATGAGTTGCACCCATGTAGCTTTGGGTACGGTACGTGTGATGCGTACTACCGGCATGATGGGTGAAGTAGTAGGTATGGCAGCCGGACTCTGCCACAAACATAGTGTAGAGCCACGCGACATCTATCATCATCACCTGCCCGAACTGAAGCAACTTATGCAAGCGGGTCTGGGCAAACGCGATGTGCCCGATAACCAACGCTTCAACGAACCTAACAAATTGTTGGAAGTTCCGGGAGCTTACATCAAACCGTAGACAAACTATGAGCAAAAAAAATATTATTACGATATTTCTATCGGCAATATGTACCTTGCCGCTTTGGGGAGGACAACAGTATTACGCTTTTCTGAAAGGTGACACGCTACGTATAGGCAATAACTATATGGAACGCGCCATGCTGTGGAATAACGGTGCACCCGTTACCATCAGCCTTACTGACAAGCAACACGGAAAAAACATTCCGGTACAGGGCAAACAACCCGATTTCTCGATTGTGAAAGGTATCCCTACGGATGCCACGCTCACCGTGAACGAGATACCGACGAACGGCATCCACGCCAGTTATCTGCAGGCTACCGTGGCTTGCACTATCGGTTCGCTGAATATAGAGCGTCGCTATCGCATTTATGCAGACTGTCCCGCCATTGCTTGCGACACCTATCTGAAAGGGCAAGTGGAACTTTATCAGAATAAGGAGGATAACCGCTCTAACGCTGACCGCAAAAATATAGAGCACACGGCCGATATGGCTACGGGGGTGAAAACTCCCACGCTCGACAGGCTGCAACTATCCGGCAATCATTGGAGTGCCCGCACAATAGAGTTTTTCGACTACACCGATTGGAACGACAATCTGGTGACCGGGCGTACTTGGCTTCCTTACCGTCGCAATACGTATCGTGGTAATTTGCTTTTTGCTCATGACGTAGTTACGCGTCAAGGCTTCTTTTTTTTGAAAGAGGCTCCTAGCAGCAGTACCCAATTACATTATCCGGGTTCTGACTTCGTGGCGGACTTTAGCGATTTTATGGTAGTGGGGCTGGGCATTGCGTCTCATGATGTAAAGCCGGATAGCTGGACCCGCGTTTATGGATGCGTTACCGGCATCTATACCGGCGGCGAGCAAGAAGCGCTTACTGCCTTGCGCCTCTATCAGAAACAACTGCGTCATCATACCGCCGCACAGGATGAGATGATTATGCTCAATACCTGGGGCGACCGTAGCCAGGATGCCAAAATAGATGAGGCTTTCTGCCTGGCAGAACTGGACCGTGCCGCACGCATGGGCATCACCCTCTTTCAACTGGACGATGGCTGGCAGAGCGGAAAAAGTCCTAACTCGAAGACTGCCGGAGGTAGTTTTAAGGATATTTGGAAGAATACCGGTTACTGGACGCCCAACCCCACGAAATTCCCTCATGGTCTGAAACCTATTGTAGAGAAAGGCAAGAAATTGGGTATTCGCATCGGATTATGGTTCAACCCCAGCATACAGAATGATTTTGCCGATTGGCAAAAAGATGCGCAAGCCATTATCGGACTTTATAAGAAGTACGGCATCTGCTGTTTCAAGATAGACGGCCTGCAGATACCTACCAAGACAGCCGAACAGAATCTGCGCCGACTGTTTGATACCGTGTTGGAGCAAACCAACTATGAAGTGATTTTCAACCTCGATGCCACTGCCGGTCGTCGCGGCGGGTATCACTATATGAACGAGTACGGCAACATCTTCCTGGAAAACCGCTATACCGATTGGGGCAACTATTACCCTTATCGCACCTTGCGCAACCTCTGGATGCTGTCTCGCTATGTACCGGCGGAGAAGATGCAGATAGAGTTTCTTAATAAATGGCGTAATGCCGACAAGTATGACGCTGCCGATCCTTTTGCCCCCACCCGTTACAGTTTCGATTACCTCTTTGCTATCACCTTGGCGGCACAGCCGTTGGCTTGGATGGAGGCTTCGAACTTGCCCGAAGAGGCTTATATTACGGCATCTCTGCTCAAGAAATACCAACCCTTGCAACTCCGGTTTCATCAAGGCGTCATACTGCCTATTGGTGAAGAACCCTCGGGACGCTCGTGGACCGGATTCCAATCGACCGTCTCCGGCACGCAAGGTTATCTTGTTGTTTACCGTGAAGACAACGAGCAAGCTAGGGGGACTATTGACACCTGGCTTCCTGAAGGCAAGAAAGTGGATTTTATCCCTGTGATGGGAAGTGGCAAGAAGTTTGCTGCAAAAGTCGGCGCACAGGGTAGAGTAAGTTTCGAGCTAAATGATAAGAACTCTTTCGCACTCTATCAATACGAAGTAAAACCATAAAAAGGCGGCTATCTGCATTCTACGCTAATCACGAATGATGTGTTAACTTCTGATTTGCAGAGCGTTATGATGTGTGAAGAGGAGCATTAATATCTCTGCTGTTGGATGTTAATAGTTGAGTTGTCAGGTATTAATAGTTGGGCGGATAGGTATTAATAGTTGAGACAATGGGTATTAATAGTTTGAGACAATGAGTATTAATAGCTGATAAATGGGATATTAATATAACAACGACAAATGAAATAAAATAGGGAACTATGGTAAAAAATGTACGTTTTCTTCTTCTCCTGATAGCATTTGTCTCCATGCAGATAGTTGCATGGGGACAGCCGCAGGAAAGACTGGTTCAAGTGCAGGTCACTCCAGACCACACCAATTGGCTGTATAAACCGGGAGAAAAAGTGAAATTCAAAGTAGTGGTATTGAAATGCAATATCCCACAGGATAATCTGGAAGTACGTTATGAGATTTCGGAAGACATGATGAAACCTCATCAGACAGGCAAACAGCCTTTGAAGAATGAAAAGCTTGAAATTAACGCAGGGACTATGAAAAAAGAAGGGTTCCTGCGTTGCCGTGCTTTTGTCACTTGCCAAGGGCGTGAGTATGAAGGCGTGGCTACCGTCGGCTTTTCTCCTGAAAAATTGCAACCGACCACTCCGTTGCCCGTCGACTTTCTGGAATTTTGGAAAAGTACCAAAGAAGCCGCTGAAAAGTGGGCACTGGAACCGATAATGACTTTACTGCCAGAAAGGTGTACGGATAAGGTGAACGTATATCATGTCTCCTTTGCGAACAATGACTATGCGTCCCGTATGTACGGCATCCTTTGTGTTCCGAAGGCTTTCGGGGAATATCCGGCGATTCTGAAAGTGCCGGGCGCAGGCATCCGTGCCTATAACGGAGAAGCTGAACGTGCCGGAAAGGGGTTCATCATATTGGAAATCGGTATTCACGGCATTCCGGTCAATATGGAGGGGGATGTGTATCACCGGCTTTATAACGGTGCTTTGAAGAATTACCACTCGTTCAATATGGACAATCGGGACAAGTACTATTACAAACGGGTTTATACAGGCTGTGTGAGAGCCATTGATTTCATTTACACACTTCCCGAATTTAACGGTAATCTGGCGACTTTTGGAGGAAGCCAGGGCGGTGCGCTTTCCATTGTAATTGCCGGACTGGATGCTCGTGTCAAGGGATTGGTTTCTTTCTATCCTGCTTTGTGTGATATGGCGGGTTATGCCCACGGTCGTGCAGGCGGTTGGCCGCATCTGTTTAAGGATGAGAAGAACCGGACACCGGAAAAGATTAAAACCATTCAGTATTTTGATGTAGTCAACTTTGCCCGTCAGGTTAAAGTGCCGGGATTTTATATCTTCGGATATAATGACAGAGTTTGTCCGCCTACCAGCACTTACTCCACTTATAACGTGATTAATGCTCCAAAAGAACTGTTTGTAGCTGAAACGACCGCTCACTATGCCTATGCCGAACAGTGGAGCGCAGCCTGGAACTGGGTAATGAATTTCCTAAAAAATAAATCGAAATAGGCACGGATTACACGGATTAACACTGTTGTTTTACCTATTCAATTCTAAAAGCCGTGTAATCCGTGCCTGAACTTATTATATACACTAATTATAACAACATACTTAAATGAAAACAGGTGAGAAATTAAGTCTATGTCTATTGTTGCTAATCGCTTTTGCCGGAAGCGTTGCGGCACAGGAGCTGATAACGAATGTATATGGTCGCAACATCCATTTGCTGAATGGTAAATGGAATGCCATCATCGACCTGTACGACCAGGGACAACGGATGAAAATCTATGAAAACCGGCAACCGGAAGGAAATATTGATTTCTACGAATATGCGTTTGAAGGCGGGTTGCGTCTTAATGTTCCGGGAGACTGGAACTCTCAATCACCCGAATTGAAGTATTACGAAGGCACTGTATGGTATGCCCGTCACTTTGATGCCAAACGCTTGGCAGACAAACGCCAGTTCCTTTATTTCGGTGCTGTCAGCTATCGTTGCAAAGTCTACCTGAACGGAAAAGAGATAGCAGAGCACGAAGGCGGTTTTACTCCTTTCCAAGTGGAAGTGACAGACCTGTTGAAAGACGGTGACAACTTCCTGGCGGTAGAAGTGAACAACCGCCGTACCAAAGACGCCATTCCCGCTATGGCATTCGACTGGTGGAACTATGGCGGCATCACAAGAGATGTATTGCTGGTGAAAACTCCCCGGACATTTATAAAAGATTATTTCATCCAATTGGATAAAAACACTCCAGACCGCATCATCGCGCGCGTGCATCTTTCAGATAAAAAGGCTGGTGAGAAAGTAGCAGTTGCCATCCCCGAACTCAAAATCAACGCGGAGCTCACCACCGACGCAGAAGGAAGGGCGGAAACCGTATTGAATGCGAAGAGGCTGCAACGCTGGTCGCCGGAAGAACCGAAACTCTATGGCGTGACTGTATCTTCAAGTGCCGACCGTGTGGAAGAGCAAATCGGCTTCCGCAATATCACTGTGAAAGGAACTGATATTTACCTGAACGGGAAGCCGACATTTATGTGCTGTATCTCTTTTCACGAAGAAATCCCGCAACGTATGGGACGTGCTTTCTCGGAAGCCGATGCGGCCATGTTGCTGAATGAAGCGAAAGCGCTTGGCGTGAACATGATTCGCCTGGCTCATTATCCGCAGAATGAGTACACGGTACGCCTGGCGGAAAAGATGGGCTTCCTTCTCTGGCAGGAGATTCCCATTTGGCAAGGCATTGACTTTACAGACAATGATACCCGTAAGAAAGCGCAGAGGATGCTTTCTGAAATGATTAAGCGTGATCAGAACCGCTGCGCGGTAGGTTATTGGGGTATCGCCAATGAAACACAGCCTTCCAAAGAACGGAATGAATTCCTTACTTCCCTGCTCGAAACGGGAAAGCAACTGGACACTACCCGCCTGTATGTTGCCGCTTTCGACCTTGTGCACTTCAATAGCGAAAAACAGCGTTTTGTAATGGAAGATTCTTTTACTTCCCAACTGGACGTCGTAGCTATCAATAAATATATGGGCTGGTATCATCCGTGGCCTGTGGAACCGAAAGACGCTATATGGGAAGTAGTGACGGACAAACCGTTGATTATCTCGGAATTTGGCGGCGAAGCATTGTACGGTCAGTCCGGTGATGAGAATGTAGTCAGTTCTTGGAGTGAGGAATACCAGGCACGTCTGTATAGGGATAATATCCGTATGTTCGACAATATCCCGAACCTGCGTGGCGTATCTCCCTGGATTCTGTTCGACTTCCGTTCCCCATTCCGTTTCCACCCCACCAATCAGGATGGCTGGAACCGCAAAGGGCTCATATCCGACCAAGGTATGCGTAAGAAAGCGTGGTATCTGATGAGAGATTATTACATGAAAAAGAGAAATAACCGATAAGTTTAGTTATATTTGAATGTGATGAAGCAATATAAGATTGTAGTGATTTGTATGTGCATACTGCTCCTTCTTGCCGGAGGAGTGTATGCGCAGCAAAAAACGGTCAGGATACTTGCCATCGGCAACAGCTTCTCCCAAGATGCCGTGGAGCAATATCTGCATGAACTTGCCGAAGCCGAAGGCATTTCAACCATAATCGGCAATATGTTTATTGGCGGCTGTTCCCTGGAACGTCATGTGAAAAATGCCCGTGACAATGCTCCTGCCTATGCCTACCGGAAAATCGGTACAGATGGAAAGAAGCGGGAAAAAGGCAAGATGTCTTTGGAAGCGGTGCTGGCAGATGAAGACTGGGATTACGTCAGCCTGCAACAGGCAAGTCCTTTTTCGGGAATGTATGAGACGTATGAAGCCTCTCTTCCCGAGCTCATAGAATATGTAAAAGTACGCCTTCCAAAGAAAACAAAGCTGATGCTGCACCAAACTTGGGCGTATGCGTCTACTTCTAGGCATAGTGGATTTAAAAACTACAACTGCAATCAACTCACCATGTATCAGGCTATTGCCGATGCAGTGAAGAAAGCGGCTAAGGTGAATAAGATAAAGATTGTCATCCCTTCGGGCACTGCCATACAAAATGCGCGTACCTCTTTCATCGGCGACCATCTGAATCGGGACGGCTATCATCTGGATGTGAAGATTGGACGTTATACCGCTGCCTGTACCTGGTTCGAACGCATCTTCAAACACAATGTAGTCGGGAATCCTTATGCCCCGGAAGGGTTGGATGAGGCGAGGAAAGCTGTTGCTCAGAAAGCTGCCCATGCAGCAGTAAAACATCCGTATAAGGTAACCGAGCTGTCTATTACTAACTAACAATAGACATTGCCGCCCGTCTTGCAGCAGAATCCATGGCATTATCGATGACTTGATTCAAATGTAAATGCAGCACACCAAAGGCGATTTGATTGCTCGTGGTAACCCGATGGTGTACTGCATTTATTTTTCGTATATCGTATGGTTTACTCCATTAAGAACTGGCGTATGGGACAATGGCGTATACCCTCGTAACTGTTTCCGCTGAATGTATCTTCTGTTACCACTATTTTGGGATAGTTGTCCTGTATCTTTAGCAGGTTTCCAAATTCTCTTTCTGCTGTCTTGTCGCTATCTATTTTTAAAGCGACCTGTATATATAGTTTTTCTCCATTCTTTTCTCCGATAAAGTCAATTTCCTTATCTCCGTAATAGCCAACCTTAATATCGTAACCTTTGTATAAAAGGTGGTTATACACTAGATTTTCCAATATTTTGGCTTTGTCTGTAATGCGATATCCGATGACAATGTTCCGGATTCCCATATTTTCGAAATAATATTTCTCTCCTATCTCAAATACGCGTTTCCCAATTAAATCATACCGCTCTACTCGGTGGATAAGGAAAGCATTGTTTAAATATTCTGTATAGCTTTGTATTTGGTTTACTGATATGGCGGTATGTTGTGATTTTAAATAATCACTGATATTCTTTGCCGAAAAGAGATTGCCTATGTTTTCGGATAAAAATTGAATCAGTTTCTCAAGGAACAAAGTATTGCGTAACTTGTATCTACTGACAACATCACGAAATACAATCGTGGAATATACACTCTTCAAATATTCATTGACCGTTTCATCTTCGAGAGGTAGATTTAATAAATAGGGAAGTCCGCCATAACGGCTATATAATTCGTAACTCGTTTCACTTTCAGTTAATCCGTGGAATTCAAGAAACTCAGAATAGGAGAGACTATATATTTTGAATTCGATATATCTGCCACTTAAATAGGTGGCGAGTTCTCCTGAAAGCATCTTGGCGTTACTACCTGTAATGTATATATCATTATCTTCATTGAGCAGGAGCGAACGGATGACTTTCTCAAACCCGGGAATATCTTGTATTTCATCGATAAAGATATAATTCTTAACTTTTTCTTTGCTATGAGAAATGATGTACGAGTGTAAATCTTCTGCTGTTTGCAGGGAACTGAATGCAAAATCTTCAAGATTGATATAGATAATATTCGCATCCGGCTCTTCTCCTAGAATTTCTTCAATAAGTTGGTAAAGAAGGAAACTTTTGCCTACACGACGTTGCCCTGTTAACACCTTGGCTACTGATTTTTGCATAAAAGGTTTTATTCGGTCAATATAACCTTTTCTTTTTTTGAGGATTCGAGGAAAGTTCATGGGCCTGAAAGTTTTAATTATACCTTAAACTCTTGCGAATATACGGAAAAGTTTTAATTATACCTTAAACTTTCGGAGATTTAATGGAATGTTTTAATCAAAACCCTCTTATTGAACTTTCATGCTATAATCCGCTTTCAGCCGTTTCTGTTTTATCTGTAAACGCTTTGCTGGAAGGAGATAGCGGCTGAAACCGGAAAATATCATCCCTTGCAGGAAGGTACTGTAGGCAAGGGGGAGTGCTTTCAGCGCATTCAGCTTTTCAGGCTTACTAGTAGAGCTATATATTCAGCGTGATGGGTATATATACTCACCATGCTGAATATACATGTCCACCAAGCGGGATCTATAGATCCACCACGTGGGCAAAAGTGAGGTGAAATGTGGGCTTATGGCTGCTTGCGCGTGGGCTCGAACACGCCAGCACGTGGGCTGAACAAAACAGAGCCTGTATTTGGGTAAAACAGAGGCTCTGTTACAATGAAATGCAGGCTCCGTTTTGTTACAACAGAGCCTCTGTTGAAAGTAAATATGGCAAAAGGAACTGGAGTTAAACACTTTTGCTTTCAGGAGTGCTTTCAGCAAAAATCACCGATGAAAAGGGGCTTTTTTAAAGAACTGAAGGCTGAAGGCGGTTTTTATTCTAATAGTTAGTAAGGAATTTGACTGTAACAAGAAAGGGAATCAAGTTTCTTTCTCCATCTTTTATTTTTCATTGCAACAAAAGCATGCTTTCTTATAGGGAATCAGTCCTTTTTACAGTTGAATTCTGAAGGCAGGCATCCGAACTCTTCTTTGAAATATTTAGCGAATTGTTTGGGTGACAGTCCCACTTGATAAGCTATTTGAGAAATGCTTTCCTGACTCTGTTCTAATAATTGCTTTCCTCTTTTTATGCGCAAGACACGGATAAATTCAAGAGGGGACTTGCCTGTTATCGTCATTAGTTTTTTGTATAAGTGACCACGACTCATTCCGACAGTCATGCTTAGGTCTTCGACAGAGAAATCTGTATTGTCCATATTCTCTTCCACTGCTTGTATGGCTCGCTCAATAAGCCTTTCATCAATAGTGCTGATGGTAATCTCGGCAGGAGACACTTCAACTTTTCCGAATCGTTGATGGTTGCGGCTACTCCATTCTAACAGCTTTTGGATACGGAGTAGAAGAATATCCAGATTGAAAGGCTTGGTTATATAGTCATCGGCACCTTCACGCAATCCTTCCAGCATATGTTCCTGGGCGGTTCGTGCAGTTAGTAAAATAACAGGGATATGTGAGTAACGGAAGTCTCCCTTTATCTTATTACATAGCTCCAGTCCGTTCATTATCGGCATACGGACATCGCTTATCACAAGGCTGATATCATGCAGGGCCAATATCTCCATTGCTTTTTCACCTTGTTCGGCCTCATAAACAGTAAATCGGTCTTTCAGGCAGTCAACAATGAATTGTCGGAAATCTTCGTTGTCCTCCACAATAAGTAATGAACAACCTGTTGGCGTTTTTGCTTGCTCCGGTTCTTCCTGTATGTCTGGTCTTTCAGTTGGCGTTGCCGTGGGATTTATGTTCTTGCATTCATGTCGTATGGGGAACATAAATTCAAAGATAGTACCTTGGGGATGATTATCGCGAATTTGAATGTCGCCATTATGGAGAGTAACATATTCTTTGACTATATGCATGCCTATGCCACTGCCGATATAATCAGTGGATGAGTGCTCTTCTTGATAGAAACGGTCGAATATTTTAGCTTTGTTTTCTTCACGTATCCCGATTCCGGTATCCGCCACTTGGATGCAGGCATATTCTCTTTCATCTTTTATGATACGATCCAGCACTACGTTCACGCTTCCGTGATTCACGTTGTATTTGAATGCGTTCGATAATAGATTAAGCATTATGCGCTGCATTTTATTCTTATCAAAGTCTGTTTCCAGATTATCGGTTTTCAATGAAAGGCTGAAGGCAATATTCTTTTTGTCGCCGTACGAATAGAAAGAATCACATACTTCTTTGATGAAATCTGCCAAATCACCGTGGGAAGGATTGAGTTGGGCTTTACCATTATCCAGCCGACGTAAATCAAGCAGTTGGTTGATAACGTCCAGGAGTGCCAATGCATTGCGATGAATCAACTTCAATTCCTTTTTTATCTCTTGTGCCGTATTAGTAGCCAATATTTGCTCAAGAGGAGTGATGATAAGTGACAAAGGAGTGCGCAGGTCATGGCTTACATTAGTGAAAAAGCGTAATTTGGCTTCGTCAATTTCATGCTGCTGCACCGTTTCCATATCACGTTTTTGTTGAAGCAATAATCGACGGTGTTTCCGTTTCATGTGGATAAAGATAAGTGATATGGCACTCACCAACAGTAATGCATAGATGCTATAAGCTATATTAGAAAGCCAGAATGGCGGATACACATTGATGGAAAGTGTAGCACTTGCATCGTTTTCATAATCATGAACCTTCATTACCCGTACTTGAAGTTGATAAGTTCCGGGAGCCAGTTTATTGAAATAAATCCGGTTTCCCTCCAGCTTTGTCCATTCTTCGTTTTTATTGAGTCTGTATTCGTATTGTAGCTTGTGCAGATTGCCATAGTCCATAGCCGAGACTTCCACAGCAAAACTGTTGTCTGAATAGTTCAGGTTGAGGTTGTTAAGCAACTGGATGTTCTTTGTGAGAATGATACGTCCGTTGTGTGCGGGCCTGTTTGCATTGACACACTCATTATCAATATATAAGTCGGTGAATATTACTTGGCGGTCGAAGTAAAACAAGTCATTGCCGCGTGGGATAATTTTTACGTATCCTCCTCCGCCTCCGGCAATTACCTCATTCCTGTGATTGCAGAAGATTGAAAAATTATTGAAAGTAAGGCTACCGATTCCATCCTCTTCATAATAAGGGTGGCAACGGAAGTCGGGCATACTGGTAGCATCGGATTCCACTACTTCCACGTGGGTGATGCCATGGTCTGTAGTGAGCCACATATTGTGAGATGCATCTTCGATAATGGCACGTATATATGAATGGGAAACACCGTTTGCGGTATTCAAATTGATTAACTTATTTTGCTTCGGGCTATACACATTGACCCCTTTCCGTCCGCCTATCCATAGTAGTCCGCGTGAATCTTGATAGATGCAATTGGCGAACTTATCTTGTATCACTTCTTCACCGTCGGCAGTTTGTTCCAATATCGTCATTTCCCGGGTGGAAGTATTCATGTGGTACACTCCGGAACTGGTAGCCACATAAAGGGAATGACCATCAACGTATGCCAGGTCGGCAATGTAATTGGTCAGTAAAGTCGAATTACTCATTGTATAATCTTTGAGCATTCCGGAAGGTTCCAGGCAGTAGAGTCCTTGCGAGTAAGTGGCAAACCATAAGTTACCGGCATTATCCTGTGTGATACGACGTATGTATTGAGGCAGTTCCACCGGATTATTTTCCGGCGCTTTGAGCGGAGTGAACTGCCCGTTCTGATAATAAAACGCTCCACCGCCGAAACTTCCCCACCACACTCTGCCTTTGTTGTCATGGAAAGAGCAAACAATCAAGTCGGAAGGAATCTCTTTGTTCTTTGATTTATAATAAGTATAGGTGTTTTTATCCTTGTCGTAACTGGCTATGCCTTCACCGTCAAATCCCAGCCATAGTTTGCCCTCTCCGTCTTCGTAGAAACAACTGACATCCTCCAGTTGGGGACAATAATGGTTTTCGAATATCAGATTGTTCAAACCTGAATAGGCTACGCCCTGTTTGCCGGTTCCTATCCATATCACGTCGCGGTTGTCCTTATAGATATAGGTCACGTGATTGTCCGGCAGGGAATATAATTTGTCGACATCCTTGAATAGACGCGTCACCTTGCCCTTTTCTTTATCATACGGGCATATGAATATTCCTCTGCCATCGGTTCCTATCCAGATATTCCCTTTGCCGTCGTCGGTTATTGTGGTAATCATGGTTCGTTCTCTACTGAGTTCCGTTCGGGCGGCAAAGTCAATCCAGTTGTTTTCTGTCAGAGAATAACATTTGACATCCGCGCTGTGCGGGGCGTACACCCAAAGCCGGGAAGAAAAGTCCAGATAAATGTGAGGCACATAAGTGGTATGTATTTCCGTATGAAACAGTTTGGTTATGGATTTATGCATCCAGTCTATGTTAATTACATTTCCATCGGTCATGAGAATGTAACATCTTTTGTTGCGGCATGCCATGTCGGCAATGTTTACGCTGCCCGGAAGTGACTGTTTGTACAGCGTTTCATCGGAGAAGATGTAGTAATACAATGTGTTGTCTGCAACACACCACAGGTTCTTGTCGTCATCTATGAATAATTGCCTGGGGCTTTCAAAGATACCTATCTTGTGCAGAAGAAGCTCCGTTCTGTTATCCAGTTCGTCCATTTCACGGTCATAAAAACAATAGTTAACCGGAGTTTTTATCCATATATTGCCTGCTGCATCTTCTGCTACCCATTCTACGCTATTGTTGTAAGCTCCTTGCCGGAGGGTGGTATAAGTCTTGAAATGATACCCGTCATAGCGGTTCAGGCCATCACGGGTAGCAAACCACATGAACCCATATTTATCCCGTTCTATCGCCTGAATATAATTGTCGGACATGCCTGTTTTTACTCCCAGCTGGTGAAAACTCATTTCGTTTGAAGCGTATGATGCCAGGCTATTCAGCAAGGAGATAAGAAGAAACAAAGGAATTCGTAAGTGTCTTTTCATAATTGTATCTTTTCACGTTGCTAAGTTAAGAATTCCGTTCATAAATTCCTTATCCCGAATGTATCATTTTAGGGGAAGATATGTGTCTTTTGTATCTTTTTCTATCCCGAATCGATTATTCTCCGGTCGGGATACAATTCGGATAGTTTGAAAATCAAATGAGAAATAGGCGGTACTTTTTTATTCGTACATTTGCCACAGTCAAAAGGAAGTCCTTAAATCGACAGAATAAAAACCTATCAAATATTTATATTATGAATCTAAAATCCAGAAAAACAGTATTTATCACAGGGCTCTGCCTGGCATCTCTGGTTAGTGGTGTTCCTCTTCCCGCTAATGCGTCTGCCGACACGACAGCAATGATACAACAGCAATCCGTTAAAATAAAAGGACGGGTGACGGATGCTTCGGGAGAACCGGTGATTGGTGCAAATGTAGTACAGAAAGGTACGACAAACGGAACTATCACTGATTTGAACGGTGATTTTACATTAACCGTTTCGCAAGGGGCGGTTTTACAGGTCAGCTTTATTGGCTATAAGCAGCAGGAAGTATCCTTAAAGAACGGACAGGCCCAGGTGACTGTTGTTCTTAAGGATGATGCGGAACTGCTGGACGAGGTTGTCGTAGTGGGTTATGGTACAATGAAGAAACGTGATTTGAGCGGTGCCGTTTCGCAGATAAAAAGTGACGACCTGATGAAAGGCAATCCTACTGATTTGAGTAAGGGGTTGGCGGGCAAGATTGCCGGTGTGCAGGTGAATCAGAGTGACGGCGCTCCGGGGGGCGGCATCAGTATTCAGATTCGCGGTACGAACTCTTTCTCTACCAACTCACAACCTCTTTATATTGTAGACGGCGTGCCGTTTGATACGGGAGATACCCCAGCCAGTGACACAAATAACAGTCAGAATAAATCAAACCCATTGGCATTTATCAATCCGCACGACATTCAGAGTATTGATGTCTTGAAAGATGCTTCCGCGACTGCCATATATGGTTCCCGTGGGGCGAACGGGGTTGTTATCATAACCACCAAACGAGGTGAGAAGGGAAATGAAAAGGTGGAATTCAGTGCCAACTTTACATTCTCGAAGATAGCGAAACGTATGGATGTGCTCGACGCATTCACTTATGCCAATTATCAAAACGAACAAGTGCTCAATGATTATAAATATAGTAATAAGCCTTATGGCAAGCTGCCGTATCCCGGGGCTTGGGAATATCCGGCCTTGCCGGGTGGCGGAAACGATACTTCTGCAGGCAAATACCTGCCGGCACCGGAAGACTTCCTCCGGCCGGGTGATTATGTAGATGAATATGGTAACATTTCCTATGTGGGGGTGGCCGACTGGCAGGATTTGATTTATCAGAACGGCTTTTCGCAGGAATATAATATCAGTGTATCGGGCGGTTCGGACAAGGGGTGGCACTCATTCTCCGGTAATTTCCTCAAACAGGACGGTATCATCAAGAATTCCGGTTTTACCCGTTATTCATTACGTTCCAATATAGGCAGGTATATAACCAAATGGTTGGAAATGGGCATGAATACCAGTTTCACGCATACTGATACGGATTTCTCGAAGACCAATTCTTCTGATTGTGGTGTTATCCGTTCTGCATTGGTGTTTCCCTCGACGTATGATCCGCAGAAGAATAAGGCGGAAACTGGTGAATTGAGCTGGCTTGCATCTAATCCGTTGGCTTATATAACCAACACAAAAGATAATTTGCGCAGCATAAATGTGTTCAATTCAAGCTATATGGAGGTTAAACTTTTGCCTTTTCTGAAGTTCAGACAGAATTTGGGTATCAGTTACACTAACAATGACCGTGGCATGTACTATGGCCGCGAAACGCAGGAAGGTTCGTCCACTACTAATATCAATGGCAAGGCCGAACAGTCAAGCAACTGGTGGTTGGGAATCACCGCCGAATCACTGTTGACGTTCGATAAGACGTTCGGTATCCATAGCGTTAATGCGGTGGCAGGTTTTACGGCAGAGAAATCCAGTTGGGGAAGCAAAGCAATGTCGGCCACGGGATTTCCCAACGACATCACTCAGGACTTCGATATGAGTTTGGGAGCTAATCCGGGCAAATTGAGGTCTGACAGGGGAGATGCAGCTTTAGCTTCATTCTTGGCACGTGTCAATTACACTCTCATGGATAAATATATCCTTACTGCATCCTGTCGTGCTGACGGTTCGAGTAAGTTTACCGATAAGAACAAGTGGGCTAGTTTCCTTTCCGGAGCTATTGCATGGCGTATGTCGGAAGAGAAGTTTATCAAAGACTTGGGGATATTCAGTAACTTGAAGTTGCGCCTGAGTTATGGTGAAACGGGTAACCAAGGTATCGGAAGTTATCGTACGCTGCCAATGCTTAATATGGCAAACTATCCTTTTGGCGGGGCTATCAACAGCGGCTTTGCCGAAGTGGACTGGAGAGGCCCGGTTTCCGATGACTTGCGCTGGGAGACGACTGCCCAATATAATGTGGGAATTGATATGGGATTCTTGAATAACCGTATTAACCTGACGGTGGATTATTATCATAAGAAAACACGCGATTTGCTTCAGGATGTGAAAATCCCTTCAAGTACCGGCTTCGGTAGCATGATGGTCAATAGCGGACACATCACTAATGAAGGGCTTGAACTGACCGGTAAGTTTTATGTATTGCAGAATACACCGCTGAAATGGAATATCGATGCGAATATCTCGTTCAACCGCAACAGGATTGGCGGACTGAAAGCTGACCAGTTTGCGCAGAAATTATGGAGTTCGGCTGATGAGGTGTTCATACAGCGCAACGGTTGTCCTATCGGGGCTATATATGGTTATGTAGAAGATGGATTCTATGATAATCTGGCAGAGGTGATGGCTTCGCCCAGTGCAGATATCCGCGCAAAAGGCGCCGGTATGATTGGTGAAATAAAATACAGGAACTTTGATGATAATCCCGATATTACTTCGGCCGACCGGGTGATTATCGGAGACACGAATCCTGATTTTGTTTATGGACTTACCAGCAACTTCGAGTGGAAGGGCGTTACATTGAGCTTTTTCCTGCAAGGAAGTCAGGGAAACGACATTTTCAATGGCAACCTGATGGATATGAAGATGGGGAATGTGGGTAATATTACCCGTGAAGCCTATAATACCCGCTGGACAGAAGCCAATGCCACCCAGGCAAAGTGGCCGAAAGCCGTTTCTGGCTACGAACGTAATATGCTTATCTCTAACCGTTATGTAGAAGACGGCTCTTACTTGAAGCTGAAAAGCTTGAATATCGGGTATGTCTGGAAACCTAATTTCAAAGGTATCAGCAATGTCAATGTGTATGCCAGCGCAACCAATCTCTTCACCATTACCGGCTATAGCTGGTTCGACCCCGAAGTGAATGCTTTCGGTTCGGATGCCTCCCGGCGTGGTGTTGATGTGTATTCCTATCCCAGCAGCCGCACATTCTCATTAGGCATAAAAGTAGATTTTTAAGATGATAAACAATTAAATGTAACTCCATGAAACTGAAAAAAATATATATCCTGTTATCTCTTTCTTTAGCAGGCATGACAACTTTCTCCGCTTGCCAGGATTTCTTGAGCGAAAAACCATATTCTTTTGTGGGCCCGGAAGAGGTGGGCAACGATGATGCTGCAGTCAGCCAATGGGTGACCGGCGTGTACAGTAAATGGGCGGACGATATGTTCCGTTGGGGGAATTTCCCCCGCGTGCTTGATATGGACTGTGACTATGCTTCCGGTCCTGACTGGGCATTCAGCAATGCAGGTGCCGGCAATTATCAGGGAGATGATGTGACCAATACCATTTGGAAGGGTTGCTATAACTTGATTAATCGCGCTAATGTGGCTATTAAATATATCAATGCAATCACGGGTGCCGATGAACGGGTAAAGACGAATGGTCTGGGTGAGGTGTATTTCCAAAAGGCTTTTGCCTATTTTATGCTGGTAAAGGCGTATGGTGAGATTCCGTTGTTTGACAGGGCTGTCACGGACGGGGCGGGATACAACAATCCTCGCCGTCCGATAGCCGATGTCTATGCTGAAATAGTTCGTCTTTTGGAAGAGGAAGCCATTCCCCGTCTTTATAAGAATACGGATGCAGAGTATCAGACAGGGCATGTATGTGCAGGAACAGCTGTCGGACTGCTCGCTAAAGTATATGCAACCATGGCTTCCGGTGCACTTCCTGCAGGTGAGAAAATGACAGTGATGACTGGTTCGTCTTATTCATACAATGGTGACGATAAAGTCTTGGATATGCCTGTAAGGCGGGAGTTTGCAAAGACTCAGGTGAAAGGTTACGAAAGTTTCGATTGGAGGGATTGCTATGAAAAGGCTGCCAAATGGGCGGGATATCTGCTCTATCCTACTCCGGACAACAACTACGGCAGCCATGACCTGCTTCCTTATGACCAACTGTGGAAGCGTTCCGGACTGGGGCAAAGTACCGAACACCTGTTTGCCTTGCAAGGTGCCAACGGTGATGAACTTTATGGAAACAGTATCTTTGAATGGTATAATGGGATTGACAATGGACGCGGTGTAGTGGCCAGCGGTCTGTATATCGGCAACCGTTATCACTGGTATACTCTGTTCACCTCTCAGGATTACCGTGTCACACAAGGAGTGAAACATCGTTTTATAGTAAGCTATCAGGACGAAGAGGGAAAACCGAAGAGCGGCTTTTTCTATCCGAACACGCCGGAGTACGTGCTGAAGGCCACAGGCTATGATGCTAACGGAAATTATGTGGCAGAACCGGAAGCTCCCTACGACGACGGACGTAACTATTACTTTAACGTATCGAACGAGTGTCTGGCATTCACCAACAAATATGCAGACGTTACAGACGCCACACAGAAAAAATCGGATGCCTACTGGCCTTTCCTTCGTCTGGCTGACATCGTGCTGATTTACGCAGAAGCGAAATGTGAATTGGATAATGGAGTATCTTCGGAGGCTATCAGTGCATTGAATAGGGTACGTATCCGTTCGAATGCCACTCTTGCATCAAGTTCCGGTGATGGAGCCATTGCTTCCAAACAAGCCCTGCGTTCCGCCATTTTTGAAGAACGTGCCAAAGAACTTGCGCTGGAAGGAGACAGGCGATGGGATTTGATTCGTTGGGGAATCTATGTGGAAGTGATGAACTCTATCGGCGGAATCAACAAGGACGGTTCTCAAACCCACTACGATGAAGCCGGTGTGAACAAACATCGTGAACAGCGTCATTTGCTCTTTCCATTGCCTTCTGATGAGGTTTCTACTAATGAAGCGATTGACAGCAATAATCCGGGTTGGAGTTAAAGTGCCTTCCCTATTCTAGAATAAAGTCAGAAATTTAAAATCAATATTTCATGAAAAGATTATCTTTCAAATCCATAACTCTTATGTGCTGTATGGCGTTGAGCTTTGGTGCTTGTCAGGACATAGTGACCTATAATGATAATTATGATGACGAAATGGCGTCAAGCGGTGCCCCCGTTATTGACGCTGTGTATGACTCCAAAGACAGGGATAAATTGTTGCCAATCACTGACGGAAATCTGGAGCAGATGATTGTACTCGACGGTTCCAATTTAAGCCGTGTGAGGAAAGTGATGTTCAATGATGTTGAACTTCCTGTCGGTGAGGTATATGCGACTGCCGGCAGTGCCTATCTTCCCATTCCCCGTCAGATTCCGTTGGAAGTGAATAATAAGCTCTATTATGAAACGGAGTTGGGAAGTACCACTTATGATTTCACGGTGTCTGTACCCTTGGTTCAGGTGGACGGTCTATATAATGAGTTTGCTCTTCCCGGCACATCTGTACAGCTGAAAGGTAAATACTTCGACCTCTATGGGTTTGGAGGCGCGAATTCCACTTCTACTGTCAAAATGAATGGTGTCGAGCTTGAGGTAGATTCCATCTCGGACAAATATATGTCAGTTGTCATTCCTGAAGATGCACAGGATAACTCTGTCATCGAAGTGAGTTATATGGGAGCGGGTTCTGTTGCACATACCGAAAAAATCCCTTATCGTATGACGGATGCGATTATCTGGAACCTTTCTCATCCTGATGATTACGGACTCTGGGCAGGCAAAGAACTTATCATCAATGAAGCAGGCGACAATGAGCCCGAAATTCTCTATGGACCTTATTTTAGGGTAACCGGCAGTTATGGTGCCTGGAATTGGACGAATCTTGTTTGCGGAGGATTCAACTGTCCGGCTGATGTGGCGGCAGCTCCTGCCGATTACAATTTTAAGTTTGAGGTTTACTCTCCTACGGGACATCCGTTCTACGATTCGGCTGGATATGGCTATCTGATTCAGCTTAATAATGGCAATTATCCGTGGAATCCTTCTGCGAATGGCAGTTTCAATACTTACGGGAAGTGGTGTACTGTTTCGATTGATTTGCAGACCGTGTCGGGTAATGCTTTCTTGGAAGGATGGACAGGGTTGTCATTCATTCTCCAACCCAATTCGGATTGGAACGTAGACCATAGTTTCGCCAATATCCGTATTGAGAAGAAAATCCGGTAAATGATTATAGAAAATAGGTATGAAGAATATATATAACTTTTTGATTTATTTCATCTTTTGCGGCATAGGAGCGGGATGCTCTTCCTCGTCCGGGGAAGACTTTCCGGTTCCGGAGCCGGAACCGGTGGACAATTCATTGATAAAGAAAGAACTTTGCACCGAAGGTGCATCCGTTGAGGCTAAGAAAGTGTATACATATCTGAGAAACTGCTGGGGGAGAAAAACTTTGAGCAGTACAATGGCGAACGTGGCATGGAACGTCAATGAAGCAATATGGGTAAACCGTCAGACCGGGAAGTATCCTGCCATTGCCTGCTTTGATTACATGAACCTTCCCGCTTCACCGGCCGACTGGATTGATTATAATAAGATATCGGTTGTTGAAGACTGGTGGAATGCCGGAGGATTGGTTGCTGCTTGCTGGCATTGGAATGTGCCGGTCACGGAAAATAGCAGTGAGTATAAATGTATGATTAGTGAAACGGATTTTGACATCACCAAGGCATTGCAGGAGGGAACCCGGGAAAATGAAATCATTAAAGCCGATTTGGAAGAATTGGCGGGTTACTTACTGCTTTTGAAGCAGAAGAATATTCCTGTAATTTGGAGACCGTTGCACGAAGCTGCAGGCAAATGGTTCTGGTGGGGGAAAGATGCAGCTTCATACAAACGGCTCTGGAAACTCGTATATGAGACTTTCAAGCAGAAAGGGCTGAACAATCTTATCTGGGTATGGACTAGTGAAACGAACGACAGGGACTGGTATCCCGGTGATGCATACGTGGATATTATCGGACGGGACGTGTACCACAAGACCGATGCTGCCGGACTGGCAACGGATTTTGATGCACTAAAAAAAGCTTTTCCGGACAAGCTGATTGCACTTAGCGAATGTGGTGATGTGGCAACCATAGACAAGCAACTGGCAGCCGGAGCCCAATGGGCATGGTTCATGACTTGGTATGATTATGAAGTGACAAAGGACACTACTGCGCCTGTTTTTAATTCCGGACAGCACGAACATGCCGACAAGGCTTGGTGGAACAACGCTTTCGGCCAGCCTGGTGTGATTTGCCGTAGTGATTTGCCTTCGTTTAAATAACAGACTATTCAACTTTTATGATGAAATATATTATTCTGACTATTAATGCGATATTTTGCCTCCTCTTGCCGACTGCATGTAGCGGAAGTGGAGAAACCGGTGAAAAAACTCCGGAAACAGTTGCCTTGTTGCAAAACTTGAAACAGGCGGAACGGAAAGGCATCCTTTTCGGTCATCATGATGATACTGCTTACGGAATAGGTTGGGAAGGAGATAAGGGTCGTAGCGATGTTAAAAGTGTCTGCGGTGCCTATCCGGGGGTGATGTCTTTCGATTTGGGCGAGATTGAACTCGGAGGAACACATAATCTTGACAAAGTATCCTTTGCGCATCTTCGTGAATATATTATCGAGCAGTATGCCCGTGGCGGCATGATTTCGCTCAGTTGGCATGTACGTAATCCGAAAACGGGCGGTGACTCATGGGATGTGACCGATAGCACCGTAGTGGCTTCTGTCATGCAAGGGGGAGAGAACCATGTGAAAATGCTCGAATGGATAGACCGTGTGGCCGATTTCCTGCTTTCGCTGAAGACAAAGGAGGGTGTACTCATTCCTGTGGTGTTCCGCCCTTGGCATGAACATACCGGAAGCTGGTTTTGGTGGGGAAAGGATTTGTGCTCTTCGGAACAGTACAAGACCCTTTGGCGGATGACTAATGACCGTTTGCGTCTGAAGGGAGTGAATAATGTGCTGTTAGCTTACTCTCCGGGAATGGAATCTGATACGGTTGAGGAATATCTTGAACGCTATCCGGGGGATGATATTATAGATGTTCTCGGTACGGATGTATATCAGTTTGAACGTTCCCAGTATATCAAGCAATTGAACAAGATGCTGACGATTCTGACCGAGGCGGGCAAGAAGCACGATAAGCCTATTGCCCTGACCGAAACAGGATTGGAAGGCATTCCCGATTCTTTGTGGTGGACAGGGACTCTGTTGCCTGTCATTGAGAAATATCCCCTCAGTTATGTACTGGTTTGGCGTAATGCGCGTGAAAAGTCCACTCATTATTATGCTCCCTATCCCGGACAAGTATCTGCCGATGATTTTGTGAAATTCAGTCGGTCTCCGAAAATATTGTTTGTCGGAGACAATTTTGAACTCTATAAATAAGGAAACATGATGAAGAACCTGATTAGAATCTGCCTGTTTACTATGTTTTTGTTTGTAACAGGAGACCTGGCTGCCCAAAATATACATTTGTCAACCCCTCGTACCTCACTGGTACTCTCGGCTCCGGCGGGAGGAGAGTTGAAGTATGTATATTATGGCAGTAAGCTTACTGAAAATGACTGTCGCGAAGTTTATAATGCACCTACCATGCAACATGCGGCTTATCCGGTATATGGTATGAACTGCCCGGGTGAGTCGGCGCTGGCAGTGACTCATGCCGACGGAAACATGACTTTGCAAATGGAAGTGGCCGGTACGGAAATAAAGAATACTGACGGAGCAGTTACTGCTGTCATTAAGCTGAAAGACAAGGTCTATCCGTTTTCTGTGAATGTGTGCTACAAGGCCTACTCCGATGTCGACATCATAGAGACTTGGACGGAGATAGCCCATGCGGAGAAAAAGAACGTTATGTTACGTAAGTTTGATTCGGCTTTCCTGCCTGTGAGAAGGGGAGATGTATGGTTATCAAGTCTGTATGGCTCATGGGCCAACGAGGGAAGGCTTGTGCAGGAACCTCTTGAACCGGGCATGAAAGTGATAAAGAACCGGGACGGTGTGAGAAATTCACATACGGCACATGCCGAGGTGATGTTCTCGCTTGACGGGAAACCTCAGGAGAACTATGGCAATGTCATTGGTGCAGCTCTTTGTTATGGCGGAAACTACAAACTGCGTATTGATACGGACGACAGTGAATATCACCAGTTTTATGCCGGCATAAATGAAGAAAATTCAGTTTATAACTTGAAGAAAGGAGAACTTTTCATAACTCCGGCTTTAGCATTGACTTACAGTGCTGAAGGGTTGAGCGGATGCAGCCGTAACTTTCATCGTTGGGCGCGCAAATACAAACTGGCGCATGGAAATTCTCTCCGTAAAATATTGCTGAACAGTTGGGAAGGAGTGTATTTTGATATCAACGAGAACGGTATGAACCAGATGATGGGAGATATCGCATCTATGGGCGGTGAACTGTTTGTGATGGATGACGGGTGGTTTGGCGATAAATACAAACGTAACTCTGACAATTCTTCATTGGGCGACTGGAAGGTGGATACCGGGAAGCTGCCCGGTGGTATCCGTAAATTGGTGGACGATGCCCGCCAATATAAGGTGAAGTTCGGTATATGGATTGAACCGGAAATGGCCAATACCACTAGTGAACTTTACGAAAAACATCCGGAATGGATATTGAAAGCTCCCTTGCGCGAACCGGTATTGGGGCGTGGAGGGACGCAGGTGGTGCTTGACTTGGGTAATCCGCAGGTGCAGGATTTCATATTCAATCTTGTAGACACTTTGATGACCAATTATCCGGAAATAGATTACATCAAATGGGATGCGAACATGGCTATTATGAATCATGGGTCGGACTATTTGCCGAAGGATGAACAAAGTCATCTGTATATTGCCTATCATCGGGGATTTGAGAATGTTTGCCGCCGGATACGTGCCAAATATCCGGAACTCACCATACAGGCGTGTGCCAGTGGAGGCGGGCGTGCCAATTATGGAGTGCTTCCTTACTTTGATGAGTTTTGGGTGAGTGACAATACGGATGCGTTGCAACGAATTTATATGCAATGGGGAGCCTCTTATTTCTTCCCGGCTATAGCTATGGCTTCACATATCAGTGCTGCGCCCAATCATCAGACTTTCCGCACCATTCCTTTGAAATACCGTATCGATGTGGCTATGAGCGGTCGTTTGGGAATGGAAATACAGCCCAAGAATATGACAGGCGAAGAGAAAGAGCTATGCCGTAAAGCTATTGCTGATTATAAAATGATTCGTCCTGTGGTACAGTTGGGAGATATTTACCGGTTGCTTTCTCCGTATGACAGGCTGGGGGCAGCTTCGCTGATGTATGTTGCACCGGAAAAAGAGAAGGCTGTGTTCTATTGGTGGAAGACCGAGCATTTTTGCAACCAGCATTTGCCGCGTACCAGGATGGCGGGGCTTCATCCGGATAAGATTTATAAGGTGACCGAGCTGAACAGGATAGACAACCAGCCTCTGGATTACGAAGGAAAAGCTTTCAGCGGCGCGTATCTGATGGCGAACGGGCTGGAAATGCCTTATAATCACAAAGTGGATTACCATAAGTTGAGTGATTATTCCAGTCGGGTACTTTATCTGGAAGAGGTTAAGTGAATATATATAAGAGAATAACGACATTTAATTTGACGATTGATATGATTACATTTAAAGAGAAGTTGAATACTCTGTTTGATGATTACAATAAACTGATTACCTGCAAGAATGTGCCTTTGGAAGACGGTAACGGTATTCTCACCCGTTATAAGTATCCGATACTGACGGCTGCCCATACTCCTGTCTTCTGGCGTTATGATTTGGATCCTGAATCCAACCCTTATCTGATGGAGCGTATCGGCATGAACGCTACATTGAATTCCGGAGCCATTAAATGGAACGGTAAGTACCTGTTGGTAGTACGTGTGGAAGGTGCCGACCGTAAATCGTTTTTTGCGGTGGCCGAGAGTCCTAATGGCATTGACAATTTCCGTTTTTGGGATTATCCTATTACGATGCCCGAAGATGTGATTCCGGCTACCAATATTTATGATATGCGCCTTACGGCGCATGAAGACGGCTGGGTGTACGGCATTTTCTGCGCGGAAAGACATGACCCGGCAGCGTCGGCGGGCGACTTGTCGTCGGCAACTGCCACTGCTGCCATAGCTCGCACCAAAGATTTTGTGAACTGGGAGCGGCTGCCTGATTTGAAGACCGGAAGCCAGCAACGCAATGTCGTGCTTCATCCCGAATTCGTCAATGGGAAATATGCACTTTACACCCGTCCGCAGGACGGATTCATCGATGCTGGAAGCGGAGGGGGAATCGGCTGGGCATTGGTGGACGATATGACTCATGCGGAGGTAAGGGAGGAAACGATTATCGACCGGCGCTATTATCATACAATCAAAGAGGTGAAGAACGGAGAAGGACCGCATCCTATCAAGACTCCTAAAGGGTGGCTGCATCTGGCACATGGGGTTCGCGGATGTGCCGCCGGGTTAAGATATGTTCTTTATATGTATATGACTTCTCTTGAAGACCCGACGCGTGTGATAGCTTCTCCTGCCGGGGCAATCATGGTTCCCGAAGGCGGGGAGCGTGTGGGAGATGTTTCGAATGTACTGTTTTCCAATGGCTGGATTGCAGATGAAGACGGAAAAGTATTCATTTATTACGCTTCGAGTGATACACGTATGCATGTGGCAACTTCTACCATAGACCGATTGGTGGATTATTGTCTGAATACTCCGCAAGACGGTTATTCTTCATCTGCTTCTGTGGAAACACTGAAACGCCAGATTGCGAAAAACCTGAAATTGATGAGTTGATGCACAGCATCCTTAAATAACGGTCTACCATGATAAAACTAAAAGAAAAGATTGGCTACGGTTTGGGAGACATGGCTTCCTCTATGTTCTGGAAGTTGTTCGGCTCTTATCTTATGATATTCTATACGGATGTATTCGGGATGTCTGCAGCCGTTGTGGGGACTATGTTCCTCGTCACTCGTGTATGGGATTCGGCATTCGATCCTATTGTCGGAATCATTGCCGACCGCACTCATTCACGGTGGGGGAAGTTCCGCCCTTATCTGCTATTTCTTGCTTTTCCGTTTGCCTTCATCGGAATCCTTACTTTTACTACTCCCGAATGGAGCATGACGGCGAAGATTGTATATGCTTATATTACTTACTCACTGATGATGATGGTTTATTCTGCTATCAATGTGCCTTATGCTTCTCTGTTAGGTGTAATGAGTGCCGAACCGCACGATCGCAATGTACTGTCTGTCTACCGCATGGTATTTGCCTATTTGGGCAGTTTCATCGCATTGCTGCTGTTCATGCCTATGGTGAATGCTTTTAGCGAGGGACATGGTGAGCAATATGGTTGGGAAATGGCTGTAACTGTGATTGCTGTCATGTGTACTGTCTTTTTTATCGGTTGTTTTGCTTTGACCCGTGAGCGTGTGAAACCTATCAGGGAGAAGCAAGCCCCGCTGAAAGATGATTTGAAAGATTTGTTGCACAACCGTCCCTGGTGGATTTTGTTGGGAGCGGGTATTGCTGCCTTGATTTTCAATTCCATTCGTGACGGTGCCACTGTGTATTATTTCAAGTACTTTATTGTAGAAAACAGTAATGAGCCGGTTACTTTTCTAGGTATCCCATTTGTATTAAGCGGACTGTACCTGGCTATTGGACAGGCGGCTAATATTATCGGAGTGGTTTTGGCCGCTCCGGTCAGTAACCGTATCGGGAAGAAAAGAACTTATATGTGGGCTATGGTAGTTGCAACGGTGCTCAGTATCGTTTTCTACTGGTTCGATAAAGAGAATCTCGTACTCATTTTTATTTTCCAGATACTTATCAGTATTTGTGCCGGCAGTATTTTTCCTCTTTTATGGAGCATGTATGCCGATTGTGTAGACTATTCCGAACTTAAAACGGGTAACAGGGCTACCGGACTGATATTTTCTTCTTCATCCATGAGCCAGAAGTTCGGGTGGGCAATCGGCAGCGCTGTCACTGGCTGGTTGTTGGGATACTTCGGTTTCCAGGCGAATGTGGTGCAAAATGACCAGGCTATTAATGGTATCAGGATGTTTCTCAGCTTTTTGCCTGCCATAGGTACCTTATTGAGTATTTTATTTATCAGCATGTATCCGCTATCCGAAAGAAGAATGAAAGAAATCATCGGGGAACTGGAACAGAAGAGAAACCAACATTAAACATTTAGGATTATGGAAACTACTATTGAACGCCTGAAAGAGGAGGTGCAACAAGTGCTTACCACTAATATTCTCCCTTACTGGATAGAAAAAATGCAGGATAGAGGGAATGGAGGATTTTACGGTCGCATCACAGGGCAGGAATGTTTGGTTGCTGAAGCGGAGAAGGGAGCTGTCATGAATGCACGCATCCTGTGGACGTTCTCTGCTGCTTACCGCCTGTTGCATAAGACCGAATATCTGGAAATTGCCACTCGTGCCAAACGTGAAATAATCGACCGCTTTTATGATACACAATTTGGAGGAATTTATTGGAGCATAGATGCTCATGGGCAGCCTTTGGATACAAAGAAGCAGGTCTATGCTATCGGATTTGCTATTTATGGACTGAGTGAGTTTCATCGGGCAACGGCGGACGACGAGGCTTTGGAATATGCTGTCCGCCTTTTTCATGACATCGAATTGCATTGTTTTGACAAAGGAAAAAATGGGTATTATGAAGCGTTTTCCAGAGAATGGGGAGAAATAGCAGATATGCGTCTCAGTGACAAGGATGCTAATGAACGCAAAACAATGAATACTCATTTGCATATTCTTGAGCCTTATACCAATCTTTTCCGGGTATGGAAGGATGAAATGCTGAAAAACCGGTTGCATAATCTTATCCGTTTGTTCATTGATGAGATTATGGATATGGACACAAGGCATCTGCAACTTTTCTTTGACGACAACTGGCGAAGCAATTACCATATTATATCTTACGGTCATGATATTGAAGCGTCGTGGCTTATTCATGAGGCGGCACTCGTACTTGCTGACCGCCAACTATTGACTGAAATAGAAATGTATATCGTTGAGATGGCTGAAGCTGCTGCGGAGGGCTTTCTTTCCGACGGAGGAATGATTTACGAATTACGGACTGACAGTTCGTCTATTGATGCCGACCGGCATTGGTGGGTACAAGCTGAAACAGTGGTAGGATTTATGAATCTATATCAACATTTCGGTGACAAGCTATCTTTGTCACGCGCTGTCCGGTGTTGGGAGTTTATCAAAAAGTATCTAATTGATTATGCAAATGGAGAATGGTACTGGAGCCTTTCGGCTGATGGGACTGTCAACCGTGAGGATGATAAAGCCGGATTTTGGAAATGTCCTTACCATAACGGGCGTATGTGTATGGAGATAATGGAGCGCTTTTGATTTCATTGCAACCGTTTAGTTCCAACCCTGTTTGGAACTGTTTGTTTCTCGGCGTGAAACACTTTGTTTCCCTGCTTGAAACATTTCGTTTCTCGGTGAGAAACAAATGGTTTCATGGCATGAAACAAACCACGGCTTGTGGGGTGACGCCCAGCATGCTGTAGGATGACTGAAGATGACCTTTAAGTAAGCTTGAGGTGTATTTATAATGAAAGCTGGAGAAAGGGATGTTTTATCCTTCCTCCAGCTTTTTTTATTATTGATGAACAGTGAATTACTTCACTTCCCAAGTATCATTCGTCATCAACAGCTCCTGGAAATTGTGATATTTCTTCTTGCCTTTGATTTCTTCGATTTGTTCAACGACAGCATCGTTGTAAGTCGGAGCGTCTACATCACGGATTACACCGAGTGCAATCGGGAAGTCGGGACCTTCCATCAAAGCCAGCTTCAGTTGAAGCGTATTGTCCTGGCAGTGTGCGTCGTGGATAAGGATATCCTTTTCTGTGATACCGTTCTCACCCAGTTTCACTACCTTCAGCCCGAAGCCTTCCTGCATCAATCCGAACTCCTTGTTTTCACCAAATAACATCGGTTTGCCATGTTCCAGATAGATAGCATTCTTGGCACGTCCTTCTTTGGTGGCAACGCTGGCGTGAGTTCCGTCGTTGAAGATCACGCAGTTTTGCAGAACTTCTACAACAGAAGCACCTTTGTGATTGGCTGCTGCTTTCAACACTTCTACAGAAGCGGCACCATCTACTGCAATGCAGCGTGCAAAGAAACGTCCGCGGGCGCCAAAAGCCAGCTCTGCCGGATGGAACGGGTCTTCCACTGTTCCGTAAGGAGATGATTTGCTGACGAATCCGCGTTCTGAAGTCGGTGAATATTGTCCCTTTGTCAAACCATAGATACGGTTGTTCAACAGAATCATGTTCAAGTCAATGTTGCGGCGAACGGCATGGATGAAATGATTACCACCGATTGCCAAACCGTCACCGTCACCGGAAATCTGCCAGATAGTCAAATTTGGATTGGCTACTTTTGCTCCTGTTGCAACAGCAGCGGCACGTCCGTGAATAGTGTGGAACCCATACGTATTTACGTAGTAAGGCAGGCGGGAAGAACAACCGATACCGGAAATGACGGCAATATTGTGCGGAGCTACTCCCAGTTCGGCCATAGCTTTGTGCAGTGAGTTCAGGAAAGCGTGGTCACCGCATCCCGGACACCAGCGAGGTTGGCCTGATTTATAATCTTGTACGGTATATACTTTATCGCTCATCTTTTATTCCTCCAATAATTTAGTGAATGCATCTATCAATTCTCTCGTAACGAAAGGCTGTCCTTTCACTTGGTTGAACTGGCTGATGTTCAATCCGGGTATCTTCATCCGTAAATAACCTGCGAATTGTCCCAAATTCTGTTCAGCTACTACGATCTTCTTGTATTTACGCAATACATCGGCTGTATTCTTCGGCAACGGGTTGATGTATTGGAAGTGTGCGAAAGCCACTTTCTTTCCATGATCGCGCATAAAGTCCATAGCCAGACGGAGATGCCCATACGTGCCGCCCCAGCCAACAATCAGTAAATCTGCATCTTCATCACCCAGTACTTCGAGTTCGGGGATATAGTCTGCAATTTTATCTACTTTAGTTTGGCGGAGATGAACCATCTTATTATGGTTTTCTGGTTCGGTAGAGATCGCACCTGTTTCATTGCTCTTTTCAAGACCACCGATGCGGTGCATGAATCCTTCAGTTCCCGGAATTGCCCAGTAACGTGCACCGGTTTCTTCATTGCGTTGGTATGGAGTCCAGTTACCAGCCATGTCCGGAGTCACGTATGGAGGATTGATGGCAGGATATTCATTTAAGTTAGGAAGTTTCCAAGCTGCCGAGCCGTTGGCTACGAAAGCATCCGTCAGTAATACAACCGGAGTCATGTGTTCCAGAGCAATCTTACATGCCATGTATGCGGCATCAAAACAGTTCGTTGGTGAAGTTGCGGCAATCACCGGCATCGGGCTTTCACCATTACGTCCGTAAAGAGCTTGCAATAAGTCTGTCTGTTCTGATTTAGTAGGCAAACCTGTTGACGGACCGCCACGTTGCACATTTACAATCACTAATGGAAGTTCGCCAATTACAGCAAGGTTCATGGCCTCACTCTTCAAACAAACACCGGGCCCGGAAGTAGTCGTTACAGCCAAAGCACCGGCAAAAGCGGCACCAACGGCAGAAGCACAACCCGCGATTTCATCTTCGCACTGTACGGTTTTTACTCCCAGTGATTTATGTTTAGCTAATTCGTGCAGAATATCAGTGGCCGGAGTGATAGGATAAGAACCCAAGTAGAGTTCCAGACCTGCTTTCTCGGCAGCAGCAATCAAGCCATAAGCAGTTGCTTTATTTCCGTTGATATCTGTATAAAGTCCTTTTGATTTCGGAGCTTTACTTTCAATCTTATAAGTAGAGACAGAAGCATGTGTGTTGGCACCATAGTTGAAACCATCGTTTAATACCTTAATATTAGCTTCTGCAATTTCGGGCTTCTTGGCGAATTTCTCACGCAACATTTTTTCAGCAGCGGCAAGGTTGCGGTTGAACAACCAGCAAACCAATCCGAGTGCGAACATGTTCTTACAACGGAGTGCTGATTTATTGTCTAGTCCGGAATCTTTCAGGCTCTCTTTACACATGGAAGAGATGGGAACTTCAAGTACTTCCTGTTTTACGCCTAATTCCTCAAAAGGATTGTCAGTCTTGAATTGTGCCTTTTCCAAATCTCTGGCTTCGAATGAGTCGGAGTCGGTAATGATAAGTCCTTGCGGTTTACAGAATTTGATTTGTGTTTTCAGTGCGGAAGGATTCATAGCCACTAATACGTGGCAACGGTCTCCGGGAGTGTAAACCTGTCCGGCACCGATGTGAACCTGAAAACCGGAAACACCGGTCAGTGAACCTTGCGGGGCGCGGATGTCTGCCGGGTAGTCAGGGAATGTACAGATGTCATTTCCTACTGTAGCCGACACGTTCGAGAAGATGTTGCCGGCCAGCTGCATACCGTCACCGGAGTCGCCGGAGAAACGTACTACTACTTCCTCCAATTCTTTAACCATCATTTCGTCTGCCATAACTTTAATTACTATATTTAATTTAAAAACTGATTTTACTTTCAATTTGTGAGCGCAAAGGTCGGAAAGTTAATCGAATTATCAAAATAAATCGAACTTTATTGTCCTATTGACGCTAAATATTTGAGATATTTGAAAGGAACCTGTATTTTTATTCTTGTTAAATCGACAGAAACCGTTATCTTTGCAAGCAAATTTGAAGCGGCCTTGTAGTTCAACGGATAGAATAGAAGTTTCCTAAACTTTAGATAGGGGTTCGATTCCCCTCGGGGCTACTACGAAGAATCTGTGAGAAGTTGTTTTGTTTTGCTTTCATATCGTATCTGGTTTTGAGTTTAACAATGGCTTCTTTTAAGATGAACGTCTTATAGCTTCTATTTGTTTTAATAATCAATAGAAAAAGCCTCTACCGAATGTTCGGAAGAGGCTTTTTCTATTTTTGGAATTTATTATTCTTCCGTAGTTACTGGTACGACTTTTTTGTTCTTCATCATGTTGTATGCAATCGGAGATGCAATGAACAGTGATGACAATGTACCGATAACAACACCCAAGATCATTGCGAATGCAAAGCTGCGGATTGAATCACCGCCAAGGATGAAGATACACAGCAATACGATCAATGTACTTAATGATGTATTGATAGTACGTGCAAGTGTAGTATTCAATGAATCATTGAACAACTGACGTTTGTCACGTTTCGGATACAGGCCGAAGAACTCACGTACACGGTCGAAGATTACCACCTTGTCATTGATAGAGTAACCGATAGCTGTCAGGATAGCACCGATAAACGTTTGGTCAATTTCCAGTGAGAATGGAACGATACCCCATAACAATGAGTAAGCACCGATAATCATGATGGTATCGCATGATAGAGCTACGATAGAGCCAATACTATATGCGATGTTACGGAAACGGATTAAGATATACAGACCGATAGCGATCAAAGCCAGTACTACGGAATAGATGGCACCTGTTTTGATATCGTCTGCGATACTCGGACCCACTTTTTGAGAACTTACAATACTACCACCAGTGTGATTGTCACGGTCGATAAAGGTAGCTAGAGTGATGTTTTGAGTCAGCACAGGTTTCAAAGTCTCATATAAATATGCTTCGATTTGAGAGTCAACATCGTTTCCTGCATCTTCAATACGGTAGTTGGTGCTGATACGTACAGTTTTCTTATCTGTACCGATAGCGATAACACTAACGTTAGCATCACCGAACTTGCTGGAGATCAATTCACGAATCTGTTCGGGTTCTACCGGATTCTCGAACTGTACCTTGAAGTTACGTCCACCGGTAAAGTCGATACTCTGGCTTAAACCGCGCATGGCAAATGAACCGATACAAACGAGGATGATGGCTACAGTGATGATAAGGGATTTTTTGTTTGTTCCCATAAAATCAAAACGTGTGTTGGTCATCAAGTTTCTTGAAACAGGGGTTGTGAATGTAAGGTTCAATAGTTTGTCCTTGTTCATGAAGTGTTCGTAAACTATACGGGTCATGAACACAGCGGTGAAGAAGGATACTAGAATACCGATAATCAATGTCGTAGCAAAACCACGGATCGGACCGGTACCGAAGTTAAACAGAATGATACCTGTGATGATGGATGTCAGGTTCGAGTCGAAGATAGCGGAGAATGCGTTGGAATAACCGTCAGCAAGTGCTTTCTTCACACCTTTACCGGCACGAAGTTCTTCTTTTGTACGTTCGTAGATAAGTACGTTCGCATCCACTGCCATACCTAGTGACAACACCATACCGGCAATACCGGACATTGTCAATGCTGCCTGGAAGGAGGAGAGGACACCTAATACGAAGAAGAAGTTCAGGAACAATGCACCATTGGCAATCATACCCGGTATGAAGCCGTACATCATACACATATAGATCATCAACAGAATCAGAGCCACTACGAATGAGAATACACCTGCATTGATAGATTCCTGACCCAATGACGGACCAACGATATCTTCCTGTACGATGTGAGCCGGAGCCGGCATCTTACCTGATTTCAATACGTTTGCTAAGTCCTTTGCCTGTTCAGGAGTGAAATGACCTGTAATCTGTGAACGTCCACCTGTGATTTCAGAGTTTACGTTTGGTGCAGAATATACATAGTTGTCAAGAACGATAGCGATAGAACGACCGATGTTCTGTTTGGTCAGCTGTGCCCAACGACGTGCACCGTCAGAGTTCATTGTCATGCTGACAGCCGGTTTGCTGTATTGGTCGAATTCATCTTTCGCGTCTGTTACTACATCACCTTCCAACGGAGCTTTACCGTTGCGTTCGGTAGACTTGATAGCATATAATTCGAACGTCTGTCCTTTCTTGTCAAATTCAGAAGGAGAAACACCCCATTTCAAACGAAGGTCTTTCGGGAGTTCTGCTTTAACTTCCGGCATAGCCAGATATTTGTTGATATCAGCAGTGTCTTTGTAGTTAGCGTAACCGATCACAGGACCTTGTCCGCTAGAGTTCAACTGCAGGATAGCCAACAGAGGGTATTGCTTTTTAATTTCTGCCAGGTTAGCTGTTGAATTATCTTCAGTAGTTGTAGCATCTCCTTTCAGGGCAGCAGCAAGACTGTCGGCAGCACTTACGCTTTTCTTGGCCGGAGTAGCTTCTGCAAGCGGAGCTTCTTTGGTGGAATCTACAGCGGTAGAGTCTGCACCTGTCTCCTGCGCTAATACAGCGCGCAATTTAGCATCAGCAGATTGCATGGCAGGAAGAACTTCTTTAGCTGTATAAGTTTCCCAGAATTCCAGGTTAGCAGAACCTTGGAGAAGTTTTCTCACACGTTCCGGCTCTTTGATACCCGGCAATTCCACCATGATACGACCCATTTTGTCTTCCAGGCTCTGGATATTCGGCTGAACAACACCGAAACGGTCGATACGTGTACGAAGTACGTTATATGAGTTTTCAACAGCAGCTTTTACTTCTGCTCTCAATACTTTTTCAACTTCTGCATCCGATGATTTCTGGTTAACTTTGTCTTTCAACTGTTGTGTTGCGAAGAGTTCGGAAAGTTTTGCGTTAGGAGCAGCTTTGTGGTATTCTCTGACAAATAGCGTGATGATATCATCCTGACTGTTTACAGCCTGTTTTGCAGCTTCTGCCAATGCATTGTTGAAAGCTTCATCCGGCTTGTTGTCAGCCAGTGCTTTGATAACATCAGGTACAGAAACTTCAAGGATAACGTTCATACCACCTTTTAGGTCCAAACCTAAACTAATCTCCATCTCACGACATTGTTTCAGCGTCCAGTTACCCAACCACACTTTCTCATTGGAGAGAGAGTCGAGGTAGTCTTGTTCCACTTTCGGGTCGCCGTTCGCAATTTCTTTCGCCTTGTTGGTATAATGGCGTGTTACGAAGGAGAAGGAGAGATAGAACACACATACCAGTGTGAGTAATACCGCAAAAACCTTTACAAATCCTTTGTTTTGCATTTTACTTTTAATTTATGATGATTACTTTTTTAATTTAATTTTCAGTTAAATTCTGTCGTACACAAGTTCTTTTTGCCGCATACAAGGCTGCAAATATAGTTTTTTTTTCACATTCATGTGTAATAAGCCCTCAAATATTTGATGTTTAAGGGCTTTTTTGCTGAATTATTTCATTCCTCTGTTTTTCAGTAGTGGTTCCAGGCTTGGTTCCGCTCCACGGAAATTCTTATAAAGCACCATCGGGTCTTCGCTGTCTCCCTTCTCCAATACGTTATGGCGGAACAGGTCGGCGGTGTTTTTATCAAAAATACCATGTTCTTTGAAAGCTTCGAAAGCATCATTGTCCAATACGTTGGCCCATAGGTAACTATAGTATCCGGCTGCGTATCCGCCAATGATATGATTGAAGTAAGTCACGCGATAACGCGGTGCTATTTCGGGAATCAAGTTAAGCTTGTTCATCGCTTCTTTTTCGAATGCAAGCATGTCCAGATTCTTTACATCTGTCATCGTGTGCAGGTTCATGTCGAGGATGGCGGCAGCCAGTAATTCGGTGGTCATGAAGCCCTGGTTGAAAGTTTTCTGTTGCAGTATCTTCTCGATGATTTCGTCGGGTATCACTTCTCCTGTCTGATAATGTTTGGCATACATTTTCAGCACTTCGGGTTCAGTCGCCCAATGTTCGTTGATTTGAGAAGGAAGTTCTACAAAGTCACGTACCACGTTGGTTCCCGATGTTCCTTTGTATTCACATTTTGTCAGCAGTCCGTGCAGAGCGTGACCAAATTCGTGAAACAGGGTTTCCACTTCATCCATGGTCAATAAAGAGGGGGTGTCGCCTACCGGCTTGGTAAAGCTGCAAACGTTGCATACCAACGGACGGGTTGTTCCGTGTTGCTCACGATAGTTGCTCATCCATGCACCACCGCTTTTCCCGGGACGTGGGAAATAGTCTACATAGAAGATACCGAGCTGGGAACCGTCTGCGTCTTTCACTTCAAAGACTTCTACATCAGGGTGATAAGTTGGTATGCCTTCCAGTTTGCTTAGGGTGATGCCATATAATTTGTTGGCTACGGCGAAAGCGCCATCGCGTACATTCTCCAGTTTGAAGTAAGGTTTTGTATCCTCTTCAGACAGGTTGTATTTTTCTTTCCGTAGTTTTTCGGTATAATACCACCAGTCCCATGCTTCTAGTTTTTCTCCTTTTCCTTCCTTATCCATTAATTTCTGAAGTTCGGTAGCTTCTGCTTTTGCTTTTGGCAGTGCGTAGCTCCAGAGGTTATTTAAAAGGCTCATTACGTTGTTGGCGTTCTTTGCCATGGTTTCATCCAGGACGAAGTTTGCATAACAGTCGAAACCTAATAAGTTCGCTTTTTCCAGGCGGAGAGAAACGATCTTGCGGATGTTTTCCTTGTTATCGTTTCCGTCGTTGTTGTTGCCGCGGTTGATATAAGCTTTGTATATTTGCTCCCGGAGCGGGCGATTTTCAGAATATTGCAGGAAAGGCAGACGGCTGGCATTGTGCAGGGTGAACAACCATTTTCCCGGTTGTCCGGCTGCTTTCGCTTCTTCGGCCGCACTTTGGCGGAACCATTCAGGCAATCCTGCCAGATCTTCTTCCTTGTCAACGAAAAGTTGGAAGGCATTATTCTCATTCAGTATATTGTTGCTGAAAGTAATGCCGAGTGTAGAAAGTTCCTTGTTGATTTCGCGGAGGCGGGTTTGGTCTTCGGCATTAAGGTTTGCTCCGGAGCGGATAAATCTTTTATAAGTCTTGTCCAGCAGACGTTCTTGTTCCGACGTCAGGTTCAATGAATCTTTCTTTTGGTAGACATCGTTCACCCGTTTGAATAGTTTCCCATTCAGGGAGATATTGTCATTATGTTCCGAAAGAACCGGTGCCAGTTTGATGGAAAGTGCGGTCAGCGAATCAGTAGTTTCCGCATCTGTCATATTGAAGAAAATGATGCTTACCCGGTCTAAGATGGGTGCGCTGTTATCCAAAGCCACAATCGTATTTTCGAATGTCGGAATTTCCGGGCTTTCGATGATGGCTTCGATATTTTGATTCTGTTCTTCTATACCTTTTAGAAAGGCAGGTTCATAGTGCTCTAATTTAATCTTGTCGAAAGAAGGAACACCATACTCGGTTTGAAACTCTGTAAAGAAAGGATTGCTTTCTGTTTTCGTAGCACAGGAGTACATCATACAACTTACTGCTAAAATGGTTAGTGTCTTTTTAATCATCATAAGTGTTTTTTATTAGAGTTTTCAGTTCTTATCGTTTACTGATATAGCACCAGATCGGGTAATGGTCTGATGCCTTGATAGACCGGTCTACCGTGCAATTGTAGGCTTTCAGGTTGGGGCTGATCAAGATATTGTCTATGCGGAAATAGAACTTGTTCTGATTGTAGGAAATACCCAATCCTTTACCGGACTGTGTGAATGCATCGTCTAGTTTTTGAGTCAGGATGCGATGGGTATATGAGATAGAACCGTCGTTGAAATCGCCGCATACTATGGTTGTCGGATATTTACTTTCTGCAATGGTTTTAGCCACAGAATCTGCTTGTGTAGCCCGGATAGCCGATGCTTCCGCCAGTTTTCTTATTAATTGCCTAAGTCCGGTTTTTACTTTCTTGGCATTCGGGTCTTTAATCATATCCTCATACATCCCTCTGTCTTCTTTGGTGAGCTTGTTGGATTCCAGGTGGTTGTTGATTAATGTAAGAGTGTCGTTATTCACATTCAGTACATATTTCATGGAGCCGTTATAATTACTTTCATATTCGATGGGATGTATCGAGAGTATGGGGAACTTAGAGAAACAGGCAAGTTGCACATCTCCTTTCCCTTGTTGGTGGACGGATTGGTAAGGATAGGCTTTCAATGCTTTTTTAATGTCCTGTTCCGTCAGGTATTTCTTGTTGGTAGCGGTGTTATATTCTTGCAGACAGATAATATCGGCGTTACTATCTACAAGATAAGACAATACCGGGTTTTTTCCATCTTTCTTCTCCAAATTGTTGAAACTCATTACGTTGTAGGATAGGATTTTGATGCTTCCTTCCGGTATGGTTTTAGTGGTGGAGTTAAAAGGAATATAAGTCCGTATCTGCGGAATACAAATTAGAAAACCGATGGCAGGCAAGAGCGCATAGCGGTAATTGACAAATGCCCAGAAGCCGATAAAAATCAGATTAATCGTCAGGAATATCGGAAATGCAAGTCCCAAGCTGGAAGCAAGTGGATTTATTTTCGGGTTAAGGTAAGGGCTATAAGCGCTTAATATCAACGTTCCCACGAAGAGAGCGTTGACAGCAAGTATCAGATATGCGACAAATTTGCCAATATGTTCCATTCCTTTATCTTTTGCTTGCGTCGAACAAGCTTTTCTTTTCTTCAGTTGTCAGACTGTCGTAACCGGATTTCTTTAGTTTTTCCAAAATACGGTCCACTTCATCAGACTGTGCTTTTTTGTGGGCATTGTAATCATAATCCTTCTCGCGACCGGTGGCACTGTTTCCATAGTGTACCTTCATTTTCGGTTTCCGTTTCCATGTTTTCTTTTGAAACAAGGAGGTGAAACCATCCAGAATCCAGTTGATCCAGGAAGTCAAATCGGTTCCTTTACTTAGGCTGGCGGCAAACCAAAGTCCTGCAAGAGCACCGCCCAGGTGGGCGATATGTCCTCCGGCATTACTTGAGGTGATGGATAATACATCGATTCCGATAACAACCAGTGCCAGATATTTGAGACGGATAGCACCGAAAAGAAAAAGTTGCACCCTGTAATTTGGTTCACGATAAGCCGTAGCAGCTACGATGGCTAATACGGAAGCTGATGCTCCTACCAATGTTGCACCCGCCACTTGCGAACTGAATAAAGGAAATACATTGTAGGCAACCATATACAGTAAACCTCCACAGATACCTCCTAATACATATAGTCCTCTTAAATGCTTGGCCGAGAAAAAGTAGAGAAACAAACTTCCGAACCAATACAGCCAAAGCATATTGAATAGAATATGCAGGATACCGGCATGCATAAACATATAAGTAAATAACGACCACGGCTGATGAATAAATCCGATAAAGGATGCCGGCAGGGCAAATATACCGAATATATCGGGGGTACTTACTTCAAACAGTCGCAAGAAAACGTTAATCAACGTGCCGATCAGAAAGATGCCTACGTTGATATAAATCAGTTGGATGAAAATATTTCCTCTTCTGAATGTCTCCTTTAAATCAGCTATAATATGTCCCATTGTTATTGCTTTTTTTTCTCCAATACAAAATCAGGATCAATCCAAATAACATTCCTCCCAGGTGAGCAAAGTGAGCGACATTGTCTCCGGCGCTATTGGCAAGTCCTGACCATAATTCAATCGCGGCGTATCCTATAACGAAGAACTTCGCTTTGATAGGAAATGGCAGCGGGAAGATAAACAACCGGTTATTGGGAAATAACATACCGAATGCCAGCAATATGGCGTAAACGGCTCCCGAAGCACCTACGGTGGTCATCATGTTCAGATACTCTTCCATTGGGATAACACCTGTACCTATATTCACTTGTGCGTAGTGGCTAAGTTCCGTTACATATTGAATATACTGTACCCCTTCCTGGATAAGTCCCGCACCGATACCGCAGAGAATATAGTAAAAGAGGAAACGTTTGGGTCCCCAGGTTTGTTCGAGAATCGGTCCGAACATAAAAACGGCAAACATATTAAAGAAAATGTGGCTGAATCCGCCGTGCATGAACATATAAGTGATAAGCTGTGCCGGATTAAAGTCACTTGCGAGGAAAAAATGTAATCCCAGATAATTCGTTAAATCCAGGCCGTAACGTTGGGCTACGATTGTCCCGAAAAATACTAGTACATTGATAATTATCAGGTTTTTAGTTACAGTTGGCATCATTTTAATTTCTGAATATTTAGATAATAGACGCAAAAGTACGAATAAATTCTGTTTTAAAGCATGAAAAACGCTTCCTATTAGCTCTTTTTCAATAATTTGCTGCGTTTTTTTTATGTTTTTATTTGATATGTTGTTTTGTTCGGCTATATTTGTGGAATTAATCCATTGTGGGATAATCTTTTGTGTAACATATATATTAATTAATCATTTTACGTATTATGAATAAGTCTGATCTTATTAGCGCAATGGCTGCTGAAGCTCAAATGAGCAAAGCCGATGCAAAAAAAGCACTTGATGCTTTCATCACTTCAGTTACTAATGCTATGAAAGCTGGTGACAAAGTATCTCTCGTAGGTTTTGGTACTTTCTCAGTAAGCGAAAGAGCTGAAAGAACTGGTATTAACCCTTCTACAAAGGCAACTATTACTATTCCTGCTAAGAAAGTAGCTAAATTTAAAGCTGGTGCTGAATTATCTGCAGCTGTTGAATAAGATAGATAGTTGAAAGAAATTAGGAGAGGAGACGCGATGCGTCTCCTTTTTTTGTATCTTTGCGCGCAAGAAATAACTTGATTATGAAGATAGAAGATAAACTTGTAGCGTCCGTTATTAGTGGACTGAAAGCACTCTACGGTCAGGAAGTCCCTGAAAAGATGGTGCAAATGCAAAAAACAAAGAAAGAATTTGAAGGACATTTGACACTGGTCGTGTTCCCTTTTCTGAAGATGTCAAAAAAAGGACCGGAGCAAACAGCACAGGAAATCGGTGAATATCTGAAGGCAAACGATCCGGCTGTAGCAGCGTTTAATGTGATAAAAGGGTTCTTGAACCTGACTATTGCATCGGCTACATGGATTGAATTGCTGAACGAGATTCAGGCGGATGAACAGTACGGCTTAATGCAGGTCACTGACGCTTCTCCATTGGTGATGATTGAGTATTCTTCTCCGAATACAAACAAACCGCTTCACTTGGGACACGTGCGTAATAACCTTTTAGGCAACGCATTGGCTAACATTGTAGCGGCAAACGGCAATAAGGTAGTCAAAACAAATATTGTAAACGACCGTGGTATCCACATCTGTAAGTCCATGCTGGCATGGAAGAAATACGGAAACGGTGAAACTCCTGAAACTTCGGGTAAGAAGGGTGACCACCTGGTAGGTGATTATTATGTATCTTTCGATAAGCATTATAAAGCGGAAGTAAAAGAGCTGATGGCTAAATTTACAGCGCAGGGAATGAGTGGCGATGAAGCGAAAGCAAAGGCTGAAGCTGAATCTCCATTGATGCAGGAAGCCCGCGAAATGTTGGTGAAGTGGGAAGCCGGTGATCCGGAAGTACGCGGATTGTGGGAAATGATGAACAACTGGGTATATGCAGGATTCGACGAAACCTACAAGAAGATGGGTGTCAGCTTCGACAAGATCTATTATGAATCCAATACTTACCTCGAAGGAAAAGAAAAGGTAATGGAAGGTCTGGAAAAAGGTTTCTTCTACAAGAAAGAAGATGGTTCCGTATGGGCCGACCTGACTGCCGAAGGACTGGATCATAAGCTCCTTCTCCGTGGTGACGGTACTTCTGTCTACATGACTCAGGATATCGGTACGGCTAAACTTCGTTTTGCCGATTACCCGATTAATAAGATGATTTATGTAGTAGGTAACGAACAGAACTATCACTTCCAGGTGCTTTCTATCTTGCTCGATAAACTTGGTTTCGAATGGGGTAAGAGTCTGGTACACTTCTCTTACGGAATGGTGGAACTGCCGGAAGGTAAGATGAAATCCCGTGAGGGTACGGTAGTTGATGCTGACGACTTAATGGAGGAAATGATTGCCACTGCTAAAGAAACTTCACAAGAACTAGGCAAACTGGATGGTTTGACACAGGAAGAAGCTGATGATATTGCCCGTATTGTGGGTCTGGGAGCATTGAAATATTTCATTCTGAAAGTCGATGCCCGTAAGAATATGACATTCAATCCGAAAGAATCTATCGACTTCAATGGTAATACAGGTCCGTTTATTCAATATACTTATGCACGTATCCAGTCTGTACTTCGGAAAGCTGCCGAATCAGGTATCGTAATTCCTGAACAGATTCCGGCTGGTATTGAATTGAGTGAAAAGGAAGAAGGGCTGATTCAGATGGTTGCCGACTTTGCTGCTGTTGTAAAACAAGCCGGTGAAGATTACAGCCCGTCTATTATTGCTAATTATACTTATGACTTGGTGAAAGAATACAATCAGTTCTATCATGACTATAGTATTCTGCGCGAAGAGAATGAGGCGGTGAAAGTATTCCGTATCGCTCTGTCTGCTAATGTAGCTAAAGTTGTTCGCTTGGGAATGAATTTGCTGGGTATCGAAGTTCCTTCCAGAATGTAAGACTTTCTCTGAACAAAATAGACTTCTGCGGGGTTTCTTTTATATATATAAAAGGAACCTCGTATGTTTTACTCCCCCCCATCCATTGCTTCGGAAGAGAGAAACGGAAACTGCTACTGTCTCTTATTCCGAACTGCTGTTTGACCTGATTTATGTTTTCTCGGTCACGCAACTTTCACATTATTTGCTTCATAATCTCACTTGGGAAGGATTATTGAAAGAAACAATCCTGTGGTTTGCAGTCTGGATGTTGTGGCAACATACCATCTGGGTGACTAACTGGTTCAACCCGGATACCCGGCCGATACGTATTCTTCTTTTTATCAGTATGCTGGTGGGGCTGGTGATGGCGGCTGCTATTCCTTATGCCTTTACTTACCGGGGATTGATATTTGCTGTCTGCTATGTTCTGATACAGGCAGGGAGAACACTTTATATTATCGGGGTGTTAGGAGATCATCATCTGGCTGCTAATTTTAAGCGAATTATGGGCTGGTTCTGTATATCTGCCGTCTTTTGGATTACGGGTGCCATATTGCAGGGAGAATGGCAAATTCTACTGTGGATTATAGCCGCCATCTGTGATTATACAGCCCCGATGCACGGATTTGCTTTACCTCGTCTGGGACGTTCGGACAGTAGCAAGGAATGGACTATTGAAGGGCATCATTTGGTGGAACGTTGCCAGTTGTTTGTGATTATTGCTTTTGGAGAAACTCTATTGATGACAGGAGCTTCTTTGAGTGAAGTAGAAGAATGGACGCCTCTCGTGATTATTTCTGCTGTCATATCTTTTATTGGTAGTTTGGCTATGTGGTGGGTTTACTTTGATGTGAGCAGTGAAGCCGGTAGTCGGAAAATACAGGAAGTGAAAGATCCCGGAAAGCTGGGGTTGATTTATAATGCAATTCATATTGTACTGGTGGGAGCATTGATTATTTGTGCGGTAGGAGACGAGCTGATTGTTGCCTATCCCGAACAAGAAATGAGAGCGGAAGTTGTTTTTGTTCTGATTATCGGACCAATCGTTTATATTCTGGCAAATAGTATCTATAAATATGTCACGTGCCGTATGCTTCCTTTATCACATATTATTGCTGTAATAGCTTTGGCTTTACTGCTTCCCTGGCCTTATCACATTTCTTTATTGACGATGAATATCTTGGTAACATCTGTTTTTATATTCGTGATTGTGTTTGATATGCTATTCCCTAATAAAGGTTTTAAGATAAAATGGGAGCCGAAGATTTAATTGTGAAAAGCCTATTCATAACGGATAATACTTATATCCTATAATATTGTGGCTTAAAATAAAAACATAGTTCACACGAATTCTTGGTGAGTATTCAAGAAGTTGTGTGAACTGCGTAATTCGCGCCTTTCTAAACGGATGTCTATTATGTCTTTTTCATCGATGGTTCGCAATGCGAAGTCCCGATAGCGATTCCGTACAATATCCGGGCTGCTCTTATTTAAATCGTATCAATCTTTATTTGTACCAATCTTTATTTTGTTTCCCATTCGATGATACCCATCCAGAGAACTTGGGATATGATTGATCGATTCGTTTCCCTTCCTCTGGAACCGGGAGATTACTTACCGGCATATTGATAGCAAACGGCATCAAGTCTGCAGAAACATAATACATCCCTTCTTCTGGTCTGTAGATGTCTTTTCCGGTTCCCAGTAACGATAAGTCGGCTTTATCAGTCGGGGGATAATTTATCAGATGTAATTCTTTGCCTCTACCCTCGTTGGAACTGATGAAGATAAACGGGTTGTAAGGAGGTACCACCTCTTTCTCACTAGCTCCATCAAGCGTGATGGTTACAGTATATTCTTTCTTTGATTCATCAGTGATATTTTTGAATTTTGTCATGTCGTCATACAACAATATGGTTGGGTGAGACTGTCCAGGCTCTGTTTCTTTTCCTTCCATGTATATAGAACTTGATAAACCACTGGCATCAGGCCCCGTTATTTTTACACTCTTGACATTGCTGTTTGAGAGCTTGTGTAATTGATATCCAAATCCGTTTTGCAGATAACCGCCACAGTGCTGTAAGATAAACTTGTCTTCAATTTCGTAAATGCGATTGTCAAGAGCATTTCGGGTCATCGTACTGGTGTACTTTACCATTACGTCATTCATATCGTAATCACCTAACTTAGGCCATAAGTCTTCAAAAGCCAGTGTACCGGAATAAGAAATTTTATATTGCTCGGGGATTGCTTCGGGGTCTTCAGGCAATGGAGGCAATATCGGGTCAATAGCATTCTTTTCTGACGTATGAATATAGAAGATGGCATCTGCATAATCGAAGTCAATATTATCTTCGAATCCTACTGCTACAATCTGCCCGGACTTGGAATCACGGAGAGATACAGTTCTTTGTGTATTATTCGTGTTTAGATTCCTGGTGGAGTAGCGTGCCCCCATACCATTTATGATATCGCCCACTTTGTCTTTATCTGTTTCTGAGGTGAGTTTACTCTTGAATCCCATACCTTGAAGGCACCAGCCAATTGTGACTCCTGCAGGAAATTTGTCTTCGTATTCCTGTGTCTCTTCATTCCAATATTTGAGTTTTATTTCTTCGCCACACACTAATGCTCCTACCCCTAAAGTCTTGTAAACAGGAGAGGTGTTTGGGAATGCAATTATTTGGTTTATATCACTCGTGCTCTGGGGCGGATTGTTGGTCGGATAGGTGTAATATCCAACTGTATTGTACCATGCAGCAGAGCTGTTTATAAATACGAGGCTTACTTCGGTCGGGTTAACAATTGGAATATCTGAAGTCATTTTAATGGAACCATCAAAAAACTCCGGATAATTCTGACTGATGTTCATAACCTTGCTTTTACCGCTCTCATCTTTGACTGTAACCTTTCTGAAAACATACTTGATGTTGTATAGTACGTCTGCCGGAGGTATATTTATTTTAGGTTCCAGGTTGGTTGGTCTTCCGCTGTCATCCCAGTCTGCATTGGGAAGAACATGCCATTCTTTTAGATAGGTATGTTGGTTCACGGTCACTCCTCTGGTTTTTGATGCCGTTTGTGAACGTAAGGTAGCGATATATGCATCTTGATTAAATGAAAGCCGACGACTGTCGTCAATCGTTAGTTTAAGAGGAGATACGGTGGCTAAATAATCCGATGATAACCATACTTCCGAGAGGTCCGCCGGAATATTCATCTCTCCGCTGAATTTGCCTTTTTCGTCTGTAACTGCACGGTAGATAGGCTCTATGTCCTTTTGGGACACGCTGCCGTCAGCTGAGTATTCAATGGGATCTTGATCGTAAATGTTAAAAAGAACACGATAATTTTCGCTTTTGAAACAATAATTGATATCCAAAGCGACAGCTTGGGTCATGTTGAAGTCGAAGTATGCTTCTTTTGGCATATGCCTTCTCTCCCAAGATAAGTCACGCTCTTTGTCCATACAACTGATGGAAGCTATGGTAAGCACTCCTATCATTAAATACTTTAAATTTGTTTGCTTCATAAGTTTGTGTATTAAAAGATAAAGAGCAAATATATACATTTAATTATATAATTTGCTCTTTTTCTAGTTTTTTTATTTCTTTTTTGCGAATCGTCCTTTTTTTGTGGTCGCTGGTCCTTTTTCATCTTGTAATTTGATGAGTTCCAAACAGCTAGCCAAACTCAAATCCTGCGGGACGATATCTTTAGGAATTTTATAATTAGAACCCTTATAGGTAATATAAGGTCCGTAACGTCCGTTCAGAATCTCAAGTTCCGGCTCCTCTTCAAACTTCTTGATGTGGCGTTCCGTTTCTTTCTGGCGTTTCTCCAGAATCAGCTGTTCTGCCTCTTCCAAAGTAATTTCCATCGGATCAAGTGTTTTCGGGAGCGATACATATACCTTATTGTGCAGGACATACGGACCGAAACGGCCTACGCCTACACTGACTGATTTTCCTTCATATTCGCCCAGTGTACGAGGTAATTTGAATAATTCCAATGCTTCTTCCAAAGTAATGGTTTCCATGGATTGACCTTTCTTCATTTGTGCGAAGCGTGGTTTTTCTTCATCTTCTACAGTACCAATCTGTACAACAGGACCGAAGCGACCAATCTTAACAGAAACAGTCTTGCCTGTTCCCGGTTCTTCTCCCAGAATACGTTCGCCTACTTTATGTTCCGTCTTGATAGCCAATGTGTTTTCTACAGATGGGTGGAACTTATCATAGAAATTCTTCATGATAGAAGTCCATTTCACTTCTCCTTCTGCAATTTCGTCAAATTCCTTTTCTACACTGGCGGTAAAGTTGAAATCCAGAATGTCCGGGAAATATTCGGTAAGGAAATCATTTACCACAGTGCCGGTATCCGTTGGGAATAACTTCGCCTTTTCTGCACCGGTAATTTCAGTATGGTTTTCATCCTTAATCTGACAATCTTTCAATGTCATGACATTAAACTGCCGTTCTTCCCCGTCTTTATTACCTTTCTCCACATATTCGCGTTGTTGGATGGTAGAGATAGTAGGTGCATACGTAGACGGACGTCCGATACCCAGTTCTTCCAACTTGCGTACAAGACTTGCTTCCGTATAGCGTGGAGGACGTTGGGTGAAACGTTCGGTTGCGATGATAGGGCCGTGTTCCAACTTCTGACCTTTTTTCAGAGGAGGAAGCAGGTGGCTCTCATCTTCCTGTTCGTTGTCATCATCATAAGATTCACGGTATACACGCAGGAATCCGTCGAACTTAATCACTTCGCCGATGGCTGTAAATACATCGCTGCTGCCACTTATTGTTATGGTAGCAGTTGTCTTTTCCAGTTCCGCATCTGCCATTTGTGAGGCAATGGTGCGTTTCCATATCAAGTCGTACAGTTTCTTTTCCTGTGCTGTTCCTTCAACGGACTGGTTTTCCATATAGGTAGGACGGATAGCTTCATGCGCTTCTTGTGCACCCTTAGTCTTTGTTTCGAAATGACGGGGGTGTACGTAGCGGTCACCCATCATTTTGATGATAGCGTCTTTACTGCCTGCTGTCGCAAATTCCGAGAGGTTGACAGAGTCTGTACGCATATAAGTGATGAATCCCGATTCGTATAAGCGTTGCGCGAGCATCATGGTCTGCGCTACAGTATATCCCAGTTTGCGTGCGGCTTCCTGTTGCAATGTAGATGTTGTGAATGGAGCAGGAGGCGTTTTCTTGACCGGACGGGTAGTAATATCGTCAATAGCAAAGCTTGCTCCCTGACATGCGTTGAGGAAAGCTTTTGCTTCTTCTTTTGTTTTAATACGGCGAGCCAGTTCAGCTTTCATCTCCACCAGTTTTCCGTCCGTGTCCGGAACGAGGAATACGGCAGTGATGCGATAAGCAGCTTCCGTTTGGAAAGCATGTATTTCACGTTCGCGTTCAACGATCAGGCGGACAGCAACCGACTGAACACGTCCGGCAGAAAGTGCCGGTTTCACTTTTCTCCAAAGCACGGGAGAGAGTTCGAAACCTACGATACGATCCAGAATCCGTCGTGCTTGCTGTGCATTTACGAGGTTGAGGTCAATGTCGCGTGGTTGCTCAATCGCTTTTAAAATAGCGCTTTTCGTAATTTCATGAAATACGATTCGTTTTGTGTTTTCCGGTTTTAGTTTTAAGACCTCATACAGATGCCAGGCAATTGCCTCTCCCTCGCGGTCCTCATCGGATGCGAGCCATACGGTTTCTGCCTCTTTAGCTTCTGTCTTTAGTGTGCTAACCAGCGCCTTTTTGTCTGCCGGGATTTCGTAGCTGGGTTTAAAATCATTATTTACGTCGATACTGAAATCTTTTTTCTTCAGATCGCGTATGTGTCCGTAACTAGAAAGGACTTTGAAATCTTTCCCCAGAAACTTTTCAATCGTTTTTGCTTTTGCCGGAGACTCGACAATGACAAGGTTTTTCTGCATAATTCTTTCTTTTATAATGGCTTGTACCACAATATTCGGGGACAAAAGTAAAAAAAAAGATTCTCCCCACCTTATATTATAAGGAGAATTTAATAAAATCTTGAAATTTACATCTGTGAAGGTAAAGGCTAATATGGTAAATCTTAAAATTTGATTCAGGACGTTCGGTGGTATATATTAAAATGAAATAAGATGATATTTAATGCAATATGCCCATCTCGAATAGTACGGGATGGGCATATTGTGTTTTTATTATATTCTGTCTATTTTCCTTAGAACCGGAAACTCAATCCTCCCAAGAAATTGAATCCTTCCGTAGGATAACCCAAATAATATTGATATTTCTTGTTCAGCAGGTTATGTACTTGCGCATAAACGGATACTCCTTTGAATACATTATAGCTGGCTCCGATATGCAAATCATTAATTGCGGTCATTTTTGCATACTCTTTCACTTCTTTCCGGTTGATGTAATCATAACCCAGATTTATGTTAAGAGCAGAGATCGGATGAATGCGTACATTGAAAGACATTTCACTGACAGGTTTCACAGCCAACAGATATTCCTCTGTTTTGCTGTCCCAATTACGGTAAGTATATTTAGCTGATATTCCGAGGATATCTTTGTAATCGTAACTGATTTCACCGCCAAGGTAGAGATTATCTGTATTATCTTGAGCAAAAGAAAGGTAAGAACCTGAATGAATATTACTTGGGTCAAAACCTAAATAAGATAAGTCGTTCTTTAGATTTTGATAACCACCGAACACGTTGAACCAAAGTCCCGGATAAGGGCTTGCTTTGAATCCGATACTACCGTTGATTTGCTCGTAAGTATCATAAGGACGTTGTACGTATCCCAAAGTAGCAGTGGTATTTGCCTCCGGCAGTTCACCGTAAGGACAGATACTTTCTAATCTGCGGAAATCATTCAATTGCTTACCGCCGGTTGCTTTTGCATAAACAATGTAGCTATCAGAAAAAATATACTGTGCAGTGATATCGGGTGAAATACGGAAAGACTTATCAAATCCGAAAGATAAATCTACATTGGCTCCGATATGCAATTTCCAGTCATCATTATCCAGTTCGTAATATGGATTTAAAAGAAGCGTTGTGTAGTTTTTGAAGTATTCATCTCCGGTGGAAACATTCTTTGTATATCCGTTGTAGAGAAGATTGTTCATTTCCAAAGCGATAGTTATTAATTGTTGGTCACCGATAGCTCCCGTGACATCGCCTTTGGTACGTATGATTGTCTCCTTGATACCTGTATTGGCTTCAGATTCATTGAACATGTTATGCTGACGTTCATACATCAACAGATTTGTTTCTGCATTGAAACGCAGTGGTGCAGTCTCATCAATGAAATGAATGCCCGCATGAAAGTCACCGGATGTGAATTTCTGCTTGCTGTTTACGCTTTCCGGTTGGAAGTTGAAGTTGCTCAATCCGAAGTTTCCGGCAATATTTAAATCCAACTTATCGAATTGATGCGTATAATCCACATTAGCACGTGTGCGGTAGTAGAAAGCATTCCATTTCTCTCCATTTGTGAAAGGAAGAGTTAACTTACCATCCATTCCATCCATTTGGAAACGAACATTCAGCCTATCTTTTTTTGACAGGCGGAATAGATAATTGGCGAGAACATCCAAATTGCCATAATTACCATATCCGGCACGTACATATCCCGGGGTAGTGCCGGGTTGAACTTCTTTTCCGGTATAGGGGCGCATCAGGCCTGCCGGAACGGAAGTGGCCGGAAAGAATGTTGTAGCATACTCTACTTCTTTCTTGCTCACTGTCGGTTCTTCTACTTTAGGCAGGACGTTTACTTTCGAGGCGTCCATAATGTCCGGGTTATATTCTTGTTCCACAACGACCGTGCGGGTCATTGTTGTATCCTTCGGTTGGGTGGTTTGGGCTTGAAGGCAGGATGGCATTGAGATTGCCAATGCGAGTCCTCCTATTATATAATGAGATCGTTTCATACTTTTCTATTTTTTAATTCTCAATTCTCAACTTTCAATTTACTAAGTCTGCTTTCAATCATGCTTTCAATATCGTCATTCCCTTGATAATTTTGTTGCAGACTTAGCAGATATTGGCGTGCGTCCAGATCTTTACCCGTAGCATGATAGACGTCGGATAGAAGGATAAAACTACGTGCCAGCCAATAAGCATGAGGTGTGCTCTGTTCTATATAGTTGAGCAATTCTTTCTCTGCAGCGGCATATTCTTTTGCGTCGTAGAGAGATTGTGCAACTTGATATTTAGCTTCGGCACCGTAAGAGTTACGCGTGTCTTTGGCCAGTTCACGATAGTCTTCCATTGCTTTCTTGTCAGCCTTTTGCTTGGTATAGGCTTTAGCACGGTAATAAAGAGCTTCATTTCTTAGCTCCGGACTAAGTTTGGCTTCTGCAAGCAGGTCGGTAGCTGCATGGATGGTTTCTATGTCATCTCGCAATAGGAAGGCGCAACGCAGAATACCCGTTTCAGCAAGTTGGCGGCGCTCTACGTTGGTTGCTTTTTCTTTCAGCATTTTGTAGCTAGCCAATGCTTCAGCCATATTTTGCTGGTTGAATTGCACTTCAGCACGCAAGATCAGTGCTTCTTCTGCAAACGGATTGTTAGGATATTCCAGCAGTTTACCGGAATGGAGAAGAATCATATCATAATTTTTCTGCTCGTTTCCGATCAGGCAGAGATAATAATGTGCGTTCAGGCTGAAGGCTCCTTCCGGGAAAGTTTGCAGGTATTTGTTGAGGCTTGTTTTGGCTTCTTCCATTCTGCCTCGTGCATAAATCTTTTCTGCGGCGGCATACGTAAGCGAGTCTTGTTCGTTAGCATCGAAACGGATGTGTCCTGGCATGGCATTTGCTAAAGCAGCAAATTCGTCGATGCGGTTGAGATCCACATAAATAGATTTCAAATCACGCATGGCAAGGCGGGCTTCTTCACTGCCTGGATATTTTTCGATAACCTGTTTGTAGGCTTCGATTGCTTGGTTGTAATCTCCTTTTTGGTAATATAATAATCCGATTTCGGCGGCAGCTTTCCGGCTGACCGGACTTTCAGGATATTTAGTAAGCAATTCTTTGAAAGAGGTAATGGCTTGATTGTTGTTGTCCATCAAAACATAGGAACGTCCTTTCTCGTAAATAGCGTTTACGGCATAAGGAGAAGCAGGGTACTTTCCTACCAGACGGTTCAGCAAGGTAATCTTACCGGTATAGTCTTTCTGCAGACCGGATACAAGAGCCAGCTGATAGAAAGAATAGTCTCCGGAAGAAGTATTCATCTGTTCGGCTTGCGAATAATACTGTTTGGCTTCTTCAAAGTTACGTACATGCAGGTGGCAGTCACCAATACGATTGTATGCATCGGCAAGTGCGGTTGCATTTTCACCTTTCTCCAGTTGAACGTATTTTTGGAAATAATTGCTTGCTTGCGTATAGTCTTTCCGGTGGAAAGCGATATACCCTAAGTTATAATTGGCAAGCGCATACATTTCGTTATTGGGTTGGGTGGTGAGTTGCAGATAAGCATTAAAATCACGCGCAGCTTCTACCATTCGGTTTAGACGGTAATAGGATTCTCCACACCAATAGTAAGCGTCTGCCTTGGTCTGACGATTGTATTGTCCGATGGCAATGGATTGGTTCAGATATTTCAGAGCTTGTTCGAAGTCGGCGTTAGCGAAAGATTGAGTTCCTAATTGGAACAGTATCTTCTGTTTGGCTTCCAATATTTGCGCGCTTGGTTTGGCAATCCGGTCGATTGATTTCAAAGCTGCATCGTAGCTACGTGTATTCATGTAAACTTCTACCAGGTAGCTGCTGACTTTTTCAGCGTAAGGAGAAGTCGGAAATTCATTCAGGAATTTCTCGAAGGCAGTAACAGATTCACCGAAAGCGGAGAAAGAAGTCTCGTGCAGGCAAAGAGCGTAATTGTAAGCTGCCTGTTCCTTGATTTGCATATTAGCATTGGAGGCGGCTGCTTGTTCAAAAGCCATGCGTGCTTTGTTTTTCTCTGCCAGTTGCAGATAAGAGAGTCCCATGTGGAGATATGCATTTTGGGTAAGGGCATCGTTGTCAGTTGTCACCTTACCTAATGTTTCGGCTGCTTTGGAGTATACTTTTGTTTGGTAGTAGGAGAGTCCCAGCATATAAAGGGCATCCCGGCGGGGAGCCGAGCGATCCTTATTCAAGTAATAGTTGAATGCTTCTACGGCTTGGTGATATTGTCCGAAATGGTAATAGGCATCTCCCAGAATACGGTACATTTCTGCTGCGTGCTCGTTATTCGGGTAGGCTGACAGGTAGTTTTGTGCTACAATTTGTGCCTTATCATAGTTTTTGAGCTGCGTATAAATTTCGGCTATATAATAAGGGACGAGTGCTTTGTATTTTGAGTCGTCCTGTAAGGGGAGGAAGCCTTTCAACGCTTCAGTATAACGTTTTTGTGTATAGCGGATGTAGGAAAGATAGTAATCACAATCTTTGGCGTATTTGGGGCTGTTGGCACGCAAAGTTTCAAACCAGATGGCTGCTTCTCGTAGGTTATCGGTTTTCAGATAACAGGTAGCCAGTTGGTAGGTGCAGTCGTCCCGTTCTTCATTACCTAACAAATCGAGGTCGGCAGAGTTGAAGAGTGCCAGTGCTTCATCATATTTTCCTTCGTAGAAATAGCAGGAGGCTAACAGCGCATAAATGCGGTTAGCGTATGGAGTATCAGGATAACGGTCGAGATATTTGCGGAGGAGTTCGATGCGGTTTTTGTCTTTCAGTTCGTAAGCCGAACTGACTAGCATATACTCTGCGTCCTGAAGAAGGCTGGCTGCAGGCTTTTGTTTTACAAATGCTTTCAATGCCGGCAGAGCAGCTGCATAATTCTTTTCCTGGAAAAGTTCTTTCCCTTCTTTATAAAGGTTGTCAGTCGAAGTGAACTTATCACCTGTCTGGGCAAATCCTATAATGGGCGTGCAGCAGATGGCGGCACAAATGAGTCTAGTAATTTCTTTTTTCATAATCGGGTGTTTATGCAAAAGTACTACATATCTTTCAATGAGAATCCTTTGAAAGTTATTTTATAATCATTTAATTCTTTATGTAAAGTTTCTCCTTTCTTTTCCAATGCCGGGATACTTATTTTTCTCGGATTTCTTTTTACTTCTCCGATAAGTGCTGTTTTGTTAAACCGGTTGAGGGCGATCAGGTCTATTTCATTTTCTCCGTTTTTGTCCCAATAGTTACCTACGTCGGTAACTTCCTCTTCTTCAGCGATAAGTTCACGGAAATATTTTTCTAACAATAGGCCGCTGTATTGTTCATAGTTCTTTTCTACATATTCTATCAGTAAATGGTTTTTCCCCATTTCTAGTACTGCGTTGTTTGAGAAAATAAAGCGAAACCAGAATCGTAGAAAATTGTCTTGCAGGCAATAACGGGTAGCACGACTATTAGGTTTAGCGAACATCGGTTTCACTTTTTTGATTAATGAATATTCATCCTCAAGGTTGGCTAAATAGGAACCGGTGTTTTTATTGATGATGGAATCAATCTCTCGTTGTGTTGTTTTTCCTTCTGCAATGAGAGATAGGATAGAAAAATAATTGGCATAGTCTTTCCCGAACTCGGAAATTAACATGTCTTTGCCTTCTGTCAGAAATGGTGAGCCTTCGGAAAGCGCATAATTTATCATGGCAGTTTTATTAAATGCTTTCGCTTCCATCAATAGGGTGATGTATTTGGCTACTCCACCTGTCAGCAAATACAAGCAAAGCAAATCTTCCGATGTGAATTGGGGGGCATGGTCTGCTAGAATCTCTTTGATAACGGTGGTGGTGAATGGATGCAGAGAAATTCGGGCGGTAAGGCGTCCGTATAGTGGCTCCTTGCGGTCTTCGAATATTCTTTTCATCATTGAATAAACGGAACCGCATACAATGAAATTGATTTTGGAAGTCGCGTGATATTGGTCCCAAATACGTTGTATGTCACTGACGATAGACGGATTGATATAGAGAAATTCTTGAAATTCGTCAATGATTAATGTGAAATTTTCCTTTTGGGAATGTTGCATCAGCAGTTCAAAGAGCTGTGCGAACTCTCTGATTTCTCCATAGATACGAATGCCAAGCGTTTCCTGAATGACAGGTTGATATTGTGCGCAAAGCAGGACTTCACTCTTTCTTGCTACAAATATATATACGAATCGGGTGTCTTTGACAGACTCTAAGAGTAGAGCTGTTTTTCCGATTCGTCGGCGTCCGGTCATTACAGTAAAGCAAGCGCTCGTTTGTGATTGCTTTTTAGCTGCATACAGTATCGCCATTTCTTTCTTTCGGTCGTAGAACTTCATATTATTGCTATCTTAATGGCGGTTAATTTAATGGCCATTAAATTAATGGTGGTTACAAAGATAACACAATATGTTGTATTTTGTTCATTTATAGTAATATAATATGATTGTTTAAGATTATGTGATAAATTACTTTGATCTATTTGGTTGAGATGAACTTCTATTTTACAAATACATCAATTGGCTACTGAAAAATGGCCCATCTTAAGAAAAGGAATATTTAAACGAGAATAAAAGGCGTAATTACTGGGAGGGATTGAGAAATATAAAAAAACGCAGAGATTTGTAGGTGCGAAATTCTTTCTTTTTGTTATAGGAGATATTTGTCGATTAAATTGTAATGCTTTTCTTCTTTTTCACTTGTTGTGTAAACTGAAATGTGGTTAGAAACTGGCATTTTGTTGTTTGTTGCCTTTTCGATATTTGTGATGAAATAGAAGAAAAACGGTCTTAAATTTTCCCTTATTTGTCTTCCTCACCGAGCAAAAGCTGCTTCGTCGGTGAGAAAGGAAGCGTTCCTCGGTGGGGAAGAACTCCTTGGTTTTAAACCAACGAATCTTTTCTTGATAGAAAAAAATGCATATTCGACTTGAATTTATACGGTATTAGCCTGTGATTTTGCATACAGTTGCATGTTTTTATGCATTTTATTCTCCAGATCATTATTTTTTTATCTGATGTTTTGGAGGAATATCTTAAAAATGGGACATAACTATAGATGAAATACTCTCAATCTATCAGGCTGATGAGATTATCTTAGCGGCATTGAGCTAGAAACAAGCTAAGTCCGCGACGGATAGAATCCAACCCAAAATCTTCCGGATGAATCTCGGAGAGAGGTAGGAAGAAAGAATCTGCTACATCATCCATGGCGGAGAAATGGCTCATGTCTTCTACGGTGCAGAGAAAAAACATATCAAGTGTGTGTACAGGAAAACCTGAATAGACATAAATATTGGGAAGTGAAAACTGGTAAATAGCTTTTTTTACCTTCAATCCGGTTTCTTCCAGCACTTCACGGGCTACGCCTTCTTCACCTGTCTCGTTCATATCGATAAATCCTCCGGGAAGGTCGAGAGTTCCCTTTGCCGGCTCTTTAGCACGCCGGCAGACAAGCAGTTCATTTTTCTCATTCAAGATGAGTGCTACTGTGGCGGCAGAAGGATTGAAATAATAGACAAAGCCGCAATCTGCACATTTTTTAGATTTCTCGTTGTTAATCTCAAAATGAGAGGAACCACATTTAGGGCAATATAAGAATTGGTCAAGAGGATGTTCCATAATCGTATATATTTTCCAGTTTTTTTGTTTATGCATGCAAAGGTATAAAATGCTTTTATTAATTTCATCTATCACCGCATAGAAATATTCGATTGGGCTTTTTTTGCAAAGGCGGGGTTTCTGCCTTTATCTTTGCATCAGAAACAAAAAACAAAACGTTGTTTCTGATGTTATAAGTCAAATCAATTAATAACAATAAAAGCAATAAAGATTATGGAACCAATTTTAAATTCTCAACTTCCTGAATTCAGCGTTCAGGCTTTTCACAACGGAGCTTTCAAGACTGTAACCAACAATGAACTGAAAGGTAAATGGGCGATTCTTTTCTTCTATCCTGCTGACTTTACTTTCGTATGTCCTACTGAATTGGTGGATATGGCTGAAAAGTACGATCAGTTCAAGGCGATGGGTGTAGAGATCTATTCGGTAAGTACTGACTCTCATTTCGTGCACAAAGCTTGGCATGATGCTTCTGAAAGTATTCGCAAGATTCAATATCCGATGTTGGCAGACCCGACTGGCGCTTTGAGCCGTGCACTGGGTGTATATATCGAAGAAGAGGGTATGGCTTATCGCGGTACATTCGTTGTCAATCCGGAAGGAAAGATTAAAGTGGTGGAACTGAATGATAACAATATTGGCCGTGATGCAAGTGAATTGCTTCGTAAGGTGGAAGCTGCACAGTTTGTTGCTACCCATGACGGAGAAGTTTGCCCGGCTAAATGGAAGAAGGGTGAGTCTACCCTGAAACCAAGCATTGACCTGGTAGGTAAGATTTGATAGATCTTGATAATGGTGATTATGGGAGGCCGGTAACGAGAGACGCTGCCGGCCTTTCTTTAAAAAAAATGAAAGGAAAAAGATATGTTAGAATCTGCATTAAAAGAACAACTAAAGGGTATTTTTGCTGGGCTGGAGGCAAACTTTACTTTTGATATATCCGTATCATCCAGCCACGAAAACAAAACAGAATTATTGGAGTTGCTGGGAGATGTAGCGGATTGTTCCGATCATATCACTTGTGTAGTGAATGAGGGAAACGCATTGAAGTTTACTTTATTGAAGAATGGCGACCGTACCGGAATCACATTTCGGGGTATTCCTAACGGACATGAGTTCACATCATTGCTTTTGGCTATCCTGAATCTGGACGGCAAAGGAAAGAACTTTCCCGATGAGGCTGTTTGCAATCGTGTGAAAGCACTGAAAGGACCAATACATCTGACCACTTATGTTTCGTTGACTTGTACGAACTGCCCTGACGTAGTGCAGGCTCTGAATGCAATGACTACTTTGAATCCGGCTATTACGCATGAAATGGTAGACGGTGCGCTTTATCAGGATGAAGTAGATGCACTGAAGATACAAGGAGTACCCTCTGTCTTTGCAGATGGAAAATTACTTCATGTAGGCCGTGGTGAATTTGGCGAATTGCTTGCCAAGTTGGAAGAACAATATGGTATTGACGACGCCAAAGCGAATGCAGAGGTGAAAGAATATGATGTGATTGTAGCCGGTGGAGGACCTGCAGGAGTATCGGCAGCTATTTATTCTGCCCGTAAAGGACTCCGTGTAGCTATCGTGGCCGAGCGTGTTGGCGGACAGGTAAAAGAAACGGTGGGTATTGAAAATCTAATTTCTGTTCCGGAAACGACAGGAAATGAACTTGCCGATAATCTGAAAACTCACTTGTTGCGTTATCCGGTGGATTTGCTGGAGCATCGTAAAGTAGAAAAAGTAGAAGTGGTTGGAAAACAAAAGCAGATCACTACCTTTGTTGGGGAGAAATTCCTGGCTCCGGCACTGATTATTGCAACTGGTGCAAGCTGGCGTAAACTGAATGTTCCGGGAGAAGCGGAGTATATCGGTCGTGGTGTTGCTTTCTGCCCTCATTGTGATGGGCCGTTTTATAAGGGAAAGCATGTAGCAGTAGTAGGTGGAGGAAATTCCGGCATTGAGGCAGCGATTGACTTGGCTGGTATCTGCTCCAAAGTCACTGTTTTTGAATTTATGGATGAGCTGAAAGCGGACAGTGTACTTCAAGATCGACTTAAATCATTGCCGAACGTGGAAGTGTTTGTAAGTTCACAGACTACGGAAGTGATAGGAAATGGTGATAAACTGACTGCCCTGCGCATCAAAGATCGCAAAACGGAAGAAGAACGTTTGGTTGAGTTGGATGGTGTATTTGTACAAATCGGGCTTTCTGCGAATAGCAGTGTATTCCGCGACATAGTGGAAACCAACCGTCCGGGCGAAATCATGATTGATGCACATTGTCGTACGAATGTGACGGGTATCTATGCAGCCGGAGATGTTTCTACGGTTCCTTATAAGCAAATTATTATCTCTATGGGCGAAGGAGCGAAAGCTGCGCTTTCTGCATTTGACGATAGAGTGAGAGGGATTATCTGATTGATGTATTCAGATATAAAAAGCACATAAACAAAACATTAGCAAGAGGAGAAATGACTCCTCTAAAAAATACCCCCGTTACAGATTTGTAGCGAGGGCTATTTTATATTTAGAGAGCATGACCTTCATCAACTGCTCTATCCTGCGCATTGAGACAAATGTTCATGAATATCCGAGAAAGTGAAATGAACGTTGTTCTCATGGTATGTAATTGGGGGGATTTTAAGAAATGTGTGCTAAGTTCATTTATTTAGTCATGATATGTATATCTGACGAAATCAAACAATCCGGAATTTTCCTGCTGTGCCGGTTGGTCTCCAATAAATTTAAGATTCTCTACACTGCAAAAAATATGGAATGCAATGTCTTTCCCAAATTCCAGTTGAAGTTCATGTTTGGGCTCGTTGTCTATTAACCAGGTGATGTAATAGTTCCCGTTTTTTAATGTCAGATCAATTTCGAACAGATGCCATCCGGTCTTGATTACTACAGGAACGGAAGAAAAAGGATATGCCTGCGATGTCATATAAGCAATCATTTCGTCGGGAGTTGCATTTAACTCCTTGCGAACTGTATCTTTACCATATCCGACTTCAAAATCCAATTCATGTTGGTCGTCATGGTATATCCACGAACCCACGCTACATTGATCTCCTATTCCCATTTGCGGGATATGAGTACGCCAGGTATATCTTCCTGTTGTATAAATCCGTTCTACAGTATGAACCTTTTTCCGATCCACCGAGTTAGCCCGGGTAAAGATCCGTAAGTAACCATTCTCTAATATACATTGATTATCCGGGTTGTTGTCTTGATGTCCGTATTCCCATCCATCCAGATTGTTGAAGTTCCATTCTTTGTTTGGCGGATTTTTAGTAACGGTGTCATTGGTCTGTTGCTGTGCAAAGCAAAGGCCGCAAATGCATATTAGTAACAGAGTTAAATAGTAGTTTCTCATAATAATTGAATTTAAGTGTATTCGTTTTCTATCAATTGCTTGCTGCAAAAGTAGTCGAATGCTTTATTCTACTCATCAGATTTTAGTCATTTCAAATCATGAAACGTCCAAATCTGCACTGGAAATCCTAATCGCTCTGTTCCGGGGAGTATAATTTCTATATAAATGATAAACTAAAGTGCTGAATCTATTCTGATTGTTGTTGGGTAGAACCGTGTTGTGCTCTGAATTGAGAAGGAGTCATTCCTTTCATTTCTTTAAATAGCGTACTGAAATATCGTTGATAAGTGAAACCTACCTGCTCTGATATTTCAGTAATGCTCATGTCAGACTGAGTTAAAAGAATGATTGCTTTGTCGATTCTTCTACGATTGATATAATCGTTTGCTCCCATGCCGGTCAGTTCCTTGACCTTATTATATAAGGATGTCCGGCTCATAGCCATTTGAGCAGTCAGGAATTTTACGTCCAGATCTGGTTGAGACAGATTCTGATCAATCATTTCATTCAATTTAATCATAAATTGTTCATCCGCATTGCTGAAAGTAGCCTCTTGCGGAGACAGAATGAATTGATTGCCCCTGTATCTGGATTTAATATATTCACGATTTCTCATCTGGTTCTGGATCACGCTAAGGAGCATTTCCATTTCAAAAGGTTTAGGTAGATAGGCGTCGGCTCCTAATTTGTATCCTAACATCTGGCTTTCAGAATCGGCTCTGGCGGTAAGCAGAATGACAGGGATATGGCTAATATTCAGATTTTCTTTAATTTCCTTGCATAGCTGATAGCCATTCATTTGTGGCATCATTACATCACTTACTATAATGTCCGGTTGCTGTTGCTTAATAACTTCCAGCGCTACCAATCCATTTTCTGCCTGATAGATCTTCTTGAATTTATCCTTAAGAGCATTTTTTAAGAATTCTCTTAAGTCCTGTTTATCTTCTACAATCAACAGTGAGTATCCTTGTAGAGAGAAAGCCCCGGATTCTATTTTCTCTTCTTCCTCCGGAGAACTTAAAAGTTCGTTGAGGTAGGAATGTTGAGGACATGATACTTCTTGTTCTTGTAGATTAGCCGGTATTTCATAAAAGAATGTGGCCCCTCTGTCTTTATTATTGAAAGCGCCCATCCTACCTCCATGTAAGTCAATCAACATTTTAGCATAAGATAAACCGATACCACTTCCTCCCTCATTATGTTTGCCTTGGTAGAAACGGGTAAAGAGTTTCTTTATATCTACATTATCCAATCCGATTCCCTGGTCTTGTACGTGTACTTGTATACTTTCATTTGTACGGATGGTTTTTATAACAATACGAGTCTGATTAGGACTATATTTCAAAGCATTCATAATCAGATTGGAAAGAACAACTTTGCATTTTGTGTCATCATACGCGATAGATTGTATACTGTCGTCAAAGTCGTATGTAATTTCAATTTCTTTGGCTTTAGATGCAGTTTGAAATGTTTCTGCCACTTCCTGTATCCACTTGTGCAAAGGATGCGAAGAGATGTGTAGCACTTCCTGTCCTACCTCCATTTTGCGTGCATCAAGCACAATGTTGATAATATCTTTCATCTGATTCGCCTGTTTGAATGCCCCCTGTAGATATTCCGGTAGCTCGTCTTGCTTCACCTCTTTATTTAGAATTCGTTTCAGGGAAGCATAGATGAGTGTCAAAGGGGTACGTAGCTCATGGCTGATATTGATTAAGAAGCGTATTTTCTCTTCATATATCTTCTTCTCATGTTCCCGCATCTCACGTTTCAGCCGATTTTCTTTTTTTCTTATCAAACTAAAGAAGACCACTCCTGCCACTAAAAATGCAAAGAAAATGCATAGTATAATAAACCAGATAGATTTCCACCAAGGAGGTGAGACTATAATAGTTAAGATCTCTATCGGCTGGCTCCATTCACCGTTGGAGGTGTCGCAGGATACGCTGATGGTATATTCTCCTGATGCGAATGTACCCAATTCGAGTGTCTGGAGATAACTCTCGATCACCATTTTGTCTTTTCCTGTGATGACATACCGGAAAAGGTGTTTTCGGAAGGAGTTCTTTTCGTCAGCAATCACTTTAATGTTGAACGATGAATGATTCCAAGGAATCGAAATACAGTTATTATTAACCTGTTTCAGAGTTGATTTACCATTCAGTTTTACTTCAAGTAGCTTGAGAATAGGAGACGAATTACTTTCGAAAATAATATCCGTATTAATGCGTACCAGTCCCATAGTACCTCCCATATACAGATTGGGAGTACGAAGAGCAGGAATAGGGGTAAATATCAATTCGTTGGAAGGAACTCCATCGGATTCGTCCAGGATAACAAAACGTTTTTCGTTGATAATATACGCAAAGAACATGTTCTGCGCTCCTATCCAGACTTTTCCTTTTTTATCATAGGCAAGGCTGGATACACTGTTGAACAAGTTGGTATGTATTTTTTCTGTTTTTCCAGTCTGTTTATTATAGAAGAGCAGTCCGAAATTACTTCCTATCCAGAAGTTACCTTTATCATCCCGGCAGGCCGATGTGAAATCATCTCCCTCTTTCATATTGACTAATGAAGATAGTTCGTTAGTTTTGAAGTTTAGTTTAAACAGGTTATTGGTTCCCATTAGATACAGATGCGTATCGTCGGAATAAATTGCCTGCATAGCTATTTGGCGTTGAATGTCTATTTGGGGTGCGTAGAGAATAGATGTTTGCCGGGTATGCTTGTTGTAGATATAGACTTTTGCTCCTAATATGTAAATATTATCTTTTGTAGCATATAGATTTACCAAATCACCGGATGAAAATTCTCTTTTCGAAATAGAGTCATTGATAATGGGAAAAGGTTGCATCTGTGCGGTTCTCTTATTAAAGGTAAAGACCCCTTTATTAAAACATGATAATAAGAGCTCATTTTCAGAAAAATCTGTGATAGAGGTAACTTTCTCCCCGTATGTAGTAGGGTAATGATGAAATGTATTCGTTTTTTGGTCAAATGAGTTGATACCTCCTCCGTCTGTTCCAATCCAAAGCAATGTATCCTTATCTTCAAAGATGCTAACCACGGTACGTTCGCTAATTCCATTGAGATTGTTCAGTGGAACATCTTTATAGGTTTTGATGAACACTTTCTTAATGGCGAATAATCCTCCGTGTATACTGCCTATCCATATATTGTCCATCTGATCTTTATACAGCCGGTAGATAGAGTTATTCGGCAAGGATTGTTCATCATCGGAAATATGTTTAAGATGAGAGAACTTCATAGTCTGGAAGTCAAGTATGTTGATACCTCCTCCGTCAGTAGCTATCCAAAGTTGGTTGTCTTTTTCAAGAAAATCAAAAATGATATCGTTGTTGAGCCCGGAATTTTTGGTGGATAAACTGAAAAGCCTTTTCCCCTCTTTCGAGTAGCAGGCTATTCCTTTGCCATAGAATGATACCCAAAGCCGGTTTTGAGAGTCAACAAATATGGTGTTTATCTCGCGCTCTTTTACAAATGGACATCGATACATTTTCTTTTTTGTCAAGTCGTACATCCAAAGCCCGTCTTTTTTACTGCTGGTTATCAGCACATCGGGACTCCACTGAAAAATGCGATTGATACATTTTAACTTGTCTCCATCGATGTCGGGGAAGATCGTCGTAATACTTTTATCCGTCAGATTGTATTGGTATAAAGTTTCTTCTCCTCCAAACAGGAAATTGTCACCTATTTGAAGATAAGACCAAGCGTTAAATGGCTTCCCGTTATATTTCAATGGCTGAAATTGATTTTCTGCTTTATTGTAGATGGCAATTCCTTTATTGGTAGAAACGTATAAATCGCCTAAACGATCCTCTGTAATAAAACGAATGAAATTGTCAGGCAATGAGTTGGGCTGCTCCCGGTCATGAAAATAACTTTTCAGTTCAGATTGGTCATAACTATTTAATCCCCATTTGGTACCTATCCATATGACTCCTAAATGATCTCTGTAAATGCACTGCACTCTTGATTGTGACAATCCCTGTTCCAAAGAAATTTGTCTGAAGTAGTAGTCTTGTTGTTCAGCCTTGGTAGAAAGAACAAAGAATAATATCCAGATTAGAAAAGAATACCTCTTTAGTACGTGTGCTTTTGACATAGTTATGTTCTTTTGATAGAGCAAATATAAAAGAAGTTATGAAACTGTACAATAGATTTCATCTTCTTTTGTCCACAAAGCTCATTAGATAGCTAGAAAGGATATTCAGAATGATCCTTTTGAACAGTAGCGGACTAATTATGGATGTTATTTGATCTCTATTTCCACGCTTTGCACCTATATTTGCATAGTTGACACTAAATACGGAATAGTATTAAACCTTAAAAAAAAGACTATTTACTATGAATACATCCTAAAACTGTAGAATGAAGAGGTGGCGGAGTAATGTTGGGAACATTTTGAATGCCTTGACTTGTATCTAAAATTCCTAAAAATCTAATATTATTATATTCTAACTAAATGAAAAGTATATGGATAATCTAAGAAAAACGCTTGGCTGCTTGCTACTATTTCTTTTTGCAGCAGTTACATCTACTTATGCACAGGTTGCAAAGCAGTATTCGGGTACTGTTATGGATGCCGACAGCAATGAACCTATCATCGGTGTCAACGTAACTCTTAAAGATGCACAAACTGGTACCGTAACGGATATTTCCGGAAAGTTCTCGATTAGTGCTCCTGTTGGCTCTACACTATCATTCTCTTATATCGGATACGTGACTAAAGAGGTTAAACTGGGAACGAATACCAGTTTGAAGATTACAATGCAGGAAGATCAGAACCAATTGAGTGAGGTAGTGGTCATCGGCTATGGTGTAGTGAAAAAATCAGATATAACAGGTGCTGTGGCTTCTGTTTCTTCCAAACAATTTAAGGATCAGCCGGTAAAGCGGGTGGAAGATATTCTGCAAGGACGTACTGCAGGTGTGGCAGTGACGAGCGTAAATGGTTTACCTGGTGGTACAGTTAAAGTTCGTGTTCGTGGTACCACTTCTCTTAATACCAGCAATGACCCCCTGTATGTCATCGATGGTATTATGTCTGGTGGACTGGATGTAAATCCAGCTGACATTCAATCTATTGAAGTTCTGAAAGATGCTTCGGCAACAGCTATTTATGGCTCACGCGGCGCTAATGGTGTGGTGTTGGTAACTACTAAAAAAGGGGTGGAAGGTAAAGTGCAGATTTATGCAGATGTGGCTATAGGCGTATCGAACATCCTTAAAAAATATGACTTACTGAATGCTTATGAATATGCGACTGCATTAAAGGAGTATAATGGTATCTCATTTGCAGATGATGAGATGGAAGCCTATAAGAATGGCTCCAAAGGCATTGACTGGCAGAATTTGATGTTGCAGACCGGTATTAGTCAGGACTATAAATTAGGTATTTCGGGTGGAACGGCTAAAAATAAGTATCTTATTTCAGCCAATGTACTGAATATGACAGCCATGACCATCACGACCAAGTATCAACGTGCACAGTTACGGATAAATTTGGATAATGAACTCACCAAGTGGTTGACACTTTCTACCAAAATTAATGCTTCACGTACTCACAGTCATAATGGGGGTATTGACATTATGAACTTCCTGAACTATTCTCCTACGATGGAAATGAAAGATCCGGTAACGGGCGTTTATAATATGGACCCTTATAATTCAGTAAATGGAAACCCTTATGGTGCACGTGTCGCAAATTATGGTGACTCATATGTGTATGCTTTGAATACTAATATGGATTTGACTTTCAAAATAATGAAAGGGTTGACATTGTCTGTACAGGGGGCCGCTAATTACTCTCATGTTCCGAGTTATTCTTTTACCTCGTCGTTAGCAAAACCCGGACAAATTAGTGGTATGGAAAATGCGAGCCGGATGAATCTATTCTGGCAGAATACCAATAATGTGACTTATAACACAAGTTTCGGCGATCATCATCTGACTGCAACAGCTGTATTTGAAGCAAGTGGTGCCGAAGGCAGAAATCTAAAACTGACCGGAAGTGATTTAGCCAATGAGTTTGTTGGTTATTGGAATGCAAAAAATGCAAAGACACGCGATGGAGAGAATGGCTATTCCGCGGAAGCTATTGTGTCCGGGCTTGGTCGAATTATGTACAATTACAAAGGGAAGTATATGCTGACAGGTACTTTCCGTGCCGATGGTTCATCTAAGTTTCAGAAGAAGAATAAATGGGGATATTTTCCGTCAGCAGCTGTTGCTTGGGATGTTGCCAAAGAAAACTTTATGAGCAAACAAAACATTGTCCAGCAATTGAAACTAAGAGCCAGTTTTGGTGTTGTTGGTAATCAAAGTATCGGTGCTTACACAACATTGGGTATGTTGGCCCCTACAAATTATGACGGTTATGGTAGCGATGCAATCCATACAGGTTATTGGACTGGAAATCTTGCTACACCAGATGTAACTTGGGAAAGCACCTATCAGTATAACATAGGTTTGGATGCCAGTGTTTTAGACGGTCGCTTGAGTTTTACAGCCGAATGGTTCCGGAAGGATACTAAGGACTTGTTACTTCGCAAACCTGCTCCTCAATATAACGGAGGTGGCTCTTTCTGGGTCAACCAAGGTGAAGTTAGAAACTCTGGCGTTGAATTCACCATCACAGCTACTCCTTTGACAGACAAAGATATATTTGGTTGGGAAACATCGCTGAATGCATCTTATTTAAAGAATAAGATAATCGATCTGGCAGGTAGTGATTTTATCGTTGGGGAGAATTATACAAGTATTGGCGGTGGTCCTATTCAAATTAAAAAAGTAGGGTATCCGATTGGTTCTTTCTATCTTTATGAATGGGCAAACTTTAATGACCAGGGCGCCAACTTGTATAAACATCAATCTAATGGAAGTTTGACAACCAATCCGGGTGCTGACGATCTGGTTACTAAAGGGCAGGCCGAGCCTAATTGGACTTTCGGATGGAATAATACATTCACTTGGAAAAACTGGACGCTCAATCTCTTTATCAATGCTGCATTAGGACAAGATAGACTGAACGTAAGCCGCTATGCGATGGGATCTATGACAGGTGTATATCGCTTCATCTCTTTATCCGATGCTTATTACAAAAGTTGGGATAAAGTAGCCAATAAAGCAGATGCTGTGTATGCAAGTCATAAAAATTCAGATAATAGAAACTATCCTGATTCCGATTTCTGGCTTGAAGATGCATCATTTGTGAAACTGAAAAATATAAGCCTTACGTATAATATTCCTAAGAAGATAACGAAAGTAGCCGATATTCAACTGTCGGTCAGTGCTCAAAACCTGTTTACATTAACGAAATACACAGGTATGGACCCAGAAGTGTACAGTGAATCCGATTATGGCTTTAATGGTGTGGATATGGGATCTTATCCTGTTCCAAGAACATTCACTTTTGGTATGAAACTTAACTTTTAATCTTTTAACTATACATGGATATGAAAACAATATATAGAATATTCAAATCTATCGGACTAGCATTGATAGCACTTTGGATGGTGTCTTGCCAGGATTTACTGACAGAAGATCCTAAAGGGCAGTTGGCGGTGACTAATTTCTTCAATTCAAAAGGTGATCTGGACTTGGCTCTGAATGGAATGTATTCCAAAGTTGCGAGTGATATGTATGCAAATATCTGGGCAGGTTTCGAATCAGTGATGGGTGATGATATTTCTACACACCCTGCAGCTAATAAACAGGGGTTGCGTGAGGTAGATACTTATAATGTTTCGGACAATAACACTTGGGTGACTGAATTGTGGGGGGCTCGTTGGAGATTAGTAAAAGCTGCTAATTTCATTATAGATAATGCCGGACGAACTCCGGAGGTGAGCCAGGAAGAGAAAGATGCAGCCATTGGACAAGCTTATTATTGGCGCGCCTATTCTTACTTTTATTTTGTAATGGCTTGGGGAGAGGTACCTATGGTTGTGAAAGATGAAATCAATTACAACATGCCATTGGCAACCGTTTCTGAAATTTACGAACTGATTGTTTCTGACCTGAAAAAGGCAGAGACAATGGTGCCTGCTAATTATACTAAAGAACCCTACGCAAGAAACGGGGTAAACATTGCTGTTAGTCAAGGAGCTGTAAAAGCAACATTGGCTTATGTGTATATGGCAATGGCAGGATGGCCGTTGAACAAGGGAACAGAATATTATCAACTGGCCGCTGCAAAGGCAAAAGAAGTAATCGATGCTTCGAAGAAAGGTACTTATTACTACAAGTTATTACCTGATTATAAGCAAGTATATTCGATGGAGTATAATAAGAATAATCCAGAAGTGTTACTTGGTGTTTACTATAATTTGGGAATAGATGCACTTACTAATGCTCCTTTAGCCGATTTCCTGGCAGACTATGCTTATGGTGGCGGTGGATGGGGAGATACGAACGGAGAAATTAAATTCTGGTATGATTTCCCGAAAGGCTCACGCAAAGATGCATCTTATTTTCCGAAAATCATATTGAAGAATGAAACGCAATTACGTGATTGGTGGGAAGACCCCAATCCGGAAGCGCCGCGTGTGGTTGTTGCTCCCTGTTTCATGAAGAAAGTAGAAACGACCACTGGAGAAGAATTCGATTATACGAATCCGAAGATTTCGATGAATCAGAATGGAGAAAAGACGCATCAGATTATTCGCTTGGCAGAAGTATATTGCTGGTATGCCGAAGCCGTAGGTCGTTCAAAAACAGGCAGTATCACGGAAGCTGTCAACTTATTGAATGAGGTACGTAATCGTGCCAATGGATCTGTTGTTGCAGACCGGGATATCTATAAGACAACCATGTCGTATGATGATCTGGCAGAAGCTGCCTATAATGAACATGGCTGGGAAATAGCCGGATACTATTGGGGAAATATTGCCACCAGAGCAAGGGATATGTTTCGCATGAATCGCATTAAAGATCATTTTGAATACAGAAAATTAAATCCGGAGATTGAAGTGGCCCCCGGAGTCTTCAGGAAAGAAGCTGTTTCCGTATCTGGTACGTGGAATGACAGTAAAATGTATCTTCCCCGTCCTTTTGTAGATTCGTCTATTAATCCGAATTTGAAGAACTGAATGAAACAATAAAAACAATCATTATGAAACTAAGATATTTATATTTAGCAATAGGTGTATTATGTAATGCTTCTTTAGTATCATGCGGCGATAGCTTCAAAGAGAAAACAGAGATTGTTGCATGCGGAATCTCCACAAATGCTTTGACATTCGGAGTCTCCTCTACTGAAGTTCAGACTGTAGATATTACGTCAGAAGCAGCTTGGGAAGTAGCAGTGGATCAGGCAGGTGGTAATTGGCTTACTGTTTCTCCTTTGGAAGGAACTGGCAATGGTACGCTAACAATTTCTGCTGATAAGAATAGCGGTCCAAAACGCAGTGCAACCTTGACCATAGCGGCGAAAGGTGCTGAACTTCGAACCATCACAGTTATTCAGGATGGCTATAAAGGAACCATTTATAATTACGGTGACTTTACTGGATTGCAAAAAACAGGACTTGTGGCAGGGATCAATCCGATCACTATCGTAGATAATGACGAATGTGAAGATGGAAAAGCGTTAAGAATCTATACCCGGGCAGGTGAAGAGTATGAAGGTACTAATGGGGACCGTTTCAAGGTGCAGACAACAACGCAATTCGGATCAGGTCGTTATGAATGGAGGATATATGTCCCTAAATTTGGAATGAATGACCGGGCTAGTATTGGAGCATTTTTATATTTTGACGATGGGCATGAATTGGATTTTGAAATTTGTTCCGGTACGGCTGCAGACCGTGCAGCACATAGTGCCGGACCAGATGATATGCTGTGTCTTGTGACTAGTCAGGCTAATCCTTTTTTCTCTGAATTCACGCCTATTAAGGGGGATGCTTGGCATACATTTGTTTTGGATTTGAAGTTAGAGAATAAGAAATATCTGGCGGAGTGGTCGGTTGATGGTAAGGTTTTAAAGAGGGCACAATTAGATTATGGTGAAGAGGCTTATTTCCGTGCTATATCTAGTGTCGAGAATCTTTATGGTATGGGCGATCATGCGGCAACTCAAGAAAATTATGCCTTATTTGATTATCTTGAATATGTTCCTTATGATTATTCAATGAAGCCGATTATCGAAGGTCAGCTTCCTCCCGAACCAGAGGGAACAACAGTGAAGTGGGACTTTGAGGAAGCTGGTTTTGTTCCTGTTGGATGGACTAACAATGGAGGAACGATTGCGGATGGAAGTTTGAATCTATCTAACGGGAATAACTTCGTTTATAGTCCGGAAGTGGGAGCTGGAAAATATACATGGGAAATAGATGTTCCTTTGGTAGGGGTAGGTGAAAAATGGTTGGCAGGTGGTAATATCGCTGCAACTAACGCTGAAGAAAGGTCATTCTCTATGTTTGTTTTCTCGGGTACTGAAAATGATCGTGCGGCTTGTACGGTTCCTCCTGTTCCAGGTCAGATGCTGGTACGTTGTTATACGGAAGCTATGGGAGTTTACGGTGTACCTATTGATCCGGGTAAACATACTTTGACTATTGACCTTAGACTTAATGCAGATGGTGCATATTGGGCGGCATGGATTATAGATGGTGAAGTGGCGAAAACATTTACTACCTGGTATACTCCGGCACAGTTTAAATTTGGATTCTCAATGATGACCTTTGCTGATGGAGGTGGCTGGCAAGGAGATAAGCCTACTGCAAAGACATATACAGTCAAATATGACTATATAGAATATAAGAAGTATAATTATGATGAAGAATAACAGTTTACTTTACATTCAATGAGGTATTTAAGCATAATTGGAACAGCTATATGCTGTGTAATGTTGGTAATGATGAGTGTTTCTTGCAAGCAGGAAACACTCTCTTCCACCACCCAGGAGAAGAAAGTAGCTCCTTGGTATGTCTATATAGATGGAAGCTCTTTTAAGGATATAGAGCCAGTGAAAGAGATTATTAGTTCTATTAGCGTTTTCGGGAATCCTCCGAAATCATTTATCGATGAGTGTCATCAGAATCATATCGAAGTATATCAGGCTGTAGGTGGAAATGAAGAAACGATTGATACGCCACAGAAAAGAAAGGCACTTGTTGAGAAGTATGTAAGCGATTGCAATGCAAATGGATATGATGGAATAGATCTTGATCTCGAACATTTGAGCCCTGATATTCAGGATGCATATACCGAATTCCTGAAACTTGCTTCAAAAGAACTCCATGCTGTTGGAAAGAAATTAAGCCATTGCGTTAGTTTTTATCCGGCTTTGTATCAGGATAACGAAACTAAGATGTTTCACGATCCGGCAGTTTTGAATACTACCTGCGACTTAATTAGAGTGATGTGTTACGATATGTATTTTGCACCTGGGATAGATAAGCCCGAGCTCAAGCACAGAGATGATTGTATGGGCATTGGACCTACGTCTAATTATCTATGGACTAAAGAGGCGATGCTTTTCTGGATGAAACACATTCCGAATGATAAATTAGTGATGGCTCTGCCTGCTTATGCAAATGATTATGCTGTAACTGGTGACATCAAAGGAAGGCAGGTTTACCAATCTGTGCCTGACAGTATAAATGGAATTTTGCCTTCTCCTACCTGGTTATGTTATGAAAAGGTAAACATGTATCTGTATGATGGTACTGATGGTAATCGGCATCTGTTTTATGCAAGTGATGCCAGAAGTACGGAAGCGCTACTTGAATTAGCTGATGAACTGGGAATCTCTCAAATCGGTTTTTGGCACTTTAATAGCGTAGATCCGCAAATGTGGGATACTGCCGCAAAGTGGCAAAAGAAATAATAAGATAATAAATCGACCTTGTAAATAATATAGCTTTATTCTCATCCCCCCATTTAGAGAAAAGTTATTCTTAACAATAAGAGGCCGCAAAGGTATGAATCCGTATCTTTGTGGCTTTTTATTTTTTTCTTACCTTTGGGGGACTTAACATAACCCCCAAAAATGAAGAACATGAAAAAGATCTTTTTACTCATTTCCGTCATTCTATTTATTTTTCCGGTACAGGCTCAACATACATTGAGACTGATGACTTATAATATTAAAAATGCGAACGGCATGGATGATATTTGCAGTTTTCAACGGGTAGCCAATGTGATAAATAATGCTTCTCCTGATGTTGTGGCTATACAAGAGGTAGACAGTATGACCCGTCGGAGCGGACAGAAATATGTGCTGGGTGAGATAGCTGAACGTACACAAATGCATGCCTGTTTTGCACCTGCTATAGAGTTTGAAGGAGGTAAATATGGAATCGGACTGCTGACAAAGCAAGTTCCGCTACGTTTACAAGCTATCCCTTTACCTGGTAGAGAAGAGGCCCGCACCTTGATTCTGGCAGAATTTGAGGATTATATCTATTGTTGTACTCATCTGTCATTAACGGAAGAAGACCGTATGAAATCTTTGGAAATAGTGAAGTCATTGATTGCTTCCTATAAAAAGCCTCTTTTTCTAGCCGGGGATATGAATGCTGAACCTGAATCCGATTTCATCAAAGAATTGCAAAAGGATTTTCAAATACTCTCCAATCCGGAAAAGCATACTTATCCTGCTCCCGATCCAAAAGAGACCATTGATTATATTGCCGCGTCAAAGCAAAACGCTACCGGATTTGCTGTCATATCTGCGAGAGTAGTTAATGAGCCAATGGCTTCCGACCATCGTCCCATACTTGTGGAATTGCGTACCGCTGAAAAGGCAGACAAGATATTCCGTACTAAACCTTATTTGCAGAATCCTGTGGGTAATGGCATTACTGTGATGTGGGAAACAACCGTTCCTTCTTATTGCTGGGTGGAATATGGCACAGATACTACCCGGCTGGAACGTGCGCGTATGATTGTTGACGGTCAGGTGGTCTGCAATAACAAGCTGCATAAAATACGTATAGATGGCTTACAGCCCGGACAGAAATATTATTATCGTGTGTGTTCGCAAGAGATGTTGCTTTATCAGGCATATAAAAAGGTATTTGGAAATACAGCACAATCGACCTTCAGTGAATTTACTCTTCCTGTTGCTGATACAGAGTCTTTTACCGCTATTGTTTTTAATGATTTGCATCAACATGCCAACACTTTCCGTACTCTGTGTAAACAAATACAGGATGTTAAGTATGATTTTGTTGTTTTCAATGGTGACTGTGTAGATGATCCTGTGGATCACGAGCAGGCAACCACATTTATCAGTGAACTGACCGAAGGAGTGTATGGCGACCACATACCGATTTTCTTTATGCGTGGCAATCATGAAATCCGCAATGCCTATTCTATCGGTTTGCGTGATCATTTTGATTATGTGGGAGATAAAACTTATGCCTCTTTTAACTGGGGAGACACCCGTATCGTCATGTTGGATTGTGGAGAAGATAAACCGGACGACCATTGGGTATATTATGGCTTGAACGATTTTACCCAATTACGTAATGAACAGGTTGATTTTCTGAAAAAAGAACTGTCTGCCAAAGAATTCAAGAAAGCAAAGAAACGTGTCCTTATTCATCATATTCCGCTTTACGGTAATTATGAAAAGAATCTCTGTGCAGATCTGTGGACTAAATTATTGGAAAAAGCACCTTTTAATGTCAGTCTGAATGCACATACCCATAAATACGCTTACCATCCGAAAGGGGAACTGGGTAATAATTATCCGGTTATTATTGGTGGAGGATATAAGATGGACAGTGCTACGGTGATGATTCTGGAAAAGAAGAACGATGAATTGAGGATTAAGGTGCTGAATGTAAGGGGAGAGGTTTTACTGGATATAACAGTCTAAAGTCTCTAATAACTTTATAATTCATGGAGGTGCGCCAGACTTCTAGACACACCTCCATGAATTAGTTATTTCATAAAGTGCTATTCGGAGAAATATGTATAATAGAAATTCTCTATATATCCGTCATAGTTTTTGCTTTCCTCTTTGATACAACTATTTTCGTCATATTCGAATGTGTAAGTAGCTGTACTGGATGAATGTTGCCAACCACTGCTCGTATGGCAATTAGCCGAAGCTTTTCCAAAGAGACCAGTTTCAACCAGCCAACGACTAGCTCCACTGCTTTCCGCATAGATGCAATGTGCTCCGCTCACATTAGGCACGGCAGAATAGGTCTGAACTTTAAACTGCTCTACTCCATCTGAAAATCTGGTCCATTGCATAATATTTCCATTTTCTATGGTGATGTTAGATGCAATATTGCCATTCTTTTCAACTTTGGTCATGTAGCCATTCTCATCATAAGTATATTCGTAAGTGTTGGAACCATCTACAAAAGTTGCAACATAACCTTGGTCATTTAAAGTCATGTTATATGCGTTCTTACCTGTCACTGTGATATTATTTCCGTCATAAGCAAAGAGCCATTCTCTATCCAATTCTCCTTCATATAACCTGTATACACGTTTTACAGTACCATTATCATTATATTCGTAATACCATTTATCCCAGTCGTCCGCAAAAGTGGCTATCCGATAAACTGTTACTTCAGAGGTTGTTGTAAAAGTGATTTCTGCATAGTCTGAATCTTCAAAATAGATTGATCCGGTTTTTTGAGCTTTTACTTTGAATGTATAACTTTTTTCCGGCTCTAAACCTGTCAGTTGAATTGTATTTTGGTCAGTACTTTGTTCACTACCGTTGTTCAAGCTATAAATATAAGCTGTTGCGTTTCCTATGGCTTTCCATGTAATAACAGCAGAACTCTCTTTTACATCAGGAACAGTAACTTCCGGTTTATCCAGAACGTTTGTACTGGGATGATTGTCATCATCACTGCAAGCAGTTGCACCTAGTACTACTGCCAGCATGGCTAATAAGTAAAAATACTTTTTCATGTTGTTCTATTTAAGGTTAATAATTAGTTTCCGGCAACTACTATCATTCCCAAACCAACCAGGAAGAAGATAAACATCAAGGCCAGTAGTTGATTAACAGATTTCGTTGAACCTTTAAATTCTTTCCAGATAAATACTCCCCAAATAGCGGCAATAAGTGGTGCGCCTTGTCCTAGTGCATAAGATACAGCCGGACCAGCTTCGCCTGATGCGATATAGCTGAACGCGGAACCAAGTCCCCATATCGCTCCACCAAGCATTCCGCATATATGAGTTTTCGTGTTTCCTTTAAAGTATTCGGAGTAGCTGACTTTTTCTCCGACAAAAGGATATTTCATTACTAATGTGTTGAAAACAAAATTGCTTAGTAATACGCCTATTGAAAAAACAAAGATGGCAGAATAAGGAGTCATCATTCCTATAGCAGGAGAATTGAAGTTTTCTACGTCCATACCTTTCACTACGAACCTGTAGAACAAAGACATCAGTACACCGGCAATTAATGCAATGATAATTCCCTTTTTGTTGTTTTTCCTGCTTTCTTCTCCCTTTTGCATTTTTCCGGAAGCCACTCCATTGCAAATGATAGCAATAACAATGAGAGCTACACCGCCAAATAAAAGCAAAGGATTACCAGTTGGAATTCCCAGATAATTGACGATTACCCCTAATACCAATGCAATGCCAACTCCTAAAGGAAAAGCAACAGACATACCAGCCAAGGAAATAGACGCTGAAAGAAGAATGTTTGAAGCATTAAATATTACGCCCCCCAAGATAACCCAACCAATGCTGTCTCCTGATGCTTGTCCCAGATCTTCCAGGAATGAACGTCCGGTATCTCCATGGCTACCCATAGTGAAGCCTAGTAAGATGGTGAACAATACCATTCCAATCACATAATCCCAATAAAAAAGTTCATAACGCCAATTTTTGGAAACTAGTTTTTGGGTATTACCCCAGGAACCCCAACAAATCATGGTTACGATGCAGAATATAACTGCCAATAAATAACTGTTTACTGTGAACATACTATTAGTATTTAATTGTTAAACATGAATTCTGTTATTTAAATATAGTATCCAATCTTTCCAATAAGTGAAAACATTGGCTTCCTTACATTTTCTTGACCGGAACTCATGTTCCAGGTCCGATTCTTTCAAAAGGATATGTATATTACTACTAAAACCATATTCTTTTGATTCGGGTAGTATCTCTATCCAGCATCTGGGATATCTTTTGTGAGAGTTGACTGCTTTTATAAGATTTTGAGCATTATTCTCGTTGCCGATGGCATTTACACAGACTATGCCGGTAAACAAATTTTCTCTCTGAATGGCTTCTATACCTTCTTTGATATTATCTCCCAAAGTGATTAAAGCCCGCATACGTTGGGAACCTCTGATGCCGGAGAGTTGCTTTTCTATATCAAAAATTGTTTCTGACAGGTCTGTGTTAGCTTTTACGAAACTAAGAACAGCAGGCCATGTTTTATTCTCATCTACCATTTGATGAAACTGACTGACGAGAACCTTTTGCTGTTGTTCGTTGATTTCTCCCTGTACATAGATAATAGGATATTTTCTTGTGCTTCCTTGAGCCTGTTCCGGATAATAGACCGTTGCATTGGCTGTTTGGATAAACGGAGTCTCATTCGGAAGACTACTCTCACTATTTCCTGACTGCTTCCCATTGAAATATTCGTTTATGAATCTGAATGCTTTGGGCAGTGCAGTATTCCAGCAGGTGAAATCATGTCCTCCTGAACGTACTTCCCATTCATGAGGTATTTGTCTTTCCAGTAATAATCGGTGCAGTTCTTCATTACTTTCGCAAAGAGTACCTTCTTTATCTCCAATATCCAGCATGATGCCAAATCCTTTTAAATCGGAATTGCGGAGGGTGGAAAGAATGTGGTAGGGTGAATGTTGTTTATAGTAACTGGTTAGGCGCTGCTTACCATTCTTTCCCACTCCTCCGAAAATCCGTCCCCATTGATTGTCCCATCCTTTTTGTGGCCCTTCTTCCATGTATTGTTTTTCTGTACGGATGGATGGCGATAACGCAACGACAGAGCCGAATAAGTGGCGGTTGCGCAGACTAACGGATAATGCTCCGAATCCTCCCATAGAGAAACCAATGATCGAACGTCCATTAATATCCTTGCGAGTGCGATAGTTGTTATCTATATATGGAACTAGTTCTTTGATAAAGAAAGTTTCATAAAGGTAACTGCCATCATAAGTGTCACTGTAATAAGACAGGTAACCGTCAGGAATAACCATAATGAAAGGTTGAATCTTTCCTTCTTTTATCATTTTGTCCATTACACGGGCAACGTTGCCGTATTCGAGCCAACTGGTATAATCACCTCCTATTCCATGAAACATGTATAAGACTGGATATTCTGTATCTGAATGTTCATAACCTTCCGGTAAGATAATGGAGTAGGAGACTTCTTGCTTTAGGGACGGACTGTAAATACTCATCCCTTCTTTTTCTATGGGAAGTGCCCAAGCTCCATCTATACCTGATAGAAATAGGATAATATATAACAGTATCTTCTTCATATTATTTCTTTATTAACAGTTCACCAATATAATAACTCATTGAATAAATACCTGTTTGGGCGGACTGTTCACTATCCAGTCCGTTTCTGACACGATATTGCACCGGAGCTTCTGCACCTCGCAATCCATTGAACAGAGTAAAGATGCTATTGTAGTTGCTGCCTTCGTCTGTTATGTCCAAATAATAGATTTTGGCACGATTCTCGGCAGAAAGGTTGATAATATCCGCGTCTTCTGCAAAGAAAAAGTTGATAGCAGGGGCATTGCCAGTTGACTGATTGTATAAGTAATCAGCTTCTGAACCGTATGTTAATCCTAATCTGAAATCTGCATTGCTTTCCGTATGAACCGTCTTTTCCACTGCATCGGTAATAGCTGAAAAATTTGTTTCATTTAGAATCATTTCTTTCACATTAAAACCTGCGATTATCATACGTTTGATTTGCATAAGAGAATCTAATGCCACTGCCACCTTCTTTGTTGTAAGATCAACATTACCTTCTCCTTTGCTGTAATAAAGAACTTTGTAAGTTAGTTCGGAATTGTAGTCATCCGGTAACCATAGTTCGATATTGGAATTACCTACTTTTATGTTTTTATTAGTAGCATGTAATTCCTCTGTGAATTTTTTCAGAGTTTCCTGCGGATAGTTTTCTCCTTTGAATGAACGTTCGATAAAAGGCAGTGCCTCTTTCATGGATTCACGCCAATAACTGTCAGTATGGGCACCGTTCCGTACACGATATTCGTGCTTGATATTTTTGTCCCGTAATAGAGAATGTAATTCACCGTTTCCTGCATATAGTCTTTCTTCATCATCACCGCAGTCTATGTAATACCGTACTGTTTGAAATGTGGAACTTGGTTTATCTTTGAAAAAGTGTAGCGGACATTGGCTTTTATAATAGCTTGTCAGCCTGCCTGTTCCTGTCTGGCCGCTTCCTCCGAAGTTGTTTCCCCATTGAAGATTCCAACCGTCTTGTGACAAAGAGATGTATTGTTCATCTGTATTTAGAGAGGGACTTAATCCTATTGATACCGAGAATGTTTCAGGATGTTGCGATGCTATACTTAATGCCCCGAAACCTCCCATGGAGAATCCTGCAACAGCTCTTTCCGTCTTACTGGCTGTTGTTCGGAACCGCTTATCAATCAGAGGCACGAGTTCATTAATGAACATATCCATATAGTTGAACTTTCCGTCATAGCGGTTGCAAAAATAAGAGTTGAAACCTTCTGGCATGATGTAGATCAATGGGCGAATACTACCATTGCTGGTTTGCGCATCAGCTATGCTTTGAATATTCAGACCTGAAGGTCCCCATGAACTTTGGTTCCCTCCCCAGCCATGTAGAAGGAAAACTACTCCATATTTACCCGTACTTTCCGATAGATACTCTTGAGGCAGTAATACGGAATATTTGATTTCTTGTCCTAATATTTTGCTGTAAAAACTTTGATCGGGATTATAGCGTTTGGTAAACAGTTCCGGTGTATCGGTCTGTTCGCCTTCAGACGGACTGTTATCATCAGACGAACATGATGACAATCCGTAGGAAAATAATAATAAGGCTAATAATAGGAGTAGTTTTCTATTCATGGCTTCTCTCTTTTATTTATAAGGATTGATTGGCTCTGCCGGTGTGGATGAATAAACCACCATGTCTTTACATTGAACGGCATATTTTTCATTCGGATTAATCCATTTAATAACCAGTTTGTGAGGGCCTTCCTCTAAATCATAATTATAGAAAATGTCATACTTTCTTTTTATGTAGTCATAAGGCATTTCTATGGTTTCTACTTTCTTGCCGTCAATGTAGGCCTCCAGGATGGCGATGTAATTGTCATTACTATCTTTAACATCTTGTCTGATCATCCCCATTAAAACAACTCCCTTGCCATTGAACTCAAATGTTTTTTCTGTACCGAGATCATATTTGATAACTCTTCTTTCAGAAGGATATAAGCCTTCAAAAGAAACTTCCCATGCTACGGTTTTTGGCTTCTGAATCGTGGTATAGTATTTATCTCCTTTTATTTTTCCTCCGTTTGCTTTTAATACATCACTCAATAGTTTGAGATTAATGTCGTATACAGAACTTAAAGAGATATCTGTGTAAGGGAACTTAATATTTTCACATCTTTCGAGTGCCGGTTTCCAGTATTCGGGGATAGCCTTGTAGCCTTGTATGACTCCAAGAATTCCTGCGGCAGTTGCCGGGTTACAGTCGGAATCTTGTCCGCAACGAGTGGCTATATCCATTGTTTTGAAAAAGTCGCCGTTGCCATATAAAAGTCCCATCACACAGTAAGCCGCATTGATAGTGGCGTCAATGTTAAATGCATTGAATACCCCTTCCGGGCAGCCAATCTCAAAAGCATGACGGTTTTCTATTTCCAGCCAGCATTTACGCCAGTCATCGGGATATTGTTTCCAATATTTAATAACGTCTGTGATGCAACGGTGAAATTTACTTTGTTCGGGTATTGTTTTAAGAGCTTCCGTGACAATTGTATAAATGTCGTTATTTACGTAAGCCAATGCATACATTGCTCCCATGTATACACCTCCATACCATCCGTCGCCGTAGTTCATGATATGTCCTATCTTGTCCGAAAAATCGGAGGCGGTATTTACCATCCCCGGACATATCATTCCAATGAAGTCTGCTTCAATCTGGAAATCAATATCGTCAGCGTGCGGATTATTTTTCCAATGTCCCGATGCCGGTGGCATAATACCGTGTAATATGTTATATCTGGCTGCCTGGTTGGCATGCCATAATTTGTAATCTGCGTTTGCAAAGGCTTTGGCAAATGATTCGGCAGGGGCATTTATCCCTTCTTTTTGCATTACTTCCAGAAAGGTAAGATCCATATATACATCATCATACAATCCCGGATCTTCTGCAAAGATGTCCTTACAATAGTCATCATACCAAATTATTGGAGTTTTCTCATGAATGATCGCTCCTCTGTATTTAAATTCTGTAGGACCGCCATAGGTGCATCCTATGGTTTGTCCGGCCCAGCCTCCTTTAATTTTGTTGAGCAGTACCTCTTTACTTATTTCAACTGTTTTTCCATATTCTATTTGTGCCATTCCCGATATGGAAAAGGTAAATAGTAGAATGATGTTAATCAGGACTTTTTTCATCTTAACTTATTTATTAAAGTAAAATCTATCATGTTCTTTTTTCTCTGAATAATACATTATGTCGTTGATACGAATAATGTAGTCTTTTTTGCGGTTCAGCCATTTCATTTTAACGTGGTGTCTTCCTTCCTTCATGAGGTATTTCCAGGCTGGTTCTACTTTGCGGTCTGTGTTTCTCATGGGTAAAGCTGCTACATGGTCCAGTTCTCCGTCAATCCATATTTCCACTTTAGCAACGTAAGGGTCATTGGGCTCTGCCAATCCGAACACCTCGGAACCGATGTGGCGTGTAGATACACGATTGATATAATCGGGAGTAATACTTCTTGTGCAGCAAATGTTGCCCCAGATAACAAATCCGTTACCATTGAAATCAAATTCAAATGTATCTGTCAGGAAGCAGTCTTTGCGTTCTCTATAAAGCGGATAGGTGTTTTCGAAATTTTGTTCTAAAGGAAGTACATCCGCCTTTTTGATTGGAATTTCTATCTCCCCACCAGATACTTTTCCACCTGTTTTGACTATGAGTTGTTTAGCTTGATCGAAACTCATTTGGTATGCTTTTGCCAACGACATATTCGTTCCTTCAAATGTAAAGTCTTCTACTTCTTTCAAAGGGTTTAACCAGAATGAAGGGATTTTATCATACCCATACATGACGCCGAGTACACCGCCGACTGTAGACGGATTACAGTCAGAATCTTGTCCGCAGCGTGTTGCAATATCGACAGAGTTGGTGAAATCTCCTTTACCGTAGAGCATAGCTAATGCTACGAAAGCGGAATTGAGCTTGGCGTCAATATTAAAGTTTAGAAATACGCCTTTGGGACATCCTACATCACAGTTCCATTTTTCTTGCAGGAAGTACCAGCAATCTTTCCAGTTGTCCGGGTGCAAAGAATGGAAATTGATTACATCCTGAATACATTGATGGAATGTACTCTCTTCAGGTATGACAGAGATTGCGGTTTTTAGAATCGCTTCAGGACTTTTTTCATAGAAAGCGGAGCTATAAAGAGCTGCTACGAAAGCACCGCCATAAAAACCGTCACCACTGTTCATAATGTGGCCTACTCTGGAGGCGATATCCAATGCTTCCGGCAGCATTGCCGGAGCCATCAGACCAATGAAGTCTGCTTCGATCTGGAAATCCAGATCGTCTGCATGTGGGTTATTCAACCAATGACCGGAAGCCGGTGGCATGATACCTTGGCGGATATTATATCTGCCTGCTTGGTTAGCATGGGCCAAATGATAATCAGCGAATGCAAATCTTTTGGCAAGTTCTTCTTGTGAACAATCCAGGCCAAGTTCATCAAATGCCTCAACAAACGTGCAATCGTTATAAATATCATCGAATAATCCGGGTTTCTTTTCCCACCAATATTTAACGTAACCTTCCGCCCAGGGGATTGGCTGGTAATCTTGAATATAAGTTCCCGTGAACTTAAACTCTGTAGGTGCTCCGAAAACAACACCAATGGTTTGTCCGGCCCATCCTCCTTTAATCTTATCTAAAAGTTCTTTATCAGATAACTTTAAAGTTTTTACAGGCTGGGCTTGTACGTTGAGAGCAAAAAGCCCTATAATACATATCGTAATTATTTTCCTCATTTTTCTCCTCCTTTATTTCTCATAAACTCCCAACTCGGTGATAGAGATGAATGATGATACATTCTTTGTGTATTTATGCCAGTGTTCCTGCACTTTTGCATCCATTAGTACGCGTATTCCCTTGGTTTTTACTGCCGGGAATTCCAAAACATATTGTGCAAACGGAGGTTGGAAAAATACAATATCGGTTTCGGGAAGTGCCGGAGTTGATTTGAATTTACCTACGTCATACCAATGTCCGTCATTTCCAAGATATTGAATGTTTAGAGAAGTAAACCATCCTCCGAACTCTTCCAGACAGCCCATATCTAAAACAAGCATATTGATGTTATGCTCTTCTTTCCAACCGTATCCGAAATAGTCTATTTTAGGCAGATTACTTTTGGCCGCTAATGAATAAAATACAGATCCTACGCCATCTTTGACTCCGTCATTAATTACTTCTACATTTGTTGCGTACATCGGTTTTCCAAAGGTAATCCAGCAAGAATCGAGTACTTCTTCGTTTAGTTTGCGGATATTTGCGTAAATAGTGTCAGCCTTGGGGGCTATATTCTTGGTTTTAACCAATAACTCAAAGTCTTTAGTAATTGAGTTCTTGTTATTTGCGCTTAATTGAAGGGTAATTGGATATTTGCCGGCTTCTGTAGGAGTTCCTGCCAGTTTACCGTTTTGGAATGTAACTCCTACCGGAAGTTTACCTTTTACCAGTTCCCATTTGAAATCAGCGTTTGTTCTGCAGGCAAATGAATAATCGGTAGGCTGTCCGATTTCCAAGTCCGGATTCGGACCGATACAGAATTCCATAGGGGGGATGAATTGTGCTTTAGGGTTAACATATACCATATCACCTTTCACTTTTCCTCCTTTAGAGCAAACCAGTTCGATTGCTTTGTTGTAAGTACGTTCAATCATGTCTTCAATGGAAGCATCGGGCATATCAAACCTGGTGATATTGATATACCGGTCGTTGAAGGGTTTTTCCCATCCTTCGATAGGTTTAGTCAAACTTTCGGGAAGAGACTTTGCACCATACATTACTCCTAGAAGTCCGGAGATAGTGGCTGCCTGATTGTCGCAGTCAAATCCCATTGCACAGCTTAAATCCAATGTCCGTTGGAAATCTCCTTCGCCATACAACATAGCCAAAATCCCGCATAATCCGTTCAGATTAGCATTCCAGATTGTTTTTGTCATGGCTGGTTCATCTATGTAATATTTTTTAGCCATGATTTGACGTGCTTTTACCCAATCTTTAGGATATTTGTCATATAAAGCAATCATCTCTTTTACAGCTATCGCATATCTGTCATCAGCAGGCAGTTCTTTCAAGGCTCGTGTAATCAGTTTGCGGATATCCTTGCAGAAAAAAGCGTCAGCGTACATTGCACCATATAGGACAGTGGGAGATACTGCCCACGAATCGCTTGTGATACGGGCCGCCCAATCACTTTTTCCTGCAGCGTATGAGATCATTCCCGGTGCTGTATACGCCCATATCTCGTTAATCAATTGAGGGTCGATCTGATACCAGTGCGGATTCAGATTTTCGTCACCTGTGAACGGAGGGGTGAATCCAAGATGCATTAATCCGAGTGCAGCCCTATTGGCTAGCCATACACGGTCACGGATATGATACATCCATCCTTCACGCATATTGGCATAAGTAGGTTCTACGCCATATTTCTCCATTAATAGTAAGTAGATATACTCAACATCAGTATCGTCATCAGAGAATGCACCGTTATACTTCTGCAATTTATCTATGTTTTTAGTGTAACCGAATGGAAATCTGGATTCCGGGGCAGGTTCATCTACAAACTTGTTCTCAAAAGGAAGTCCATATATGTTTCCTACCATTTGCCCGATCCAAGCTCCGGCTATTTTGTCTTTTAACTCTGTCTTTGAAATCTTCTGTGCAGAGATAAATAAGATGTTAGTAATTAAAACAAGTAAAAAGATGATTGGTTTTTTCATACTTATCAGGGTTGATTTGTTGGAAGGTACACTTTTCTATGTGAACCTTCCAATTGTGGTTAATAATCTTTGTTTTGAGATAATTTTGGATTTGCATTTAAAATATCCGTAGGAATTGGAAATACATTTCTAAAAGTTTCTGAACTTTGGTCAGGGTGTGCCCAATATTTTTTCAGATATTTTCCGAAACGTATCATATCTTCATGGCGCCATCCTTCCCATGCCAGTTCTCTGCCTCGTTCTGCATAAAGTTCATCAATCGTCAATTGGCTTGTGGTATATGCATCAAGACCTGCTCTTGTACGAATCTTCTTGAAGTCTGCCAGTTGGATAGCTTCACTTGTTCTGTTTTGTCGTACCAAAGCCTCTACGTACATTAATACCACATCGGCATAACGGAAGATGGCAAAGTCGTTGTCCATACTAACTGTATATTCTTTTAAAGAACCATCAGTCTGGTAATGCCATTTCCAGCAGCGTGCACCGTCGTATGTACCACGTCCTCCGTTGCTATTGTAATATTTTTCTTCGGGGAAGACAGGAGTATATTCGAAACCAAGATCCTTTCCGCTTAGGTCTACTTGAGGACCGTATAACCAGCTCTGACTTCTGCGAAGATCTTGTTCTGCGTATGTTTGGAAAAAGTCCGGTTGGCAGAGAAAACCCGACCATGGAGCTGCCGGAATATTAAATGTTGCTTGTGATGCAGCTTCCAGTGTCAGCGTATGCAGATAAAATGAGTTACTGTCACCGCTAGTATATACTCTGTCATACAGGATTACAAAGATGTTCTCCTTAGAATCTTCATTTTTTATATCAAAATTAGTAGAATAAGAGTCTTCAATGCTGTAAGCACCTATATCCATAATATCTTTACAGGCTTTCTCTGCTTTGTCATACATTGGAGTACCGAACCATGCTTCTGCATTCAGATACATTTTCGCAAGAATGCAATAAGCGGCAGCTTGTGTGGCCCGTCCATAATTAGTATCTGAAGGCTCCCTGTCTAGGAACTCGATATTGTCATTAATTTCTTTTTCCAGATAGTTGAAAATATATTCACGACTTTTTTGTTCCGGGTATCCGGTTTCCGTGTAGTCAGTTGTGAAAGGTACGTTTCCCCAACAAGAAATGGCTTGATAATAGTAGAAAGCACGCAATATTTTCATTTCAGCTATGATCTTCTCTTTTCCTTCAAACTGGATAGGTGATAATTCCGTTTCGTAAATAATTTCATTACATGCAGCAATACCATTAAATATCCAGTTCCATCCCCTTGTCAATAATTTATTTGCAGGTGGAATTTTATTCGTCTGGATTTCTTCATAACGTCCATTGCTGTACCAGGAACCACCACAAGCGGGAACGGCACATTCATCAGAAGCTTGTAAAAGCAATGTCCATAAACTTTGTTCGGAATTGTATCCTTGTAATTTCGTATATGCTCTACCTGCATTGGCTACCAGTTCTTTCTCATTTTTAAAGAAGTCATTCATAGCTACTCCTGTATAAACAGTTTCGCTAAGATCGGTACATCCGTATAATAATATACAGATAACGAAACTTAATATTATATTTGTCTTTTTCATGGTAATCTTATTTTTTAGAATACTATATTAACTTCAAAAGTAAATTCTGTTGTACGTGGATAATAGCTCAAACTTTCCATACCGGGTTCCAGTCCGGAAAGAGCAACTTCTGGGTCGACACCAGAATAACCGGTGATGCAGAATACATTCTGTGCAGTAAGAGACAATCTTAGTCTTTTTATCATTTTGGACGTGAAATCCCAAGTATATCCAAAGGTTATATTATCCAGTTTTAAATAAGAAGCATCCTCTATGTATTTGGAGGAATATTTATAGGTCGTACTTGTAAAATTCGTTTGTGATAACCAGTTTGATGAGATATTTCTAAGTCCGATGCTGCTTAAATTTTCATATTCCATCGCATAGTTGTTTAGAATTTCTCCGCCGATAGATGCACGCAGTGAGAAACTCAAGTCGAATTTCTTGTACCTGAAAGTATTACTCCAACTGATAGTGGCGTCTGGATAAGCGCAGCCGATTTTTTCCCATTGTTCTTCCGGTACGGAACCGTCCGCATTTTGTCCTAGCAATACATCTTTTCCATCTGTATCGGTCCCTAACCATATAGGACCGTAGAAAGTACCCAATGACTGTCCTTCTATCAGACGTTGAGTGTAGCAGGCTGCACTTGTAGACCATCCCACTTTGTACGTTCCGTTCGTAAACTCGTCATTAGTGAATTTCACCAATTTGTTTTTATTGTGCGAAACGGTCAGTGAAGTATTCCATGTAAAGTCCCTAGTGTTGAACGGTGTGCCGGATACCGTCAGCTCAACTCCTTCGTTAGTTACTTTTCCAACATTCGTAAACAGGGTATTATACACATAAGGAGGAGTCGGTACGATATAGTCATACAACAAGTTAGAAGTAGTCCGTTTGTAATAATCGAAAGTGAATGAAAGGCGGTTGTCAAACATTGTCATATCAACACCAACGTTGAACTCTGCTTTTTTCTCCCATTTTAAATCTGGATTTGCATTACTTGCAGGTTGATAAGTATTGATCCATTGACCATTGTAATAGAATTTACCGGCTGTAGTCATCATCATTAAAGATTTGTAGTTTGAGAAATCCTGGTTGCCGGTAACTCCGTATCCGGCTCTCAATTTTAAATCATCAATCCATTTGACATCCGAGAGGAATTTCTCTTTATTTATACGCCAACCTACACTGACAGCCGGGAACCATCCCCACTTATTATTGTCACCGAAACGGCTGGAGCCATCACGACGGAGTGAAGCGGATAAAAGATACTTATCATCATAGTTATACATGAAACGTCCGAAGAATCCAATATATGTGTTATCTTCTTTATTGGATGACATGCTGGCTTTGCCTTCGGTAAGATTCGTTCCTGTTCCGATGTTATGAGTCTGGTTGTCATCGAAGTCAAAGCCGGAATTAGTCATGGAGGCAGATGTGCTGTAAGTATATTGGTATGTATATCCGAGTAACGCCTGAATGGAATGTTTTCCGAAAATATTCGAGTAATTTAAAGTAGACTCATATTGTGTATCGTTTTCCTGATAGTTTTCAATATAAGCTTGCCCGTTTGTTCCTATTAAACTTGGATAATAATGTGTGTAATATTCACGTGTTTCATATTGTTCTTTGTCGTATGAAACAAAGTTCTCCCATTTTAATCCTTTTATAGGCAATATGTTTAGAGTAGCACGAATATTTGCACCATAATTATCATTTTTACTTTCCATGTTCCTTTCGTTAATGATCGCTACCGGATTGTAATATTCCATTGCTTTGATACGGCTATATCCTCCGGCATCCGGATCGCTGTCGTCGTAAACCGGTTCTGTTGGATTGTGGGTAAATGCCTGCATAAAGGCACTTGTAGAAGATGGGCTGTATTTGCGATGAATGATATTCAGGTTATAATCCAAATCGATCCATTTGTCCAATAACGATTGACGAATATTGGTACGTGCCATTAGTTTTTCGGAGCTATTATGTTTTTGCAAGCCATCGCTTTTTTCATAATTGAAAGAAGTGTGGTGTGAGAACTTCTCGGAACCTCCGGATATGGACAAATTGTGTTTATGGCTAAACGGTGTTTGTGTAATCTCTTTGAACCAATCCGTATCACTGTCAAAAATATAACTTTCCAATTCTGGACGATACTCCTTGATAACAGATTTGTATTCGCTTGCCGATAAAGGTTTTGCTCTGCGTGAAACGACTCCCACGGTGAGCTGCCCATCATAGGAAACTTCCGTTTTGCCACTTCTTGCACGTTTAGTTGTGACGATGATTACTCCATTCGTACCTCTTGTTCCATAAATAGCAGCTGCCGAACCATCTTTTAATACGTCTATAGATTCCACTTCCTGGAAGTTGATATTTCTGATATCTGCACCTGCCACCCCATCAATAATAATTAATGGACCTTGGCCTGCGGAAAGCGTGTTTGTTCCGCGAAGTAATACTTCATATTTGGCTGTCGGATCAGCACCGTTCGGGTTGATAATTTGTAATCCTGCCACTTTTCCTTGCAACATTCCCATAGCATTGGTGAATGTTCCGGGATTGAGGTCATCTTTCTTCATGCTGGTAACCGATCCTGTAAGCTCTTTCTTTGTGGTAGAGCCGTAGCCGATTACTACAACATCATTAAGTACTTTCGAGTCTTCGCGCAGGTGTATTACAAGCTGTGTCTGATTTCCTACTTGTTGTTCAACAGTTGCATAACCTACATAAGATATAACCAATACATCAGAAGGATTCGCTTTTACATTGAAGGATCCATCAACTCCTGTAATAGAACCATTTGTTGTACCTTTAACAAGGACACTGGCACCGATAATGGGTTCATTTGCTTCATCGAGGACTGTACCTCTTATTGCCTTCTGGGCAATAGCATCATTGCTCATCAAAGAAAATACTATTAACAACATACTTGTCAATAGACCGTGGATTGAACATTGTTTTATCATAATAACAGAATTAAGGATGATTATTGTATTTCTTTTCTCAAAGGTATAGATACTTGTGCTCCCATTCTGGTGACAGAAATAGAAGAGGCTTTACTTGCAAATATAATTGCATCTTTTAGATTCTTGCCTTCAGACAGAGCTACGCACAGTCCACCGCAGAATGTATCTCCGGCAGCGGTCGTGTCTACCGCTTCTACCTTGAAGGCTGGAATGTGAATAAACTCATTGTTCTCATAGGCGAGAGCTCCTTTGGCTCCCATAGTAATAATGACGGTTTTTATGCCTTTTGAACTAATATAACGAATCGCTTCTTTTGCCGATTCATCATCTGTAATGTGCATTCCCGATATGATTTCAGCTTCTGTGACATTAGGAATAAGAATGTCGACATTGGCTAATAAATCATCAGGTAGTTGTTGAGTAGGGGCAGGGGCGGGATTTAATATAACGGTAATCCCATCTTTTTTTGCCATTTTGGCTGCATAAGTGACACTCTCGATTGGAGTTTCCAACTGCATGATGACGATGGATGCCTGTTTGATGGCGGTTTCTGCTTTTTGTATGTCATCAATAGATAAAGTCCCGTTGGCTCCGGAAGCAACAACAATACAGTTTTCCCCTTTTTTGTCGACATTGATAAGAGCTACTCCTGACGGTTCCTGCGGAGTAATTCCTACATAAGTAGTGTCGATCTTTTCTTTGTGAAACATTTCCAAGGTTTCATTTCCAAAAATGTCATTCCCTATTTTGCATATGAAAGTGACATCTCCTCCTAGTCTTGCAGCAGCTACGGCTTGGTTAGCTCCTTTGCCGCCATGATTCATTAAGAAGTTTCCTCCCAGAATTGTTTCTCCTGGTTTTGGTAGACGGTCTGATTTGATAACCATATCCGTATTACTGCTACCTATCACTACGATTTTCTTCTTTGTATCCATATAATGAGTATTAAGTATTAAGGCGAATTGAATCGTAAACTATGCGCAATCGTTTGCGCAAATATAGAAATTTTTTTCAAAACAAAATATTTTTCTTGCTTTTTTCTCAAATAAAATGTTATTTTTGCAAAAAACAACCAGTAATGAAGAAAACTCTGATTGATGTATCAAAGAAAACTGGGTACTCTATCTCTACGATTTCCAGAGTGTTAAATGGGAAATCGGAGAAATATAGAATAAGCCAGTCTGCTAAGGAGGTTATTTTGCAGTCCGTTAAAGAATTGGACTATCAGCCTGATATAGTTGCGCAAAGTTTGCGCAATAACACGACATACACTATAGGCCTTCTTGTACCACACATAGATAATCCTTTTTTTGCCAATATAGCAAGTGTTGTCATCCGTGAAGCACAACGTTATAATTATACTGTCATGCTTATTGATACCCTGGAAGATCCTGTTCAGGAAAATAAGGCTATCGATTCGCTTCTATCGCGTAAGATAGACGGAATTATTTTGGTTCCAACCGGTGAAAACCCTTCTAAACTCGAGGAGATTAGTGCTAAAACTCCGATTGTGCTGATTGACCGCTATTTTGAGAAGCATAATTTGCCATACGTAGCTACTGATAATTATGTAGGGGCTTATCAGGCAACAAAATTATTATTAGAATCGGGGCATAGTAAGATTCTCTGTATTCAGGGACCAAGTATCTCTATAACAACTAAAGAACGTGTGCGCGGGTATGTTGATGCGCTTCGCGAAGCTGGTTATCAGGATAACGCAATGATAAGAGGAAATGAGTTCTCGATTCAGAATGGTTATATTGAGACTAAGTTGGCTCTGAACTCTACTACAAAACCTACTGCTATATTTGCGTTAAGTAGTACAATTCTTTTGGGAGCCGTCAAAGCATTAAATGAGCATAAAGTGAGAATTCCTCAAGATATGTCTATCATTTCGTTTGATGATAACTTATATCTGGACTATTTGAACCCTCCTATTACTCGTATTGCCCAGTCACTGGAGAATATTGGCATTATTGCTGTAAAAATGTTGATGCAGAAGATTTTGGAAGAAACTGAATTACATTCGGAGATTCTTTTGAAACCTAATATTATAAAACGGGATTCGATAAAGGTGTTAACTGATAGAAAGTAGTATTTTAGATAATAGAAAAAATCGGGCTTGAACAATGTCAAGCCCGATTTTTTACATATTAATACCGTTTCTTATGCTGCCGGATCTGGTGCTTCACCACCGCCTTCATTTCCACCTTCTCCGTTGCCTTCATTTCCATTGTTAGGCGTACTTGACACCATTGCCTTTTGACACCAACTATATGAATTTATAAGTATCAAGAGTTCTGGGCTCAGTTGTAATTCTTGGGGATTGGGGGGATTTGATTCAGGGCAATCACATCCCTAAAAATTGATTCATTCCGGTACTATTTTGAGCTAAATTCATAGTTACAAGGACTAATCTAACGCAATACAGTTTTTAGTAATTCTTCTTAGAACTATTATTTTCTTCGTTCCCTAATGAGTTTTCGTTCCACTTAAGTGGAGCGATAGTTCAACTTAAGTGGTTCTATCGTTCGACTTAAGTAGAACGAAAACTGAAGTGCAGATCTAATTATTATTTATAAAAGCCAGGAAACTAAATACAGTATTAAGACAGGTTATCTCTTACTGACTATTGGAAGCTACTGTTTAGTTCATTTCCGTACCGGAATGAATCTATTTTTAAGGGTGTGATTGCCCTGAATCAAATCCCCAAAATTTTCAGATTGAGCCGGGTTCTGGTGGAATCACTCATATGTGAGGTGGATGTTGCTCATTCTTTTTCAGGTAAAGACACTAATTTATGCATTAAATGAGAAAATACGATATCCCCCCTTTATATTTTCTATTAAAAACGATACCTTTGAAGTGTTTTCTTTCTTTTTTATCAAGTATGGATTGATTTCCGGTAAATTTTCTCATATATTTCAAATTAATATTCATTAACTTATTTGCCGTAATACTTTTTAATACCTCTTGTGTATTAGCTAATAGATATTGAACTATTAACTTTAAAGACTAATATTATGGAAAAAGATTCTCCTTTTTCATCCACCGGCAGAAGGTGTATTGTAACCCTAATGTGCATATTTGTCACTGCTTTTGTTTATGCACAACAGCAAAAAATATCGGTTAGTATCAAAGAGCTTCCTCTTAAAGAAGCTATCAGTCAGATAGCAGAGAAGGCATCGATGAATGTAGCCTATAGTAAAGAATTTGTGGATACGAGTAGGAAAGTGTCATTGGAGGTAAAAGACACAGATGTAAACAAAGCACTAACTCTTTTGCTAAAAGGGACTAACATTGGGTTCCGTTTCCTGGATGACAGTATTTTATTTTATAATAAAGAATATCAAAATAAAACTGAACCTGTTGATTCACAAGGAGAGAAGAAGGAACTGTATGTGAAAGGTAAAGTTACTGACGAGAATGCGGAACCGATCATCGGAGCCACCGTATCGGTAAAAGGCTCGACTACAGGTACAATCACCGATATCAATGGTCAGTATTCCATCAAGGTACCCTATGGAAGTACACTTCGGTACTCATACGTCGGCTACCGTGAAGAAAGCGTCATAGCGAAAGCAACGACAGTAAACGTAGTGATGAAAGAGAATGCTGTCAGCCTGGAAGATGTAGTAGTTGTAGGTTATGGCGTGCAAAAGAAAGTGAATGTAACAGGTGCCGTATCTATGGTTAAAGCGGAGGCTATTGAGAACCGACCTATTACTAACGTAACTACAGGGCTGCAAGGATTGTTGCCTGGAGTTAGTATCGTTTCCTCTTCGGGACAGCCGGGTGCTGTGCCCAGCATCAACATTCGTGGTACGGGAACCATCAATAGTAGTACAGCACCTTTGATTTTGATTGACGGAGTAGCCGGGGGAGACATCAACTTATTGAATCCTTCGGACATCGAAAGCGTATCCGTACTGAAAGATGCCGCCTCATCGGCCATTTATGGAGCACGTGCCGCTAACGGTGTTATTCTTGTAACGACTAAAAAGGGAGAAAAGAAAGAGCGTGTAGTATTCCAATATAACGGATATGCTGGATTCCAGACTCCCACAGCATTGCCCGAACTTGTTAACGGAAGGGAATACATGGAACTCTCCAACGAAGCCATGAGTGCTGCCGGATTTTCCAAGCCCTATACACAAGAGGCGTTCGATAAATATGATTCGGGACTGTATCCCAACGAATATTCCAATACAGACTGGATTGATGAAATATACAAAAGCCGGGCTTTTCAGACAGGGCATAATGTAAGTGCACGGGGTGGAAGCGAGAAAACCGGATTTTTTATGTCGTATGGTTTCCTGGATCAGGATGGGCTGGTTGTAGGTGACGGATATAGTTCAAAAAGACATAATGCGCGTATCAGTGTAAACACGGAGGTGTATGATCGTCTGAAACTGACCGGACAGATGAGCTATGTCGATTTCTATAAAAAGGACTTAGGTTATAGCGGCACATCAGGAGTATTCCGCCTGTCACAGCGTATGTCTCCGTTACTTCCCGTCATGTGGCAAATTCCTGATGAGAATGGCCGGATGGTAGATAGTGAGAACTGGTCGTACGGTTCGGTACGTAACCCCTTGCAAGTAGCTTATGAGTCGGGAATGGAAGAACGAAAAACACGTGTGCTCAATGGTATTTTCAATGCAGATCTCAAAATTATAGACGGACTGAACGTAGGTATGCAGTACTCTGCAAATATATATACCCGCCAGGTGGATGAGTTTAACCCGAAGATGTTGTCTTATTACTCGGACGGTAGCCCGTTGAAAGCAAATGAAGATGCCAAGGACTATATCTCACAAAGCCATCTTGACGTTATGACCCAAACGTTGCAATTCACCCTGAACTTTAATAAAACCATAGGGCGCCACGAGTTGGGAGCATTGATGGGATTTTCGCAAGAGTGGGAAAACAGAAGCACATTGGGTGCTACACGTGATAATGTGATGGTTGAGGATATTCACGTTATTAGTGCCGGAATGATTAATTTTATGAATAGCGGAACAAAAGACGAGTGGGCTTTACGTTCTTACTTTGGTCGTGTCAACTATGCTTTTGACGGTAAATACCTGTTTGAAGCTAACCTGCGTGCCGACGGAACTTCAAGATTTGCCAAGGGCAATCGTTGGGGATATTTTCCATCATTCTCGGCAGGATGGAACTTCTCACGTGAAAAATTCATGGAGTTCGCTACTTCGGTATTGAGCTCGGGTAAGCTGCGTGCTTCCTGGGGTGAGTTGGGAAATCAAAACATTCCCGGTAATTACTACCCCTACTTGTCACCTATCATAACCGAGGAGTCTTATCCTATCGGAGCTTCTAATACACCTGTTATGGGACTTTGGCAAAACAAAATCGGTAATCCCGACATCAAGTGGGAAACCATCCGCATGCTTAATTTCGGAGTAGACCTTAGTTTTTTGAACAATAGACTGAATGTGGACTTTGATTGGTATAAGAAAGAAAATATTGATGCATTGGTTCGTCCCGATGTTCCGGCTATTGTCGGGGTTTCCAGTAGTAACGTAGGTTATGTCAATCTTGGTAAGATTGATGTCAAAGGATGGGAACTTAATCTGTCATGGCGTGATAAGATCGGAAATGTAAATTACAATCTCGGGTTCAATCTGTCGGACGCCCGTAATAAGATTACCGATTTGGGTGGAACTCCGGAGTCTCTGACCAGTACGGCTTCCGGTTCGTATCGTCGGGTCGGTGATCCGATAGGTGCTTTCTATGGTTATCTGACTGATGGGCTGGCGCAAGTGTATGACTTCGAATCGGTGAATACAACTACAGGTAAGTACCAGAAACCAAAATTTCCTCTTGTTGCATCACAAAACGGCATTGTACAGCCCGGAGATATTAAGTATCGGGACATCAGTGGTCCTGACGGCGCTCCCGACGGGGTAATTGATGACTACGACAAAGTGGTGTTTGGCGAGAAAGAGCCCCATTACACCTATGCAATCAAGGGTGGTTTGGAATGGAAAGGCATTGATTTCAGTTTCTATTTGCAAGGAGTAGGCAAAGTTGCCGGTTACCTTGAGGATGAGGCTCGGCATGCGTTTATCAATGACTACTCAATCCCTAAAAAAGAGCATCTTGACAGATGGACGCCTATGAATCCAAATGCTTCTTATCCCAGACTTTATCAGTCGCAGGAGCACAACAGGCTCTTCAGTGACTACTGGAAAGAGGATGCATCGTACTTGCGCCTGAAGAATATTCAGATAGGTTATCGTTTTCCTGCCCGGATGGTGGCACCTCTTGGTATTAATAGTCTTAGAGTATATGCTTCGGCAGATAACTTGTTTACTAAAACCGATTACTTCGGAGCTTATGACCCTGAAGTGAGGACCACCAGCGGAGATGTCTATCCGCAAGTAAAAACCTATGTTTTTGGATTATCAATAACATTCTAACCTATTAAACGACTATAAAGATGAAATACTCAAAATACTTTTTAATCATTGCTTTATTTGGTATAGTTACCTCATGTAGCGATTTTCTGGATAGAACGAACCCTAACGAGCCGGACAATGTAACATTCTGGGTGAATGAAGATCAGCTTAAAAATGCCTTGCCTCCCTGTTACGAAGCTTTACAAAAAGACTATCTCGTGAATTGGAGCGAATCGACGGCCGAAACTGTTATGTGGGGGAATATTACTAGTGGACTAAGTAAGGTTTCGGGAGGCAAGCACTCTTATACTGACGGCTTCCCCTTCACTACCTATTGGACAGGAGCGTATAGCTATATTTATCGCTGCAATAATTTTCTGGACAACTATAATAAAGCGCAGGTAGCTCAAAAGAAGAAGGACGTTTATGCCGCAGAAGTAAAAACTATCCGGGCGCTTATGTACTTTTACCTCACGGTGTTTTGGGGTGATGTACCTTGGGTAGGAGAAGTCATCCAGCCCGAAGATGCATATATCGAACGTACTCCCAGAGAGAAAGTCATCGACCAGCTCGTCGAGGATTTGAAATGGGCGGCAGAGCGTATGCCTGAAGAAAGGTATACGGGCGATAAACTGGGAAGACTCGACCGCTGGGGCGCTTTAGCTATATTGGCACGTATTGCCTTGCAAAACGAAAGATGGGAACTGGCTGCAAAAACGAGTGAATATATCATCGAAAACAGTCCCTATGGCCTGTATGAATACGAAAAACTATTTCATCACGAAGGGGATGTCGAGAATGATCCGAAAAATATCGAAGCCATCGTATATAGCCTTTTTGTACCTGAAATCCGTACACAAAGTCTACCCAATGAAACTTGCAGTCCGACAGACTATATACGCCTCAATCCAACGAAGTCATTAGTGGATGCTTATCTGTGTACAGACGGTAAACCGGCAAAAACCGGATTGGAATATTATAAAAAGACCGGTGTGCAGACCTCATCGTTATACAAGTCGCCTGAAGAGCATTATGTGGATTATTTCCAGAACAGAGATCCTAGAATGAAGATGACTTTATATGCTCCGGGTGACAAATGGCCGGGAGGAGATGACGGTGATCCTGATACGGATAAGGCCAACGAGATATTTAATCTGCCTCGTTTTGCTTCATTGCAAGATAATAACCGTGTGGGGGCAAATAGCCGTACAGGTTTCTATCTGAAAAAGTATAACGATATTGATTTGGCCGGCTCAAGTGTGGGTGGACATGGGAATCTCAATGTCATCCGCTTTGCCGAAATCTTGCTGATTTATGCCGAAGCCACTTTCGAACTACAAGGCAAGAAATTGACACAAACACAGATTGATTACTCCATCAACAGACTTAGAGATCGTGTGAATATGCATCGTATGAACCTTGACGAACTTAGCGCATGGGGGATGGACCTCGAAACCGAATTGAGAAGAGAACGTCGCATTGAGTTGGCAGGTGAAGGTACAAGATACGCCGATGTGATGCGTTGGCGTGAAGGCGAACTTCGCTTTGGACGTGCCATCACCGGTCCCAGCCTGAAAGTTTGTATGAATGATTTGGGCGCCAACCCATATCCCGATACCGGAGTAGATGAGTTTGGTGATGTTATCTACGAAAAGTCTACTGCGGAAGGCGGAGCACGCTACTTCGACGCAACGAAACATTATTTGTGGCCCGTGCCTAATCCCGAGCGTCAGAAGAATCCTCTGTTAGGACAAAATCCGGGCTGGGAAAAGTAATCATTTAAAAATAGAAACCATGTATTCAATGAAGAAATATTTATTATTGTTTTTATGCCTGACTTTGGGCGTTGCCTATGCGCAAGATACTCTACGGGTACGGGTAATGACCTATAATTTGAGATTTGGCGAACTGGCATCTTTAGAGGAACTTGCTCATCACATCAAATCCTTCAATCCTGATTTTGTGGCGCTTCAGGAAGTGGATAGCAAAACAGACCGTAAGCGTACCCCGCATCAGAAGGGGAAGGATTTTATATCCGAACTTGCCTATCATACAGGGATGTTTGGGCTTTACGGAAAAACGATTGATTATTCTACCGGTTATTACGGTATTGGGATGTTAAGTAAATATCCATATATTTCTGTCCAAAAGATAATGCTGCCCCATCCGGTCAAAGAGCATGAGAGGCGGGCCATGCTGGAGGGATTATTCGAAATGGGTAATGATACCATTGTTTTTACCTCTACGCATCTGGACGTCAACTCTCAAGAAACAAGGGCGGAGCAAATAAAATTCATTACCGGTCATTTCAAGAATTATAAATATCCTGTAATTTTGGGAGGCGATTTCAATGCGCGTCATTACTCCGAGGCAATACGTGGTATGGATAGCTGGTTTGCTGCGAGTAACGATGATTTTGGAATGCCGGCATGGAAACCTGTGATTAAGATCGATTACTTGTTTGCTTACCCGCAAAAAGGATGGCGTGTGATTAGCACACAAACTGTTCAGTCGCTTTTGTCAGACCATTTACCGATTATTACGGAACTGGAATATGTGAAAGAAGCATCGAAGAAAAAATATTGATACTCACTTATAACATTTATGATTTTCTATGATACATACAATAATCAAGTATTTACTGATTTCAATAACGCTTTTTTTCTGCTCATGCCACAAGCCTAAGACGGATATTATCACCCCCGCCAAACAGTTAATAGAACGTCAGATTGGGGAAAGAGCACAGTCTATCCACTTTGAATATATCGAACCATCCGACGGTAAAGATATATTCGAAGTGATAGCAAGCGACGGCCGGCTTACCCTAAGGGGAAGTAGCTCCGTTGCTATCTGTTACGCTTTTCATACGTACATGAAAGAGGCCTGCAAGAGTATGAAAACATGGAGCGGTGAACATATAACGTCGGTGATGCCGTGGCCCGATTATGAATTGTATGAACAAGTGTCCCCTTATGAGTTGCGCTATTTCCTTAATGTTTGTACATTCGGCTACACTACTCCTTACTGGGACTGGGAGCGTTGGGAAAAGGAAATTGACAGGATGGCTCTTTATGGTGTAAATATGCCCTTGGCTACCGTGGCCAGCGAAGCCATTGCGGAACGGGTATGGCTGCGTATGGGATTGAACAAAGAAGAAATCCGTGAGTTTTTCACTGCCCCTGCACACCTTCCCTGGCATCGCATGGGCAATTTGAACAAGTGGGACGGTCCCTTATCTGATGCATGGCAACAGAACCAAATCGCTTTGCAGCATCAAATCCTGACCCGTATGCGCGAGTTGGGTATGCAGCCCATAGCGCCTGCGTTTGCAGGTTTCGTGCCGGAAGGATTTGTGCAGAAACATCCCGACACACAATTCCGGCACATGCGGTGGGGTGGTTTTGATGAAGAGTACAACGCCTATGTATTGCCACCGGATTCACCTTTTTTCGAAGAGATAGGCAAACTGTTTGTCGAAGAGTGGGAAAAAGAGTTTGGAGAAAATACGTATTATCTCTCGGATAGTTTTAATGAGATGGAGCTGCCTATCGATAAGGAAGATAAAGAAGCGAAATATAAGTTATTGGCCGAGTATGGAGAAACGATCTATAAATCAATTGCAGCCGGAAACCCGGATGCCGTTTGGGTTACACAGGGATGGACATTCGGATATCAACATTCATTCTGGGATAAAGAATCGCTTAAAGCCTTGTTAAGCAATGTACCTGATGATAAAATGATTATCATTGATTTGGGCAATGATTATCCGAAATGGGTATGGAGCACCGAACAAACATGGAAAGTACATGATGGATTTTACGGAAAGAAATGGATATTCAGCTATGTACCCAACTTTGGCGGGAAAAACACCATGACAGGAGACTTGGACATGTATGCTAGTTCCTCGGTCAAAGCATTACGTGCCGCAAATAAAGGTAACTTGATTGGGTTCGGTTCTGCCCCTGAAGGACTCGAAAACAATGAGGTTGTTTACGAACTGTTAGCCGATATGGGATGGTCATCAGATAGTATCGACCTGGACGATTGGATGAAGATATACTGCGAGGCCCGTTATGGAGGATATCCCGATGCCATGGAGGAAGCTTGGAAACTTTTTCGGAAAACAGCATATAGTTCTTTATATTCATACCCCCGTTTTACCTGGCAAACCGTAATACCCGATCAACGGCGGATCAGTAAAATCGACCTTAGTGATGATTACTTGCAGGCTATACGTTTGTATGCTAGTTGCGCTGACGAACTGAAAAGCTCTGAATTATACAGAAACGACCTCATAGAGTTTGTTTCGTATTATGTAGCGGCTAAAGCTGAAAATTTTTATAAGCAGGCCTTGAAAGATGATTCGGAGAATCGTGTTCTCGCAGCGCAACGTAATCTGCAACAAACTGTTGATTTGTTGATGGACGTTGACAGGCTGTTGGCCTCTCATCCTTTATATCGATTAGAAGAATGGGTGGAACTTGCGCGCAATAGCGGAACAACTCTTCAGGAAAAAGATGCTTATGAAGCAAATGCCAAACGCTTGATTACAAGTTGGGGTGGTATTCAGGAAGATTATGCTGCCCGTTTCTGGAGCGGGCTGATTAAAGACTACTATATCCCTCGTATACAGCTCTATTTCACAAAAGACCGGAATAAAATCCGAGAATGGGAGGAGCAATGGATCACATCTCCCTGGAGCAACAGTACGACTCCGTTTGATGATCCGGTCGAGGCTGCATTGAGTTTAATAGAGAAAACAAATAAGTGATAGCTTTTATGAAAAAGATTGTATTGGCATTCGACTCGTTTAAAGGTTCGGTCGGTTCTTTTGAGATAGCAAAAGCTGCCGAAAAAGCGATTCAGGAGGAATTACCCGACTGTCAGATTATACGTTTCCCCATAGCTGATGGCGGCGAAGGGACTACAGAAGCTCTATGCTCTGCCCTTCATGCTCAAACGGTGTCATGTCGGGTGCATGATCCATTCATGAAGCCAATTGAAGTATCGTATGGCATCGTAAACAATGGTGCGATGGCTATTATCGAAATGGCCTCGGCCTGCGGTCTGCCATTGATTGATTCAAATCGAAGAAATCCCATGAAGACTACGACTTATGGAGTTGGAGAAATGGTTGCTGACGCATTAAAACGCGGGTGTCGGGAATTCATTATCGGGATCGGCGGAAGTGCTACGAATGATGCGGGAATAGGTATGCTGAAGGCTTTAGGTGCACGTTTCTTAGATAGTGGAAACGGTGAGTTGGAGCCTGTCGGCGAAAATCTGATAAAAGTTCATCAAATAGATATTTCCCAATTAAATCCGGCATTGAAGGAAAGTCATTTTACGATCGCCTGTGATGTTAGTAATCCATTTTTTGGAGAAGAGGGTGCGGCCTATGTATATGCTCCCCAAAAAGGGGCAAATAGTTTGCAAGTGATAGAGTTGGACAATGGGTTGCGGCATTATGCACAGGTGATAAAGGAATATACAAATATGGATATATCACAGCTTCCCGGTGCTGGAGCAGCCGGAGGAATGGGAGGCGGCTTACTTCCGTTTTTGAATGCAGAATTGCAATCCGGAATAGAAGTTATATTGAAAACGCTTCGTTTCGAGGAGGTCGTCCGACAGGCAGACCTGATACTGACCGGAGAGGGGAAGCTGGATCACCAGACTTGTATGGGAAAAGCGCTGGACGGAATCTTACGTGTCGGTGAGAGATGTCAGGTTCCGGTGATAGCGTTGGGGGGAGCGGTCGAAGCCACCGAAGCGCTTAATAGGATGGGGTTTACTGCCGTACTGCCTATTCAACCTTTTCCGGTAACACTTGAAGAGGCGATGCAACCGGAGTTTACGAAAGAAAACATAGAGAGAACGGTGCGACAGGTGGTGAGAATCATAAAACAATTTACTAAATAATACTCAATGACAGCGATAGGCGCATTAATCGGGCTTTCATTATCCATACTGTTAATCATAAGAAAGCTTTCTCCGACATACAGTCTGATTATCGGAGCGATAGTCGGAGGGTTGTTGGGAGGACTATCTTTAAATGAGACCGTAACGGTGATGACCGAAGGAGTGAAAGAGGTCACCCCGGCGGTATTGCGGATTCTGACAGCCGGAGTCTTGTCAGGCATATTAATACAAACCGGAGCTACCACGGTCATCTCCAATGCGATTATAAACAAAATGGGTGAAAAACGGGTATTTATGGCATTGGCACTCGCAACGATGTTGCTTTGTACGGTAGGCGTCTTTATTGATGTGGCTGTGATAACCGTTGCGCCGGTGGCTCTTTCGATAGGCAAGCGTCTAAACCTGTCTCCATCTGTGTTACTTATTGCTATGATCGGGGGAGGTAAATGTGGAAATATCATATCACCTAACCCGAACACCATTATAGCAGCCGGAAATTTTAATGCAGATCTATCGGCTGTAATGTTTGCCAATATTTTACCGGCAGTGATCGGTTTGTTTTTCACTGTTTTTGTTATTGTCCGTCTGATGCCTCAAACAGTGAAAAACAAAAAAACGATGATGCAAACAGAGGATAAAGAGGAAGAGAGAAATTTGCCCTCGTTAAGAACCAGTCTGATTGCTCCTGTTGTTACGATTGTTTTATTGGCATTACGTCCTGCGGCAGGAATCAATATTGATCCTTTGATAGCTTTGCCGGTAGGTGGTTTATGTGGTGCTATCTGTATGAAACAATGGAAAAATATTCTTCCCAGTATAGAATATGGACTGCAAAAGATGTCTGTGGTAGCTATTCTGTTGATAGGAACCGGAACTATTGCCGGTATCATAAAGAACTCTTCTTTGAAAGATTGGATTCTTACAGGATTGGATCATGCTCATATGAGTGATGCATTGATTGCTCCTATATCAGGCGCGTTGATGTCGGCGGCTACCGCATCGACAACAGCCGGAGCGACACTGGCTTCTTCTTCGTTCGCTGAAACGATATTGGCTATAGGCATTTCTGCGGTTTGGGGAGCGGCTATGATTAATTCCGGAGCTACAGTTCTTGACCATTTGCCACATGGTTCGTTCTTTCATGCGACAGGAGGCGTATGCGAACTCAATTTTAAGGAACGTCTGAAGCTGATACCTTATGAATCGCTTATAGGGATAGTGTTAGCTGCCGGAACGACTATTTTATATATAATAAGTAATTAAAAGAATCAAATATTATGAATCCGAACAAACGGTTACTTTCGCTTGATGTACTTCGGGGTATTACTGTTGCCGGGATGATCTTGGTCAACAATACAGGAAAGTGCGGGTATAACTTTGCCGCTTTTGCACATGCCAAGTGGGATGGCTTTTCGCCGGCCGATCTGGTATTTCCGATGTTTATGTTCCTGATGGGTATTTCGACCTACATCTCTTTGTGTAAGTATGACTTCCAGTGTCGACCGGCCATTACGAAAATCATAAAAAGAAGTCTCTTATTAATATTTATAGGTCTGGTTATGGAGTGGTTCATTACATCAATCGATAGTGGTAACTATTTTGATTTGAGTCAGCTCCGGTTGATGGGAGTTATGCAACGGCTTGGGATTTGTTATGGTATTACAGCCTTATTGGCCGTAGCAATACCGCATAAGCGTTTTATGCCATTAGCTATTATCTTGCTGATTGTCTACTTTATTTTTCAGTTATTTGGAAACGGATTTGAAAAGAGTGCGGATAATATCGTCGGGATGATTGATTCGGCTATTTTAGGGGCTAACCACATGTATCTTCAGGGCCGCCAGTTTGTCGATCCCGAGGGGATACTTAGTACGATTCCCGCTGTGTCTCAAGTAATGATCGGTTTTGTTTGCGGAAAGATAATCATCGATATTAAAGATAATGACCGCCGGATGCTGAATCTATTCCTTATAGGTACCACGCTGTTGTTTGCCGGCTATTTGTTAAGCTATGCCTGTCCTTTGAATAAACGTTTGTGGTCTCCTTCGTTTGTTTTGCTTACTTGTGGGATTGCGGCATTGTCATTGGCATTGCTACTTTATATCATTGATGTGAAGCAGAATAAAAAGTGGTTTTCGTTTTTTGAAGCATTTGGAGCGAATCCGCTTGTAATTTATGTGTTTAGTTGCATAGCCGGAGGATTGCTTGTGCATTGGCATATCCATACGGCTGTATTCAATAATTTGCTTAACCCGTTATTCGGAAATTACTTCGGTTCATTTATGTACGGTGTATTTTTCCTCTTGTTCAATGGGCTGTTGGGATATATTTTGTTAAAAAGAAAAATCTATATAAAATTATAAATCAGAATGAAAAGAAAAAGTGTATACACGTGTCTGGTTATGCTGCTTATGTCGTTGGCTCTTCAGGCTAAAGACAAAGACGTAGCTGTTGCGGAAGCATTATTGAAACGTTTGCTGCCGTCATACATCGAGAGTTTTCAGTTTCAAAAATTAAAAGGAGAGAAAGACTGCTTTACGATAGAGTCCGTAAAAGATAAAATTGTAATCGGTGGAAACAACGCCAATTCAATGGCGATGGGACTGAACCATTACTTGAAATATTACTGTCTCACTACAGTGTCATGGTATGCGGATATAGCCGTTGAAATTCCTGAAGAATTGCCGATGGTTGGTGAGAAGGTCGTTTCGGAAGCGAGAGTGGATACTCGCTTTTTCCTGAATTACTGCACGTATGGTTACACGATGCCTTGGTGGCAATGGAAAGAATGGGAGCGCTTTATTGACTGGATGGCCCTTAATGGTATAAATATGCCTTTGGCAATTACCGGACAAGAAGCTGTGTGGTATAAAGTCTGGTCGAAAATGGGAATGTCGGACATCGAAATACGCTCTTACTTCACGGGACCACCGTATCTGCCCTGGCATCGGATGGCTAACATAGATCGTTGGAACGGTCCGTTGCCGATGGAATGGCTGGAACACCAGGTAAGCTTGCAGAAAAAAATACTCGCACGTGAGCGTGAATTGAATATGAAGCCCGTATTACCAGCCTTCGCCGGACATGTACCTGCCGATTTAAAACGGATCTATCCCGAGGCCGATATTCAACATTTGGGCAAATGGGCCGGCTTTGCTGATGCATACCGTTGTAACTTTTTGAACCCTAACGATGCTTTGTTTGCGAAAATTCAGAAACTATTTCTTGATGAACAAAAAAAACTTTTCGGAACCGATCATATTTATGGTTTAGATCCTTTCAACGAGGTTGACCCGCCCAGTTTCGAACCCGAATATTTGCGGAAGATAGCTTCGGATATGTACGCTACATTGACGGCTGCCGATCCCAAAGCCCAATGGATGCAAATGACGTGGATGTTTTATTTTGATAAAGATAAATGGACTTCCGAGCGAATGAAGGCTTTGCTGACAGGAGTGCCACAGAATAAAATGATATTACTTGATTATCATTGTGAAAATGTTGAATTATGGAAAAGAACAGAGCATTTTCATAATCAGCCCTATATTTGGTGTTATCTGGGCAATTTCGGTGGAAACACGACTTTGACAGGTAACGTCAAAGAAAGTGGCGCACGACTTGAGAATGCTCTCATTAACGGTGGAGGCAACCTTAAAGGAATCGGCTCTACGCTGGAAGGATTGGATGTGATGCAATTTCCCTACGAATACATTCTTGAGAAAGCATGGAACCTGAATGTAGATGATAATAAATGGATTGAATGTCTGGCTGACAGACATGTGGGATGTGTGTCGCAGTCTGTGCGCGATGCTTGGAAACGATTATTCAATGACATTTATGTACAGGTGCCGCGCACATTGGGTACTTTACCCGGGTATCGCCCTGCATTGAATAAGAACAGTGAAAAACGGACAAGTAATGTGTATAGCAATGTTGAACTACTAGAGGTCTGGAGAAAACTGAATGAGGCACCTTCTGACCGGAGAGATGCTTTTCGCCTGGATTTGATTACTGTAGGCAGACAGGTGCTTGGAAACTACTTTCTTGATGTGAAAATGGAGTTTGACAGGATGGTTGAAGCTAAAGACCATCAGGCTTTGAAAGCTTGCGGCGAAAAAATGAAGGAGATATTGAATGATTTGGATAAGCTGAATGCCTTTCATCCTTATTGTTCGCTGGATAAATGGATTGATGATGCGCGGAAGATGGGAGATTCTCCCCAGTTGAAAGACTATTATGAAAAGAATGCTCGCAACTTGATTACTACTTGGGGTGGAAGCCTGAACGATTATGCCAGTCGTTCGTGGGCAGGACTGATAAGTGATTATTATGCAAAGCGCTGGGAGGTGTATATCGATACATTTATCAAAGCAGTTGGGGAAGGTGTAGAGGTGGATCAGAAGCAACTTGAAGATGAATTAAAAGAAATAGAAGAAGGTTGGGTAAATGCAACTGATCGGAAGGATGTTCGAAAAGATGTTCATTCAACAACTGACGGATTATTATCATTCTCCACTTTTTTGTTCAGCAAATATCAAAGACTGGTGAAATAAATAAGAGACCTGTTTCATTTGTTGCTCGCGAATCATGCTATATCAGAAAGAATTAATATATTTGAAAGTAAGGACTTGATATAATAAGCTTTTTATTTTCATATTTAAAATGATTAAGATGTCCCAGAAATACTCACAGGATGAAGCCCAAGCTTTGGTTAAGGCTCTGAAAGAGGGGAACCAGCTGGCATTTAGTATTGTATACAAGACGTATGCGGCGCAGACCTTTTCTTTGGCATTTAAATATCTGCTGAATAAAGAATTGGCTGAAGATGCTGTGCAGAACTTATTCTTAAAACTCTGGCTGAAAAAAGAAGAGATCGATGAAACAAAACCCATAAACAGATACCTTTTTACGATGTTGAAGAACGATCTGCTCAATACGTTGAGAGATTCAAAGAAAAATATCTATTTACTTGAGGATTGCCTTTCAATGGTTTTGGAATTGGAAGACAATTCTCAAAACGAAAACCTTAAACAAGAACAAATGAACATCATACAGCAAGCTCTTGAGCAACTTTCACCGCAACGCCGCAAGGTTTTTGAAATGAAAGTTTCGGGAAAATACTCCAATCAGGAAATAGCCGATAAACTTAATCTTTCGATCAATACAATTAAATTTCAATATAGCCAATCTTTGAAGCAGATTCGCGCGACAGTGGGAGAGCTTAGCCTATTGTTGCTTTTTTGTATGATGTAGTTTTATCACTTTTTGCTGATATGGAACGTTCTTTTGAATTAACACGGTTTAACGTAGTCTGTATAATACTTTTTTGTAACAGTGTGTATTACTAATAGATATTGAAATATGAAATCAAAAAAGAAACATACAAATCAGGACTTTGAAGTAGTTGACGGCATCGGGAAATATATGGATGACGACATTCAGAGGATAATAGAAGGCAAACAGCTCGAATTGGGCGACAGAGAATTGCCTCCTTTTGATGAATATCGCATTTATAAGAATATTCAGGAAGCCGTGATGCGGGAAGAAAAACGAAAGAACAGGAGAATAAGGATGCCATTGTTCTTTAAGTGGACGGTAGCCTGTGCAATTGTTTTGCTAGTGATAGGTGTGGGATATAATTTCTATCAAAGTCATAATGAGGCAAACCTCGTTTATCGGGAGGTCTGTGCTGTAAGGGGGGAGAAGCTACTCGTATTACTTCCTGATGGTAGCCGGGTGTGGTTAAATGCCGATTCTAAATTGACCTATCCGGAACAGTTTGCAAAATACAACAGGAATGTTACGCTGGAAGGAGAGGCTTATTTTGAGATAGCAGAAAACAAGAAATCCCCTTTTCAGGTCCTTGCCGAGAATGTGAAAATACAAGTGACGGGAACGTGTTTCAATGTAAAAGCATACGCTTCGGATAAGGTAATCAAAACTACACTCGACGAAGGAAGTATAAATATCGGGCATGTGCAAAGCCGCAGGCCTATGCAGCAAATGCTTCCCGGACAAACTGCAGTTTATGAAAAAAGGAGTAATGTAATAAAAATAAAAACTGATAGATATCACGATGATGCTTCGAGTTGGAAAAGCAACCGGCTTATTTTCAGAAATGCATCATTGAAAGAGGTGCTTACAACACTCTCGCGGCATTTTGATATAGAGATTACAGTTAAAAACGAAAAGATTGCTTCGTTTACGTACGACTTCGTTTGTAAAGGGAACGATTTGAACTATGTGTTGGAGGTGATGCAATCCATAACACCGGTTAGCTTTAAAAAAATATCAGAATATACATATACCGTTGAATAAGTAAACTTAATCTAATAACAAAAACAAATTTATGAAAGCACTTTTAAAGCCCATTGTATGGGTATGCCTTTTCTTTTTTGCGTATCAAAGTACGTATGCGCAGGCTCTTAAAATAATGAGCTATAATTGCCGGATGTCCGGGGAAATGACCGGTTACTCGGTGAAGGAGTATGCTGTATTTATCAGGAAATACAATCCGGATGTTGTAATGTTGCAAGAGATAGATTACAACACAAAAAGGAACAAAAATCAGGATTTCACCACTCAACTGGCTGCGGAGTTGGGATTGTTTTCCGTATTCGGGAAAGCGATGGATACTGGTGGTGGAGAATATGGAGTAGCTATCCTTTCAAAATATCCTTTTGTTTATATCAATAACAAAACTTTTGAAGGTATAGACGGAGCCAAAGAACCCCGGACACTATTATATGTAGATATTCAGGAACCGGGAACTTCAGACGTAATCAGGATAGGAACGACTCACCTGGATCATTCGACGGACCTGATAAGGAGTGCGATGGCCGAACAGATTAATGAGCGGATTGGTACGGGAGATACTCCGACACTGCTGGGGGGAGATTTTAATGCCCGAACCGACTCTAATGTGATTTGTGAGGTAATGAAGAACTGGCAGAGAATCTGTGATGATACATTCACCTATCCGGCAGATCAGCCGACAATCAAGATTGATTATATATTCGGACTTCCACAGAATAAGTGGAAAGTGAAATCGTTTAAAGTTTTATCTAATCCGGAAGTTTCTGACCACAGGGCTTTGTTTGCTGAAGTTGAATTTGTAAAATGAATGAAATATGAAATCAAACTATCTATATCTGCTATTTATATGTGTCATCTCTTGCCTGTTCGTTTCGTGTAGTGATGAGGATAACAAGGGAGAAGAAATTCCGGAATGGAACCGGTTCAGAACTACTAACGTGTTGGTTTATGCGCACTTGTCAGAGCAAAATTTATTTAGCTCTTGTAGCTATAAAGAGGTGGCGTCATCTATCAGAAACACTGTTCATTCAGTGGCATTGTTGGACAGGACGAATGCTGTCTATGGGCAAACAGCAATCATAAATACGGGTACGGAGACTGCTAGAGAGAGCAAGAAAGTGCCGGTGTTTGTACCTGTCAGCTATAGTAACGGAGAGAAAAAGATAATCGGCAGTACGGTTCTTTTTCCTTCTACTATTTCTGAAATGACACAATATGTAGTAAAAAACGATTGCAGATATCTTGAAACAAAAACAGAAGCAGTGAACGGAATAGATATGCTCTTCTGTTCTGTATCATTAAATAGTGAAGACCTGATAGCTCCGGCTGTCGACGTTTTCAAGAAAAAGGTAAATGAACAGACGGTTCTGGTAGGCACTGTTAAACGTGCGTTATTGCCTAATCTTGAGTCGGCAATTACTTCTAACTTAACTTCTGATACCTATTCTTTCGTAGAAGTGGAAAATAGAAATAGAGACTCCGAGTATTGTATATTTGTCCTGACTTCACACAAATGGGCTTTTAGGGGGGTAACCGAAACAAGTGTAAGCGGAGATTTACATTGTTTTCAATTACAAATTGAATCTTTAAAATAAAAAATGAACGGTCATGAAGCAATATATCAAAAATATAATGATCCTGATACTTGCCCTTCCATGGGGTTTGTTGTTGACAAATTGTAGTGATAGTAAGTCTGATTATTCGGACGACAACGCGTATCCGCCACCTACTGTAGAACTAACTTCTCCTTCCGAGATAGATGTGGTGGAGTATAACTCGACGGTGACTGTATCTGCCAGAAGTTTTTCAGCTGTGGGTATACATAGCATATATGCTACCTTGTTGAAGATGGATGAGAATGGAGAATATGAAGAGATAAACGCGACTGAACGTCAACGTTTAAAGATAGATACCTTGCAAACTGATATGACACTTGAATTTGACTTGAATGTCAAGGTCAACACGCGTGAAGCAGCCGGGATACTGGTAACATCAACGGATGTTTTGACAAAAACGGCACAAAAGGTAATACCTATTAAAAAGATAACTAAACTTCCATCCCAGATATTCACAGAACCATCCGATTTCCCTGTTTTAGTACCCGATGAAGAGGTTTCTCTGTCTGTAGTGATTCGTTCTGCTGTGGGCATTAAGTCCATAAAACATACGTTGTGTAATAAAGTACTGGGTGACCTGAAGGAATATACGACTATTCCGGTATCAGGCAATCCGTTGGAAATGGAATTTATCCTGAAAACTGTCGTAGACAATAAAGAGACCAATGGAATCAAGATTGTGGTGGAAGATATAGAGGGGTTGAAAGAGGAAAAGATTATCAATATCGAAGGTCTTGAGGGTGTTGACAATAATGTTGCGCTTGTTTTCAGCGATATCGAAATGGCGCCCGAATGGGAACATTCGACAGAACCGGATCAACCTTATATTTTCTCCATAGAGGGAATAATGATACGGGGTGTGCAGAAACATGTATTAAGCTTGAAGGAAATTAAAGGATATGGTTCAAAGGCAAACAGTGTAGACTTTGCTTTCATCAATATATGGAGAAATCCGAGCTTTGTTGCTGTTAAAAACAGAGGTTTCTCTTATGTCAGTGCGTCAAGAATTAGTGGAGGACCGATAGGGAGAGCTTACGATGTGAATGACTGGATCAAACCGGCAGGTGTTGCTACCAACAAAACGCTGTTTACCCTTATCCCTGATGATAAGGTTGTTGACCTTGGTATTGATGTGATGATGGCAAATGCGGCTTCGGACGTTCATACTTTTGAGGCGTTGAATATGTTGGAAAGTATAGCTAAAGGAGGTGCTGATATGTTAATGCAAAGAATCAATGCGTCTGATGGATATCCGAATGATCCTTGTAGTTTGCAGATAAAAGACGGTTCTTATATTGCCTTTGTTACTGCGGCGGGCAAATACGGTGTCATTCATGTTATTGAAGCCGCAAACGATATGGATGCATTAGTTGCCGGAGGATGTAAAATAGCTACTCCTACAGGAGTGGTAGGAAGCCAGGGGCCAGCCTATTCGGGAGCTGGCATAACCGGACTCACTTATGACGGTGTGGCATTACTCTATGGACGTACCTGTAAGTTGAAAATTGTGGTTCAGAAGTAAGGTTATTATAATGGAAGAATGAAAAAATATGTATTTTATATAAGAATCAAGAGGGTTGGCTCTGAATTTGAGATGCTTCCTTAATAATTGGCTATAGTTAAAGTAGTCCGAAAAGCCTTGAGCTTACTAAAATCACCTTTACTACAAATATATCGTAGTAAGGGTGATTTTTCTTTTTAGGGTAAAGTCATTGACTTATGCATTAAATGAGAAAAAATAGAGTTGTTTAGTGAGTGTTATGAAAAAAATGTCGAATGCTTTCAGGGTAATTCAAAAGTTACGGGTCTATTTAATAAAAGAGCTTATAAAACACATTTAAATATGGAAGACATTTATATTATCATATCTAAATATCTATTGGGAACTGCTTCTCCGCAGGAGGAGAAAGAAATCATGGAATGGCGGAATGCTGATGCCGGGCACGAACAGGAATTTCAGGAACTGTGCGAGAGCTGGCAGATAGCTCATGCGGGAATACATCCGGTAATTCCTGATAAAGAACGTGTGTGGGGAAAGATAATGAGTAATCTGAATCTGGTGAAACCTGTGAAGATGTACACGCGGCGGTTGTTGTATCGGGCAGTGGGAATTGCTGCTATGCTAGCACTGGTGTTGGGCTTCTCACTCTCTCTGCTGGTTTCGGAAGAGGAAGAAGTAGGATTAGTCTCATTTACAGCTCCTGTTGGCCAGAAAGCTGAAGTCAGTTTGCCGGATGGCACTAAAGTTTGGTTGAATTCCGGTTCTACTTTGACCTATTCTACGGATTATGCCAAAGACCGCCGTTCTGTAAAATTGAACGGACAGGCCTTTTTTGATGTGGTGCGAGACAGTAAGAGGCAGTTTGATGTATCAGTGGGTGATGTGAAAGTGTTGGTTCATGGTACGGCATTCGATGTCAATGGATATGGAGACCATTCAGAATTGGAAGTTGTACTGCTTAGAGGGCACGTGACGGTTGTCTCGGCTTTAACGGACAAGCTGCTGGCAGATATGAAACCCAATCAGAAAGCCATTATTCCTTTGCGTGAAATGGAGAAGTGTAAATTGGCGGCTTGCGATGCTGAAGTAGAATCCGTATGGCGATTGGGCAAGCTGAAAATTGAAAATGAGAATCTGCAGGAAATAGTTCAAAAAATGGAACGATGGTATGGCATCAAAATTCAATTGCATGATGTACCGGAAAATAAACGTTATTGGATGACAATTAAAACAGAATCTTTGCGAGAGATGCTTGAGATCATTAATCGGGTGACTCCGATTACATACACTATTAACGGAGAGGAGGTGAGCATAACCGGAAGAAAGTAATCGAAGAATAAAAAAGGACGCAGAAGAGTGCCATCTTCCACGTCCGAAGAGCAAAACCTGCGTATGTATGCTATCCGTCAGACGGATGGCACAGGTATCGCCTTGCTTTATGCAGACAAAGGTAATAATTAATTCCTTTATTTAACCTTAAATGAGTTTACAATGTTGAAGCTAAAACAAATATTATGTAGCATTCTTGTTTTGGGCAGCCTGCTTTCCAGCCCTTCGCTATGGGCGCAGAAAGAGACTAAAGTCAATATCGCTGCCAGGCAGATTTCTTTAAAAAATCTGATACAAGCTGTTGAAAAACAGACAGATTATACTTTTGTGTTCGATAATTCTATCCCTCTGTCACGTATTGTTTCCCTGAAAGGAGGTTCTCAATATCTTTCGGATGTGCTGAAACAGGCCTTTGATAAAAGTGACATTGCGTATGAAATAGTAGGCAAACAGATTGTTTTACAAAAGGTGCAGACGAAGACCAACCGGACGATTTCGGGTGTGGTGAAAGATGAGCAGGGAGAAGCGGTCATCGGAGCGAGCGTATTGGTAAAAGGTACCACCAACGGTACGGTTACCGATTTTAACGGAAAGTTTGAGTTGCAGAATGTACCAGAAAGTGCCACTATTGATGTGACGTTTATAGGTTACGCCCCACAGAGCAAAAAGGTGGTGCCCGGAGTACGTTCAATGAATTTCGTTCTTGAAGAAGATACAGAGACATTGGATGAAGTAGTAGTGGTAGGTTACGGCGTACAACGTAAACGGGACCTTTCCGGTTCGATAGCTTCCGTCAAAGGCGATATCATTACTGAATATGCAAATACTTCTGTTGCGTCAGCATTACAGGGACGCGTGTCAGGCGTACAGATTCAGCAAACTAATGGCCAGCCGGGAGCCGGAATACAAGTGAGGGTACGTGGTTCCAATTCTATTCGGGGTGACAATGAACCGCTTTGGATTATCAACGGATTTCCGGGTGACATTAATATGATTAATACGGCTGATATCGAATCTGTTGAAGTGATGAAAGATGCTTCCGCAACTGCTATCTATGGCTCGCGCGGTGCCAATGGTGTCATCTTGATTACGACGAAGCAAGCTAAAGAGGGGAAGATTACGGTGGAATACAATGCCAGCTTCGGTGTGCAGAGTCTGGCTAAAGAACTTGAGCTACTCGATGCTTGGGAATATATGAGCTATCTGAATGAAAAAGCAGCGATTAATAATCAGCCGACGATATATACCGATGAAGAGATTAAATCTACTCGGCATAGTACCAACTGGCAGCGTGAACTGTTTCGTAATGCACTTGTTACCGACCACTCTGTGAATGTCTCTGGTGGTACAGAAAAAGTTCAGGGAACGTTAGGCACCAGCTATTTCGATCAGCAAGGTATCGTGAAGGAAAGTGGCTATAAACGTATGTCTATCCGTTCGAGCCTGAATTATCATATATCAAAATATGTCACCGTGTCGAGCAACTTGATTTTCAGCCGCTCCAATCATAATCAGATGAATTCGCAGGGAGGTAGCCGGGGAACGTCTGTTATCGGTTCTACACTGATTCTGCCGCCAACAGCGACACCTCATTATGACGACGGAACCTGGAATGACTTCCAAACACAACCGATTGCACCGGTAAATCCGTTGGCTTATGTGAAAGAAGTGGATAATAAATGGTACGCCAACCGGATTATGGCAAATGCTTCATTGACAATAAAACCGATAGACGGACTTTCAATTCAGTTATCTGCCAACGTTAACAATAACCAGAATCGCAAAGATTATTATAAGTCATTGCAATACCCTAATTCACAAGGAGCTGCCTCTATTACATTTGGAGAAACAGTTGGTATCACAAGTAATAATATCATAACCTATAATAAGAGTTTTCTAAAAAAACACCATTTGAGTGTGATGGGTGGTTTTACCTACGAACAGAGTACATCGAAAACTGCGGGAACGGGTACGGCCGAAGGCTTCTTGAGTGATGTGACCGAAACCTATGACATGGATGCAGCTACCGTTAAGGGGCTGCCGACATCTTCTTATTCAGATTGGCGCTTGTTCTCATTTCTGGGACGTGTCAACTATAATTATGCTGATCGCTATCTGTTGACTGCCAGTCTTCGTGCTGACGGTTCCTCACGTTATAGTAAAGGAAACAAATGGGGATACTTCCCTTCAGCAGCAGCGGCCTGGCGTCTTTCGCAAGAGTCTTTTCTGCGTGATGTAGAGTGGCTTTCGGATCTAAAGTTCCGTTTGAGTTACGGAGTGACCGGTAGCACTGCCATCTCACCGTATTCTACGCAGAACACATTGAGGACGGAAAATGTAGTATTCGATAAGAATACAACAGTGGCGTATGTTCCGTCAGATACCTACACCGGTGATTTGAAGTGGGAAACAACTTCACAGTTTAATGTGGGGGTTGATCTGTCCCTGTTTAATAATCGCCTCCGCATGACTGCAGATTACTATCGGAAGAAAACGACTGATTTGTTGAACAATGTAGAGATGCCTCGTTCAAGTGGATACACCACTGCCCTGCGTAACATCGGTTCCATCCGTAACTCGGGTTTTGAGTTGCAACTCGACGGGCGGATTATTGATCGTGCTGTGAAATGGGATTTGGGTGTCAACTTTTCGCTCAATCGCAGCAAAGTGTTAGTTCTTTCGGAAGATAAGGATATTTTCGGTGGCGAATTGGATAACACCATTCTGAAAGACCAGCTCAATCTGATGCGTGTGGGTGAGCCAATGTATGTTTTCTACGGATATGTTGAAGATGGATATGATGAGAACGGTCATATTGTATATAAGAATATGGATGACGATCCTGCCATCACAGCAGCAGACAAGACCATCATCGGTGATCCTAATCCTGATTTTCTGGTCAATCTGACTACAGCAGTCAGTTATAAAGGGTTTACGCTAAGCGCTTTCTTCCAGAGTTCAATAGGTAATGATATATATTCGCTTAGTATGGCTGCACAAGCTTATGATTATGGATATAACGGGAATACGTTGCGCGAGGTGTACTACAATCACTGGTCCCCCGAGAATCCTACCGCAAAATATCCCAATCTCGACCAGACTTCCTATAAAATGTCCGATCGGTTTGTCTATGACGGCAGCTTCGTCAGACTGAAAAACCTCGAATTGGCCTACGATGTACCTTGTGCCCGTAGCAAATTCATCAAGCGCGCCCGTGTCTATGTGAGTGCCCAAAACCTGTTTACTATTACGAGCTACCCTTTCTGGGATCCGGATATAAATGCCAATGGTGGCGGAAGCTCGATGATTCAGGGGGTAGATTCGTATTGTTATCCTAGTGCCCGTACTTATACGATTGGATGCCGACTCACTTTCTAACATATAAAAACTGATGTCTTATGAAAAAATTATTGATATATATTGCCGCTTTTGCTATGATCCTGGCAATGAACACATCCTGTGAAGATATGGGCTCTTTGGAAGAACATCCGAAGAAAGTGGATGCAACGACTTTTATGGCGAATGCCAAAGAAGTGGAGAGTGTTATCAATTCCATCTATTTCCAACTCCGTCGTGATCCGGGATTCAGCCGTTATCTGATTGTTCTGGAAGAAGGACTGGCGGATTATTGCATTGGAAGAGGTAACTATGCCACAGCTTATGATACCGGGCTTACCAGTGGTGGGGTGGGCTTCTCCAAAGATAGCTGGGCGGTGTTGTATCGTGCCATTCGTTTTGCCAATAATATTCTTGACGGTATAGGTAATACTCCACTCTCGCAACAGGAGTATAACAACCTTACTGGGGAAACACGTTTTCTACGTGCATTCGCCTACTCATGGCTGGTACGGAATTGGGGCGCCGTTCCTTTTTTCGATGAACAGAACATAAATGATTTTAATAAACCCCGCACTCCGGAAGCTGATATCTGGAAGTTTGTGATTGATGAGGCCGATTATGCTGCATCCAATCTGCCGGAAGTGGCTAAAGCTGCCGGACGTCCTTCGCGTTATGCCGCATTGGCATTGAAAACAGAAGCTTGCCTTTATGCCGGTCGTTATGAAGAAGCGGCTGAAGCAGCCGGTTTAATTATTTCATCCAAACGATATTCTCTGGTTGAGGTTGGCAAAGCGGATGATTTCCTCGACCTTTACGGTCATACGGCTAATGCCACTTCTGAAGAAATTTTCTATATAAAGTTCAACCGCGATAGTGGATCGACCATCGCCTATATGTATCTCTGCAAGCCCAATCCTTTCGTGAATATGGGAGCTGTAGGAATTTATACCGATTATCAGAAGAATAAATTTATTCAGAATTGGGACCAGAATGATTTACGCTATCAGTTCGGATTGTATAAACAAACGCAGAATGGAACACTCAATGCACTGACTAAAACGGGTATGGTCTGCTCGAAATTCAGAGATTCGGAATGGACAGGGAGCAGTACAACTTCCAATGACAACCCGGTATATCGTTATGCTGATATTCTGCTTTATTATGCAGAAGCTGTTTGTCGCTGGAAAGGAGCTCCTACCGATGATGCCATGGAAAAATTGAATATGGTGCGGCGACGTGCTTACGGACAGAAACCGACACAAGCTTCTTCTTCAGACTACAAACTGGCTGATTATGCAGGTAAAGATGCTTTCCTTGCACTGGTGTTGCAGGAGCGTGGCTACGAAACGATTTTTGAGGGTAAACGCTACAATGACCTGAAGCGTTGTGGAAAGCTTGCAGAAGCAGCTTTGGCTGCCGGACGTATTTCGGCTTTATCCGAAGTGGGAGATGCAGCCTACTGGTGGCCTATCCCTACCGATGAATTTAATTATAATATGGCATTGGATCAGACAAAAGACCAGAATCCTGGGTATTAACAACTTAATTAATTTGATTTCTTATGAATAGATTGAATATACTGATTGTAACAATTCTCTTTTTATTGACAACAGCCGGCTGCGCCCAACGGGCTGAAAGATGGTCGACGGAAAAAGCAAACGCATGGTACGCATCTCAAAAATGGCCGGTGGGTATCAACTACGTTACTGCTACGGCAATCAATCAGTTTGAGATGTGGCAAGAGGAGACTTTTGATCCGAAAACCATGGAGTTGGAGTTGGGACGTGCCGGGGAACTCGGATTCAATACGGTACGCATATTCCTGCATGATATGGTGTGGGAAGCGGATCCGGCAGGGTTTAAACAACGACTGGATACATTTCTGGGTATCTGTCAGAAACATGGTATGCGTGCCATCGTCACTTTCTTTACGAATGGCGGGCGTTTTGAGAGTCCGAAACTCGGTGTACAACCGGCTTCTGTACAGGGTGTTCATAACTCTCAATGGATACAGAGTCCCGGAGCGCCATCCGTCAATGATCCGTCAACGTATCCGCGTCTGGAACGTTACGTGAAAGATGTGATGACTACCTTTAAAGCAGATGATCGTATTTTATTGTGGTGTTTATATAACGAACCGGAAAACTTCAAGCAGAAAGCACACAGTATGCCATTGTTGCGCGAAGTGTTCCGTTGGGCACGTGAGGTGAATCCCTCGCAACCGCTGTCGTCTCCGATATGGATTTATCCCGGAGGACATGGCACACGCAGTAATTTGCCGATTATCAGTTTTCTGGGTGAGAATTGTGACGTTATGACCTTTCACTGTTATTACGGACCTGAAGAAATGGAAAAATTCATCGCTTTCATGAAGCAGTTTGATCGTCCGGTTATCTGCCAGGAGTATATGGGACGCCCCCGTTCAACTTTTGAAGAAATAATGCCGATTCTTAAGCGTGAAAAGGTAGGTGCCATCAGTTGGGGATTGACAGCAGGAAAGTGTAATTTCCATTTACAGTGGTCGAGCAAGGCCGGAGATCCGGAACCTGAAATCTGGTTTCATGATATATTCCGTCTGGATGGTACACCTTATAGTCAACAAGAAATTGATTTTATAAAAAGTATGACTTCAAACTGATCGATAACGGATTGAACAAATAAAAGAATGAATATGATGAAAAAGTTAAAAACTCATAGATACCTTTTGGTAACAGTGATGGGGCTTCTCGTTGCTTGTACATCTTATACCTCAACGGATGAGTGGCCCAATCCGCGCCCTAATTCAAATCCTGACCCTGAACCGGTCACTGGAGAGATTACCTCTATTCAGTCGCTCAATAAAAGTGAAAATGTAGCAGTGAACTCTCATGCGGATGAATGGGGGAATAGTTCTCTCGAATTAGACTATCGCCGGTTGCTGACTTTGGAAAGTCCGGCATTGTCGGCTGTGAATGCTCTTTATCCCCGTATCAAGAAATTAGGTGATGGGACCTATTTGCTATTATACCAGCAGGGACCACAGGCTTGGAATGTCTATTATGCGTTAAGTACTAATCTGATTACATGGCAGAATGCATCCAGTCCTCTGTTTCAGAGCGAAAGTGCCCGGCAAACTTCCGGTGCCAGTGATACACGCTGTTTCTCATCATGTGATGCAGTCGTTCTGGCAAATAAGGATATTTTGGCATTCGCTTCCTTTCGCTTGAATCAGGGATACAGGGTCGATCCGCAGAGTAATGGTATTATGATGAGGCGTTCTTCTGATAATGGACGTACCTGGTCGACTGCCCAGATTATTTATCAGGGAACGACTTGGGAACCTTATGCATTACAACTTCGTTCGGGTGAAATACAGGTCTATTTTACGGATAGCGAGCCTCTCACAGCCGATTCGGGGACTGCCATGCTGCGTTCTATGGATAATGGGCGGACATGGACGGTCGTTGGAAAGGTGATCCGTCAAAAGACTGGACTGGCTATAGATGGCTCGGGCAAGCAAATTTATTCGGATCAGATGCCTTCTGCCCGCGAATTAAATAATTCGACGAAGATTGCAGTAGCTACAGAAACACGTTTCAGAGATGAAGGCGACGTTTATCATATTTCAATGGCGTGGAGCTCCGACAACTGGGCTTCGGCTCCATTGACCGGAGATGAAGTAGGGCCTTCGGACCGTAAACTCAATTTTGTGCAGAAGGCTGCAGCACCTTATCTGGTACAATTCCCCTCGGGAGAGACTGTCTTGTCGTACAATGCTTCTTCTCTCTTTACCATGCAGGTGGGTAACGCAGAGGCTTCCCAATGGGGAGAAACGTATCAGCCATTCAGTGGAAAAGGATATTGGGGAGCAACGGAAATTATTGACCCGCATACTCTTGTAGCTGCCATGCCTGCTACTTTTGTCAATAGCGAGAATAAAGATGCTGCCCGTATTCAGATTGGACAGTTTGTTCTGAATCATCGGATTAATGCCTCCGGAATGACACCGGTGATAGACGCCGACAACTCGGATTGGAGTGCAGTCAGTGATGCGCTATTTATCGGAAGTGTGTCCACTACACAAGCCGTGTTCCGCTTTGCTTATGATGCAGAAAATGTATATTGTCTGGTGGAACGTCTTGATAAAGACTTGACTACAGACGACAGCATGGAATTGATTTTTCAGGGTGGAGATGCTACCGGAACCCCTCTTAAAATCTCTCTTATTCCGGATGCAGTTCAATATACCATTAAATGCAGTCATTTTTCAGTAACTTGTAAGGGTGCGGTTCACGGAACTTTTGGCGATACGGCAGCCGATAAGGGATATGTAGTCGAAATGGCTATTCCACGGACTTTACTTCGGGTGGTAGCCGACCGTTTGATGTTTAATGCTACCTTATACGATCAGAATGGTAGTGATACCTTTACTGGACTGACTGCTACGAATTATGAGAAATGGTTGCCAATCGTTTTAAAAGCTGCTACGGACCCTGAACCTCTACCGGGGGAAGGAGATACCGGTACCGGACCTTCCTGGAATAATGGCGATACGGAAGGTACATGGAAATAATGATAACATTTTAAATTTGCGAGACCATGAAAAAAAATAAAATTCTGATTCTTCTGGTAATTGGTTTATCATTGGGTAGTTGTGTGCAAACTGATGACGAGGCGTTTTCTCCGGAACCGACCGTAAAAGGAGGAGAAAAATCCATTACGGCCATTTGTGCTGTTACCGCCACAACACGCACGTCTCTTAATGCATCCATGAATGTGGTTTGGACCCAAAATGATGAGATACGGCTGTTTGGCACTTCAACACCGAATGGAGCTGTTTATACTACTACTGCCAATAGTGTTCGTACCGCTGTTTTTGATCCGGTGGACGCTTCTGTAGATGATGTCATCCGATATGCTATTTATCCGGCGTCGGCTGCGTCAGCCAGCCAGCTTGAAGGTACGACACTTGCTGTTGACTTTTCGGCACTTGCCGGACAGAAATGGATGGGTGCGTTCAATGCTGATAGTGAAATATCATCTTTGCCGATGGCGGCAGCCTCTGATGGTGAAGCCTTTTCTTTTAAGAATCTGTGTGGTGGAGTACGGATACAACTGACTGATTATCAATTAATGGGAATTAGTGTTAAATCTGTAGCTGTACGCGGTAATGACGGAGAACTGGTGTCGGGTATAGCTGATGTCAATGCAGTGGATGGAATCGTATCACTTCGGAAGTCTTCCACTCCTTCTGCTGCGGCTACTGCATTGGTTACTTGTGATACAAGCGTACCTCTTTCTGCAGATAATAATCCCTCGGCTCATACAGACTTTGTTTTATTTCTTCCTGCGGTAAATTATACCAAAGGGTTGACTTTCGTCATAACGGATGCTGCCGGACGGATTTACGAACAAGCGACTCCGGGTGCTTTCACTATTGAAGCCGGAGTTGTCAAACCGATGGAGTTATTGCCGGTGACATTGTATTATGGTAAGGCAAACTGTTATCGTACGGCATCTGCAGGAACACTTGAAATAGATGTCACACCTTATTATTCATTGGCAGAAGATTATACTTATGAAAATCGCCCGAGAGTGAATGTCAATGGAGAATTAGTAGATAAGGCTGTGTCTGCAACTGTTTTGTGGACACAAACGAATTCGTCTTCATCAGGAGATGTTCTTTCTGCTGTTCCTGCATTGGAGGGAACTACTTTAAAAGTTCCTGTAAGTGGCGTGAAAGGAAATGCCCTTGTGGCTATTCGAGATGCATCGGGCAAGAATGTATGGTCTTTCCATATTTGGGTGACTGAAGCATCGGATCTTACCTATATTAATGAGGAACGGGGAACATTCAAAATGATGGATCGTAATTTGGGTGCAACTTCTGTTACTCCTAAAGATCAGAATGCTTATGGTGCATGGTATCAGTGGGGGCGCAAAGATCCGTTCCCGCGTCCGCTTGATATTGTCCGTTCGAGTGCGACAACTGTGGATAACAAGGAGCTGACCGCAAATGCAACCACTTCTGCTGAAGTGGGAACAGTAAGTTATACTATATCCAATCCTGATATAAGAATTTTTTCTGCGAATGACTGGCATAATGAATGGCGGAATAACGGACTGTGGGGAAATTCAGACGGTTTGACTAAGAATGTAAAGACAGTGTATGACCCCTGTCCGGAAGGTTATTGTGTGCCCGATCAGAATTGCTATCAGGGATTTATCTTTACTTCAAAAACAGAATGTGATAATAATTACGGGCATCTGTTTGTGATTGATGGTTCGCAAACTTCTTACTTCCCGACAGGAGGCTATCTGGATAGGGGAGCTAATAAAATTGCTTATCAGGAATATCGGGGGTATCAATGGACTAGTAATCCGGGGACAACAGGAGCTTATTACTTCTATTATAATAATGCAAATCTTAATTTTACAGGTCTGGACCGTGCTTCGGCAGCATCTGTCCGTTGTGTCAGGATAGAGTAAAATGAAAGATATTTTTTAATCATAATAATACATGCATTCATGAAATATTTCAATATTTTATTTCTGATTTTGTTTCTTACTACAAGCGCGAAAGCGCAATCGGTCAAGGTGTCTGTAAGTAAAGTCAGTATTCCGACATACACAGAACCCGAACGTGAAGAACTGCCGATGTTTGCTGAAAACCGGGTACACCAACGGTCGAGTGGCAATCCTTATCCTAATAAAATCGTTCTGAAAGTGAATCGGGAACAAAAAGTGGATAAGGAATATACACTAATCAAATTGGAGAATGAATATTTGGAACTTCAAATATTGCCGGAAATTGGTGGTAAGATATATGCTGCCAAAGATAAAACGAATGGATATGATTTTTTCTATAAGAACCATGTCATAAAACCTGCTCTTATCGGTGCATTGGGGTCATGGATTTCCGGTGGACTGGAGTTTAACTGGCCTTTTCATCATCGGGCTTCGTCTTTTATGCCTACTGATTATGAGATAGAAAAACTGCCGGGCGGAGGAGTGATTGTTTGGGTTTCGGAACATGATCCGACAGACCGGATGAAAGGCATGGTTGGTATTGTGCTTAATCCTGGTGAGTCTATCTTTGAAACGAGAGTCAAGTTGTCGAATATCACACCGTTAAGACATTCGTTTTTATGGTGGGAGAATGTGGCGGTACCTTCGAATAAGAATTATGAGATATTCTTTCCGCACGATGTAAGCCATGTGTTTTTCCATTACAAACGTTCGGTTACCACTTATCCGGTTGCAACAAATGCGGCGGGGATATTTAATGGTATTCGTTATGACGGTGCAGTTGATATAAGCAAACATAAGAATACGATTCAGCCTACCTCTTATTTTAGTGCGGCATCACAGTATGATTTCTTTGGCGGTTATGATACGGGCAGGAGATGCGGGGTTGTACACATCGGAGATCATCATGTGTCACCCGGTAAGAAAATGTTCACATGGGCGTACAATCAGTTGTCCCAGTCTTGGGAAAATGCTCTTACGGATACAGATGGAGCCTATTGTGAGTTAATGGCAGGCAGTTATTCTGACAATCAGCCGGATTTTACATGGCTTGAACCGATGGAGACTAAAACCTTCTCGCAATATTGGTTCCCGATCGGAGAAATCGGGGTGCCGGACTTTGCAAATACCACAGGAGCTATATACGTCAAGGATGCAATTAAAGTGCAGTTGAATAAGACTCGTAATGTGAAGATTACGGTCAGAGGGGGCGATCGGGTGCTGTTTTCGGGAAATGCGACGATCAAGGCCAGAGAAGAATATTCGTTGCCTGCGGATGTAAGAATGAAGTTGGGATATTCAATAGATGTCACCGCTAATGACGGAACTGTTTTAATGTCTTATACAGTGAAGAAACACGATACTTTTAATATTCCTCATACAACACAGGATATGCCGAATGTCAAGAAGGTTGAAAGTCCGCATTTGTTGTATCTTGAAGGTTTGCATGTGGACCAATACCGTGATCCTGCCACTAAAGGAGAGAGCTATTATAAAGAAGCTCTTGAACGTGATCCGAATTTTGCTCCTGCATTGATCGCTTTAGGAGAAGCAAAATTACGCAATGCTTTTTACAGTGAGGCTTTGGAATATCTTTTGAGGGCGGAAAAAGTGTTGACACGGTTCAATACGCGTCTTGAAAATGGGAAACTGTACTATTTGTTAGGGCATGTTTATTTAGCGCTCGATGAGCAGGAGAAATCCTATGATTATTTCCGGAAAGCGGCATGGAGCAGTGCTTATGTTTCTTCAGCCATGACTTATGCGGCTATGCTTGACATACGTAAGCTGGAGTATGACAAGGCTGTTCAACATCTTACTACTGCCATTACTTATCATAAAGATAATGCTGTAGCCAATGCGTTGATGATATATGCTTCTTATTTGCAGGGAGATAAAAAAGCATCGGAACGTCAATATCTGTCTGTAGAAGCGAATGATAAACTTAATCATTTGGCACGTTACTTCGGTGTGCTGACCGGTAAAGTTAGTGCCCGGGATTTTATGGAAAAGATACGGACGGATAAGAATCAGGTATGTCTCGATCTTATAGAAACTTTGCTTGTCGCTAATCTGCAGAAAGAGGCTGTTTCCCTGATAGAGATGTTGCAAACACACGAGCCTCTGATTTTTAGTCTGTCTGCCATATATGCAGATATAAAAGGCGGTTCTCCGAATGATTCGGCAACGGAGGGGATTGCTTTCCCAAGTCGGCGAATTGAAATGAACAGTTTGTCTCATTGGGCAAAACGGGGAAGTCGGAAGGCGCAGTTGCTGTTGGGATGTGCCCTTTACGCCAAAGGACATTATGAGAAGGCAGTCGCTCTTTGGGAAGGCTTGTCCGGTACTGATTATCGTGCTGCACGAAATCTGGCTGTCGCTTACTATTCACACATGGATCGTAAAAATGAAGTGTTACCCTTATTGAAGCAGGCATTATCCTTGAAGCCGAATGACGAACAGTTGATTTTTGAAACGGTCTATGTAATGGGTAAGTTAGGAGTTGCTCCTATTGAACGTATTTCTTTCCTGAATAATCATAAGTCTGTAATTAGCCGCGATGATATTATGCTTGAATGGGCACGAGCTTATAACATGGCAGGACAGGAGGATAAGGCAATAGAACTTCTTAGGGGACGTAACTTTGTCCCGGCTGAAGGTGGAGAACATGCCGTAGCAGAACAGTATATGTTTGCTTATTTCCTGAAAGGGCGTAGATTAATGAAAGAAAATAAAATGCAAGAAGCGGTTGATTGTTTTAAGGCTGCGCAAACTCTGCCTCAAAATCTGGGAGCAGGTTTGTGGAATATCGTTAGATTGGTTCCATTTAAATATTATGAAGCAATCTGTTTGAAATCTTTGGGGCAGGAAGACAAGGCCAATGAGAATTTTGATTTTATAACGGGTATTGAGGTAGATTATTTTAGTAATATGAACTTACCGGAATTGCCATTTTATCAGGCACTTTGTTATCGTGAAACGGGTATGCCTTTCAAGGGGGATATGCTCATCAATTATAAACTGCAAGATTGGAAAGAAGGCATGAAGACTGTTGATGCGGGTTATTTTGCCACTACTCCTTTCTTTATAAGTTTCTGCGATCGTGCCGTACAGCAAAGGAATGCTTATTATAGTTATTTACTAGCGCTGGCTTATCGCTACACCGGTGATACGAAGCTGGCACAGAAATATATTGAGCAGGCAGCGGTGAGTGATCCTTATGCTCTGAATATTTTTGCAGAAAGACAATTCTGAACGATCTTGTAAAGCTCATTTGGACGCGGATTCATACAGATTTATATTTAGAAAGAATCTGTATGATCCGCTTCATTATCAGCATCTTTGTTTAGTGCAATTAATGTGATTTCGGTTTTAGTATTAGAAAGTGTTTTGAGGGTATGGTTCTCTTTACGAAAATGTATTCCGAAAGAAAAATATTTTTTGTAGATTTGTGAGACTGATAAACACAATTCCGGGAACGATGGATATTCAAGCCTTTCGAAATTATTACGATACATACTATGAACAACTTTGTTGTTTTCTCAACTTCTATACGCATGATGTAGCAGTCATAGAAGATATTATTCAGGAGGTGTTTCTCAAACTATGGGAGAATAAAGATTGTATTGAAATAACCTATATAAAAACCTATCTTTTCCGGGCTGCCAAAAATCGGGTATTAAACTATCTTCGTGATGAGGAAAACAGGCATCAGTTGTTAGAGAATTGGTTTAACCAGCAACTGGAAGAAAGGAAATATAAAGATTGTTTTGACATTGATGCCTTGACAAAAGTGGTGAATCGGGCAATTGAACAGCTTCCGGAGAGATGTAGGGAGATATTTTCCTTGAGCCGGAAGGAGGGACTTTCTTATAGGCAGATTGCCGAACGTCTCGGGATTTCTGTAAAAACAGTAGAGACACAAATAAGTATTGCGCTCAAACGAATAAGAGAGATCTTATCTTCTTCTGCATTTGCATTTTTGTGGCTGTTTATTCGATAAAATATTTATTCTTTACTATTGAATGTCAGATGAATAGATTTTTTGCTTTTTTGTATTTAGCTGTGTTTGTTACTGCTTGTGCGGAATGTGAAGTTATTCCTGGAATGAAAACAGCGTTTTATGGTATTACTCAAGATGGTGATACCGTTACTCAATATACCCTGACCAATGCTTCGGGGGCTCAATTCAAGGTCATTGACTATGGGTGTCGTGTGACGAATATTATGGTGCCGGACCGGGAAGGAAAAATGGCAGATGTAGTGCTTGGATATGAAAACCTAAAGGATTATGAGACTGGAGCCGAGCGGTTTTTCGGGGCTTTATTAGGACGTTATGCTAACCGTATTGCCGGTGGGGATTTTATGATTGATTCTGTTCGGTATCAACTTTCGTGCAATGAATCTCCAAACGGACATCCCGGGCATTTGCACGGCGGTGTGAAGGGATTTGATCGTGTCATGTGGAAAGCGATGCCGGTCAATTGTTCTGATACGCTTGGCATTGTTTTTACTCGTTGCAGTCCTGACGGAGAGGAGGGATATCCTGGTAATTTGGACTGTAAAGTCACTTATTACTGGACTCCGGACAATACTTGGCGTATAGAATATGAGGCAGTTACCGATCAGCCGACTATCGTTAATATGTCGCAACATTGCTATTTTAACCTTCAGGGTTATGACGGAGGTTCGGTTTTAAATCATATCGTACAAATTAATGCGGATTCAGTTACGGTAAATACTCCGTGGTATGTGCCGGTTTCGGTTGAATCAGTAGTAGGAGGACCTTTAGATTTTCGCACTCCTCATAGCTTTGCAGAACGTGTCACCTCTCCTAATGAGCACATGAAACTTATGGGTGGTTATTCGGCTAACTGGATACTTCGTGATTATAACGGAGATTTGCGTTATGCTGCAACTGTCACGGAACCTCAAAGTGGCCGTCAATTAGAAACTTACACTACAGAGCCCGGCTTGTTGATCTATACCGGTATCGGGCTTTCAGAAAAGATTGTGGCTAAAGGTGGTCCACAACAGAAATATGGTGGTCTGATATTGGAAACCATCCATCATCCGGACACGCCACATCATCCTGAATTTCCATCCTGTGTGTTGCGTCCTCATGAGAAATATTATTCCGTTACGGAATATAGATTTACTGTGCAAAAGTAATTCAATAGAGTATACCTTGGAATTACTTATCTTTTTCCGGGAAAACTCTTATTTCTATCAAAAAAAGTAATAATTTTGGCATTGATTTGCGGATTGCCTAAATTATGAAAGATAGAATGTTAGATTTAAAACAACTTACAGCTGATGTATGCCGGATTGCTACAGAAGTTGGATCTTTTTTGAAAGAAGAACGGAAGAACTTCCGTCGTGAGCGTGTGGTGGAAAAACATGCACACGATTATGTGTCTTATGTGGATAAAGAATCTGAAGTGCGAGTGGTGAAAGCCCTTACTGCTTTATTGCCTGAAGCGGGATTCATTACAGAAGAAGGCTCTGCCACTTATCAGGATGAACCCTACTGTTGGGTGATTGACCCCTTGGATGGAACCACGAATTATATTCATGATGAGGCTCCTTATTGTGTGTCCATCGCTTTACGTAGCCGTACCGAACTTCTTTTAGGTGTCGTTTATGAAGTTTGCCGGGATGAATGTTTTTATGCTTGGAAAGGCGGAAAAGCGTTTATGAATGGTGAAGAAATTCATGTGTCGAACGTTGAGGACATCAAAGATGCATTTGTCATTACAGAATTACCTTATAATCATCTGCAATATAAACAGACGGCTCTTCATCTCATCGATCAGCTTTATGGGGTAGTGGGCGGTATTCGAATGAATGGCTCGGCTGCTGCCGCAATCTGCTATGTGGCTATTGGGCGTTTTGATGCTTGGATGGAAGCATTTCTCGGAAAATGGGATTATTCTGCGGCAGCACTGATTGTTCAGGAGGCGGGAGGAAAGGTGACTGATTTTTATGGTGAGGATCATTTCATAGAAGGACATCATATTATCGCAACGAACGGGAATCTTCATCCTTTCTTTCAGAAGCTCCTAGCAGAAGTCCCTCCATTGAATATGTAGGTGCTATTGCAACTTCAAATTTCTATTATTATGAAACACACACTTCTTATCAAAGACTGGCTTAGTTCCTTCTTATCTTTGCTATTTCCCCGTTGCTGCGTTGTTTGCGGCCGACCGTTAGCAAAGGGTGAAGAATGTATCTGTACAGTATGTAATATCAATCTACCCCGTACTAATTATCATCTTCGAAAAGATAATCCGGTAGAACGGCTCTTCTGGGGACAAATCCCTTTGGAACGGGCTACTTCTTTTTTCTTTTATGAGAAAGGAAGCGACTTCCGGTTGATTCTTCATCGGTTGAAATATGGTGGACAAAAGGAAATAGGTGCAATTATGGGGCGGTATATGGCTGCCGAACTTTTGTCTTCCCATTTTTTTCAGGGAATTGATGTGATAATCCCTATACCGCTTCATAAGAAAAAACAGCAAATCCGTGGTTATAATCAGAGTGAGTGGATTGCCCGTGGTATTGCTGCTGTAACAGGAATACCCATCGATACAGAATCAATATTACGTAAGAAAAATACGGAAACGCAAACGCGTAAATCAGTATTTGAACGTCGGGATAATGTGGAAGGTATCTTTGAACTTCAGCATCCCGAAACACTTGCAGGGAAACACATACTGATAGTTGACGATGTGTTGACCACTGGTTCTACTACTCTGGCATGTGCTTCCTGCCTAGTGAATGTGGAAGGAATACGGATTAGTATATTGACGTTGGCAACGGCTTAAATTTGTTTCAAGAATGTATAAAGGGCTTCTCAAAGATGACTTTTTATAAAAAAAACGAGATTGAGAACCGAATGAATTAATAATTTCTTATATTTGCACTGTCGTAGATCGACATGTTTTTATGTTTTTGAAGAAAAAAAGCGTTTAGCTGATTTCTGTGCAAGCGAAAAGTCGAAAATTCAAATACGCACATGAAACAGTAAAATGCTCCTTGCGATATGCGGGGGGTGTTTCCTGTTTGTGCGTATAGGGCTTCGACTCCCTCGCTTGCGGATAGGCAAATGCCCTACCGCTTTTTTTGTATATACAGGGTTTGCAATAGGGCGCAAACCATCATTTGTTATAAATGGAAAGAACAAAAAAGATATGCCCGCTTTCTCCTCAAAGCAATCGTGTGATTTGCTTGAGAATACCTCTCTTGGCTGCATTGCCATACAATCAAGAAATCATCCGGCTGGACATCTCTTATGGTATTCTTCCTTCTTTCATGTATATAAACCGATTTGAAATGAATGAAGATAGAGAAATAAACAGGTTCGGCTAAGACCCCAAGACGAGGTGGTTTATATCCAAACGGTAGGACTGCCTCGTCTATTTTTTCATTAAACAAATGAAGTGTCACGGCGAATCCATAGCAGCCAGTTGGTTGTGGTTTGCTATTTTTCGCCAAGATTTAATGTTATTTAAACTTTAAAGGCAAGTCAAATGGGACGGAGTGGTGGTCTGACGGCTAAAAGGTCGAAAACATTACATTTATGTGTAACTACTTGCCTTTATCAAGAAACGATGAGGTACGACCAGTATCAGAGGGGGACTAATGGATTTATCCGGGAGGTTCCCCTTATTCTTTCGTCTTTGTTCTCAAACTGATCCCCAAATCTCCAATATTCAGACTAAGCCGCCGTTTTCAAACTGAACCGCTGTCTTTGGAGTAGTAGCAAATCAGCGGGGATAAATTTTAGATTAGTCCGAAAAATCGGGGAACAGTTTAAAAGTTTGGGTAATGTGCTTCAGGGCAGCCTATACCAAAAAAGTTCGTTCCTGCACAGTTTTGAGCTAAACGAATGCATGCCTCGCCACCGTATCTCCGTTAGGTGTGCCAATAAGACTTTTTTAATTGCCCAAACAAATTATCTTTATTGCCTAGTCAGATTATCTCAATTAGCTACTTTTACTTCGTTCCACTATAATGGAACGAAATAAAAATAGCAAGTGGAACGAATCTGGATAGGCAAACGGATAAATAGAAATGCCCAATTGAAATCATTTCCTATGAATAGACGATTCGACTCATTCCATATGGGTTTTGAACAATTCGATGCTCTTTTCTATAACATGTTCAATTCTTCCAGCTCCTTCACTTTTCTTCTGTATTGCCGATAAACAAGGAGTTTGCAGGTGAATAGCCGCCCCTTCACCTTCTCTTCATCGTGAATCAAGTCAAATTGCTACTTTCAGATTCCACCATTGAGCAAGATTAGTAAAGCTATTTCGTAATTAGTTTCAACCCTATTTGAAACTAGATGTTTCACGCCGAGAAACAAAGTGTTTCAAGCAGTGAAACGAAGTGTTTCTCGGTGTGAAACGGATTGTTTCAAGCCTTGAAACAATTTTTGAAACTAATCGCTACAGGAGAAGAGATGGTGAAGTTGTTACCCTTCACCCGCAAATTCCTTATTCATCGGAGAGACAGAGAAAAGATGAAGGGGGACATGGAAAAATGGAAAATAAATATCCAATAAGAGAATTTATTCAATTCTGTTGTGATTCAATACCACACCAGTTAATCACTATTTAATTCCTTTTTGTACCGATATGATGTACCTACTTTTAGAGATATGGTTGTTCTGAGCCAAATCCCACAAGATATATTATTGAGTCCTTTGGATGATAAGAAAGGTGAATAAATAGAAAAGCCACCCTTCTAGGTGGCTTCTTTTTTGCTCTTCCTCTTGGACTTGAACCAAGGACCCTCTGATTAACAGTCAGATGCTCTAACCGACTGAGCTAAGGAAGAATGTTTGCAATCAAGATTTTCAACTTTGCTCTTCCTCTTGGACTTGAACCAAGGACCCTCTGATTAACAGTCAGATGCT